>Ga0209127_100012_pt1 | contig 702452 bp, 556 predicted proteins | sample LakSupMetagenome_FD_187469 | JGI IMG/M metagenome (GOLD analysis project Ga0209127, IMG submission 187469) | Freshwater microbial communities from Lake Superior, Canada - Sta WM archaea (SPAdes) (version 2) | ecosystem: Environmental > Aquatic > Freshwater > Lake | place: Lake Superior, Canada... | reverse complement strand
CCGACGCCGAGAAGTTCTTGCTGCTGGCCGCCCTCAACCTCGTGGAGTGCGTTGCCTACGTCGGAGCACAGCTGCAGGCCACGTGAACCGCGCGCGGCCGGTCAAGATGGTCGGACTGGACGCTCACTGACTACAGGGCAGGCGAATAGTCGAGACGGCGCGGTCGAAGTCGGCATGGCACTTCAGTCCCGCGTCGGCGCAAAAAGGCTTGGCGGCTGATGCGCTGGAGGCGATCCAGGAAGTGACCACAGTGGGCGCCCATAAATGGGCGTCAACCTGCTAGCTAGGCGGCCGTAGCTTGACGTACACCAATCGGTCGCTCCGAATCCCGGAGCAAATCAAGTCCGCGTTAACTTGATATTCAAGAACTTTTTTATATGGCATCCTTCCTGCCAACAGTTCAGGAGGGTGAGATGCGTTCATTTCAGTGCGATGCTCAGCGGCGTTGGCGATTGCTTTTCGTATCGGTAACTGGCCTTTTAATGCTATGTGGGAATGTCTTCGCAGCGACAGAAGATTGGTGCGTGCGCGCTGTCGGTACGGACCCCAAAACCCCATTTGCAGAAACCACTCGTGCGCGCGTTACGTTGGGAGAGCAACTGCTTGAGCCCGAGTTGCGTCAAGCCTTGACAGCTCAGCTTCTACAGACCCAGGTGTGGCCGGGGCGCCCCGTTACGGTTTATCTTGAACCATTCGACGATCAGACTTGCGCCGTCGCGGCGGGCCGCGAGGTGACGTTACAAGTGAATGTCGAGCCGGAGGACGCCGCTGTACTTCGATCAGAGGCGAGCCGCAGTCCAGGCATCATCATGCCGCGTGTGATGCAAGTGGCGCGCCGTGCCGCCCTGAAAGTCAATCTGGCCGGCACTGCTTCGGATGCCCAGCGTGAATGGCTGCGGTTGTACTTCGCCACCAACCGCCGTGCCACAGGTCAGGCGGAGACGGCACAAGCGTTCGATAGCCAGCGTAGCGATGAACTGAGTCACGGCGCTATCGAGGTGTCAGTGCGTCGGCAGGACGGCATGCGACAAATTGACAATCCGGCGCTGTTGCGCTTCGAGCGCACAACATCGACCAGTGATGTTGCCGTGGCCGGGCATCTGCAGGTACTGAAACGTAAGGACTGGCTGGCCGAGGTCGGCCAGCGCGCGACGCGGATGGAAAAGCCGGGCGTCTTGCTATTCATTCACGGATACAACGTTGGCTTTGTTGATGCGGCGCGGCGCGCCGGCCAGTTGTCTTACGATCTTGGATTTCCCGGCCCGACCGTGTTCATGGCGTGGCCGTCCGAAGCCTCCGTCTCGGGTTATTTGAAAGATGGGCTCTCCGCGGAGAATTCTTGGTCAGCCGCAGCCCAATTACTCGATGAAATAACCAGCCTGAATGAGGATGGCCCGGTCTACATCGTTGCCCATAGCATGGGCAATCGCGTGATGCTGGGGGGCCTGTCGAAGCTTCTTGCCGCCGACCCTGGCCGTCGTCGTGCGATTAAAAGCGTGGTGATGGCTGCACCCGACATCGATCAAGATACTTTCCGTCTCAACTGGGCGAATCAACTCTTGAATTTGGGCATCGGTTTCACGTTGTATGCCTCGGACCGGGACCTAGCCATGACATTTTCCGAAACTGTGCAGGGCGGGAAACGCATGGGAAATGGCGGCGCCTCTCTGCTCAAAATCAAAGGAGTTGACTCGGTCGATGTGAGTGCGGTGACGCGCGAATTTTTTGCGCTGAATCATAGCTACTTTGGTGATCAGGCCACAGTACTGTCGGATCTGTTTTTCTTGCTGCGTCAGGGATTGCCCGCAGAGCAGAGGCCTCGCCTCAGGAGGATCGAACCCAAGTCGGCTTCCGCCTGGATACTTCAGTGAGTCCATGATGATCATCGGCGGGGCTGCTGGATGGCGCTCCTTCCTCTTAGCGATTTTCCTCATGGGATCTGTAGCGAATTCTCTGGGGCAGACGACCAAGGAAGAGCGTCAACGCGCCGAAGGACGATGGCTTTCGTTGAATTCCGATGCGGCGCTGCTGTATGAAGGAGGGCGGTATTCGGAAGGTCTGCGAGTGGCGCAGCGCGCACTATCGATGGCAGAGGATGCCTTCGGACCGATGCATGCGTTCACGGGGCACAGTCTGAACAAGGTGGCCGGCTTCTATGTCTCCATGGCAGAGTTTGACAAGGCGCTGCCGCTATATCAGAGGGCGTTGAATGCCCCGGAAAATTCCTCCACGAGCGACAGCCTCTATGGCTTGGCAATGCTGTATGCGGAAACTGGAGAGTTCGACAGAGCGCTTCCTTTTGCGCAGCGGGTGTTGTCTATAGAGGAGCTGGCCCTTGGCGCTGACTCGCCAGAGATTTCAGCATTCGTTCAACTGGTCGGCAGCCTATACAGGCGGATGGAAAAGCCGAAAGAAGCCCTTCCCTATTTGGAGAGGGCGCTGAAGATGGCAGAAATCTCCGCCCGCCAAGATGCGATACAACTCGCGGCGTGCTTGACCGATCTGGCCATGCTTTACGAGTCGACAGGTGCTTACGACAAGGCGTTGCTTTTGTACGAAAGAGCGTTGTCCGCCGTGACGACGGCCCGTGGTACCCCGCACCCGCGAACGGCTGTGGGCCTCAGAAATCTCGGTGGGCTATTTCTGTCGATGGGCGCCTATGCGAGTGCACAGCAGCCATTGGAAAAGGCGCTGGCTGTTGCTGGGGAGGTATTCGGTTCCGATAGTCCGATGCTTATTCCCTATCTTAATGACCGCGCAGGTCTTCTCTACCGAAGCAGCGAGTACGACCGGGCGTTGTCGCTTTACGACAGGGCCCTCGCTATAGCAGAAAAGGCGGAGGGCGCGGACAGTGCCTCAGTGGCCCGGATCAAGATAAACGTAGGGAACGTTTATCGTGAGCAGGGCAAGAGTGATCTGGCGCTAGATTCTTTGCGGCAATCTCTCGACATCTCCGCTCGGGCACTGGGGCTGCAGCACCCGCAAACGGCCTACGCCATGGGTGCCCTCGGGGGGGTGTATCGTGAACTGGGGAAGTACGAGCAGGCACGATCTCTCTATGACCAGGCACTGAGCATCGCCTTAACGCGCCTTGCTGAGGGCCGCAATCCCGAGCTGCTGTCAACGGTTGCAGCAAAGATGTGCTTCCTGCTGCAGGAACAGAGTCCCGACGCACTGAACGAAGCCATCTTCTATTGCAAGTTGGGCGTGAATGCACGCCAGCTTCAGCGCCGAGGAACTCAACGATTCGACGTCGAACTTCGTGAAAAATTCACTCGCAGTGTCGAGTCCGAATACAAACTGCTGGCCCAATTGCTCAGTCGCGCGGGTCGACTGGTAGAGGCCGAGCAGGTTCTGATAGCCCTGAAGGAATTCGAACTTAGTGAGTATCTGCGCAGCGACGTCTCCCCCGCAGGTGCGGCAATCTTTCTCGCTCCTGAGGAGCTCAGGTTGAAGGATGACATTGATGCATTAGCGCGCTCGTTAATGGCGGTCTATGTCGAAGAAAGTCAACTGCCACTACCACGGCCGGCAATGCTCAATGGAGAAGCACGGCGTCTTTACGACAGGCGTGTCGGTTTCCAAAAACAATTGCAGGGGAAGCTCAGCGAGGTAGCCGCCCGACTGCAGAAACCCAACGCCTCCGACCTCGCTTCGTTTCAAATATCCACGAATGGCTTTCAGCGACTAACTCATACACTTTCGAACCATTTGCAAGGTGAGTCTGCCGCGATTGTCAGTTATGTAATACAAGAGCGGGTGACCACCGTTGTGCTCTTTACCCCGTCGGGCCCGTTGTCGTGGCAGTTGGAGGTGGGCAGTCTAGAGCTCAACCCGTTGATCGACGAGATGCGCAATGCGATGGTGACCAACAGCCCCTACGTCGAGTCGGCGCAGAAGCTATATAGATATCTCATTCGCCCCCTGGACGAGCATCTCGTCACGATGGGTCAAACTCCCGGGACGTGGATGCTTTATCTAACTGGTCGGCTCCGCTATTTGCCATTTGCCGCACTTGTCGATGATCAGGGCAAGCACCTGATCGAGAAGCAGCGGCTAGTCATCTATACGGCCGCGGCAGGCGATCAGTTGCAAAAGGCATCGGCTGATCATTGGGCCGTGGCTGCGTACGGCAGTACGGTAGGTCGTGCCAGCGATCGCTTAGGACCACTTCCCTCAGTTGGTAAGGAGTTACGCGCCATCGTCCGAGATGCGGACAGCCCCGGCGGAGTCTTACCCGGTCAGGCGTGGTTGAACGCCAAGTTCAGCCGAAGTGCTTGGCTCGGCATGCTGAGTTCGCCGGCAGGAAGTCGCGCCAATGTGCTGCATGTGGCAACGCATTTCGTATCGCGACCGGGGAGCTGGGAGCAGTCTTATCTTCTGTTGGGTGATAGCAGTGAGTTCCGGGTCTCCGAATTTCGGGATGACGCGGGGATGAATCTTGACGACATCGATTTGATGACGCTGTCGGCCTGTTCCACCGAGTTTGGAGATGAGGCCGAGGACAGCCAATTCGAGGGCCTGGGCGCCCTGCTTCAGAAGAAGGGCGCACGCTCGGTGATGGGGACGCTATGGGCCGCCCAAGATGAAGGAACTTCCCGCTTGATGCAAGAATTCTATCGAGCGCGAGGGGAGAAACGTCAGATGAGTAAGGCAGCCGCGTTGCAGGTTGCGCAGTTGCAATTGTTGCGAGGCGAGATAAAGGCGGAAGATCCTAAGGTTGACTTCAGGCACCCTCGCTACTGGGCGCTTCTCGTCTTGATGGGTAACTGGTTCTAGTGGACCGACGCCGCGAGCGGGAGGTCAGGGGCTTCAAAGAACCATCTCGATACCGCTCGTTCTCGCCTTTCATAAACGGCATAGAAAGCCCGATGGTGGGCTTCCGTTTCTTAATAGCGCGGCACAATACGTGTATGCCAAACATTGCCTCGATCCTCAAAGCCGAAATCTCGCGCGTCGCTCGCAAAGAAGTGCGCGCGGAGATCGAAACGCTCAAGAAGGCATCGGTCGCGCATCGCGCGTCGATTGCCGAGCTGCGCCGTCAACTGAATACGCTCGAGAAGGAGCTGCGTCGTGCAGCGAAAGGAGCGGCTCGATCGAACGCAACGGCTGATTCGACCACGGAGGCCTCAGCAGGCACGAAGCGCCGATTCAGCGCAACCAGATTGGAGGCACATCGCGCCAAGCTTGGGCTGTCCGCGGCGAGCTATGGGCAATTGGTCGGGGTGTCCGGACAGACGATCTACCACTGGGAACAAGGCAAAGCGCGCCCGCGGGCAGCGCAACTCGAAAACCTTGCGGCAGTGCGAGACCTCAGCGCACGCGAAGTTGCGGAGCGCCTGGCCAAGCGATAGCGTGCGCTCTCTTGAAGGCGAGCGCGGCGGGACTCGAACCTTCGCGACCCAATAGTTCGTTGGAAGACTCGCATTTAACGGCAGCAGATCTGGGGCTCATTCGCATTCTCGATGTTGCTTACGACTCTGAACCGCGAACGCTGGAGGAGATGTGATGGACTGGGGGGGGTGGATTGATAGCGCGAGATCGCTGGATCAATGGAAGTCGGCGGCGGCGGGCATCTCGCAGTTGTTCGCCAAACCGGGCCGCGTCGTCCGCCAGGAACACCGGTACACCAACAGCCGCGCGTTCTGGGTGGAGGTGCGAGAGCCTCTAGACGGCGTGCGCCTGATCGCGTTCAGCCTACCGCGTCATGGCAACACACGTGGCGCTATCACGTTGCGGATCTGGACTACCAGCGGACCCGAGAGTGTTCACTACCACTTCGCCCGCGGACCCACATATCTCCTGCAGGGCCGCGCCTGCGCAAGGTATACGAATATCGAGCCATACGGAATTCGAGAAAAAGACCTGCAGAAGGAAGACGTAGAAGTCCGCGGAGTGGCCTACGGCGCTGAACTCGCAGACGCCGGAGAGCCGGGGGAAGCCGTGGCCACGCTTCGCAGCCTTTTCGAGACCTTCTGCAAGTTCGTGATGGATCGCCATATGGCTGGGCCATCAGCGGAAGTGGATGCCAAGGAATCTGCGGTGCGAACGGGTCCTGCTGCGTTGCAGGAAGAACAACAGATATCGAATCTTTTAGACGCTCTCTCGGACCTGAGCGATAGCGAACGCGATGCCATTGCGAAGGCTCGGATGGGCCAGTCAAAGTTTCGAGATCGATTGCTGAGTCGCTGGGGGGATGCATGTTCCGTCACCGGACTCAAAAGCAAGGAGCTGCTGATCGCATCTCATATCGTGCCGTGGAGTCGGTGCGAAACAACGAACGCGCGTTGGGACGTGGACAACGGTCTGATGCTTACGCCAGGTCTTGATAAAGCCTTCGAGCTCGGATACATAAGCTTCCAGCATGAGGGCAGAGAACGCGGGCGCATCGTGATATCGCCTAAGGCAAACTGGGACACCCGTCGGCGACTTGGCTTTGATGACACGATGCTGCGCATTCGCGACTGGCACGAGGGTCTGGCGCACTACATTGAGCAGCATCGCATCTGGTGGGGGCTATATTGAAAGCTGTGCCTAGATGGCGGCTCGTCATAGCGACCGTGAGGCACCTGGCGGAATTTTTCCTTTGCCTTCATCGGCGGCTTTTCGTGATGTGCGTAAGGTATCGCTTCCCGCCGCTGCTTCTTCTGGGCATGCTGCTTGTCGCAGCATGGGTCTTTCAAGTGCAGTATCCGACCTATCCGCGACCGTTGCTCCTCTTTGGCTCGGCGCAGTTGTGGGCTCTGGCAGCGCTGTTTCTGCCGAATCGCCGGGGTGGGCCATTTCTCATCATTCACCATCCTCTGCTGCCAGGTCGACTTGGCATTCACCTCAATGGTGACTCCTCTGCCACGATCGCTCGCAGTAGCCTGACAGACGTTGCGAGGCTGGCAAAGGCTTGCAAGTGCCACACGCTGACCATGGACTCACCTCTGTTGGTTCATAGGCCGACGCAGAGGTTCGTCGCAATGCTGATGGAGCGAGCTTTCCGGAAGGAAGGGGTCGACGCAGAAGTCTTGCTCGGAAATGCGCGGCCCTGGAGCGTGGTCTTTTCCTGCGCATTCCGCTACTTCTACGCGGAGCAACTCGCCAAGCTGAGTGCAACGAGGATTCAGCGAGTCGGCAGATGGGGGATAGCGAGCAGTGTCATCGTTGTTCGACAGCCTCCGCCACCACCTCGTAGCGCGGACCTTTCGCTTCTAAAGCGTATCAAACGGCCTTCCCATCCAAGTTGGAATTGCTTTCGAGCCTTTCGCGGAAGCCAAGCAGAGTCCTAGGCGGGGAGGTAGTCGCTTGCCCCTGTGTGCAGCCCACCGCGCCGATTCGGGCAAAGGGTGCGTTGCCCAGAACTCTTGCTCTGTGAATGGATCCACGTACGAGCTTCGAGCGAAGATGCCGAGCAGCATTCTTACGTCTGGGGAAATGCGAAGCGGCTGTCTGCCGTCTTCCTTGTTTGCCGTGTGCCTGGTTAGCTCCACGCTAAGCATCTTGCCTTCCAATACCTGATTGCGCATATGCGACAGACTGGTGAGATCCTTCATGATCTCGACCGCGCTCGACTTTGACTTCGGTTTGTATTTCAGTTCTATGGTAAGCGACCGGGGAATACATGCTTGACAGAGCAGAAGCGGCCAAAGTCGGCGTGCTCGCCCGAGCGACGAGGAACGATCTTCACGCTCTAGGCCTGCTCTAAGCGTGCAATCAATCTGTGGCTTCGAACTTCTGTGTGCTACCGAACATACAAATGGGTCTTGTCGACATAGGGTGGGCAACCAAGCAACTGCAGATTGACCCTGCGAGAGGCCTCAAATGCTCCCCCCCGCCGAAGCCACAAAAAATAGCCTGCTCGCAGCACTGGCGAGCACCGATCTGCGGCGCTGGCTGCCACAGCTGGAACGGGTCGAGATGCCGCTTGGTCAGATCCTGTACGAGCCCGGCGACGTTCTGAGTCACGTTTACTTCCCGACCACCGCTATCGTCTCACTCGTGAGCGAGTCGAAGGGCGCAACCTCTTCCGTGTGCGCCGTCGTTGGGAACGAAGGCGTGGTCGGTGTTGCGCTCTTTATGGGAGGCAATTCCACAGTTGGCCGTGCAGTGGTGCATAGCGCCGGCGATGGCCTCCGACTACCGGCGCAGACGATGAAAGACGAGCTCAACCGTGGCGGCCCCGTGTTGCGTCTGATGCTTCGCTATGCCCAGGCGCTGATGACGCAGATGGCACAAACGGCGGTGTGTAACCGGCACCATTTGCTGGACCAGCAGTTGTGCCGCTGGCTGCTGCTGAGTTTGGATCGATTGCAAGGCAACGAACTCGTGATGACTCAGGAGCTGATCGCCAGCATGCTTGGCGTGCGTCGCGAAGGCGTGACTGAGGGGGCTTTCAGGTTGCAGAAGGCCGGGCTGATTCGCTATGCACGTGGCCACATTGAGGTGCTCGACCGCAAAGCGCTGGAGGCATGCGCGTGCGAATGCTACGCATTGGTCAAAGGAGAGTACAGGCGATTGCTCTTCCCAAAGCAGGTGATCGCTGCGAACCGCCCACCGCAAAGAATCATCGATCTTCGACCCATTGAGGTGTAGCAATGCGGCAAGCAGCATACGGCGCGCCCGTCAGATGCGACCCTCGCCTTGCTTCCAGCGATGCGGTAATAGTTCGTCGATGTGGCTCTGTGGTTGCGTCGGCAGGCGCAAGAACACGTCGCGCAGATAAACATGCGGGTCGTGCCCGTTGAGCTTCGCTGACTGAATCAAGCTCATGATGGCGGCGGCGCGTTGTCCGGCGCGCAGACTCCCAGCGAACAGCCAGTTGCCTCTGCCCACGGCAACAGGCCGGATCTGGTTCTCCACCCAGTTGTTGTCCGCAGGCAAGCTCCCGTCGTCCAGGTAGCGCGTCAGCGCAGCCCAGCGCTTCAGGCTGTAGTTCAGCGCATTCGCCGTCGCTGAACCGTCCGGAACCTTCAGCCGCTGGGCGATCATCCAAGCATGCAGCGCCTCCGCGATCGGTCGTCCCCGTGCTTGGCGGATCCGTCGCCGTTCATCAGCGTGGAGGTCCTTCACCTCGCGCTCGATCTCGTAGAGCCGGGCGAAGTACTGGATGCCAGCCTCTGCGATCTGGCTCTTGTTGGCCGTGTGCAGTTCGACGAACTTGCGCCGCGCATGGGCCAGGCAGCCAGCTTCGACGACGCCCTTGGTCAGCAGCGCCTTGTAGCCAGAGTAGTCGTCGCACACGAGCGCGCCGCGCCAGTCGCCCAGGAAGTCCTGCGCGTGCTGACCAGCCCGGCTGTCGGCGAAGTCGTAGACCACGGCCTTCATGTCTTCGAAGGCGCCTGGTGCGTAGGCCCATAGGTAGGCACGGTGCGTCTTGCCGGTCCCGGGCTTGAGCATGGCCACAGGGGTCTCGTCGGCGTGCAGCACGCGGCGGGCAAGGATGGCTTGCTTGAGCGCATCGACCAGCGGTTGCAGACGTACGCCACAGGCGCCGACCCACGCGCCGAGCGTCGAACGCGGGATGGCGAGGCCGGCGCGCCCGAAAATGGCTTCCTGCCGGTAAAGCGGAAGGTGGTCGGCGTACTTGGCCACCATCACCTGCGCCAGGAGGCCGGCCGTGGGGATGCCCTTGTCGATCACCTGGGCGGGCACCGGCGCCTGCATCAGCGTCTGGCACTTCGCGCAGGCCCACTTGCCTCGAACATGCCGCTCGACGGTGAACACGCCGGGAACGTAGTCGAGCTTCTCGGCCACGTCTTCCCCGATGCGTTTGAGCTCGCAGCCGCACGCGCAGGTGGTCGCCTCGGGTTCGTGGCGGACATCGACGCGCGGCAGGTGGGCCGGCAGCGGTGTGCGGCGCGGCTGTTGCTTATCGTCGGTCTTGGGCGGCGGGCGCAGTTGCTTCAGCTCAGCTTCGATGGCGGCCAGATCGGCATCGAGCGTCTCTTCCAGAAGGCTGGCCTGCGCCGCATCGAGCTTCTCGCTGCTCTTGCCGAAGCGCAGGCGCTTGTACTGCGCGAGTTCGTGGGTGAGTTGGTCGACCTTGGTGGATTTGAAGGTGATCTCGCGCGTGAGTGTCTCGATCGATCGGTCCTTGGCCTCGAGCTGGCGCTGCTGCTCGGCGAAGCCATCGATGAGCCGGAGGGTCACCTCGTACAGTTGCTCTGCACGGAGGCCCTTCAGTTGTTCGGCATCCACCATGAATACGTAGAGTGCCGCGCGATCGTGCGACTGTCATCGGCGTTTGCCGCAATTGCACGGCTGCCGTGCGATCACACCACGGTGATGACGCCTGCTGAACCTACGCGCTGCCAGGGCAGCCCAAGCACGAGCGCGTCGAGCTGCTCACGCGTCACCGCCATCTGCGCGCCAAGGCTCGCATTGGCCCAGAAGAATCGCCCCTGGTTCAGCCGACGTGCACACAGCCAGATGCCAATGCCATCGTGCACGAGTACCTTCATGCGGTTGGCCCGTCGATTGGCGAACAGGTAGGCATGGTGCGGGTGTGCGGCGCCGAACACCTTCACGACACGCGCCAGCGCCGTCTCCGTACCGGCTCGCATGTCGATCGGCTCGGTGGCCAGCCACACGGCGTCGATGCGGATCAACGCAGCCATTCGCGCAGCCAGGCTGCGCACGACGAAGCCAATTCGACCGGCCAGTGCACGACCGCCGTGGCGCTCCCTCGCTTCAGTTCGATGCGGATGTCGCGCATGGGCACCTCGGCTTCAGGCTGCACATCGAGCGCGATGAAAGCTGGCGCCGGCAAGGTCGGAGCTTCGGCCGCCTTCGATGCAGCCGCCTTCCGATCGTCGGCGCGCCACCGGTGCACCACGTTCGCGTTCAAGTTGTACAACCTCGCAATCGCCGCGGCAGAGGCATCCGGTTGCCGGCACGCCTCCAGGACCTGGGCCTTGAGCTGTGCGCTGTGCTTGCGACGGGTGGCCCGCCTAACCACACCATCTATCGTGTCCACATCATTCATCGCGGACACGATGCCTGTCGACTCTCACTGGATCAAGATGACTTCACCGCGCGCTTACGTTCTATGGCCAAGACGATCTTGTTGTCTTTGCAGACCAGCGTGTCGATGAAGATGTTTCGCGCCTTCGGAGGCGATGCGCCTTTCACAATCCTGCCGTCCGCTGACGGCGGAACGATCACCTTCGCCTCGATGTAGATGGTGTATCCAGCCTTCTGCAACGCTGTGCGAAGGTGAAAGTAGAACGCGGCCTGCAGGCAACGCTCCGAGTTCATCGCGTAGGCGTTGTAGTCGGCGCAGCAGCGTTCCCATGCTTTCCGGGCTCCACGGAGGGCCATGTCGACGTCTGGGCTCAATGTGCGTGATGCAGGCATGCCGTTCTCGTCCTTCCGTTGTTTGGCCGGTATTGGATCACGCCGAGCGCCACCAACTGAGGTCCAAGATTCTCTTGGAGGCGGATGCCTTGCTTGGTGATGTGCCACTACACGGAGGCGTAGTCAACGAGGCGAAGACCATGGAGGCTTGGAGCGGTTCGTGCAACCTGTCCTCAACCAGGATGATCGTTCACTATTGCGAAGGTATGCGTATTGAGGCCTAAGGCAAGTTGCCGCCCGGTGGTGTCAGGTGGCGAGGAGGGTTGAGCCAACGAACTCTGGCGGAACTTCGCGTTCTGCTTGGTGACCTGCGACAGGTTCGGAATCGGGTATGCGTCCTCAATGAATAGACCATCGCGCTTTTTCCCGATGAGGGGATCGGCTAGAAAAAGGCCTCTTGTGGTTGGAGTCTCGGCAATCCTGGTTAGCGCACTTCCATCGACCGCGACCGCGTAAGCCTGTATCTGCAGGTGCGGAGCTCCACGTCAGCAGTCCAGCGTTCCCTCATCGCAGCTTGACGAGCAGATGTACAGAGCCTGAGGCATCGGGTAACTCCTTCACCTCAAGGTATTCCTGATTGCGAACGAGGTCGCTGAGTCTTCGGAAGCCGTAGTTGCGAGCGTCGAACGAAGTGTTGTTCTTGCCGACATACCCGCCCACTGCCGCCAGCGAAGCCCAGCCGGTATCGCGTGTGGTTTCCTTGATTGCCCCTACGATAAGCACCTTGAGATCCGGGACGCCCGCAACCTGAACAGGGGCCGCTGATTCCAAAGGCTTTCTCAGAACCTCGAAAAATATGAACTTGTCGCATGCGGCAATGAACGGCTCAGGTGTCTTGCGTTCACCAAGGCCGTAGACCACCTTCCCCGCTTCGCGCATGCGCGTTGCCAAGCGGGTGAAATCGCTGTCGCTTGATACGATGCAGAAGCCGTCCACGTTGCCGGCATATAGCAAATCCATAGCGTCGATGATGAAGGCCGAGTCCGTGGAGTTCTTGCCCTGCGTGTACGCGAACTGCTGGATCGGCTGAATTGCATGGCGATGCAAGTGCGCCTTCCAGCCGGTTAGATTGGCGGTCGTCCAGTCGCCGTACGCACGCTTGACCGTGGCCGTTCCATACTTTGCGACTTCCTCAAGCAATTCCTGCACGACTGAAGAGGATGCGTTGTCCGCGTCGATCAGTACCGCCAAGCGGGTGGAATCTGTATTTGCCAAGGCCGTCCTCCTGTTGAAACAATGTGGCGCATACCGAACGGCCCAGATACTGACACACAGCCATGACGAAGACGCTGACTCGAACGGAACTCTACGAACTTGTTTGGACCCGTCCCCGTTCGACTCTTGCCAAGGACTTGGGTGTATCTGACGTTGCGATCGGAAAGCTCTGTGTTCGATCTCACATTCCAGGGCCACCGCCAGGGTACTGGGCCAGGAAGGCGGTAGGCAAGGCCGGACGCCGCCCTCCATTGCCGATACGTCTTCCAGGCCACTCGGTCGAAGTCACGTTCGGAGATCGCGGCTATGGCAGCTGGCCAGTGGGTGAAGATCTGAACGAGTTCATTGCCGCCCCGGAGTTTGCAGAACAGATAGACGAGCAGGTGACTGCTGCGATGAAGATCATCGGCAAGGTGGTGGCGTGTCGAGATATGTCGAGCCCTCATAGCGCGCTGAAGCGTGTACTTGATGCCGAAACCAGGCGTCGTCAAAAGGCCCAGGAACGAGGGTGGACCCTTGACAAGCCGTACTTTGATGACCCGCAGCACCAACGCCAACTGAGGATCTTCAACAGTATTGCCCGTGCGTTGACGCCCGTGGCGAGTGGACTGGACGTTTTAATTCAAGACGAATGGATTCAAGGGGTTGGGACCCTTCACTTCTTGAAGATGAGTCTCCATTTTGGGGGAAGCCGACTGGAACTTTTGATCATCGAGCCTGATGTCTCGAACCATCATAGGAAAGCTCTGAAATCCAAGAAAGTCGATGCAACGACGCTCAGGCTCGGGGCCGAGTCGGGCCCACTTGCTGCTCTTGAATGGGCAGACAAGCCGGGCGAAAAGCTGGAGGGTCAACTGCCGGCCATCATTCGGGGGCTGCTCGAGCGAGCCGAACTGTCCATGCGGAACTTCGCACAGTTCGCGTATGAGCACAGGGTCAAACGGCGCATTGAGATTGCCAGGGAACGTGAGGCCGCGGAGCGCGCGAGAGAAGCCAAACGCCTGGAAGAGATTGCGGCGCATCGACAGAAAGTTCGGGAGCACATCGTCAACTTGGGCAAGCAGCGCAGGGCCGCGCTGGACATTCGGGAGATGGTCCGAGTGCTTTCGGCCCACCCGGAGATAGGGCCGGAGGGGAATCCTCAGTTCGACGAGTGGGTCCGCCTTGCGTTGGACGTCGCTGATGAACTCGACCCAATAAAGCGTCCGCTTGAGTTGCTCATCAAGGGCGCCGGGACCGCTCCACCCAGATAGAGCCCGGGCGCAATATTGTTAGTGGCCAGGCCGGCCCTGGCGATGTGACGACAGAGCTAGAGACTACAAGAAGCAGTCGGGGAGTGATCACTTGCTTAACTACTCGGTATTCTCAAATAGCCTGGAATTCTCAAATAGCTGAGAGTTTTCTCAACGACCGAAACGCTGACCAGCCGCCACCCACCAGCGCCACCGCGCTGGAGGTGTGATGCGGCGCCGACGTCGGCCTGCACATCCACCGCGCCGTCGCGAAGCGCCCGCCCAGGCTGGCCACGGCAGCACTCTCCAGTGCTTCGTCGATGCTCATCGCCGGCAGCAGGCCGGCAAAGCGCTGCGCGAGCATCGACTTGCCCGAGCCGGGCTCGCCCACCATCAACAGGCTGTGGCCGCCGGCCGCGGCGATCTCGAGCGCGCGCTTGGCGCCCGCATGGCCCTTGACCTCGGCCAGGTCGGCATATGGCGCTGCGGCGATGGCCGGTGTGACCTGAATCCGCGCCCACCCGTCGTCGGGCGGCTCGGGTGCCGCGGCCTTGTCGTCCTCGGGAATGAATTGCCGCACCACGTCCAGCAGGTGCCTCGCGCCATACACCTCGCCGCCGGGCACCAGCGCGGCTTCTTGCGCGCTGTCCATCGGCAGCACCAGCTTCGTCGCGACACCTCGGGTGTGCAGGGCCAGCGCCATGGCCAGCGCACCGCGCACCGGCCGCAGTTCGCCCGACAGCGACAGCTCGCCCGCGAACTCGTGCCCGGCCAGCCGCGCGCCCTGGATCTGTTCGCTGGCTGCGAGGATCCCCAGCGCGATCGGCAAATCGAAGCGACCGGAATCCTTCGGCAGGTCGGCCGGCGCGAGGCTGACCACGATCTTTTTATTGTTTGGAAACTCCAGCCCCGCGTTCTGGATGGCCGAGCGCACGCGATCGCGCGATTCCTTCACCTCGGTCTCCGCCAGCCCGACCAGCGTGAAACTGGGCAAACCATTCGCCAGATGCACCTCGACCGTGACATCGGCCGCTTCCAGCCCTAGCAAAGCTCGGCTTTGCACCAAAGACAGACTCATTTTTCTCCCTATCCCCAAGATGGTGCGTCCATCTTTCGTTGGCCCACGGCCGCGCGGCACGCTGGTGCCTGCAACCGCTCGAAACATTCCTTGTAACGAATTCGCGCTCATCGGCGGCTGCTTCTTCCCTCTCGGACGGCCGCATTCGTGCACTTTGGCACGCTCCCTGCTTTGAGCGTGTCAGGTCCCACAACACTTACTTACTTGCGAGGAGTTTCCCGATGACGCACCGTTCCGCCGTTCAGGCGCTGATCGTTCTGGCCACTGCATTGACCACGTCGGGCGCCGCCCTGGCGCAGACAGCTCCGGCGGATCCGGCACCCGCCCCGGCGCCATCGCTGACCGGCAACATCTCGCTGACCACCAACTACAAGTTCCGTGGCCAGGACCAGGACATGCTGGGCCGCAACGACTACGCCAAGACCAAGGGCTTCAAGCCCGCCATCCAGGGCGGCCTGGACTACGCCTTCGGCGACAGCGGTTTCTACGTGGGCAGCTGGAACTCGAGCGTCAACTGGCTCAAGGGCAACAGCATCGAGATGGACCTGTACGGCGGCTACAAATTCAAGGCCGGCCCGATCGACATGGATGTCGGTGCGCTCACCTACATCTACCCCGGCAACTCCGTGGGCAACACCACCGAGCTCTACCTGGGCGCCACCTACGCCAACGAAACCTTCGGCTCGTTCACCGCCAAGTACTCGCACACGGTCTCCAAGGACTACTTCGGCTATGCCGGCAACAAGCTCGGCTCGGGCCTGAAGGGCCAGAACACCGGCTACCTGAACCTGTCGTACAGCAAGGAAATCGTGCCCAAGGTCACGCTGAAGGCGGCTGTCGGCTTCACCAACATGTCCAGCGACATCCGCAGCCTGGGCTACAAGAGCTATGTCGACTACAACGTCGGCGCGTCGTACGACTTCGGCAATGGCCTGTCGTTGACCGGTTCCGTGCAAGGTGCGAACAAGAAGACCGCGTACAACGTCGCGGCTGGCCCGGTGTACGACTTCGGCTTCTTCACCACGCAGCAGGTCTACTCGCCGAACAAGGCGCGCTTCATCCTCACGCTGACGAAGACGCTCTAAACAGAACAACGAGGTGCGGCCCAAGCTGCCGCACCATTCCATTTCCATCCAAAGGAGAAGTTCACATGAAGCTGGTCACAGCCATCATCAAACCGTTCAAGCTCGACGAAGTGCGTGAAGCACTCTCGGCGATCGGCGTGCAGGGGATCACCGTCACCGAAGTGAAGGGCTTCGGGCGCCAGAAGGGCCACACCGAGCTCTATCGCGGCGCGGAGTACGTGGTCGACTTCCTGCCCAAGGTCAAGATCGAAGCGGCCGTCTCCGACGACCTGGTCGATCGCGTGATCGAAGCCGTCGAAGGTGCCGCCCGCACCGGCAAGATCGGCGACGGAAAAATCTTTGTCTACAACCTCGAGCAGGTCGTACGCATCCGCACCGGCGAAACGGGCCGCGAAGCCCTCTGATCGAGTCTGGCCCGAAAGAACAACGACTATGAAAAAACTGCTTGTCTCTCTTGCGCTCGGCCTGAGCGTTCTCGCCGCCGGCACGACCGGCTTCGCACAGACGCCCGCCGCGCCTGCTGAAGCGCCCGCCGCATCCGCGCCGGCTGCCGCAGCACCCGCGGCCGCTCCCGCTGCTGCAGCGCCTGCCGCCGCAGCAGCTGCTGCACCCGCCGCGGCCGAAGCGGCGCCTGCTGCCGCACCCGCGCCGTCCTTCAACAAGGGCGACACCAGCTGGATGATGCTGTCCACGCTGCTCGTCATCATGATGACCATCCCCGGTCTCGCGCTGTTCTATGGCGGCCTGGTCCGCAGCAAGAACATGCTGTCGGTGCTGATGCAGGTGATGGTCACCTTCTCGCTGATCGTGGTGCTGTGGCTCATCTATGGCTACAGCCTCGCGTTCACCGAGGGGAATGCCTTCTTCGGCGGATTCGACCGGCTCTTCATGAAGGGGATCTTCGATCCGGCCACCGGCGTGTTCGCACCCGGCGCGACCTTCAGCAAGGGCGTCTACATCCCCGAGCTGCTGTTCGCCGCCTTCCAGGCCACGTTCGCCGGCATCACCTGCTGCCTGATCGTGGGTGCCTTTGCCGAACGCGCCAAGTTCTCGGCCGTGCTGCTGTTCATGGTGATCTGGTTCACCTTCAGCTATGCGCCGCTGGCTCACATGGTCTGGTTCTGGATGGGCCCGGACGCCTACACCGCCGCCAACGTGGTGGATGCCAACAACGCCAAGGCCGGCCTGATCTGGCAGTGGGGCGCGCTCGACTTCGCAGGCGGCACCGTGGTGCACATCAACGCAGCCGTCGCCGGCCTCGTGGGTGCCTTCGTGATCGGCAAGCGCGTGGGCTACGGCAAGGAAGCCTTCACCCCGCACTCGCTCACGCTCACCATGGTCGGCGCTTCGCTGCTGTGGGTCGGCTGGTTCGGCTTCAACGCAGGTTCGGCCCTGGAAGCCGGCACCAGCGCCGTGCTCGCCTTCATGAACACCTTCTCTGCCACCGCCGCCGCCGTGCTCGCATGGTGCATCGGTGAAGCGCTGATGCGCGGCAAGGCCTCGATGCTGGGTGCCGCCTCGGGTGCCGTCGCAGGCCTCGTGGCCATCACCCCGGCTGCCGGCAACGTCGGCCTGATGGGCGCCCTCGTGATCGGCTTCGTCGCCGGTTTCGCCTGCCTCTGGGGTGTCAACGGCCTCAAGAAGCTGCTCGGCGCGGACGACTCGCTCGATGTGTTCGGCGTGCACGGTGTCGGCGGTATCGTCGGCGCGCTGCTCACCGGCGTGTTCAACACCCAGGCACTCGGCGGCCCCGGCCTCGTGGGCGACTGGGTCACGGCCAGCGTCGTCTCCAACGGCATCGGTGCCCAGGTCTGGATCCAGTTGAAGGGCGTGCTGCTGACCATCGTCTGGTCGGGTGTGGTCTCCTTCATCGCCTACAAGATCGCCGACCTCACCATCGGCCTGCGTGTGTCGGAAGAAGAAGAGCGCGAAGGCCTCGACATCTCCGCCCACGGCGAAACCGCCTACAACCGTTGATCGGCCACTGGGGAGCCTTCCGGGGCTCCCCAGCCGGATGACCACCATCCTTTTTCTTCACAAGAACAATTCTTCGTCACGAGTTTTTCAAGCGAGGTCTCCTTTGGATGTTCAGCCCGCGAGCGCTTCGGCGCCAGCGGGCTTTTTTTTGCCCGTCGCCGCCATCGCGAGGGGCACAATCGCCACACCATGTGGACCTCCCTCGAAGACAGCCTCTGCGCGCTCGGCGAATCGCCGTTCTGGCACCCTGAAGAACATTCCCTCTACTGGCTCGACATCCCGGGCCGCGCCGTGTTGCGAACGCGCGGCGACATCGGAACGCCGTCCGCCAGGGTCGAGCGATGGGCGCTCTCCACCGAACCCGGCTGCATGGCGCCGGCCCGAAGCGGCGGCCTCGTGATCGCACTGCGCGACGGCATCTACCGCGCGCGCGAATGGGGCGGCGAGCTGGTCGCGATGGCGCGTGTCGAGCACGACGTGCGCACCATGCGCTTCAACGACGGCAAGTGCGACCCGCTCGGCCGCTTCTGGGGCGGCTCGCTCAACGAGGCGAAAGACAGCGCCAACGCCGCGCTCTACTGCTTCGATGCGCGCCCCGGCACCGACATCGCGCCCACGCTCACGCAGATGGCCAACGAGTCCACCACCGCCAACGGCCTCGCTTTCTCCCCCGACGCACGCACTCTCTACTGGGCCGACACCGCCGCGCACGTGGTCTGCGCATGGGACTGGGACGCCGAGGCCAATGCGCTCTCGCACGCCCGCGTGTTCCACCAGTTCGACGCCAAGCCCGAAGGCTGGACGCCCGACTCGCCCGTTCGCTACGAAGGCCGCCCCGATGGCGCGACGGTCGATGCGGAAGGCCACTATTGGGTCGCGATGTTCGAAGGCGCGCAATTGCTGCGCTTCGCGCCGTCCGGCGAGATCGTGGCGTCGGTGCCCGTGCCCGTTCAATGCCCGACCATGCCGTGCTTCGGCGGCGACGACCTGAAGACGCTCTTCGTCACCAGCGGCCGCAAGGGGCGGCCTGCCGTGGAGATCGAACGGCTTCCCGCATCGGGCACGGTGATTTCGATGCGCGTCGATACGCCGGGCCTGCCCGTCAATTTCTTCGAGGACTGAGTGCGTGCAGCGTTGCTCGGAGCGCTCGTTGATCGGTGGCCTGCGCACTCGCCGTGAACAGAAGCCGGGAGGGTAGGAGCCAGATGGCCCTCCAGCACATCCCGCCCATCCAGTGCCTGCTGACTTTCGAGGCCGTGGCGCGTCTGCGCCACGCGGGCCGTGCAGCCGACGAACTGTGCGTCACCCCCAGCGCAGTCAGCCACCGCATCCGGCAACTCGAAGCGCACGTCGGCTTCAAGCTCTTCGGTCGCAGCGACTTCAGCCTGACGGCCGATGGCGCCGCCTATCTGGCGAACGTGCGCACCGGCCTCGCGGCACTGCAGGCCACGCCGATCGCCAACGCGGCACCACGCGCCACACGCTTGCGCATCGCCGTCACGCCGACTTTCAGCCGCCAGTTCCTGATGCCCCGGCTCGAACTGTTCCGCAACATCTACCCGGACATCGAACTCGTGCTGCAGGTGTCGATTCCGCTGCTCGACGTGACCGCCGAGCAGGCCGACCTCGAAGTGCGCTACGGCACCGGCGCCTATGCCGATTGCGAACACCGCCTGCTGCTCGAAGAAGAAGTGGTGCCCGCCTGCAGCCCCAGCTACCTGAACGAGTTCGGTCCGTTCGACGGCTTCCGCACCGCCGCCGAGATCGCGAGCGCACGGCTCATCCGCAGCCCGCTCGAACCCTGGGGCACCTGGTTTGCGCACTGCGGTATCGACCAGCCCGAGCCGCATGTCGGCTCGCAGTTCAATGACCTGGGGCTCGTCTACGACGCGGCTGCGAGCGGCTTCGGCGTGGCGCTGGTGCGCCAGAAGATGGGCGCCGCGTGGTTCGAATCGGGGCGGCTTGTGGCGCTCTCCGACCGGGCCGTGCCGTCGCCACACCGGCACACCATCTGCTGGCAGCCCGGCACGCTCGAGCGCTGGGAATGCGCGGCCTTCGTCGACTGGCTTGCGCAGAGCCTGCGCTGACCGGCCGGGTCCGCCGGCAAAGTTCTCTCAAGCGCCGCGCAAAAAAGCTTCAACCCGGCGCTGCCGCATTTCCGTAGAGTGCGGTACCCCCGAGACATTCGCCAAAAAGACAAGAGGCCCGCCGCATGAATGCGCCGCTCACTGCCGTCCAGAACGATTCGCTACAGAAAACGGAGCGCCAGTCGCAGGTGGTGCGCGCGCTGCAAGCGCACCTGCCCGCGCATGCCCTGATCTGGCACACCGAAGACACCACGCCCTACGAATGCGACGGCCTCACTGCCTACCGGCAGCGGCCGCTCGTGGTGGCCCTGCCCGAGACCGAGGCGCAGGTCGCCGCCGTGCTCAGGACCTGCCACCAACTTTCTGTGCCCGTGGTGGCGCGCGGCGCAGGCACGGGGCTCTCGGGCGGCGCGATGCCGCATGCGCTGGGTGTGACGCTCTCCCTGGCCAAGTTCAACCGCATCCTGAAGATCGATCCGGTGAGCCGCACGGCCGTCGTGCAGTGCGGCGTGCGCAACCTGGCGATCAGCGAGGCCGCCGCGCCGTTCAACCTCTACTACGCGCCCGACCCGTCGAGCCAGATCGCCTGCACCATCGGCGGCAACGTGGCGGAGAACTCGGGCGGCGTGCATTGCCTCAAGTACGGCCTCACGCTGCACAACGTGCTGCGCGTGCGCGGCTTCACCGCCGAGGGCGACGCGATCGAATTCGGCGGCGAGGCGCTCGATGCGCCGGGGCTCGACCTGCTTGCACTGGTCATCGGCAGCGAAGGCATGCTGGCGGTGACCACCGAGGTCACCGTCAAGCTCGTGCCCAAGCCGCAGCTCGCGCGCTGCATCATGGCCAGCTTCGACGACGTGCGCAAAGCCGGTGACGCGGTGGCTGCGGTGATCGCCGCCGGCATCATTCCCGCAGGGCTCGAGATGATGGACAAGCCCATGACCGCCGCCGTCGAGGACTTCGTGCGCGCGGGCTACGACCTCGATGCCGCGGCGATCCTGCTGTGCGAATCCGATGGCACGCCCGAAGAGGTCGAGGAAGAGATCGGCCGCATGACCGCCGTGCTGCGCGGCTGCGGCGCCACCGCCATCGCGGTGAGCAACAGCGAAGACGAGCGCATGAAATTCTGGAGCGGCCGAAAGAACGCCTTTCCGGCGTCGGGCCGCATCAGCCCCGACTACATGTGCCTCGACTCGACCATCCCGCGCAAGCGCCTGGCGGACATCCTGCTCGCGATCCAGGAGATGGAGAAAAAGTACAACCTGCGCTGCTGCAACGTGTTCCATGCAGGCGACGGCAATCTGCATCCGCTGGTGCTGTTCGATGCGAACGACCCCGACGAACTGCACCGCTGCGAGCTCTTCGGCGCCGACATCCTGGAGACCAGCGTCGCGATGGGCGGCACGGTGTCGGGCGAGCACGGCGTGGGCGTGGAGAAGCTCAACAGCATGTGCGTGCAGTTCACCGCCGGCGAGAACGAGCAGATGTTCGGCGTGAAGCGCGCGTTCGATCCGGCCGGGCTGCTGAACCCCGGAAAGGTGATTCCGACGCTGCAGCGCTGCGCCGAGTACGGCAAGCAGGTGGTGCGCGGCGGCAGGCTGCCGCATCCCGATCTCCCGCGCTTCTGAGAGCGACAACAACAACAAAAACGAGACCATGGATTCAGCCCTCCACCAGATCGTCGAGCGCATCCGCGCCGCAACCGCCGACGCCACGCCGCTTTGCATTCGCGGCGGCGGCACCAAGGATTTCTACGGCGAGGCGCTGCAAGGCGACACCCTCGACACCACCGCGCTGAAGGGCATCACAAGTTACGAGCCGAGCGAACTGGTCGTCACCGTGCGCGCCGGCACGCCGCTCGCTGAACTCGAAGCCGCATTGGCCGAAAAGGGGCAATGCCTGCCCTTCGAGCCGCCGCATTTCAGTGACGGCGGCACGGTGGGCGGCATGGTCGCCGCCGGCTTGAGCGGCCCCGCACGCGCCAGCGTGGGCGCGGTGCGCGACTACGTGCTCGGCGCCACGCTGGTCAATGGCCGCGGCGATGTCCTGAGCTTCGGCGGACAGGTGATGAAGAACGTCGCGGGCTACGACGTCTCGCGCGTGCTGGCGGGATCGCTCGGCACGCTGGGCGTGATCGCCGAGGTGAGCCTCAAGGTGCTGCCCGTCGCGCCGGCCGAGGCCACGCTCGAGTTCGCCTGCAGCCAGGCCGATGCGCTGCGGCTGCTCAACGAATGGGGCGGCCGGCCGCTGCCGCTGAATGCGAGTTGCTGGTTCGAGTACGGCGGAGCCGGTGCGCTCTACTTGCGGCTGCGTGGCGCGGTTGCAGCCGTGGAAGCGGCATGCACGCACCTCGGCGGCGAGCGCAAGGACAACGCACGCGCCGCGGCCGACTGGCAGGCGCTGCGCGACCAGCAGTTGCCGTGGTTCGACACCGCGGATGGCCCGGACGCACTCTGGCGCCTCTCGGTGCCGCAGACCGCGCCGGTGCTCGCCATCGACGGTAGCGCGCCGCTGATCGAGTGGCACGGCGGGCAGCGCTGGTACAAGGCGCCGCCAGATCAGGCTGCGCGCATCCGCGAGATCGCTCACGCGGCGGGCGGACACGCCACTTTGTTCAGGGCGCCCGCTTCGGACTTCCCCCGCTTTGACGCACTGAGCGCCCCGATCGCCCGCATCCACCGCGCGCTGATGCACGAGTTCGATCCGCACCGCATCTTCAACCGCGGCCGGCTTTTCGCAGACGAATAAAAAGAGACCACACCCCGCGATGCAAACCGAACTCGCCCCCGAATTCCGAGATACCGACGAAGGCCGCGAAGCCGAAGCCATCCTGCGCAAATGCGTGCACTGCGGCTTCTGCACCGCCACCTGCCCGACCTACCAGCTGCTGGGCGATGAACTCGATGGCCCGCGCGGACGCATCTACCTCATCAAGCAGGTGCTCGAAGGCAAGGCGCCGACGCGCAGCACGCAGCTGCACCTGGACCGGTGCCTCACCTGCCGCAACTGCGAGAGCACCTGCCCGAGCGGCGTGCAGTACGGCAACCTCGTGGACATCGGCCGCAGGATCGTCGACGAGAAGGTGCCGCGCCCCGCGATGGAATCGGCCACGCGCTGGCTGTTGAAGGAAGGGCTGCCATCGCCGCTCTTCGGCCCGGCGATGAAGCTCGGGCAATCGGTGCGCGGCCTGTTGCCCGATGCGCTCAAGGCCAAGGTGCCCGCGAAGCAGGAAGCGGGCGCATGGCCCACCGCCACGCATGCCCGCAAGGTGCTGATGCTCGCGGGCTGCGTGCAGCCGTCGATGATGCCCAACATCAACAGCGCCACCGCGCGCGTGCTCGATGCAGCGGGCATCCAGGTCGTGATCGCGAAGGAGGCGGGCTGCTGCGGCGCGGTGAAGTTCCACCTCAACGACCAGGAGGGCGGCAAGGCGCAGATGCGCGCCAACATCGATGCGTGGTGGCCGCAGGTCGAACGCAACGAGGTCGAGGCCATCGTGATGAACGCGTCGGGCTGCGGCGTCACGGTGCGCGAGTACGGCCACATCCTGCAGCACGACGCGGCGTATGCCGCGAAGGCGGCGCGCATCAGCGAACTGACGCGCGACCTGAGCGAGCTGCTGCCCGACCTCGTGCCCGCATTGAAGGCGCGCGTGCATGCGCCCGAGGGTGTGGTCGCGTATCACCCACCATGCACACTGCAGCACGGCCAGAAGCTGCGCGGCGGCGTCGAGACGCACCTGCGCGCGCTGGGCTTCGACGTGCGCGTGGCCATGAGCGAATCGCACCTGTGCTGCGGCTCGGCGGGCACGTATTCGGTGCTGCAGCCCGAGCTGGCCTACCCGCTGCGCGACCGCAAGCTGGGGCACCTGAAGCAGCTGCGGCCGACCACCATCGCATCGGCCAACATCGGCTGCATCACGCACCTGCAGAGCGGCAGCGGGGAGACGCCGGTGCGGCACTGGGTGGAGCTGCTGGACGCCGCGCTGGGCACGCAGGGCAGGGCCTGATCGCACACGAGCGCAGGGCGCGGTCCGACTCGCGCGGCGGGCGCTTGCGGCGCATCATCGCGACACCGAATCTGCAAGGAGCCTGTGTCATGTCCCACCTTATCCAACTTCCGCTGCGACGCGTTCTGCTGGCCTGCGCTTGCGCGGCCGGTGCCGTGGCGGCGCACGCCCAGTCCGGCATGCCTGCCTGGCAGGGCGAGGGCTCGACGCGCTACATGTGCGGCGGCATCGGCTCCGACGAATCGAAGGCCATTCGCGAGGACATGAAGAAGCATCCGCTCTCGCTGTTGTTCGCGCGCGCCGACGGCGCCTACATGGCCAGCGTGGACGTCGCGATCAAGGGCGGCGACACCAACTCGTCCGCCGCCATGGCCTTCCGTGCCGGCGGGCCGGTGTGCCTGATCGACATCCCTGCCGGCCGCTACACCATCGACGTCACCGCGCCCGGCGGAGAAGCCAAGAGCCAGACGGTGACGGTGGGTGGCGGTGCGAAGACCGCGAGCTTCCGCTTCTGACGCGAGCCGTCAGCCCGCCGCCAGCGCCGCCTCGACATCGCGCGTGAGCGAGGCGGGCGTATCCAGCGGCGCGTAGCGCTTGAGCACGGTGCCGTCGCGCCCGATGAGGAACTTGGTGAAGTTCCACTTGATGGCCGTGAGGCCCAGGAGGCCCGGCTTTTCCTTGGTGAGCCACTGGTACAGCGGCGCGGCGTTGCTGCCGTTGACGTCGATCTTCTCCATCATCGGAAAACTCACGCCGTAGTTCTTGGTGCAGAAGGCGCCGATTTCCTCGTTGGTGCCCGGGTCCTGCGAGCCGAACTGGTTCGAGGGAAAGCCCAGCACCGCGAGGCCCTGGTCGGCGTACTTCTCGTGCAGCGCCTCCAGCCCGGCGAACTGCGGCGTGAAGCCGCATTTGCTCGCGGTGTTGACGATCAGCAGCACCTTGCCCTTGAAGGCGGAGAGCTTCACCGGCTTGCCGTCGATCTGGTTGGCCTCGAAGTCGTAGACGCTGGTCATGGAGTGTCCTCAGTGTGTGGCGCAAGCGCTGGAGGCGCGATCATCGCCCCGCACGGGCGTTCGCGCAAACGCCGACCAGACTGCGCCCGCCACGATCAGCGCGCCGCCCGTGAGGATGCGCGCGTCCAGGGTGGCCGCGCCCAGCGCCACCGACGAGACGCTGGCGAACAGCACCTCCGACAGCATGATCACCGAGGCCGCGCTGGATGTGAGCCGCGCGGCGCCGTACTGCAGGCACACGTTGGCCACGATGAAGCCGCTGCCCAGCAGCACGGCCCAGCCGAGCCAGCCGGAGGTGGCCAGCAGCGGGGAGGCAATGCCGCCGGCGCCGGTGCCGATCAGGGCCGTGGAGCCGGCCACCACGGCGCAGCCACAGAACATCGCCAGTGCACGCGATTCGCCCGGGGCTTCGCGCAGATGGCGCAGCGTGATGTTCGTCAGCGCGAAACAGAAGCCCGCCGCCACGCCCAGCCAGTCGGGCAGGCTCGAGGGCACGGGCCAGTCGGTGCCGGGCGCCTTGAGCACCACGACCACGCCGGTCAGCGCCAGTGCCACCCGTGCGAGCGCGCCGCCCGTGGGCCGCTCGCCGAGCAGCAGCCAGGCCAGCAGCACGTTCCACAGCGGCATCAGGTAGAACAGCAGCACCACGCGCACCACGTCGCCCTGCGTCGCGGCCCAGTTGAAGCCCACGTTGGTGAAGCCCGCCGCAAGGCCCAGCGCGATCAGCATCGGGAACGCCGCGAAGGCCTTCCACGCATGCCGGCGCACGAGGCCCATCACGACCGCGATGGCCAGGTAGATCAGGCAGGTGGTCCACAGCGGGTGCAGTCCGTGGCCGGCGAGCTGGCGGAAGGGAAACCAAGAAATGCCCCAGACGAAGGCGTTGAAGACAAGTGCAAGCGCGGGCATGGCGGCGTTGGAAAGGTGAAGGCTTCGGCGCGCCGGCCGTCTCACCAACGCAGTCGCGAAAGATCAGTGATGTTTGTCGCTGCGGGCGATCGCAAGGAGGTGCTCGACTTCCTCGGGATACTTCTTGAGGTTGTTCTCGTGCCAGCGCTTGATGAGCCACATGCAGCCCGCCACCACCAGCCCGAAGGCGCTGATCGCACCGTAGGCCGAGAGGCCCAGGCCCGTGCACACGCTGTAGAAGCCGCCCAGGAGAAGAATGCAGGCCTGCTCGTTGAAGTTCTGCACCGCGATCGAGCGGCCCGCGCCCATCAGGTTGTGGCCGCGGTGCTGCAAGAGCGCATTCATCGGCACCACGAGGAAGCCGCCGAGGCCGCCCAGGATGATGAGGAACGGCACCGCCAGCCACACGTTGCCGATGAAGTTCATGCAGATGACCATCAGCCCCATCGCGATGCCCATCGGGATCACGCGGGTGGCCATGTCCAGCCGCATGCGCATCGAGGCCACGATCGCGCCCACGGCCGTGCCGATGGTCACCACGCCGGTGAGGGCCGAAGCCTGCGTCGTGTTGTAGCCCAGCGCCAGCGATGCCCAGGCCAGCACGATGTACTTGAGGTTGCCGCCCGCGCCCCAGAAGAGCGTGGTCGTGGCCAGCGAGATCTGGCCGAGGCGGTCGCGCCACAGACGCGCATTGCAATGCCAGAAGTCGGGCAGCAGCGCGGCGATGTTTCGCACGAAGCCGTGCTCGGGGTTGGAGCGCAGCGGGCGCATCTCGACGCCGGTGTGCGGGATGCGCGTGTTGAACCAGGCGGCCAGCATGTACACGAGGATCAGCACCGAGATCGCGGCCTCGGCCGGCGAATCGATGCCCGTGTCGATCAGCGGGAAGTCGAAGGCCAGCAGGTGGCTGGAAACCGCATGGCCCACCAGCGTGCCGCCGAGCACGATGCCCAGCAGGATGGAGGCGATGGTCAGCCCCTCGATCCACCCGTTGGCCTTGACCAGCTGGGAGGCCGGCAGCAGCTCGGTCAGGATGCCGTACTTGGCCGGCGAGTAGGCGGCCGCGCCCAGGCCCACGATCGAATACGACAGCAGCGGGTGCGAGCCGAACAGCATCATCAGGCAGCCGATCACCTTGATCGCGTTGCTGATGAACATCACCTTGCCCTTGGGCAGCGCATCCGCGAACGCGCCCACCAGCGGCGCGAGCACCACGTAGAAGACCGCGAAGATCGGCACCAGGGCCGCGCGTTGCCATTCGGGGGCGCCCGAACTTCTCATGAGATCGACGGCAACAACGAAAAGCGCTTGGTCGGCCAGCGACGAAAAGAACTGGGCCGACATGATCGTGTAGAAACCGCGCTTCATCGATGGGCTGGCTGGCCAGAGGGGTCTGCTGGCGGTAGTGAAAAAGTGTCGCGTCCGGAGCGAATGGGCGGTTATAGCATGGGGGTACGACGCGGAAATGGGCATCCCTTCCGTATTCGACCCCATTCCCGGAAATGCTAAAACGTGGTCTGGATTTCCCCCAAGCCCACCTGCAGCCGTCAAGAGCCCTCCATGCCGCGCCCCATTCTCGCCACCGTCCACACCGCAGCCCTTCGCAACAACCTCGGTCGGGTCCGCCGCTCGGCCCTCGACGCCCGTGTCTGGGCCGTGGTCAAGGCCAATGCCTATGGCCATGGCATCGAGCGGGTCTATGAGGGCCTGCGCGGCGCCGACGGATTTGCGCTGCTCGACCTGGACGAGGCCGAGCGCGTGCGCGCCCTGGGCTGGCGCGGCCCGGTGCTGCTGCTCGAAGGCGTGTTCGATGCGCGCGACCTGGAGCTGTGCTCGCGCCTGGACCTCTGGCACACCGTGCATTGCGACGAGCAGATCGACATGCTCGCGGCGCACAAGACCCTCAAGCCGCAGCGTGTTTTTCTCAAAATGAACTCGGGCATGAACCGCCTGGGCTTCACGCCCGAGCGCTTCGGCTCGGCCTGGACGCGCCTGAATGCGCTCACGCAGGTCGACGAGATTTCGCTGATGACGCACTTCAGCGATGCCGACGGCGCCCGCGGCATCGCGCACCAGGTCGAGGCCTTCGAGCGCGCGACGCGCGACCTGCCGGGCGAGCGCTCCATTGCCAACAGCGCCGCCACCCTGCGCCACCCCGACCAGACGCGCGGCGACTGGGTGCGCCCGGGCATCATCCTGTACGGCAGCGCGCCCGACTTTCCGGTGAACGACGCGGCGCACTGGGAGCTGCAGCCCACGATGACGCTCTCGACCCGACTGCTCTCGGTGCAGACGCTCAAGGCCGGCGACACCATCGGCTACGGCTCCAACTTCACGGCCGAAGGGCCGCTCACCATCGGCATCGCCGCAGTGGGCTATGGCGACGGCTATCCGCGCCACTGCAACACCGGCACGCCGGTGCTGGTGAACGGCGTGCGCACCCGCATGGTGGGCCGCGTGAGCATGGACATGATCACCGTCGACCTCACGCCCGTGCCCGATGCGAAATTCGGCACCGAGGTCACGCTGTGGGGCCGCTCTGCCGTGACGGGCACGATGCTCTCCATCGACGAAGTCGCGCAGGCCGCGGGCACCGTCGGCTACGAACTCATGTGCGCCGTGGCGCAACGCGTGCCGTTCGCTCCCGCCGACGAATGAAGATTCTTTCCAACTGGCGCTCGGTGCGCCTTTGGGAAACGGAGGTCGAGCGCGACCTGCACCGCAACTACAGCCTGCGCACGCACGGCATCCTGATCGGCACGTTCACGCTCCTCCTGATGTGGGGCGTGTCGGCGCTGCAGATGCACCTGCTGCATGTGGACTCGCTCGCGGTTCGCTACTTCCTCACGCTGGGCGTGGGGTATCTGGGCTACCTGCTGGTGCTGCGCTGGTGGGCGAAGCGGCTGGTCGAGGGGCGCAGCGTCGATATCGATGCCGATGTGCCCGATGTGGACTTCAGCGGTGGAAGTTCGTGCGATCACCTGAGCGTTGCCGACGCTGCCGACGGCGGCAGCGTGCTGTCCGACGTGGCCGGTGGCGTGCTCGACGTGGCGGGCGGTGCGGACGAAGGCGCCATCATCGTGGTGCCGGTGCTCGCCATCTTCGCGATCTGCGTGGCCGTGCTGTTCGGCGCCGGCTATCTCGCGCTGCTGTACTTCAGCTGGGACGCATTGCTGGCCGTGGCGGTCGAGGTGGCGTTCTCTTATGTCTCAGCCCGTGCCGCGGTGCGCGTGGCGCGCGAAGGCTGGTTGATGGCCGCGGTGCGGCTGACCTGGAAGCCGCTGCTCGGCGCGGTGCTCTCCGCCGTGATCCTGGGTGCCGTGCTCGACCACTTCATGCCAGAGGTCAATTCCTTGCCCGAGGCGGTGCGCGTCTTGTTGAAGAAGCATTGAGCTTCTTTCCGCGCCCGGTGGCCAGCGCATCGAGCAGGTGGTCGATGAGCACCTGGCACTTGGGCACGGTGAAACGGCTGGGCGGGTAAAGAATCCACGCGTGCCCGCGGTAGTTGCCCTGGAACTCCCAGTCGGGCAGCACGCGTGTGACCGAGCCTTCGTCGAGCGCCTGCTGCGCCACGAACATCTGCAGGCAGGCCACGCCCAGGCCCGAGCGCGCAGCATCGAGGCGGATCTCCGTGTGGTTCGCGATGTAGCGCCCCTGCACCACGATCTCCGCCTCTTCATCGCCTCTCTTGAAGCGCCAACGGTTGTCGCGCTCGTGCTCGCCCAGCGAGATGCAGCGGTGCGCGCCGAGATCGCGCGGATGATGGATGGCCGCGCTGCTCGCCAGATAGCCGGGCGAGGCCACGAGGATGTGCTCGACCATCATCAGCCGCCGCGCGACCAGGCCCTCGGGCGGATTGGGCGTCAGGCGCACCACGAGGTCCACGCCTTCCTGGATCGGATCGATGTCGCGGTCTTCCACGATCAACTGCACGTCCACCTCGGGATAGCGCGCGAGGAAGCTCAGGATCAGCGGATGCAGCACGCGCCGCGCGAAGGCCCTGGGCGCGCTGATGCGCACCCGACCGCTGGGCTTTTTCGCATACTGCTGCCCGATCTCCATCGTGCCTTGTGCAGCGAGCACCAGTTCGCGGCAGCGCGCGAAGGCTTCGGTGCCGGGCTCGGTCAGCCGCAGCTGGCGCGTCGTGCGCTGCAGCAGCTGCACGCCGATTTCCTTCTCGAGCCGCTTGACCTGCCGGCTCGCGGCCGACGGCGTCATGCCCAGCAGATCGGCCGCGGCGGAGAAGCTCCCGAGCTCGGCGACCCGCAGGAAGGTCACCATCTCGGGCAGCACTTTGAGAAATGAATTCGTTCCCACGGCGCAAGGATCCTGTTCCGGCCGATGGCTGTTCGGCCTGTGTGATGCCCTGAACAATTCTTCCTTTGTTGTTCAGGGACGGCGGCCGACAGTATGGATTCAAAGCAAGTGCAGGGCATCGCGCCGGGCGCGTGGGGTTCGAGGAAGTGGGGCGGCATCGGCGGCGCCGAGGTCATGCTGCTGCTGGTGGCGGCCGTGTGGGGCGGCAGCTATGCGGTCGCCAAGCAGGCGACACAGCAGTTGCCGGTGCTGGAGTTCATCGCGCTGCGCTTCGGGCTGACCTTCGTCGTGCTGCTGCCGGCGCTCAAGCCGCTGTTCAACGCGCAGTGGCGCCAGGGGCTCGCGGTGGGCGGGCTGCTCGGCGCCAACCTGCTGGCGATCTTCGTCTGCGAGACCTTCGGCGTTTCGCTGACCACGGCGAGCAACGCCGCCTTTCTGATCAGCCTGTGCGTGGCGATCACGCCGTTCGTCGAATGGTGGCTGCTGGGGCAAAGGCCGGCGCAGCGCATCTTCTGGGCGGCGGGCCTGTCGGCGGTGGGCGCCGCGATGCTGTCGGCCACCTCGCCCGCGGACATCGCCGTGGGCTGGGGCGATGCGCTGATGGTGCTCGCGGCTTTCTTGCGCGCCGTGATGGTGTGCATGACGCGGCGACTCGCCGGTCGCCATTCGACGCCCGCACTGACGCTGACGGCCGTGCAGTCGGGCGTGATGGCGCTCGGTGCGATGGCGATATCGCTCGTCGCCTCCAACGGCGCCTGGCGCATGCCACCCGCGACGGCTTCGTTCTGGTGGGGCATGGCGTACCTGGTACTGCTGTGCACGGTGTTCGCCTTCTTCGCGCAGAACCATGCCGCCTCGCGCTCGAGCCCGAGCCGGGTGTCGCTGCTGATGGGGAGCGAGCCGGTGTTCGGTGCGCTGATCGCGGTGTATGGGTTCGGGGAAACGGTCGGGGCCTGGGGATGGGCTGGCGGTTTGCTGATCGTGGCGGCGGCGTGGTGGGTGACCATGCCGTCGAAACGCGTGTGAGCCGTGGCGCCCGTCCGCGACGAGCGCTCAGTACAGCCCGAGCTGCCGCGTCCTCAACCGCGCCAGCCCCAGCAGCGCATCGGTGAACGGCGTGGCCACGCCCGTCAGCACACCCAGCTCGCGCACCACCGTCACCAGCGCATCGAGCTCCACCGATCGGCCGGCTTCCACGTCCTGCAGCATCGAGGTCTTGAACGCGCCGAGCTTTTTCGTCACTTCGTGCCGGTCTTCGGGGCTCTGCGTGATCTCGATGCCGATGCGGCGTCCGATTTCCTTGGCTTCGAGCATCACGGCCGAGATGAAACCGCGCACATCGTCGTCGCCCATGATGAGGTCGGTGGTGGCGCCGGTCAGCGCGCTGATCGGGTTCACCGTCATGTTGCCCCAGAGCTTGAACCACACGTCCTTCTGGATCTGCGGCGACAGCGTGGTGTTGATGCCCGCGCGGGTCAAGAGCTCGACCAGCGCCTGCACGCGCGGCGTGGCCTCGCCCGAAGGCTCGCCGACGATCAGCCCGTTGCCGAAGTGATGCCGCACCACGCCCGGCCCGTCGAGCGAGCAGCTCGCATGCACCACGCAGCCGATCACGTTGCGGGCCGGAATGGCCTTGGCGATCGCGCCGTCGGGGTCGACCGCGGCCAGCCTGTGGCCCGTGATCTCGCCGCCGAAGCCGCCTTCGAGAAACCACCACGGCACGCCATTCATCGCAACCAGCACGAGGGTGTCGGGCCCGATCAGCGGTCCGATGCGTTCGGCCACGGCGGCCAGCGCGGGCGCCTTCACGGCGATCACCACCAGGTCCTGCACGCCGAGCGCCTCGGGGTCGGCCACTGCGTTGACGGGCACGCGCGTGCGCACGTCGCCGCGCATCAGCGAGAGGCCGTCTTGCTGCAGCGCCTCGAGCGTCGTGCCGCGCGCCACCACATTGAGCCGTTCGCCGGCCTGCGCGAGGCCGGCACCGATCCAGCCGCCGATCGCGCCGGCGCCGTAAATACAAATCTTCATGGGAGAGTTCGCCTCAGTTTCTGTAGCTCGGGTCGATGCGGTCGACCTGCCGCACCAGCGCATTGAACACGTCCTGCCCGGCGCCATGCGCGGGGCTGAACTGCAGCGCATCGCGCGTGCAGCGCTGCGCGATCTCTTCGCTCACTGGAATGGCTGCGCCCATCGAGAACGTGGCCATCTGGATCTCGCAGGCGCGCTGCAGGGTCCACAGGATCGCGAAGGTCTGCGGCAGCGTTTGCCCCCAGGCCAGCAGGCCGTGGTTGCGCAGGATCACCGCGTTGCGGTTGCCGATGCTCTGGAGGAGGCGCGGGCCTTCGTCGGCATGGATCGTGATGCCCTCGAAGTCGTGGTACGCCACCATGCCGTGCAATTGGGCGGTATAGAAATTGGTCTGCTGCAGGCCGCCCTGCAGGCAGGCCACGGCCACGCCGGCCGTGGTGTGGGTATGCATCACGCAGTGCGCGCCGGGCAGGCCGTCGTGGATGGCCGCGTGCACGGTGAAGCCGGCCGGGTTCACCGGGTACGACGACCCGTCGAGCACCTTGCCGTGCAGGTCGATCTTCACGAGGTTGCTGGCCGTCACTTCGCTGTAGTGCAGGCCGAAGGGGTTGATGAGGAACTGCTTCTCGCCACCGGTCACGCTGTCGGGCAGCCGCACCGTGATGTGGTTGTAGATCATCTCGACCCAGCCGAGCATCGCGAAGACGCGATAGCAGGCCGCGAGCTCTTCGCGCGCGGCACGCTCGTCGGGGTGGATCGAGGGATGGACCAGCGCCGAGGGCGCCGAGGTCACGGTGGCGAGTGGGGTGTTCATTGCAGTTCCTTCATACGGTTAACCCTCCGCGGTGAAGCCGACCTCTTTCACGATCGGCGCCCACTTGGCGGTGTCTTTCTTGAGCAGCTCGGTCAGCTCCGCGGGCGTGGACGACATGGCCTCCAGCCCGAAGGTGCCCAGGCCATCGATCACGTCTTTCTGTGCCAGCGAGTTCTTCATCGCGGTGTTCAGTCGCGTCACCAGCTCGGGCGATGCCTTGGCCGGCAGGAAGAAGGCGAACCATTCGCTGTGCGCCATGTTCTTGATGCCCTGCTCGCCGAAGGTCGGCACATCGGGCGCGAAGCGGCTGCGCTTGGCACCCGAGACGCCCAGGATGCGCACCTTGCCCGAGGGCAGGTGCTGCGTGATGTCGCCGATGGGGCCCGACACGGCCGAGATATTCCCGCCGAGCAGGTCGAGCATGGCCGGCTGCGTGCCGCGGTAGCCCGCATGCTTGAGGTCGACGCCGGCCTGCATGCCCAGCAGCGCGCCGATGAAGTGCGGCGTGGAGCCCGCGGCCGGCGAGCCGTAGTTGGCGCCGGCCGGGTTGGCCTTGGCCCAGGCCAGGAACTCGGGCACGCTCTTCACGCTGGCCGGCACCGACGGGCCGACGGCAAAGCCGAAGTCGAAGATGCAGCCGATGGTGACGGGGGTGATGTCCACCATCGGGTCGTACGGCAGCTTCTTGTAGATGTGCGGATAGATCGTGAGGATCGAGGTCGGCGTCTGCAGGATGGTGGTGCCGTCGGCCGGCCGACCCTTCACGTACGTGACCGCGATCTGGCCACCCGCGCCGGTGCGGTTCTCGACCACGGCCGCCTTGGCGTATTCGGGGCTGAGCTTTTGCGCCACGCGGCGGCAGATGGTGTCCGAGGTGCCGCCGGCCGCGAAGCCGGTGACGATGGTCGCGGTCTCGATGCCCGCTTGCGCGTAGGCCTGCTGGCCGATGCTCGCGAGCAGCGCCGAGGCGCCGGTGGTCTGAAGGATCTGGCGGCGTGTGAAGCTCATGATGGGTCTCTCTCCGGGTGGTAGTGATTTGTGAGCGCGTATTTTTCCAGCAAGGCATGGGGCGGGACCCCCGCGTTTACCTCACGTTTTGAAAGCCGCGTCACGTTTTCCTCCGGCCGGCGAGTTCGCTGTCAGAACATTCCGTTCTTGTTGGCGGCGGTCTCGGGCACGGGCTGGTTCACGTCCCAGTGCTCGACGATCTTGCCGTTCTCCAGCTTGAAGATGTCCACGATGGCGCTGCCGCGCGCGCCCGGTTCGCGCACCGCGTGCACATGCAGGATCACGTAGTCGCCGTCGACGAAGGAGTGCTTGATGTCGCTGTGCGACTTCGGAAACTTTTCGCGCAGGAAGGCGATGAACTTGCGAAAGCCCTCGGGGCCGTCGGCTGCCGTGGGGTTGTGCTGCACATAGCGGTTGCCCACGTACTGCAGGGCGGCCTCGGCGTCCTTCTGGTTCAGGCCTTTTTCATAGAAGGCGAGCACGGTCTGGCGGTTGGCCTCCTGCTGGGCCTGGGTGCTCGGGCTGCCGCCCGGTTGTGCGCAGGCTGCGAGGAGGAGGGTGGCCGCCGCGAGTGCGGTGGCCAGGATCATGCGTTTCATCTGGAGCTCCCGGTGTGAATGGACTTCAGTAGCCGTTGGGCGCCGCGGTGCTCGCGGCGTTCTTGTATTTCGCCGCGAGCTGCTTGGCCGCGGCGGTGAGCACGATGGTGTCCACGCCCACGGCCACGAACAGCGCGCCGGCCGCGAGCCACTTGCGCGCCTGCTCCTCGGTGGTCGAGAGAATGCCCGGCGCCTTGCCGGCCTTCAGGATGCGCGCGATGGCGTCGGCGATCACCGCCTGCACCTCGGGGTGGTTGGGCTGGCCCACGAAGCCCATCGAGGCCGACAGGTCGGCCGGCCCGATGAACACACCGTCCACGCCCGGCGTGGCCGCGATGGCGTCGAGGTTCTTCATCGCCTCGACCGTCTCGGCCTGCACCAGCAGGCAGGTCTGCGCATTGGCTTCATGCAGGTACTGGGGGTAGGCCTGCCAGCGCGAAGCACGCGCGAGCGCGCTGCCCATGCCGCGGATGCCCTCGGGCGGATAGCGCATGCCCTGCACCATGCGCGCGGCCTGCTCGGCGGTATCGACCATGGGCACCAGCAGCGTCTGCGCGCCGATGTCCAGGTACTGCTTGATCAGCGTGGTGTCGCCCGTCGGGATGCGCACGACAGGGTGCGAGCGCTCCGCTTCGGCCTGCGCCGACCACGCGCTCGAAATGCCTTGCAGCTGCCCGAGCACCGAGCGCACGTCGTTGGGCGCGTGCTCGCCGTCGACCAGCAGCCAGTCGTAGCCGCAGCCCGCGAGGATCTCGGCGACGTAGCTGTCCGCGAGGCCGACCCACAGGCCGATCTTTGATTGACCGGACTGCATGGCCTGCTTGAAGGTGTTGATGGGGGTGTGCATGAACGTCTTTCTTTCAGACAAGGCGGAATGAGATCGCACCAAGGGGACCGTAGTCGGCATGGAAGGTATCGCCCGGCAGCGCAGTGGTCGGCCGCGTGAACGAACCGGCGAGCACCACTTCGCCGGCCGCCAGGTGTTCGTCCCACGGCGCGAGCTTGTTCGCGAGCCACGCCACGCCGGTGGCCGGATGGTTGAGCACACCCGCGGCCACGCCCGTCTCCTCGATCACGCCGTTCTTGTAGAGCAAGGCGCTCACCCAGCGCAGGTCGACCGCATCGGGCTTCACCGGCCGGCCGCCCATCACGATGCCGGCGTTGGCCGCGTTGTCGGAGATGGTGTCGAACACCTTGCGCGGCGCCTTGGTGTGGCGGTCGAACTGCTCGATGCGTGCGTCGATGATCTCGATGGCGGGCACCACGTAGTCGGTGGCGGCGAGCACATCGAAGATCGTCACGTTCGGGCCCTGCAGCTTCTTGCCGAGGATGAAGGCAAGCTCCACCTCGATGCGCGGCGCTATGAAGCGCGTGAAGGGAATGTCGCCGCCCTGCTCGAAGAACATGTCGTCCAGCAGCGTGCCGTAGTCGGGCTCGTCGATCTGGCTGGACTGCTGCATCGCGCGCGAGGTGAGGCCGATCTTGTGGCCCTTGACCGTGCGGCCCTCGGCGATCTTGTGCTTCACCCATTCGCGCGAAATCGCGTAGCCGTCCTCGACGGTCATCTCCGGAAAGCGCTTGGAGAAGTGCTCGACCTGCACGCGCGACTTCTCGCTCTCGTGCAGCTCGGCAGCCAGTTGGGCGATGGTGGCTTGGGACAGCATGGCGGCTCGCTTTTCTCTTCTTATGGCTTGTTGAACAGGGGATGCAGGTTGCTGTGCTTGCCGTCGTACACCTGCCCGGGGCTTTCGTCGATCTGCAGCGTGATGCCGATGTGGCGCTGGTCGAAGATCGGTGCGAAATGCGCGCGCACGTCGGCCAGCAGTTCGTCGCCGGCCTTCTTCTTCACCGCTTCGGAGCGCCCCGCGGCCATGCGGATGTTGAGGTACACGAAGGCGTAGTCGGCCTTGCCGTCGGCCACCGCGTAGTGCGCCGCGGGGTAGGCCAGCACGCGCGTGCCACCGATGGGGAACACGGGTTTGTCCGCCTCGTCACGTTGCTTGAGCATCGTGTCGGCGAGCGTGCGGCACAGGGCCGACATGTCGGTCTCGGCTTCGAGGTTGGGCGTGTAGAGGATCACCAGGTGCGGCATGTCGTCGTGCTTTCGTTCACGCCACCGACATGACGGCGGCCGTGCAGGTCACCGCGAAGATCGGAATGGCCTTCATGTGGAAGATCTCGCCCTTGCCGCGCGCGGCCGCGGCCACGCTCAGGAAGGTGCGGATCTCGAAGCCGCCCTGGCCCGCTTCGCGGTAGGTGGCTTCGTCGTTGTAGTCGTCCTGCGAGAGCAGCGCCTCGCGGTCGTTGGCGCACCAGCGGCGCATGAACTCGGCGTCCCACTCGGCATTCACCTTGCCCGAATCGGGCGTGGCCGGCCAGTGCGAGATGCCGCCCGTTCCCACCAGCGCGATGCGCTCGGGCGCCTTGTCGCAGGCGCGGCGCAGGGCTTCGCCGAAGGCCCATGCGCGGTGCAGCGGCGTGAGCGGCGGGCCCTGGCAGTTGATGTTCACGGGGATGACCTTGGTGTCGAAGTCGGGCGTGAGGAAGTGCAGCGGCACCATGATGCCGTGGTCGAATTTCCATTCTTCCGCATAGGCCACGTCCACCGTCTGCATCACCTCGCGGATCAGGCGCTGCGAGAGCGCCGCGTCGCCGGGCACCTTCGTCTTCTCGATGCCGAGCCACTTCGGGTCTTCGATCGGGCCCTCGTAGCTGTCGGCCATGCCGATGGCGTAGGCCGGCATGTTGTTCATGAAGAAGTTCGCGAAGTGCTCGGCGGCGATGACGATCACCGCGTCGGGCTTCGTCGCGCGCATCGCCTCGCCGAAGCGATGGAACTGCGCGTGGAACTCGTCCTTCACCGCCGGGTCGGCGAGATGCGCGCGGCCGGTGATACCGGGGGCGTGGCTGCACACGCCTGCGAATACGAGACTCATACGCCCGCCACCTTTTCGTGTGTTCCGGTTGTCATCGCGTAGATGCCCGCGCGGACGGGCCCGTACTTGCGCACGCCCTCGCGCATCGCTTCGAGATAGTCGGCCCATGCGATGCCGAGCAGTGGCGCGAAGTGCATCAGCAACTGGCCGTTGCAGCCGAGCACATAGAGCTTGCCGATGTCGCCGATGGCTATGGCCTCGCGCTCTTCGTCGTCGAGGTCATAGTCGGCGAGCAGCGCGGCGCGCACCTCGCCGCCTTCCGCGTACCGGCGCTGCACTTCGGCTTCGCGGTTGAGCGCGAAGAGGAATTTCTGCATCGCATAGAGGCTCATCGTTCAGCCCTCGATCTGGATGTTGGCTTTGCGGATCACGTCGCCGTACTTCGCGATCTCGCTCTGGATGAAGGCCGCGAAGCGCTCGGGCGTGCCCGACAGCGACGCGATGCCGCCCTTGCGGAAGGCCTCCGTCACGGCAGGGCCCGCGAGCGCGCGGTTCACCTCGTCGTTCATGCGCAGCACGATGGCATCGGGCGTGCCGGCGGGCGCCAGCAGGCCGTTCCATGAATTGGACTCGATGGGCACGCCCTGTTCGGCCAGTGTGGGTATGGCCGGCGCGTACTGCGAGCGCTGTGCGGTCGCCATGCCCAGCGCGACCAGCTTGCCGCTCTGGATGTGGCCGCGGAATTCGGGCCAGTTGCCGAACATCATCGTCACCTGCCCGCCGAGCAGGTCGGTGAGCGCGGGGCCCTGGCCCTTGTAGGGCACGTGCACGATGTCCAGGCCCATCTGCAGCTTGAGCATTTCGCCCGACAGGTGCGCCGAGGTGCCGTTGCCGAAGGAGGCGAAGCTCAGCGTGCCGGGTCTGGCCTTCGCCTGGTTGCGAAGGTCGGCCAGCGTCTTCAGGCCGCTCGACGGATGCGTGGCGAGCACGTGCTCCGACATGCCCATGAGCGCGACGGGGCGCAGGTCTTTCTGCGTGTCGTAGGGGAGCTTGCGCACCAGCGTCTGGTTGGCGGTGAAGCTGTTGGCCACGCAGACGAAGCTGTAGCCATCGGGCGCGGACTTGGCGACCGAATCGACGCCGATCACCGTGCCGGCGCCGGGCTTGTTCTCGACGATCACGGCCTGATCGAGTGTCTTGCCGAGCTCGACCGCCACGAGCCGCGCGACGAAGTCGGTGGTGCCGCCGGGCGTGAAGGGCACGACGATGCGCACCGGCTTGTTGGGCCAGTCGCCGCGCGCATGCGCCAACGATGGCAGCGCCGCAAGTGCGGCGACGCCCTGCAGCAGCGCGCGGCGGCTGGCGTTCACGCCACGCCCCAGTGCGGAATGTGGTGCGAGCCCAGCGACACCGCGACGTTCTTCGGCTCGCAGAACACTTCGTAGCTCCAGGTGCCGCCTTCGCGGCCGGTGCCCGAGGCCTTGGTGCCGCCGAAGGGCTGGCGCAGGTCACGCACGTTCTGGCTGTTGACGAAGCACATGCCGGCTTCCACCGCAGCGGCCACGCGGTGGGCCTTGCCGATGTTCTCGGTCCACACGTAGCTCGAGAGGCCGTACTGGATGTCGTTGGCCAGGCGAATCGCGTCCGCCTCGTCCTTGAACGGAATGAGGCACGCGACCGGGCCGAAGATCTCGTCCTGCGCGATCTTCATTCGGTTGTCGACGTCGGCGAAGACGGTCGGCACGACGTAGTTGCCCTTCTTCACGCGGTCAGGCAGGTTGCTCGGACCGTCGAGTCCGCCGCACAGCAGCGTCGCGCCTTCCTTCGGCCCGAGCTCGATGTAGCTGCGCACCTTGGCCAGGTGGGCCTGCGAGATCATCGGACCGACGATGGTCTTCTCGTCGAGCGGATCGCCCACGGTGATGCGCTTGGCGCGCTCGGCGAACTTGGCCGCGAAGTCCGCATAGATCGACTGCTGCACCAGGATGCGCGAGCCCGCGGTGCAGCGCTCGCCGTTGTTGCTGAAGATCATGAACACGGCCGCGTCGAGCGCGCGGTCGAGGTCGGCGTCGTCGAAGATCACGAAGGGGCTCTTGCCGCCGAGCTCCATGCTGAACTTCTTGAGGCCCGCGCTCTTCACGATGCGGTTGCCCGTGGCGGTGGAGCCGGTGAAGGAGATGGCACGCACATCGGGGTGCGCCACCAGCGGCTCGCCCGCTTCCTTGCCGTAGCCGTGCACGAGGTTCAGCACGCCCGGCGGAATGCCGGCTTCGAGCGCGAGCTCGCCCAGGCGCGCGGCGCTCAACGGCGACAGCTCGCTCATTTTCAGCACTGCCGTGTTGCCGAACGCAAGACAGGGCGCGACCTTCCAGGTGGCCGTCATGAAGGGCACGTTCCACGGGCTGATGAGCGCGCACACGCCCACCGGGTGGAACAGCGTGTAGTTCAGGTGCGTGGGCGTGGGGTAGGTGTGGCCGTCCACGCGCGTGCACATCTCGGCGAAGTAGTAGAAGTTGTCGGCTGCGCGCGGCACCAACTGCTTGCCGGTCTGTGCGATGACCTGGCCGCAGTCGTTGGTCTCGGTCTGCGCGATCTCGGGCACGTTCGCAGCGATCAGGTCGCCGAGCTTGCGGATCAGCTTCGCGCGCTCGGGCGCGGGCATGCCGGCCCATTTCGGAAAGGCTTCCTTGGCGGCGGCGACAGCCGCGTTCACCTCGGCTTCGCCGCCCGAGGCGACCTCGGCCAGCACCTCCTGCGTGGCGGGGTTGACGGTTTCGAAGTAGTCCGTGCCGGCAACGCTCTTGCCGTTGATCAGGTGATCGACTCTCATGCTTTTCCTTGGATGGTGTTCTGGAGCGCGCCGATGTGCTCGATCTCGGTGACGACGACGTCGCCCGGCTTGCAATCGACCACGCCATCGGGCGTGCCGGTGAGGATCAAATCGCCGGGCGACAGCGTCATGAAGCGGCTGAAGTACTCGATGAGGAAGGGCGCGTCGAAGATCATGTCGCGCGTGTTGCCCTGTTGCGTGACGGTGCCGTTGACGGTGGTGCGCAGCGCGAGCGCCATCGGCCCACCTGGAAGGTTGTGCACGTCGGACGCATCGACGAACCACGGGCCCAGCGGCGTGCAGGTGTCGCGGTTCTTCACGCGCAGGTTCGGGCGGTACCAGTTCTCCAGGTAGTCGCGGATGGCGTAGTCGTTGGCGACCGTGTAGCCGCCGATGAAGTCGTAGGCGTCCTCGCGCTTCACGTTCTTCGCGGTCTTGCCGACCACGATCGCGAGCTCGCATTCGTAGTGCATGAACTGCACGCCGGCCGGGCGGTGCGTGATCTGGCGGTGGCCGATCAGCGTGCTCTGGCCCTTGACGAAGACCAGCGGCTCTTCGGGTGCCTTGAATTCGAGTTCCTTCGCGTGGTCGGCGTAGTTGAGGCCGAGCGCGAGGATGGTGCGCGGGCGCGCAGTAGGCGCGAGCGGTGGGAGCCAGGTGAGCTGTTCTTGTGGAATAACGCGGCCGTCTTTGAGTCGGACGGCGGCGTCTGGCTCGCCGTTGAATTCGTGCGCGGTGCCGGTGTGTTCTCGGCCTTCGTGGATGACGCGGGCGTGCTTCATGCGGCGGTCTCCTGCACCAGCGTGTTGGTCAGTGTCTCGAACCCCTGCGCGGAGATCTCGACTCGATCGCCCGCGCGGGCCAGCGGACGGCCCGCGTCGCAGCCCAGCATCAGCACGTCGCCATGCGCGAGCGTCATGAACTCGCCGACGTCGGCGAGCAGCTGCTGCGCCGGACGCACGAGCTGCGAGAAGTCGATCGACTGCTTCAGTTCGCCGTCGATGCGCACCTCGATGCGGAAGTTGGCGGGGTCGGCCACCTCCTGTGCATCGCGCAGCACCGGGCCGATGCCGAGGAAGCCGTCGACGCACTTGAACTTGACCGGCGGGCGGAAGAAGCTCGCATGCGGAATCGACAGGTCGTTCATCAGCACGAAGCCTTCGACATCGCCCTCGGCGCCGATCACCATGCCGATGCTCGCGCCGATCTCCACTTCGGGAACCGATGCAGGCAATGCGATGGCGCTGCCGTGCGGGCTCCAGGTGTTGGCGGTCTTCACATAGAGCACCGGTGCCTTGGGCGGCGCCTTGTAGGGCGGCTGCGTCATCTGCGGCGCGAGTGCCTCGACCTCGGCGCGGAAGTTCAGCAGCGTGCCGTACACGGTGCCGGTCGGAAGGAAATGCGCGGCGCTCATGAAGGTTGCTCCAGTGCGATCAGTTCGTCGAGGAGGCCATAGAGCTGCGTGAGCTTGGCCTTGCCGAGCGACTTCTCCATCCAGTCGTAGTGCGCCTCGATGCTGGTGCCCAGGCGCTTGACCAGCTTCATGCCGTGCGGCGTGGCCTCGACCACGGTGCGGCGCTGGTCGGCAGGGTCGCGGGCACGCGTGATGAGGTTGTCGCGTTCCATGCGCGCGAGCACGCCGGTGAGGCTGGGCCCGAGGATGAAGGCCTCGCGCGCAACGCGGCCGGTGTCGACCGCGCCGTGCTCGCCGAGCACGCGCAGCACGCGCCATTGCTGGTCGGACAGCGCGTGCTCGCGCAGGCTGGGCCGCGTGTGGGCCATCACGGCTTCGCGGGCCTGCAGCAGCAGGCGCGGCAGGTTGCGGTGGGTGAAGGTGGTGCTCAAGAACGGTGCCTCGTCGAATTAGTTAACATGTTAAATGATTCGGGATTTCTTTCCTAGCCACGGCCCATCAGGGTTTGTGCGGACACCTAAACTCGACGGATGGCCAAGGACAAATCTCTCTTCGTCTGCAGCGAATGCGGCGGCACCAGCCCCAAGTGGCTCGGCAAATGCCCGAGCTGCGGCGCGTGGAACACATTGATCGAACAGGTGGCGGGCAGCAACGCACCGGCCAACAACCGCTTCGGCACGCAGTTCTCGCCGCTGGCGGGTGTCTCCGAACTGGCCACGCTTTCGGAGATCGAGGCGACCGACATCGCGCGCACGCCCACCGGCATCGACGAACTCGACCGCGTGCTGGGCGGCGGCATCGTCTCGGGCGGCGTCACGCTGATCGGCGGCGATCCGGGCATCGGCAAGTCGACGCTGCTGCTGCAGGCGGTCGATGCGCTGCAGCGCGCGGGGCAGAACGCGCTCTATGTGACGGGCGAGGAAAGCGGCGCGCAGGTGGCGCTGCGCTCGCGCCGGCTGGGGCTCGACCACTCGCAGGTGCAGGTGCTCGCCGAGATCCAGCTCGAGAAGATCATCGCCACGCTCGACGCCACGCGGCCCGCGATCGCGGTGATCGACTCCATTCAAACGGTGTATTCAGACCAGCTCACCTCGGCCCCCGGCTCGGTGGCGCAGGTGCGCGAATGCGCGGCGCATCTCACGCGCTTTGCCAAGACCAGCGGCACGGCCGTGGTGCTGGTGGGCCACGTCACCAAGGAGGGCGCGCTCGCGGGCCCGCGCGTGCTGGAGCACATGGTCGACACGGTGCTGTATTTCGAGGGCGACACGCATTCGAGCTTTCGCCTCGTGCGCGCCATCAAGAACCGCTTCGGCGCGGTCAACGAGATCGGCGTGTTCGCGATGACCGAGCGCGGCTTGAAGGGCGTGGCCAATCCGAGCGCGATCTTCCTGAGCCAGCATGCCGAGCCGGTGCCCGGCAGCGTGGTGCTGGTCACGCTCGAGGGCACGCGGCCGATGCTGGTGGAAATCCAGGCGCTGGTCGACAACGGCGGGCCGAGCCCGCGGCGCCTCTCGGTGGGCCTGGACCGCGACCGCCTCGCGATGCTGCTCGCGGTGCTGCACCGCCACGCGGGCGTGGCCTGCATGGACCAGGACGTGTTCGTGAATGCGGTGGGTGGTGTGCGCATCAGCGAGCCCGCGGCCGACCTGGCCGTGATGCTGGCCATCACCTCGAGCCTGCGCGGCAAGCCGCTGCCCAAGGGGTTCATCGCGTTCGGAGAAGTGGGCCTGGCCGGTGAAGTTCGCCCCGCGCCGCGCGGGCAAGAGCGTCTGCGCGAAGCCGCCAAGCTGGGCTTCAGCATCGCGGTGGTGCCCAAGGCCAATGCGCCGCGCAAGGGTTCGAAGGAGATAGAGGGGTTGACCATCCACCCGGTCGAACGCATCGAAGAAGCGATGGACGTGGTCCGCCGCCTCGATTGATGAATGGATTGATCCTGCGGGAAAAAATGCCCGGCGCGCCTTTGACGCGCCGGGCCACCCTCCCTTTCCCCCGATGTGCAACGAGAACGCCGGTCCGCTGTCCCGCGTGGCCGCGTTCATCGTCTACTGGCGATCCGGGTTGCCGCCGCGGTGGCCGTTGGCACTTGCCACACCGGCTTTTCGCGAACCCGCAACCTGGATCGCCTCTCCCTGAAAACTGTTCTTCGTCGATCCGTGGGATGAAATGTGCCGCCTGACGCTCCCGTGGCATGTGCATTTCGGGGCGAGTACCGTTTTTTGCCCCTGGTGGTAGCCACGGTCGATACAGCAAAATCGCGCCCCGATCGATATGCGAACTTTCGAATGAAGCCCATGCCTTCTCCCATCGCCGCAGTCATGATTCATGTCTCCGACGTGGACCTTGCACTGGATTGGTATCAGCGCGCGCTACCGGAAGCCGAGCGCGTATCGATCGGATCGCCCGCCTTCGAGTGCCTTTCGCTCCATGGCGTGCTGATCGAGATCGTTCCCCAGGACGAGAAGGTCGGCGCGGGTGCTTTCGGGTCGGTCGTCTATTGGCAGGTCGACGACTTCGATGCGGCATTGGCCAGGCTTCGATCGCTCGGCGGGACGCTGTACCGCGGTCCGCTGCAGATCGAGGATTCGGAGTGCATGTGCCAGGTCCGGGACCCATGGGGAAATTGCATCGGCCTTCGCGGTCCGTCAGCGGAACGCGCGCCGGCCGGGTGACCGGGAGCCCCGTGGTCAGGCGGCGAACAGCCGGGCGGCGACAATGCGCGCCATGAATTTCCAGAAATTGCTGGTGCCCGTGGGCGGCATCGTCCTTCTCGCTCTGGCGTGGCACAGCTACGGCTGGGCCGGCGTCGCACTCACCGGCGGGGTCATCGTGATGTTCCTGCTGCTGCACTTCAATCGCGCGATGCAGGTGCTCAAGCGGGCGGCCGACCGGCCGGTGGGCTACGTCGCCAGCGCGGTGATGCTCAACGCCAAGCTCAAGCAGGGCGTGACCCTGATGCACGTCATCGCCATGACCCGCGCACTCGGCGAGCTGCGCTCCCCCGCGGACACGCAGCCCGAGCTCTACCGCTGGACCGACACGGGCGGCTCGTACGTCGATGCCGTGTTCAATGGCGGCAAGCTGCAGAGTTGGGAAATGACGCGGCCCGAGGTTTCCCCCGAAGACGAAACGCCGGCCGGCTAGGTCGCCGCAGCCTTGCGGCGCGGCCGGCGCCACAGGGGATTCACCTTCGCGTGGTGGCGCACTTCCTTGGCGAACTCCGCGCACATGTGGGTCATCAGGTCGGCCGAGCGATAGACCAGGTAGACATCGAAGTCCGGCACCTCGTCGGTGATCGGCAGGCGTTCCAGCAGGCCGGGCTGCATCCGCACCGCCCCGGCGTCGTGGAACACGGTGTCCGACCACATGCTGACGAGGTCGGTCTGCGTGGCGAGCTGCAGGCCGAGCAGGTTCGACGCGCTCTGCACCATGCGCCTGGGCATCTCCAGCCCGTTCACGCGCATCGTTGACACCAGCGGGCTGCCGGGCTCGTCGATGGGGTCGAGCACCAGCCAGTCGGCCTCCAGCAACGTGCGCAGCTTGCGCACCCGCCGCAACGGATGGCCGGTGCGCACCGCCACGTGCATCGACAGCGAGAACAACGGCTCCCACTGAAAGACGTTGGTGCCCGGGCCGTTGCAGGTCGAGACCAGTGCCAGGTCGAGCCGGCCTTCGCGCAGCCCTTCGAAGAGCTGCTGCGGCCGTTGCTCGTAGGCGCGCAGCGCCACGTTGGGAAAGCGCCGCCTGAACGACGCCATCGTATTGGGCAGCGGCCCGCCCGAGGCCACGGCGGTAAAGCCGATGTTGAGCTGCGCCTCGGCGTGCCCGCGGATCGCCTCGATGTCCTCGAGCGCGTGCCGCAGTTCCTGCTCGACCAGGCTGGCGCGCTTGACCAGCGCCGTGCCATAGGCCGTGAGGTTCACGCCGCGCGTGGTGCGCAGCATCAGCGTCACGCCGAGTTCGCGTTCCAGTTCGGCAATCGTCTTGGACAGCGCCGGCTGCGTGATGTGCAGGCTGCGCGCCGCCTCATGGATGCTTCCGTTCTGGGCGACCGCCAGCAGAACGCGCAGTTGTTGCAGCTTCATCGTACCTCCGTGATCCCCGGGGAATCCCTTGGGGGATTCCATTTGGTTATCAGCATGAAAATATGTGATTCTGCGCTGGCGCGCTTTGCCTGAATACTCCGCCGCAAATCCTGTTCGTGGAGACGATTCGATGAGTGACGCCGCTTTGCCCGCAAGCCAGATGCGGGGCGCTTCCCCGGCGGCTGCCGCGCCGGCCTCCGATGCAGCCCCTGCAAAGAGCAAGCAGACCCAGTTCCGCCTGATTGCCGCCTGTTCGCTGGGCAATGCGCTCGAGATGTACGACTTCACCGTCTACAGCTTCTTTGCGCTCCTGATCGGCAAGCTGTTCTTTCCGTCGGACAGCCCATTCGGCTCGCTGCTGCTGGCCGTGGCGACCTTCGGCATCGGCTTCGTGATGCGGCCGCTGGGCGGGGTGATCATCGGCAACTACGCCGACCGCAAGGGGCGCAAGGCCGCGTTGACGCTCACCATCGGCCTGATGGTGGCCGGCACGCTGTGCATCGCGCTCGCGCCCACATACGCTTCGGCCGGCGTGTTCGGCTCGCTGATGATCCTGGCGGGGCGCCTGCTGCAGGGCTTTTCGCTCGGCGGCGAGGTCGGCGCTGCCACCTCGATGCTGATGGAGTCGGGCGGCGTGCGCGACCGCGGCTTTCGCGTGAGCTGGCAGCTCGCGAGCCAGGGCGCGGCGGCGGTGCTGGGCGCGCTCACCGGTGCGGCGCTGTACGCGGCGTTGCCGCAGGCCTCGCTCGAGAGCTGGGGCTGGCGCCTGCCTTTCCTGTTCGGCCTGCTGATCGCGCCGGTCGGCTTCTACATCCGCGCCAACCTCGAGGAAACGCACCAGGCGCGCAGCCACGAATCCAGCCCCATGGGCCGGCTGCTGCGCGAGCACGGCGGCACGGTGCTCAAGGGCATCTTCGCCACCACGGCGGGCACGGCCGCCATGTACCTGGTCGTATTCTTCATGCCGACCTACATGATCCGCGTGCTGCACATGCCGCCATCGCTGTCGCTGCTGTCGGGCTGCGCCACCGGCATCACGATGTTCGCGGTGGCGCTCGTGGCGGGGCGCCTGGCCGACAGGCTGCCGAACCGCAAGCCGCTGGTGATCGGCTCGCTGGTGCTCGGCGTGCTGGCGGTGTACCCGGCGTTCTGGCTCATCAACCACTACCCGAGCGTGCCGCTGGTGCTGTGCCTGTCGGTGCTGCTGACGGCGATCGTGAACCTCGGCACCACGCCGCTGTTCCTGATGCTGCTCGAGAAGCTGCCGATCGGGGTGCGCGCCAGCGGCATCTCGGTGATCTACAGCGTCGGCGTGACGGTGTTCGGCGGGTCCTCGCAATTCATCGTGACCTGGCTGCTCGCCACGACCGGCAACCCGATGTCGCCGGCCTTCTACATGATGGCCTGCGGCGTATTGAGCATCTGTGCGGTCGTGAGCCTGAACGCACGCCGAGCTGACTGATTTTTTTCCTGCATCGAAGAACAACAGACAACCAAATCCATGACCCGCGAACTCAGTCCCCAGACCACCCGGCTCCTTTCCCGATTGCTGCCGCAGGCCGACGTCGACACACAGGCCTTCGTCGACATCCGCCGCCAGATCCACGCCAACCCGGAGCTCGGCTTCGAAGTGAGCGCCACGGGGGAACTGGTCGCCAACCTGCTGCGCGAATGGGGCTACGAGGTGCACACGGGCATCGGCAGGACCGGCATCGTGGCGCAGCTCAAGGTCGGCAATGGCACGCGGCGGCTGGGCATCCGCGCCGACATGGACGCGCTACCCATCGTCGAGGCGACGGGCCTGCCCTACGCGAGCAAGACCCACGGCCGCATGCATGCCTGCGGCCACGACGGCCACACCGCCATCCTGCTCGCAGCGGCCAAGGCGCTGGCGAAGCGCCGCGATTTCGACGGCACGCTGAACCTGATCTTCCAGCCCGACGAAGAGAACCTCTGCGGCGCGCGCGCGATGATCGAGGACGGCCTGTTCGAGCGCTTTCCCTGCGATGCGGTCTACGCGCTGCACAACGCGCCGGGCGTGCCGGTCGGCAGCTTCCTCGTGATCGAGGGGCCGGTCACGCTGTCTTCGGACGTGGCCGACGTCACGATCAAGGGCGTGGGCGGGCATGGCGCGATGCCGCACCTCTCGCGCGATCCGGTGCCCGCTGCCGCCGCGGTGGTGACGGCCCTGCAGACCGTGGTGGCGCGCAACGTGACGCCGGGCGACACGGCCGTCGTGTCGGTCGGTTTCATCCGCGGCGGCGCCACGCACAACGTGATTCCGCAATCGGTGGCGCTCGGCCTGAACGTGCGTGCGGCGCGGCCCGAGACGCGCGCGGTGGTGGAAGCGCGCATCCGCGAGATCGTGAGCCTCACCGCGCAGGCCCATGGCGTGGAGGCGGAGATTGATTACCGACAGCTCGTGCCGCCGGTGGTCAACACCGCGGCCGAGTGCCGGCTGATGGCGCAGGTCTGCGCCGAGCTCGTCGGCGCTGAGCACGTGGTCACCGAGGCGCCGAAAGGCTTTGCGGGCAGCGAGGACTTCGCCTGGATGCTCGCCGAGTTGCCGGGCTGCTATCTGCTGCTCGGCAACGGGGAGGGCCAGTTCGGCGGCTGCATGGTGCACAACCCCGGCTACGACTTCAACGACCAGGTGCTGCCGCTGGGCGCGGCCTGCTGGGTGCGGCTCGCGCAGACCTACCTGGTCGCCTGAGCGCTTTCGATCAGAACGGCGCGTCTTCTTCCTCGACGGCGTCAGCCGGCGTCGTGGTGGTCGATGCCGCTTTGGCGGCGGGCTTCGGTGCTTCGTCCGCCGGTGCCGCACCGAACGCCGCCTCGCCGCCCAGCGCATCGAGCAGCGCCGGCACCAGCTGGCCGAGTTCGCCGGTGGCGATTGCCACGTCGGCGTCGTAGTTGTCTTCCTTCTTGCCGCCGGCTGCGCCGTCGCCCGTGCCTTCGAGGAACACGATCTTGCGGATCAGCATGCCGTGCGTGAGCTCGAACGACACGCGGTCGTCCCAGGTGAGCGCCAGACGCGTGGGGCGCTTGCCGTCGGTGATGTGCTTCTGCACTTCCTCGATGTCGAGCGGGTGCTTGGCGTAGCGCACCACGGCCTTCGAGTCGTCCGAGGCCTTGAGCTCGCATTCGCGGTCGATGGTGAAGCCGGCCGGCGGCTCCTGCGTCAGCAGCCAGTTGGCCATGGCGGCGGCCGGCTCGATCTGTGTGTTGATCAGCGCCACCGCAAAGCCGTCGAGCGACTTCACCAGGCTGGTGACCACTTCGTCGGCGCGCGAGGCGTTGCCGCTGTTGATCACGAGGCGGTTCTCGGCCTTGTCGATCCACACCGCCACGCGCGCGCTGCGGGTGAAGGCCATCGGCAGCAGCTCCAGGGTGATGTCTTCCTTGAGCTCCTTCTTTTCCTTCTTGCCGGGCTTGCGGCCGGTGGTGGCCTCGATCTGCGCGCAGCGCTCGTCGAGCTTGCGGCGCACCACGGAGCCGGGGACCTGCTTGCTCTCGATCATGTATTCGACGAGCCACTGGCCGTCGATGGATTCGACCAGCGGGCCGCCGGCTTCGCCGCGGGGCTCGGCCCAGCCGGCGGACTTTTCCTGCGAGGGGCCGCAGGGCTCGAAGCGGTGCTTGCCCAGCCCCTCTTCTGCCTCGGCCAGTGATTGGGACCAGGCAGGTTCGATGCGATAGACGATGACGTTCTTGAATACGGACACGGAAACCCTTTTTCCACTGGTTTGCACAACCGGCCATTGTCGGGCACCCCGTTCCGGGCACGGTCGTAAAATCGAAAGCTTTTGCGACGGCCCCTCTGTCGCACCCCCACACCGCTCCCAAAGGAATCAGGAAATGAGCTCGATCCCCCCCTCGCTGGACGACCGTGACGGCAAGATCTGGATGGACGGCGAACTCGTGGACTGGCGCGACGCCAAGATCCACGTGCTGAGCCACACGCTGCACTACGGCTGCGGCGCCTTCGAGGGCGTGCGCGCCTACAAGACGGCGGACGGCAGCACGGCGATCTTCCGCCTGGCCGAGCACACCGAGCGCCTGTTCAACAGCGCCAAGATCCTGCGCATGAAGATCCCCTTCACGCACGAACAGCTCAACGAAGCGCAAAAGCAGGTGGTTCGCGAGAACAAGCTCGAGAGCTGCTACCTGCGCCCCCTCATCTGGATCGGCTCCGAAAAGCTCGGCGTGAGCCCCAAGGGCAACAAGATCCACGCCATGGTCGCGGCCTGGTCCTGGGGCGCCTACCTCGGCGAGGAAGGCATGCGCCGCGGCATCCGCGTGAAGACATCGAGCTACACCCGCCACCACGTCAACATCACGATGACGCAGGCCAAGTCGGTGAGCAACTACACGAACTCGATCCTGGCCAACATGGAAGCGCTGGACGACGGCTACGACGAAGCGCTGCTGCTCGATGCGAGCGGCTTCGTGTCGGAAGGCGCGGGCGAGAACATCTTCGTGGTCAAGGGCGGCGTGGTCTACACGCCCGACCTGTCGGCCGGCGCCCTGAACGGCATCACCCGCAACACGATCCTGCACATCTGCAAGGACCTCGGCATCGAGCTCGTGCAGAAGCGCATCACGCGCGACGAGGTCTACATCTCCGACGAAGCCTTCTTCACCGGCACGGCCGCCGAAGTGACGCCGATTCGCGAGCTCGACCGCATCGAGATCGGCAACCGTGGCGACGGCGGCTCGCGCGGCCCGATCACCGAGAAGATCCAGTCTGCCTTCTTCGACATCGTGAACGGCAAGAATCCCAAGTACGCCCACTGGCTCACGAAAGTCTGAACCCCATGTCTACCAACGCAGTCGTCGAACTCCTGGCCAAGGAGCTCAATCATCAGGGCGGCGTGTTCTGCCCCAGCCCCAAGGCGGATATGCAGCTCTGGGACAACCATCCCAAGGTCTACCTGGACGTGGCGCGCACCGGTGAAGCCAAGTGCCCGTACTGCGGCACGGTGTACCGGCTGAAGGCCGGCGAAACGGTCTCGGCGCGGCATTGACGCTTCGAGCCCTGCTGTGGCGCTTCGCCGCGGCCTACCTCGTGCTGCTGATCGTCGTGGGCGTCGCGCTGAACCTGGCGGGCGCCAAGTCCAGCATGGGCGGCAACATGGCCGCCTTGCTCGGCACCGTGGCATGGGTGTGCATGGACTTCGCCAAGAAGAACGGCCGCTACTTCACGCCCGAGGAAAAGAAGCGTGCCGTGCTGGGCATGCTCGCCATCGACATGGCGATGCAGACGGTCGTGACGGTGGCGGTCGGCCTGTTCGCCGGTGCGACGGGCCTGTCACTGGGGCCGGCCTTGCTGGTGCTGCTTTTCGTCGGCGTGCTGCACGCGCTGGTGATCTGGTTCTTCGTCGGCTTCGCGGGCAAGCAGCACGCGGCGGCCGAGGCCCGGCGCCAGGACCGGAACGGCTGAATCAGGGCGCGAAGACCAGGGGCAAGGTCTTCTGGCCGCCGATCCATTCGCCGCGCAGCGTGAGGCCTTCGGACTTGAGCCGCAGTTGCGCCTTGGCGTCCGGTTCATCGAGCGTCAGCACGCCGTCCTTGTATTGGCCGGACACCGGGATCGGCGTGCGATAGCGATCGTAGAAGTAGACCGCGTTCACCTGTTGTCCATTGCCGAACGGCGGCAGACGCAGCGTGACCGGCAGCTTTCCATCGATGGTGCCGCGCAGCACCTGGCCGAACGGCGAGGTGGGCGCCGGGGCGTTGCCCTCGCCGAGCAGCAGCGTGCGGCCGTAGCCAGTCAGCCACGGCCCCAGTTGCGACGCTGGAATGCGGGTGCTGAAATCGCCGATGTCGTCGAGTGCGCGCATGGCGTGGTTGCTGCAGCGGTACTGCGCGAACAGGACCGAGCCTGCTTCGATTTCCATCCGTCCCACGCCTTCGATCCTGCGGTACTCGGCGTTTCCCCGGCTGGACAGGCAGTCTTCGTAGAGTCCGATCACAGCTTCCAGGTCGTCGGCCGAGGGGCCGTCCTTGGGCCGTGGCGTCTTGCTTGCCTTCTGCAGCGACGCAACTTCCTTGCGCAGCCTTGCGGCGTTGTTCGCGCCGATCTTGCCGACGATCGCCTGCAGGCCTTGGGGCGTGAACAGGTCGGCGGCCTCCAGGTGGCGGCCGGTCGCCGCATCGAAGGCATGCGCGTAGGCGAAGCTCTCGCAGTAGGCGCCGCAGCCTTCGCCCTCGATGCGCAGCGACAGCAGGCGCGCGTCGTTGCGCAGCACCGTGTAGCCGAGTTCCGGCATGTTTTGCCAGGTCTGCGGGTCCATCCCGCGCAGGCCGTCCGCCGCACGCGCGGGCGCCGGGATCTCGAAGGTCTCCAGGAAGAGCCAATGGTTGATGCGCGTTGCGACTCGGGTGTCCTCCGACTGGACGAAGGGAAACTTCTGGTCGGCGGTTTTGCCCGCCTGCCGCGTGAGCGTCTGCACGTTCAGCGAGGCAGCCTGTGCGGCGCCGAGGGTCCAGGCGAGCGACGCGGCGATAAGGCCCTGCCAGAGCCGAAGAGGAGGAAAGCGCATGTGATGTCTTTCAGGCTTGTGCGGCGAGAGCCGGCTTCTTCCACGGCCACAGGTCGCGCCACGGCGCCGGATCCCGGGTTTCCTGCGCAAGCCGCAGGTACACCATCGCGATCCACAGCAGCGCCAGGCCGATCTGCGCATCGCGCATGGCCGAGTTCACGCTCGAGGCGATCAGCGCGATCAGCGTCGCGGCCAAGGCATAGCGGCCCGCGATGTCGGGGCGTTTCCATGCCTGCCACACGGCGGCCAGCATGATGACCAGCAGGCTCAGCAGTGCGGGCAGGCCGCCCTGCGCACCCACCCAGAGGAAGTCGTTGTGCGGCATGTTCGAGTCCGCGAACAGGGCCGGGCCGCGCTTGTGCCATTGCTCGGTCCAGCCGCCGATGCCCCAGCCGGTGAGCGGCCGGTCGGCGATCATGCGGCCCGTGTCGCGGTACATGTAGTAGCGGATGATCCAGCTTCCGTGGAAGACCGCGCCGGTCTGCGCCTCTTCGATTTCCTGCACGCCGGTCTCGACCTTCTGTTGCAGCTGCGGCAGCTGGTAGAGCCCGGCCCCGAGCACCGCGATCCCCAGCACCAGCGCGCTCACCAGCATCTTCAGGTGGTTGCGCCACTGGTGGATGCACACCACCGGAACCACCAGCAGCAGCGCGAGCACCGAGGTGCGCGAGGTCAGCGGCAGCGCGACCACGAAGCCCAGCCCGAGCATCAGCACGAAGGCCGGAATGGCGCGCAGCGGCTTGTGCGCAGCGATCTGCGCAATGCCCCACACGGCGGCGGTGGAGGCCACCACGCTGAACAGCAGCGCGTTGCTGATCGACTTGTTGCCCACCTCCATGACCACCGCGCGCAGCGGCGACCAGACCGGAAAGCCGATGGCGTAGTGCAGGACGATCAGCAGGATGTTCAGCGCCGCGATCAGCAGGAAGCCGCGCAGCGCCCAGATCGCTTCCTCGCGCGTGAGCGCCATCGCCATCAGGATCGTGAGGCCGATGCGCAGGCCGTGGAACAGGTTGGACGGCGTTTCGGGGTAGTGCGGCCCGAAGGCCAGCACGAGGAGGGTCCAGGCCAGGTAGGCGATCACCGGCCACCACAGCGGGTTGGCGCGCAGGCGCGCGAAGCGTTCGCCATAGCCGCCGGCCAGCCCCATGGCGGCGAGCAACAGCAGCGCGGAAAGGTAGGTGACGCCGACCGGCATGAACACCACCAGCCCCCAGAACATGGCCGCGGGCCGAACGATGTGCGATCTCTGCATAGGGGCGGGATTTTAGGTGGGGCCAATGCCCCCAGCCTGACTTTGCCCGGAGCGCCGCCGCGGCGCGGTCAGTGGGCGTGTGCTGCGACCGGCAGGCGGATCACGAAGCTCGCGCCGCCCTCTGGCGCGTCTTCGCAGCGCACCGTGCCGCCATGCCGCTCGGCGATCGACTTCACCAGCGCCAGCCCGAGGCCCACGCCGCCGTTGCGTTCGCTCGCGCCGGGCAGCCGGTAGAAGGGCTCGAAGATGCGTTCGCGCAGCGCAGGCGGCACGCCGGGGCCGCGGTCGTTCACGCGCACGGTGGCAAAGCCGCTGACGCTGCCCAGTTCCACGCTGATCTCGCCGGCGCCGTAGCGGCGGGCGTTCTCCAGCAGGTTGCGGATCGCGCGGCGCAGGAGGCGCGACACGCCGGGCACGGTGAGCGTCGCGTTGTCGGTGCCCTCGGCCAGATCGAGCTCGGCATTCACCTGCGCGCATTCCTCGGCGGCCAGGCCGGTGAGGTCGACGGCCTCGATGGTGCCCATGTCGGCCTCGCTGGCGTCCAGCCGGCTGGCCAGCAGGATCTCGTCGATCAGCTGGTCGAGTTCGCCGATGTTGCGCGAGATTTCCTCGCGCGCCTTCTGGCTCGGATGCTCGCCCATCAGCTCCAGCCCCATGCGGATGCGGGTGAGCGGCGAGCGCAGCTCGTGCGATGCGTTGGCCAGCAGCGATTTGTGCGAGCGCACCAGCTGCTCGATGCGTTCGGCCGACGCGTTGAATCGTTTGGAGAGATCAGCCACTTCGTCCTGCCCTTCTTCGGTCACGCGCACCGAGAGATCGCCCTCGCCCCATCGCTGCACGCCGCGCTGCAGCGATTCCAGCCGCTGCGTGATGCGCCGCACGATGGGGTAGACGCCCAGTGCCACCGCCACGCCCACCAGCGCGATCATCCAGCCGAGCCCGAAGGGCGTGCGCCACGGCGCGAAGCCGCCGCTGCCACTGGGCCTCTCGCGCGGCGCCACGCGCAGCGTGATGGCCTTGCCGTCGCTCAGCGTGACGTCGAATTCCAGTCCCTGGCCCGGCACGCGCAGTGCGGTGCCCGAGCCGATCGTGCGGTCCTGCGCATCGAGCACGACCACGTTTCGCGGCACGGGCGCCAGGCGCTCGCGCTCGGCCTCGGCGGCCTCGCGCACGATCCAGTTGGCCATCAGCGTGAGGATGACCACGCCGCCCACCACCGCGAGCCAGATGCGGACGTAGAGATGGCGGGAATACAGCTTGCGCAGCATCAAGCGTCAGTCTTGTTGCTTGGCAAAGACGTAGCCCACGCCGCGCACGGTGAGGATGCGCTTGGGGTTCTTGGCGTCGACTTCTATCGCGGCGCGGATGCGGCCCATGTGCACGTCGATCGAGCGGTCGAAGGCTTCGAGCTCGCGGCCGCGCACGGCCTCCATGATCTGGTCGCGCGTGAGCACGCGGCCCGCGCGCTCGGCCATCGCGACCAGCAGGTCGAACTGGTAGGAGGTGAGGTCGGCCAGCGCGCCGGCCACCGACACGGTGCGCGCGTTGCGGTCGATCTCCAGCGTGCCGAAGCGCATCACGGTGGAGGCTTCGCTCTCGGTGGCGTTCTCGCTGCGCCGGCGCAGCACCGCGCGGATGCGCGCCAGCAGCTCGCGGGGCTCGAAAGGCTTGGGCAGGTAGTCGTCGGCACCGATTTCGAGGCCGATGATGCGGTCCATCGGGTCGCCCTTGGCCGTCAGCATCAGCACCGACACCTTGGAGATCGGGCCGGGCAGGGCGCGGATGCGTCGGCAGACCTCGAGGCCGTCGGTGTCGGGCAGCATCAGGTCGAGGATCACGAGGTCGGGGGCGTGCTGCTGCAGCTGCTCGAGGCCGCTGGCGCCGTCACCGGCGTGGTTGAAGGCGAAGCCCGACTGCGTCAGGTACTCGCCCACCATCTGTGCCAGGCGGGCGTCGTCTTCGATCATCAGGAGTTGGGGGGTGCTCATGCGCTTCATGGTCGTCCACAGGGAGCAAGCGGGCTTGAACGCTCCGTAAAGTTGGGTAAACCTCAGGCGTGCGTGTCAACCGGAGGTGCTGCGAAAAGCATAGCGCCTGCGCCAGTGGCTGCCGGTGGTATCTCGGGTTTTTCTTCGAGAAGGGCTTGCAGGGCGTCTGCATCGATGTCCGGATCCGCCGCGCGTGCCCGCGCGAGGATCTCGCTGGCCAGTTGCCGCAGCATGGCCGTGGAATCCTGGATGCGGGCCTTGAAGCCGGCATCGTCCAGCGTGTCCTTCAGGCTGCGGTTGAGCTCGGCGAACCACGGCATTGCGGCCTGGTCGAGCATCACGGCCGGGTTGCTCTTGTCGCTCGAGGCTGACCAGTCGCGCATCAGCCGCTGCACCGCGACATTCAGGCGCTGGCAGTGCTGCAGTTCGCCCTTCAGGCTTCCGAGCGCCGGCAGGTCGGTCAGGCGCCGCTGGAAGAAGATCTGCGCGAGCACGCCCCAGTAGTAGGCGTAGTCCCAGATCACCTTCACCGGCAGCACCTCGGGGTCGCCGAAGAGCGGGTACTGGTCCTGGTAGAGCGCGAGCGTGCTCTCGTAGAACGAGTGGTAGAGCTGGTCGTAGAGCTGGGCCCGGGCTTCCAGCGGGCGGCCCGCGCGGTCCTGCGCGACGAGGTCGGTGATGTAGGTGTTGGCGATCGCAATGAAGTCGCTGCCGGGCGAATAGAAGGGGTCGAGAAAAAGCCCCGCCTCGCCCGTCATGGCCCAGCGATCGCCCGAAAACACCTGCTTGCAGCCGTGCGAGAAGTGCCTGAGGAACGCGAAGTCCTGCAGCAGGTGGCGCTTGCCGTCCAGCGCCTCGTACAGGCGCGGCTGGTAGGTGGCGAACCAGACCATCGCCTTCTCGAAGGTGTCGATGGTGTCCAGCGGATGCAGCGCCGGGTCGGCCACGATGCCCACCGAGTGCGAGCCCGAGGCCAGCGGAATCAGCCAGGCCCAGTAGCCGGCGCCCACGAAGTGGTTGGTCGAGAGCCAGCGCGCCTGCGGGTTGCAGCGTTCGCGCCACTCGACGCTGTCGCTCCAGTCGTCGACGGCAATGCGCTCGCCGATGCGGAACCACACCGCGTTGACCTCGTGCGCGTTGGACTCGGCAAGGCCGAGCTTGCGCTTGAGCATGCCGGCGCGGCCGCAGGCGTCGATGAGCCAGCGCGCCTGTGTGGCGTGGGATTCTTCGCTGCGCGTCCATTCGATGCGGTGGGGCGCCGCGGGGTCTTCGGCCAGGTCGATGCGACGCACCAGCGCGCTGTCGACGAAGCGCACACCGTGCCGCACCGCCTCCTCGGCCAGGAAGTTCTCGAAGATGCCGCGGTCGATCTGGTAGCTGGGCACCGCCAGGTAGCGGCTCGCGCCGATCTCGGTGACGTTGTCGATGTCGCTGCGGCCTTCGCTGAAGAAGAAGCGGAAGCCGAACTTGCGCAGCTGCGCTTCGTCCATGTGCGCCTTGAGCCCGAGCACCGTGTCGAAGTAGTGCGCCCCGATCTCGACCGACGATTCCCCCACCTTGTGGGCCGCGTGCGGCACCGGGTGCGTGCGGCGCTCCAGCACCAGCACCTTCAGGTCGCCGAAGCGCTGCTTCAGCTGGATCGCCAGCGTGAGGCCGGCGAGACCGCCTCCCATGATCACTGCGTCAAAAGAATTCAGCGCAGTGTCGGTCATGGTGTCAGTCCTTTGGAGGAGGCCGCAGCTGCAGCCTGAGTGACAGGGTGGGCGAGAGCTGCAGGCGCAGCGGCGGTTCGTCGCCGCTTTCGACGTGCGCCAGCGATTCGAACAGGCCGAGCGCCTGCGCCATCGGGTTGATGGTCACCAGCGACTTTGCTGCTTCCGATCGCAGCGGCGTGTAGGTGGCCGCCGCGTCGTTGCCTGCCGCACCGTGGCTTGCCAGCGACCACTGCAGCGCGGCCACGCTGCGCTCGGTGCGCACGGGCGCGATCACCATCGCCACCGCGAGCAGGCCGCGGCTGTCGGTCACCGATGTGAGGGCGCCGACGGTGGGCGTGTCGTAGCCCACCAGCAGCACCGGCTCCTGGTCGGCCGCGCATTGCACGGCCGCTTCGAGCAGACCGGAGGCAAAGCTGTGTTCATAGGCCGACACGGCATTGCTCGCGGCCATGCAGCCCGTGCCGATGGTCCAGTACCCCACGGCCGCGTTGTGCACGGAATTGTGGAACTTGGTGGGCGAGAGCATCTTCGGATCGCTCGCGAGCGTGCCGCACATGTAGTCGTTGATCGACAGGTCGCCGTGCGCCGAAGTGAACACGCAGGGCACATCGGCCGCGTTGCGGCCCGAGGCTGCCATGGCGGCGGCGGCCACTTCGAGCGCCAGCGCCACGGTGTCGGGCGCGCGGCGGCGCTCGGCCGGGGCCAGCACCTGCGGCGACGGGCGCTTGGCCGGCGGATCGGTCAGCGTGCCTTCGCCGCGGAAGGCCGCGCGCGCGGCGTCCCAGCCGGGGAGCGTGGGCGTCCAGAAGGCGGGGCCTTCGATGTAGAGGGTGGGGGGCATCGGGGGCGTGGCTGTCGTGCTCATGCGGCGTCCGCCTTGCCGAACACCAGCGAGCAGTTGTTGCCGCCGAAACCGAAGGAGTTGGAGAGCGCGTAGCGCACCTCGCCGTGTTCGGGGTCGAGGCGGATCTGCGGGCCGAAGCCTTCGTCGATCGTGCGGGTGCCCACCGTGCCCGGCTTCAGGCCGCGTTCGATGGCCAGCAGGCTGATCACCGCCTCGACGATGCCCGCCGCGCCCAGCGTGTGGCCCATGAAGCCCTTGGTCGAGCTCGCATGCGTCGTGGCGGGGAAGCGGCGCGCCACCAGCGCGCCCTCGACCTCGTCGTTCTTCTGACTCGCGGTGCCGTGCATGTTGATGTAGTCGATGGCTTCGGGCGCGAGGCCGGCGCGGGCCAGTGCCTCGTCAAGCGCGCGCTCGGCGCCCAGGCCCTCGGGATGCGGGGTCGACATGTGGTGCGCGTCGCTCGCCTCGCCGTAGCCCAGGAGGTGCAGCGGCGCCGCATCGGCCCCGCTTTGCACGCGCTCGACCAGCGCGAAGCCCGCCGCTTCGCCCAGGCTGATGCCGTTGCGCCCGGCATCGAACGGACGGCAGGGCTCCGTCGACACCAGCTCCAGCGAGTTGAAGCCGAACAGCACGCTGCCGCAGAGGGTGTCCACCCCGCCGACCACCGCTGCGTCGGCCAGCCCCAGGCGGATCAGCCGCTCGGCCGAGGCGAACACCTTGGCGCTCGACGAGCAGGCGGTCGAGATCGTCTCGCTCGGGCCTTCGAGGCCCAGCACCTGCTGCACGAACATCGCGAGCGAATGGGGCGTGTGCACCGCGGAACGGCGCTGGTCCGGCTGGAACATGCCGCTCTCGTCGAGTTGGGTGTAGGCCAGTTCGGTCTCGCCGATGCTGGCGGTCGAGGTTCCGAGGATCAGCGCGACGCGCGAGGCGCCGTACTTCTCGCGCGCGGCTGCCACTGCTTCGAGAAAGCCGTCAGCCTGCAGTCCCAGCCAGGCGAGGCGGTTGTTGCGGCAGTCCCACGAAGACAGCGCTTCGGGCAGGCGAATCTCTTCGAGCCCGTCGACGCGACCGATCCACGTGGGCAGCGGCGCATCGCCGAAATCGTTGGCGCGCAGGCCGCTGCGGGAGTTCTCGAGCGCTTCGGCCAGTGGCGCCTTGCCGACGCCGACGGCCGAGGTGGCCGTGTAGGCACTGATCTGTAGGGGAGAAATACGGGAGAGCACGATGAATCTTGGAGCGCGCGGCAGGCGGAAGGGCGTCGTTGGACAAAAGCGTAATTTTCACGCAATGAATGTCACGCAGCCTACCAGCAGTGCGCGCGGCCCAGCGTCGGCTGTTTCCCATGGATGCAGCCTAGGGCCAGGGCCCTATTGACGGTCGGCGGCGCTTGTGGTGACCGTCAGCCGCGAGGCCAGCGAGGCCAGCGCGACCAGCAGCAGCACGGGCACCCCCAGCAGCGCGGTGGCGGTGAAGAACTGGCTGTAGCCGTAGGCGTCGACGAAGACGCCCGAGTAGCCGGCAATGAACTTCGGCAGCAGCAGCATCAGCGAACTGAAGAGGGCGTACTGCGTGGCCGAGTAGCTGATGTTGGTCAGGCTCGACAGGTAGGCGATGAACGCGGCCGAGGCGATGCCGCCAGCCAGGTTGTCGGCCGAGACCACCGCGATCAGCGCCGTGAGGTCGTGCCCGCGCGTGGCCAGCCAGGCGAACAGCAGGTTGCTCGCGGCGCTGAGCACCGCGCCCAGCATGAGCACGCGCATCACGCCCAGGCGCATGGACAGCACGCCGCCCACGAAGGCGCCGGCCAGCGTCATGACCACCCCGTAGATCTTGCTGACCGTGGCCACCTCGTCCTTGGTGAAGCCCATGTCCACATAGAACGGGTTGGCCATGATGCCCATCACCACGTCGCTGATGCGGTAGATGGCGATCAGCGCGAGGATCAGCGCGGCCTGCCACTTGTAGCGGCGGATGAAGTCGGCAAAGGGGTCGATCAGCACGTTCTGCAGCCACTCGGCCGCGTTCTTCGCCTTCGGCAGCACGAGCCGCACCGGCTCGGGCGACAGCAGCACCGTGAGCACGCCGACGCTCATCGAGGCGGCCATCACGAGGTAGGCGGTCTTCCAGGCGCCGTTCTGGTAGGCCGCCGCACCGGTTGCGGCGACGGCGGGCGCCACCTCGGCCCAGGCCGCGACCCACAGCACGCCGGCGCCGGCCCAGATCATCGCGAGCCGGTAGCCCGTCTGGTAGGCGGCGGCGAGCGCGGCTTGCTTGCGCGTCTCGGCCGATTCGATGCGGAAGGCGTCCAGCGCGATGTCCTGCGTGGCCGAGCCGAAGGCCACGAGCAGCGCGCACCAGACCAGTGGTGTGAGCCCGTTGCGCGGATCGTTCAGCGCCATGCCGATCAGCCCCGCGATCACCAGGCACTGGGCCAGCAGCAGCCAGCCGCGGCGCCGCCCGAGCAGCGTGGTCAGCGGCGGCAGCGGCATCCGGTCGACCAGCGGCGCCCAGACCCACTTGAAGCCATAGGCCAGTCCCACCCAGCTCAGGTAGCCGATGGTGGTGCGGTCCACGCCCGCTTCGCGCAGGCGAAAACTCAGGGTGCCCAGCACCAGCAGCAGCGGCAGCCCGGCCGAGAAGCCCAGCGCCAGCATGCGCAGCGTGGCCGGCTCGAGGTAGACCTTCAGCGTGTCGCGCCAGGACGGTTTGGGGGCGGTGGGGGTTTCGAGCGGCGTGGCGGACATGAACCCCGGATTGTCCATGAGCCGCCGGGGGAACCGGCCCGCCTGTTTGTCTTCATTTGTTCCTATGATCCGCTCCATGTGCACACGCTGCGAACGCCCCATTTCCGTCACTTCCCCTGCCTCGCCGTGGCAGTTGCGCAGGGCCTTCCTGTTGATCGCGGCCGGTGCGGCGATGAGCCGCCCGGCGCTCTCGCAGGTCAATGTCGGCAACGCCTCGGTGGCGCGCAACCTCGTGCCGGCGGACAAGATCGAGGCGGCCGGCGTCCAGCAGTACGGCCAGTTGCTCGCGCAGGCCCGCGCCAAGAATGCACTCGCCGGCGACAACAACGCGCAACTGCAGCGGCTGCGCGCCATCGCGCAGCGGCTCATTCCCTTCGCCACGCCCTGGAACACCCGTGCGCGCGAATGGAAGTGGGAGGTCAACCTGATCGGCAGCAAGCAGATCAACGCCTTCTGCATGCCCGGCGGCAAGATCGCCTTCTTCACCGGCATCCTCGAGCAGCTCAAGCTGAGCGACGACGAGGTCGCGATGGTGATGGGCCACGAAATGGCGCACGCGCTGCGCGAACACGCCCGCGCCCGCATGGCCAAGAGCGCCGGCACCGGCGCGGCGCTGTCCATCGGCGCGCAGCTGCTCGGCCTCGGCCAGGTGGGCGACCTTGCGGCGCGCGCCGGCACGCAGCTCATCACGCTCAAGTTCAGCCGCAGCGACGAGACGGAGGCCGACCTCGTGGGCCTCGAACTCGCAGCGCGCGCGGGCTACGATCCGAAGGCCTCGGTGTCGCTGTGGAACAAGATGGCGACCGCCTCGAAGAACCAGGGCGGGTTGAGTTTCCTGTCGACGCACCCGAGCGGCACGGACCGCATCGCGAAGCTCGAAGCGAACATTCCCAAGGTCGAAAGCCTTTACCGGAACGCCAAGCGGAGCTGATCCGCCCCTCTGACTGACATGCACTGACCGGCCGCGCCCCGCGCACGGCCGGCTGGCACATTGCTTGCATCTCGACTTGTACACAAGTTTGGATGCCTGATGATGGTGCATGAACCCAACCCGCTGACCGCTGCTGCCTGGATCGCGAAATTCGCGGCGCCCGTGGCCGGCGCCGAAACCGCCGACACCCCCGGCGTGACCCTGCCGCTCGCCGGGTTGCGCTTCGCGGTCAAGGACAACATCGACGTGGCCGGCGTGCCCACCACCGCCGCCTGCCCGACCTTCGACCGCCGGCCCACGGCCCACGCAGCCGTGGTGCAGCGCCTGCTCGAAGCCGGTGCATCGCTGGCCGGCAAGACCAACCTCGACCAGTTCGCCTGCGGCCTGAACGGCACGCGCTCGCCGTATGGCGAAGTGCCCAACGCCTTCGATGCGCGCTATGTCTCCGGCGGCTCCAGCTCCGGTTCCGCCTACGTGGTGGCAGCGGGCGAGGTCGACTTCGCCCTCGGCACCGACACCGCCGGCTCGGGCCGCGTGCCCGCGGGACTCAACAACATCGTCGGCCTCAAGCCTTCGCGCGGGCTGCTCAGCACCTTCGGCGTGGTGCCCGCGGCGCAGAGCGCTGACTGCGTTTCGATCTTCGCGCGCACCGTGGCGCTGGCCGTCGACGTGATGCTCGCCGCCGCCGGCCACGACCCGCGCGACCCGTACTCGCGCGACATCGCGATGCGCCGCAGGCCGCTGCCCGCACAGTTCAGCTTCGGCGTGCCCGACACGCTGAGCTTCTTCGGCGACACCGCGGCCGAAGAAGCCTTCCGCGATGCGCAGGCCAGGCTCGTCGCGCTGGGCGGCACCGCCGTCACCATCCCCTATGCGCCGCTCGCCGAGGCCGCCGCGCTGCTCTATGAAAGCGCACTCGTCGCCGAGCGCTACGCCGCGGTGCGCGCGTTCTTCGACGCGCACGCCGACAAGGTGATCGAGCCCGTGCGCAGCATCCTCGCGAGCGGAAAAGGCTACGTGGCCGCCGACGTGTTCGAGGCGCAGACCCGCCTGCGCGCCATCGCGCAACAGGTCGAACCGATGTGGCGCGACATCGACGTGCTGCTGGTGCCCACCGCGCCCACGCACTACACACGCGAAGAGATGCGCACCGACCCGGTCGTGCTCAACCGCAACCTCGGCGCGTACACCAACTTCGTCAACCTGCTCGACTACGCGGCGCTCTCGGTGCCGAGCAGCCTGCGCGCCGACGGCCTGCCGTTCGGCATCACGCTGATCGGCCCGAGCGGCAGCGACCTCGCACTGGCCGACCTCGGCCAGCGCTATCACCACGCGACCGGACTCGCACAAGGCGCAACCGGCCAGCCGCTGCCCGCACCGCGCCCCGTGCCCTGTCTCGCGGCGCCGGCGCCGCAGACGCTCCCCATCGCCGTGGTCGGCGCCCATCTCTCGGGCATGCCGCTCAACGGGCAACTCACCGAGCGCGGCGCCACGCTGCTGCGTGCCACGACCACATCGCCGGCCTACCGCCTCTTCGCGCTCCCCGGCACCACCCCGCCCAAGCCCGGACTTCAACGCAGCGCACAGGGCGGAGCCGCCATCGCGCTGGAGATATGGGCCATGCCCATCGCGCAGGTCGGCAGCTTCCTCGCATTGATCCCGCCCCCGCTCGGCCTCGGCAGCGTCGAGCTGGCCGACGGCAGCCGCGTCAACGGCTTCATCTGCGAAGGCCACGCGCTGGCCAATGCAGAGGACGTGACCTGCCACGGCGGCTGGCGTGCCTACATCGCAAGTCGCGTCAACGCCATTTCCAACTAATCAACTGATCCAGGAGTCCCGATGAGCACCCTCGAGAAATCTTCCGCATCACGCCGGCAGTTGCTGCAGGCCGGTGCCGCGGGCCTGGCCGTGCTGGCCGCGCCGGCCATCGTGCGCGCGCAGGCCGCGCCCAAGCTGCGCATCGGCTTCTGGCCTGTGGCTGCGGGCTTGCCCTTCTTCGCCGCGGTGGACAGGGGTTACTTCAAGGAAGCGGGCCTCGACGTCGAGCCGCTCAAGTTCGCCGGCGCGCAGCAGGTGATGGAGGGCATGCTCGCGGGCCGCTGCGATGGCAGCGCCAACGGCACCGGCTCGGCCAACCTCGCGATCGGCGAGATTGCGCAGCCCGGCCTCTTCAAGATCTTCTGCACCAACCCGAGCAACGCGAAGTTCGTGCTCGACGAATTCATCGTCGCCAAGGACAGCCCGGTCAAGACCATGGCCGAGCTGGCCGGCAAGAAGGTCGCCTCGGGCCCCGGCATCCAGAACGTCACGCTCTGCAAGACCATGCTGGAACGCGCGGGCGCCAAGGGCGCGGTCGTGAGCGAGCTGCCCATCGGCCAGCACGTGGCCGCGCTCGTCGCGGGCCAGGTCGATGCCTGCTACACGCTGGAGCCCACCGGCACCGTGGGCCGCATGAACGGCACCACGCGGGTGATCGAGGCCGGCGTGGTGGCGAAGTACATCCTCGGCGACCCGATGGCGCCGTGGCACGGCGGCGCGGCCAGCCTCACGACCGAGTTCATCAAGAAGAACCCGGAGGTCGCGAAGAAGTACATCGTGGCGTATGCGCGCGGCGTGGAGCTGGTGCGCACCAAGCCCGACGATGCGCGCCAGCACATGAAGGGCTACACCGCCATCGAAGGCAAGCTCACGGCCGAAGTGCCGCTCGCCTCGTACATGCTCTACAACGAGTTCAAGCCGAGCGACGTCGCGTACTTCCAGAAGTTCTACGACCTGTTCACCGAGAAAGGCATCTTCGAGAAGAAGGTGTTGGTCGACGGTCTTCTCTACAAGGCGTGACCATGGCCGACGCAAGCACGACCACGGCCGCGCCGTGGACACCGCCGGCCAGCCTCAACGCCGTCGCGCCCAAGCCGCCGCTGCGCGACCGGATGCTGCCCTTCATCGGCCCCGTGGTGCTGTTCATCGCATGGGACCTGGTGGTGCGCCTGGGCTTCATCAAGCCCATCCTGCTGCCCACGCCGGCCGACACCATCGCCGCGCTGATCACGGGCCTGGCGGGCGGGCCGCTGCTCACCGACTTCGCGATGACGGTGTGGCGCACCTTGCAGGCCTTCCTCATCGCGGCGGTGGTCGGCGTGCCGCTGGGCGTGCTGCTCGGGAGCAACGAGAAGGCGTACCGCAGCGTCGAGTTTTTGATCGACTTCTTCCGCTCGACGCCGTCGTCCGCGCTCATTCCGCTGTTCCTGTTGATCTTCGGCGTGAGCGACGTCAACAAGATCGCCATCGCGGCGTTCGGCGCGCTGCTGATCGTGGTGTTCAACAGCGCCTACGGCGTCATCAATGCGCGCAAGCAACGGGTGATGGCGGCGAAGGTCATGGGCGCCTCGCGCTGGCAGGTCTTCAAGGACGTGCTGATCTGGGAAAGCCTGCAGCCCAGCTTCGTCGGCCTGCGCTCGGCGGTGTCGATGGCACTGGTGATCGTCATCGTGGCCGAGATGTTCATCGGCTCCGACACGGGCCTGGGCCATCGCATCATCGATGCGCAGCAGGTGCTCAATGTGAAGAGCATGTACGCGGCGATCCTGGCGGCCGGTGCGCTGGGCTACGCGCTCAACATCCTCTTTCTTGTCGCCGAACGCCGCATCGTGCACTGGAGCGGAAGATGAAAGTCACGCAAGACATCGTCGTCAATGGCCCGGTGTATGCCGACGTGCCCAAGCCGGTCTTCAAGCCAGGCCCGGCCGGCACGCACATCACCATCCGCGGCCTCACCAAGTACTTCGCGGGCTGGCCGCTGTACGAGAACTTCGATCTCGACATTCCCAAGCACAGGATCGTCTCGGTGTTCGGGCCCAACGGCTGCGGCAAGTCCACGCTCATCAACATGATCGCGGGGCTCGTTCCCATCGATGCGGGCGAGATCCTGTTCGACGGCAAGCAGCGCAAGGACACCAAGATCGGCTACGTGTTCCAGAACTACCGCGAGGCGATGTTTCCGTGGATGCGCACCATCGACAACATCGCCTACCCGCTGAAGCTCGAAGGGCGCAGCAAGGCCGAGGTCGACCGGCGCATGGAAGAGCTCGTGGCTTCGTTCGACGTGAAGTTCGACTTGAAGCGCTTTCCCTATGAGCTCTCTGGCGGCCAGCAGCAGACCGCATCGATCATGCGGGCGCTCGCGCCCAACCCCGAGGTGCTGTTCCTCGACGAGCCCTTCTCCGCGCTCGACTTCGAGATGACGCTCTTCATCCGCGAGAAGCTGCAGGAGGTGTTCATGCAGACCGGCACCACGATGCTGCTGGTGTCGCACGACCTCGAAGAGGCTGTGTACCTCGCCGACGAAGTGCTGCTGCTGACCAAGCGGCCGACCAAGGTGGCCGAGATCCTGCGCTACGGCGATGCGCGCCCGCGCACCATCGAGACGCTGAGCACCGAGAGCTTCGTGGCGATGAAGAAACTGAGCCTCGACATCTTCCAGCGCGAGGTGCGCCGATGACGCTGGAGATCAACCTGCCCGACGTTCACGCCGAAGTCAGCGCCGTGTTCACGCGCTACGAAGAAGCGCTGGTGACCAACCAGCGCGCCGTGCTCGACGAGCTGTTCTGGAACAGCCCGCACACGCTGCGCTACGGCTTCTCCGAGAACCACTACGGCCACGCCGACATCCGCGCCTTTCGCGCCTCGCTGCCGGTGCAGAGTCCGCCGCGCGAGCTGCTGCGCACCGTCATCACCACCTACGGCCACGACTTCGCGACGGCGAACGTCGAGTTCCGGCGCGAAGGCAGTCGCCAGGTCGGGCGCCAGAGCCAGACCTGGATTCGCACCGCCGAGGGCTGGCGCGTGGTCGCCGCCCACGTGAGCATGCCGGCCTGAACGCGCGGCACATTTTTTGCACCTCCTTCAACTCCTCCGAAAGAACGCCATGACCAGCCAATTCAATCGTCGCGATTCCCTCAAATCCCTGGCCGCGCTCGGCGCCGCCGGCACCCTCGGCGGCTGGAGCGCCCTGGCCAGTGCGCAGGCCAAGCCGCTCACGGTCGGCGTGATCTATGTCGGCGCGCGCGACGACTACGGCTACAACCAGGCGCACGCCATGGCGGCCGCCGAAATCAAGAAGCTGCCCGGCATCAAGGTGGTCGAGGAAGAAAACGTGCCCGAGACCGCCGCCGTGCAGAAGACCATGGCCGGCATGATTTCGCAGGATGGCGCGAAGCTGCTGTTCCCCACCTCCTTCGGCTACTTCGATCCGCACATCCTTGCCGTCGCACCCAAGTACCCCGACGTGCGCTTCTCGCACTGCGGCGGCCTCTGGACCGAAGGCAAGCACCCGAAGAACGCGGGCAGCTTCTTCGGCTACATCGACGAGTGCCAGTACCTGAACGGCGTGATCGCGGCGCACATGACCAAGAGCAACAAAATCGCCTTCGTCGCCGCGAAGCCGATTCCGCAGGTGCTGCGCAACATCAACGCCTTCACGCTCGGTGCGCGCTCGGTCAAGCCGAACATCACCTGCAGCGTGATCTTCACCGGCGACTGGTCGATGGCCGTGAAGGAGGCCGAGGCCACCAACAGCCTGGCCGACCAGGGCTGCGACGTGTTCACCATGCACGTCGATGGGCCGAAGGTGGTGGTCGAGACCGCGGCCAAGCGCGGCAAGATGGTCTGCGGCTACCACGCAAGCCAGGCCAAGCTCGCACCGAACGCGTACCTCACCGGTGCCGAGTGGAACTGGCTCACCGCCTACAAGACCGCGATCGAAGCCGCGCAAACCGGCAAGCCGCATCCGAACTTCCTGCGCGGTGGCCTGAAGGAGGGCTACGTGAAGATGTCCGCCTACGGCCCCATGGTGCCGGACGCCGCGAAGAAGCAGGCCGACGACATCAAGGCCAGGATGATCGCGGGCACCTTCGACATCTTCAAGGACGGCATCAAGGACAACAAGGGCGCGGTCGTGGTGCCGGCCGGCAAGGTCCTGAAGCAGACGGACCTCGAACTCGAAAAGATGAACTACCTCGTCGAAGGCGTCATCGGTTCGGCCTGAGATCCACCTCATGCGTCACGCGCTCAAGGAATTCGCCCTGCCGGTGTTCGCCATCGCGGCGGCGCTGCTGCTTTTCGGCGTGCTGGTGGCCTTTGCCGGCGTCGATCCGGAGGAGGTCTGGGCGACGCTCTTCAAGGGCGCGTTCGGCGACTGGTTCTCGTGGCAGAACACCTTGCAGCGCGCGGCGCCCCTGATGCTCACTGCGTTGTGCGTGGCGCTGCCGGCGCGCGCGGGGCTGATCGTCATCGGCGGCGAAGGCGCGCTGGTGCTGGGCGGCTTGGCCTGTGCCGCGCTCGCGCATGCGGTGCCGCTGCCCGGCAATGTCGTGGGCACGGTGGTCGTCTGCATCGCCGGGGCATTGGCCGGCGCGCTGTGGATCGTGCTCGCGGGGTGGCTGCGCCAGTACCGCGGCATCAACGAAACCATCAGCAGCCTGCTCTTGGCCTATATCGCGATCGGCATCTTCAAGCACCTGGTCGAAGGGCCGCTGCGCGATCCGGCGAGTCTCAACAAGCCATCGACCTATGCATTGAACGACGGGCTGCTGATCGGCGGCATCGGCGGCTCGGACGTGCATTGGGGCCTGGCGATCGGTGTCGTGGCATGCCTCGGGCTCGGCTGGTGGCTGCGCGCGACGGCGTCGGGCTTCTCGGTGCGCGTGGTCGGCGGCAATCCGCGCACCGCGCAGCTCGTGGGCCTGCCGGCCACGCGGCTCATCCTTGGCGCCTGCGGACTCGGCGGCGCCTGTGCGGGTCTCGCGGGCGCGGTCGAGGTGGCGGCGGTGCACACCAACGCCAACGCCTCGCTGATCGCGGGGTATGGCTACGCGGGCATCCTCGTGTCGTTCATCGCGCGGCACAACCCGGTGGCCATCGTGCCGGTGGCGATCCTGTTCGGCGGCTTCGGCGCGGCGGGCAGCCTGCTGCAGCGGCGGCTCGGGCTGCCCGATGCGTCGGTGCTGGTGCTGCAGGGCATCGCGTTCGTGCTGATCCTCGCGAGCGAGGGGCTGCGCATGGTCGACTGGAAGGCGCTGCGCGCGCGCCTGTTCCGCGCTTCGGGGAGCCCGGCATGACCGCCGACCAGTGGATCGCGCTCGTGGCCGGCATCGTCGGCGGTGCGCTGCGCGTGGGCGCGCCCTTTCTTTTCGTGAGCCTGGGCGAATGCCTCACCGAGAAATCGGGGCGCATCAACCTCGGGCTCGAAGGCGTGCTGGTGCTGTCGGCGATGGCTGCTTTCGGCGGTGCCTACCTCACCGATTCGGCGTGGCTCGGCGTGCTGATCGGTGCGCTGGCGGGTGCGGTGCTCGCACTGCTGCACGGCCTACTATGCTCGCTCGATCGCGTCAATGACGTGGCGACCGGCATCGCATTGATGCTGCTCGGCACGGGGCTCGCGTTCTATCTCGGCAAGCCGCTGATCCAGCCGCAGGCGCCGCAGATCCCCGCGATACCGCTGGGCTTCTGGAGCGACAACACGGTGGTGCGCTCGGCGTTGCAACTCAATGCGCTGGTGCCCATCGGCGTGGCGCTCGCGGTGCTGCTCTGGTGGGGCTTCGCACGCACGCGCGCCGGCCTCCTGGTCCGCATGGCCGGCGATTCGGCGCAGGCCACGCGCGCGCTCGGCTACTCGGTCTCGGGCCTGCGCATCGCGGCGACCACGGCCGGCGGCTTCATCGCCGGGCTCGGTGGCGCATCGCTCACGCTGTTCTATCCGGGCAGCTGGAACGAAGGCATCTCCAGCGGCCAGGGCCTCATCGCCGTCGCGCTCGTGATCTTCGCGCGCTGGAGCCCGCTGCGCTGCGTGGGCGCGGCCTTTCTGTTCGGCGGTGCGGGCGCCATCGGGCCGGCGCTGCAATCCATCGGCATCGGCTGGGGCTACCACCTCTTCAACACCGTGCCGTATGTGCTCACGCTGGTGATCCTGGTGCTCACCTGCAAGCCGGGCAGTGCCGCCATCGGCAGCCCCGGCGAACTTTCTTCGACAAGGAACTGAACACCATGAGCGGTCTGGGTGGCCTCAACAAATCGGCGCACGGCGTCGTCGTCGGCCTGGTGCAACTGCAGTTGCCGAACGTGAAGACGCCGGCCGACCTGGCCGCGCAGGCGCAGCGCATCTGCGAGATGGTGGGCAAGGCGCGCCGCAACCAGTCGACGATGGACCTCGTGGTGTTCCCCGAGTACGCATTGCACGGTCTCTCGATGGACACGAACCCCGAGATTATGTGCACGCTCGATGGCCCCGAGGTCGCGGCCTTCAAGCGCGCCTGTGTCGAGCACCGCATCTGGGGCTGCTTCTCGATCATGGAAGCCAACCCGGGCGGCAATCCGTACAACAGCGGGCTCATCATCGACGACCAGGGCGCTATCAAGCTCTACTACCGCAAGCTGCATCCATGGGTGCCGGTGGAGCCGTGGGAGCCCGGCAACCTCGGCATTCCGGTGTGCGACGGCCCGAACGGCAGCAAGCTCTCGCTCATCATCTGCCACGACGGCATGTTCCCCGAGATGGCGCGCGAGGCCGCGTACAAGGGCGCCGACATCATCCTGCGCACGGCCGGCTACACCGCACCGATCCGCCACGCGTGGAAGATCACCAACCAGTCGAACGCCTTCTGCAACCTCGCCTACACCGCGAGCGTGTGCCTGTGCGGCAGCGACGGCAGCTTCGACTCGATGGGCGAAGGCATGTTCTGCAACTTCGACGGCACGGTGCTGGTCGAGGGCGGCGGGCGCGTCGACGAGATCATCACCACCGAACTGCGACCCGACCTCGTGCGCGAGGCGCGCACCGGCTGGGGCGTGGAAAACAACATCTACCAGCTCTACCACCGCGGCTATGTCGCGGTGAAGGGCGGCGCGCAGGACTGCCCCTACACCTACATGCATGACATGGCCGCCGGCACCTACAGGCTGCCGTGGAGCGCCGACGTGAAGGTGACCGACGGCACGAGCTGCGGCTTCGCGCCGCCGGAACGCAACTACCGAGGATGAGCACCGCCATGACAACCATCGCTTCCGAGCCTTACGCCTGGCCCTACAACGGCGACCTGCGCCCCGAGAACACCGCGCTGATCGTGATCGACATGCAGACCGATTTCTGCGGCAAGGGCGGCTATGTCGATGTGATGGGCTACGACCTGTCGCTGGTGCAGGCGCCGATCCAGCCGATCGCGCGCACGCTCGCCGCACTGCGGCCGCTGGGCTTTCACATCATCCACACGCGCGAAGGCCATCGGCCCGACCTCGCGGACCTGCCGGCCAACAAGCGCTGGCGCTCGCGGCAGATCGGCGCCAACGGAGTTGGCATCGGCGACGACGGGCCGTGCGGCCGCATCCTCGTGCGCGGGGAGCCAGGCTGGGACATCATTCCCGAGCTCGCGCCGTTGCCCGGCGAGGTGGTGATCGACAAGCCGGGCAAGGGCTCGTTCTATGCCACCGACCTGGAGCTGATCCTGCGCACGCGCGGCATCGAGAACCTGATCCTCGCGGGCATCACCACCGACGTGTGCGTGCACACCACGATGCGCGATGCGAACGACCGCGGCTTCGAATGCCTGCTGCTGTCGGACTGCACGGCCGCCACCGACCACGGCAACCATCTTGCGGCGCTGAAAATGATCACGATGCAGGGCGGCGTGTTCGGCGCGCACACCACCTCGCAGCAGCTGCTGGCCGCGTTGGGTTGATGAACCCATGAGCACCGACGTGCCCCACGCCATCGGCGCACTGCCTGCGGGCAGCGGCGCGCTCGCGCTCGACACCTACGAGCTGACCAAGCGATTCGGCGCCTTCACCGCGATGGACCGCATGACGATGCGCGTCGAGCCCGGCACGGTGCATGCGCTGCTCGGCGAGAACGGCGCGGGCAAGAGCACGCTGGTGAAGTGCGTGGCCGGCTTCCAGCGTGCGGAGGAGGGCAGCATCCTGATCGACGGGCGCGAGCAGGACATCGCCAACCCCATCGTCGCGCGCGCATTGGGCATCGGCATGGTCTACCAGCACTTCACGCTGGCACCGGGCATGACGGTGGCCGAGAACCTGCTGCTGGCCGGCGGCAAGACGCCCGCGCTGATCGACTGGAAGACGAAGCGCGCGGAGTTGAAGGCGTTTCTCGCGACCACGCCCTTCAGCCTCGACCTCGATGTGCGGCCGTCGGAGCTTGCGGCGGGCGAGAAACAGAAGCTCGAACTTTTGAAGCAGCTCTACCTGAAGCCGCGCCTCCTGATCCTCGACGAGCCCACCTCGGTGCTCACACCGCAGGAGGCCGACGAGGTGCTGGGCCATGTGCGCGAGTTCGCGCGCAGCGGCCTGTGCACCGTGCTCATCATCACGCACAAGTTCCGCGAGGTGATGGCCTATGCGGACAGCGTGACGGTGCTGCGAAGGGGCAAGGCAGTGCATCACTGCCGCGTGGCGGATACGAGCCCGGCGCAATTGGCGCAGGCCATGATGGGTGGCGAAGAGGCGGCGGTTTCCGCGCCGGCTTCGTCGCCCGCAGTCAGGAAGCCTGTGGCCGATGCGGCACCCGTCGCACTGAAGGTCGAAAGCCTCCAGGCCCAGGGTGACCGCGGCACGCTCGCACTGCACGACCTGAGCCTGTCCGTGCGCGCGGGGGAAATCCTCGGCGTGGCGGGCGTCTCGGGCAACGGACAACGCGAGCTGGTCGAAGCCCTGGTCGGGCAGCGCCCGCGGCTGGCCGGCCGCGTGACCGTGATGGGCCTGCCCTACAACGCGCGCCGCGCCGAGAACCGCAGCCTCAAGGTGCGCAGCCTTCCCGAAGAGCCGCTGCGCAACGCCTGCGTGGGCGACCTCAGCGTGGCGGAGAACATGGCACTGCGCGACTTCGACCGACCGCCCTTGTCGCGCGGTGGCGTGCTGAACTTTCCGTACTGGCGCAGCCGTGCACGCGAATGGATCGCCGAGTACGGCGTCAAGACGCAGGGCGAGGGCGCACCGATCCGCAGCCTGTCGGGCGGCAATGTGCAGCGCGCGGTGCTGGCGCGCGAACTGGCCGGCGACATCAACGTGCTGATCGCGGCGAACCCCGTGTTCGGCCTCGACTTCGCTGCCGTCGCGGAGATTCACGAGCGCATCGTGCAGGTTCGCGAGAAGGGCGGGGCGGTGCTCTTGATCAGCGAAGACCTCGACGAGCTCCTCGAACTGGCCGACCGCATCGTCGTGATGAGCGAAGGGCGGATCGTGTTCGAGACCTCGGCCGCCGGTGCCGAGCGCCACGTGATCGGCGCGCACATGGGCGGTGGACATCACGAGCCGGAGCCGGCATGCGCATAGAAGAAGCCAACCCCTTCGCCTACGAATTCGAGCTGGCGCGCACGGCGCTGGTCCTCATCGACATGCAGCGGGACTTCATCGAGCCCGGCGGCTTCGGCGAGACGCTGGGCAACGATGTGTCGCTGCTGGAGGCGATCGTCCCGGCGACGCAAGCTGCCCTGGCGGCGTGGCGCAAAGCCGGCGGCCTGGTGGTGCATACCCGCGAGGCGCACAAGGCGGACCTCTCCGACTGCCCGCCCGCCAAGCGCAACCGCGGCAATCCGACCCTGCGCATCGGCGACGAAGGCCCGATGGGCCGCATCCTCGTGGCCGGCGAGCCCGGCAGCCAGATCATCGATGCGCTCGCGCCCATCGATGGCGAGATCGTCATCGACAAGCCCGGCAAGGGCATGTTCCACGCGACCGGCCTGCACGAGCTGCTGCAGCAGCGCGGCATCACCCACCTGCTGTTCGGCGGCGTCACCACCGAGGTCTGCGTGCAGACCAGCATGCGCGAGGCCAACGACCGCGGCTACGACGGCCTGCTGCTCGAGGACTGCACCGAGAGCTACTTCCCGGCCTTCAAGGCGGCGACGCTCGACATGATCCGCGCACAGGGCGCCATCGTCGGCTGGACCGCGCCGAGCGCGGCGCTGCTGGCCGCGTTCGACAACGCGGCATGAAGCCGGCGCCAGCGACTACCATCCCCCACGTGTCTACCGTCCGACCCCGCCCAGCTTCCCCCGCGCCCACGCCCGCAGTCGATGCGGCCGTTTTTCGTACACGCGCCGACGAGGTCTACGCGCAGCTCAAGCGCGACGTGGCCGAGTTCATCCTCGTGCCCGGAGACCGCTTCACCGAGAACGAGATCAGCGACCGCCTCGGCGTGTCGCGCACGCCGGTGCGGCAGGCGCTGTTCCGGTTGCAGCAGGAAGGCTTCGTCGAGGTGCTGTTTCGCAGCGGCTGGCGCGTGCTGCCCTTCGACTTCGACCAGTTCGAGCAGCTCTACGATTTGCGCATGGTGCTGGAGACCACCGCGGTGCACCGCATCTGCGAAGCCGACCACCGCGTCGACCGCAGCCTGCTCGATACGCTGGCCGGCATCTGGCTCGTGCCGGTGGCCGAGCGCAGCACCGACACCACCCAGGTCGCGCAGTGGGACGAAGCCTTTCACTGCGCGCTCGTGGCCGCCGCGGGCAACGCCGAGATGGCACGCGTGCACAGCGACGTGACCGACCGCATCCGCATCATCCGCCGGCTCGACTTCACGCAGCAGCCGCGCATCGAAGCCACCTACGACGAGCACGCGAAGATCCTCAAGGCGATTCGCGCGAACCGGGGCGATCAGGCCGCGATGCTGCTGCGCGCGCACATCGAGACCAGCCAGGCGGAGGTGCGCAAGATCACGCTGCACCAGGTGCATCTGGCGCGGCACGCGGGCAAGACGGCGCCGCGCTAGGGGTTGGCTCCTTCCCCCTCTTGGGGGAAGGTTGGGATGGGGGCAAGCGGCCCTCGTCAAAGCAGCAACCTTTGCCAAGGCCGCGTGCCCCCACCCCGGCCCTCCCCGGGAGGGGAGGGAGAAAGACAGGATCAGTCCGCGGTGATGTTGCCGCGCTTGACCACCGTCGCCCAGCGGTCCGCATCCTTCTTCACCAGCGCCCCGAACTCCCCCGGCGTCGAGCTCGCCGGCACCATGCCCTGCGACTCGAACGACTTCGCCACCTCGGGTTGCTTGAGCACCGCCGCGATCTCCTTGTTGAGCCGCGCCACCACCTCGGGCGGCGTGCCCTTGGGCGCGAGCACGCCGTACCACATGTCGATGTTGTCGGTGGGAATGCCGGCCTCGGCGAGCGTCGGCACGTCGGGCAGTTGCGGCAGGCGCTTGCTGCTGCCCGTGGCAATGGCCTTGAGCTTGCCGACCTGGATGTGCTGCAGCGCCACGTGCACCGGCAGGAACATGTAGTCGATGCGTCCGCCCAGCAGGTCGGTCACCGCGCCGGCCGTGCCCTTGTAGGGCACGTGCAGCAGGTCGGTGCCGGTGCCCTGCATCAGGAGCGCCATCGACAGGTGGTGCGGCGTGCCCACGCCCGGTGTGGCGTAGGTGAGCTTGGCCGGCTCCGCCTTGGCCGCGCTCACCATCTGCGCGACCGATGTCGCCTTCTGCACGTTGGGGTTGGTCACCAGCAGCAGCGTGCCCCACGAGGTGAGCGACACCGGCGCGAAGTCGGCCACGGGGTCGTAGCTCAGCGACTTGTAGAGGCTGCGGTTCATCACCAGCGTGTTGACCTGCACCATCAGCGTGTAGCCATCGGGCTTGGCGCGCGCGACCTTTTCGCTGCCGATGTTGCCGCTCGCGCCCGCGATGTTCTCCACGATGACCGGTTGGCCCAGCAGCGCCGGCAGCCGGGCCGAGAGCTGGCGCGCCACGAGGTCGATGCCGGTGCCGGGCGTGTAGGGCACGACGAGCGTGATCGGCTGGTCGGGCCATGCATGGGCCGCGGCGGCGCTCGCCGCGACGAGCAGGGTGGTGAGGGTCTTGCCAATGAATCGCATGGGTCGTCTCCGTCTTGTTCTGTGATTGAAAGTGCCGGCGCTCAGAGGTACGAGGCGCGCGCCTTCAGCGCGACCGGGTCGTAGCCGGCCACGCGCTTGTAGTTGTCCGAGATGGCCTGCAGCTCGGCCTGGCTCACCACATCCTCGATCTGCCCGAAGCGCTTGCCGCCCGAGCGCTCGAACACCTCGCGCAGGATCGCGTCGGGCGGGTTGCTGCGGTTGGTCAGCACCACGTTGGTGGTGGCCTTCACGCGCACGCGGTCGTAGTCTTCGAGCGCTGCGGTGCCGACGCCCAGATCCTTGAGCGCGCCGGCGAGAAAGCGCGCATCGATGATCGCCTGCCCCGCGCCGTTGGAGCCGCGCGGCACCATCGGGTGTGCCGCGTCGCCCAGCAGCGTGAGGCGGCCATGCGTCCAGCGCGGCAGCGGGTCCTGGTCGACCATCGGGTACTCGAAGATGGTGTCCGAGGCGCGGATCAGCGCGGGCACGTCGAGCCAGTCGAAGTGCCAGTCGGCGAAGGCGGGGAGAAAGTCCTCGAGCCGACCGGCGCGGCTCCAGTCGCGCATCGCGGGCTGCGGCGCGTGGATCTCGGCGACCCAGTTCACGAGCTGGTGGCCTTCGGCGTCGATGTCGTTGCGGATCGGATAGATCACCATCTTGCCGACCGCAAGCCAGCCCGCGCGCACCATGCTCGCGCTCGAGAGAAAGGGCTTCCAGCGCGTGGTGCCGCGCCACATGTTCACGCCCGAATAGCGCGGCGCGCCTTCGTTGGGATAGAGCTGCTTGCGCAGCGCCGAGTGGATGCCGTCGCAGCCGACGGCCACGGCGCCGCGCACGGCGGGCGCATCGGCGAAGTGCACCGTGACGCCGCCCGCATCCTGCGTCACGCCGGTGCAGCGGTGGTTGCAGACCACGCTGTCCGCGCCGAGGCGCTTGAGCGTTTCTTCGAGCAGCACCGTTTGCAGATCGCCGCGGTGAATGGAGAACTGCGGCCAGTCGTAGCCCGCATGCTCGCCCGCCGCTTCCTGAAAGATCAACTGGCCGTGCTCGGTGAAGAAGATCGACTCCTTCGTACGCACGCCCACCGCGTCCAGTTGCGGCAGCAGGCCGAGTTCGGTCAGCTCGCGCACGGCATGAGGCAGCAGGTTCACGCCCACGCCCAGCGGCTTGAGCTCGGGCACGGCCTCGTACACGCGGCACGGAATGCCGGCCTGGTGCAGGCTCAGCGCGAGGGTCAGGCCGCCGATGCCGGCGCCCAGGATGATCACTTGCTTGTCGTTCATGGCTCTCGAAGGGGTTCCGTTTGTCTCGGGTCGTATTGGGAACGGAAGTTCGTCATTTGTGAAATTTAGATGTGCTATGGATTTATCATGAATCCTTATGAACCTCTCGACCCGCCAGATGCGCGCCTTCCTGCAGGTGGCGCGCCTGGGCAACTTCACGCGCGCGGCCGAGCAGGCGCACATCACGCAGGCGGGGTTGAGCATCCTGATCCGGGAGATGGAGCGGCAACTGGGCTGCCGGCTCTTCGATCGCACCACGCGGGTGGTGAGCCTCACACCGGCCGGGCGGCGGTTGCTGCCGGTGGTGGAACGGCTCGTCACCGACCTCGACGACGTGGCCGCGCAGCTCGGCGCCGAGGGCGACGCGGCGCGCCAGACCCTGCGCATCGCGGCCACGCCGCTGGTGTCCTCGCACCTGTTGCCGCAAGTCTTCGACACTTTCCGCCAGGCGCATCCGCAGGTGAGCCTGCGCCTCTTCGATGCCGACCTGCGCGATGTGGAAGCGATGGTCGCGGCCGGCGATGCCGACATGGGCCTCGGCTTCTTCTTCAAGGCCGCGGCGGGCCTCGCGCGCACGCCGGTCGGGCGCTTTCACCTGATGCGCGTGACGGCGTCTTCAGAGGAGGTCGATGAAGCACCGGCCATCGGCACCGCGCCATGGTCCGCGCTGCGTACCGCCGAACTCATCGGGCTGCCACCGGGCAACCCGATCCAGAAGGTGATCGACCAGCACCTGGTGGCCACCATCGGCCACGCCGATGCGCAGCGACCGACTTTCAATTTCTTCGGCACGCTGATCTCGATGGTCGAGGCCGGCTTCGGCACTGCCGTGATGCCGACCTTCGCGCTCGCGGCCTGCCGCCGTCACCGCGTGCGCACCGACGTGCTGGTCAAGCCGAAGGTGGGGCTGGACTTCTACCGCATCGCCAAGCGCGGCGCGCACGAGACCGAGGCGATGCAGGCTTTCGTCGCGACGCTGGAAAAGGCGCTGCCTGCGCTCTCGCGCTGAACGGCCGGATCAGAGCGTGAAGTCGTAGTCCACCGTGATCGGCGCGTGGTCGCTGAACTTGATGGTCTTGAAGATCTGTTCGGTGCGCGCGAGCGCGGCGGTCTTCGGCGTGGCCAGGTGGTAGTCGAGCCGCCATCCCACGTTGTTCGCATAGGCCTGGCCGCGGTTGCTCCACCAGGTGTAGGCCTCGGCGGTGGTGTCGGGCTTGAGCATGCGGTAGACGTCCACCAGGCCCGCGCCCTCGGCGCCGGCGTCCAGCAGCCTGGTCATCCAGGCGCGCTCCTCGGGCAGGAAGCCGCTGTTCTTCTGGTTGCCGCGCCAGTTCTTGAGGTCGATCTCCTTGTGCGCGATGTTGATGTCGCCGCACAGCACGAACTCGCGCTCCTTCTTCAGGGCAAGCAGGTGCGGGAAGAAGCCCTTGAGAAAGCGGAACTTGGCCTGCTGCCGTTCCTCGCCCGAACTGCCGCTCGGAAAGTAGCAGCTGATGACCGAGAACTTTCGTTTGGGTGTGTCGAAGCGCAGTTCCAGGTAACGGCCTTCGGCATCGAACTCGGTGTCGCCCCAACCCACCACTACATGCGTCGGAATGTGTTTTGTGTAAATAGCTGTACCTGCGTAGCCCTTTTTCTCGGCAAAATGGAAGTGTCCCTTGAGCCCCGCCATTTCCTCGAAGCGGCCCTCGATGTCGCTCGCCTGAACTCGGATCTCCTGCATGCAAATACAATCCGGCGCCGATTCGGCAACCCAGTCGGCAACGCCCTTGGTGGCGGCCGAACGCAGGCCATTGAGATTGAGACTGGTCAGTTTGAACACAAGGAATTTCCAATGGCTGTAGATGGTGAGAAAAGCAGCGCGGTGGCGCAGGACTTCGTTCAGTTTGCGCTCGACGCCGGCGTGCTTCGCTTCGGCGAGTTCAAGACCAAGGCCGGCCGGATGAGCCCCTACTTCTTCAATTCGGGGCTCTTCGACGACGGCGCCAAGATCGCGCGGCTCGCGGGATTCTATGCAGACCGGCTCATCGAGAGCGGCCTCGAATTCGACATGATCTTCGGCCCCGCCTACAAGGGCATCCCGCTGGGCGCCACGGTGGCGGCCGAGCTGGCCCGGCGCGGCCGCAACTACCCCTTTGCCTACAACCGCAAGGAAGCCAAGGCGCACGGCGAGGGCGGCAACCTGGTGGGCGCGCCGCTCAAGGGCCGCGTGCTGATCGTCGATGACGTGATGTCCGCCGGCACCGCGGTGCGCGAATCGATCGCCGCGATCGAAGCCGCCGGCGCCACGCCGCATGCCGTGGCCATCGCGCTCGATCGGCAGGAAAAGGCCACCGAGAACGGCGTCGACGTGGACCACAGCGCCGTGCAGTACGTGCGCAACCAGCTGGGCCTTTCGGTGATCGCCATTGCCACGCTCGATGACCTGCTGAGCTACCTCTCGGGCAACGCCGCTGCCGACCTGGGCGCGCACCGCGAGCGCGTGCTGGCCTACCGCACGCGCTACGGCGCCAACTGAGGATCGGACAGCGATGCGCACACGCGATCACGGCAATCCCGACCGCCTGCTGGCGGTGGCATCGTTTTTCCTGGCCGCCTTGTCTTCCTTCGGCGCTGCACATGCGCAGCAGGGCAAGGATGTCCCCGCCGGCAGCATCTACACCTGCACCGATGCGCACGGCCGCACGCTCACGGCGGACCGTCCGATCCCTGCTTGCAGCGACCGCGAACAGCGCGAGCTGAGCCCCAGCGGCCTCACGCGCCGCAAGATCGAACCCACGTATTCGGCGCGCGAGATGGCCGAGCGCGAGGACCGCGCGCGCGAAGCCGCTGTTCAAGCGGCCCGCATCACCGACGAGCGCCGCCGCGAGCGCGCGCTGCTGGTGCGCTACCCGAGCGCCGCCTCGCATGACCGAGAGCGCAACGAGGCGCTGTCGCAGATCGATGCGGTGATCCAGGCGGCGCAGAAGCGCATCGCCGAGTTGGGCGAAGACCGCAAGAAGATCGACGAGGAGCTCGAGTTCTACAAGAAGGACGTGAGCAAGGCGCCGGGCGCCACGCGCCGCAAGCTCGAGGACAACACGCAGAGCGTGGCGGTGCAGAACCGCTTCATCGCCGAGCAGGAAGATGAGAAGAAGCGGGTGAATGCGCGCTTCGATGAAGAGCGTGCGCGGTTGAAGCCGCTCTGGGGCCCTGCCCCAAGCGCCGCCGCAGCAGCAGCGCCGCGCTGAATCTGCCGGGGCCGCGATGGCCCCGGGATCCGATCGATCAGCCCAGCTTGGCTTTCAGCAGCTCGGTGACCTGCGCCGGGTTGGCCTTGCCGCCGCTGGCCTTCATCACCTGGCCCACGAGGCCGTTCAGCGCCTTCTCTTTGCCGGCGCGATATTCGTCGACGTTCTTCTGGTTCTTCGCGATGACCTCGTCGAGGATCGCATCGAGCGCGCCGGTGTCGGCCATCGGCTTCAGGTCCTTGGCTTCGATGATCGCGTCCACGTCGCTGCCTTCGCCGGTCCAGAGTGCATCGAACACCTGGCGCGCTGCGTTGTTGGGCAGCGTGCCGTCGGCGATGCGCTTGATCAACTGGCCCAGTTGCAGCGAGCTGACCGGCGCGGCCTCGATGCCGATTTCCTGTGCATTGAGGCGGCGCGCCATCTCGCCGGTGATCCAGTTGCTCGCGAGCTTCGGCGTGGCGCCGGCTTTCACCGCGTCGTCGAAGTAGTGCGCGAGCGCGAGGCTCTGTGTGAGCTGCGCCGCGTCGTATTCCGACAGGCCATGGTCGCTCACATAGCGATCGGCCATCGCACGCGGCAGCTCGGGCATCTCGCTGCGCACGCGCTCGATCCAGTCGGCCGCGATCACCAGCGGCGGCAGGTCCGGGTCGGGGAAGTAGCGGTAGTCGGCCGAGTCTTCCTTGGCGCGCATCGCACGCGTCTCGCCGGTGTCGGGGTTGAACAGCACGGTGGCCTGCTCGATCTCGCGGCCGTCTTCGATCTCCTCGATCTGCCAGCGGATCTCGTAGTCGATCGCCTGCTGCATGAACTTGAAGCTGTTGAGGTTCTTGATCTCGCGCCGCGTGCCGAGCTTGTCGCCGGGCTTGCGCACCGACACATTGGCGTCGCAGCGGAAGCTGCCTTCCTGCATGTTGCCGTCGCAGATGCCGATCCACGTCACGATCTTGTGCAGCTCCTTCGCATAGGCCACGGCCTCGGCGGTGGAGCGCATGTCGGGCTCGGTCACGATCTCCAGGAGCGGCGTGCCGGCGCGGTTCAGGTCGATGCCGCTCTGGCCGATGAAGTCCTCGTGCAGCGACTTGCCCGCGTCTTCCTCGAGGTGGGCGCGCACGAGGCGCACGGTCTTCTTTTCTTCGCCGAGGAAGAACGACACCGAGCCGCCCTGCACGACCGGGATCTCGAACTGGCTGATCTGGTAGCCCTTGGGCAGATCGGGGTAGAAGTAGTTCTTGCGCGCGAACACGCTGCGCGGCGCGACGTGCGAGCCGAGCGCCAGGCCCAGCTTGATGGCGCGTTCGACCGCGCCCTTGTTCATCACGGGCAGCGTGCCGGGCAGTGCGAGGTCCACGGCGCAGGCCTGCGTATTGGGCTCGGCGCCGAAGGCGGTGGAGGCACGGCTGAAGATCTTGCTCGCGGTCGAGAGTTGCGCATGCGTCTCGAAGCCGATGATGACTTCATAGCCGCGCACCAGCGGACCGGTCGGGCGGCCTTGTTGCTGTGCTTCGAAGGTGTTCACGGTCTCGCTCATTTCAGAAGCCCTCCGGCGTGCGCGTGTGCCAGTCGGTGGCTTGTTGGAAGCGGTGCGCTGCGTTCAGCAGCTTGGCTTCGCCGAAGTAGTTGCCGATCAGTTGCAGGCCCACGGGCATGCCGCCGTCGAAGCCCGCGGGCACGCTCATGCCCGGGAGGCCTGCGAGCGATGCGGGCAGCGTGAAGATGTCGGCGAGGTAGTCGGCCACCGGGTCGTCGCCGTGTTCGCCGATCTTCCATGCGGTGGTCGGCGCGGCGGGGCCGGCGATCACGTCGCATTGCTTCAACGCCTGCTGGAAGTCGTCGGCGATCATGCGGCGCACCTTCTGCGCCTGCAGGTAGTAGGCGTCGTAGTAGCCGTGCGAGAGCACGTAGGTGCCGATCATGATGCGGCGCTTCACTTCGTCGCCGAAGCCTTCGGCGCGTGTGCGCTCGTACATGTCGGACAGGTCCTTGTACTGCTTCGCGCGATGGCCGAACTTCACGCCGTCGAAGCGGCTCAGGTTGCTCGACGCTTCGGCCGCGGCCAGGATGTAGTACACGGGAATCGACAGCTCGGTGCGCGGCAGCGAGACCTCGACGCGCTTCGCGCCGAGCTTCTCGTACTGCGCGAGCGCGGCATTGATCGCGGCGCGCACGCCGGGTGCCACGCCTTCGCCGAAGAACTCCTTCGGCACGCCGATGCGCAGGCCTTCGAGCGAATCGTTGAGCGAGCGGCCGAAGTCTTCGGCGGGCTTGTCGATGGAGGTCGAATCGCGGTCGAGATCGGGGCCGCAGAAGGCCGAGAGCAGCAGCGCGCAGTCTTCGGCCGAACGCGCCATCGGGCCGGCCTGATCGAGGCTCGATGCGAAAGCCACCATGCCGTAGCGCGAGGCACGGCCGTAGGTCGGCTTGATGCCGGTCACGCCGCAGAACGACGCGGGCTGGCGGATCGAGCCGCCGGTGTCGGTGCCGGTGGCCGCGGGGGCCAGGCGTGCAGCAACGACCGCCGCGCTGGCGCCCGAGGAGCCGCCCGGAATGCGCTCGCGATTCCACGGGTTCTGAACGGGCACGGCCTTGTCGTGGCCCACGGCGGGCACGGCGACGTTCTCGTTGGCCGAGCCCATCGCGAATTCGTCGCAGCTCAGCTTGCCGAGCGTGACCGCGCCGGCCTCGGCCAGGCGGCGCACCACGGTGGCGTCGAAGGGCGAGCGATAGCCCGCGAGCATCTTCGAGCCGGCGGTGGTGGCGAAATCGGCGGTGACGAAGATGTCCTTGTGCGCGATCGGCACGCCGGCCAGCGCCGGAGCATTGCCGGCGGCGAGCAGCGCGTCGGCCTTGCGGGCCTGGGCCAGCGTGACTTCTTCATTCACGTCGACGAAGGTGCCGAGCGATTCGTGGGCCTTCATGCGGCCGAGGAATGCCTGCGAGGCTTCGACGGCCGAGACCTTGCGCTCGGCCAAGGCCTTGGCCAGGGCGACCACGCCCATCTGGTGCAGTTGTTCGCCGCTCATTGCTCGATCACCTTGGGCACAAGGAAAAGGCCGGCTTCGACGGCCGGGGCGCTCTTCTGGTTGGCTTCGCGGTTGTTCGGTTCGCTCACCACGTCGTCGCGCAGGCGCAGCGTGATGTCCTCGATCGCGGCCACCGGATGGGCCAGGGGCTCGATGCCGGCGGTGTCGACCGAACGCATGCGTTCGACCAGGTCAAAGAAGCCATTGATCTGGCTGAGCATGCGCTCGCTTTCGTCGGAAGCAAGCTGCAGCCGCGCCAGGGAGGCGATGCGTGCGATATCTGAAGCGTCAAGGGACATGGGTCGGGCCGGTCAAGAAACCGGAGGTAATCGCACGCCAAAGAGGGTGCTAACACGGGAATCAGAGGGGATTCGGGTATTATCCCGCCTTTGCCGCAACCCCCGCGAACGCGCCGGCTTTTGCGCCAAAAACGATCAATTCACCCCGTCAAACGACCCAAAAATAGAGCGACGACCTGCCGATGCGCAGGCCGTGCTCAGAGGATTCCGCACATGTTTGGAGCTTTCCGTCGGTACTTTTCCACCGACCTTGCGATCGACCTCGGCACCGCCAACACCCTGATATTTGCCCGCAACAAGGGCATCGTGCTGGACGAGCCCTCCGTCGTCGCGATCCGCCACGAAGGCGGCCCGCACGGCAAGAAGGTGATCCAGGCCGTCGGCCGCGAGGCCAAGGCCATGCTGGGCAAGGTGCCCGGCAACATCGAGGCGATCCGCCCGATGAAGGACGGCGTGATTGCCGACTTCGTGATCACCGAGCAGATGATCAAGCAGTTCATCAAGATGGTGCATCCGCGCACGCTGCTCACGCCGAGCCCGCGCATCATCATCTGCGTGCCCTGCGGCTCGACCCAGGTCGAGCGCCGCGCCATCAAGGACGCGGCCGAGGCCGCTGGCGCCACGTCGGTCTATCTCATCGAGGAACCCATGGCCGCGGCCATCGGTGCGGGCCTGCCCGTCAGCGAAGCCTCGGGCTCGATGGTGGTGGACATCGGCGGCGGCACCACCGAAGTCGGCGTCATCTCGCTGGGCGGCATGGTCTACAAGGGCTCGGTGCGCGTCGGCGGCGACCGCTTCGACGAAGCCATCATCAACTACATCCGCCGCAACTACGGCATGCTGATCGGCGAGCCGACGGCCGAAGTCATCAAGAAGAACATCGGCTCGGCCTTCCCGGGCTCCGAGGTCAAGGAGATGGAAGTCAAGGGCCGCAACCTCTCCGAAGGCGTGCCGCGCAGCTTCACCATCAGCAGCAACGAAGTGCTGGAAGCCCTGACCGATCCGCTCAACAACATCGTCTCGGCCGTGAAGAACGCGCTGGAGCAGACGCCGCCCGAGCTGGGCGCCGACATCGCCGAGCGCGGCATGATGCTCACCGGCGGCGGCGCTCTGCTGCGCGACCTCGATCGCCTGCTGGCCGAGGAAACGGGCCTGCCGGTGCTGGTGGCCGAAGATCCGCTGACCTGCGTGGTGCGCGGCTGCGGCATCGCGTTGGAACGCATGGACCGCCTGGGCAGCATCTTCACGAGCGAGTAAAGGGCGAAAGCCATCATCGGCCGGCCTCTGCTTGCATGGGCCGGCTTTTTGTTATTTGATTCCGCACCACCGCCGGGTCTGAATTCATGCCTCTGGGCACGCTCGATCGCACAGCGCCACCCCTGTTCAACCAGGGGCAGTCGGCACTCAGCAAGCTGATCTTCTTCGGCGCGCTCTCCCTGTTCCTCATGGTGGCCGATGCACGCTTTCATATCGTGCAGCCGATCCGCGCGACCCTCGGCGCGGTGCTCTATCCGGTGCAATGGGTGGCGCTCAAGCCGGTGCAGATCATGATGGGCGGCGGCCGCTACCTCGAAGACCTGCAGACCGCCCAGCGCAACGAGGCCGACGCCCGCAAGGCGCTGATGATGCAGGCCCAGCGCGCGAGCCAGGCCGACACGCTGGCGCAGGACAACGCGCGGCTGCGCGAGCTGCTCGAGCTGCGCCAGACCACCACCACGCCGGGCCGAGCGGCCGAGGTGCTCTACGACGCGGCCGACCCCTATACCCGCAAGATCGTCATCGACCAGGGCCTCGCCCAGGGCGTGGCCGCCGGCTCGCCGGTGATCGACGCGCATGGCGTGCTCGGCCAGGTCACGCAGGTGCTGCCCTTCACGAGCGAAGTCACGCTGGTGATCGACCGCGACCTCGCGATTCCCGTGCAGAACACCCGCACGGGCGTGCGCAGCGTGGCCTTCGGCGACGCCTCGGCGCACGGCGGCGGCCTGGAGCTGCGCTTCATGGGCGCCAACGCCGACCTGCAGGTGGGCGACCTGCTCTCCACCAGCGGCGTCGACGGCATCTACCCGGCGGGCCTCCCGGTCGCGAAGATCGAGCGCATCGACCGCCGCGCCGATTCGGCCTTCGCCCGCATCTACTGCCTGCCGCTCGCCAGCGTGACCGCCGCGCGCTATGTGCTGGTGCTCGAGCCCACCGGCGCCCCGACCGCACCGCCGCCCGCCGCGCCGACGACCACGCAGCGCAAGCGCCCCGAGGGCAAGCCAGGCGCCGGCAAGAACGAGAAAAAGCCCGCGGCACCCGCAGGCGCAGGAGGCGGCCGATGATCAAGCGTCCCGGCCAGCAGCAGCTGTTGCTGCCCGTCAGCCCGCTCTTCATGTGGACCAGCCTCATCGTGGCGCTCCTGGTCAACATGATCCCCATCGGCCGTGCCGCCTGGATGCCCGACCTGCTGGCGCTGGTGATCGTGTTCTGGGGCGTGCACCAGCCTTCGCGCGTGGGCATCGGCGCGGCCTTCGTGTTCGGCCTGTGCATGGATGTGCACCAGGCCTCGATGCTGGGCCAGCACGCGCTGTCCTACACGACGCTCGGCTTCTTCGCGATCACCATCCATCGGCGGCTGCTCTGGTATCCGGTGCTGTCGCAGGCGCTGCAGGTGCTGCCGCTCTTTGCGCTGTCCCAGCTGATCGAGGTCGTCACGCGGATGATCGGCGGTGGGGTGTTTCCGGGCTGGTCGGTGCTGATCTCGCCGGGCGTGGAGGCTGCGCTGTGGCCCCTGGCGAGCGCACTGTTGCTCGCCCCGCAGCGCCGCACCCCGGAACCGGACGAGAACCGCCCCCTCTAAGCCGAAGCCCTGCTGCACTTGACTTGCACTAGCACGCGCCTAAGCTCCCATCGCCATGACCGAAATCCGCAACGTCGCCGCCGACCTCGCGCGCTTCAAGCGCCGCGTGATCGTGATCGGCCTGGCGGTGCTGTTCGCGTTCGGCCTGCTGAGCGCGCGGCTGATCTACCTGCAGGTCACGCGGCATGAAGACCTGGCCGAGCAGGCCGAGAGCAACCGCACGGCCATCGTGCCGGTGGTGCCCAACCGGGGCCTGATCCTCGACCGCAACGGCATCGTGCTGGCCTCGAACTACTCGGCCTACACGCTGGAGATCACGCCCTCGAAGGTGAACGATGTCGAGGAGACCATCGACAACCTCACGCAGGTGCTCGAAGTCTCGCCGCGCGACCGCCGCCGCTTCAAGCGCCTGCGCGAGGACTCGCGCAGCTTCGACTCCATCCCGATCCGCACCCGCCTGAGCGACGAAGAGGTGGCGCGCTTCGCCGCCCAGCGCTACCGCTTCCCCGGCGTGGAGATCAAGGCGCGCCTGTTCCGCAACTACCCGAACGGCGAGACCGGCTCGCACGTGCTCGGCTACATCGGCCGCATCAACCAGCGCGAGAAGACCGCGATGGAAGACTGGGAAGAAGAGGAACAGGCCAACTACAAGGGCACCGACTACATCGGCAAGCTCGGCATCGAGCAGAGCTACGAGAAGACGCTGCACGGCCAGACCGGCGTGGAGCAGATGGAAACCTCGGCCGGCGGGCGCGCCATCCGCCGGCTCGCCAGCCACCCGGCCACGCCCGGCAACACCGTGATGCTGTCGCTCGACATCAAGCTGCAGAAGCTGGTGGAAGACATGTTCGGCGAGCGCCGCGGCGCGCTGGTGGCCATCGACCCCAAGACCGGCGAGGTGCTGGCCTTCGTGAGCAAGCCCACCTTCGACCCCAACCTGTTCGTCGAAGGCATCGACACCGAGAGCTGGAAAGAGCTGAGCGAATCGCTCGACAAGCCGCTCCTGAACCGCGCGCTGCGCGGCACCTACCCGCCCGGTTCGACCTACAAGCCCTTCATGGCCATGGCCGCGCTGCAGACCGGCAAGCGCGGCGCCAGCGTGGTGGTGAACGACCCGGGCTACTTCAATTTCGGCGGCCACCGTTTCGGCAGCCCCGAAGGCAACCTGGGCGGCGTCGACATGCGGCGCTCGATCCAGCTGTCGAGCAACATCTACTACTACTCGCTGGCCAACGAGATGGGCGTGGACCTGATCCACGACTTCATGAAGCCGCTGGGCTTCGGTCAGATCACCGGCATCGACCTGGGCGGCGAGGTGCGCGGCGTGCTGCCCAGCACCGAGTGGAAGCGCAATGCCTACAAGCGGCCCGAGGCGAAGAAGTGGTATGCGGGCGAGACCATCTCGCTGGGCATCGGCCAGGGCTACAACGCCTTCACGATGCTGCAGCTCGCGCAGGCCACGGCCATCGTGGCCGATGGCGGCATCAAGCACAAGCCGCACCTCGTGCTGGCCACGCGCAACACGGTGAGCGGGCAGGTCGTGCCGCTGCCGCAGCCGCCGGCGGAGAACCTGGGCCTCACCGCAGCCAACGTCGCGGTGGTGCGCGAGGGCCTCACCAGCGTGGTCACCAGCGGCACCGCGCGCGGCGTGTTCGCGGGCGCGGGCTACCAGGCGGCCGGCAAGACCGGCACGGCGCAGGCGGTGACGCAGGCGCAGAACACCAAGTACAACGCCCGCGCGCTCGAGGAGCACCAGCGCGATCACGCCCTCTTCATGGCCTTCGCGCCGGTGAACGACCCGAAGATCGCCGTCGCGGTGATCGTGGAGAACGCAGGCTGGGGCGCCGGCGCCGCGGCACCCATTGCGCGCCGGGTGTTCGACTACTGGCTGATGAACCAGTATCCGAGCGAAGCGGACATGGCGGCCGTCAAGATCGGCAAGGCCGCCGCGCCGATGGGCAAGCCGCGCGTGGCGAGCGAAGTGGCGTGGCCGGTCGCGGCCAGCACGACCGCGCCGGCCCCCTGAGGCGCTTTATTTCGCGGCGGCTTCCACGGTGCCGCTGACTTCACCCAGCCCGATACGCACCGCCCCCGCGCGCTCGCACCAGCCGCGCATGACCAGCGTGTCGCCGTCTTCCAGGAAGGTGCGCTTCTCGCCGTTCGGCAGCGTGATCTGCTGCTTTCCGCCCAAGGTCAGTTCCATCAGCGAGCCGGCCTCGTCGGGCTTCGGCCCCGAGAGCGTGCCCGAGCCCAGCAGGTCGCCTGGCTGCAGGTTGCAGCCATTGACCGTGTGGTGCGTGATGAGCTGCGCGGCGGTCCAGTAGGCGGCCTCGGTGGTGTTGCCGCGCGTGAGGCGTGCAGGCGCGATGCCTTCGGCGCGCATCTTCGCGGTCTGCAGCAGCACTTCGAGCGTGATGTCGAGCGCGCCGGCCTCGCGGTTCGACGGCGCATCGAGGTACGGCAGCGGCTGCGGATCTCCGGCGGGCCGCTCGAACTTCGCGCGGAACGGCGCCAGCGCCTCCATCGTCACGATCCACGGCGACAGCGTGCTCGCGAAGTTCTTCGCGAGGAACGGGCCGAGCGGCTGGTATTCCCAGGCCTGCAGGTCGCGCGCCGACCAGTCGTTGAGCAGCGTCACGCCGAAGAGGTGGTCTTCGGCCTCGCCGATGGCGATCGGTTCGCCGAGGGCATTGCCGCGGGCCACGAGGAAGCCCAGCTCCAGTTCGTAGTCGAGCCGCTTCGACGGGCCGAAGCTCGGCTCGGCCGCATCGGGCGCCTTGGTCTGGCCCTGCGGGCGCTTGAAGACCTGGCCGCTCACGCCGATGGACGACGCCCGGCCGTGATAACCGATCGGCACCCACTTGTAGTTGGGCATCAGCGGCTGGTCGGGACGGAACAGCTTGCCGATGGTGGTCGCGTGATGGATGCCGGTGTAGAAGTCGGTGTAGTCGCCGATGCGGCAAGGCACGGTGAGCTCGGCCCTGGCCTGCGGCAGCAATGCCTTCGACCATGCGGCCTGCTTGTCGCTGCCTTCGGCGAGGCCCGCGGAGATCGCGGCGCGCAGGGCCTGGCGGTCCTTCACGCTCGCGCCCATCAGCGCGTTCATGTCGTCGGTGTCGACGAGGCCCGCGGCCTTCAGGTCGAGCACCTGGTCGCCGATGGCGACGCCGATGCGGAAGGCTTCGCTGCTGCCGGCGGCGCGAAAGCGGCCGAACGGCAGGTTCTGGATCGGGAAGTCGGTGCCGGCCTCGTTGGCCGAGGCGACCCAGCTGCGCAGCTGGGGGTCATGGGTGGCGTTCAGTGCGATGGGCATGGATGTCTTTCTGTGGATCTGTTCAGTCTGCGGTCATGCCGGCCTTCTTGGCCACATCACCGAGGCGCTGGTATTCGGTCTGTGTGAGCGTTGCCAGCTCCTGCGCAGTCGAGCTGCGCGGCGAGAAGCCGGCCTGCTGCAGCTTGGCCTTCACATCGGGCATCGCGAGCGCTTCGACGAAGGCTTCGTTCAGCGCCTTCACGACAGGCGCCGGCAGGTTCGCCGGCCCGTACACGCCGAACCACGGATCGAGCGCATAGCCCTTCAGGCCCGCCTCGGCCATCGTCGGCACGTCGGGCAATGACGCCGAACGTGCCGGCCCGGCGACCGCCAGCGCACGCAGCTTGCCGGCCTGGATGTGCGGCAGCGACGCCGGCAGGTTGTCGAACATCACGCCGATGTTGTTGCCCAGCATGTCGGTGATGGCCGGGCCGCTGCCCTTGTAGGCGACGTGCACGAGCTCGGTGCCGGTCATCTGCGCGAACATCACGCCGGCCAGGTTCATCGAGGTGCCCGCGCCCGCGGTGGCGTAGGGCAGGCCGGGGTTCTTCTTCGCGGCGGCGATCAGGTCGGTCACCGACTTGATCGGCGAGGCGGCCGGCACTTCGAGCACGATGGTCGAGGTGCCCAGCAGGCTGATCGCGGTGAAGTCCTTGCGCGGATCGAAGGCCATCGACTTGTAGATGTGCGGGTTCAGCGCATTGGTCGAGATCGCGCCGAAGCCGATGGTGTAGCCGTCGGGCGCGGCCTTGGCCACCGCGTCCATGCCGATGTTGCCGCCCGCGCCGCCGCGGTTGTCGATGAGCACCGGCTGGCCGAGCTTTTCCGACACCTTCTGGCCCACGGTGCGCGCCACCAGGTCGGTGGTGCCGCCGGGCGTGTAGGGCACGATGAAGCGGATCGGCTTCGATGGGAAGTTCGCGGCATGCGCGAACAGGGGTGCAGCGAGCAGGGCGATGGCCGCCGCGCGGCGCGTGAGAGCGAAGGCGTTCTTCATCATGGCTTGAACTGGTCCTTCAGGCCCGCCCAGCAGTCGGCGTAGTCCGTGTCGAGCGCCGGGCTCTTGAGCGCGAAGTTCGTCGGAATGAAGCGGTAGCGGCTCTCGAACATGAAGGCCAGCGTGTTGTCGAGCTTGTGCGGCTTGAGGTCCGCATGCGTCGCCTTGTCGAAGGCTTCCTCGTCCGGGCCGTGCGGCACCATGCAGTTGTGCAGGCTCGCGCCGCCGGGCTTGAAGCCGCCCGGCTTGGCGTCGTATTCGCCGAGCACCAGCCCCATGAATTCGCTCATGAGGTTGCGGTGGAACCAGGGCGGACGGAAGGTGTTCTCCATCACCATCCAGCGCGGCGGGAAGATCACGAAGTCGCAGTTCGCGGTGCCGGGCGTGTCGCTCGGCGACGTCAGCACGGTGAAGATCGACGGATCGGGATGGTCGAAGCTGATCGAGCCGATCGCCATGAAGTGCGCGGTGTCGTACTTCACCGGCGCGAGGTTGCCGTGCCAGGCGACCACGTTGAAAGGCGATTGCTTCGTCGGCGCCTTCCAGAAGCGGCCGGCGAATTTCTTGACGAGTTCGTAGGCGCCGCCGTCTTCCTCGAAGGCCGCCACAGGCGCCTGGAAGTCGCGCGCGTTCGCCAGGCCGTTCGAGCCGATCGGGCCCAGCTCGGGCAGGCGGAAATGCGCGCCGTAGTTCTCGCAGACATAGCCGCGCGAGAGGCCATCGGGCAACGCGACCTTGAAGACCATGCCGCGCGGCAGCACCGCGATTTCGCCGGGCTTCACGGCGAGCACGCCGAGTTCGGTCGTGATGACCAAGCGGCCTTGCTGTGGCACGACCAGCATTTCGCCGTCGGCGTTGACGAAGGCGCGGCGTTCCATCGAGCGGCCTGCGAGGTACATGAGCGAGGCCACGCCGACCTGCGAATCGGCATCGCCGTTGGCCGCGACGGTGTGCATGCCATCGATGAAGTCCGCTTCGGCCGCGCCGTCCAGCGGCATCGGGTGCCAGCGCATCGGCTCGGGCGGCAGCGCGATCTCGCGGTCGCCGCCGGTGGTCCAGTGCGCTTGCACGTACGGCTGGTAGCGGCCCGACACCACCGAAGGCTGGCGACGGTACAGCCAGGTGCGGCGGTTCTCATGGCGCGGCGCGGTGAAGGCGGTGCCCGAGAGCAGCTCGGTGTAGAGGTCGAAAGGTCCGCGCTGCGGGTTGTTGCGGCCCTGCGGCAGGGCGCCGGGAACAGCCTCGGAGGCGTATTCGTTGCCGAAGCCGCCGAGGTAGCGCCGGTCGTCGTTGGCGGAAGCTGGGGTCATGGTGTTCTCTTTCGAAAATCGCGATGAGGTTGAGATGCGTGGGACGGCCTAGCTGCTGCGCGCAGCCTCGAAGGCCTCGCGCAGCACGGCGAGCGAGCCGATGTGATTGGCCAGCACGAGCACGAGGCGCGCGTTGAAGGCGTGGCTCTCCTCGGTGGAAAGCCCCTGGTGCGCTTCGATGAGCACTTCGTAGAAATCGTCGGGCGCCTCGAGGTTCGGCGTGGTGATCAGTGCTTGCATGCTCATGCCTTTGCCAGTGCGCGGTCGATGGCTGCCCGGACGTTCGCCGCCGCGGGTTGCCGCCAGCGCGCGCACACATGCTGGTCGGGCCGCAGGAGGTACACGGTACCGGGTTGTGCGTCGTAGCGCTGGGTGGCGAGTTCGCCTTCGGGCGTCGTGCCTTGCACGCGCACGATGTGCAGCGGCCGGTCGCTGCCCTTCAACGCCTCTGCGCTGCGCTCGGCGGCCTCGCCAGTGCCGAAGACCAATGCGGTGAACTGCTGCCCATGGCATTCGCGCAGCAGCCATCCCGTGCGGCCATCGGCCCGTGCGGTCGGCGCGTCGGCAGCGGCTGCGCCCGGCACCATCGCGCCCTTGAACGTGTCGGCATCGGGCGTGTTGAGCGGCGAATCGTGCAGCACCGCCGGCACCGAGAGCCGCCCGCTGTTGACCAGCGTGCGCGCGAAGGCGTGGCGTTTCGTCAGCGCCAGCACGGCGTCGCGGAACAGGCGGCTCACCTCGCTCTTGGGCGTGATGAAGTCGGTCGCGCGCGTGGAGTGGCGGATGTTCTCGTCGGCCGCGTATTCGCGCTCGCTCGCATAGCTGTCGAGCAGCGCATCGGGCGCCTCGCCCTTCAGAACGGCGGCGAGCTTCCACGCGAGGTTGTCCGCGTCCTGCACGCCCGAATTCGCGCCGCGCGCGCCGAAGGGCGACACGCCGTGCGCCGAGTCGCCCGCAAACAGCACGCGGCCGTGGCGAAAACGCTCCATGCGCTGGCAGGCGAAGGTGTAGACGCTGGCCCAGCCGATCTGGAACTGCACGTCTGCGAAGCCGATGCTGTCGAGCAGCGCGCGCACGCGCGGCGTGATGTTCTCGGGCTTGCGCTCTTCCACCGGGTCGGCGTCCCAGCCGAGCTGGAAGTCGACGCGCCACATGCCATCGGCCTGCTTGTGCAGCAGCACGCTCTGGCCGGGATGAAAGGACGGGTCGAACCAGAAGCGGCGCTCGGTGGGGAGCGGCGCATCCATCGTGATGTCGGCGATCAGGAAGCGGTCGCGGAAGGTGCGGCCCTTGGCTTCCTGGCCGAGCAGCTGGCGCAGGTTGGAGCGCGAGCCGTCGCAGGCGGCGACGTAGCCGGCCGAGAGCTTGTAGTCGCCTTCGGGCGTTTCCACGGTCAGCACCGCGCCGTCTTCGCGCTGCGCGATGCCGGTCACCTTGTTGTTCCAGCGCAGGTCGATCAGCGGCAGCGCAGCGGCGCGTTCGACGAGGTAACCCTCGACGTAGTACTGCTGCAGGTTGATGAAGGCCGGCCGCTCATGGCCGGGCTCGGGCAGCAGGTCGAAGCGGTAGACCTGCTCGTCGTGGAAGAACACCTTGCCCACGCTCCACGACACGCCCTTGTCGACCATGCGGTCGCCGCAGCCCAGGCGATCGAACACCTCGAGCGAGCGCTTGGCAAAGCAGATCGCGCGCGAGCCGCTGGAGAGGGTGTTGTCGTTGTCGAGCAGCACCACAGGCACCTGGCGCAGCGCGAGGTCGATGGCGAGCGTGAGGCCGACCGGACCGGCGCCGACGATCACGACGGGGTGATGGGCGGGTGCGGCTGCGTCCTGGTCGGCGTGGCGTTGGTAGTCGAAGCGCAGGCTTTGATAGTCGATCACGTGTTGTCTCCGTGTCTTCGGTCTTGTCTTGCTCCTTCCCCCTCTGGGGGAAGGTTGGGATGGGGGCAAGCGGCGCTCGAAACTGGCGCTCTGCCCGCCCCCACCCCAGCCCTCCCCCAGAGGGGGAGGGAGCAAGACCGATCAGCCTTCCAACGCCTTCCACATCTCCACGTCCCGCTCGGCCGTCCACACGCGCGGATCGGCATGGCCAGACGCTTCGTCATACGCCCGGCTCACATCGAACGGCATGCAGTGGTCGAAGATCACCCACTGGCTGTACTTGGGCTTGAGCTTCGCGTAGGTGTCCTTGTAGACCGTGTTCAGGTCGCGCCCGGCCTTCACGCCTTCCTGCACGCTCGCATACACGTCGGAGATGAAGTTGCGCGTGCCCGTGAGGCCCTCGGCCACCGCGGCCGGCGTGGTGAGCGCGGCGCCCCGGCCCGGCACCAGCGCGGCGGGCTTGAGGGCGGCGATGTTGTCCAGCGTCTGCGGCCAGTCCTGGAAGTAGGCGTCGCCGGCGTACGGCGTGGCGCCGAACTCGACCAGGTCGCCCGAGAGCAGCGTGCGCTCCGCGGGCAGCCAGACGACCGTGTCGCCCTTGGTGTGGCCGCGGCCCAGCTGGATCAGCTGCACCTCGAGCTTGCCGAGCCAGAGGGTCATCTTGCCGGTGAAGGTCAGGGTGGGCCAGGTCAGGCCCGGGGGCACGGTCTCGACGTTCTGGAAGAGGCGCGGGAAGCGGCCGATTTCGCTGGCCTTGTCGGCCTCGCCGCGCTCCACGATCAGGTCGCGGGTGTCCTGGCTGGCCAGGATGTGCTCTGCGCCGTAGCCCGCCGCGCCCAGCACGCGCACCGCGTGGTAATGGGTGAGCACCACGTACTTGATGGGCTTGTCGGTCACCTCGCGGATGCGGCGCACCACGTCGGCGGCCATGGCGGGGGTGGCCTGGGTGTCGGCGACCAGCACGCAGTCGTCGCCGATCACGATGCCGGTGTTCGGGTCGCCCTCGGCGGTGTAGGCCCAGGCGTGCTCGGAGATCTGGCTGAAGGTGATCTTCTTCTCTTCCATGTCGGCCTGGCTGGCGAACTTCTTGGCTTGGCTCATCGGGTTGTCTCCGGTGTGTGGGGGATGTATGGTTATTCGTTTAAAGCGAACGAATTCGCGGATAACGAATTTTCGCAGTGTAAGCCTCGGATCAGTTAATGTCTAATCCCTTCTTCATGAACGAACGATCGGCAGCCCTGTGACCAAGGACTCCAGCGACACCAGCGACCCCCCCGACACCGACCGCGCCGCCCAGCGCGGCATCCAGAGCATCGAGGTCGGCGGCCAACTGCTGCGTGCGCTGGTGCACCATGGCCGGCCGATGGCGCTGAAGGACCTGGCGCGCGAAGCCGACATGACGCCCGCCAAGGCCCATCCCTACATGGTGAGCTTCGGGCGGCTCGGGCTCATCGAGCAGGACCGCGCCAGCGGCCACTATCTGCTCGGTCCGCTGGCCTTGCAACTGGGGCTCATCAGCCTGCAGCAGGCCGACCCGGTGCACATCGCCACCCCGCTGCTCAGCCCGCTGGCGCAGCAGATCGGGCACACGGTGGCGCTGGCGGTGTGGGGCGCGCGCGGCGCGACCATCGTGCGCACGGCCGAGTCGCCCTCGCCGGTGCATGTGAACATGCGGCACGGCACGGTGTTCTCGCTGACCAACACAGCCTCGGGCCGCATCTTCGCGGCCTACCTCGGTGCCGACGCGGTGCGGCAACTGCTCGAGGAAGAGCGCCAGCGCCAGAAACCGCGCAAGGGCGCCGCCGCCGAACCCGCGGCACCCGCCGGCATGCCGCCCGTGCAGCCGCTGCCGTCGTGGAGCGACTTCGAGCGCCAGCTGAAGGAGGTGCGCGAACACGGCATCAGCCGCTCCGACGGCGAGGTGATCGAGGGCGTGAGCGCCATGGCCGCGCCGGTGTTCGACCACACCGGCGCCATCGTGCTCGCCGTGACCGCCATCGGCCCGGCCGGCATCTTCAATACCGCGTGGGACGGCGAGCTCTCGCGCGCACTCAAGGCCTGCGCGGGCACCGTGTCGCAGCGGCTCGGCGCGCCCGCCGCGGGGTCTTCCGATATCCGAAAAACAGAGCGATGACGCGATCCGACGCAACCGGCACCACCTCTTCTTCTTCCCCGCTGGCATCCGCCGTCGCGCTGCTGCGCGACGCCCGGCGCATCGTCGTCTTCTCGGGCGCCGGTCTGTCCCGCGCCTCGGGCATCCCGACCTACCGCGATGCGGACGGACTCTGGAAGAACCAGAACGCCCTGCAGTTCTCGCACGCCGAAGACTTGAAGCGCGACCCGGCGGGCTTCACGAAGTTCTGGGGCCAGCGCATGTCGGTCGTCGAATCGGCCGCTCCCAACCCGGGCCACAAGGCGCTCGCGCAACTGCAGCGGCTGCGCCCGGCGACGCGGCTGGTCACGCAGAACGTCGACGGGCTCCTGACCCAAGCGGGCGGGCTCGACGTGCTCGAACTGCACGGGTCGCTCCGCCGCTGGCGCTGCGACCACTGCGGCAACCGCAGCGGCCCGTGGCCCTTTCACCGGTGCCTGCGCTGCGGCTCGCACGCGCGGCCCGACGTGGTGATGTTCGGCGAGATGCTCAACCCCGGCGTGCTGCTTGAGGCGCAGGTGGCGGCGCAGGAGTCCGATCTCTTCATGGTGGTCGGCAGCACGACCATCGTCTATCCGGCGGCCGAGCTGCCCGAGCTTGCGATGGCGCGTGGCAGCCAGCTCGTCACGCTGAACCTGGAGCCGCTGCCGCATCTGGACGACGTGGCGGTGGTGGTGTTGCGGGACGCTTCGGAAGACCTGCTGCCGCAATTGCTGGCGGGGATGGGCGCCTAGCTTCGCGACCTCCGTGGGCTGTCAGTTGATGCGCGCGTTGGTGAGCTGCATGTCTTCGAACCGGCTGCCCGTGAAGTCGACCTGATCGCCTTGCAGGTAGGCGGCGCTCACTTGCCGGCCGCTGCACGCCAGCAGGTTCACACGCGACCAATGGCTGGCATCGAAATTCAACGCGGTCCAGTTGCACCGGGTGAACGTGCAGCCGCTGAACGTGCTGGCCTTGAATTGCGATGCGTCGAAGGTACAGCCGACGAAGGAGCAGCCGCTGATGTGGATCCGCTGCATGTCGCACCGGCTGAACGCGCAGCCGCTGAATTGGCATGAAGTCCAGACCGCATCCACGAAGGTGGTCGCGGTGAAGCTGCTGCCGCTGAACGTGCTGGATGCGAAGGTGACCAGATTGAGATCGAGGCCGGCATAGGCATTGCCGTCGCTTTCGCCCGCCAGCCCGGCAGGCGCGCCGCCGGTGCCTTTGCGCCATTTGTCGTGGTCCTGGATGATTTGAAGAGAGCTCATGAAGAGGCGCGAAAAATGATGGAGGGGGCGCATTGTGCGAATGCACCCGCAGCCCAGGAACAGGGAGAAATGTTCCGGCCACCATTGCAGTGAGAGCACCGTGACGGATTGCATGGAGGCTGGCTTCGCCCCCACCGTCCACCAACCCCGCAGTGCGCGGGCGCTCAGCCCTTCTTGCCGCCCAGCAACACCAGCGCGCCGCCCACCACGATGGCGGCCACGCCGGCCCAGGCGGGGAAGTTGACGGTCTGCTTTTCCTTCACCGAGAACTCCAGCGGGCCGAGCTTGGCCTGGTGGGTTTCCTTGGTGAAGCTGAAGCTGCCGAGGCCCAGGGCCGCGATGCCCGCCACGATCAACAGGATGCCGACGATGCGTGTTGCGTTCATGGGGCGGGTCTCCTCGTGTATTGAATTGCGCGCAGCGAACCGGGCTGCAGCTTACTGCCTCGGCTGCCGTTGCAGTGCATCCATCCACTGCGTGACCTCGGCCACCGCCGCATCGCTGGCGGCGGCCAGCGCCTTCACGCCGCCGGGCGCGTCGGCGCTCGGTGCGGGGCGGCGCACGGTGATGGTCTTCTGGCCCAGCACGCGATCGCCGCCGGTGGTGCCGCGGATCAGCGTGGCGCGCAGCCGCACGAGGCCCACGCTGCCGGTGGGCGAGTCGAAGTAGTGGCTGAACTCATCGAGCGAAATGCGCAGCGTGTCGGGCACCTCGCCCTTGCTGCGGGAAATGGTCGCGCTCTCTTCCGGGCCGAGCACCATGCGGCGCTCGGCAAGGCTGTCGCGCAGCCGCTGGCGCAGCAGTTGCGCGGGCGGCTGGCTCCAGCGCGACTGGCCGTAGGGGCGCAGCTCGTTGACGTCCGCGTAGCCGAGGCGGTAGAGGATCTGTGTGCCGTCCAGGCGCGTGTTGCTCTCGATCTCGGCCAGGGCCAGTGTTGGAAGCGGCGCGGCGGCCGGTGCAGGGGTCGCAGCGGCCGCGGCAAGCCCGGGGCCGAAGTCGTAGAGCGCCGCGCGCGCGGGCTTGTCGGGCAGCGCGCCGCAGCCGGCAAGCACTGCCGCAAAGCCGATGCCCGCGAGGACCGCGGCGAGGGAGTGGGTGTTTGTCTTCATGCTCGTCACCTTCGATCAAGGACGCGCGGCCGGCGCGGAGAAACCCGGCTCGCCGGGGCCCGCCGCGGCGCCGCCGTTGCCGAACAACAGCGATTGCGGGTTGTCGTTGATGCTGTCCGCCGCGCGGCCCAGCCGGCGCACCGCGTGCGAGGTGTCGTCGGCCACGCGGTTCACGCGCGGCAGCGTGGCGGCGTTGAACGAATCGACCGCCTGCGCCAGCGCCTTGGTGCCGTCGCTCAGGCGCTCGACCGGGCCGTCGGGCGCGTTCAGCCGGCCCACGGTGGTGTTGAAGTTGTTGGCCACGCGCGAGACGTCGCCGGCCGCCTTCTTCACCGTGCCGAGCGTGTCGGGCATTGCGGCCAGCGTCGGGTTCAGTCCGGTCTTCACCGTGGTGTCGAGCGTCTTGAGCAGCGTGTTGGCGCTGGCCGAGGCGGCGGCGATGTTCTCCAGCGCATCGGCCGCGCGCTTCTGGTTCGGATCGCTCAGCAACTGGTTGGCGCGCTTGGTCACTTCCTCGACCTGGTTGATGATGGCTTCGCCGCGGTCCTGCAGCTGCGCGAGCATCGAGGGCTTGAGCGGAATGCGGGGCGGCTCGTCGTCGTTGGGCTTGAGCGCGACTTGTGATTCGCCCTTGTCGTCCAGCGCGATGAAGGCCAGGCCCGTCACGCCCTGGTAGCTCAGCGTGGCAAAGCTGGAGGTGGTGAGCGGCACGCGCTCGTCGACCGTGATGCGCACGCGCACATTGCCCTTGACCTTGGGGTCGAAGTCGATCGACGCCACCTTGCCGACCGCGATGCCGCGGTAGCGCACCATCGCCTGCGGCTGCAGGCCGCTGACCGCGTCGCGGGTGGAGAGCTCGTAGATGTTGCGCACGGTGTTGTCGCGCGTGAACCAGATCACCAGCCCGACGAGCACGGCCAGGAGGCCGAGCACGAAGGCGCCGGCGGCGAGGGCATGGGCCTTGTTTTCCATGGTGGCTACCTACCTTTCAGCGCGGTGCGGCTTCGGGCCGCGGCGCAGGTTGTTCTGTGGCTGGCTTGTCATGCAGCGCCTCCAGGGCGCGCTGGCCGCGCCCCCCGAGAAAGTATTCGTGGATGAACGGATGCGGGTAGGCGATGACCTCGCGCGCCGTGCCGCTCACGATGACCTTCTGGTCGGCCAGCACCGCGATGCGGGTGCTCAGGTCGAACAGCGTGTCCAGGTCGTGCGTGACCATCACCACCGTGAGGCCCAGCTCGCGGTGCAGGCCGCGCAGCAGGTTGCAGAAGCTGTCGGAGGCCTCGGGGTCCAGGCCCGCGGTGGGCTCGTCGAGCAGCAGCAGCGGCGGGTCCATGATGAGCGCGCGCGCCAGCGCCACGCGCTTGATCATGCCGCCCGACAGGTCCGATGGGCTCATGTTGGCGTGCCGCGGCTCCAGGCCCACCATCTGCAGCTTCACGAGCGCCGCGTGGCGGATCAGGTCGTCGGGCAGGAGCTTCAGCTCGCGCAGCGGAAAGGCGATGTTCTCCAGCACGCTGAAGGCCGAGAACAATGCACCGTGCTGGAACAGCATGCCCACGTTGGCCGCGCCCGAGGCGCTGAGCTCGCCCGGCTCCTGGCCCAGCACCTCGACCACGCCCTGCGTCGGCTTTTCCAGCCCGAGGATCTGGCGCAGCAGCACCGTCTTGCCGGTGCCCGAGCCGCCGACCAGCGAGAACACCTCGCCGCGGTCGATGTGCATGTCGAGGTTGCGGTGCACCACCTGCTCGCCTTCGGCGTTCTTGAACACCGTCCAGAGCTTGCGGATGTCGACCACGGTGGGATCGTCGCGGGTGTTCGTTGCTGCGTTCATCCGCGGAACCCTATGCCTTTGAACAGCACCGCGAAGAGCGCGTCGACCAGGATCACCGCGGTGATCGATGTCACCACCGACGAGGTCGTGCCGCGCCCGAGGCTCTCGGTGTTGGGCTTGACCTTCATGCCGAAGTAGCAGCCGATCAGCGCGATCAGGATGCCGAACACCGCCGACTTGGCCATCGCGAGCCAGAGGTTCGCGATCGGCACCGCGCGCGGCAGCGCCGAGAGAAAGTAGGCCGGCGAAATATCGAGCGCCGCATCGGCCGCGAGCATGCCGCCCAGCAGCGCCGCCATCGAGGTCCAGAGGCTGATGAGCGGCATCGCGATCGCCAGCGCCAGCACGCGCGGCATCACCAGGCGAAAGCCGTGCGGAATGCCCATGACGCGCATCGCGTCGAGCTCTTCGGTCACCCGCATCACGCCGATCTGCGCGGTGATGGCCGAGCCCGAGCGCCCGGCGATCAGCACCGCGGCCAGCACCGGGCCGAGCTCGCGCACCAGCGAGAGGCCGAGGATGTTCACCACGAAGGCCTCGGCGCCGTAGTTGCGCAGCTGCTGCGAGATCAGGTAGGCCAGCACCACGCCGATCAGCAGGCCGACCAGCGCCGTGATGTGCAGCGCCGTGGCGCCGAACTGGTAGAGATGCCCCGAGAAATCGCGCCACGGCCCGCGGTGCGGCGCGCGGATCAGCCTGCCGACGTCGAGCGCGAGCTGGCCGATGAGGCCGACGAAGTCGCGCGCCACGACCATCGCGCGCGGCCCGTTGTGCGAGAAGGTGCGGATGCGGTCGGCCAGCGTCTTGGGCGGCTCGTCCGGCGTGGCGACGGTGTACTGCGCCACCTGGTCGAGCACCGCCTTGTGCTGCGCTTCCATCTCCAGCGTGGCTGGCCATTCGTGGCGCCAGTGCTCCCACAGGAGCTGGGCGCCGATGTGGTCGAGCTGCTCGATCGGGCGCAGGTCCCAGGCGCGGTCGTCCGCGGCCGGCGCCGCTTCCAGGCTTTTCGACAGCGCCTGCCAGGCGGGAAACGACGACATGCCCAGCGCGGTCCAGCGGCCGGTGGCGACTGTCCACTGGCGGCCTTCTTGCTCCCGTTGCGCGACACGCGGCCACACGCTGTCGGCGGCTTGGGCGTCGGCAGTCGGGGTGGCGGAAGGCATGGGACGGATCAGCAGAAAGTAAACAAAAAAACCGGGTTCGGGGGATGCGCGCATCGTAACCGGGTGCATCCGCGGCCCATGTGCTCCAGACCCCTCATTCACGTAGGGCGGTGCGCCGTTTTTTCAGTTTTTCTTCAGCTCCACGCCTTGCCCAGCGCATCCCAGGCGCTCGCGACCACCGGCTCGTCGCGCCGCGATGCGAGCGAGACGAAACGCAGCGCGCAATCGAGCTGCACCCGGTCGGCCATCGCGAGGCCGTGGGCCTGGCATTCGCGGATCGCGATCGAGTCGCGCACGAGGCTGAGGCCGATGCCGGACTTCAACAGGTCGAGCATCGACGCCTCCTGGTCGACCATCGCCACCCGCCGCGGCGCGAGGCCCAGCGGCGTGAACACGCGCTCCAGCAGCCGGTGGTGCGCCGACTCGGGCGGCGTCGCGAGCCAGGGCAGCGCGGCCAGCGCCTTCCAGTCGCGGCCCTGCACCTGCGGGCCCCAGCCGGCGGGCGCGACCACGCGGTAGGTGAAGCGGGTGAGGGTGCGGACCGAGAGCGCGGGCGTCGTTGCGGCCGAAGCGTCTTCTCCCGGGTCGAGATGAAACCCCACGTCCAGGTCGCCGCGCAGCACCTGCGCGAGCACGCTGCCGCTCATGCCGTGGCGCAGCTCGGTCTCGATCTGCGGCGCGGCCTCGACCAGTTCGCGCAGGAACACGCCGAGCCGGGTGAACTCCGGATCGAGGATGGTGCCGATGCGCAGCGCCCCGCGCACCGTGCCCTGGAGCTTGCGCGCGGCCTGCTGCAGGTCGCCGACGGCGGCCAGCACCCGCTCGGCCTGCGGCAGCATCGCCGCGCCGTCGGCCGTGAGCGCGAGCCCGTGCGGCGTGCGCGTGAAGAGCACGAGCCCGGTCTCCTCGGCAAAGCGCTTGAGCTGCAGGCTCACCGCCGGCTGCGTGAGGTGCAGCCGCTCGGCGGCGCGCGAGACGTTGCCTTCCTTCGCTGCGAGAACGAAGGCGCGCAAAATCTGGAGGTCCATGGCGGCGGTAGTCATATAAGTCCGATTTATAAGCCCATGGCGCCGAAATCATTGGCCTTTCCTTCGAAGAGCGGGCCAAATTGCCTTCCGGAGACCTCATCATGTCCATGAATACCAGAAATATCGACCACCACATCGCCGGCCTGCCGGCCGCCAACACATCGGGCCGCACGCAGGATGTGACGAACCCCGCCACCGGGGCCGTCACCGGCAAGGTCGGCCTCGCCGACGCGGCGCAGGTCTCGGCCGCCGTGGCCGCAGCCCAAGCCGCGTTCCCCGCCTGGGCCGACACGCCGCCGATCCGCCGGGCGCGCGTGATGTTCAAGTTTTTGCAGCTGCTCAACGAGCACAAGGACGAGCTCGCCCACCTCATCACCGCCGAGCACGGCAAGGTCTTCACCGACGCACAGGGCGAAGTCAGCCGCGGCATCGACATCGTCGAATTCGCCTGCGGCATCCCCCAACTCCTCAAGGGCGACTTCACCGACCAGGTGAGCACCGGCATCGACAACTGGACGCTGCGCCAGCCGCTGGGCGTGGTCGCCGGCATCACGCCCTTCAACTTCCCGGTGATGGTGCCGATGTGGATGTTCCCGGTGGCCATTGCCGCGGGCAACACCTTCGTGCTCAAGCCCAGCCCGACCGATCCGAGCCCGTCGCTGCTGATCGCCGAGCTGTTCAAGCAGGCCGGCCTGCCCGACGGCGTGTTCAACGTGGTGCAGGGCGACAAGGTCGCGGTCGATGCGCTGCTCGAGCACCCGGACGTCAAGGCCATCAGCTTCGTCGGCTCCACGCCGATCGCCAACTACATCTACGAGACCGGGGCCCACCACGGCAAGCGCGTGCAGGCCCTGGGCGGCGCGAAGAACCACATGGTCGTCATGCCCGACGCCGACATCGACCAGACGGTGGATGCGCTGATCGGCGCGGGCTACGGCTCGGCCGGCGAGCGCTGCATGGCGATCAGCGTGGCGGTGCTGGTGGGCGACGTGGCGGACAAAGTAATTCCGAAGCTCATCGAGCGCACGAAGACGCTCAAGGTCTTGAACGGCACCAACCTCGCGGCCGAGATGGGCCCGATCGTCACGCGCGCGGCGCACGAGCGGATCACCGGCTACATCGCGCAGGGCGAGAAGGAAGGCGCGAAGCTGCTGGTCGATGGCCGCGTGTTCGACGGCAGCGTGGCCGGCGAAGGTTGCGGCGACGGCTTCTGGATGGGCGGCACGCTGTTCGACCACGTCACGCCCGAGATGCGCATCTACAAGGAAGAGATCTTCGGCCCGGTCCTGAGCTGCGTGCGCGTGGAGAACTTCAAGGACGCGGTGGACCTGATCAACGCCCACGAGTTCGGCAACGGCGTGAGCTGCTTCACCCGCGACGGCAACGTGGCGCGCGAGTTCAGCCGGCGCATCCAGGTGGGCATGGTGGGCATCAACGTGCCGATCCCGGTGCCGATGGCCTGGCACGGCTTCGGCGGCTGGAAGAAGAGCCTGTTCGGCGACATGCACGCGTACGGCGAAGAGGGCGTGCGCTTCTATACCAAGCAGAAGTCGATCATGCAGCGCTGGCCCGAGAGCATCGGCAAGGGCGCCGAGTTCGTGATGCCCACGGCCAAGTAACTTCACGCGCCCGGAAGCACGCATGCAAGAGACCGGCTGGCAGCCGATCGCGGGCCGCGTCGGGCATGTGGGCGGCATCGAGTCGTTCACGCTCGATGGCCGGCGCCACTACTTCGGCTTCGACCACAAGCGGGGGCTCGTGCTGTCCCCGGCCATCGACGATGCGGCGGCGATGGCGCACTTTGCGAGTCGCCACATGCAGGCGCTCTACAGGGGCCGCCTGTTCGGGCTGCTCGGCAAGACCGGGCCGCGTGACGAGGCCTTCTGGGCCGAGGCGGTGGAATGGTCGGAGAACGCCACCGACCTGCCCGGCCAGCCGGAGCGCACGCTGACGCGCATGCGGCTTGCCGCGAGCATGTCGGAGCTTGGTCTTGCCGCGCAGGAGAGCCGCATCGCGCGCGAGTTCATGCCCGACGCATTGCCGTGCATGCTGCTCGCAGCCGCGGGTGATGGATCGCCCGATGAAGCCGAAGGCATCCAGGCCGAGGTCGCCATCGTCTGGGGCCGCGAGCCGGTTGCGCCAGGGCGCGAGATCGCCGATGTGGCGCGCGCGTTGCAGGCCCGCCTGAACGCGCTGGTCAACCGCGCGCAAGGCAACTGGGCGCAGATTTTTTCGATGCTGAAATCCTGAGCAGTGATCCCAAGAAAAGAAGAACCATGCGAGACAACGACAACACCTTCGACTACATCATCATCGGCGCCGGCACCGCCGGTTCGCTCATCGCCAACCGCCTGAGTGCCGACAAGAGCAAGCGCGTGCTGCTCATCGAGGCGGGCCGCAAGGACGACTACCACTGGATCCACATTCCGGTCGGGTATCTCTATTGCATCGGCAACCCGCGCACCGACTGGCTCTACAACACCGAGCCCGATGCGGGCCTGAACGGCCGCGCGCTGCGCTATCCGCGCGGCAAGACGCTGGGCGGCTGCTCCAGCATCAACGGGATGATCTACATGCGCGGCCAGTCGCGCGACTACGACCAGTGGGCCCAGCTCACCGGCGACGACGACTGGCGCTGGCAGAACGTGCTGCCGGCCTTCAAGAAGCACGAAGATTTTTATCTCGGTGCCGACGAGCTGCACGGCGCGGGCGGCGAGTGGCGCGTGGAGAAGCAGCGGCTGCGCTGGGACATCCTCGATGCGTTCGCCGAAGCCGCGGTGCAGGCCGGCGTGCCGCACACCACCGACTTCAACCGCGGCAGCAACGAGGGCGTGGGCTACTTCCAGGTCAACCAGAAGAACGGCTGGCGCTGGAACACCGCCAAGGCGTTCCTCCGGCCCACCTGCTACGGCCGGCCCAACTTCGAACTGTGGACCGGCGCGCAGGTCTCGCGCCTCCTGTTCGAGACACTGCCCGACGGCACGAAGCGCTGCACCGGCGCCGAAGTGTGGAACGGCAGCGAGATGAGCACCGCACATGCCGAGCGCGAAGTGATCCTCTGCGCAGGCGCCATCGGCTCGCCGCAGATCCTGCAGCTCTCGGGCGTCGGCCCGGCCGAACTCTTGCGCCAGCACGGCATCGACGTGGTGCTCGATGCGCCCGGCGTCGGCGCCAACCTGCAGGACCATCTGCAGATCCGCGCCGTCTACAAGATCGACGGCGCGCCCACGCTCAACGTGCTGGCGTCGTCGCTGGTCGGCAAGGCGAAGATCGGCCTCGAATACCTGCTCAAACGCAGCGGCCCGATGAGCATGGCGCCTTCGCAGCTGGGCGCCTTCACGCGCAGCTCCGATGCCTACGAGTGGCCGAACCTCGAATACCACGTGCAGCCGCTGTCGCTCGATGCCTTCGGCGATCCGCTGCACAGCTTTCCGGCCTTCACCGCGAGCGTGTGCAACCTCAATCCGACGAGCCGGGGCTCGGTGCGCATCAAGAGCAAGCGCTTCGAGGATGCGCCCGCGATCGCGCCCAACTACCTGAGCACCGACGAAGACCGCAAGGTGGCGGCCGATTCGCTGCGCGTGACGCGCCGCATCGCCTCGCAGCCCGCGCTCGCCAAGTACAAGCCCGAGGAGTGGAAGCCCGGCGTGCAGTACCAGAGCGACGAAGACCTCGCGCGCCTGGCCGGCGACATCGCGACCACCATCTTCCATCCGGTCGGCACCACGAAGATGGGCGCCGACGGCGACCCGATGGCGGTGCTCGATGCGAAGCTGCGCGTGCGCGGCATCCAGGGGCTGCGCGTGGTGGATGCGGGCGCGATGCCGACCATCACGAGCGGCAACACGAACAGCCCGACCTTGATGATGGCCGAGAAGGCCGCGGGCTGGATCGTCGAAGCCAACCGCTGAGCAGCGGAGCGGGCCTCAGCGGCGCGGTGCGGGCTTTCGCCGCGCTGCCTTGGGCCCGTCGCTTTCCTTGTTCGCGAGGCGCGCCTTCGCGCCTTCGATCATGAGGTCCACGCCGATGTCGAACATCGCATCGGGACCGGCCTTGCGGTAGCTGGCGAAGGCCTCGGCCAGCAGGGGCCGCGATGCCGCGGCGGCATCGAGCGTCTGCTGGCGCACCGCCGCGTCGTCGGGCTCCGCCTGTTCCTCGAGCACACAGCCCACGGTGTAGCGGCCCAGCGCGATCATCAGCGCCATGGCGTCCGGCGCAGGCATGCCGCGGCTGACCACGGCCGCAAGCTGGGCTTCCACCATCGCGAGGTCGCCCGGATCGGGCTCGGTGCCGGCATGCAGGCGCGCGCCGTCGCGCCGTGCCAGCAGCGCGCGGCGGAAGCTGCGCGCGTTCTCGCGCAGGAAGTCTTCCCACGTCTCGCCATCCAGCGGCAGCCGGCGCTCGTGGGCGCGGCGCAGGATCTCGCCGCTCATCGCATCGAGCAGCGCGCGCTTGTTCTTGAAATGCCAGTACAGCGCAGGCTGCTGCACGCCGAGCCGCTCGGCCAGCAGCCGGGTGCTGAGCTTGTCGATGCCGACCTCGTCGAGCAGCGCGAGCGCCGCCTCGAGGATCACTTCACTGTCCAGTTTCATGCCGATGTCCGTGCCCGTGTCGGGGCCGATGGGTGGGGGTTCACAGCCTGGAATTTATCGCTGATAATTACTTATCAACGATAAATTCCAACATGTCTTCCAATTTTTCAACCCGTAGCCGCCACGCGCAGGCCGTGATCCTCGCGATCGTCACGCTCGATGCCATCGGCATCAGCCTTGTCATGCCGATCGTGCCGAGCCTGCTGCGTGAGGTCGGCCACACCGGCGATCTCGGCTGGCGCTTCGGCGCCTTTCTCTCGCTGTATGCGCTGATGCAGTTCCTCTGCGCGCCCGTGCTCGGCGCCCTCAGCGACCGCTTCGGCCGCCGGCCGGTGCTGCTGGTGTCGGTGGCGGGCGCGGCCATCGATGCGCTCTTCATGGCCTTCGCGCCCTCGCTGTGGATGCTGTTCGTGGGCCGCGCGATCGCGGGCATGACGGGCGCGAACATGGCGGTGGCCTCGGCGGCCATCGCCGACCTCACGCCCGAGGACCAGCGCGCGCGCTGGTTCGGTCGCATGGGCGCCTGCTTCGGCCTGGGCTTCATCGCGGGGCCTGCCATCGGCGGCGTGCTCGGCGACCACGGCGTGCGCCTGCCCTTCATTGCGGCCGCGGTGCTCAACGGCCTGACCTTCCTCGTGGGCCTGTTCGTGCTGCGCGAGTCGCGCCCGCCCGCGCTCGCGTCGAAGCCCTTCGACCGCGGCGTGCTGCATCCGCTCGCGCCGCTGCGCTGGGCCGCGGGCGTTCCCGCGCTGCTGCCGATCCTGGGCGTGTTCCTTGTGCTCGTGCTGGTGGGCGAGGTCGCCGGCACGACCTGGGTGATCCACGGCGAGGACCGGTACGCCTGGAACGGCACCACGGTCGGCCTGTCGCTCGCGGGCTTCGGCCTGATCCATGCGCTGGTGCAAGGTGTCCTGGCGGGCCCGCTGGTCGAGCGCTGGGGCGAGCGCGTGGCGATCGCGGTCGGCACCCTCTCGGACTGCACGGCCTACGCGCTGATCGCCTTCGCCTCGCAGGGCTGGATGGCGCTCGCGCTGCTGCCGTTCCTGTGCATGGGCGGCGTCGGCCAGCCCGCGCTGCAGGCGATGCTCTCGCGGCGCGTGGGCGAGGCCGACCAGGGCCGGCTGCAAGGCGTGCTCGCGAGCATCTCCAGCCTGGCCTCGGTGGTCGGCCCTCTGCTGATCAGCTCGCTCTACTTCGCGTTCCGGGTGCGCTTCCCGGGCATCGTGTGGCTGGTCGGCGCGGTGCTCTATCTGTTGTGCCTGCCGGTGCTGATGCGCAAGACTGCGCCCTGATCATTTCTCGATGGTCTTGTTCCAGCGCGAATTCCAGGCCGGCCGGTTCGCGTTGATGCTCTCCCAGTCGATGGTGATCGCGGTCTTCATCCACTTGTTGATGTCCGCCACCTGCGTCGCGCCTTCGCCCACGGCCGGCGCCTTCGGGTTGGTCGGGATCTGCGCGCCGTACTGAAGCACGTTGGCCTGCGCGAGCGGGCTCAGCAGGAACTCGGCGAGCTTCTGCGACAGCTCGGGCTCGCTGTTGTTGGCGATCACGCACTGGCCCGTCATCAGCACCACCGCGCCTTCCTTGGGCGGCGCGTACTCGACCGGGATGCCCTTGACCTTGAGCGCGGCCACCGCGGTGGGCGTGAGCGGGAAGATCGCCGCCTCGCCCGTCTGCACCATCTCCGAGAGCTTGGCCGAGCTCGGGATGTACTCGAGCACGTTGGGGCCGACGGTGGTGGGCCAGGCCTTGAAGCCGGGCTCCACGTTCTTGTCGTTGCCGCCCTGGATACGGTTGAACATCAGGAAGCCGTGCAACCCGAACGACGATGACGACATCGACTGGAACACCACCTTGCCCTTGAACTTCGGATCGGCCAGGTCCATCCACGAGGTGGGTGCGGCCCAGCCCTTTTCCTTGAACATCTTCGCGTTGTAGGCCAAGCCCGTCATGCCCAGGCTCACGCCGCTGGCCATGTCGTCCTTGAAGCGCGCGGCGGGGTAGATCTCGGCGAGCGACGGGTTGGGCTTCTGCTTCTGGCACAGGCCCATGCCGATGGCGCGCACCATGATGCCGTCGTCCAGGAACATCACATGCATCTGCGGCTTGTCCTTGTTGGCCTGCGCCTTCGCGAGGATGTCCGACGAGGTGCCCGGCACCACCACCACCTTCGCGCCGTAGAGCTTCTCGAAGGCCGGGAACACGTACTGCGTGTACGCCTTCTCCATGGTGCCGCCGTTCATGCCGATGTAGAGCGTCTTGGTCTGCGCGCTCGCCGCGCCGGCGGCCGCGAGCAACGAAACCGCCGCCGCCCCGAGCAGGGTCCGGCGAAGGGAAAAGGTCTTCTTCTGGGTACGGGACATGGTGGTTGCCTTTCAGGGGAGGGTGGGGACGGAAGTGAGAGGGGCGTGGGTCTGTTCTTCATCTGCCGCTTCCCCTTCTTCTTCGGGAAAGGAGCGGTCGACCGCGAACGCATCGATCGGCGTGCTGCTGCGGCCGTCGCGCACCAGCTCGGCCAGCACTTCGCCCGCGGCCGGGCCGATCTGGAAGCCCGCGCCCGAGAAGCCGAAGCCATGAAAGAGGCCGGGCGTGGTGCGGCTGGGCCCGAGCACCGGCTGGCGGTCGGGCAAGTTGCCCTCGGTGCCGCTCCAGGTGCGGATGAAATGCGCATGGCGCAGCGCGGGCAGCAGCTCGATGGCCTGCACCGCGAGCGTGGCGATGGCGTCGCAGTCGACGCGGGCGCGGTCGGCATCGAGCGCATAGCCCCGGCCGCCGCCGAGCACGAGGTTGCCGCGCGCCACCTGCCGGCCGTAGATGCCGCCGCCCTCGACACCCAGGCTCCAGACCATGAAGTGCGGCAGCGGCTCGGTCACCGCCATCACGGGATGGCTCGCGCGCAGCGGAACCACCTCGCCGAACTGCGCGGCGAAAGGTGCGGCCCATGCGCCTGCGCAGTTGAGCAGCACCGGCGCATGCACTTCGAGCGCATTGCCCGAGCGCAGCATGAACATCGCGCCGTCGTGCATCACCTCGTCGACCGGGTGGCGCTCGAAGATCTGCGCGCCCGCGCGCCGTGCTGCGAGCGCGAAGGCGGGCGACACCAGCCGCGGGTTGGCCTGCCCGTCTTCCACGCACAGCGAGCCGCCGACCGCGCGCGGGCCGAGCCAGGGGCAGCGCTCGCGCAGGCGCGCGGCGGAGATCAACTCCAGCCCGAGATCGAAGTCCAGGCTCTGCGCACGGTAGCGTTCGAGCGAGGCCATGTCCGAGTCGCTGCGTGCGATCTTGAAGTGGCCCGAGCGCAGGTATTCGCCATCGGTGCCAATCAGCGAAGGCAGGCCGCCCCAGATCCGGTGTGCGCGCTGCGCGAGCGGCAACTGGCTCAGCGGCCGGCCCTGGCGCCGCACGCCGCCGAAATTCACGCCGCTGGAGCGCGAGCCGCAGAGGTCGCGCTCCAGCAGCGCGACGCCGATGCCCATCTGCCGCAGCGCGAGCGCGGCCGACGAACCGACAATGCCGCCGCCGACGATGGCCACGTCGGTGCGCAGCGTCTGAATCGAGCTCATGCGCCGGCTCCTTCGGCCGATGCATGCACGGCCAGATGGATCGGAATCGGCTTGATCGGCGCCTGCCCGCGCAGCCGGCCCACCTGCTGCAGCGGCTGGCCCGTCGCGTGCGCGAGGATCTCCGCGGCCGCCACGCCGCACATGCGGCCCTGGCAGCGGCCCATGCCGACGCGCGACAGGGCCTTGAGGCGGTTCATCTCGTCGGCGCCGTTGACGCGGACGGTTTCGCGCAGCGTGCCGGCCGTGACGTTCTCGCAGCGGCAGACGACGAGATCGTCGGGCGCGTTCGCGGCCCAGTCCTGCGGCAGCGGAAAGGCGCGCTCGAGTCCGCGGCGGAAACCCGCCAATCCTTCGAGCTTGCGTTCGAGCGTTTCGGCGCGCGCCGCATCGATGTTCACGCCGCGGTCCGCGAGCAGTGCGAGCGCGGCGCGTTCGCCGGCCCACTCGGCCGCATCGGCGCCCATGATGCCGGCGCCATCGCCCGCGAGGTACACGCCTTCGACGCTGGCGCGGCCCGCCGCATCGCGCACCGGCAGGTGGGCGCGGTGCATCGGCGCGAATTCGAAGCGGCAGCCGAGCAGGTCGGCGAGCTGGGTCTCGGAACGCAGCGCGTAGCCGAAGCCGACCGCGTCGCAATCGAGCGTTCGCTCTTCGCGGCCGTCATGCCATGCGACGCCGGTGACGCGGCGCGCGTCGGCATCGCCCGTCACGCGCAGCGGACGAACGCCGCTGTGCAGCGGCACGCCGTGCGCGCGCAGCCATGCAACGAAGTACACGCCCTTCGCGAACACGGCGGGCTGGCGCAGCATGGCGGGCGTCGCGGCGATCTGGTCGGCGAGCCGTGCGGTGTCGAGCACGGCCGCGACCTTCGCGCCGGCCTTTGCATATTGATAAGCCACGAGGTACAGCAGCGGCCCGGTGCCCATGAACACCACGCGCTGCCCGATAGCGCAGCCCTGGAACTTGAGCGCCACCTGCGCGCCGCCGAGCGTGTAGACGCCGGGCAGCGTCCAGCCCGGCACCGGCAGCACGCGATCGGTCGCGCCCGTCGCGACGATCAGCGCGCCATGCGGCACGCGCGTCGTGGTGCGCGTCGGGTTGTGCAGCACATCGAGCACGCCGGCCTGCGCGTTCCACACGAGGCTGTCGGGGCGGTAGTCGATGCGATCGCGCAGCGCATCGAAGGCTTGGTGCACCGCGTTCGCGCGCGATGCTTCGAAGCCGTAGAGCGTGGCGGCTGTGCGCTGGACGAAGTTGGCGGGCGGACGGCGGTAGATCTGTCCACCGGCACGCGCGGCCTCGTCGATCACGAGGGGCCTGAGGCCGTGCGCGACCAGTGTCTCTGCCGCGCGCACGCCGGCCGGCCCGGCGCCAACGATCACGGGTCGAAGCTCGGCATTCGTCATGCGCCGCTTCTCCCCGTGACCAGCGCCATGCCCGGCGCGATGAAGGTCGAGCAGGCGCGCAGGCGTTCGCCTTCGGCGGTCGCGATCCAGCAGTCCTGGCAGGCGCCCATCATGCAGAAGCCGGCGCGCGGCATGTCGCTGAATTCGTTGCGGCGAAGTTGACCGGCCTGCGTGAGCACGGCCGTGAGCACCGTGTCGCCGGCCAGCGCGGAGGCCGGCTCGCCATCGAGCGTGAAGGCCACCGCGGCACGATCGGTCTCGGCCACGCGATGCAGCAGTGCGTGGTGTGCGTTCGATGCCATCTACTTGCGCCCCACCAGCACGCGGTCCAGCCCGTAGAGCCGGTCGAGGATCACCATCGCGATGGCGGTCACCGCCACCATCAGCGCCGACACCGCCGCCATCAGCGGATCGATCGACTCGGTCGCATACATGTACATGCGCACCGGCAGCGTCACCGTGCTCGGCGAGGTCACGAAGATCGACATCGTCACTTCGTCGAAGCTGTTGATGAAGGCGAGCATCCAGCCGCCGGTGACGCCCGGCAGGATCATCGGCAGCGTGATGCGTCGGAACACCGTCGCCTGGCTCGCGCCGAGCGAGAGCGCGGCTTGCTCGGCGCTGCGGTCGAAGCCCACGAGCGCGGCCACCACGAGGCGCAGCGTGTAGGGCGTGACGATCAGCGCATGCGCCATCACCAGCCAGCCGAAGCTGCCCGTGCCGCCCACCAGCGCGAACAGCCGCAGCAGCGCCACGCCCAGCACCAGGTGAGGAATGATCAGCGGCGAAAGGAAAAGGGCGTTGAGGAAGTCGCGTCCCGGAAACTCGTAGCGCGTGATCGCCATACCGGCCGGCACCGCCAGCAGCGTGGCGATGGTGGCCGAGGCCAGCGCGAGCCACAGGCTGTTCCAGAACGACTGCATGAAGTCCGGGTGCGCGAACACCGCGGCGAACCAGCGCAGCGAGAAGCTGGTGGTCGGAATGGTCAGCGTGTTCTCGGGCGTGAACGCGACGATGCACACCACCAGCAGCGGCGCCAGCATGAAGGTGATGACGAGCGCATTGAACGCGAGGGCGAAGGGGCCGTTCTTGCTCATCGCTTCAGCCCAGCGCTTTCTTGTAGCGGCCTTCGACGAGGCGGTTGTAGCTCAGCATCACGATGAGGTTCGCGGCGAGCAGCGTGAGCGCGATGGCGGCGCCCAGCGGCCAGTTGAGTTCGCTCAGGTACTCGTCGTAGACCACCGTCGCGACCATCTTCAAACGGCGCCCGCCGAGCAGCCCCGGAATCGCGAACGAACTCGCGGCGAGGCCGAACACGATCAGGCTGCCCGAGAGGATGCCCGGCATCACCTGCGGCAGCACGATGCGCCGCAGCGTGGTCAAGGGCGAGGCCTTGAGCGAGAGCGCCGCGTTCTCGACGCCGGGGTCCAGCTTCTGCAGCGAGGTCCACACCGGGATCACCATGAACGGCAGCATCACGTGGACCAGCGCGATGATCACCGCGATCTCGGTGTAGAGCATCTTCACCGGCCCGATGCCCACGAGGCCCAGCAGCGAATTCACCGCGCCCTCGGGCCCGAGCAGCATGCTCCAGCCGAAGGCGCGCACCACCACCGACACCAGGAGCGGCGCGAGCACCACCAGCAACAGGATCGAGCGCCACGGGTTGCGCATGCGGCTGAGCACGTAAGCCTCGGGCGCGCCGATGACCACGCAGATCAAGGTGACCAGCGCCGAGATCCAGAAGGTGCGCCAGAAGATGCCGTGGTAGTACGAGTCGGTGAACACAAGCGCGTAGTGCGCGAGCGTGAACTCGCCCGCCTTCGGTCCGGTGGCCGGGTCGTACACGTTGAACGACAGCACGGCCGTGAGCAGCAGCGGCACCAGCAGCAGCGCGGTGAAGAGAAGCAGCGCGGGGCCCGAGAGCCACCACGGCGCGGCCTTGTTCCGGATGCCGCTCATGCCGCGACCGCCTCCTCGGCCGGCAGCAGCCGCGTGCAGTGCGCGGGCCAGTCGATGCCGACGGCGTTGCCTTCGTCCAGCGCGTCGCGTCCGTCGTTGGGACTCAGCACCATCAGGTCGCCGGCGGGCGTGGCGATGCGGTAGAGCCACTGGCTGCCGAGGAAGAAGCGCTCCTGCACCGTGCCGTCGAGCCGGCCGCGGCCGGCCGCGACCAGCTGGAGCTTTTCGGGCCGCACGCTCATGAGCACCGCGGCGCCGGCCTTGAAACCGTCTTCATCGACCTGCACCGCCAGCGGTCCGACCTCGACGTTGCAGCTGCCGGTGCTGCAGGTGGTGACGCGCCCGTTCAGCAGGTTGGCCTTGCCCACGAAGGTGGAAATGAAGCGCGTGCTCGGATGCTCGTACACGCGATGCGGATGGTCGATCTGCGTGGCGCAGCCGCCTTCCATCACCACCACGCGGTCGCTGATCGACATGGCCTCGCTCTGGTCGTGCGTGACCATCACCGTGGTGGTGCCGACCTTGCGCTGGATCTGGCGCAGCTCGAACTGCATCTCCTCGCGCAGCTTGGCGTCGAGGTTGGAGAGCGGTTCGTCGAGCAGCAGCACCGGCGGCTCGATCACCAGTGCGCGGGCCAGCGCCACGCGTTGCCGCTGGCCGCCCGAGAGTTCGCGCGGGTAGCGCGTGGCGTGCGCCTCCAGGTGCACCAGCGCCAGCGCCTGCTTCACGCGCTCGGCGCGCTCGGCCTTGGGCATCTTGCGCATCTCCAGGCCGAAGCTCACGTTGTCGGCCACCGTCATGTGCGGAAAGAGCGCGTAGCTCTGGAACACGATGCCCAGGCCGCGCGTGTTGGCCTTGGCGTTCGTGATGTCCTTGCCCGCGAGTTCGATGCGGCCGCTGCTCACGGCCTCGAAGCCCGCAATCATCTGGAGCGTGGTGGTCTTGCCGCAGCCCGAGGGACCGAGCAGCGAGACGAACTCGCCCTTTTCGACGGTGAGGTTCATCGCCGACACCGCGCGGGTGCTGCCGTAGAACTTGGTCACGTCGGTAAGCCGTAGGAATGACATGGAAGCGCCTTTCGTGGGAGCAGAAAGATGGCGTGCGACACCTTGGTGCATGCCATGGACTGCTGGGTACTTTCGATTCACTCTATTGCAACGATTGCGCCAGAACGCCTCGGGTATTCCATTAATCAGAATCTTTCTACGATTTATTCCATTCATTGGAATGTGAGCCATAAAATCGAATCAGAGAATTCCACAGGAGCAAGGTATGGAAACCACATCGGAGGCGTCTTCGCAGTCGTCCGCTGCCAGCGGCGGTGTGCCGCGCGTCTTTTCGGTGATCCGCGCGCTCGGCGTGGTGCAGGCCGAGGGCGGTCGCGTGACCCAGATCGCACGTTCCGTGGGCTTGACGCAAGCCACCACGCACCGTTTGCTGCAGGCGCTCATGGCCGAAGGCATGGTCGAGCAGGATGAGCGCACCAAGCTCTATCGCCTGAGCATCGATTTCTTCGCGCTCGCGGCCAACGCCGGCAACCCCGGCGACCTGCGCGCCATCTGCCGGCCCGTGCTGCTGCGCCTGTGCGCGAGCCTGGGCGACAGCATCTTCCTGCTGGTGCGCAGCGGCTTCGACGCGGTGTGCCTGGACCGCAGCGAAGGGCCGTTTCCGATCCGCTCGTTCACCGGCGACATCGGCGGGCGCATCGCGCTGGGCGTGGGGCAGGGGGCGCTCGCGATCCTGGCCTTCCTGCCGGAGGCGGAGCGCGAGGAAGTGATCCGCTTCAACCTCTCCCGCGTGCGCGAGTACGGCGTGTACGACGAGGTCTATCTGCGCACCGAGATCGAGCGCGTGCGGCAGGCCGGCTACGCGGGGCGCAACACCGGGCTGCTCGAAGGCATGGCGGGCGTGGCAGTGCCGATCCTCGATCGCGAAGGGCGCGCAGTGGCGGCGCTGAGCGTGGGCACGATTGCCGACCGGCTCAATGCGGACCGCATGCCGACGGTGGTGGAGCTGCTCAAGCGCGAGGCCGCGGCCATCGGGCCGAAGATCAACCCGTTCGATGCGACGCTCAGGCGGCCGGCGCAGAGCCTGGCGGGGTCGCCGGCGGGGCAGAAGATCTCGCTGCCCGAACCGCCCAGCCCGGCCTGATCACTTCAGCTTGCGGTCTTCGCTCTTGGCTTCTTCCATCGCCTCGGGCTCCAGCTCCTCGGCGTAGCGGTTCAGGCGGATGAAGAGGCCCCAGCCCGCCATCAGCAAGCCGACCGCGCCCAGCATGGCGGCGGCGTGCAGCATCAGTTCGGGTGTTTCGCGCGCCTTGAAGGTCGCGACCAGCCCTTCGACCGCGACGGCCACCACGATGACGACCATGAAGCGCGAGAGGAACCGGCGCACGCGGGTCGGTGCGCCGATGTGGGCGTCGCGGACCACTTCTTCTTCGAGCACGGTCTGGGAGATCTGCAGCGCCACCACGCCGGCAGCCAGCAGGCCCACCGCTTCGATGATGGCCTCGGCGGCCGGAAGATCGAGGCCCTGCATCACCGCGCCCCAGCCCGCGCGCGCCGCGATCACGACCAGCACGAGCGAGGCGATGGCGAATGCGAGCGCCATCAGCGCGTGAATCGCGGCGTAGAGGGCGTGGATGACTTTCATGGCGCGGATCTTCGGCGCGACCCTGCTGCCCGCGCGTAGGCGCGCAGCCCGTCGCGCAGGGAGCGGACGCCGAGTTCATTCCGCAAACGCATCAGGTCCTTCCATTTTTTCACTAGGCAAGCGCGCGGGATTCGCAGATATTGGCCGGGTTTCCCGCCCCCCCTGTTGCCTTTCTTCTTCCCTCCTTTGCGGAGCGCGCCCATGTCCGAAACCCAATCCCCCGTTTCCCTTCCCACCGAAGTCGAACAACTGCTGCAGCGCCTGGGCGTGCCCCGCACCGCCTACACCGGCGGCGAGCTGACGGTGCGCTCGCCGGTCTCCGGCGAGGTGATTGCGCAGGTGCCGCAGACCACGGCGGTGGAAGCCACCGGCACGATCGGCCGCGCGCACGAGGCCTTCAAGGCCTGGCGCAACGTGCCGGCGCCGCGCCGCGGCGAACTGGTGCGCCTCTTGGGCGAAGAGCTGCGCGCCGCCAAGCGCGACCTGGGCCGGCTCGTCACGCTGGAGGCCGGCAAGATTCCGTCCGAAGGCGCGGGCGAGGTGCAGGAAATGATCGACATCTGCGACTTCGCGGTCGGCCTCTCGCGCCAGCTCTACGGCCTCACGCTGGCCACCGAGCGCGCCGAGCACCGGATGATGGAAACCTGGCATCCGCTGGGCGTGTGCGGCGTGATCTCGGCCTTCAACTTTCCGGTGGCCGTGTGGTCGTGGAATGCGGCGCTTGCGCTGGTGTGCGGCGACTCGGTCGTGTGGAAGCCGTCCGAAAAAACGCCGCTGACCGCGCTGGCCGTGCATGCCATCGCCGAACGCGCCATCGCCCGCTTCGGCGACGCGCCCGAAGGCCTGCTGGGCCTGCTGCTGGGCCAGCGCGACATCGGCGAGGTGCTGGTGGACGACCACCGCGTGCCGATCCTCTCGGCCACCGGCTCCACGGCGATGGGCCGGCAGGTCGGGCCGAAGCTGGCCGCGCGCTTTGCCCGCGCCATTCTCGAACTGGGCGGCAACAACGCCGCCATCGTCACGCCCTCGGCCGACCTGGATCTCACGCTGCGCGGCATCGCGTTCTCGGCCATGGGCACGGCCGGCCAGCGCTGCACGACGCTGCGGCGCCTCTTCGTGCACGACAGCGTGTACGACCAGCTCGTGCCCAAGCTCGCGAAGGTCTACGGCAATGTGCAGGTGGGCGATCCGCGCGAGGCCGGCACGCTGGTCGGTCCGCTGATCGACCGCGCGGCCTTCGACGGCATGCAGAAGGCCCTGAGCGAAAGCCGCGAGATCGGCGCCAAGGTGCATGGCGGCCACCGCGTCGACGGCATCGGCACGCAGGACGCCTACTACGTGCGCCCCGCGCTGGTGGAGCTGAAGTCGCATGACGGCCCGGTGCTGCGGGAGACCTTCGCGCCCATCCTCTATGTGGTGCGGTACAGCTCGCTCGACGAAGCCATCGAATGGCACAACGCGGTGGGTGCGGGCCTGTCGTCGTCGATCTTCACGCTCAACGTGCGCGAGGCCGAGCGCTTCATGTCGAGCGCGGGCTCCGACTGCGGCATAGCCAACGTCAACATCGGCCCGAGCGGTGCCGAGATCGGCGGCGCCTTCGGTGGCGAGAAGGAAACCGGCGGCGGGCGCGAAGCGGGCTCGGACAGCTGGAAGGCGTACATGCGCCGTGCCACGAACACCATCAACTACTCGACGGCATTGCCCTTGGCGCAGGGCGTGACCTTCGATATCGGCGACTGATCGACCCCGGACCGTTGTTCCTGCCGCGCAGCGTTTCGCTGCAGCGGCAAGGCGACGGCCGCGCGCATCCAAGAAAAACTACCAGGAGACAGAGAAGATGACAAAGCAAATGAAGACCCTCGCCACCGCCGCGCTGCTCGCGCTCGCGTTCGGCAGCGCCACCGCGCAGCAGGCGTCCACCGGCGGCACGCTCGACAAGATCAAGGCGAGCGGCAAGGTCGTGCTCGGCGTGCGCGAAGCCTCGCCGCCGATGGCCTACATGCTGGGCGCGGGCGAGAAGTACGTGGGCTACCACGTCGAACTCTGCGAACGCGTGCTCAAGGACATCACGCCCAACGCCAAGCTCGAATACATGGCCGTGACCGCGCAGAACACCATCCCGCTGGTGCAGAACGGCACGCTCGACATCGGCTGCGGCCCCACCACCAACAACACCGCGCGCCAGCAGCAGGTGGCCTTCGCGCTCACCACGTACGTGAGCGAAGTGCGCATGGCGACCAAGATCGACTCGGGCATCACCACGCTGGACCAGCTCGCGGGCCGCAACGTGTCGGCCTCGACCGGCACCACCGCCGTGCAGCTGCTGCGCAAGCGCGAGCGCGCGCAGAACGTCTCGTACAACACGATGCTCGGCAAGGACCACCTGGAGAGCTTCCTGCTCATGGAGTCGGGCCGCGCCGATGCCTTCGTGCTCGACGACAACCTGCTCGCCGGGATCATCGCGAACTCGAAGAACCCGGCGGCCTACCGCATCACCGGCGAGGCGCTGGGCTCGGAGCCGATCGCGCTGCTGTTCCGCAAGGACGACCCGGCCTTCAAGACGGCGGTGGACGAGTCGCTGCGCAAGCTCATGAAGAGCGGCGAGCTCGAGAAGATCTACACCAAGTGGTTCGTGGCCGCGATTCCGCCGAAGAACACCAGCCTCAACCTGCCGATGAGCCCCGCGCTCAAGCAGCTGATGCTCGAACCCAACGACAAGCCATTGGAAGCCTACGCCAAGTGACAGACGCAGCCGTGTTCTCGCCGGCGCAACGTGTGCGCGCCATCCATGTCTCGGAGATCCTGCGCATCACCGACCATGCGCAGGCGCTCAAGCGCGCCGGCCGCCCGGTGATCGTGCTGGGCGCGGGCGAGCCCGACTTCGACACGCCCGAGAACATCCGGCATGCGGCCTCGCAGGCGATTGCGCGCGGCGACACGCGCTACACGGTGCTCGACGGCAGCCCGGCGATGAAGGCGGCCGTGCAGCTGAAGTTCAAGCGCGACAACGCGCTGGACTTCGCGCTCGACGAGATCAGCGTGAGCGCGGGCGCCAAGCAGGTGATCTTCAACGCGCTGATGGCGAGCCTGAACCCGGGCGACGAGGTGATATTGCCCGCGCCGTACTGGACTTCGTACGCCGACATCGTGCAGATCTGCGGCGGCGTGCCGGTGCACCTGGCGGGCAGCGAGGCGAACGGTTTCCGCATCGGCGCGGCGCAACTGCAGGCGGCCATCACGCCGCGCACGCGCTGGCTCTTCCTGAACTCGCCGTCGAACCCGAGCGGCGCGGCCTACGGCGCCGCGCAGCTCAAGCCGATCACCGACGTGCTGCTCGATCACCCGGCCGTCTGGGTGCTGGCGGACGACATCTACGAGCACATCCTCTACGACGGCCTCGCGTTCGCAACGCCGGTGGCCGTGGAGCCAAGGCTGCGCGATCGCACGCTCACGGTGAACGGCGTGTCGAAGGCCTATGCGATGACCGGCTGGCGTGTCGGCTACGGTGCGGGCCCGCGTGCACTGATCGCCGCGATGGCCGTGGTGCAGAGCCAGTCGACCTCGTGTCCGTCGTCGGTGAGCCAGGCCGCGGCGATCGAGGCGCTCACCGGACCGCAGGGCATCGTGGCCGAGCGCTGCGCATCGTTTCAACAGCGCCGCGACTTCGTCGTGGCCGCGCTCAACCGCACCCAAGGCCTGCATTGCCGCGTGCCCGAGGGCGCCTTCTACACATTCGCGAGTTGCGCCGGCGTGCTCGGAAGGCGCACCGCCGACAGCGCGCTGCTGCAGACCGACAGCGACTTCTGCCGCTACCTGCTGCAGGACTTCGACGTGGCGGTGGTGCCGGGCAGCGTGTTCGGGCTCGCGCCGTATTTCCGCATCTCGTATGCGACGTCGATGGCGCAGCTCGAAGAGGCGTGCGCGCGGATCGAAGCGGCATGCGCGGCGCTCCAATGAATTTGAACTTCTCCCTCCCCCGCTGGGGGAGGGCAGGGGTGGGGGCACGCGGCGTATCTATTGCTGTCGGCGTATCCATCGCCGCTTGCCCCCATCCCAGCCTTCCCCCAGAGGGGGAAGGAGCAATACCGATACCCAACACCTTCATTGCATTGGACACAGCATGACTTCCTCCCGCACCGGCGGCCAGATCCTGGTCGACCAGCTCATCACCCATGGCGTGCAGCAGCTCTTCTGCGTGCCCGGCGAAAGCTTCCTGGCCGTGCTCGACGCGCTGCACGATGCATCGATCGACGTGACGGTGTGCCGGCAGGAGGGCGGCGCCACGATGATGGCCGAGGCGCAGGGCAAGCTCACGGGCAAGCCCGGCGTCTGTTTCGTCACGCGGGGCCCGGGCGCCACCAACGCGGCGGCGGGCGTGCACATCGCGCACCAGGACTCGACGCCGCTGCTGCTGTTCGTCGGGCAGGTCGCGCGCGATGCGATGGGCCGCGAGGCCTTCCAGGAGCTGGACTACGGCGCGGTCTTCGGCACCATGGCCAAGTGGGTGGTGCAGATCGACGATCCGGCGCGCGTGCCCGAGCTCGTCTCGCGCGCTTTCCATGTCGCGACCTCGGGCCGACCCGGTCCGGTGGTGATCGCGCTGCCGGAAGACATGCTGACCGAAGCCGCGGTGGTGGCCGATGCGCTGCCCTATGCAGTGACCGAAACCCATCCCGGCGCGGCGCAACTGGCCGAGCTGCAGCAGCGCCTGTCGCAGGCGCAGCGGCCCGTCGTCATCCTGGGCGGCAGCCGCTGGTCCGAAGCCGCGACGCAGCAGTTCGCGAAGTTCGCCGAGGCGCATGCGCTGCCGGTGTACTGCTCGTTCCGCCGCCAGATGCTGATGTCGGCCGACCACCCCTGCTATGCGGGCGACCTGGGGCTCGGCGCGAACCCGCGCATGCTGGCGCGCATCCGCGATGCGGACCTCGTGCTGCTGGTGGGCGGGCGCCTGTCGGAAGTGCCGTCGCAAGGCTATGAGCTGTTCGCGATCCCGCAGCCGAAGCAGGCGCTGGTGCATGTGCACGCCGACGCCGACGAACTCGGCAAGCTCTACCGCCCGGCGCAGGGCATCCACGCCACGCCGCAGGCGTTCGCCGAAGCCGTGTCCATGCTGCGCCCGGCTTCGCCGCCCGCGTGGCAAGCCGAGACCAAGACCGCGCGCGAAGAGTTCCTGCGCTGGAGCGACCCGGCCCCGATCCGCATTCCCGGCCCGCTGCAGATGGGCGAGGTCATGCAGCACCTGCGCGAGGTGCTGCCGGCAGACACCATCTTCTGCAACGGCGCGGGCAACTTCGCCACCTGGGTGCACCGCTTCTGGCCGTTCCGTGCGTTTGCGAGCCAGCTCGCGCCGACCAGCGGCTCGATGGGCTATGGCCTGCCGGCGGGCGTCGGTGCGAAGCGCCTGTGGCCCGGGCGGGAGGTGGTCGTGTTCGCGGGCGACGGCGATTTCATGATGCACGGCCAGGAGTTCGCCACCGCCGTGCAGTACGGCCTGCCGATCCTCGTGGTGCTGCTGGACAACGGCATGTACGGCACGATCCGCATGCACCAGGAAAAGCACTACCCCGGCCGCATCAGCGCCACGCAGTTGAAGAACCCCGACTTCCGCGGCTACGCCGAGGTGTTCGGCGGGCACGGCGAGCGGGTGACGACAACCGAGGAGTTCGGCCCCGCGCTGGCGCGTGCGCGTGCCAGCGGCAAGCCGGCGATCCTGCATTGCCTGCTGGACCCCGAGGCGATCACGCCGGCCAGCACGCTGCAGTCGATCCGCAAGGCGGCGTTGGCGGCGAACTGAGCGTCGGTCAGCGCAACCCGCCGACGTAGCGAGACGGCGGCGTAGGCGGCGTCCCGTCGGGTTGCCGCGCGGCCAGCCGCGCAGCGCGCGCCAGCGGCTCCATCGCCTGCTCGAGCCGCGTGGCCAGCTGGTCGAGTTCCTCGTCCTTCGTTTCCGCCGCGTGCGCGCGCGTCATGCGCACGATCTCGGCGGCGTACTCGGCGTTGGTGGCCATCCATTCGGTGTCGGTCACGCGCCCGTGCTTTCGCCGCAGTGCCACGTGAAGACGGGCTGCAAGCGCGATGCGTTCGCTTTCGGACATGGATGGCATGGTGTCTCCCTCGGGTGGTCAGGCTCCCAGGTGTTCACGATGCTGAGCAAGATCGAGGCCCAGCTGTTCGCTTTCGGGATCGACGCGCAATCCGACCAGCACATGCACCAGGAACAGCACGATCGCCGTTGCCGCCGCGCTGTAGATCGCCACGCTGCCGACGGCGATGGCCTGCGTCATCACATTGCCGGCCGAGCCCGAGATGTGTGCATCGGCGAACACGCCTGTGAGCAGCGCGCCCACGATGCCGCCGATGCCGTGCACGCCGAACACATCGAGCGAATCGTCCGCGCCGAGCATGTGCTTGAGGCCCGTCGCGCCCCAATAGCAGGCCAGGCCCGCGATGGTGCCGATGGCCAGCGCCGAGAGCGGCGTGACGAAGCCGGCGGCCGGCGTGATCGCCACCAGCCCGGCCACGAGACCCGAGCAGAGCCCCAGCAGCGAGGGGCTGCGCCGCACGATCCATTCGCCGATCATCCAGCTCATCGCACCGGCCGCCGCGGCGATGTGCGTGACCAGCATCGCGAGGCCCGCGCGCCCGTCGGCCGCGACCGCGGAGCCCGCATTGAAGCCGAACCAGCCGACCCACAGAAGGCCCGCGCCCATCATCGTCATCGCCAGGCTGTAGGGCTCGAAGGCCTCGCGCCCGTAGCCCTTGCGCGGGCCGAGCGCATAGGCGCACACCAGCCCCGCGATGCCCGCGTTGACGTGCACCACCGAGCCGCCCGCGAAGTCGAGCGCGCCCATCTGCGCGAGCCAGCCGCCCGGCTCCCAGACCCAGTGCGCGATGGGCGCATAGACCAGCACGCTCCACAGCAGCGCGAACCACAGAATCGCCGAGAAGCGCATGCGCTCGACGAAGGCGCCCAGCACCAGCGCGGTGGTGATGATCGCGAAGGTGAGCTGGAACATCGCGTAGACCGACTCGGGCACGTTGGGCGCGACGTGGCTCACCGCGATCTGCCCGGCTTCCTTCAGGTACTCGAAGCCCGAGAACCAGAAGCGCTCGGTGCCGCCGAGCCACGGCCAGCCGGCGGTGAAGGCCAGCGAATAGCCGAGCGTGAACCAGGTGAGCGACACCGCCGCAGCGATCGCCACGACGGCCGCCATGGTGGCCAGCACGTTCTTGCGCCGCACCATGCCGGCGTAGAAGAGCGCGATGCCGGGCAGCGTCATCAGCAGCACCAGCGCGGTCGACGTCATCATCCAGGCGGTGTCGGCCGCGTTGATGGAGGCTTGCGGGACCAGGGCCATGGCAGTGCTTCTTCGAGTTGTCGGATGTGGCCCTGCGTGCACAAGTCGTGCCACATCGTTAACTACCAGAAACACTTTCGTTTGCGAATCGGCCATTCGCAGTAAGGCAAAGCGGGTAATTCCCAATGCACTGGTGCGGTGCAGCACATAAAGTCTGCGCACTCGCGAACGGGCCCTGCTCGTGCTGCCGAGGGTCCGAGGAGACAACTTCCCCTTCAAAAAGAAAAATCCTTCAAGGCTCCGTACGAGATGCCACTTCGAACTTGAAAGGCGCCGCTGGTCGGCGCCTTTTTTATGCCCGCTCGCCGGGTGAGGAAGGTCGATTTCTACCTGGCTGAATCCGCGGATCGCGCACGCCCGGTGGATGATTGGTGCTACTGATTCGGTAGCAACCCGACACTGGAACCCGGCACCGAATAAAAAAGCCCCCGCACTTTCGTGCAGGGGCTTTCTCGTTCCAGGGAGCGTGTGCGGTCGCCTATTCCTCGACGAAGGCTTCCTCGCGTTTTGCCTTGATGGACGGCAGCAGCACGATGCACAACAACAGTGCTGCGGCCACCAGCAGCCCGGCGGACAGCGGCCGCGTGACGAACACGCTCCAGGCGCCGCGCGACAACAGCAGGGCGCGCCGCAGGTTCTCTTCCATCATCGGCCCGAGGATGAAGCCCAGCAGCAGCGGGGCCGGCTCGGTGCGCAGCTTGAGGAACAGGTAGCCGATGAAGCCGAAGATCGCAACCATCCAGACGTCGAAGGTGTTGTTGTTGGTCGAGTACACGCCGATCGCGCAGAACAGCACGATGGCGGGGAACAGGAACTTGTAGGGCACCGTCAGCAGCTTGATCCACATGCCGATCAGCGGCAGGTTCAGGATGATCAGCATCGCGTTGCCGATCCACATCGAGGCGATCAGGCCCCAGAACAGCTCGGGGTTGCTGGTCATCACCTGCGGGCCCGGCTGGATGTTGTGGATCGTCATCGCGCCCACCATCAGCGCCATCACCGCGTTGGGCGGAATGCCCAGCGTCAGCAGCGGAATGAAGGAGGTCTGCGCGCCGGCATTGTTGGCCGATTCGGGCGATGCCACGCCGCGGATGTTGCCCTTGCCGAAGGGCACTTCGCCGGGGCGCATCTTGATCTTCTTCTCCAGCGCATAGGCCGCGAAGGCCGCCAGCAGCGCGCCGCCGCCGGGCAGGATGCCCAGGGCCGAACCGAGTGCAGTGCCGCGCAGCACCGCGGGCGTCATGCGCTTGAAGTCGTCCTTGGTGGGCCACAGGCCCTTGACCTTGTGCGTGAAGACCTCGCGCTCGTCATCGGGCTGCGAGAGGTTGCCGATGATTTCGCCGTAGCCGAACACGCCCATGGCGATCACCACGAAGCCGATGCCGTCGGTGAGCTCGGGAATGTCGAAGCTGAAACGGGCCACGCCCGAGTTGACGTCGGTGCCCACGATGCCGAGCAGCAAGCCCAGCACGATCATCGCCACCGCCTTGAGCAGCGAACCCGAAGCCAGCACCACCGCGCCGATCAGGCCCAGGGTCATCAGCGAGAAGTACTCGGCCGGGCCGAACTTGAAGGCCAGCTCGGTCAGCGGCGGCGCGAAGGCGGCCAGGATCAGCGTGCCGACGCAACCGGCGAAGAACGAGCCCAGGCCCGCAGCCGCGAGCGCGGGGCCCGCGCGGCCCTGCCTGGCCATCTGGTAGCCATCGATGCAGGTGACCACCGAGGACGACTCCCCGGGCAGGTTCACCAGGATGGCGGTGGTCGAGCCGCCGTACTGCGCGCCGTAGTAGATGCCGGCCAGCATGATCAGCGCCGACACGGGCGGCAGCGCATACGTGGCGGGCAGCAGCATCGCGATGGTCGCGACCGGGCCGATGCCCGGCAGCACGCCGATCAGCGTGCCCAGGATGCAGCCCAGCAGGCAATACAGCAGGTTGGTGAAGGTGAAGGCAACGCCGAAACCGATGGAAAGGTTGTGGATCAGGTCCATGGTGCGTGCTCCTCAGCCCGAAATGAAAGTGGGCCAGACCTGGATCTGGAGCTTGAGCGCCCAGATGAAGGCCACGTAGCTGCCGGCTGCCAGGATGGTGGAGAGCACGAGCACGTCGCGCAGCTTGAATTGCTCGCCGGCCAGGCTCGAGATGATCGTGAGCGCGTAGATCGCGATGATCATTCCCATGGCCGGCAGGCCGATGCTCGGAAGGCCTCCCAGCAGCACGCCGAATGCGACGTTGGCGCCGAGCACGAAGGCCAGCGGCTTCCAGGCCCATTTGCCGATCTTGTCGCCGTCGGTGGTCTCCACCACCATGGCCTGGAACATGATGACCACCCCGAGGATGGCCAGCAGGATGCCCAGCATGAGCGGGAAGTATCCGGGGCCCATGCGGGCGCCGTTCCCGACGGTGTAGGTGGTGGCGCCTATCGCGAAGGCCCCCCCCACGGTGGTGAACATGACTCCTGAAAAGAAGTCCGCCTGACTCTTGATCTTCATTGCCTCGACCCTCTGTTTTGGAGGAGTGAGGGTCGTCGTCCGCGGCTGACCGTTGGCTGACCGCTTCGGTAAGGACAAATGCTTACGCCAGGATTAGGGTTCTCCCCGGAGCGGCGCCTGAGGCCCGGCGAAGCCGGTTCCGCTGTGTTCCCGGACAGGGGCCCCGGAAACGAAAAAAGCTCCCGAAGGAGCTTTTCATTCATTCAGAGAGCCGGGGCTCCCTGAGTGTGGATGAGGGCTTAGTAGCCGCCGCGACCACCGCCGCCGCCGCCGTAACCGCCGCCGCCACCGCCGCTACGGCCACCGCCGCCGCCGCCGTAACCACCGCCGCCGCCACCACCACCGTAGCCGCCGCCGCCACCACCAGCGCCGCCGCCGTAGCCGCCACCACCGCCGGTGCGGGGAGGACGAGCTTCCATCGGACGGGCTTCGTTCACCGTCAGGGCACGGCCCTGGAGCGAATGGCCGTTCATGGCTTCGACAGCTGCGAGTGCTTCAGCATCCGAACCCATTTCGACAAAGCCGAAGCCCTTCGAACGGCCGGTGTCACGTTCCATCATGACCTTGGCGCTGACGATCGAGCCGAACTCGCCGAAAGCTTGTTCCAGATCGTTGTCACGCACAGAGTAGGCGAGGTTGCCTACGTAGAGTTTCTTGCCCATGGAGGGACTCCTAATTCAAACCAACAAAACAAAAGCGATGGAGTCCCAGAATCACAACAAACAAGTGCGCTGTGGCGCGAAACTGACCGATCACCAAATTACGTGCACGGGAGACAGGGCCTCACAGACACGTGGAGGTAATTATCCACGCCCCTTTGCGAAAAAACGTGGATAAATCGTGTGTTATTGAGAAACATCCCGGCGCGACGGGCGGTTTCGCAACGGTTTGAGCAGGTCTGACAGGCCGTTGTGGTCTATTTCATGCATCAAATGGAGCAGCCGGCCGATTTCTCCCGAGGGGAAACCCTCGCGTGCGAACCAGGTCAGGTAATTTCCGGGCAAATCGGCGATCAGCGTGCCCTTGTGCTTGCCAAAAGGCATTTCGAGGGTGACGAGGCGCTGCAGGTCTTCGGGTTTCATGGGTTGCTTCAGCCTCCGGCGCGCTTGACGGTGTGGCCCTGCTTCACGAGGGCCGCGATCACCAGTTCGCGGTGATCGCCCTGGATCTCGATGGTGCCGTCCTTCACCGTGCCACCCGAGCCGCAGGCCGTTTTCAGCTGCTTGCCCACCGCCGCGAGCGCCGCTGCGTCCAGGGCGAGGCCCTTCACCACGGTCACGCCCTTGCCTTTGCGGCCCTTGGTCTCGTGCGATACACGCACAATGCCGTCCGTGGCCGGCGCGCGCGCCTTCAGTTCCTTGCAGCGGCATTGCGCCATCGGCGCACGGCAATCGGGGCACATGCGGCCGCCGGCCTCGGTGGAATACACCAGTGCGCTGGCCTGAGTGCTTTTCGTCGTCGCCATTCGATCCATTTCTTCCGTATCCGGGTTTCTCTTCTCTCTGTCTGCTCACATGCCATTCGACTCACTGGGCCTGGCCCCCGCGCTCGTGCAGGCCGCCGCCGAAAGCGGCTATGCCGCGCCGACCGCCATCCAGGCCGCGGCCATTCCCGCAATTCTGCAGGGCCGCGACGTGCGGGGCTCGGCGCAGACCGGCTCCGGCAAGACCGCCGCATTTTCCCTGCCGCTGCTGCAGCGCCTGGCGGCTGAATCCGCAACATCGCCGCGCCGCGTGCGCGCATTGGTGCTCGTGCCCACGCGCGAACTTGCGGCCCAGGTCGGCGAGACGATGCGCAGCCTGGCGCAGCACCTGCCCGAACGCCTGAAGATCGCGATCGCCTTCGGCGGCGTCTCGATCAACCCGCAGATGATGAGCCTGCGCGGCGGCGCCGACATCGTCGTCGCCACGCCCGGCCGGCTGCTCGACCTGGTCGAGCACAACGCGCTCAAGCTCGGTGCTGTGTCGATGCTCGTGCTCGACGAGGCCGACCGCCTGTTCGACCTCGGCTTTGCCGAAGAGCTCGGCCGCATCCTCGCGCTGCTGCCGGCGCAACGACAGAACCTGCTTTTTTCCGCCACCTTCCCGCCCGCCATCCAATCGCTGGCCGACGGCATGCTGCGCGACCCCGCGGTCATCGACGTGCAGGGCGAGCCGGGCACCGAGCCGAACATCGTGCAGCGCGTGATCGAGGTCGATGCGAACCGCCGCACGCAGCTCCTGCGCCATCTCCTGAAAGAGAACGAGTGGGAGCGCGTGCTGGTGTTCGTCGCCACGCAGCATTCAGCGCAGATCGTGGCCGAGAAGCTCTACAAGAACGGCGTCTACGCGGTGCCCTTCCACGGCGACATCGCGCAGGGCACGCGCACCGGCATCCTCGCGCAGTTCAAGGAGAGCCGCTGGGACGTGGTGATCGCCACCGACCTTGCGGCGCGCGGCATCGACATCGCGCAGCTTCCCGTGGTCATCAACTACGACCTGCCGCGCTCGCCCACCGACTACATCCACCGCATCGGCCGCACGGGCCGCGCGGGCGAGAGCGGCCTGGCGATCAGCTTCGTGAGCGCATCGACCGAGGCGCACTTTCGCCTGATCGAGAAACGCCAGGGCCTGAGCCTGCCGCGCGAGCGCATCGAAGGGTTCGAGCCGACCGAGGTGGCGGTGCCGCTGGTCGATGTGTCGGGCACCGGCGGCATCAAGGGCAAGCGGCCGAGCAAGAAGGACAAGCTGCGCGCCGCGGCGCAGGCCGCGCAGCAGGACGGATCCGAAAAGAACGACTGACCGCGCCGCTTACTCCGCCGCGTAGTCCACCTGGTGCCGCGCGATCCGCAGATCGCCCAGTTCCTCGCGCACCCGCAGATGCGCGGGATGCGTGGCATAGCCGTCGAGCGATGCCTGGCTGTCGAATTCGCTGTAGAGCACCACGTCGCAGGCATAGGCGATGCGGCTCGAATCGACGCCCACCTCGAGGTGCAGCAATCCGGGGATCTGGCCGCGCAGCGATTCGAACTTGCGCTTGAGCAACTGCGTGGCCTCTGCCTTTTCCTCGGACGATTCGCCGCGCAGGTCCCACATCACGATGTGCTTGAACATGGTGCGGGGCTCGCTCATTCGGTCGGCGGAAAACCGGCCTTCTGCGGCCAGAGATTCGTGAAGGGCAGCACCGAGCCCGATGCGTAGACGCCGGCGCGTGTGAAGGGCTCGTCGGCCTGCCATTGCCGTGCCGCCTCGCGGCTCGCGAAGTCGATGGCCAGCAGGCTGCCGATCAAGGTCTTGCCGTCGTCGGACAGCAGCGGCCCGGCGAAGGCGATGCGGTCGGCCACCTGGGCCAGGTAGGCCTTGTGCGCGGGGCGGATCGCGGTGCGAAGCGCGGTGGAACCGGGCTTGTCGAGGAGATGAAAAACAAAGATCAAGGCGGCTCCGGCTTCATGCGGTGAAGGGCGCGCTGCAAGGCGACCCCGGTGTGCGGCCGATGGTAAGCACGCGCCGTGCGAAAGGCCATGCCTTGCACGCCTCGCCGATGAAGAACTGTTTTCCGCTGGCGGAAAGACGGACGCCCCGGTGAGCGCTACAGCCAGCCGAGCTGCCGCGCCGCCAGCTCCTTCATGATCTCCTCGGCGCCGCCGCCGATCATCATCACCTTGACCTCGCGGTAGATGCGCTCGCTCACCGTGCCGCGCATGAAGCCCATGCCGCCGAGGATCTGCACCGCCTGGTCGGCGCAGAACTGCATGGTCTGCGTCGCATGGTTCTTGAGCATGCAGACCTGCGCCACCCATTCGGGCGCGTTGAAGCGGCTGGCCGCTTCATGCGCATCGCCCTCGGCGGACACCGCCTCGAGCCACGCCTCGGTGGAGGCGATGCGCATCTGCATGTCCACCAGCTTGTGGCGCACCGCCTGGTGCTCGATGAGCGCGGCGCCGAAGGTCTTGCGCTCGCGCGACCAGGCCAGCGCTTCGTCGAGGCAGGCCTGTGCGAAGCCGAGCGCACCCGCCGCGAGGCCGATGCGCTCGCCGTTGAAGTTGCTCATGATGATGCGGAAGCCCGAACCTTCGTCGCCGAGCAGATAGCGCGCCGGCACGCGCACGTTGTTGAAGTGCAGCGTCGCGGTGTCGGAGCACCACCAGCCCATCTTCGTCAGACGTGTGCGCGTGAGGCCAGGCGCATCGCCGGGTACCAGCAGCATCGAGATGCCGCCCGCGCCGCGGCCTTCGCCAGTGCGCACGGCGGCCGTGATCCAGTCGGCGCGCATGCCCGAGGTGATGAAGGTCTTCTCGCCGTTCAGCACGTAGTGATCGCCGTCGCGCTTTGCTGTGGTGCGCAGCGCGGCCACATCGGAGCCGCCACCGGGCTCGGTGATCGCGAGTGCCGCGATCTTCTCGCCGCGCAACACCGCGGGCACGACCTCGCGCCGCACATCGTCGCTCGCATGCAGCACCACCGGCGGCAGGCCGATGTTGTGAGAGAACAGGCTCGCGAGCACGCCGCCGCTCTTGCCGTGGCGAGCGAGCGCGATCCATGCGGGAAGCTTGAGCGAATACGAGGCCGGCGTGCCGCCGAATGCCTCGGGGTAGCCGAGGCCGAGCAGCCCGAGCTCCGCGGCGCGCGTGTAGAGCGCGCGCGGAAATTCGCCCGCGTCGTCCCAGGCTTCGACGTTCGGCGCGATCTCGCTCTCGGCAAAGCGCCGCACCGTGTCGGCGAGCGCCGCGCGATCGGCTTGCAGTTCGGCGTCCATGGACTTCAACCGCGCGGCGGCCGCTTGGCGATGCCCATGGTCTTGGCGAGGATGCCCAGCATCACTTCGTCCGCGCCACCGCCGATCGAGCCGAGCCGCCCGTCGCGATACAGCCGCGAGACGCGGTTCTCCAGCGTGAAGCCCATGCCGCCCCAGAACTGGAGGCAGGTGTCGGACACCTGCCGCGTGAGCCGCCCGGTCTTGAGCTTGGCCATCGAGGCGAGCTCGAGCACGTCCTCGCCCTGCACATGCAGGTCGCAGGCGCGGTAGGTGAGGGCGCGCAGCGCTTCCACCTCGGTCTTGAGTTCGGCCAGCTTGAACTGCACCCATTGCTGGTCGGCCAGCGTGCCGCCGAACATGTGGCGCTGCTGTGCCCACTCGATGGTCTGCGCGATGCAGTCTTCCATCGGCTCGAGCGAACTGGCCGCGGCCCAAAGGCGCTCTTCCTGGAACTGCTGCATCTGGTAGACGAAGCCCTGTCCCTCCTCGCCGATGCGAAAGCGTTGCGGCACGCGCACGTTGTCGAAGTAGATGAGCCCGGTGTCGCTCGAGTTCATGCCGATCTTGCGGATCTTCTTCGCCTTCTCGATGCCCGGAAGGTTCATCGGCACCATCACGAGCGACTTGTTGCGGTGCACCGGGCCATCGCTGGTGTTGACGAGCATGCACATCCAGTCGGCCTGCAGGCTGTTGGTGATCCACATCTTCTGGCCGCTGATGAGGTAGTCGTCGCCGTCCTTGCGCGCATGGCTCTTGAGGCCCGCCACATCGCTGCCCGCGCCGGGCTCGCTCACGCCGATGCAGCCGACCATGTCACCGGCGATGGCGGGTGCGAGAAATTCACGGCGCAATTCGTCGCTGCCGAAACGCGCGAGCGCGGGCGTGCACATGTCGGTTTGCACGCCGATGGCCATCGGCACGCCGCCGCAGCTGATGTGGCCGAGCGCCTCGGCCATCGCCATCGCATACGAATAGTCGAGCCCGCCGCCGCCGAAGGCCTCGGGCTTGTTCAGGCCCAGGAGGCCGAGGTTGCCCAGCTTCTTGAAGACCTCGTGCGCAGGGAAGATCTCGGCCTCTTCCCATTCGTCGACGTGTGGATTGATTTCCTCGTCGATGAAGCGGCGCAGCGTCTTCTGGATCTCGAGGTGTTCGTGGGTGTACTGCATTCGCTTGTCTCCGATCAGTCGTTCGTTTCTTTGTCCTGGAACACGCGCGGCGTCTGTGCCAGATGAAAGCCCTCGAAGGGCTGCACCGCCGGTCGTTGCCGCGCCGCTGCATCCGGCAGCGCCATCGGCCACCCCATGCGCACCTGCGGCCGCGCGCCGTCCACGCGCAGCACGCTGCCGCTGATGAAGCTCGCCGCGGGGCTCAGCAAAAAGGCGATGGCCGCGGAGGTCTCGGCCTCGTTGCCGAAGCGGCCTGCCGGCACGGTCTTGCGCATGGCGCGCAGCATGTCGCCGGCCTCGGGCGGGTAGTGGTCCATGCCGCTCGAGGCGATGTAGCCGGGTGCGACGGCGTTCACGCGCACGCCGCTTGCGGCCCATTCGAGCGCGGCCGTCTCGGTGAAGCTCACCATGCCCGCGCGCGCGGCGCCGCTGTGGCCCATGTTGGGCATCGAGCCCCACATGTCGGCCACGATGTTGACGATGGCGCCGCCGTTGGCCTGCATGCTCTGCACGAAGCATTCGCGCGCAACGAGGAAGCCGCCGGTGAGGTTGGTGTGGATCACCGCCTCCCAGCCCTTGGCGGTGATGGCGGCGAGCGGCGTGATGTATTGACCGCCTGCGTTGTTGACGAGGCCGTCGATGCGGCCGTGTGCTGTGACGATGTCAGCCACCGCTGAGTGCACTGCTTCTTCCTGCCGGATGTCGAAGGCCTGGGTGCTTGCCTTGCCGCCGGCATCGGCGATCTCGGCTTGCACTTGCTGCAGCTTCTCGGTGTTGCGGCCGACGAGCACCACCTGCGCGCCAAGCGATGCGAGTTCGTGCGCCGTGCAGCGGCCGATGCCCGAGCCGCCGCCGGTGACGACGATCACCTGCCCGTCGAAAAGGCCGGGCGAGAACACGGAGCGGTAGCGGGAGGGGGCGTTCATGCAAAGGCTTTCAGAAAATCGGGAAGAGCGTGGCGGGCGGTGTCATGCGTCGGCGATCTCCGCCACCACATGGCGCGCGGCCACCTGGGCGCCCACCGCCACATGCAGCGCGGCGACGCGGCCGGCACGCGGCGCACAGTGCACATGCTCCATCTTCATCGCTTCGAGCGTGACGAGCGGCTGGCCGGCGGCGACCGTGTCGCCCTCGGCGGCCAGCAGCGCGATGACGCGGCCGCTCATCGAAGCGCGAAGCAGGCCGTCGCCGCCCGCGGCACCGGCGCGCGGCACTGCCACATGCGTGAGATTCTCGAGCTCGAAGGACTGGCCGCGGAAGTGAAGCCAGAGGTGAGTGGCGGACTCGCGGACCGACATGGCTTGCTCGGAAACACCGTTGCACGAGAAGCGCACGACGCCGTCGCCGGGCAGCGCAAGCAGTTCGATGCGCTCGGGCGAAGCCGCATCGAGCGCGACATCGAAACGGCCTCCGCCCTGCGGCGTCACGCGCGCCGCATGCACCTTGCCGTTGAGCGAGAAGCGCAGCGCGTTGGGCAGCGTGTGCGCGAGCGGTGAAGGCCAGCCGCGTTCGCCGAGCTGGAGCAGCAGCGCGGCCAGCAACGCGGCGTGGCTTTCCGTGGCGTTGTCGGGCGCAAGCAGTGCCTCGGCATGCGATGCGATGAACGCCGTCGTCGCCGCGCCCTCGGCAAACACCGGATGCGACAGCGCACGCTGCAGGAACTGCTGGTTGGTCGCGATGCCGAGCGCCACCGTGTCCTGCAGGCCTGCGATGAGACGCTGCCTCGCTTCGTCGCGGGTGCGGCCGTGCGACACCAGCTTGGCGATCATCGAGTCGTAGAACGGCGGCACCGCTGCGCCATCGCGCAATGCATGTTCGGTGCGCAGGGCCGGCGACGGCCGCCACGCGGCGAGCGTGCCGCTCTGCGGCATGAAGCCCTGCTGCGGGTCTTCGGCGCACAGGCGCACTTCGATCGCGTGGCCGCGCATGCGCACATCCTGCTGCGAGAGCGGAAACGGTTCGCCGGCCGCAACGCGCAGCTGCAGTTCAACCAGGTCGAGCCCGGTCACCGCCTCGGTCACCGGATGCTCCACCTGCAGCCGCGTGTTCATTTCCATGAACCAGTATTGGCCGGCGGCATCGAGCAGGAATTCGAGCGTGCCCGCGCCTTCGTACGCGATGGCCTTCGCCGCCGCGACCGCCGTCGCACCCATGCGTTCGCGCAATTCAGTAGACACAGCCGGCGAGGGCGATTCCTCGATCACCTTCTGATGCCGCCGCTGCACCGAGCAGTCGCGCTCGCCGAGGTGGATGGCGTTGCCGTGCCGGTCGGCGAACACCTGGATCTCGATGTGGCGCGGCGCGACGATCGCGCGCTCCAGGATCACGGTCGCATCGCCGAAGGCGTTGAGCGCTTCGGACTGCGCGCTCTGCAGCAGTTCGGCAAAGGCCGCGGCCGATGGCACGAGCCGCATGCCGCGCCCGCCGCCGCCGGCGGTCGCCTTGATCATCACGGGCCAGCCGATGCGCGCGGCTTCGGCTGCCAGCGTGGTTGGGCTCTGGTCTTCGCCCTGGTAGCCGGGAATGCACGGCACGCCAGCGGCCTGCATCAATCGCTTCGCGCCGGCCTTGTCGCCCATCGCGCGGATGGCTTCGGGCGAGGGGCCGATGAAGACCAGGCCCGCATCGCGGCAGGCCTGTGCGAACGCCGCGTTCTCTGCGAGAAAGCCATAGCCGGGGTGCACGGCTTGCGCGCCGCTCGCACGCGCGGCCTCGATGATCGCGGCGATGTTCAGGTAGCTCTGCGCGGGCAGCGATTCGCCGATCCACACCGACTGGTCGGCTTGCCGCACATGCTCCGCATCGGCGTCGGCGCTCGAATACACGGCCACGGTGCGATAGCCCATGGCGCGCGCGGTGCGCATCACGCGGACCGCGATTTCGCCGCGGTTGGCGACAAGGATCTTGTTGAATCCGCTCATGGCCGCGCCATCGAGAACTGCATCGCCTGCGGCACGCGCGCATCCGCATCGCGGCAGATCGACAGCGCTTCGGCCAGCACCGCGCGCGTGTCGCGCGGATCGATCACGCCGTCGTCCAGCAGCAGCGCGCTGGTGGTGAACACGCTCATCTGCCGGTCGAAGCGCTCGACGACCTGCTGCTGCATCGCATCGATCTTCGCGGTGTCGACCGCGCCCTTGCGCGCCATGCCGGCCTCCATGACGATGGCCATGGTCTTCGCGGCCTGTTCGCCGCCCATCACCGCGGTGCGCGCGTTGGGCCACGAGAAGCAGAAGCGTGGCGCGAAGCCGCGGCCGCACATGCCGTAGTTGCCCGCGCCATAGGAAGCGCCGCAATGCAGCGTGATCTGCGGCACCGTCGCATTGGTCACGGCCTGGATCATCTTGGCGCCGTGCTTGATGATGCCGGCCTCCTCGTGCGCGCGGCCCACCATGTAGCCGGTGATGTTCTGCAGGTAGACGATGGGCGTGCGCGACTGGCAGCAGGCTTGGATGAAGTGCGTGGCCTTGGTCGCGCCGTCGGAATCGATCGGGCCGTTGTTGGTGACGATGCCCACCGCATGGCCTTCGAGCCGGATGTGGCCGCAGACGGTGGCGCTGCCGTAGTGCTCGCTGAATTCGAGGAACTCGGAGCCGTCGGCAATGCGTGCGATGACCTCGCGCATGTCGACCGGCCGGCGCCCGTCGCTGGGCATGATGCCCAGCAGGTCTTCGGCGTCGTAGCGCGGCGGCGTGAAGGCACGCGGCGCTTCGTCGCGGGCCCAGTCGATGCCGCCGAGGATCGAGCGTGCGATGCGGATGGCGTCGCGGTCGTCTTCGGCAAGGTAGTCGCCCAGGCCCGAGATGTGGGTGTGCATCACGGCGCCGCCCAGTTCTTCCTCGGTCGCGATCTCGCCGGTGGCGGCTTTCAGCAAAGGCGGGCCTGCGAGAAAGGCGCGCGTGCGGTCGCGCACCATCACGATGTAGTCCGACAGGCCCGTCTGGTAGGCGCCGCCCGCGGTCGAGGAGCCGTGCGTCACCGTCACCACCGGCAGCCCCGCGGCAGAGAGCCGCGCGAGGTTGCGGAAGATGCTGCCGCCGCGCACGAAGTCCTGCACGCGGTACTGCATGAGGTTGGCACCGGCGCTTTCGACCAGCTGCACATAGGGCAGCTTGTTTTCGAGCGCGATCTCCTGCACGCGCAACTGCTTGTCCAGGCCCATGGGCTGCAGCGCGCCGGCGTCGATGCCGGAGTCGGAGGCGCTCACCATGCAGCGCACGCCCGCGACCTGGCCGATGCCGGAGATCAGGCCGCCGCCGGGCACGCTCTTCGAGAGATCGGGGTTGTCATGGCCGAGGCCCGCGAGCGAGGCCAGCGGCAGGAAGGGCGCGCCGGTGTCCAGCAGCAGTGCGACACGTTCGCGCGGCAGCAGCTGGCCGCGCTTGGCGAATCGCTCGGCCGAGGCGCCCGAGGCCGCCGCGGCGCGGGCCTCGTGTGCGCGCACCTGGCCGAGCAGCACGAGCATGCCGGTGCGGTTGGCCTGGAAGGTGTCGCTGGCCGATGGCAGCCGGGATTCGATGACGGGCATGGGGTCTGTGCAGCTCGCTGGTTTTTTCGCTCTGCACAGACTGTAGGGACCGGGCCTTCCGCCCGCTTGCGCCAACTAGCTGGTGCGGGCGCGCTGCGGTGCGGTGGGCGCGTCCAGGCTGCTGCCGGTGACCACCCAGAAGATGAAGATCAGCACCGCGCCGGCCGTGCCGAACACCGACAGGCCCATGTAGCTGCCGCCGATGGCAAGCGCATCCGTGGGTGCCGCGGCCGTGCAGACCATGCTGGCGGCGCTCATGCCCACGTAGTGCATCGTGCAGACCGCCACGCCCATCACCGCGGCCGCCGCGATCTGGTGGCTGAGCTTGCGCAGGTTGAAGGCCAGCCACAGGGCGGCCGCGGCAGCGGTGATGGCGATCGCCACCGACAGCGCGACGGTGCCCATGTCGAACTCCATCGAGGCGCGCATGTTCATCGCGAACATGCCCATGTAATGCATCACGCACACGCCGAGCCCCGCCAGCAGGCTGCCGGCGAGCCAGCCGGGCTTGCTGAATTTGCGCCGGCCCCCGGCCAGGTAGAGGGCGATGCCGGAAATGAGGATGGCGGCCACCAGCGACACGATCGTCAGCGGCATGTTGTACGAGATGGCCACCGGCAGCCGGTACGCCAGCATGCCGATGAAGTGCATCGACCAGATGCCGATCCCGCCCAGCGCCACCGCGGCGCAGGCCACGACGGCGAGGTTGGGTTTGCCGTCCGCGCCGACCATGCGGCCCGCGCAGATCAACGCCACCAGCGATCCCGCGAACGAGATGAGGAACGAAAGCGCCACCAGCCCCAGGGAGTACTCGGGCGACAGCAACTGGCCTACGACGAGGGGAGTCATGCGTTTTTTCCTTTCAGAGAAACGCCTGCGGGGCCCCGGAAACCGGATGTGATCGGGGCACCAAAACGGCGTCCCGGCCAGTTTGTAATATTTGTTTTTAAAAGTAAATCGAAATCTGTACTTATCGTTACCCTACCTTACGGCGCGGATTCGATATATCGCATTGTTGCGATCGGCACTCATGTAGACCGTGCCGTCGGCGCCCACGGCCACGCCCGTCACCACGTAGGGCGGCGGGAGTCCGGGCCCGGGCGCGAGGCCGATCGGCAGGTTTTCGGCGATGGTCCGGCGGCTGCCGTTGGCCGGGTCGATCTCCACCAGCCGCCGCGCCGCGCTCTCGGCCACGATGAAACTGCCCCACGGCGTCTGCGCCACACCCTCGGGCAGCGCGAGGCCGTCGGCGATGGTGCGCAGCGGCGCGCTGGCATCGAGCGGAATGCGCAGCAGCTTGCCGGCGGCCTCGGTGACGTAGAGGGCACCGTCCTGGCCGATGACCATCTGCACCGGGCCGCTCAGGCCGCTAGCAAGCACTGACTTGTCTGCAAACTTCGGCCCGCTGGCGCGCGTGATGCTGCCGGTGGCGATCTCGGCGTAGATCACGCTGCCGTCTGGCATGGGGATCGCGTCGAACGGCGCCTTCAGGCCGTGGATGGTTTCGACGGTCCTGAGCGTCTGGCGGTCGACCAGCTGGACCGTGCCGGTGAACCACGAGGTCAGCGCGAAGAGTTTGGGCGAGAGGCCGACCGCGAAGGGATAGTCGAGCTCCGGCTCGCGCTGCATGCGGAACACGTCGCGCACTTCGCCGGTGCGCACGTCCACCTGCCGGAAGCCGAAGACATCGGCCACCCAGAGGTCGTTGCCGTCGATCTTCAGGCCCGCGGGCACCGCCACCTTGCCGCTGGTGAGGGTGCGCAGGTCGCCGGTGGCGGGGTTGAAGGCCTGCACCTCGTTGTTGGCCATGTTCGACACATAGATCGTGCCGTCGGGCGCGATAACGAGGTTGTCGAGCGAGGGCCGAAGCTGCTTCGCGACGGTCTTGTTGCCGGTGGCGAGCTCCACCCGCACCAGCTCGCCGCTGCGCGCATCGACCACCCAGAGGTTGCCCTTGCCGTCGAGGTTGGCCGCGGCCGGGATCTTGAAGCCGTCGGCGATCACGGTCATGTGGCCGTTGGCTGGGTCGATCTTCACGACCTGGCCCTTGAACCACAGCGGCCCGTAGAGCAGGCCGTCGGGCCCGACCTCGAAACCGTTGAAGCCGCCCATGTCCTTCTTGATGAGCCGCGGCGGCTTCTGGCCGGCGCGGTCGATCTCCCACAGCGCATCGCCCAGGAACACCTGCGAGGCGTAGAGCTTGCCGTTGCGGCGGTCGAAGTCGAGCGAGTTGAGGCCGGGCAGGTCCTTGGCGAGCACGCGCATCGGCGCGGTGTCGCTCTCGCGGTAGCGCAGCATGCCCATGAGGTAGTTGGTCCAGGCCAGCTCGCCCTGGGGGCCGACCGCGATGTCGTCGGCCTGGCCTTCAGGTGCGTCGATCAGCACCTTGGCCGCGCCGGTGGTGCGGTCGACCTCCCACAGCGTGTTGCCGAGCACCGAGCCCGCGAGCAGCCGGCCCTTGGCATCGATGGCCAGGCCGTGCACGCCCGAGAACGAGGACGGCGGCACCAGCGCCTCGGGCGCGGCCCACGAGGTGGGCCGGGTGGTGAGCGGTGGAAGCGCCGGTGCGGGTGTCGGCGAGGGAGCAGGCACGGACGTGGGCGCAGGCGGTGCGACCGTGCTGCAGGCACCCAGCAGGGTGAGCGAGGCGACCAGCACAGCGGCGGCGCGGAACGGGCGACGGGGCATGTCTTCTTCTCCTTCTTGTGAATGCGCGCGCAGTCTAGAAGGAGGAAGGGGTGGCGGTGCAGTCTTTCCCGCGACATGCGGACTTTCGTCCGCTGCGGGATTACCCGCGCAGCAGCTGCGTGACGGTGTGGATCAGGAGCCCCACGAGCCCGCCCACCAGCGTGCCGTTGATGCGGATGAACTGCAGGTCGCGCCCGATGTGCCGCTCCAGCTCCACCGTCATCTCCTCGGCGTTCCACTCGCCGACCCGCTCCTCGATGTAGCGGCGGATGTCCTCGCGGTAGCGCTCGATGGCCAGCGGCGCGGCGGCCTCGATCTGCTCGTTGATCCAGCGGAGGATGGCCTCGTCGGCCTGCAGCCGCGTGCCCAGCGCGCCGGCCATCGACGCGATGCGCTGGCGGATCGTCGAATCGCTGCGGCGCAGGTCGTCGTCCAGCCACGCGAGCAGTTCGCCCCAGAGCCCGTGCAGGTAGTCGCCCAGGGCCGGGTGTGCCATCAACTCGGCGCGGATCTGTTCGCCGCGCTGCTGGAATTCGGGGTCGAGTTTCAGCCGCACCACGAAGTCGTCGACGAAGTGGTCGAAGCGCTTGCGCATCGGGTGGTCGGGCTCGGCCGCCAGCTCGCCGATGGTGTGGGCCACGGCGGCCACGATCTTGCGCGTGGCGAGCTTGGCGGCCACCTGGTCGAGGCCCACGTAGCGCAGCGTCTTGATCTCGCGCGCGATGGCTTCGGTGATGTGCGCCTGCACCTCGTCGCCTTCGAGCAGGCCCGCCACCTGCTGCAGCACGTCGTCCAGCAGCGCTTGGTGGCGCCCGCCCGCGGTGAGCGCATCGAGCGCCTGGCCCGTGAGGCGCGAGAGGTCGATCTTCGCGAGGCCCGCCGCGGCGGCGCGGCCCATGAAGTCACGCACGCGGTCGTCGTCGAAGGCGGCCAGGCCGTAGCGCGTGGCGGCCACGCCCCATTCGCCCAGCTTCTGGCCGCTCGCGGGGCGCGCGAGCCAGTCGGCGATGCGGCTGGCGGTGTCGAACTCGCGCAGCTTGGCGAGCACCTGCGCGGTGCTCAGGAAGTTGTTGCAGATGAAGCCAGCGAGCTTGGCGCCGATGCGGTCCTTGTTGCTCGGGATGATCGCGGTGTGCGGAATCGGCAGGCCCAGCGGATGGCGGAACAGCGCCACCACCGCGAACCAGTCGGCAATCGCGCCGACCATCGCGGCCTCGGCGAACGCGGCCACGTAGCCCCAGGCCGGATGCTGCGCGTGCAGCGCGCTGGCCAACGCATAGAGCAGCGCCGCCGCACACAGCAGGCCGAGCGCGACGCGCTTCATGCGCTGCAGCGCGATGCTGCTCTGGTCTTCAGCCAATGGTGTGAGAGGTTGCCAGCCGCTCCATGAATAACTCGCAGCGCGCAAGTTGTTCGAGGCTCACGAATTCGTCGGGCTGGTGCGCCTGCTCGATGCTGCCCGGGCCGCACACCACGGTGGGGATGCCCGCGTTCTTGAACAGGCCCGCTTCGGTGCCGAAGGCCACCAAGGTGGTGCGGTCCTCGCCCGCGAGGCGCTGCGCAAGCAGCGTGACCGGGTCGCCGGCCGCACCGAGGAAGCTGGGAATCTCGCAGATCGTTTCGAACGTGAAGCCCGCATCGGGCGCCACTTTCTTCATCGCGGGCTCCAGACCCGCGGCGTAGGTCAGCACATCGGACTGCATGCGCTTCGCATCGGCCGTGGGCAGGTCGCGGAATTCATAGCGGAACTCGGCATCGCGCGGCACCACGTTGTCGGCGATGCCGCCGTGGAACTGGCCCACGCTTGCAGTGCTGAAGGGCACGTCGAAGCCCTCGTAGCGCGGCTCGCTGCGCTCGAAGTCCTCGGCCATGTCGCGCACCTTGCCGATCACGCGCGCGGCCATCTCGATGGCGTTGACCGACTTGGGCGTGAGCGACGAATGCGCCTCCTTGCCCCGCACGCAGCACTTGTAGCGGTACACGCCCTTGTGCGCGATGGCCGGCACCATGCTGGTGGGCTCGCCCACGATGCAGGCGAGCGGCTTGATGCCGGCATCGCGCATGTCGGCAATGAGTTCCTTCACGCCGAAGCAGCCGATTTCTTCCTCGTAGCTGAAGGCGAAGTGCACCGCGAAGGGTGAGTCGCTTTCAAGGAAGCGCTTGGCGTTGGAGAGCGCGATGGCAATGAAGCTCTTCATGTCGGCCGAGCCGCGCCCATAGAGGCGCTCGTTCTGCACCACGGCCGAGAGCGGGTCGACGCTCCAGTCCTGCCCGTCCCAGGGCACCGTGTCGGTGTGCCCCGAGATGATCACCCCGGCCGGCTTGCCTTCGCCCAGCGTGGCGAACAGGTTCGCCTTGGTGCGTTCGGCGTTGTAGGTGATGCGGCTCTTCACGCCGAGGGCGGCGAGGTGGCTCTGCGCGAGGTCGATCAGCTGGAGGTTGCTGTTCGCGCTGATGGTGTTCATGCGCACCAGCGACTGGGCAAGCGCGAGGCTTTGGGGGGAAAGCGTATGGGGCATGCAACAGATTGTCCAAGAAGTCGGCGCCGCGCGCCGGCCGTTGCGCCGGCCGTCATCCGGAGCGGGTACGCTGCGCCATCTTTTGGATGGAGAAAAAGACCATGCGCACCCTTCAGATCGCCCTGACCGCCACCGCCGCCCTGTGCGTTGCGGCCTGCAGCGGCACCGGCCCCTCGGGCCCCGCCAAGCTCCTGACGCTGGACGGCAATCCGCCGCTGGTCATTGCCCACCGCGGCGCCTCGGGCTACCTGCCGGAACAGACGCTCGAGGCCTACACGAAGGCCATCGAACTGGGTGCCGACGTGATCGAGATGGACCTGGTCTCCACCAAGGACGGCGTGCTGATCGCCCGCCACGACCCCAACCTGGCCATCAGCACCGACGTGGCCAGGCACCCCCGCTTCGCCTCGCGCAAGAAGACCATCAAGGTCGATGGCGAAACCCAGACCGGCTGGTTCAGCAACGACTTCACGCTGGCCGAGATCAAGACGCTGGGCGGCATTTCCACCGACGCCGAGCGCCCGCAGGAATTCAACGGCAAGTTCAAGATCGTGACCTTCCAGGAGATCATCGATTTCGCCAAGGCCAAGTCGAAGGAAACCGGCCGCACCATCGCGATCTATCCCGAGACCAAGAACCCGACCTATTTCCGCGACCTCGGCATGCCGATGGAAGACAAGGTCATCGCCGCCATCACCGCTGCCGGCTGGAACAGCAAGACCGCGCCGATCTACGTGCAGTCGTTCGAGCCCGGGAGCCTCAAGTACATGAAGGCCAAGGGCCTGAACACCAAGCTGATCCAGCTGATCGACGGCGACGGCATCGACATGAAGACCGGCGCCATGACCTATGCCATTCCGGTCGACCGCCCCTATGAATGGACGAAGGCCGGCGACACGCGCAACTTCGATGTCATGGTCACGCCCGCGGGCCTGGCCGAAATCAAGACCTATGCCGACGGCATCGGCCCGTGGAAGCGCTACATCGTGACCATCAAGGGCAGCGTCGGCCCCGACGGCAAGCCGCTGGACGTGAACAAGGACGGCAAGATCAACGACGCCGACGCCACCTCCGTCTCGCCCACCACGCTGATCGCCGACGCCCACAAGGCCGGCCTTTTCGTGCACCCCTTCACCTTCCGCAACGAGTCGCGCCGCCTGGCCGCGGACTACAACAAGGACGGCAAGAACGAGTACGCGATTTATTACAAGCTCGGCGTGGACGGCGTCTTCACCGACTTCACCGACACCGCGATCGCCGCACGCGCCGAGTACCTCAAGAGCATGGGCCGCTGACCGGGTTCTTGAACGCAGCCTGAGGGTTTGCCCGGCACGGTCTTTGCGGAGCAGGATGCAAAGCCTAGACTGTGCCCTATGAAACTCATCGATTCGCTCGTCACGCAGGCGGCCGGCATCGCCGCCGTCCGACGTGACCTCCACGCCCACCCCGAACTCTGCTTCCAGGAAGTCCGCACCGCCGATGTGGTGGCAGGCAAGCTCACCGAATGGGGCATTCCCATTCACCGCGGCCTTGGCACCACCGGCGTCGTCGGCATCGTCAAGAACGGCACCAGCAACCGCGCGGTCGGCCTGCGCGCCGACATGGATGCACTGCCCGTCACCGAGCTCAACACCTTCGCCCACGCCAGCAAGCACCACGGCAAGATGCACGCCTGCGGCCACGACGGCCACACCGCGATGCTGCTCGCAGCCGCCCAGCACCTGGCCAAGAACCGCAATTTCGACGGCACCGTCTACCTGATCTTCCAGCCGGCCGAAGAGGGCGGCGGCGGCGCCCGCGAAATGATCAAGGAAGGGCTCTTCGAGCAGTTCCCCATGGACGCGGTCTTCGGCATGCACAACTGGCCCGGCATGAAGGCCGGCCAGTTCGCGGTGAGTCCCGGCCCCGTGATGGCCTCGGGCAACAAGTTCCACGTCAACGTGATCGGCAAGGGCGGCCATGCCGCGCTGCCGCAGACCGGCATCGACCCGGTGCCGATCGCCTGCGAGATCGTGCAGGCCTTCCAGACCGTCCTCACCCGCAAGATGAAGCCGACCGATTCGGCCGTGATCTCGGTCACCACCATCCATGCCGGCGAAACCAACAACGTGATCCCCGACAACTGCGAGCTGTCGGGCACGGTGCGCACCTTCTCGATCGAGGTGCTCGACATGATCGAAGCAAAGATGCGGCAGATCGCCGAGCACATCTGCGCGGCGCACGATGCGACCTGCGACTTCCGCTTCGATCGCTACTACCCGCCCACCGTCAACACCGAGGCCGAAGCCAACTTCGCGCGCGGCGTGATGGCCGGCATCGTCGGCGCGGAAAACGTGCTGAAGCAGGAAGCAGCCATGACCTCGGAAGACTTCGCCTTCATGCTGCAGGCCAAGCCCGGCGCCTATGCCTTCATCGGCAACGGCGATGGCGCGCACCGCGACGTGCACCACGGCGAAGGCCCGTGCACGCTGCACAACGCGAGCTATGACTTCAACGACGACCTGATCCCGCTGGGCGCCACCTGCTGGGTGCAGATCGCCGAGCAGTTCCTCAACAAGCCGGGTGGCAACGTCTCATGATCGGCATCGGCGAGGCCTTTTCGCCGCGCTATGCCCAGGCGCGCCAGCAATTCCTGCAAGGCTGCGTGAGCGCGGGCCTCACCGTGGAGCCGCATGCGCATCCACTCAAGGGGCGCGACGGCGAAGACCTCTCGATGGACGTGGCGCTCGACGGCGATGCGAACGCCGAGCGCCTCTTGATCGTGTCCAGCGCCTGCCACGGCGCCGAAGGCCATTGCGGCAGCGGCGTGCAGGTGTTCGCTCTGCACGATGCCGAGTGGCGCGACAAGGCCAAGGCGCAGGGCGTGGCGGTGCTCTACGTGCATGCGCTCAATCCGCACGGCTTTTCGTACGGCCGGCGCGTGACGCACGAGAACGTCGACCTGAACCGCAATTTCATCGATTTCTCCAAGCCGGTGCCGGTCAACGAGGCCTACGCCAAGCTGCATCCGCTGCTGCTGCCCGACACCTGGCCGCCCACGCCGGAGAACCAGGCGGCCGTCGAGAAGTGGATCGAAAAGCACGGTGCCACCGCCTACCAGGCAGCGGTCACCAGCGGGCAATATCAGTTCGACGACGGGCTCTTCTTCGGCGGCAAGGCGCCGACCTGGAGCAACAAGACCATCCGCGGCGTGTTGCGCCGCCATGCCGGCAGCGCAAAGCGCATCGCCTGGATCGACCTGCACACGGGGCTCGGCCCCAACGGCCTCGGCGAGCGCATCTATGCAGGCAAGGACGACAAGACCGCCTATGCCCGCGCGAACGCCTGGTGGGGCACGCCTGCGGCGCCCGTCACCTCGATCTACGACGGCTCATCGACTTCGGCGCTGCTGCGCGGGCTGATGTGGGATTCGGTGTACGAGGAATGCCCGCAGGCCGAATACACCGGCATCGCGCTCGAATACGGCACGCTACCGATCCTGGAAGTGACCGGCGCGCTGCGCGCCGACCACTGGCTGCACAAGCACCCCGACGCGCCGGCCGACCTGGCCGATGGCATCCGCGCGCGGATGCTCGAGGCGTTCTATACGGACACCGATGCCTGGCGCGGGCAGATCGTCAGCCAGGCGCGGCAGGCGATGTTCCAGGCGGTGGACGGCCTGAGCGGCTGACCCGGAACCGCTAGGTCCGAACCCGCCCGTCCCCCGTCAGCATCGACAGCTCGACGAACTTCGACCCCACGTGGTTCTTCGCCGAGAACGACACCTCGAAGCCGCCGAACTGCTGCCGGTCGATGCTCTCCAGCCCCGCGACAAGGCTGTCGCGCGTGACCTTGCCCGAGGCTTTGCGGAGGCCCTCGGTCAGCACCTTCGCGGCCAGGTAGCCCTCCATGCTCGAGAAGTTCGCGCTGGCCCCGCCGCCCGCCTTGCGCACCGCATCGACGAATTCGCGCGTGATCGCGTTGGCCGGGTTGTAGGGCGAGGGCACCACCTGCGTCACCATCACGCCCGCCGCTTCCTTGCCGAGCTCGTCCGCCAGCGCCTGCGTGCCGACGAACGACAGGTTGATGAACGTGCCGCCGTAGCTCGCCTTGCGCGCCTCGCGGATGAACGCCGCGCAGGCCTTGTACGCGCCCACCTGCACCACCGCATCGGGCCGCGCGCCCACGATGGCCTTCACCGCCTGCGCCACATCGGCTGAATTGCGCTCCACCGTGGCCATGGCGACCGGCTTCAGGTCCAGTTGCGACAGCGCCAGCGTCACCCCGTCGAGCCCGGCCTTGCCGTAGGCATCGTTCTGGTAGAAGACCGCGATTTTCTTGAGCCCCAGGTGGGTGAGCTGCTTGACCATCAGCGCCGTCTCGTCGTTGTACGAGGCGCGCAGGTGGAACACGTTCTTGTGGAAGGGTTCGCGCAGCGACATCGCGCCGGTGAACGGCGCAATGAACGGCACCTTGTCCTTCACCGCCAGCGGCAGCGCGGCCAGGCTGGTCGGCGTGCCGATGTAGCCGAAGAGGGCGAACACGTCCTCCTCGATCAGCTTTTGGGTGTTGGCGGCGCAGCGGTCGGGCTCGTAGCCGTCGTCCAGGTTCTTGATCACCACGTTGCGGCGACCCGGCTGGGCGTTGTACTGGTCCAGGAACACCTTGGCGCCCTGGTGGAACTGGATGCCCAGCTGCGCGGCCGGACCGGTGAAAGGCGCGGACTGGCCGAGCACGAGGGGCGCTTCGGCCTGCGCCTGCGCGATACGAAAGCTGCCGAGCGTGGCGGCGGCCCCGAGGGCCAGAGAAAAATGCCTGCGATTCACCATTGTGAAAAACTCCCTCTGCGCCCGCTGCGCGTTTTCTCGCACTCAATTTAGACTTGCCCGATGCCCCACGCACCGGACTCCCTGGAAGCAACGACTTCCGCTCCACCGACCAGCCAGACCACCACCGTGCTGGGCGCCTGCCCGCACGATTGCCCCGACACCTGCGCGCTCGTCACCACCGTCAAGGACGGCGTGGCCGTGAAGCTGCAGGGCAATGCCGCCCATTCGCACACCGGCGGCGTGCTCTGCACCAAGGTGTCGCGCTACATCGAACGCAACGACCATGCCGAGCGGCTGGTGCAGCCCCTGAAGCTCGTCGGCCCCAAGGGCAGCGGCCAGTTCGAGCCGGTCTCGTGGGATGCCGCACTGGACGACATCGCCGCGCATCTTCGGTCATTGCGCGCCGATCCGGAAGCAATTCTCCCCTACTCTTATGCGGGCACCATGGGGCTGGTGCAGGGCGAATCGATGGACCGGCGCTTCTTCCACAAGCTCGGCGCATCGCTGCTGGACCGCACGATCTGCTCGATGGCTGGCGGCGAGGCCATGGTCCACACGCTGGGCGGCAAGGTCGGCATGCGGATCGAGTTCTTCGCCGAGGCGAAACTGATCCTGATCTGGGGCAGCAACTCCATCGCGAGCAACCTGCATTTCTGGCGCCACGCCCAGGCCGCCAAGCGTGCGGGCGCACGGCTGGTGTGCATCGATCCGCGCAAGACCGAGACCGCTGACAAGTGCGACGAGCACATCGCGCTGCTGCCCGGCACCGACGCCGCATTGGCCCTGGCGCTGATGCACGAGCTGATCGTGCACGACTGGCTCGACCACGACTACATCGCCAACCACACGCTGGGCTGGGAGCAACTGCGCGAGCGCGCGCTGCAGTGGCCGCCCTCGCGCGCGGCCGAGGTCTGCGGCATTCCCGAGGCGCAGATCGTGGCGCTGGCCGAGGCCTACGGCACGACCAAGCCGGTCGCCATTCGCCTGAACTACGGCATGCAGCGCGTGCGCGGCGGCGGCAACGCGGCCCGCGCGGTCGCCTGCCTGCCGGCGCTGGTGGGCGCCTGGCGCCACCGGGCCGGCGGGGTGCTGCTGAGCAGCTCGGGCCATTTCCCGGTCGACCGCGCCGCGCTGCAGCGCCCCGACCTGCTCGAAGGACGCCGCCCGCGCACCATCAACATGAGCACCATCGGCGATGCCCTGCTCGACGAGGCCAAGCCGGTGAAGGCCATCGTTGTCTACAACAGCAACCCCGTCGCGGTGGCGCCCGATTCGGCCAAGGTGGTGGCGGGCTTCGCGCGCGAAGACCTCTTCACCGTGGTGCTGGAGCAGTTCCGCACCGACACCGCCGACTACGCCGACTACCTGCTGCCCGCCACCACGCAGCTGGAGCACTGGGACATCCACACCAGCTACGGCCACACCGACGTGCTGCTGAACCGCCCCGCGGTCGCGCCGCGCGGCGAGGCCCGCAGCAACGCCTGGGTGTTCCGCGAGCTGGCCCGCCGCATGGGCTTCGACGAGCCCTGCTTCTCGGACGACGACCAGGCGCTGTGCCGCACCGCATTCGCCGAGAACGCCATCGACTACGCACAGATGCTGACCCAGGGCTTCACGACTGTGAAGCTGCCCGAGGCGCCGTTCGCCGAAGGCCAATTCCCCACGCCCTCGGGCCGCTGCGAATTCTTCAGCGCGCGCCTCGAAGCCATGGGCATGGACGGCGTGCCCGACCACGTGCCCAACTGGGAACCGGCCGGCAGCTCGACTGAATTTCCGCTCGCGATGATCTCGCCGCCCGCGCGCAACTTCCTGAACTCCACCTTCGTCAACGTGACGAGCCTGCGTGCCATCGAGGTCGAGCCGCTGCTGGAGATCCACGCGGCCGACGCCGCCGCGCGCGGCATCGAGGACGGCGCGATGGTGCGCGTGTTCAACCAGCGCGGCGAGCACCGTTGCCGTGCCGAGGTGTCGCGCCGCGCACGCCAGGGCGTGGTGCATGGCATGGGCATCTGGTGGCGCAAGTTCGGCGGCGACGGCACCAACGTCAACCAGCTCACGAGCCAGCGGCTGACCGACATCGGCCGCGGCCCGACCTTTTACGACTGCCTCGTCGAAGTCGAACGCTTGTGAGGGCGATCACGGTACTGACACTGGCCGGCGCACTGTTCCTCACGGGTTGCGCCGACCTCCGCTACTACTGGCAGTCCGCCAGCGGCCACATCGGCATCATGCGGGCCGCCAAGCCCGTGCCCGAGTGGCTCGCGGACCCGGCCATCTCGGCGCCGCTCAAGGCCAAGCTCGAACTCACGCAGCGCATCCGCCGCTTCGCCTCGGCCGAGCTCGGCCTGCCCGACAACGCGAGCTACAAGTCGTACGCCGACCTGCACCGCCCCGCGGCCGTGTGGAACGTGGTGGCCGCGCCGCCGTACTCGCTCACGCTCAAGAGCTGGTGCTTCCCGGTGGCCGGCTGCGTGGGTTATCGCGGCTACTACAGCGAGCAGGCCGCCAGGACCGAAGCCGAGGCGCAGCGCGCACTCGACCTCGAAGTGGCCGTGTACCCCGTGCCCGCGTACTCCACGCTGGGCTGGATGAACTGGGCCGGCGGCGATCCGCTGCTCTCCACCTTCATCGGCTACCCCGAAGGCGAGCTCGCGCGCCTCGTGTTCCACGAACTGGCGCACCAGGTGCTGTACGTGCCGGGCGACACGGTGTTCAACGAGTCGTATGCGACCGCGGTCGAGCGCATTGGCGGCGGGATGTGGCTGCAGCGCGAAGCCGGCGAGGCGGCGCGTCGTGAGTACGCGCAGTTCGACGGCCAGCGCCAGGATTTCCGCGCGCTCGCCCTCAACACGCGCCGCGCGCTCACGCAGGTGTACGAGTCGCCCGAGGCCAAGGCCAAGGACTGGGCCGCCGTCGAGGCGATGAAGAAGGCCGCGATGGACGACTTCCGCGCGCGCTACGCCGAGCTGAGGAAAGGCTGGCCCGGCCCGCGCCAGGGCGCCTACGATGGCTGGGTGGCGCGCGCCAACAACGCGGCCTTCGGTGCGCAGGGCGCCTACGACGACCTGGTGCCGACTTTCGAGGCGCTGTTCGAGCGCGAAGGCCGCGACTGGCCGCGCTTCTACACTGAGGTCCGGCGCATTGCCGCGCTATCGACCATGGAAGAACGCCGGAGTGCCTTGCAGGCCGCCACGGGCATCCTGCAGACCCATTCCAGCGACAACAACAACGGAGATCACGGTGCCTGACATCCATATCGAGAGAAACCACACGCTGGGCATTGCCGGCGCCCGCGAAGTCGCGCGCCAATGGGTGCAGCAGGTCGAAGAGGACTACGGCCTGGAGTGCACCTACACCGAGGGCAAGGACTGCGACGTTGCCCAGTTCAGCCGCCCCGGCATCGACGGCACGGTCGAGGTCACGGCAAGCACCTTCAAGCTCGAGGCCACGCTGGGCTTCCTGTTCAGCAGCTTCAGCGAGCAGATCGAGCAGAAGATCTCGCGCAACCTCGACGAGTTGCTCGATTCGCCGAACGGCGGCACGCGCTTCGCCTGAACCCGGGGCGGCTCACACGATCGTGTAGCCGCCATCGACCGGCAGCGCCACGCCGCTGACCATCGATGCGCCATCGGAGAGCAGGAAGAGGATCGGCACGACTACCTCCTCAACCAGCGCAAACCTTCCCATCGGAATGTTCCTCAAGGCCGCCGCGCTCTTGGCCGGATCGGCCCAGGCCTGTTCGGCCATCGGCGTGAGCGTCACGGTCGGATTCACGCTGTTCACGCGAATGCCGTGCGGCCCGAATTCGAGGCACAGCGAGCGCGTGATCGCGTCCATTGCCGCCTTCGAGGCGCAATAGCAAAGGTGCGCATCGAGCGCGACCAGCGCGGCCTGGCTCGACACGTTGACGATGCTGCCGCGCACGCCGGCCGCGATCATCGCCTTGCCGCAGCGCGCGGCGACCAGTGCCGCGGCGCGCGCGTTGACGGCCATCACGGCGTCGAAGCTCTCGGCCCGCAGGTCGAGTGCGGATTCGAGCAATGCGATGCCGGCGCAGTTCACCACGAGGTCGAACGCCGGCAGCGGTGCGAGCGCGCGTTCCAATGCGGCCGCATCGCCGACGTCGATGACCAGCTGCGTGCAGCCGGCCTCTGCGTGCAGTGCATCGAGCGCCGCCGCGTTGCGCCCCACAGCCGTCACCGCCGCGCCCGATTGCGCGAGCCGCACCGCCACCACGCGGCCGATGCCGCTGCTTGCGCCGGTCACGAGCGCGCGCCGGCCGGAAAAGTCGAAAGAGGTCGTCATGTCAGTCGGTGCATCGCATCGCGCAATGCGGGATAGAGGGATTTGTAGATCTCGAAGCGTTCGCGATAGACAGCCTGCGCCGCAGGCTCGGGCCGCGCGCGTTCCACCAGCGTGACCCAGCCGCGCTCGGCCGTCGCCGCATCGACCAGCCCCGCGCCGAGCGCCGCGAGCATCGCCGCACCGAGGGCCGCCTCGACCTCTTCCTCGATGGTGAACACCGGGTAGCCGGTGATGTCCGCGACGATCTGCATCCAGAGATCCGAATGCGCTGCACCGCCGACCACGATGAGGCGCTCGTCCAGCGGCTGGCCGCTTTGCCGACCGGCCTCGATGTTGTGCTGCAGCGCGAAGCTCACGCCTTCCAGCACGGCGCGATAGAGATGCGCGCGGCTGTGCGCGAGCGAGAGGCCGATGAACGCGCCCTTGGCCTGCGCGTCCCATATCGGGCTGCGCTCGCCCATCAGGTAAGGCAGGAAGACCAGGCCCTCCGCGCCGGGCGGCACCTCGACGGCCTTGCGCTCGATCAGCGCGTGCGCGTCTTCGCCGGTGCGCGCGGCCTCGGCCACCTCGGCCTGGCAGAAGGCTTCGCGGAACCAGGTGACGGCCGCACCCGCGGTGATCGCGCCACCGAACACATAGCTGCGGTCCGCGCCGCGGTAGACGTGAGGCATCGTGATGAGCTTGTGGCGCGCGTCCACCGTCGGGCTCACGAAGCCCCAGCACATGCTGGTGCCGATCATCGCGACATGGTCGCCACTGCCGGTCACGCCCGCACAGAACGTGGCCACCGCCGCATCGACACCGCCGGCCATCAGCGGCATGCCTTCGGCAAGGCCGAGCTTCGCGGCCCATTCGGCATTCAAGCCGCCGACCACATCGCTGGATTCGACAAGGCGCGGCGGCATCATGCGTGCCGGAATGCCCAGCATGCCGAGCGCTTCATGGGACCAGCTGCGCCGCGCCGCGTCGTACACGCCGCCGATGTTGCCGGCCGAGCTGTGGTCGACCGCGAGTTCGCCGGTCAGCCGCCAGTTGATGTAGCTGTTGGGCGGCAGGAACCAGCGCGTCTGCGCCCACACCTCGGGCCGGTGCTCGCGAATCCACAGCATCTTGGTGTAGCCGTAGTAGCTGTCCACGCCGTTGCCGGTGATCGCTTGCAGCTTCGCGACGTCGACGTTCGCATTCACCGCATCGACCTCGGCGGTGGCGCGGCGGTCCATCCAGATCAGGCACGGGTGCAGCGGCTGCATGGCCTTGTCGACCGGGATGCCCGCGCCGCCGTAGAGGCTGCTCACGCACATCGCGGCGATGTCCGCGGGCGCGACCTTGCTCTTCGCCACGCAGGCGCGCACGCTCCCGCACACCGCGTCGAACCACACCGCACAGTCCTGCTGCGCCCACAGCGGCTTCGGCGTCTCGGGCTGGTAGGCCACGCTCGCCTGCGCATGCACCTTGCCGTCGATGCCGACCAGCAGGCACTTGGTGCTCTGCGTGCCGATGTCGACACCGATCACGTATTTCATGACGTCGCGTTCCGCTGCTGGGGCTGCGGCTTGAGCAGCACCTTGATCGAGTCGAGCGAGTTCGCCAGCGCGAACGCACGTTCCCATTCGGTCAGCGGGAAGTCGTGCGTCACGATGCCCTTTGACGTGACGAGCCCGCGTGCCAGCAGGTCGATGGCGATCGGATAGCAGTACGGCCCCAGGTGCGCGCCGCGCACGTCCAGCTCCTTGCGGTCGCCGATGATCGACCAGTCGGCGCTCGTCTCCGAGCCGAACACGCTGAACTCGACGAAGCGGCCGAGCTTGCGGATCATCTCCAGCCCCTGCGTCACGCCGATGGGCGCGCCGGTGGTCTCGATGTACACATCGCAGCCGTAGCCTTCGGTCAGGCCCTTGACGACGGCATCGGCGTTCTCGGTCTTCGGGTTGATCGTCACGTCGGCGCCGTACGCCTTCGCAAGCGCGAGGCGCTCGGGCACGAGGTCGATCACGATCAGCTTCTTCGGTGTCTTGAGCCGCGCAGCCTGCACCATCATCAGGCCCAGCGGGCCGGCGCCCGCGATCACCACCACGTCGTCGAGCTGGATGTCGCCGCGGTTCACCGTGTGGATCGCGCACGAGAGCGGCTCGATGATGGCCGCGTCTTCCAGCGAGATGCCGTCGGGGATCTTGTGCACGCGCGAGGTCGGCGGCAGCCGCATGTAGTCGGCCATGCCGCCATCGGCCACGATGCGCTGGAAGCCGAAGATGTTGTGCACCTCGCACATCCAGTACTTGCCCGAGGTGCAGAAGCGGCACTTGCCGCAGGGCACTATCTGCTCGGCGATCACGCGGTCGCCCTTCTCCACGCCGAAGTGTTCGGCCGCGCCTTCGCCGAGCGCTTCGACATAGCCGAAGAATTCATGGCCCGGGATGACCGGCGCCTTCACCCACGAGGGCTGGCCGTCGCCGCCCCAGAACATCTTCGCGCCCGAGTGGCACTTGCAGTCGGAGGCGCAGATGCCGCAGGCGGCGATGGAGATCAGCAGTTCGTTGCGGCCGATGGTGGGCATCGCGACGGTTTCGAGCCGGTAGTCCTTCGGGCCGTGGCACACGACGGCCTGCATGGCGGCGAGTTCGCCGATGGCGCCCGAGGCGCCGGGCTGGAGCTTTTGATAAGACATGGGTTCCTTGTGGTCAGAGAGGTGTTGGGTATTGGTTGGGTTTTTCTCCCTCCCCTTCCGGGGGAGGGCTGGGGTGGGGGCAAGCGGCGTCACCACTGGGCACGCTCTGCCTGCCCCCATCCCAGCCTTCCCCCAAAGGGGGAAGGAGCAAGACAGAAGAGGGTCAGCGTTTGGCTTCGCGGCTGATGAAGATGGCGAGCAAGACGATGCCGCCCTTGATGATCAATTGCAGGTACGGCGACACGCCGATCATGTTGAGACCGTTGTTCAGCACGCCGAGCAGGAGCGCACCGACCAGCGTGCCGACGATGGCGCCGCGCCCGCCGGCGATGGACGTGCCGCCCATCACCACCGCCGCGATGGCATCGAGCTCGAAGCCCACGCCGACGCCGGGTTGCCCGCTGGTGACACGCGCCGCCTGCACGATGCCTGCGATGGCCGCGGTGAGGCCGCTCAACGCATAGACGAGCAGCTTGTAGCGCGACACGCGCACGCCAGACAAGCGCGTCGCTTCCTCGTTGCCGCCGATGGCATACACATACCGCCCGAACGGCGCCATGTTGAGCAGCACATACGCCACGAGGTACGTCGCCAGCATGATGAGGATCGGCACCTTGATGCCCGCGAGCACGCCGCCGCCGAGGAAGGCGAACGACTCCGGCAGCCCGTCGATCGGATAGCCGCCGGTGTAGATCAGCGCAATGCCGCGCGCGATGCCCATGGTGGCGAGCGTCACGATGATCGGCGGCATGCGCAGGTACGCCACGCAGTAGCCGTTGAAGAGGCCGATCACCACGCCCACCGCCAGCCCGAGCGGCACCGCGAGCATCGGCGGCAGCCCGAACTGCACCATCATTCCCGAGGCCAGCGTGCCCGACAGCGCGACCACCGCGCCCACCGAGAGGTCGATGCCGCCGGTGAGGATCGCGGCCGTCATGCCGACCGCGATGATCGCGTTGATCGAGGACTGCAGCGCGATGTTCTGCAGGTTGCCCCACGAGAGGAAGTTGTCGGTCGCGACGATCATGAAGACCGAGATCGCGACCAGCCCGACCAGCGGCAGGAAGGCCGTCGAGCGGCGCAGCTGGGTGAAGAACCCGCCAGTGGGAACCGGCGGCGTGGGGTGAGTGGCGGTGGCATTCATTGCGAACCCCCTGTGGTTGCGTGGCGCATGATGTCGCCCGAGTTGATGGAGTCGCCCTCCAGCGTGGCCACGATGGACCCGCCCGAGAACACGGCGACGCGGTCGCACATGCCGACGATCTCGGGCAGCTCGCTCGAGATCATCACGATGGCTTTGCCCTGGCGCGTGAGTTCGCGCATCAGGCTGTAGATCTCGGCCTTGGCACCGACGTCGATGCCGCGCGTGGGCTCGTCGAAGATCAGCACCTCGCTCGCGTGGCCGAGCCAGCGCGCGATCACCACCTTCTGCTGGTTGCCGCCCGAGAGCGTGGCCACGCGCGTCTCGATGCTCGGGGCCTTCACGCCGACGCGCCTGGACAACTCTGCGGCCGATTGCTTCTCCGACTTCTGGCTCACGAGCCCCGCGCTCCTGTGCTTGCCCAGGTTGTTCATCGAGATGTTGAAGCGGATCGTGAAGTCGGTGATCAGCCCTTCCACCTTGCGGCTCTCGGGTAGGAGGCCGATGCCGTTCGCGAGCGCCTCGGTCGGGTCGTTCAGTCGCACGGGCTTGCCGTTGCGCAGCACCGTCTTGCGATGCACGCGGTCGGCGCCCATCATCCCGAGCGCGAGTTCGGTGCGGCCCGACCCCACGAGCCCCGCGAAGCCGAGGATCTCGCCTTCGTGCAGGTCGAAGCTGTTGACCGGCCCGCCCTTGGCGAGCTGGATCTCCGGCACTTCGAGCACCTTGCGTCCGCGCGGCGCTGGCACGGGCTTGGGCGGAAAGTTGTGCTCGATCTTGCGGCCGACCATCATCCGGACCAGCGCATCGATATCGGTCGCACCGACGTCCGCATGCCCCGCGTTGGCGCCGTCGCGCAGCACGCTGATGCGGTCGCACACCTCGAAGATCTCATCGAGATGGTGCGAGATGAAGATCATCGCCACGCCCTTGGCACGCAGCTCCCGCATGATCCTGAAGAGATGCCCGGCCTCGTTCGGCGTGAGCGTGGCGGTCGGCTCGTCGAGCACCAGCAGGCGCGCCTTCAGCGACAGCGCCTTGCCGATCTCCACGAACTGCTGCTGCGCGACCGAGAGGCGGCAGATCGGCACATCGAGGTCGATCTGCACGCCCAGTTCGTCGAAGAGCTGCTGCGCCGAACGCTTCATCGCAGCCTTGTCCATCAGCCCGAAGCGGTTCTTCAGGTAGCGGCCGAGGAAGATGTTCTCCACCGCGTTCAGGTACGGGATGAGACTGAACTCCTGGAAGATGATGCCGATGCCCGCCGCGATCGCGTCGTTGTAGCCCGCGAATTTGCGCTCGCTGCCTTCGATGAAGATGCGGCCCTCGTCGGCCTGGTAGATGCCGCCGAGGATCTTCATCAGCGTCGACTTGCCCGCGCCGTTCTCGCCGAGCAGCGCGTGCACCTCGCCCTTGCGGATCGAGAGGTCGATGCCCGAGAGTGCCTTCACGCCCGGAAAGCGCTTGGACACGCCTTCCAGCCGGAGCATTTCTTCGCCTTCTGCGGAGGTCATGGCCGGGCCGCTTACCAGGTGAAGGTCTTCGCGCCCTCGGCGTCGATCAGCTTCACGTCCACCGGCACCGCGGCCGGCACGTTGGCGCCCCACTTCTTGGCGAGCGCGATGCCGATGGCCAGGCGGATCTGGTCGCGCGGGTACTGCGCGGTGGTCGCGATGAACTTGGAGCCGGGCTTCTGCATCGCCTTGATCGCTTCGGGCGCGCCGTCCACGCTGGTGAGCTTCACGTCCTTGCCGCTCGCATCGATGGCCGCGAGCGCGCCCATCGAGCCGCCGTCGTTCACGCTGAAGATGCCCTTGAGGTCCTTGTTGGCCTGCAGGATGTTCTCGGTCACGGTGAGCGCTGTGGCGCGTTCCTGCTTGCCGTTCTGCGTGCTCACGACCTTGATGCCGGGGTACTTCGCGAGCGCTTCGCGGCAGCCCTTCACCCGCTCCAGGATCGGCACGACCGGAATGCCGTCGAGGATCGCCACGTCGCCCTTCTCGCCGATGCTCTTGGCGAGGTACTCGCAGGCCAGGCGCCCGGCGTCGGTGTTCTTGGAGCCGACGAAGGAGTCGACCGGGCCTTGCGCATTCGCATCGACCGCCACCACGATCAGCCCCGCCTTCTTGGCCGAGCGCACCGCCGACTGCACGCCGGTGGAGTCGGTGGGGTTCAAGAGCAGGATGTCGACCTTCTTCTGGATCATGTCTTCCACGTCGCCGATCTGCTTGGCCACGTCGTGCCGCGCGTCGGTGGTGACCACGGTCGCGCCGATGGTGGCCGCGGCTTCTTCCAGGGCCTGCTTCATCGTCACGAAGTAGGGGTTGTTCAGCTCCTGGAAGGTCATGCCGATGCGCAGCGGCTGCTTGGGCGCCTGCGCCTGGGCGGCGGTGGCGCCGCAGGCGAGGGCGGCGGTGAGGACGGTGGCTTTGAGAAGGTTCTTCATGGTTGCGGTCTCCTTGGGTTTGTTGGCTGACGAAAAAACACGGGCAAAGGCGTGCCCCACGCGGCGCCCGGAGCGCCGCGCCGGTCACGACGCGGGAGCAGGAAAACGAACGCCGGCTACGGCGAACTGGCGGCACGCGAGGCCGCGGCCTGCATGCGGTGGAAGTTGCGGAACTTGGTCGGCGGCATGCGCTTGTGCAGGAGGAACTGCCGGTTGAAGTTCGATACGTTGTTGAAGCCCACGTCCATGCAGACGTCGAGCACCGGCTTCTCGCTGCTGGTGAGCAGTTCGCAGGCGCGGCTGATGCGCAGCCGGTTCACATAGCGCACGAACGACTGGCCGGTGTGCTTGCGGAACGACCGCGAGAACGCGCTCGGGCTCTGGCCCACCAGCTCGGCCAGCATGGGCTCGCGCAGTTCGTCGCCGAGGTTGGCGGCGATGTGCGCGAGCACGTTGTTGATGGCGTGCGACATGAAGGCCTTCGGGTCGGGCTTGAAGGCCGGGCTCGCGAGCCGCTGGCGGTCATGGCTGTCGACCAGGAGTTCGAGCAGCGAGAGCAGCAGGATCACGCGGCGCAGGCCCCGCGCCTCCAGCAGCGATTCCATGATCGGCTTGGCTGCGATGGCCGTCTCGGCGGAGAACAGCAGGCCCGAGCCCGATTCGGCCAGCAGCGGCACGATGCGCTGGAATTCGGGGAAGGCGGCGCTCATGTGGGTCATCAGTTCGGCGGGGAACTGGATCACGATGCCGCGCCGCTCGACGCTCTGGCCCGCGGGCACGTCGCTGATCCAGTTGTGCGGCAGGTCGGGCCCCATCAGCACGAGGTTGCCGGGTTCGAAGTGCCCCACGTGGTCGCCCACGAAGTAGACGCCCTTGGTCTCCACGATCAACTGGATCTCGTACTCGGGATGGAAGTGCCAGCGCACCGTGCGGTACGGATAGCCGTGCGCCCAGGCGGTGAACGATTCATCGCTGCGGACTTCGACGATTTCCAGATCGGGTTGCATGAGCGGTTCCTTTTCCTTGTCTCTTTGTTCTGTGGGTGGCGTGTGACAGCGTGGGGCGGACTGTACGAATCGCCCAGGACGCCAACAACCAGAGATGAGGCCTGAAATTGATACTTTTTTGACCTTTGCACAAGCGGGTGGGCGAAGGCATTGCGGTGCAGCAAACCCCTTTCTCCTCGGGAGAGAGGGGCTGCCGGCGGGCGATTGCTGCGGTGCGGGAAGTGCCGGAAATGCGGTGTCAAGAATTCATAGGTGTTTTCCCGCCCCGAAGGGCGCTCGCCGCGACGCGGCACACTCTGGCGCCATGACGAAAACCACTTCTTCCCAAGCCACGCCGACCACCGCCGGCCCGCTGGCCGGCCTCAAGGTCGTCGAGCTCGGCCAGCTGATCGCCGGGCCCTTCGCCGCACGCACGCTGGCCGACTTCGGCGCCGAGGTGGTGAAGATCGAGCCGCCCGGCGCGGGCGATCCGCTGCGCACCTGGCGGCTGCTGAAAGACGGCACGTCCGTGTGGTGGCAGGTGCAGTCGCGCAACAAGCGCTCGCTGGCGCTCGACCTGCGCGAGCCCGAAGCGCAGGCCATCGTGCGGCAGCTCGCGGCCGAGGCCGACGTGCTGATCGAGAACTTCCGCCCCGGCGCGATGGAAGGCTGGGGCCTCGGCCCTGACGCGCTGCTGGCCGCCAACCCCGGCCTTGTGATGCTGCGCATCAGCGGCTACGGACAGACCGGCCCCTACCGCGACCGCCCCGGCTTTGGCGTCGTGGCCGAGGCGATGGGCGGGCTGCGGCACCTCACGGGCGAGCCGGGCCGCGTGCCGGTGCGCGTGGGCGTGTCGATCGGCGACACGCTGGCGTCGCTGCACGGCGTGATCGGCGTGCTGATGGCGATGCAGCACCGCCACGCGACGGTGAGCGCGGAGTACCCGAAGGGCAGGGGGCAGGTGATCGACGTGGCGCTCTACGAGGCGGTCTTCAACTGCATGGAAAGCCTGCTGCCCGAGTACGGCGAATTCGGTGCGGTGCGGGAAGCCGCCGGCAGCGCGCTGCCCGGCATTGCGCCGACCAATGCCTACCGCTGCGCGGACGGCGGCTACGCGATCGTCGCGGGCAATGGCGACAGCATCTTCCGCCGGTTGATGGAATGCATCGGCCGGCCGGACCTGGCCGCCGATCCGGCGCTGGTCGGCAACGCGGGCCGCGTGGCCCAGGTGGACATGCTCGATGCCGCCATCGGCGACTGGGCCGCCGCGCGCACCGTGGACGAAGTGCTCGCCGCGCTCGATGCGGCGCACGTGCCGGCCGGCCGCATCTACACCATCGCCGACATCGCGGCCGATCCGCACTACGCCGCGCGGGGCATGCTCCAGCAGGTGCGGATGCCCGACGGCAGCGCGCTCGCGGTGCCCGGCTTCGTGCCCAAGTTGTCGCTCACGCCGGCGAGCCACCGGCACAATGCGCCGGCGCTGGGGGCGGATACGGATGCGGTGCTGAGGGAAATCGGCCTGAGCGCCGAGCAGATCGCCGCGCTGCATGCGCGCGGGATTGTCGGGTCCCCTTCGTGAAACACCGCGGAACCGGCTTCGCCGGGCCGCAGGTGTTGCCCCCGGAAGGGGGTTGGCGCAGCGACACGAAGTGCGCGGAGCCTGGGGGAGAGCCTAGCCTGCGCGCAGGGATTCGATCAGGTCGATGTACTTCTGCTTGGCCTCGTCGCTGCTCGCACCCTTCTGGGCGGTCCACGCGTCCCACTTGGCGCGCGCGACGATGTCGCTGAAGCTGGGCTTCTTGGCGGTGTTGTCGCCCTCGGTGGCCTGCTTGAAGAGGCCGTAGATCTTCAGCAGCGTCGGGTTGTCGGGGCGCTCGGCCAGCAGCTTGGAGTTGGCTTGGGCGGCTTCGAATTGGGCGTTGAGGTCGGACATGGTGGATGGATCCATCGAAAAACAAAACGGGAATCCCGCATCTTAAATTGCGCGGTACATGCCCGTACCGGGCGGGGCCTGACTCAGTCGCGCAGGCCCGCCCGTGCGAGTTCCACGTCCAGCCGCTCCCGCGCATCCGCCGGCTCCATCGCCGCGGCCTTTTCGTAGAGCCGGGTGGCCTCGGCCATGCGCGAGTCGCCATGCAGCATCAGCAGCGCACGGGCGTACTCCATCATTCCGGCGGGCGAGTGCGGGTGCAGTTCGAGCCCGCGCTCGAACAATTCCACCGAGGTCTCGGCGCGCACGCCGTAGGTCATGCGGCCGACCAGCGCGCCCACCTTGTCGATCACCTCGGCATGGAACGCGGCCAGCGCGAGGTGCGCGTCGGCGTGCGCCGGCTGCAGCGCGATCACATGCTCCAGCGCGCCCTTGAGCTTGCTGCCCAGGCCCTGCGCCAGCGCGCGCGCCACGCTGATGCCCTGGCTGTAGCGGCCCAGCGCGTAGGCCTGCCAGTAGAGCGCCTGGCAGTTGTCGGGCTCGGCGGCGGCCTGCGTGCCGGCGCGCTCGATCACCTGGCGGAACATCGCGAGCCGGGTGGCCTCGCGCGGCTCGAGGTAGTTGGCATAGATGGCGGTGGCCTGGTTGGCGAGCACCAGGCCTTCGGAGCCGTGCAGGAGGCCGATGGCGGCGGCGCGTTCGAATTCGCCGCTGTGGTACAGCGCCCAGCCCTCGGCCAGCGGCGCGTCGGCGTCCGGCGGCGGCAGGTGGTGGCCGGCATGCAGGCGTGGCCAGTGCGGCAGCACGCTGCGTGCGTCGAAGCGCGGCACGTCGGCGTAGGGCAGGGGCGTCCACGGTTCCGCGTTGGCGGCGACCGGGCCGGCGGACATCAGCGAGAGCGGTTTGAAATCGGGGTGGGGCATGGTGTGGACAGGCCCTAGGCCGCCATGTCGACAGTGGGAGCCACGTTGTGCGTGGCATCTTCGCCGTTGTAGGCATTGCTCAGTGTCAGCAGATGCCGTCGTTGTTCCCGTCCGAGGTAGGGCGCGAGCAGGTGCAGGGTGTGGTGGCCGCCACGCATCAGCGCGCCCTGGGCATGCGCCGGTTCGAGCGCCTCGCGCGGATTGCGCACGTATTCGTAGCTGAGCCAGTAGGTGAGCACCACGACCATGCTCTGGGCCAGCGGATCGATCTCGTGCGCGTCGATGTCCAGGTGGCCGGCACGGCCGAGGCCCGCGATCAGCTGGCGGATGGCGCGGGCCTTGTTCTTCAGCACCAGCTGGAATTGCGTCTCCAGGTGCCGGTTCTTGCTCAGCAGGTCGTTCAGGTCGCGGTAGAGAAAGCGGTAGCGCCAGATCAGCTCGAACAGCGTGTGCATGAAGAACCACGCGTCTTCCACGTCGTGCACGCCTTCGCTCGCATGCAGCAGCTCGTTGAGCTCGGCCTCGTAGCCTTGGTAGAGCTTGTTGATCAGCTCTTCCTTGGCGGGGTAGTGGTAGTAGAGATTGCCGGGGCTGATGTTGAGCTCGCCCGCGATCAGCGTGGTCGAGACGTTCGGTTCCCCGAAGCGGTTGAACAGGTCCAGTGCGGCTTCGAGGATGCGTTGCGCCGTGCGGCGTGGCGCCTTCTTTGCCATGTCGGTGCCCCCGGTGTGTCTCTTGGTCTTGGGAACACTCTAGCGTATGTGCACTGCACCATGAACGGTGCAGGACATGTTTTGCGGCGCTTAATTTTTGTGCAGTGCCGCAATTCGGTCTCAGCCGGCCTTGGGGCGGCGCAGTGTCTTCTTCGCGGCGGTTGCGGATGCCGTGGTCTTGCGCGCGGTGGTTTTGCGGGTGGTCGTTGCCGCCTTCGCATTGCCCTTCAATTGCGCTTCGAGGGCCTCGACGCGCGCCTGCAGCGCGGCCATGTCGGCGGCCGAGGGGACACCGAGTTTTTCGAGGGCGCGCGCCACGCGCTCTTCGAAGATGTTCTCCAGCTTGCCCCACTGGCCCGCGGCCTTGGTGCCGAACTCGCTGGCGAAGCCGGCCATGCGTTGCTGGGCCTGGGCGAGGGTTTCTTCAGCGGCCGCCTGGGTCTTCTTCTGCATGCCGGCGCCGTCCTTGACCAGCGCCTCGAAGGCCTTGCTGCCCTCCTGCTGCATCTTGGCGAAGGCGCCGAGGCCGGCGAGCCAGATCTGCTGCGCGGAATCCTTGATGCGGTCGGAGGATTTGCTGTTGCCGTTGTTGCTGTCGTCGTCTTGAGTCGCCATGCGGAGTGTTCCTTTGAAAACAATCGGCTGACTCTAGCCGCTGGGCATCGCTCCGGTTAGAGCTTCGCCTCTACGGCGACTACGGCGACTACGGCGTGGCGCCGGCTGCGCGGCTGGCGTCCAGGTGCGCCTTCGCACGCTCGGCCAAGGCCATCTCGCCAGGCGTGCCGGGCGCGAAGGCTTCCACCGGCAGCGGCCGGCCGTGCGAGTCGACCGAGACGAAGACGATCAGGCATTCCGTGGTCTTTTCCATCACGCCCCCCTTCATGTCGCCGCTGCGCACCTCGACCGAGATGTTCATGCTGGTGGTGCCGGTGTAGGCGAGGCGGGCCTCGACCTCGACGAGGTCGCCGATCATGATCGGCCGGTGGAAGCGGATGCTGCCGATGAAGGCGGTGACGCAATAGCGCTTGGCCCAGCTGGTCGCGCAGGCGTAGCCGGCCTCGTCGATCCACTTCATGACCGTGCCGCCGTGGACCTTGCCGCCGAAGTTGACGGTGCTGGGTTCGGCCAGAAAACGCAGGGTGATGGAAGACATGAAGGCCGCCTTTGTTGGATGGGCTGTGGTGGGGAGCCGCGATTATGCGAGCGGGCGCCCGCTTCCGGCCGCGCCGCCCGTCGCCCGGGCGTACACGCTCAGCTGCCGCTGAAAAGCTGGGCCAGCGTGCGCCGCAGCCACGCGTTGCCCGGGTCCGCGTGGAAGCGCTCGTGCCAGTGCTGCTTCACCGCGTAATCCGGCAGCGCGAAGGGCAGCTCCAGCAGCTTCACCGGCTCCTGGGTGGCCAGCACCTTGCCCAGGATGCGCGGCACCACCACGAGCAGTTCGGTGTGCGCCACGATCCGCGCCACGCTCAGAAAGCTCGACAGCCGCACCACCACGTCGCGCTTCAACCCGAGCCGTGCGATGGTCGTGTCGACGATGGCATGCCCCGTCCCGGACGTGGACACCACAGCATGCGCCTCCGCCTCGAAGCGCTTGCGCGTGAGCCTGGCGCCGATGCGCGGATGGTTCTGCGCCGCCAGGCACACGAAGTTCTGCATGAAAAGCGTCTGCTGGTAGAAGCCCGCGTCCAGCTGCGGCATGAAGCCAACGGCCAGGTCGACCTCGCCGTCCTGCAGGCGGCGGCCGCTGTTGGTGGAGATGATCTCGGTCTCGATGTGCACCCCCGGCGCCACGTGCCTGAGGTGGTCGAGCAGGCCGGGCAGCAGCACCACCTCGCTGATGTCGGTCATGCAGATGCGAAAGCGCCGCTGCGCCTCGGCGGGCGCGAAGCTGCTGCGGTTGCCCTGGGCCTGCGCCAGCTGGGCCAGCACCTCGCGCAGGTTCGGGTAGATGCGCTCGGCATGCGGCGTGGGCTGCATGCCCTGCGCGGTGCGGGTGAACAGGCGATCGTCGAAGTGCGCCCGCAGCTTGTTGAGCGCGGTGCTGGCCGCGGCCTGCGCCATGCCCAGCCGCTCGGCCGCCTTGGAGACGTTGCCGGTCTTGTAGACCTCGTCGAACACGGCGAGCCATTCGAGATCGAGCTTGGACATGGTGTTTTTCCGGCGTTCTTTGCTTAGGGCGAAAGACACCATTATCGAAATTTCGAATTCCGTGTATTGGCTGCCGGTCTTGAGGAAATAGTGGGGTGGGTCAACAATGCCCGCAACGGAGACAACCACGCATGAACCCCGCTTCCGCAAGCGCCCCGAAAAGCGCCCCGGCCAACGCCGCCGAACGCAGCGACTACTACGCCCGCATCCGCCCCCTGAACCTCACCCCGCTGTGGGAATCGCTGCACGCCCTGGTGCCGCGCGAGCCGCAGACGCCGTGCGTGCCCGCGCTCTGGCGCTACGACGAGATCCGCCCGCTGCTGATGGAGTCGGCCGACCTCATCACCGCCGAGGAGGCCGTGCGCCGCGTGCTGGTGCTCGAGAACCCCGCGCTGCCTGGCAACTCGTCGATCACGCAGTCGATCTATGCGGGGCTGCAGCTCATCATGCCGGGCGAGGTGGCGCCGTCGCACCGCCATGTGCAGTCGGCGCTGCGCTTCATCGTCGATGGCAAGGGCGCCTACACCACGGTGGGCGGCGAGCGCACCACCATGTACCCGGGCGACTTCATCATCACGCCCTCGTGGGCCTGGCATGACCATGGCAACGAAGGCATCGAAGGCGTGAGCGAGCCGGTGGTGTGGCTCGACGGGCTCGACATCCCGATGCTGCGTTTCTTCGATGCCGGCTTTGCCGAGAACGACGACGCCAAGGTGCAGCACGTCGCGCGCCCCGAGGGCCACAGCCTCGCGCGCTTCGGCCACAACATGGTGCCGGTGCGGCATGACCATGTGTCGGCCACTTCGCCGATCTTCAACTACCCCTATGCGCGCAGCCGCGAGGCGCTCGCGCAGTTGCAGAAGCAGGAAGCGCCCGATGCGTGGCTGGGCCACAAGCTGCGCTACATCAATCCGCTGACGGGCGGCTCGCCGATGCCGACGATCTCGACCAACCTGCAGCTTTGCCCCAGGGGCTTCGCGGGCAAGACGCACCGCGCGACCGACGGCGCCGTCTACAGCGTGGTCGAAGGCCACGGCATCGCCGAGATCGCGGGCCAGCGCTTCGAGTTCGGTCCACGCGACACCTTCGTCGTGCCGTCGTGGGCGCCGCTGCGGCTCTTGTCGCCGGTCAAGGACGTGGTGCTCTTCAGCTTTTCCGACCGCCCCGTGCAGCAGGCCATGGGCATCCTGCGCGAAGCCTTCCTCGAAGACGCCTGAACGGCGGCCGACCTCTTTTCATTTCATCGTTTGACCGTGTGCCGCCGCGTGCGGCAGGAGCCTTCCATGTCCTTCGTTTTCACTCCCCCTTCCATCGTCGGTCTTCCCATCGTCGATTCCGACAAGCTGTTCCCCGTGCGCCGCGTCTACTGCGTCGGCCGCAACTACGCGGCGCATGCCCGGGAGATGGGGTTCGATCCCGACCGCGAACCGCCGTTCTTCTTCTGCAAGCCCAACGACGACGCCTCGGTGGTGCCCGTGGCCGAAGGCCGGACGGGCGCCATTCCGTACCCGCCGCTCACGAGCAACTACCACTACGAAGCCGAACTCGTGGTCGCCATCGGCAAGGGTGGCCGCGACATTCCGGTCGACCAGGCTTCGGGCCACATCCACAGCTACGCCGTGGGCCTGGACATGACGCGCCGCGACCTGCAGATGAAGATGCGCGAGCAGGGCCGGCCATGGGAAATCGGCAAGGCCTTCGACTTCTCGGCGCCCATCGCGCCGCTGCGCACGCTGGCCGATGTGGGCGAGATCAACGCCGGTGCGATCACGCTCACGGTCGATGGCGAGGTGCGCCAGAACAGCGACATCGCGCACCTGATCTGGTCGGTGAACGAAGTGATCGCCAATCTCTCGACGCTCTTCACGCTGCAGCCCGGCGACCTGATCTTCACCGGCACGCCCGAAGGCGTGGGCGCGGTGAAGGCGGGGCAGACGATCAAGGTCAGCATCGAGCGGCTGCCATCGCTCACCGTTCGCATCGACTGATCGCTCGAAGCGCAAAGGCCACGCGATGAGCACATCCCCCACGAAGAATCCGCCCAGCGTGCTGCTCGTCGGCGGCGGCATCGGCGGCATGGCTGCCGCGCTCGCACTCGCGCGCCTCGGCGTTTCCATCGACCTGCTCGAACAGAGCGCGGCCATCGGCGAGATCGGCGCGGGCCTGCAGCTCGGCCCCAACGCCTTCGCCGCGCTCGACGCGCTGGGCGTGGGCGAGGCGGTGCGCCGGGGCTCGGTCTTCACGGACAGGCTGGTGATGATGGACGCGGTCGATTGCGGCGAAGTGGCCTCGGTGCCGGTCGGCGAAGCCTTCCGCGCGCGCTTCAGGAATCCGTACGCGGTGAGCCACCGCGCCGACCTGCATGGCGCGATCCACGAGGCGGTGAAGCAGCATCCGCTGATCCGCTTCCACACCTCGGCGCAGGTCGAGTCCATCGACACCGGCGCGCACGGCGTCACCGCGGTCACGCGTGACGGCCGGCGCTTTCAGGCCGACGCCATCGTGGGCTGCGACGGCGTGAAGTCGGTGGTGCGCGCGAAGCTCATCGGCGATGCGCCGCGCGTCTCGGGCCATGTCGTGTACCGCGCGGTCGTGCCCGCGTCCGACATGCCCGCCGATCTGCGCTGGAACGCGCCCGTCGTCTGGGCTGGCCCGAACTGCCACCTCGTGCACTACCCGCTGCGCCATGGCGAGCAATACAACCTGGTCGTCACCTTCCACAGCCGCGAAGAAGAAGAGTGGGGCGTCACCGACGGGAGCAAGGAAGAAGTGCTCTCGTACTTCGAGGGCGTGCATGCGCGCCCGCGCCAACTGCTCGACCGTCCCACCTCGTGGCGCCGCTGGAGCACCGCCGACCGCGATCCGGTCGACCGCTGGAGCGAGGGGCCGGCCACGCTGCTGGGCGATGCGGCGCATCCGATGATGCAGTACCTCGCGCAGGGCGCCTGCATGGCACTCGAAGACGCGGTGACGCTGGGCGCTGCAGTGAAGGCCTGCGACTTCGACATGACCGCCGCGTTCAAGCTGTACGAAGCCGCACGCGTCGCCCGCACGGCGCGCGTGGTGCTGTCGGTGCGCGAGATGGGGCGGCTGTACCACGCGAAAGGTGTCGAGCGGCTGGTGCGCAACAGCCTCTGGGTCGGGCGCACGCCGGAGCGTTTCTACGATGCCGTCGAGTGGCTTTACGCGTGGCGGCCAGAGCATTGTCTCGACGATGCGCCCGCATCGCTGCAACCTGTCGCGACAGAGCTTTCGTTGCACTGAAACGAGTTTCTTCCATCATCCCCATACGAGGCCGAAGGCCCAGGAGACAAGCACCATGAATTTCTCGCGCGCATTGCTGACGGGCGCTCTCGCCCTGACTGCCACCACAGGCGCGCTGGCGCAGGCCGGCGACTTCCCGAACAGGCCCGTGACCCTGGTCACGCCCTTCGCCGCCGGCAGCGGCCCCGACGCGGTGCTTCGCCTCGTGTCCGACAAGCTCTCGCGCCTGTGGAACCAGCGCGTGGTGATCGACAACAAGCCGGGCGGCGGTGGCTTCATCGCCATCGACCAGGCCCGCCGCGCCGCGCCCGACGGCTACACGCTGCTGCAGCTGGACAGCGAGCACGTCGCTGCGCTGCCGCACCTGTACAAGTCGAAGAACTTCGTGACGCTGCAGCACTTCGATCCGGTGGCCTCGCTGTTCCGCACGCCCTTCTTCGTGGCGGTGGGCACCGATTCGAAGTGGAAGACCATGGGCGACCTGATCGCCGCCGCCAAGGCCGAGCCCGAAGGCGTGGTGTACGGCTCGTGGGGCGTCGGCAGCCCCGGCCACCTGGGCGCGCAGCAGCTGGAGGCGCTCACCGGCATCCGCATGCGGCACGCGCCGTACCGCGAGGTGTCTCAGCTGTATTCCAACGTCGGCACGGGCGAGGTGCCGTGGGCCTTCGCGAGCATCCCGTCGAGCCAGGGCATCTACAAGGCCGGCAAGCTGCGCTACATCGCGGTTGCCGCGCCCAAACGCATTCCGCAGATGCCCGATGTGCCGACCATGGCCGAGGCGGGCGGCCCGGCGTCGCTCGAAGTCAATTCCTTCGTCTCGCTGCTCGCGCCCAAGGGTGTGCCGGCGGCGGTGAAGGCCAAGATCAACGCCGATGTGGCCAAGGTCATCGCCGACCCCGAGATCCGTGCGCGCTTCGACACCTTCGCCTTCGAGCCGCTGGCGTGGTCGCCAGAGGAGATCCAGCGCAACGCCGAGGCCAAGTCGAAGGTGTACGGCGAACTGGTGCGCAGGGGCAACATCAGCCTCGATTAGCGGGAGCGCGCCTTGCCCGCTGTTCCCCTCGGCAGTTAAGCTGGCTTTCTTCGGTTTTTGTTAACTTTTTCACTTCTTTTCGCATGTACGCCAAAAAGAGAGCCCTTTTGATCGCTTGCGGCTTGGCAGCCGCCACCTTGCTGCCGCTCGCCGCCAGTGCACAGAACAGCGCCTGGCCGACCAAGCCCATCCGTTTGCTCGTGGGCTTTCCGGGTGGCTCCACCCCCGACATCGCGGCGCGCACCATCGCCGAGCCGCTGGGCAAGGCGCTGGGCCAGCCGATCGTGGTGGACAACAAGGCCGGCGCCTCGGGCAACATCGCGGCCGACCAGGTGGCCAAGGCCACCGACGACCACACGCTGGGCATCGTCATCAACGGCAACCTGACCTCGTCGAAGATGCTGTATCCGAAGCTGCCCTACGACCCGGTCAAGGACTTCACGTACCTCTCGCTGATCGCGACCGCGCCGCTCGTGCTGGTGGCGCAGAACAACCTGCCCACGGGCGCCGCCTTCTTCGACGCCGCGCGCAAGGCCGGCGACAAGTGGAACTACGGCTCGGTCGGCATCGGCTCGGTCGGCCACCTGGGCATGGAACTGCTCAAGAGCCGCGTACCCGGCTTCAAGCCCGAGCACGTGCCCTACCAGGGCAACCCGCAGGTCATCACCGGCATGCTGGGCGACCAGGTGCAGATGGGCCTGATCCCGCCGGGCGTGGCCATGCCGCAGATCAAGGCCGGCAAGCTCAAGGCCGTGGGCCTCACCGGCGGCCGAAGCGCCTTGGTGCCCGAGATCCCGCCACTGTCCGAAGCCGGCGTGAAGGACTTCAGCCTCGAGGTGTGGGTGGCGCTGCTCGGTCCGGCCAACCTCTCGAAGACCGCGCAGGCGCGCATCGGCCACGAACTCGAAATCGTCATGAAGGACCCGGAGGTCCGCCGCAAGCTCTTCGAGCAGGGCTGGCAGGCCGTGGGCACTTCGCCCGATGGCATGCGCACGCGCGTGACGGAGGAAGCGGCCATCATGAGCAAGATCATTTCCACCCGCGGCATCAAGCTCCAGTAATGACAGTCCAGCAGAAGACCCTGACCGAACCGGCACGCGAGCTGCCGGTCTTCGGCGAATACGACGTGGTGGTGGTCGGCGGCGGCCCTGCCGGCATCGCTGCCGCCGTGAGCGCTGCGCGCCACGGTGCCAACACGCTGCTGGTGGAACGCTACGGCTTCCTCGGCGGCATGGGCACCGCGGGCGGCGTGACCAACTTCGCGGGCCTTTACGGCAAGCGCAACGGCGAGATGACGCTGCTGGTGCGCGGCGTGGCCGATGACCTGCTCGATCGCATCGGCGCGCTCGGCGGCCTCAACAAGCCGCAGGACGGCATGCAGGGCCGTATCCGCGTGCGCTCCTACGACACCTCGGCCTACAAGATCGCGGCCGATCAGTTGCTGCTCGATGCGGGCGTGAACCTCTTGTTCCATGCGTGGGCGGCGGCGGTGATCCGCGACGGCGACCGCATCGCCGCGCTCGTGGTCGAGACCAAGTCGGGCCGTCAGGCGATCCGCGCCAACGCCTTCATCGACGCCAGCGGCGACGCCGACGTGGCCGCCTTTGCGGGCGTGCCCTTCGAGGTGGGCGACGGCCACGGCAGCGGCCTCTTTCCGACCACGATGTTCCGCGTCGGCCAGGTCGATGCCGAGCCCGCGCTCGAAGCCGTCGGCGAGTTCAAGGCCATCAATGACCTGATGGCCAAGGTGCAGCAGCACAAGCCCGGCACCTACAGGTTCCCGCGCGAAGGCGCGATCCTGCGGCCCAACATCGATCCGCGCGAATGGCGCGCCAACGTCACGCAGATCCGCAACACGGCCGGCCGCGCGATGAACGGCGTCGACGCCCGCGAACTCACCGAAGGCGAACTCGAAGGCCGTCGCCAGATCGCCGAGTACTTCAGGTTCATGAAGGCCGAGGTACCGGGCTTCGCGCACTCGGCCATCGTGGAGATCGCGCCGCAGGTCGGCATCCGCGAAACGCGCCGCATCGAAGGCCTCTATGCGCTCGCGGGCGAGGACATCCTCTCGTCGGCCAGGTTCGACGACAGCATCGGCATCAACGCCTGGCCGATGGAAATGCACGCCGATGGCCGCATCGAATGGGCCTTTCCGCGCGACGACAACCGCACCTACAACCAGCTGCCTTGGCGCATGCTGGTGCCGCGCCGGGTCGACAACCTGCTGGTGGCCGGCCGCTGCGCCGCGATGACCCACGAGGGCCAGTCGGCCGCACGCGCGAGCGGCGGTTGCTTCGTCATGGGGCAGGCCGCTGGCACGGCGGCGGCATCGCTGGGCAGCGCGAATTTCGCGGATGTCGATGTGCCGGCGCTGCAGAAGAAGCTCGTTGCCGACGGCGCGGATATCGACCGCTGAATCCCGTGGCGCGCTAGAGTCCGGGGCTTGATGAACTCCAACCCCGGACGAAAAGTGCACCTCCTTTCGTTTTCGACCCCTGCGCGTCGTCTCCTCCTCGCCCTTTCCTGCGCCGCGCTCGGCCTCATGCAATGGGGCTGCGCAAGCACTCCCGAGGGCGAGCCCGTCCACGGCAAGGACGAGGTGGTGAGCTTCTTCGCCGCGAAGGACGGCCGCAAGGTCGTCATCGCCGCGGAGAAGTACCACTACGTGTTCGACGGCGACCCGTCCGTGGCCGCGCTGCTGCGCTGGGACGGGCGCACCAAGATCACGCCCATGCTGACCGGCGAGCTCAAGGTGGCACGCAACCAGAGCTTCGAGGGGACGTACACGCTGCTCGCCTTCGACGCCGACCTGACACCCGAAGACCGCGCCTTCCTCACCCAGACCGGCTTTGCGAAGACCGAGATGAAGTACGGCGACCGCACCGGCACGGCGCTGCGCTACTTCGGCACCGTCTACGGCACGCGCTACGCGGCCGCGCCGGTGAAGCCGGCCGACGCGCTCGATTTTTCCCGGGCGAGCTACGTCTACTACGTCGAGCAGGAAACCGCCACCGGCCCCGCCGCCAAACCCGCGCCGTCGCCGCTGATCTATGACGACGAGGGCAAGCTGCTGGTGGGCGGCGTGCCCATGTTCATCGTGCAGGGCGGCACCGACTACCGCTGCCGCGCGCGCCTCATGGACATCTGCTTCTACAAATAGCAGCGCCCGCTGACCGGGCCGCGACAGCTCGCCGGCCCGGCCTTTGCTATGGTCGAGGGCTGCTTTTTTCCTGCACCGACTGCCCTTTGCCGATGACCACCGATCCCGCCACCGCCGCCCGCCTCGTCGACGAACTCGTCGCCCTCATGCAGCTCGAACCGCTCGGCGGCGACCGCTTCCTGGCCCAGAGCGAAGACATCGGCACCCCGGCCGTGTTCGGCGGCCAGGTGCTGGGCCAGTCGCTCGCGGCCGCGAGCCTCACGGTCGGCGCCGACCGGCCGGTGCATTCGATGCACGCCTACTTCCTGCTGCCGGGCGAGCATGCGCCCATCGAGTACAGCGTCGACCGCGTGCGCGACGGCCGCAGCTTCACCACCCGCCATGTGGTGGCGCGCCAGGGGGAGCGGATCATCTTCGAGATGTCGGCGTCGTTCCAGACGGTGGACGACGGTGTCGAACACCAGCTCGCGATGCCCGAAGTGGAAGGCCCCGAAGGCCTGGTCAGCGAGCTCGACCAGCGCCTCGCCCTCGGCGACCGGCTGCCCGAGCGCTGGCGCATCAAGGGCCTGGAGCCGCACGGCATCGAGTACCGCCGGGTCGAGGCCGACGACCTGCTCACGCCCATCGTGCGGCCTTCGGAAAGTGCGATCTGGATGCGCGCCATCGCGCCGCTGCCCGACGATCCGGTCGTGCACCGCGCGCTGCTGGCCTACGCCTCCGACCACGGCCTCTTGCGCGCCGCGATGCTGCCGCACGGCCTGAGCTTCATGAGCGGCCAGGTGCGCCCCGCGAGCCTGGACCATGCGATGTGGTTCCACCGCGATTTCCGCATGGACGACTGGCTGCTCTACGTGCTCGACTCGCCCAGCGCGAGCGGTGCGCGGGGCCTGTGCCGCGGCAGCCTGTTCACACGCGACGGGCGGCTCGTGGCGTCCACGGCGCAAGAGGGCATGCTGCGCATCGTGCGTTGAGAGAGACCTGCAATTCAAGGACACACCGAATGAAGATCTTCCACTCGCCCGCTTCGCCGTTCGTGCGCAAGTGCATGGTCGTCGCGCACGAACTCGGCATTGCCGACCGCATCGAGAAGCTGCCCAGCGCGGCCGGCCCGGTCAAGCGCGACGCCACGATCCTTCCGAAGAACCCGCTCGGCCAGGTGCCGACCTTCCTGTGCGATGACGGGCAGGTGCTGTACGACAGCCGCGTGATCTGCGAATACCTCAACGACCTGCAATCGGGTTCGCTGTTTCCTGCCGCCGGAAAGGAGCGCTGGGCGCGGCTGACCGAGCTCGCGTTGGCAGACGGCATGACCGCCGCCGCGCTGCTCGCGCGTTACGAGACCATGCTGCGCCCCGAGCCGCTGCGCTGGAGCGACTGGACCGATGGCCAGCTCGCCAAGGTCCAAAGCGGGCTCGAATGGCTGGAGCCGGTTGCGTCGTCTTTCGGCGACCGCGTCGACATCGGCACCATCGCCTTCGGTTGTGCGCTGGGCTACATGGACTTCCGGTTTCCATCGGTCGACTGGCGTGCCGGCGCTCCTGATACGGCGAAGTGGTTTGAGGTGTTCAACCAGCGGGCTTCGATGCAGGCAACGCTGCCGCCGAAGGGCTGAGCTGCATTCGGGAGGCGATCGCGCCGACGGCGTGCATGCGCCCGGAATCCTTGGCTAAATGCGGGTCTCGCTTGAAACGAACCAAGGAAAACCTGCATGTCTTCTGAAGCACAGAAAAAAGTAGCCATCGTCACCGCCGGTGGCAGCGGCATGGGCGCCGCAGCGGCCCGCAAGCTCGCGGACGACGGCTTCCGCGTCGCCATCCTCTCCTCATCGGGCAAGGGCGAAGCGCTGGCGGCCGAGCTCGATGGCATCGGCGTGACGGGCTCGAACCAGTCGAACGATGACATCAAGCGCCTGGTCGACAAGGTGACCGACACCTGGGGCCGTGTCGATGTGCTGGTCAACAGCGCGGGCCATGGTCCCCGTGCGCCGATCCTGGAGATCACCGACGAAGAATGGCACCGCGGCATGGACGTCTACCTGCTGAGCGCGGTGCGCCCGAGCCGCCTCGTGGCGCCGCTGATGGTCAAGCAGGGCGGCGGCACGATCATCAACATCTCCACCTTCGCCGCCTTCGAGCCCGACCCCGTGTTCCCGACCTCGGGCGTGTTCCGCGCCGGCCTCGCAGCGTTCACCAAGCTCTTCGCCGACAAGTACGCCGCCGACAACGTGCGCATGAACAACGTGCTGCCCGGCTTCATCGACAGCCTGCCCGAGAAGGCCGAGTTCCGCGGGCGCATCCCGATGGGCCGCTACGGCAAGACGAGCGAGATCGCCGCCGTGATCGGCTTCCTTGCGTCCGAGGGCGGGGGCTACATCACCGGGCAGAACCTGCGGGTGGACGGCGGCATCACGCGCTCGGTGTAGTGCATGGGTCTTAAGTGGTTGTCCCCATGAGCCGGGCGGTGCCCCGGACCTAGCCTTGGCGGTTCCCGTCGGATGTCCGATGGAGCGGAAAGGCCCCCATGGAAATTCCCGCCTCGGTGTTGAAGAACATGGATCGCACCATCCAGTCCTACGAAGACTCCGCGCGCGAATACAACGCGATCGTGGCGGGCCACCGGCCGCCCGAGATCGTGGACGCGCTGCGCCGGATGATGCAGTTCGTGCCCGCCGGCGGCACCGTGCTCGAGATCGGCTCCGGTTCGGGGCAGGACGCCGACTTCATCGAGTCCCTGGGCGGGGTCGTCAGGCGCACCGATGCGGCGCAGGCCTTTCTCGACCTGCAGGCCGAGCGCGGCAACAAGGGCGAGCTGCTCAACGTCGTGACGGATGCGTTGGGCGGACCCTACAGCGCGATCCTCGCGATGGCCGTGCTGATCCATGTCGATCGCGCGCAGGTCGCACCGGTCCTCTGCAAGGTGTTCGATGCGCTCGAGCCCGGCGGGGTTTTCCTCGTCGGCATGCGCATCGGCGAAGGCGAGACGAACGGCGACTACCAGACCGTGTACTGGGCGAAAGACCGGTTCGCCGATGCGCTCGAAGCGGCCGGCCTGCGAACGCAATGGGACACGCAGTGGATCGGCCGCAAGGATGTGAGATGGGCCGGCTTCCTCGCATGCCGTCCACCGGAGTGAACGCGGGCCGGAGCTACACGCCCAGGTAGCGCGTCCAGAGCGAGCGGTCGGCGTCGAGCGCTGCCGAGTCGCCCTGCCACACCACGCGCCCGCGTTCGAGGATCACATGCCGGTCGGCCAGCGGCAGCAGGCGCTGCACGTACTTGTCGACCACCAGGATCGCTTCGCCTTCGGACTTGAGCGTGGCGATGCAGTGCCAGATCTCCTCGCGGATCACCGGGGCGAGGCCCTCGGTGGCTTCGTCGAGGATCAGGAGACGCGGATGCGTCGAAAGCGCACGCGCGATCGCGAGCATCTGCTGCTCGCCGCCCGAGAGCTGGTTGCCCGCGTTGGCCTTGCGTTCCGCCAGGCGCGGGAACAGGCCGTAGAGCGCCTCGACCGTCCATCGCGGTGCGCTGCCGGGGCGGGGGCGCGCAAAGGCGCGCAGGTGCTCGTCCACGCTGAGGTTCGGGAACACATGACGGCCCTCGGGCACGATGGCCACGCCGCGCCGTGCGATCGCATCGGGCTTGTGCCCGCCGATGGCGGTACCGCCGAACTGCACGTCGCCGCGCATCGGCGAGAGCGTGCCGGTCAGCACTTTCAACAGCGTGCTCTTGCCCATGCCATTGCGGCCCAGCAGCGCGAGCACTTCGCCCGCGCCGATCTTCAGGTCGATACCGAAGAGAACCTGGCTTGCGCCATAGCCGGCCTCGATGGACTTTGCTTCGAGCAATGTCTGTGTCGTCATCGCCGTGCTCATGCGTGTCCTTCCGCTTCCGTACCCAGGTACACCGCCTGCACGTCGGGATGCCCGCGCACTTCGTCGGCCGTGCCGCTCATCAGCACGCGGCCCTGCACCAGCACGGTGAGCCGGTTGGCCAGGCGGAACACGGCGTCCATGTCGTGTTCGATCAAGAGGATGGCCATCGATTCGCGCAGCGATTCGATCAGGTCCACCATGCGCGCCGATTCGTCCGGGCCCATGCCGGCCATCGGCTCGTCGAGCAGCAGCAGCTTGGGCTCGGCCGCGAGCGCGAGCGCCACGTCGAGCGCGCGCTGGGCACCGTGCGGCAGCGTGCCTGCGATGCGATCGCGTTCGCTGCCCAGGCCCACGCGGTCGGCCAGCGCGATGGCGCGCTGCACCAGGTCGCGTTCGCTCGCGCGCGGCGCCATGAAGCGCAGGCTGCTGCCCGCATGGGCCTGCGCCGCGAGCATCAGGTTGTCGTGCACGGTCTCCTTGGCGAACACGCGCGTCACCTGGAAGCAGCGCGACATGCCGGCCGCCACGCGCTGGTGGTCGCGCAGCTTGGTGATGTCGATCTCGTCGAGCAGGATGCGGCCCGCGTCGGCCTTCAAGAGGCCGGTGATCAGGTTCACCAGCGTGGTCTTGCCCGCGCCGTTGGGGCCGATCAGCGCATGCACCTCGCCGCGTTCGACGGTGAGGCTCACATGGTCGGTGGCGAGCAGGCCGCCGAAGCGCTTGACCAATCCTTCGATTCTGAAAAGGCTCATGGTGTTGCCTTGGTGAGTGGCACCGCGCGGCGGCGGCGCGCGAGTGCTGCCAGTCCCTTGGGTGCCCACAACGCGACGGCGATCAGGAGCAGGCCCAGCGGCATGTGCCAGTGCTCGGTGTGCTGCTTCAGGAACTCCTCGAGCAGCAGCCAGACGATGGCGCCCACGGGCCCGCCCCAGCTGCGGCCGAGACCGCCGATCACCACCATCACCAGCAGCGTGGCCGACTGCGTCCAGTGCATCGTCGCGGGGCTGACGAAGCCGTTGCCGCCTGCAAGAAGCGCACCCGCGAGTCCGGCGATGGCGCCGGCAATCGCGAACGCCACCAGCTGCAGCCGGAACACCGGGTAGCCCAGCGCCCGCATGCGTGTCTCGTTGTCGCGGATGCCCATGAGCGCATGGCCGAAGCGCGATTGCGTCGCGCGGTGCAGCCACCAGAGCGCGAGCGCCACGATGACCAGCACGACCCAGTAGAAGTTCGATTCGTTGCCGAGGTCGAGCCCGGGCAGCAACGTGGGCCGGCTCATGAGCGTGTAGCCGTCGTCGCCGCCATAGCGGCGCAGCGACACCACCACGAAGTACAGCATCTGCGCGAAGGCCAGCGTGGTCATGATGAAGTAGACGCCGCGCGTGCGCAGCGCCACCGTGCCGATCAACGCGGCGACGACGCCGGCGACGAGCGCGGCCAGCGGCCACATCACCCATGCCGACATCACGCCCGCGTCGCTGAGCGCCACCACCGTGTACGCGCCCATGCCGATGAAGCCCGCATGCCCGAGCGCCACCATGCCGCCAAAGCCGAGGATGAAATTGAGGCTCGCCGCGGCCAGCGCCACGATGAGCACGCGGCGCACGAAGCCGATGTAGAACTCGAGCCCGAACAAGGGCGCGATCAGCGGAAACGCCGCGAGCAGCACGAAGACGAGCCCGAGGCCGATGGAGCGTGAGGAGAGCTTCATGCGCGCGCCGAGAAGAGGCCCGAGGGGCGGAAGATCAGAACAATCACCATCAGTGCGTACATCGCGACTTCGGCGAAGAGCGGCCCCAGGTCCGCCGCCGTGGCGGGCGGCAGCGTGGCGCGCAGCAGCATCGGCACGAACGCGCGGCCGATGGTGTCGACCACCCCCACCAAGAGGGCGGCCACGAAGGCGCCGCGCACCGAACCGATGCCGCCGATCACCAGCACCACGAGCGCTGGAATCAGGATGGCTTCGCCCATGCCGACCTGCACCGCGACGATGGGCCCCATCAGCGCGCCCGCCAGCGCGGCGAGTGCCGCACCGAGCAGGAACACGCCGTTGAAGATGCGGCCCACGCGCACGCCCATCAGCTCGGCCATCGGCCGGTCGGACGCGCCCGCGCGCACCCGCATGCCGATGCGCGTGTGGTTCACCAGCAGGTAGAGCGCGAGTGCCACCAGCAGCCCGCCGATGAGGATCACGAGGCGGTAGGCCGGGTAGGGCAGGCCGTCCATCAGGTTGACCGGACCCGAGAGCGCGGCGGGCGTCGGTGCCATCACGGGCGAAGGGCCCCAGGCCATCGTCACGATGTCGTCGGCCACCAGGATCACGCCGAAGGTGGCGAGCACCTGCGCGAGGTGGTCGCGTGTGTAGAGGCGGCGCATCAGCAGCACTTCGAGCAGCAGCGCCACCACCACGGTGACCGCCACCGCGATGACGATGGCCGCCGCGAACGAGCCGGTGCGCGTGTGCGCCTCGGCCGCCACGTAGGCGCCCGCCATGAACAGCGAACCGTGGGCGAGGTTCAGCACGTCCATGATGCCGAACACCAGCGTGAGGCCCGCGGCCAGCAGGAACAGCATCAGGCCGTAGCCGAGGCCGTTGAGCAGCTGCTCGAGAACAAGAATTCCACTCATAGCATCAAAAGGATGGCCCGCATTGATTCGAGAAACACCGCGGAACCGGCTTGGCCGGGCCGCTGGTGTTGCCCCCGGTAGGGAGAAGGAGAAGCGGACACGAAGTGCCGCGCAGCCTGGGGGCGAGCCTTATTTCAGCGGGCACTTGTCGGCGTAGGAGTCGCCGTAGTTCGTGAGCACCGTGTTGATCAGCTTGTTCGTGACCTTGCCCTGCGCATCCTTGCCGATCACGCGCAGGTAGAAGTTCTCGATGGGGTAGTGGTTGTTCGCGTACTTGAAGGCGCCGCGCGTCGAGGCGTAGTTGGCCTTCTTCAGCGCGGCGACCACGGCTTCGCGGTTCTGCGCGTTGCCGCCCGATTGCTTCACGGCCGCGTCCATCGCGAGGATCGCGTCGTACGCCTGCGCCGCGTACACCGATGGGTAGCGGCCGTTGTATTCCTTGCGGAACGCGGCCACGAAGGCCTTGTTGGCGGGGTTGTCCAGGTCGTGCGCCCAGTGCGAGGTGTTGAAGAGTCCGAGCATCGGTTCGCCCACGGCGCCGATCACGTCTTCGTCGGCCGAGAAGCCGCTGGTGACCAGCGTGATGTCCTTCGACAGGCCTGCGCCCACGAACTGCTTGATGAAGTTGATGCCCATCGCGCCGGGCAGGAAGAAGTAGATCGAGTCGGGCTTGGCCGCGCGCAGCTGCGCGAGTTCGGCGGCGTAGTCGATCTGGCCGAGCTTGGTGTAGAGCTCGTCGGCCACCTGGCCCTTGAACTGGCGCTTGAAGCCGCCCAGTGCATCCTTGCCTGCCGGGTAGTTGGGGGCGATCAGCACCGTCTTCTTGAAGCCGCGGTCCTGCGCGAACTTGCCGGCCGCCTCGTGGAACTGGTCGTTCTGGTAGGCGGTGCCGAAGAAGTACGCATTGCATTGCGCGCCGGCGAACTGGCTCGGGCCGGCATTGGCCGAGAGGTACGGCACCTTGGCGTTGAAGAGCGTCGGGCCCACGGCCAGCGCCACGTTGGAGCCGATGGGGCCGCTGAAGATGTCGATCTTGTCGCGCTGGATCATGCGGTCGACCAGCTGCTTGGCCTGGTCGGGGCTGCCGGCCATGTCGGCCTGCACGAATTCGACGTTCTGCCCACCGAGCTTGCCGTTGAGCTGCTTGATGCCGAGCGCGAAACCGTCGCGCGCCTCGGCGCCCAATGCGGCGAAAGGCCCCGAGATGTCGAGGGCCAAGCCCACCTTCACGGGGGCGGCCATGGCCGACGCCGCAGTACCAAGGGCTGCGCCGCAGAGCAGCAGCGAGAGCAGGGTGCGCGGCAGCGCGGGCGACTTCGGGGACAGGTGGCTCATGGGTTCTCCGAGGGAGGAAGGATGAAACGACGCACCGGCACCGCGTCATGCAGCACCGGCAACATTGAACCGTTGATAGCTAAATACTTTAACCATAAACGATTCAGTGTCAACGGTGCTAGCACGAATGGTGCCAGTGGATCGTGTCACTTCCTGGTGCGCGGACCCTGTTTTCCAGGGGTCGGGCGCCTCTTCAGCCGAACGGATTGGCGGTCGCAAACCAGAGGCCGATGCCGGTGGCGATGATGAAGGCGCCGTCCGTCACGCCCGCGATCAGGAAGAACTTGGTCTGCAGCACGTCGACCATCTCGGGCTGGCGTGCGGTGCTCTCGAGGAACTTCTGGCCGACCAGTCCGATGCCCAGGCACGAGCCGAGCGCTGCGATGCCGATCAGCAGGGCGACTGCGAGGGGAAGGATGTTGAAGCCGGTCATGGTGTTTTCTCCTGGTGGTTGGTTGATCGATGGACGTACTTTCCCGCAACGGGTGCGCACGGTCCATGACGTGGGAGGTCATGGGCGGGACGAAAAAAAGCCGGCCGCGGAGAGCGGCCGGCTTTGCAGGAGAGCGTCAGTGCGTCAGGGGAGCTGGGTCCAGCTCTGGTTGGTGCCGCCGTTGCAGGTCCAGGTGATCAGCGCCGTGTCCTGCGTCGTCGAGCTGTTCGGCACGTCGAGGCAGGAACCCGAGGCGCGGTTCTTGATCGCTCCGCCCGCCAGGCTCCACTGCGTCGTGTCGCCGGCCGAGCAGGCGAGTTGCACCACCGCCGCATTCGTCGTCGCGGTGCCGCTCTGCGCCAGGCACAGGCCGCTGTGCTCGGCCTTGAACTGCAGGTAGCCGCCCGTGAGGCTCGTCACCGTGAACCGCTCGTTGTTCGCATTGCCGCATGGCCACTGCACCGCCGTCGCGCCGCTGGCGGTCGACACGCCCTTGATGTTCACGCACAGGTTGCTGAGGTTCGAACGGATGCGGGTGATCGTCGGCGTCGGGTCGGTGTCCTGCGACCGCACGTACTCGCGAATCGCCACCACGTCGGCGGGCGGCAGGCTGCTGGCGTTGCCGTGGCCGCCGGCGAGCACGTCCTGCAGCGTGGCCGCCTGGCCGTTGTGGAAGAAGGCCGTGGTGTTCCAGGTGCCCACGAGCGTCGGCGTGTCGAAGCCCACGCCCGCCAGCGGCTGGTTGCTGCCCTTGCCCGACGAGAGCTGGATGGTGCCCACGTCGTGCCGCTGTCCGTCGCGGAAGGTGGCGCCGGTGTGGCAGGTCACGCACTGTGCCGAGGCGAACAGCGCCTGGCCCCGCGCCGCGTCGACGCTGAGGCTGCCGTCGGCGTTGCGCGCCGGGCTGCGCATGTACTTGTTCAGCGAGGTCAGGTAGGCCGCGAGATCGTCCAGCTGCGCATTCTTGCCGGCCTTGGGTGCGCCCAGCGGGTCCTGCGTGGCCGTGAAGTCCGCGTTGGTCAGGAAGCCGGTGCCGCCGAACTCGTTGCGGATGTCGTTCTCGAAGTCCTGCACCTCGTCGAAGTTCGCCGTCCAGTGCAGCTTGCCGTGGCCCAGGCCTCGCTTGCCCATGAGGCTGATGGTGCGGCGCAGGCCCTCGCCGCGCTGGGTGAAGTCCCACACCATGCCGTCGTCGCCGGCATCCGCGTGGCAGCTCGCGCAGGAGATGTAGTTGTCCTTGCTCATGCGCCGGTCGGACGCGTTGTAGAACACCTGCTTGCCGCGCAGCGCCGCGGGCGACATCGGTTCCTGCGCGACCGTCGAGACGTTCTGCAGGAAGATCGGCGCCGCCGTTTCCGAGGCCAGCACCGAGGCCACGTCGTGCACCGACACCGAGCGCGCGAGGAAGTTGTTGACGAACAGGCGCTTCCTCGTCGCGTCCAGGTACAGGCCGTGCGGCGCGCTGCTGGCGTTGATCTCGCCCCGCACCGAGCGGCTGTACGGATCGACGATGGCCACGCGGTTGCCTTCCATCTGCGCGACGAAGAGGTAGTCGCCCGACGGCGAGAACAACGCGGCGCGTGCCGGTGCGCGGTCGTCGAAGTCGATCTGCTCGGCGAACACTTCCGCGGCAGTCTGCAGGTTGACCTGCGAGAGGATGGAACGCACCGTCTGGTCGTGCACCAGGTTGTTGCCGTCCCTGAACTTGCCGCGCACGATGTTGTCCTTCTTCGAAGGCAGCACCGCCCGCTTGCCGTCCGGCGAAATGATCACCTGGCTCAGGTAGTTGGCCACGCCGCGCGCACGGCTTTCGGTGTCCACCGTGGTGGTGTCCACCGGCAGGGCGATGGTGGTCATCGCGCTCATGCTTTGCAGGTTGACCTTGTGCAGTTGCCCGCCGGTCATCTTCGACTTGAAGCGCGTGACGTAAGCCACCTGTGCGTTGGACTCGACCGCGATGCCACGCAGGTTGCCTTCGAGCGCGACCGCACCGGTGGTGGCGCCGTTGCTCGGGTCGAAGCTCATCAGCACCGACTTGCTCTCCAGCGTCAGCAGGCCCTTGGCGCCATCGGGCGTGAAGGCCACGCCATAGGGGCCGCTGCCATAGGCGAGCGGCACGGTGGCCGAGACGCTGCCGTCGGCTGCGTTGAGCACCATCAGCTTGTCTTCGCCCTGCACCGTGACCCAGAGGCGGCCGTCGGGGCCGACGGCCAGCGTTTTCGGCTCTTCGCCCACGCGCACTTCCCAGCGCTTGGCCAGGGTCTGCGCGTCGATGGCGGCAACCGTGCCGCTGTCGGGGTTGACCGAGTACACCGAGTTCGCATCGCCCGCGATGTTGGTGGTGTGCGTGGGCGCCCGTGCCGTGGTCGGAACGATCACGGTGAGGTTGTAGGTGTAGAAGGTCTCGCGGCCGTTCGCATCCTTCACCGTCAGCGTCACCGTGAAGTGGCCGGGGCGCGTGTAGGTGTAGGTGTAGTTCGGCTGGTTGGAGTAGGCGGTCTGCGTGCCGTCGCCGAAGTTCCAGCGGAACTGCGCGCCACTGCTGCCGAGCGTGCCGGGGTTGAACACCAGCTGGCCGTTGACGAGCTTCGGCCCGCCGCCGATGCCGGGGTCGCCGATGATGGCCTGCCCGCGCAGCGTGTTCACCTCGGTGTCGGTGAGCACGCGGCCGTAGACGCGCACCTCCGCCAGCGTGCCCTTGAAGAGCGCCGTGTTGCCCTGGATCTGGCCCAGCACGTTGAACTTGTTCGACAGGCCCTTGGTGCCCGTGAGGCCCGCGGAGGTGGTCTTCACGCCGTCGACGTACACCGCCTGCGCGCCCGAGGCCGCGTCGCGCGTGAGCACCACGTGGTGCCAGTTGCCATCGTTCACCGCTGCGGTGGAGGTGGTGCCGCCGTCGTTGCCGACCGACAGCTTGATGCGCCCGTTGTTGTCGAGCCAGCCCCAGAACACATCGTCCGCGCCGCCCGACTGGTCGCGCCCGAAGATGCCCGGCGCGGTCCACGAGTTCGGGCCGCCCGCCTGGGTGGTCTTCATGTAGAAGCTCAGCGAAGCGGTGCCGCCGAGCACGGTGGCCACGGAATCGTTCTTCAGCGGCACGCCGGCGGTGCGGTTCGCGAAGTTCATGCCGATGCTATCGAACGCGTCGCCCGACACCGGCGTGCCGTTGTTGTTGCCGATCTGGTCGGAGAGGTTGCCCGCCAGCGTCCAGTAGTGCATCAGGTTGATGTCGGTCGCGTTGCCGGTGTTGAAGGTCGAGCGGTAGTCCGCAGCGATGGCGTTGCCCGCATAGTCCTTCAGGCCGTTGGCCGGCAGGAACACTTCATAGCTCGTGCCCGGTTGCAGCGGCTGCTCGGGGTGGAAGTTGACGATGCCCAGCTGCACGCTGTAGGTGCCCGCCAGCGTGTTGCCGCCCACCGGGCGCACGATGAAGGTGTTGGAATTCACGCTCTCGGGCCGGATGTTGTCCGTCATGCCGAGGCCGATGCGCGAGGTCAGCGCCTGCTGCTTCGCGCCGTTGGCGGGCGAGACCTGTTTCACTTCGGGCTTGGTGGTGTCGGGGTCGACCTGGTGCACGACGAAGCCGCTGCCCGAGCCGTGGTCGTTGCCCACGAACACGAGGTTGCCGAACATCGCGACCTGGCCGTTGTCCGAGTGCGAGAAGTTCGGATCGTCCTCGCGCAGGATGCTGCCGCGGCCCACTTCCACATGATTGAGCGGATTGCTCACATCCACCTTGTGGATGCGCGTCTGCGCGCCTTGAATGACGTAGTTGTCCTGCGTGGCGCAATAGAGCTGCTCGTCGATGACCAGCCGGTTGTCCTCGGCCACGAAGCGCGATCGGTCGGAGAGGTCGTAGCTGTACATCTTCGCGCCGCTGTTGCGGGTGGAGACGTGCAGGTTCCGGCCATCGAAGCAGGTCGCGTAGTAGAACGGCGTCGTACCCACGATGGAGTCGAGCACCTTGGGGTTGAGCGGATCGGAGATGTCCAGGCTCGCGAAACCGCCGTTGCTTTCCATCGCGGTCAGCACCATGTGGTTGCCCATCGTGAAGATCGGGCCGATGCGAAAGCCGCCGAGTTCGCCGGTGGGCACCGGGTTGGGCTTGCCGGTGCCGCGGTTCGCGACCACGGCGTTCGCGGGGTCCCTCGCATCGACGATGAAGATGCCCCGGCCTGCCGAGGCCACGTACAGGTACGGCGCCTGCCACCAGAGCTGCCAGGCCACGTCCTCGTAGTCGCCGCCGTTGACGCCGGGCAGCGCGAGCTTCTTCACCTGCTTGATGTCGTTGACGTCGGTGAAGTCCCAGAACTCCACGCCGTTGATGCTGGGCAGCACCACGTAGGTCTTGCCGCCGATCTTGGCGGTGCCGAAGGAGTGCGTCTCGCGGAACTCCTTGGTGCGCGCCTCGGGCTCGTAGATCTTCTTGACGAGCTGGATCTGGCGCGGGTTCGACACGTCGTACAGCAGGAAGCCGCCCGGGCCGAGGCCGCTGTCCGGCGCGAAGGAGGTGAGGAAGTAGCCGTTGACCATGATGCCCGCGTTCATCCCGTAGTCCTTGCGGCCCGGGTAGGTGGCGGGCACCTCGCGCGATTCGTAGGCGCTGCTGTGCGCCGGGTCGAGCGGGTGCGCGGGGCTCGTGATCATCGACACCGGCTTGAACAGTTCGGCCGAGGTGTAGGTGAGGTTGCCCAGGCCCGGTCCCTGCAGCGGGAGCGGGTCGGCGACGGCTGCGGAGACCGCCGTCGCCATGTTGCTGAGGGTCGTCATCGGACTGACCCCGGTGATCGCCGCGTGCGTCAGCAGTGTGACGAACGGCACCATCAATGCCATCACGTAATACCGGATCTTCATCGTTGCCTCCAGGTTGTTAGAAGTTCGCAGGGAAACCCACTGACTCGTTTTTTCTTCTCTGGCTCGACTCGCAAAGTGCGCGCGCAGGACGCACCCCGGCAGGCGACGGGTGATCGCCTGCCGTGAAACCCTCTCCCTGGCGGCTGGTTACTTCGTGCCGCCCGATTCGTAGATGTCCCAGGCCGCCTCGGCGCTGACATCGCGGTGGATCATGGCCATCAGCGCACTGACCACCGCCGATGGATTCGCATGCTGGTAGACGTTGCGCCCGTACACCATGCCGACCGCGCCCTGGTCCAGCAGCGTGCGCGAGCGTGCGAACACCTGTTGCAGGTCTTCACGCCCGCCGCCGCGCACGAGCACGGGACAGCGCGCGGCCTGCACCACGCGGTGGAAATCCTTCGGGTCGCTGGTCGGGTCGGCCTTGACGATGTCGGCGCCCATCTCGCGCGCGAGGCGCACCAGCGTCACGATCTTCTCGGCATCGCCATCGACCATGTAGCGGCTGCCGGGCGTGGGCGACTGCATCACCAGCGGCTCGATCATCAGCGGCATGCCGTAGCGGTCGCAGTCGGCGCGCACGCGCGCGATGTTCTGCACGCACTGGCGGAACAGGTCGGGCTCGTTCGGCAGCATGAAGAGGTTCACCACCACGCAGGCCGCATCGCGCTGCACGGCCGGCAACACCGGGTCGTGCTCGTTCTGCAGCTGGGCCCACATCACGCGATGCAGCGTGGCGTTGTAGGGGTTGCCCATGTCGATGCGCATCACCAGCGCCGGCTTGTCGCGGCCCGGGCGGTCCTGCAGAAGGTCGGACTGGCCGTAGTTCAGTTGCAGCGCATCGGGTGCGGCAGCCACGAGCTTGTCGATGACCTGGGGCATGTCCTCCAGGCCGTCGAGGAACGAGGGCTCGTTGCACACGCCGTGGTCGAGGGCGATGTCCAGGCAGCGGCCGTTGGTGAGCAGGCGGTTCAGCCGTGCTGTCTTGTCTTTCGACATGGGAAAGAACTCCTTGTTGGGGTCGGAAATGAAGAGGGGTCTCAGGCGAGCGCGGAGAGGTGGCGCTTCGCCGCGGCGTCGATCAGCCGCAGGGCGTCGTCGCCCAGCTCGACCGCACCGGCACCGGCGTTCTCGATGGCTTGCTGGCGCACGCGCGCGCCGCAGAGCGCGACGGCCACGGTGCCGCGCGCGACAGTCCACGCGATCATCATCTGGCCGAACGAGCAGCCGAGCCTGGCGCGCACCGGCTCCAGCTCTTCGAAGAAAGCCTTGAGCGTTGCGCGGTTGGCCGCGCTGAAACGCGGGTTGCTCGCGCGCTGGTCGTCGCCCTTGAATTCGCGCTCGGGGTCGATGGGGCCGGCGAGCAGGCCGAGCGCCAGCGACGAGTAGCCGAGCACCGCGACGTTGTGCTCGCTGCACAAGGGCGCGAGCGTCGCCTCGATCTCGCGGTCGATCAGGCTGTAGCGCTCCTGCGCCGCATCGACCGGGCCGTAGCGCAGGTACTCGGCGAGCGTCTCGGGGCTCACGTTGCTCACGCCGATGGCGCGGATCTTTCCCTGCTTCCTCAGGTCGAGCAGCGCGTCCATGGTCTCGGCCACGGGCGTGGTGCTGTCCTGCCAGTGCGTGATGTAGAGGTCGATGTAGTCGGTCTGCAGGCGCTTCAGGCTCTCTTCGCACTCATGGAAGATCGACTCGCGCCCGAGGAAGCGGTACACCGGGTGGCCGTCTTCTTCAAAGAAGTGCGTACCTTGTTGTGTGTGCCAGACGAGGCCGCACTTGGTGGCGATCAGCGCTTCTTGCCGGCGCCCTTTGAGCGCGGTGCCGACGATGCTTTCGGAGCGGCCGAGGCCGTAGGCCGGCGCGGTGTCGATCAGGTTCACGCCCGCATCGAGCGAGGCCTGGATGGCGATGACGGCGGCCGCGTTGTCCCCGCCGCCCCACATCCAGCCGCCCATGGCCCAGGTGCCCAGGCCGATGGCCGAGCATTCGATGCCCGATGGGCCCAGCGTCGTCTTCTTCATTTGCATTGCGCTCATCGCGTTTTCTTTCTCGTGTTCATGATGTGGTCGATAGTCACGGCCGCGAGCAGGATCAGGCCCTTGATCACGTCCTGCCAGTAAGGGGACACGTCGAGCAGGATCAGCGAGCTGGTCACCACCGAGAGGAGGGCCAGGCCGAGCACCGCGCCCAGCACCGTGCCCGAGCCGCCCTTGAGGCTCGCGCCGCCGATCACCGCGGCGGCGATCACGTTCAGTTCCATGCCCATGCCGAAGGTCGGCGTGGCGGCGCCGAAGCGCGCCGTGTAGATCACGCCAGCAAGACCCGCCGAAGCGGAGCACAGCACCGTGACCCAGAACTTCACGCGGCCCACGCGAATGCCCGAATAGAGCGCCGCCTTCTCGTTGCTGCCCGTGTAGAACACGCGGCGCAGGAGCGTCGAGCGGCGCAGCACGAAGTCGCTCACCACCACGATCGCCAGGAAGATCAGGATGACCGCCGGCACGCCGAAGAGCGTGCCTTGGCCGATGAACTTGAACTCCGCCGGCAGCGAGAACAGCGATTGCGGCGTGCCCTGCGTGAGCGCGAGGCACAGGCCCCGCACGATCACCATGAAGGCCAGCGAAGCGATGAAGTGGTTGAGGCCGATGCGCGTGACGCAGCCGCCGATCATCGCGCCGATGAGCCCGCACATGCCGATGGCTACGAGGCTCGCGAGCCACGGGTCCACGCCCATCAGGAAGAGCTTGCCCGTCACCACCATCGCGAAGCACACCACCGAGCCCACCGAGAGGTCGATGCCACCGACGATCAGGAGGATCGTCATGCCCACCACCACGATGCCTTCGATGGAGAAGGACAACAGCATCGCGCGCACGTTGTCCCAGGTGAGGAAGTAGGGCGATGCAAAACTCATCGCGATGCACAGCACCGCGATGATCAGAAGCAGCCCTGCTTCTCGCATGCTCGTGAGTTTGTTGGCGGGCTTCACGGGGTCGCCTCCTGACTGTCCAGATTGCCGTGGGGGAAGGCCCGCATCGAGTTGTGCCGGGTAGTTCATGCTATTTCCTGTTCGCAGAGTCCGGAAGCCAGCCGCAGCAGGGCCTCTTCCGTCATTTCGTTCGATTCGAGTTCGCCCGCGACCTGGCCGTCGCGGATCACCAGGGCCCGGTCGCAGAGGCCGATGATCTCGGGCAGCTCCGAAGAGATCACGATCACGCCCACGCCCTGGTTCGCGAGCTCGCGCAGGATGTGGTGGATCTCCGACTTCGCACCCACGTCGACGCCGCGCGTGGGCTCGTCCATCAGCAGCACCGACGGGTTGGTGGCCAGCAGCTTGGCGATGGCCACCTTCTGCTGGTTGCCGCCCGAGAGGCTGGAGACCTCGATGGCGACGCCGTCGGACTTCAGGTTGAGCTTGGCGCCGAGCGTCTTGGCGAGCTTGTGCTCGGCCGAGCGCTGCAGGAGGCCCCAGGCCGAGCTCACGCGGCCGAGCGCCATCGACGAGACGTTCTGTGCGATCGGCAGGTCGAGGAACACGCCGGCCGCCTTGCGGTCTTCGCTGAGGTAGGCGATGCCTGCGCGCAGCGCATCGCTGTACTTGCGGATGGTCAGCGCCTTGCCGGCGAGGCGCACCGTGCCGCGCCTGGCGACGCGCAGGCCGCAGATGGTCTCGGCGAGTTCGCTGCGGCCGGCGCCCATGAGCCCCGCGATGCCGAGGATCTCGCCGCGCTTCAGCGCAAAGGAAACGCCGTGCACCCGCTCGCCGTCGGCGATGTCGTTCACTTCGAGCACGGGCCCGGAGGATTCCGCAACGGATTGCTTGGGCGGGTAGTAGTTGCCCATGTCGCGCCCGACCATGCGGCGCACCAGCTCATCGGGCGTCAACCCGGCGAGCGGGCCGCAATGCACATTGCGCCCGTCGCGCAGCACGGTGACGCGGTCGCCGTGCGTGAAGATCTCGGCCATGCGATGGCTGATGTAGATGATGCCGATGCCCTGCGCCTTCAGGTCGTGCAGCACGCGGAACAGCGCCGCCGACTCGTTGTCGGTCAGCGCGGCCGTGGGCTCGTCGAGGATCAGCACCTTGCAGTCGAGCGTGAGCGCCTTGGCGATCTCCACCAGCTGCTGGCTGGAGATGGAGAGATCGCGCACCGGCGTGGCGGGGTCGATGTCCTGCCCGAGCCGGCGCAGCACCTTGGCCGCGCGTTCGTTGAAGCTCGCGTAGTTCATCCACGCCGCTTTGCCGGCGTTGATCTCGGGCATGAAGATGTTTTCGGCGACGGTCGCGTCGGCGCACAGCGCGATCTCCTGGTGCACCAGGCCGATGCCCAGGCGCATCGCGTGCGCCGGACCGTCGATCACGACCTTCTGGCCGTTCAGCAGGATCTCGCCTTCGTCGGGGCGGTGGATGCCGTCGATGATGTTCATCAACGTCGACTTCCCCGCGCCGTTCTCGCCGCACAGGGCGTGGATCTCGCCCGCGTGCAGCGAGAAGTCCACGCCCGAGAGCGCGCGCGAAGCGCCGAAGCGCTTGCTGATGCCACGCAGTTCGAGCAAGGCGCTCACTCGCCGATTCCCTTGGTGCCACGGCGGGCGAGGTACTTGTCCCAGTAGAAGTCGTCGGCGTTGGCCTTGCTGACCACGGCCAGGCCGTTGTCCAGGAAGGGCACGGCCATCGGGTTGGTGCCGTTGCGCTTGGCGTCGTTCATCGGGTCGATGAGCGAAGGGTTCTTGGCCAGGAACAACATCATCATCCCCATGTAGCCCTGCATGCCCTGGTTCGGGTTGATCGCGCCGAACACGTCGCCCGACTTGATCATGTCCAGGATCTTGGCGTTCACGTCGCAGCACATCACCTTGATGTTCTTCTTGGTCTCGACCTTGGCCTGCGCCGCGCCGAGCGCCGAGTTGGCCTCGGGCATGAAGAGCGCGCCCAGGTTCGGGTTGGCTTGCGCGAGGCTCAGCACCGCCTGGTAGGCCTTGTTCGGGTCCTGGTTGCTGGCGGCACGGCCGACCAGCTTCATGCCCGTGTGCTTGGTCTTCATGCGGTTCACGAAGGCGGCGATGCGGCGGTCGTGGTTGTCCTGGCCCGGGTTCTCGAGCACGGCGTATTCGCCCTTGCCGCCCAGCGATGCGGCGATCGCGTCGGCCGCCTGCGTGCCTTCACGGTCGTTGTCGGAAGTGACGAACGAGGTGCGCTTCGAATTGGGCGAATCGGCCGCGAAGGTGACGACCGGGATGCCCATCGCCGCGGCGCGGTTGATCGGCTCGATGAACGGATCGGGGTTCATCGGGTGCAGCAGGATGCCCGCGGGCTTGCGCGCCAGTTCCTGCTCGAACGATGCGAGCTGCTTGTTCACGTCGTACTCGGGCGTGCCGGTGTAGCGCGTCTTCACGCCCAGCGTGCGGCCGAGCTGCTTCATCATTTCGTAGACCGGAAACCAGTACTCCACGCCGGAGACCATCACGTTCATCACGTAGACGTCGCTGGCATTGCCGCGCAGGCCGGTGCCTGCTGCAGGGGCAGCTGCTTGTTGTTGCGCGAACGCGCTCGCACCGGCCAAACCGATACCGGCGGCGGCTGCGGACTTCAGGAAATTACGCCTCATTCTTTGTCTCCTCACGTTGACTGGCAGAGCTTGCGACCTGCTTTTCGAGCAGGTCTTCGGGACCTCAGTGTCACATCAGTTGTTATGACAGGCTAGAATGTAATCCCGGCCTGATTGCGCCGAGTACTAGGGGAAACGCTACTGGCGATGGGCTTTTTTTCCGCCGAAGCTGTTATGACATGATGCCAAACATACTGATCGGCGTGGACATGGGCTCGAGCAGCCTGAAAGCCCTGGCGCTCGAAGCCGGAAGCGGCCGAGCCGTTGCCCTGTCCCGCATGCCTTTGCCGCACGACCGGCTCGCCGGCGGCGGTTGCGAAGTGCGCGCCGCCGCCATCCGCGCCGCGCTCACCCACGTGCTGCGCGATGTCGCTCACCAGCTCGGGCCGCGTGCCGCCGAGGTCCGCGCCATGGCCTGCACCGGCCACGGCGCCGGCCTCTACGCGCTCGACGCGAACAACGAACTCGTCGGCGGCCGCGCCGTCGCCTCCACCGACCAGCGCGCCGATGCCCGCGCACGGACGCTGGCCAAAAGCAACGGTGCACGGCTCTTCGAAGACGTGGGCTGCGGCCCGTGGCCCGGCCAGCCGACGGTGATCGCCGCCGAGCTGCTGGGCGCCGATGCCGTGCAGCGCGGCGAGCTGCGCCGCCTGCTGTTCGCGAAGGACTACCTCGGCTTCCTGCTCACCGGCGAAATCGCCACCGATGCCAGCGATGCGAGCACCGCCGGCCTGGTGTCGCTCGCCACAGGCGGCTGGTCGCAGATCGCGTTCGACGCCTCGGGCCTCAACGACCTGGGCGCGCACAACTTCGGCCCGATCCTGCCGAGCGGCGCCGTGCTCGGCAAGCTGCGCCCCTCCGAGGCGGCGCTGTGCGGCCTGCCCGCGGGCATTCCCGTCGCGATGGGCGCCATCGACCTGCTCGCTTCGATGACCGCGATCTGCGCCGAAGGCCGCGGCCGCGCGGTGCAGGTGTTCGGCACCTGGTGCGTGAACGCGGTCATCGGCCCGGTCATGGAACCCAAGCCTGCTGTCGCGTCCGTCGTGAATTTCGGACGCACGCACGAGCGGCTCTACATGGAGAACAGCCCTTCCTCGATGGCCAACATCGCGTGGCTCGCTGGCGTGCTCGCGCTGCCCGATGCGCGCGCGGTGGTCGACCTCGCGATGACCGTGCCGCTCGGCGCGAACGGCCTGCGTTTCGCACCCTTCATCAACGGCGGCGGTGGCGTGACGGCGGGCTTCGTGGGCCTGAAGAGCCATCACACCCGTGCCGACATGGCACGCGCCGTGGTCGATGCCGTCGCGGCGCTGCATGTGCGCCAGACGGCGCGCCTCGCCGCCGGCGGCCTCGCTGTCTCTGCATCGACCGTGCTGGGCGGCGGTGCGAGCGATGCGCGCCTCGTGCGCCTGCTCGCCTCGTTCCTGGGCCGCCCGGTCGAGCGCTGCGCCGACGACGAGACCGGCGCGCGCGGCGCCGCGCTCTACGCGGCCCTATCGCAAGGCCTGGACGACGCGGCCGAGGGCAGCGCGCTGCTCGCGCCGTGCGACCTCATCGAACCCGATGCACGGGACGCACGCGCCCATGCGGATTTCAACGCCGATTTCAACGAACTGATCGACAGCATGTCACCTGTATTCACCCATATCGCGGGCGGTGCGCAATGAGCGCATGGCAACTTCCTTTTGTTCGCCCCGCGTCGCTCGCGGACCGCCATTTTTCGACGGTGATCGTCGGCGCCGGCATCAACGGCGTCGGCGTGTTCCGCGATCTTTCGCTGCAGCGCGTGGACTGCCTCATCGTCGACAAGGGCGACTTCGGCGCCGGCGCCAGCAGTGCGCCCTCGCGCATGATCCACGGCGGCCTGCGCTACCTGGAAAACGGCAGCTTCTCGTTGGTGGCCGAGGCCACGCGCGAGCGCAACCTGCTGCTGCGCAACGCGCCGCACCTCGTGCGCCCGCTCAAGACCGTGGTGCCGCTCGCGAACTTCTTCGGCGGCCTCATGAGCAGCGCGCTCAAGTTCTTCGGCCGCACGCCGCCGCAGCGCACGCGCGGCCTCTTGGCGGTGGCACTGGGGCTGCGGCTCTATGACATCCTCGGCCGCCGCCAGCGCGTGATGCCGGGGCACCGCATCAGCCGCGTGCCGACCAACGACCGGAGTCTCTTTCGCGCAGCGATCCGCTGGACCGCGACCTTCTTCGATGCATGGATCAGCCATCCCGAATGGCTCATCCTCGAACTGATCGGCGATGCCTGCCGCGACCAGCCGCGCTCCGCCGCCGCGAACTACTGCCGCGTGATGGGCTGTGCGGGCAACATCCTCACGCTGCGCGACGAGCTCACCGGCGCACTGGTGCGCGTGACGGCCGACACCGTGGTGAACGCCACCGGCGCATGGCTCGACCGCAGCGCCGCCGTGCTCGGCGGTGCGGGCCCGCGCGTGATGGGCACCAAGGGCTCGCACCTCGTGCTCGACCATCCCGCGCTGCGCGATGCGCTCGACGGCCGCATGGCGTATTTCGAGGCGGTCGACGGGCGCGTGTGCATCGTCTATCCGTTCCTCGACCGCGTGCTCGTGGGCTCCACCGACATCCCGGTCGAAGACCCCGACCAGATCGTCACCGAGCCCGCCGAGGTCGACTACCTCATCGACGTGCTGCGCGAGGTGTTCCCCAACATGGCCTTCGGCCGCGACAACGTGGTCTACACCTATGTCGGCGTGCGGCCGCTCGCGCGCTCCGATGCGGACAAGCCGGGCCAGATCTCGCGCGACCATTCGGTGGTGATCGATCCTCCGAACGCGACGCGCGACATTCCCATCGTCGGCCTCGTCGGCGGCAAGTGGACCACCTTCCGCTCGCTCGCCGAGGAAGCGACCACCGAGGTGCTGCAACTGCTGGGGCGCTCGCGCACCGCATCGACCGAGCTGCTGCCCATCGGCGGCGGCGCGGACCTGCCGGCCGATGCGACCGCGACCGAGCGCTTCATCGAGAAGATGACGGCCTCGGGCATGGGCCGCACGCGCGCGCTGAACCTGCTCGCACGCTACGGCTCGAAGGCGCTGCCGCTCGCGCAGCGCCTCGTCGCTTCGGGCGACGTGCCGCTGCAACACGCGCCCGACTACTCGGCCGCCGAACTCTCGTACCTGTGCCTGGAAACCGGCGTGGTGCATCTGGACGACCTCGTGATCCGCCGCACGCTGCTGGCGATTCGCGGCCTCGTCACCGATGCCGCGCTCGCCGAAATCTCGGGCATCGCGGCCGAGGCGCTGGGCTGGGACATCGCCCGCGCGCACAAGGAGCTGCGCACCTGCACCACCGCCCTGCGCGAGCACCACAACGTGCGCCTGCAGCCCGTGGCGCCCGACGTGGCACCTTCTTTCGATGCATCATTGATGGCCAGCTCCGCCCTCGGCCAGTCCTAAAAGTGAACAGTCCCAACGACATCTCGACCGTGCTCGACCGCAACTCCGAGTCCCCGCTGTGGGCCCAGTTCCGCGATGCGCTGCGCCTGCAGATCCTGCAGGGCGTGCTGCCCATCGGCGCCAAGCTGCCGTCCGAAGCGGAGCTGGGCGACCAGTTCGGCATCTCGCGCATCGTGGTGCGCGAAGCGCTGGCCGACCTGGTGCGCAACAACCTCATCTACAAGATCAAGGGCCGCGGCGCCTTCGTGTCGGCGCGCGAGCGCGACGAGGATTTCGTCTCGACGGTGCTCGGCTTCTCCGACGAGATGGAGCGCAAGGGCCGCTCGGTGCGCACGCAGATCCTCACGCAGGAACTGCGCGCGCCCACCGAGCAGGAGGCGGCGTCGCTGGGGCTCACCGAGCCCGATGCGCAGGTCGTGGCGCTCAAGCGTCTTCGCAGCGTCGATGGTGAATTGCGCCTGCTGGTCGAGACGGTGGTGCCGGCGGACCTCGCACCGGGGTTGCATCGCACGCGGCTCGACGACCGCTCGCTCTACGACGTGCTGCGCCGCCAGTACGGCCTGCGCCTGGTGCGCGCCGAGCGCTGGATCGATGCGGTGCTGCCCGATGCCGCGACCTGCGAACTGCTCGATTTGCCGCAGCCCGAGCCGCTGCTGCGCATCGAGTCGATTGCCTACGGCGCGAACGGCCGGCCGCTGGAGCACTACCGCGCACTGCACCGCTGCAAGACGAGCCGGCTGCATGTGCAGACGACGACCTGATCTCAGGTCAGCAGCGCCTCGGCTTCCTTGCGCAGCCGCCCGGCATCCTTGGCCGGCGGCGCACCGAACATGCGTACATAGTCGCGGCTGAACTGCGATGGGCTTTCGTAGCCCACGCGGAACCCCGCGCCCGCCGCATCCATCGCCTCGGCCACCATCAGCCGGCGAGCCTCCTGCAGCCGCAACTGGCTGCGGAATTCCAAGGGGCTCATCGACGTGACCGACTTGAAATGCGCATGGAAGGTGGAGCGGCTCATGCCCGCGAGATCGGCGATGTCCTCTATCCGGCAGGCTTGGCCGTAGTGCTCGCGCAACCAGGAAATGGCCTTGGCGATCTGGCTCAGGCGGCTGTCCGCTCTGGCCAGCTGCCGGACGATGCTGTTGCGCGGATCGACCAGCAGGCGATAGAGGATCTCGCGCGTCACCAGCGGTGCCAGCGCTTCGATGTCGGCGGGGCTGTCGAGCAATGAGACCAACCGCACCATCGCATCCAGCAGTTCCGGCGTCGTGCCGTTGAGGGCCATGCCCGCGTCAGGCGCGCCGTCGCTTTCGTCGGGAAGCGAATGCCGCAAGGCGAGGTCGCTCAACACGGTCATGTCCAGGTCGAGCGCCAGGCAGAGATAGGGGGCGGCCTCGCTGGCTTCGATCACCGACCCCATGACCGGCAGATCCACCGATGCGATCAGGTACCTGGCGGGGTCGTACACGTAGGCGGTCGTGCCCAGCATCACGCGCTTGCGGCCTTGGGCGATGAGGCACAGCGTCGGCTCATAGACGACCGGCATCGGCATCGTCGGCGTGCTCGAGCGGATCAGGTCGACGCCCGGGATCGGGCTGTCGTGGATGCCGTCGCCCGGGACGTGGCGGCTCACGATATCGATCAGCTTTTTCAGGGAACTCATGCATCACTCCGCGGGATTCGTTGGATCGGACGATCGTGCAATAACTTCGGATGATAGGGCTACGGCCATCCGTGCGTGCACTGGCAAAGTCAAGCCCATAGAAACAACCAACCCGCTCTGGAAACGTTCATGCCGTTCAATCACCTCGCTCTGGATCACTATCGCCTGCTCGGACGATCGGGCATGCGTGTCTCCCCGCTCGCACTGGGCACCATGACCTTCGGCACCGATTGGGGCTGGGGCGCCGATGACGCCGAGGCGCGCCGCATCTTCGACACCTATGTCGATCACGGCGGCAATTTCGTCGATACCTCGGTCAACTACACCAACGGCGCTTCGGAGCGCATCCTGGGTCAACTGCTCAGCGGACGGCGCGACCGCATCGTCGTCTCGACCAAGTTCACCATGGCACGCACGCCGGGCGATCCGAACTCGGGCGGCAATCACCGGATGAACCTGGTGCGTTCGGTCGAGACCAGTCTGAAGCAACTCGACACGGACCGCATCGAACTGCTGCACCTTCACGCCTGGGATTCCACGACGCCCTGCGACGAGGTCATGCGCGCGCTCGACGATCTGGTTCGCTCCGGCAAGGTGCTGTACCTCGGCATCTGCAACACCCCCGCGTGGAAGGTGGCACAGCTGCAGACCCTGGCAGACCTGCGCGGCTGGTCGCCGCTCGTGGCGCTGCAGATCGAGTACAGCCTGGTCGAACGCACCGTGGAACACGAGCTGATGCCGATGGCGCAGGCCCTCGGGCTCGGGGTGATGCCGTGGTCGCCGTTGGGCGGCGGCGTACTGTCCGGCAAATACACCCGTGACGATCTGCGGCAAGGCAGCGAGGCCGCCGTTTCCTCGACCCGCCAGGCGACCATTGCCTCTTTCGGACACATGACGAGCCGATCGTTGGAGATCGCCGAAGCGGTGCGCGCCGTGGCCCATGAGACGGGTGCGACGCCATCGCAGGTCGCCTTGGCGTGGACCTTGTTGAATCCTGTTGTCGTGGCGCCGGTCATCGGCGTCCGAACCCTGGCGCAGCTGGAGGAAAACCTGGGTGCGCTGCAAGTCGAACTGACCGACGAACACATCGCCCGGCTGGACCAAGCCAGCAGGCCAGCGCCCATCTTCCCCGGCTCTTTTGCGGCTCGCCCCGTGGTCGAGAACCTGATCTTCGGCGGCGCCACGGTCGAGCGCCGCGCGAGCCATCACCCGTAAAAGACCATGAACCGAAGACAAACCACCAGCGCGGTACTCGCCGCCTTGTTCCCCCGAGCTTGTGGGTTCTCAGAAAGGTGCACGCATGACTGACCACAGCCCCCTGCGCATCGGCTTCTGCACGGACCTCGCAGGTCCTTATCAAGGCGTGGATGGCCCGGCCGGCGCGGAGGCCATCCGCATGGCGATCGAGGACATGGGCGCAGCCGTGGCGGGTCGCCGTGTCGAGCTGCTGCTGGGGGATCACCAGAACGACCCTGGCAGAGCTGCCGAGATCGCGCGCAAGTGGTACGAGGAAGACGGCGTGGACATGGTCATCAGTGGCGTCAACTCGGACACCAGCCTGGCGATGACCGCCATCGCGGTGAAGCATGGCAAGCCGATCTTCGTCGTCGGCGCCGGCACCTCGATCCAGACACGCGAGCGCTCGGCGTTCCCTGTCATTCAGTACGCCTACGACACCATCGCGCTCGCTACCGTCCCCGGTCTCGCGTTGACGCGGCAGGGGATGAAGCGCTGGTTCTACGTTACCGCCGACTATCAGTTCGGGCGGGAGCTTGAGGCGCATGGCACGGAGGCGGTTCAGGCGGCAGGCGGCGTCGTTGTCGGATCGGTGAAGAACCCGCATGGCGCGGACGACTTCACCCCCTACCTGGAGGCCGCCCGCGAGAGCCGCGCCGAAGTGCTGGGCCTGGCGAACGGCCACGCCGAATTGCTCAAGGCGATGGCGGCGATGGAGAAGATGAACATGACCCATCGGATGAAGCTCGTCGGTCTGCTGACCTTCATCGACGACATCCATCACATGGGCCTGGAGAAAGCACAGGGGCTCTATCTGGCGGACAGCTGGTTCTGGACGCGCGACGCGCAAGCACGACGTTGGGCCGAGCGCTTCTTTGCGCGGCGGCAGCGCATGCCTTCTTCGCTGCAGGCGGCCGACTACTCCGCGGCGCTTCAATACCTGAAGGCGGTCGCTGCCACGAACAGCACCGATCCGACGGTCGTCCTGACGTATCTGCGCAAAGCCACGCTCGACGACATGTATGTGAAAGGCGGGCGGATTCGCGAAGACGGGACCATGCTTCATGACATGTACCTGCTGCGCGTCAAGCGCCCGGTGCAGTCCACCGGCGAATGGGATTGCTACGACCTGGTCGAGACGATCGCAGGCGGGGAGGCGTTTCCCTCAGGCGCTGGCCGTCCGTGAAGGCCACAGCACCGACGCGATCGCGACCATCATCAGCGCGACCGCGACCCAGTCCTGCCAGTGCACGACCTCGCCGAGCCACACCGCGCCGCTGAACACGCCGAGCACGGGGATGAACATCACGCTCAAGGTCGAGGCCACCGGCGGCAGGCCGCGCGCGAGATAGAACCACGCGGCGTGGGCGAAGCCGAAGATCAGCACCGCGTTGTAGAGGATCGACCCCCAGGTCACCGGGTTGGGCCAGTGCCACTGGTCGCGCTCGAAGAGCAGCGAGAGCACCGTCATCACCACGGCCGTCATCGCGGTCATCCAGAACGAGAGCGTGAGCGTCGGCAGCCCGATGCGCGTGTGGCGCAGCAGCTGCGTGCCCAGCGCCCATGTCGCCGCCGCCACCAGCGCGAGCGCCACGTAGCCCGGGCGTCCCGCGAGGTCGGTGAGCTCGTGCCACAGCAGGAGGCCCACGCCGACTGCGCAGGCACCCACGCCGATCCATGAACGCCGCGTGAGCACGGCGGAGAACAGCAGCGCGCCGATCACCGCCGAGAACACCGGCATCGTGTACCCCAGGATCGCCGCGCGCCCGCCCGAGAGCGCCTTCACCGCGAGGATGATGCAGGCGTGCCAGACGAACATGTTGGTCGCGCCCAGCCACACCAGCTCGGGCCACGCGCTGCGCGGCACGCGGAACGGCACCCTCATCCACACCAGCGCAAGGCCCAGCACCGGCAGGCCCAGCCAGATCGAGATCGCGCGGAAGGCGAGCGGCGGATAGTCCGCCACGCCGAGCTTCATCACCGGCCAGTTGAAACCCCAGGCGAGGGTCAGGAGGACGAGCAGGACGAACTGGCGCGGGGTGAAGGAGGGCATCTTCTGAGGCTTACAGCAAACGCTTCAGGTAACGCCCCGTGTGGCTCGCTTCGTTCGCCGCGATGTCCTCGGGCGTGCCTTCGCCCACCACCGTGCCGCCGCCGGCGCCGCCTTCGGGACCCATGTCGATGAGCCAGTCGGCCGTCTTGATCACGTCCAGGTTGTGCTCGATCACGACGATCGTGTTGCCCGCGTCGCGCAGCTGGTGCAGCACCTTCAGCAGCAGCTCGATGTCGGCGAAGTGCAGGCCGGTGGTCGGCTCGTCGAGGATGTAGAGCGTGCGGCCGGTGTCGCGCTTGCTCAGTTCGAGCGCGAGCTTCACGCGCTGCGCCTCGCCGCCCGAGAGCGTGGTGGCCGACTGGCCGAGCTTGATGTACGAGAGGCCCACGTCGAGCAGCGTGCGCAGCTTGCGCTCGATGGTCGGCACGGCCTTCAAAAATTCGTGCGCGGTCTCGACCGTCATCTCCAGGATCTGCGCGATGTTCCTGCCCTTGTACTGGACCTCGAGCGTCTCGCGGTTGTAGCGCTGGCCGTGGCAGACCTCGCAGGGCACGTACACGTCGGGCAGGAAGTGCATCTCGACCTTCACCACGCCGTCGCCCTGGCAGGCCTCGCAGCGGCCGCCCGCCACGTTGAAGCTGAAGCGGCCCGGCCCGTAGCCGCGCTCGCGCGCGGTGTTGGTCTCGGCCATCAGTTCGCGGATCGGCGTGAAGAGGCCGGTGTAGGTGGCCGGGTTGCTGCGCGGCGTGCGGCCGATGGGGCTCTGGTCGACGTTGATGACCTTGTCGAAGTACTCGATGCCCTCGACCGATTCGTGCGCGGCCGGTTCTTCATGCGCGCGGTACAGCGTGCGGGCCACGGCGGTGTAGAGCGTGTCGTTCACCAGCGTCGATTTGCCCGAGCCCGAGACGCCCGTCACGCAAGTGAGGAGCCCGACCGGGAAGGCCACGCTCACGTTCTTCAGGTTGTTGCCGGTGGCGCCGACCACGCGGATTTCCTGCAGGTCGGTCTGCGAGGCGATGTGCGCCGCTTCGCGTGCCGCGCGGCGCTCGGCCGCGGGGCTCTGCGGAAAGCGCGAGGCCTTCTTGCCTTCGTTGAAGGCCGGTTTCTTCACGGCCGGCAGCCACGCGGTGCGGTGCTTAGGCACCTCGATTTTCTTCGTGCCCGAGAGGTACTGGCCCGTGAGCGAATCGGGGTTGGCCGACACCTCGGCATAGGTGCCCTGCGCCATCACGCGCCCGCCGTGCACGCCGGCGCCGGGGCCCATGTCGATCACGTGGTCGGCGGCGTGGATCATGTCCTCGTCGTGCTCGACCACGATCACGCTGTTGCCGATGTCGCGCAGGTGCTTCAGCGTGCCGATGAGCCGGTCGTTGTCGCGCTGGTGCAGGCCGATGCTGGGCTCGTCGAGCACGTACATCACGCCCGTGAGGCCCGAGCCGATCTGCGAGGCCAGGCGAATGCGCTGCGCCTCGCCGCCCGAGAGCGTCTCGGCGCTGCGGTCCAGGCTCAGGTAGTTGAGGCCCACGTCGTTGAGGAATTTCAGGCGCAGGCCGATCTCGCGCACCACCTTGTCGGCGATGTCGGCCTTGGCGCCGCGCAGCTTGAGCGTCTGGAACCAGGCGAGCGAGTCGCGCAGCGTGAGGTGGCTCAGTTCGAAGATCGCCATGCGCGGCGGCTCGCCGCCATCGGCCGGCCGGGCCGACTCATCGACCAGGAACACATTGCGCGCTTCGCGCCGCAGCCGCGAGCCGCCGCAGTCGGGACACGGCTGCAGGTTCCGAAAACGCGCGAGGTCTTCGCGCACCATCACCGAATCGGTCTCGCGGTAGCGCCGCGTCATGTTCGGGATGATCCCCTCGAAGGGATGCTTCTTCGTGAGCTTCTTGCCCGCGAAGTTGCCCGACTCCATGGTGTAGTTGAACTTGATCTCTTCGGCCGCGGAGCCGTTCAGCAGCACCTGCTGCACCGAGGCGGGCAGCGATTCGAAGGGCGCGTCGACGTCGAACTTGTAGTGCTTCGCGACGCTCTCGATCATGCTGAAGTAATAGCCGTTGCGGCGATCCCATCCCTTGATGGCGCCGCTGGCGATCGACAGCGACGGGAAGGCCACCACGCGCGCCGGATCGAACACCTCGCGGTGGCCGAGGCCGTCGCAGCTCGGGCAGGCGCCCACGGGCGAATTGAACGAGAAGAGGCGCGGCTCGAGCTCCGACAACGAGTAGTGGCAGATCGGGCAGGCGAACTTGGCGTTGAACAGGTGCTCCTTGTCGGCCGCGCCTTCTGCACCAAGCTCCAATGCGATCGCGCGGCCTTCGGCCAGGCGCAGCGCGGCCTCGAAGCTCTCGGCCAGGCGCTGCTGCATGTCGGGGCGCGCGCGCAGGCGGTCGATGACCACGTCGATGTCGTGCTTCTCGGTCTTCTTGAGCTTGGGGAGGTCGTTGTATTCGTAGGTCTGGCCATCGACGCGAAAACGCACGTAGCCCGCGGCCTGCATCTCGGCGAAGAGCTCGAGGAATTCGCCTTTCTTCTCGCGCGCCACGGGTGCCAGGATCAACAGGCGCGGCTCGTCGGGAATGGCGAGCGTGGCGTCGACCATCTGCGAGACCGTCTGCGCCTGCAGCGGCAGGTGGTGGTCGGGGCAGTAGGGCGTGCCGGCGCGGGCATAGAGCAGCCGCAGGTAGTCGTGGATCTCGGTCACCGTGCCCACGGTGGAGCGCGGGTTGTGGCTGGTGGCCTTCTGCTCGATGCTGATCGCGGGCGACAGGCCCTCGATGACGTCGACGTCGGGCTTGTCCATGAGCTGCAGGAACTGCCGCGCATAGGCCGAGAGGCTCTCGACGTAGCGCCGCTGCCCTTCGGCATACAGCGTGTCGAACGCCAGGCTCGACTTGCCCGAGCCCGACAGGCCGGTGATCACCACCAGCTTGTTGCGCGGAATGTCGAGATCGACGTTCTTCAGGTTGTGGGTGCGCGCACCGCGGATGCTGATGCGCTGCTGCGCCAGCACCGCGCCGAGGTAGGTGTCGCGTTCGCGTTGTGCGTCGCGTGCGCTTTCCTCTTGGGCGGCGAGTTCTTCAGTGGCTTTGGAATTCAAGGGGGCGATCGTCCGAGGGCAACCGGACATGATAGTCCGCCGGCAATTTCATGGCGAGCGGGCGGTCTCCGGCGGTGCGGGCGTGGGGGCTTCAGGCCGCGGATGCACCGGCTCCGTTCTGCCGATCGCCTTGCCCAGCATGTACTCGGCCAAGGTGTCGTAAAGCGGCCGGCTGATCATCCGCGAGAGCAGGCTGGCCAGCATCGCCGCGGCCATCAGGCTGAGCACCATCGAGTGACCGTCGACCATCTCCATCACGATGATGAATGCGGTGAGCGGCGCCTGCGTCACCGCCGCCAGGAAGCCCGCCATGCCCATGGCGATGAGCGCCGGCCCCAGGTCGCTGCTGGCAAGGCGCGCCACCGCGTCGCCGATGCCTGCGCCGATCGACAGCGACGGCGCGAAGATGCCGCCGGGCACACCGCACCAGGCCGTGAGCCAGGTGGCCACGAATTTCAGCACCGTGTAGAGCGGGGTCAGCTCGTCGTGGCCCTGCAGCATCTGCTTGACCGCCTCGGAGCCTGCGCCGAAGGTGACGCCACCCGTGACCAGTCCGATGACGGCCACCGCCAGCCCGCCGCAGGCCGCGAAGCGCACCGGAAAGCGCGCCCGCCAGCGGTTCAGGCGCCCCGGCGCGCCGGTGAGCGAAGCGGTCAAGAGGCGCGCGAACAGTCCGCCCGCCGCGCCGCTCAGCACGGTGACCAGCAGGCCGGGCCCGAGCGCGTCCCAACCCAGGCGCGGCACGCGGATCACGCCGAAATAGCTGGTGTTGCCGAAGGCCGATACCCCCACCAGGCCCGCGAGCACGATGGCCGTGATGATGAGGCCGCTGGAGCGCGCCTCTAGCCGCCCCGACAGCTCCTCGATGGCGAACACCACGCCCGCCAGCGGCGCATTGAAAGCCGCCGCGATGCCGGCCGCCCCGCCGGCCACCAGCAGCGCGCGCCCGTCGATGGCGGTGTTGGGCGAGAGCCAGCGCCGCGCGTGCTGCATCACGCCCGCCGCGACCTGCACCGACGGCCCTTCGCGCCCGATCGACAGCCCGGCCGCGAAGCCCGCGACGCCCAGGCCGATCTTGGCGACCGTGAGGCGCAGCGAGGCGAAGACGAAACGCCGCTCTTCGGGCAGGTCCTGGTGCAGCGCCGCCTTGATCTGCGGAATGCCCGAGCCTCCTGCGCCGGGAGAGAACCGCAGCGTGGCCCAGACGATGCCCGCAGTGATGAGCGGCGTCGTCAGCAGCACGGCCCAGGGCCAGTCGCGGTAGAGGGCGTGGAACTGGCCGAAGACCCAGTCGCTCGCGAAGGTGAAGCCCACCACGAAGAGCCCGGCCGCAATGGCGTAGCCCAGCACGATGGCCCGGTCGAGCCAGATGCGGCCGCCGCGCAACTCGGCGCGCAGATGTTCGAAAAAGTCAGGTTCTCGGTTCATCGGTGCGGTCCATTCTGGCATCCGGGCGCGATGGCGCAGGCTCTGGCCGGCTGCCTTGGGGCACAATCTCCGGTTCTTTTTCCTCCTCCTTCCATCTACTTATCAGGGGCAGTGCATATGGCATCGGTCAACAAAGTCATCGTCGTCGGCAATCTGGGGCGCGACCCCGAAATGCGTACCTTCCCGAGCGGCGACCAGGTCGCGAACGTCACAGTGGCCACCACCGATCGCTGGAAAGACAAGCAAAGCGGCGAAATGCGCGAAGCCACCGAGTGGCACCGCATCGTCTTCAACGGCCGCCTGGCCGAAATCGCCGGCCAGTACCTGCGCAAGGGCTCGCAGGTCTATGTCGAAGGCTCCTTGCGCACGCGCAAGTGGACCGACAAGGACGGCATCGAAAAGTACACCACCGAAATCCGCGCCGACCAGATGCAGATGCTGGGCAGCCGCCAGGGCCAGGGCGGCCCGTCGGGCGGTCCGGAGGACGATGGCGGTTATTCGCAAGGCGGCGGTGGCGGCGGCTACTCGCAGGGCGGTAACGGCGGTGGTGGTGGTGGCGGCGGTGGTGGCTACGCCCCCCGCGCTCCCGCAGCGGCACCCCGCGCACCTTCGGCCGCGCCGCGTCAGGCACCGGCCAAGTCGTCGTCGGGCTTCGACGACATGGATGACGACATCCCGTTCTAAAGTCGACTTTTCCGGGATTCACGAACAAGAGCCAGACACCGCGAGGTGTCTGGCTCTTTGCATTTCTGGGTAACTGACCGGCCTGTAGCACTTGGGAAGAAAGCGCCAGAACGGCGGCACGTAATCCGACCACCTCGGTCGCCAATCGTTTGATTGCGCGATGAGCGCATGAGATCGATGGCATCCAGGATGCCGCCTCGGTAGCCACACCGTGCAATCAATTGACCGAAACACATGTTGGTTGGATTGCCTGCCCAGTTTTTTCTTTCCCGAAACGATGCCGTTTTTAACGGGGCATTGCTGTTTGAGAAATGAAAAGGTCAAGGGTGAATAACGAATTGAATTTCCAACCCGAGGTTCAGTCGCGCATTTTTCAAGAAACAAGAGAGAAATGTGTGACTTACCGGCTCGCATATCTGTTGCACCAGCACATCAATGTGTCGCTTCTTGGAGAAAGTCGAAAACGCAAACATTCCCGAAAGTCAACTACCAAATTTCAGTGCCGCTCGATAAAAGGCAAACTAATTAATGCTTTTTATTTAAAAGCCAAGGTCAACAGGTAGTTTTAGTAGTCGTTGGATTTTTGTTGGTCAGGCCGTATTCAGTCGGCCAATGTTTGTAAGTGAATGCTAGTATTCGTAAAGATTCGGTTAATAGCCAATCTCATAATTAATAAGCATTTGCGCGAGGGACGCAGTTTGAGCAATAGCCTGTTGCATGTGCAGCGCTGGATTCCTGCGCCTGTTTCGATATTTCGATTCAGGAACGGTGTCGCCGTGATTTGCCCGAAAACAACCCTCGGTGCAGTCGGAATTTGCTCGAAATTTCCTGATTCCAACGCTCGCGTTGATCGGTGGCGCACCTCGGTAGCCGAATGTCTTGCCGATCTCGCAACAAAGCTTGGGCACCGGGTAGATATAAAAAATGCACTGACGCATTTCTTCCGGCAGCTTGCGCAGAAGAAGATTCAAAGGGGAGTGGAAGTGAAGCCAAATGCAATGCCGAGCAGTGGTGCTCGGGCGTACCGTTCGCTGTCCCTAGCGTTTGCTGCAATGCTCGCGGCCGTTTCCGTAGCTTGGGCCGCGGAACCCGGTTCGTCATCCACTCCCATCGAGATCTCGCCAGAAGGCGTTCAAGCCCTTCTGGGTACAAGCCAGCCGTTTCTCCTGGCTGATGCCGAGCAACCTGGCGGCGTCAAAGCTGGTGGTAGCGCCCAGACTCGTGTCATCTACTACACCCAAGGGCCCTCATTCCGAGCTGCCCAGGTCCGCGCGGTTCAAGACCGCAGCACTGCTTCGGGTGCGAACCAGAACGCGGTCAAGTTTGCCAGCCAGCGCCTGATCGGCACCCCGCTCGATTGGCGGCGGCTGGGCCTGAAGTTCAGCCTGGATCCGGTGCCGGCAAAGGCATTGGAACTGACCCCGCGCCAGCTTTCGGAGGCCTTGAAAGACGGCGCCGATCTCCAGATCGTCGATCTGCGCCCGACATCCGATCCCGCGGTACCGGTCACACCGTTCACGCCGGAGGCGCTTCGGCTGATGCCCCATCAAGTCGAAGCAGAGTTGCCCAAGCTTTCCAAGCAACGCTGGCTTGTGTTTGTCGACGGTGGCGATGGCATCGGAGCGTCCATCGCGCAAGCCTCGTTCCATCACGGATACCCGCTGGCGACCAGCCTGAAGGGCGGCTACCCAGCATGGACTGCCGCAACAGATCGCTGAAATCTTCATGACTGCACAGTCCGCACTCTTGGCAAGGGGCAGCGCATTCAATGCCTGCGTGTTGAACCTCCGCGCATCGACGCGGTGTTTCGCTTGGTTTCGCATGCTCTGGCTGGCATTGACTTGCCTGCTCGTTGCCGCGCCCGCAGCAATGGCGCAAACGGCTGTCTCCGGTGCGATCGCAGTGAATGCCCGGTGGACCACCTCGGGCAACCCTTATCTGGTGACCAGCGATGTCGTTGTGCAGAACGGTGCCGTGCTCACAGTCGATCCTGGCGTGGTGGTTTATATGGCGGCCGGCGCGAGCCTGACCGTCCAGGCCGGCGCCATTCGAGCATTGGGAACCGCAGCCACACCGATCCGGGTGCTGTCGGACAAGACGCGCTCCGGGCAGGTCGCCGCGCCGGGCGACTGGAAGCAATGGACGTTCAATCCTGGCACCGTCAACACACAACTCGACAACGTTCTCTTTGATCACGGCAGCGGGCTGATAGTCAATGGCTCTGCGCCGGCCTTCAACTACGTCAGCGTCCGCAATCAGCAGGGGCCGGCGATTTCCACGGACCTCGCGGCTTCGCTGAGCGGCGTCGGCAACCAGGCCAGCGGCAATACGCTCAATGGCGTGCTTGTGCCGGCTGGTGATGTGGTCGGCAACGTCAGATGGGGCCTGCGCGGCATTCCCTATGTCCTCTCGACAGGCACGGTTTCCGTCGGCGCGTCGCCGACTGTCACGGCCGTCACACCCAACACCCTCCAGCAGGGCGAAAGCGCCACCCTCACCCTGACCGGCACACGCCTCGCCGGGCTTGCGAGCGCGCGCTTCGAGAAAGCCGGACTCACCGCCGAGGTTCTTTCCGGCAGCACCGACACCCAAGCGAAGCTGACGGTCACGGCCGATGGCACCGCCATCCCGGGCTCCAGCGCCATGACGCTGCTGCTGGACGCCGGCGAAATGCGCCTGGCCAACGCGCTCACGGTGGCGCAGTCGCAACCCGCCCTCACCGGCCTGGCACCGACGACGCTGTATGTGGGGCAGGGCACTGTGGACGTCACGCTGTCCGGTCGCAACTTCACCGCGCAGTCGGTCGTGCTCGTGAACGGCGCTGCGGTCGCCACGCAGTTCATCTCAGCGAGCCAGCTGAAAGCCAGCATCGTTGCATCGGCCGCGGCAGGCAGTCTGCTCGTGAGGCTGCGCACGCCCAATCCGGACTCTGGCGGTGCCGAGCTCCTGTCCAACGAACTGCCTTTGCAGGTCGCGCCAGCGCAGCTTGTGCTGAGCCCGTCGAGCCTCACGGCCGTCAAGGGCGGCAGCAAGACCATGAACCTCAGCCTGCCTTATGCAGCAGCAACAGGCGGCACGGCCGTGACCTTGGTGTCGAGCGTGCCCACGGTGGCCTCGGTCCCCGCGACGGTCACGATCCCGGCCGGGCAAACCACCGCCGCATTCCAGGTGGGTGCGAGCGAACTCGGAAGCACCACCATCACGGCCAGCCGCTCGGGTCTGATCAGCGGCCAGGCTCAGGTCACCGTGATCACGCCGCCCAGCCTGACGCTGGCGCCATCCGTGCTGACTTTGGGCGTGGGCCGGACCGTCGATCTGGCCGTGCAATCGAGCACGCCAGCGCCAGCGGGCGGTCTCGAGGTTGCCTTGGCCAGCAGCAATGCCGCGGCGGCCACCGTGCCGGCATCGGTGACGATTGCAGCAGGTAGCAGCACCGCCACCACCCAGGTCACCACCGTGGCCGTGGGATCAGCCAGCATCACGGCCCAGGCCACCGACTATGTGAATGGCCAGGCGACGGTGACCGTCCGTCCGACCTCGCTCAACCTGCCGGCAGGCGCGCTGGTGGCGCCGGGCCTGACGCGCTCCGTGCCGTTGACCTTGTCGGATCCGGCGCCCGCAGGCGGCCTAGTTGTGCAATTGGTCAGCAGTGCTCCTGCCACCGTGTCGGTGCCTGCATCGCTCAACGTGCCCGAAGGGCAGACCAACATCAATTTCACGCTGACCGGCGTGGCCGCAGGGACCGCGACCGTGACGGCATCCGCCAGTGGTTACCAGGCGGCAAGCCTGCCCGTGACGGTGGAGGCCGTGACGATCAGCGTGGGCAGCCCGGCCGTGACAGGAATTTCGCTACCGGCGGAGATCACCAAAAACTACACGGTGAACCTGTCGCGACCTGCGCCTGTCGGTGGCGTTGTGGTGGCGTTGAACACCGCCGATGCCAGCAAGGCGACCGTGTCGCCCTCGACCGTGACGATCGCCGAGGGGCAGACCTCCGGCGGGCTCGTGACCATCGGTGTGACGGGCGTGGCCAAGGGCGCCACCACGCTGTCGGCCGGCGCACCTGGGCTGACGGCGGCGAGCGTGCCCGTCACAGTGACGGACAAACCGGCACTGGCGTTCAATGTTGCCGCAGTGACTGTGGGCAAGGCACTGAAGACCTATTACTACGAAGCCCGCATCCTGCGCCGCACGGATGGCAATGCCTATGCTCCGGCGGAGGCCGTGACGGTGAACCTCACGAGCAGCAATGCGAGCAAGGCGAGCGTTCCCGCGACGGTGACGATCCCCTCGGGCAGCAGCGAGGCGTACTTCTACATCACGGGTGTGGACTTGACGGGCGGTACGCCGGTGACCATCGACGCGACGGCAACGGGCTACACCGCGCCGGCGACCAAGCTGGCGACCACCGTGGCGACACCGGTGTTCAACATCCAGTCGCTGGACGCCAACCGCAGTCCGTCCAGCGCACGCGATGACTTCACGGTCTATGTCACGACACCGGGCGCCAACTACTCGGGCAGCCAGACGGCCGCGGCCGATCTGCCGATCAGCCTGAGCATCGTCGAAGGCACGCCTGCGGGCATCGTCGATGGCTTCTACAGCGCGTCGACGGGCGGGACTGCAGTGACCCAGCTCGTTCTGCGCAAGGACAACACCACCAGCGAAACGGCGTACGTCGGCACACCGACCGCCGCGGGCAGCTACAAGGTGCAGGCCAGCGCGGCGGGCGTGGCCAGCGGCACCTCGGGCGTGACCACCGTGAGCGCGCCGCAGTTGCAGTTCAATATCAGCAGCGTGATCGTGGGCAAGGGGCTGAAGACCTATTACTACGAAGCGCGCGTGCGCCGCGCAGTCAACGGCACCGTCTTCAACGGGGCAGAGGCGGTGACGGTGAACCTTACGAGCAGCGATGCGAGCAAGGTGAGCGTTCCCGCGGCGGTGACGATTCCGGCAGGCGGCAGCGAGGTGTACTTCTACATCACGGGCGTGGACCTGACGGGCGGCACGCCGGTGACCATCGACGCGACGGCAACGGGCTACACCGCGCCGGCGACCAAGCTGGCGACTGCAGTGGTGGCTCCGGTGTTCAATATCCAGTCGCTGGATGTCAACCGCAGTCCGTCGAGTGCGCGTGATGACTTCACGGTCTATGTCACGACACCGGGCTCCAACTACTCGGGCAGCCAGACAGCCGCGGCCGATCTGCCGATCAGCCTGAGCATCGTCGAAGGCGCGCCTGCGGGCATCGTCGATGGCTTCTACAGCGCGTCGACCGCTGGGACCGCGGTGACCCAGCTCATCCTGCGCAAGGACAACACCACCAGCGAAACGGCGTACGTCGGCACGCCGACTGCGGCAGGCAGCTACAAGGTGCAGGCCAGCGCGGCGGGCGTGGCCACCAATACCTCGGGCGTGGTCACTGTAAGTGCGCCCCAGCTGCAGTTCAGTGTCGGCAGCGCGGTCGTGGGCAAGGGGCTGAAGACCTACTACTACGAGGTGCGTGTGCGCCGCGCGGTCAACGGCACGGTCTTCAACGGGACGGAAGCGGTGACGGTGAACCTCACGAGCAGCGATGCGAGCAAGGCGAGCGTTCCCGCGACGGTGACGATCCCTGCGGGCAGCAGCGAGGCGTACTTCTACATCACGGGCGTGGACCTGACGGGCGGTACGCCGGTGACCATCGATGCGACGGCAACGGGCTACACCGCACCGGCGACCAAGCTGGCGACTGCAGTGGTGGCTCCGGTGTTCAACATCCAGTCGCTGGACGCCAACCGCAGTCCGTCGAGTGCGCGTGACGACTTCACTGTCTATGTCACTACGCCAGGCGCTGCGTACTCGGGCAACCAGACGGCGGCGGCCGACCTTCCGATCAGCCTGAGCATCGTCGAAGGCACGCCTGCGGGCATCGTCGATGGCTTCTACAGCGCGTTGACCGGTGGGACCACGGTGAACCAGTTCATCCTGCGCAAGGACAACACCACCAGCGAAACGGCGTACGTCGGCACGCCGACTGCGGCAGGCAGCTACAAGGTGCAGGTCAGCGCGGCGGGCGTGGCCACCAATACCTCGGGCGTGGTCACTGTGAGTGCGCCCCAGCTGCAGTTCAGTGTCGGCAGCGCGGTCGTGGGCAAGGGGCTGAAGACCTACTACTACGAGGTGCGTGTGCGCCGCACGGTCAATGGCACCGTCTTCAACGGAGTGGAGGCCGTGACCGTGAATCTCAGTTGCAGTTCCACGGCGATCTGCACCGTGCCGGCTACCGTCACGATCCCCGCCGGCGGCAGCGAGGTGTACTTCTACATCACAGGTGTGGGCGTGGGCAACACCACCGTGGTGGCCAATGCGGTGGGCTACAGCGCAACGCAGGATCTGGCGGTCAGCGTGGTGCAGCCACAGCTGAATTTCAGCGGACCGGGCAACGTGCGGGTGGGCGCGCAGTACGGCTTCTCGCTCTACCTGACCTCACCAGGCGCCGCTTATTCCGGCAGCCAGGCGACAGCAGTGCCGTTCACCGCCAATCTGACTAGCAGTGCCCCCGGTGTGGCAACGGTGCCATCCACGGTTTCGTTCGCCATCGGCAATACCTCGTCCGCCACCGTGAATATGACGGGCGTCGGTCCCGGAACCACCACCCTGACCGCCAGCGGTGCGGAAATGTCCAGCGCCACATCGGGCGTGATCACTGTCAGTCCTTGAGACAACTGCGATGACTCTTGCTCTCTTGAACCCATCGGCAGTGTTGCCTGTGCCGCATCATTCCCTCTCGCCGCGTGCGGGTGCAGTTTCCAGCCGGTGGCGGCGGGCGGTCGCATCGGTGATGGCACTGTCCATGCTGGCCCCGACATTGATCGGCACGGCACATGCCGCCGAACTGATCCTCGACGAAGGCGTCGTCGTCAAGTTCGGCGCCGATGCCCAACTGGTCGTGCGCGACAGGCTGCGCGCAGGTGCCGCCGTCACGCTCACCAGCGTCAACGACGACACGGCCGCCGGCCAGACGAATCCCACCGCGGGCACGCCCGCTGCCGGCAACTGGCGCGGCCTCAGCATCGAGAAGACATCGACCGCCTTCAGCCAGCCAGCGTTGAACGGCCTTTCTCTGCGTTATGGCGCGGGCCTGTCCGTGCGCAGCGCGAGCCCGGCGCTGCAGTTCATGCAGCTGACCGACAACACCGTTGGCCTGCGCCTGCTCGACGGCGCCAAACCCGCCATCACCGGCTCCAGCTTCCTGCGCAACGGCATCGGCATCGAAGCGCTCGGCGGCAGCTTGCCGAACGTCACGAGCACGCAGTTCTCGCAGAACACCGGCTTTGCGATCACCAACGCGAACCCGGCCACCGTCATCCAGGCAACGGGCAACTGGTGGGGCCATGCGAGCGGGCCGCGCGATGCCGCGGGCAATCCGCAAGGGCAGGGCGATGCCGTGTCGACGGGCGTCAACTACAGCAGCTATCTGACCCAGGCACCGCTGATCAGCCCGAGCGTCCGACTCGTGGCGCCGGCGGCGTTCTACACGACCAACATGCTGCAGCTCGAACTCGCATGCGTGAACGCCACCGAATACCGCATCGCCGAGAACGGCGAGTTCGCGGCAGCGACCTTCGTGCCGCTGGCGGGCGGCAAGGCCGTCATCGACTACGCCGCATCGGCGGGCGACGGCCGCAAGACCATCGGCGTGCAGTTCCGCAACGCCGCAGGCACCGTGGTGTCGGCCAACCTCACCAACCCCGCGGCCACCAACACTGCGACCGTGCTCATCGACAGCGCGGCACCGGTGGTCAGCATCAACAACCCGGCCGCCGGCAGCGTGCTGGCGCAGCCGATCACGGTCGAGGCCACGGCCACCGACGCGGGCGGCTTGGTCAAGGTCGTGTTCCATCTCGACGGCCAGGTGGTTTCCACGCAGACGACGATCTCTCCGTCGGGCAGCTACAGCTACGCGTGGAACACCGACAACAGCGCCAACGGCGACCACACATTGCGCGTGGTGGCCACCGACGAAGCCGGCCGCAGCAGCGAACAATCGCGCGTGGTGACGGTGTCCAGGACACCGCCGGCGCCCGACACCGCCGGCCCCGCCATCGCCAACGTGCGGCTCGACGGCGTGGCGCTGGCCAACGGCGCCACCCTGACCCGCGATGCGGTCACCAACGCCGAGGTGACCGACCGCAGCGGCGTGGCGCGCGTCGAGCTGTTGCTCGATGGTCAGACCGTCGCCACCCCGACCGGCTCCGGCGGGCAGTACAGCGCGCCGTTCAGCATTGCCGGCGTTGCCAATGGCAGCCATGCACTCGCATGGCGCGCGGTCGACTCGCTGAACAACGTCAGCACCGCCAGCTACCAGATCACCGTTGCGCATGCGGCGCCCAATGCGCCTGTCATCACCAGCCCAAAAACGGGGCTGACCACGCGCACCGCCACCTTGCCTGTGACCGGCACCTCTGCCGCCGGAAGCAGCGTGCAGCTGCTGGTCAATGGCCAGCCATCCGGCCCGTTGCTGACCACCAGCAACGGCGCATTCAGCGGTGCGGTCACGCTCGTTTCCGGCGGCAACCAGGTGCAGGCGATCGCCAGCGATACCTACGGCCAGAGCGCGCCGTCGGCCGCTGTGTCGGTCACGCTCGATGCCACGGTGCCCTCCAGTCCGAGCAACCTCGCGGCCGCCGCATTGGTCGACGGCAAGGTCCGATTGACATGGACCCGCTCCACCGATCCGAACGCCATCGGCTACGACCTCTATCGTTCGCGCAGCGCATTCGCCGACATCGGCGCGGCCACCAAGGCGAACACGTCGCCGATCACCGGCACCATCTACGAAGACCTGCCCAAGCCCGACGGCGCATGGTTCTATCGGCTGGTTGCGGTCAACTCTGTCTTCACGCCTTCCGTGCCGACCGACCAGGTGCAGGTATTGGCTGACGGCACATTGCCCAAGGCTGTGTCGGTGGTGTACCAGCCGCTGGGCAAGGTGGATGCGGTGACGGGCCGCATAGGCCAGGGCAAGGTGAACGTGCAGTTGACGGTGAGCGAAGAGCTTCAGACGGCGCCCTATCTGGCAGTGGTCCCTGCGGGCGGCGCGCCGATCGTGCTGGAGCTTGCCAAGGCCAGCGCGACCAGCTACACGGGTGCGTTCTTCGTGGACGCGAACACGCCCTCGGGCACGGCCAACGCGCTGTTCTCCGCGCGCGACATGGTGGGCAACCGCGGCACCGAGATCGGTGGCGGAGCCACGCTCAAGATCGACACCGAAGGCCCTGCCCTGTCCTCCATCACGCTGAACCCCGGCGCCCCCATCAAGGCCGGTGCGGCAACCACCGTGCAGGCCACCTTCGTCTTCAGCAAGGCCCCCAAGCCCGGCGCGGCGCCGCAGGTCAAGTACCTGCTGTCCGGCGCAGGGCGCCAGGCCACCCCCATCGCAGGCCTCACGGCCGTCGACGCCACCACCTGGAAGGCCAGCTTCGTGCTGCCCACCGACGCCGGCTTGGCATCGCCCGAGATCCTGAGCTTCAGCAGCCAGGCACAGGACGACCTGGACAACGTCTCCACCCGCGTGAGCGCGGCCAACCGCTTCCAGGTCTACCAGGGCAACCTGCCGCCCGCGGGCGCACCGCTGCTGCTGACCGGCCAGGCCCTGCCCGGCGGCAAGGCCTCCCTCACCTGGCAGGCCGTGGACGAAGCGTTTGCCTACCAGGTCTACCGCAAGGGCCCGACGGATGCGGCCCTGGTCGCACTTGCCCGCGCCAGCGGCGCCACCTACGTCGACCAGACCCCGGCCGACGGCCGCTACACCTACGCGGTCGCCTCCATCCGCAAGTCCAACGACGAAGAGACCGTCTCCAGCCAGAGCGCCCCGGTGGACGTCACGACGATTGCCAACGCCCCCGGCGCACCGCAGAACCTCGCGCTGCTGCTCACCGGCCAGGGCATCAAGGCCACCTGGCAGGCGCCCGTGGCCAGCACCGTGGACTACTACAACCTGTACCGCGCCAGCGGCACCAGCATCACCAGCGTGGCCGGCCTCACACCGCTCAAGACGCGCGTGAAGAACCCCATCACCTACGACCCGCAGCCCTCGCCCAGCCAGGGTGCCTACGTCGTCACCGCCGTCGATGCCGCCGGCAACGAATCGGCCGTCTCCAACTCGGCCTACCTCAACGCGAGCCTCCTGCCCGTGGTCAACCTGCGCATCGAGCAGATCGGCAACACCCTGCCCGTCATCTCCTGGCAGGCACCCAACGGCAGCCTTGCTGGCTACAACGTGTACGTGGGCCCCGACGCCACGCGCACCAAGCTCACGCCCAGCCCCCTCACCGCCACCACCTTCAGCGACAGTGGCTTCTCCGGCGGCGAGCGCCGCTACACCGTGGCCAGCGTCGACGGCACCGGCCAGGAGATCGGCCGCAGCCTCGTCCTGCCGGCCGTCAGCACCCAGATCGTCTCGGGCCTTCCGCTCAAGCGCGGCGTCATGAACAAGGTGCAGGCCCAGGTCGTCAACACCTCCGCCAGCGCCGTCAGCAACGCCCGCGTGGTCGTGCGCCTGCCCATCAACCGCGAAGCCACCCAGTTCGCCGACCACAAGTCCGAGCCCTTCGACCTGGGCAGCAACCAGACCCAGCTGGTGACCGTCGTCGTCGGTGGCTATGCCGACCTGCCCGGCCAGGCCCAGGCCCAGGTCGGCCTGGAGAGCAGCCCCAACGAAGGCGAGAGCTTCAAGATCGCGCGCAACCAGACCCTGGACGTGGGCGACAGCGCCCTCGTGGTGGGCATGTCCACCGGCGAGTTCACCCGCGGAGCCACCGGCAAGGTGCGCCTGACCATCGAGAACACCTCCGACGTCGAGGTGGAGTTCCTCACCGCCACGGCCGGCGGCAACAGCCCGTCGAGCGAGCTGCGCTTCAAGATCCTGGATGCCGACGGCAACGTGCTGGCCACCCAGCCCTACAAGCAGGCCGTGGGCGCCAACGTCGTCACCCTCACCAACGGGCAGACCGTCGCGCGCATCCCGGCCGGTGCCAGCTACACCTCCGACCAGTTCGAGCTGGCCGTGCCCGGCTCCAGCCCCAACAGCATCCGCGTCAAGCTGGAAGTGGACAAGATGCGCTACCACAGCGGCCAGGACGACCAGGTCGTCATCGCCGGGCGCGGCAGCGAGAAGGCCGTCTCCCTCATGGACACCGCCTACGTGGGCGAGATCACCAACGTCACGCCGCTGAACTCCTTCGGCGACCAGGACATCGTCATCACCGGCCGCGCGCTGGCGCGTGGAAGCAACCAGGCATTGCCCAGCACGCGCTTGAAGCTCGTGTTCAACCAGCAGGGCTTCGAGCGCGTCTTCAGCGTGCTCACCGATGCGAGCGGTGCGTTCACCTACACCTTCCAGCCCACGGCGACGGACGCCGGCCTCTACAAGATCAGCGCCATCCATCCGGACCTGACCGACCGGCCCGAGCAGCGCAGCTTCACCATCAACCGCGTGACCTTCGGGCCCACGCCGTTCAAGGTCGACGTGCCGCGCAACTACAGCTACCCCGTGCCCTTCATCGCACGCTCGGGCGCCGGCACCACCGCCACGAACATGCGCTTCGTGCTGGAGGCCAGCGCCCAGCCCACCGGCCAGCTGCCCGCGGGCATCAGCCTGCAGTTGCCCCCGCCGGCGAGCATCGGCGAGCGCTCCCAGGTCAACATCCCCGTCGTCTTCAGCGCCACCAACGAAGCCCTGGCCTCGGGCAGCGTCATCCTGAGCGTGTACAGCGACGAGCGCCCGCAAGGCGCGGGTGCGCCCATCGGTCTGGTGCGCATCAACTACGCGCTGAGCGAGGCCAAGGCGTACCTGGTGAGCCTGCCCAGCGTGATCGAGACCGGCATGTCGCAAGGCGCCAACCAGATCGAGAGCGTGACCGTGCAGAACAAGGGCACGCAAGAAGCGTTGGCCCTGGCCTTCACGCTCACCAAGGCCGACGGCGGCGCCGTGCCCGGCTGGGTCAACCTCTCGAGCAACGCCGACGGCAACCTGGCCGTGGGCGAGAAGCGCACCGTGGACATCGCCTTCAAGCCGCCCACGGGCCTGCAGGAGGGCGTGTACGAGTTCCGCCTGAACGTGCAGGGCACCAACGTGCCCGCGCAGAGCCTGAACATCTACGCGAGCATCACGCAAAGCGGCAAGGGCAACGCGCTGTTCCGCGCGAGCGACATCTACACCGCCACGCTGGACAAGCAGGGCCACCTGATCCCGGGCCTGGCCGGCGCCAGCATCACGCTGCAGAATGAGGACGTTGCCAGCGTGAGCCAGCAGCTGACCACCGACGCGCTGGGCGAGGCCTACTTCCAGGACATCCCGGCCGGGCGCTACACCTACCGTGCGCGTGCGAACAACCACCAGGAGGTGGCGGGGCGCCTGCAGATCAAGCCGGGCGTGACGCTCACCCAGCCGATCTTCCTGAACTACAACCTCATCACGGTGGAGTGGAGCGTGCGCGAGGTCACCATCCAGGACCGCTACGAGATCACCATCGATGCGACCTTCGAGACGGACGTGCCGGCGGCGGTGGTGGTGATGCAGCCCAGTTCGGTGAACCTGCCCAAGATGAACCCGGGCGATGTGTTCTACGGCGAACTGTCCCTCACCAACCACGGGCTGATCCGCGCCGATGGCGTCAAGCAGCAACTGCCCGCAAGCGATTCGTTCTTCCGCTACGAATTCCTGGTCGAGGTGCCCACCGAGTTGCAGGCCAAGCAGCGCGTGACCATCCCGTACCGGGTCGTGGCCTTGCAGTCGCTGGACACGCCGGCCAACGCGGGCAATGCGAGCGGGGGCGGTTGCTACAGCTACAGCAACACCACGCGCGTGAACTACGACTTCACCTGCAAGAACGGGGAGCAGTCCAACGGCACCACGTCCACCAGCTGGTTCAACAACTCCAGCAGCACGTGTCCTGCGCCGGGCAGTGGCGGGGGTGGTGGCGGAGGCGGCGGTGGCGGCTGGGGCGGAGGTGGCTTCGGGGGCATCGGCGGGGGCAGCACGTCCATGCCGCTGCCGGGCAAGAAGTGCGTGGCCGTGCCAGGTGGCAAGACGCAGTGCAGTTGAGAAGGTTCAGGAAACAAAAAAATGAAACCACAACCAATGACCGTAGGGATGGTGCGCCGCATTGGCGCGACGCTGGCTGCATTGTTCTGCCTAGGCTTGTCCGCCATCGCGTTGGCTCAGGGCACGGTCGTTCCGCCGAACGGCACCCTGAGCAATGACGTCGTCGACCTGAGCGTGCAGACCTCGGCTGGCCCAGTCGAATGGAAGCGCACCTTCAACGGCACGGGCTGGCGCTTCAACAGGCACTGGGACGGCATCTCGGCCAGCTACAAGCCCGTGATGACCCAGAACACCGGCGGCGGTGCGCCCGGGATGAGCTACGGCAGCCAGGGCGGTGCGCCCGCGACCTGCTGGATCTGGGTCGACGAGGACTGGCAGCCGGGCGATGGATTACCCAGCGTGACCGTCCCGATCGGTGGCGGCAGCGGTGGCAGCACTCCGGCCCCGGCGGTGCCACCTGAAACCTACTTGCCTCCCAACCGCAGCTACAACCAGACGGCCGCACCGCTGGACACGGTGATCACCACGGGCTTTGCGAGCGGGTGCGCCAGCATCGGGGGCAACCTGGTGGGCAACTCCAGCGAAGTCCTCGAAGGCTATCGCCGCCAGAGCACCCTGTATGTGGGCGCGGGCGGCACCTACATCTTCAAGAACCGCTTCACACTGCAAAAGCAACCCATCCAGAAGCTCGCCCCCGTGGCCTTGCCCATCGGCGGCAGCGTGAGCTTCGTGGGCCTGACGAGCGTTGCCAGCGGCTGGCGCTGGTCCGACAGGGCTGGCGACTGGGCCGAGTACGACGACGACGGGCGGATCAGCCGCTACGGCGACAAGAACAACAACACGGTGTGGCTCCAGCGCAATGCGGCCGGGCAGATCGTGCGCATCATCGATGGCGGCACGGCCGGGGTGAGCGGCAACGTGATCATCACGCTGCACTACGACGCCAAGGGCTACCTGGTGCAGGCCAAGGACTGGCCGCAGGCGAGCAACAGCCTGGACCTGGCACAGCGCACCGTGACCTACATCTACGACACGCAGGGTCGCATGACGGGCGTGACCGATGTGCGGGGCAACACCACCGCCTACGAGTACGACAGCAAGCAGCGGTTGACCAAGACCACTGACCCCAGGGGCGGGGAGACCAAGCTGACCTATGACGCTGAGGGCACGAGCGTCAAGACCATGACGGCGGCCGATGGTGGTGTCACGGAATACGGCTCGAGCTGGGACAGCACCAAGAAGCTGTTCTACAGCAAGGTGACGGGGCCGGCGACTGCGGCGGGGCGAAGGGTCGAGGACTACAGCCACGATCGCGCGGGCGACCTGGTGAAGTACGAGGTCAATGGAAAGACCTATGCCGAGATCAAGAGGGATCCGAGCATTCGTACAGAGACCGAAGTGAATGCGCGGGGATTCGCCACGACCTCAACGAAGAACGAATTCGAGCAAGTTACCCAAGTCGACTACGCGGACGGATCCCGGATTTCAGTTTCGTACGAGGCCCGCCTGCTAAAGCCTCTTGAGACGACAGACGAAGTTGGAACCAAGACCCGTTTTGAATACGACGCCAAAGGAAATCTCACAAAGAAGACCGAAGCAGCAGGAACGCCCTACGAAAGAGTCACCGAATACACGCTGGATGCTGCCGGACGAGCGACCCTCATCAAGAGGGCCGCGCACGCCGAAGTGAATGGTGCAATCACGCCAGAAGCCGTGTTGCAGATTGCCTATGACGCGGCCGGCCTGGTTTCCCAGACCATCGATCCTGAGGGCAACCGCCGAAACTACACGTACAACCGGCTGGGTCGCTTGGTCAAGTACACCGACCCATTGGCCAACGTCACCAGCTACGAGGTGAATGCAGACGGAAAACTCACCAAGGTCACCGATGCCCTTGGGGGCGTCGCGCGTTTCAGCTACGACCCGATGGGCAAACTGAGCGATGCGACCGACGCTCGCGGCAAGCTGCTGCAGTCGCAATACGACGCGATGAACCGCCTCGTGAAGATCATCAGCCCGCGCTCTGGTACCTACAAACTCGAGTACAACGCGGCTGGCTTCCCCGTGAAGGAGACCAACGAAGACGGACGCTCCAGCACTCTCGAGTTCGACAACTTTCTGCGCGTATCGAAAAAAGCGGACGGTGCCGGGAACGTAACCCAGTACGGCTACCAGATCGCCGACGGCAGTGACGCGGGGCAATTGGGCACGTTGAGCTATCCGACAGAGATCAAGTACCCGACCTTTACCGAGCAGACCAAATACGACGCACTCGAGCGCCCGACGCGTTCCACTCTGCTCAATCCCAACAGCCTCGGTGTGGAAGGCTTGAGCAGTGGAAATACCTTCGATCCGCGAGGCCTGATCAAGACCACGACCGATGCGTACGGAAAAACAGTCTCCTTTGGCTATGACGCGCTCGCTCGGCTCAACGAGGTCACGGACAGCCTGGGCGGCAAGGTCTCGGTGGTCTACGACAACCGCAACAACGTCATCCAGGTCACCGACCCGAAGGGCGACTCCACCAAGTACACCTACAACAGAAGCAACCAGCTGACCGCAGAGGTGTTGCCCTTGGGCCAGACAACCTCTTTCGCGTACGACGCGACTGGCAACTTGAGCCAGCGCACCGAACCGACAGGCGCCCGCACGACGTTCGGCTACGACGCACGGAGTCGACTGACCGAAGTCAAGCGCTACAAGAGTAGCGGCCAACTGGAACGAACCGCTGTGCTCACGCGCGACGTTGGCGGCAATCTGACTGCGTGGACGGACACCGATGCAAGCCGTCCCGCTGGCCAACAGACCACGAGCGGAACGATCACCTATGACGACGATGAAAATCCCGTCAGCGAAACGGTGAATATTCCGAATCCGAAGGGCGGCACCCTCGGTTTGACTTACAGCTATGAGTACAGCCTGGCGGGCAAAAAGACACGGATCACCTGGCCTGACGGAACCGCCATCGGGTACAGCTATAGCGCGCATGGTGAACTTGAAGAGGTCAACATTCCGGGCGAAGGCAATATCAGCGTCAACCAGTTCAAGTGGACGGCGCCGACGAAGATCACTTTGCCCGGCGGCTCGGTGCAGGAGCGAACCTACGATGGCTTGCTGAATCTGGAAAGTCTCAAGGTTCGCACCGCGGGCCAGCAGACCACCCTGAGCCTGCAGAACACCTACGGCAAGGATCAGGAGCTCAAGAAACAAACGCGCACTGACACGTCGGGTGGAAGCAGCAGCACGCGCAGTGCCAGCCTCGAATACGACCTGGCAGATCGTCTCGTTCAGGTGAAGACGGAGGCGGGTGCCTTCAACACCGACACGGAGACGTTCACGCTTGACGCCGTCGGCAATCGTGTTGCCCACAGTCGCGTGACCGGTGCATGGATCTATGACGCCAACAATCGGCTCACCCAGCGCGGCAGCGGCGCCAATGCCATCACGTACCAGTACGACGATGCCGGAAACCTCACGCAGCAGTCAGGCAATGGCCGCGTCTGGCGTTTTGGCTATGACAGCAGCAATCGCTTGACTGATGTACGCGACGGGCAAAGCCAACTCATCGCACGCTACGGCTACGACTATCGCAACCGCCGAATCTGGAAAGAACAGTACCGGGATGCGGCCGGCGCGGTTCTGGCGATACAGAAACGCACGTACTTTCTGTACAGCGAAGAAGGCCTGCTTGCAGAAGCCACGCAACCGATCACGTTGAATGCCGACGAGAGCGTTTCCGCGGTCGTGGAGCCCGTGATCAGTACGCAGTACGGCGTGCGCCCGGACAGTGCCTTCATGACGGGCGTGCTTTTCGCGAAGACCGTGGGCAGCAACGGCAGTGATCTGGTCGGCTACTTTCATCACGACCAGCTCGAAGCACCTGTGCAGGCGACCAGCAAGGACGGCTCGGTTGTCTGGGCTGCGAACTTCAACATCTTCGGGCAAGCGAACATCACCACGCCGGTCGAGACGGCGGAGCGTCCGACCATGCTGTCGAACCTGCGCCTGCCCGGCCAGTACTTCGACGAAGAGACGGGACTTCATTACAACTACCGGCGCTTCTACGACCCGATCACCGGCCGCTATATCCAGTCCGATCCGCTCGGATTGCAAGGCGGCCTCAACCGCTTCGCTTACGGTGATGCAAATCCAGCCAACGTGATCGACCCGATGGGGTTGTCGGGCGACGGCTTCAAGCTCACCGATCCGTCGACGTGGCCAACTATCCCCGATGAGATCCTGACGCCGATCGTCGGCTTCGGCGATGGCTTGCTCAGCGGCCTCACGCTGGGCCTGTGGGATGGCACGGCTGTTCGCGACTGGATGGGCATCAGCAGTCCCGATCCCATGTCTTGCGCGTACCAGAACGCGAAGCTGGCCGGGGAACTCACCGTCATGCTGCTCACGATGCGGGCACGCCCCAATCCGTGCAACAGCTTCACTGCCGATACGCTGGTCCACGTGCGTCCGCCGGACACGGGAGGTGGTGCCGCGGTACTCGGGAAAAGTTACCTGAAGCCGATTGCGGCACTCGAGGTGGGTGACGAGGTGCTGGCCGCAAGCGACTGGAAAGACCGCGGCATCGCTGAGGGGCAGGATCAGCGCCTGTCCTATGAAAAGGTGGTCGATGTCTACACGAGCTTCAAACAGCAGACATTGATCACTCTGCGGCTGGCAAGTGGCGAAGTCATCGAGACAACCGAGGGGCACCCATTCAAGACCACGGAAGGTTGGCGAGATGCGATCTTGCTCAAGCGTGGGGGGCAGTTGCTGCTGGGTGGCGAAGGGCGGTCAGACCTCGACGGCAATACAGGTGAGCGCACGGTTGAAATTACCGAGGTAATTGCCGCGAATAAGGTTGTTCCTGTTTTCAACCTTGAAGTTGCCAATGCACATACGTTCTTTGTGGGGCGCGACGGGGCGTTGGTTCACAATTCGGCCTGTAGTAACGCGGCGGCTCGAGCAAAAAATGCAGCTGCACAAAAACCCCAAAAAGGCTATCACGGCAATGATCGAAGAAACTCAGATCCCCAGCACAACTACGATATCTTGAATAGTAAGGGCGAGGTTAGGAAAACTGGTGTGGGAACTGGAGAAGCAAAAGATGGCGTCTCGGCGAGAGCGGAAGGCCAACTCCAACCAGGAGATACCTATCGAATTCGGGATAGCCATCCAGCAGGGCCGGGGGCCAGAGGGAAAGCCTATGAGAGAGAGAAAGAGTTGGCTAAAGAGCATTTGGACGCAAACGAACCGATGGACAGGCATGTCCGTCCGAGACCAAAGTAAATCATGCCCACATTTAGTCAAATTGAATTGTTTCTCGATGAAGGCTACTCTCGTGAAGAAAACAAGAGTTTCATTCTTAAATCGCGCTGCATTTGCAATTATTTGGAGCGCGCGATAAAAGAAGAAAAATACCAAACTGACTTTTCAAGAGTCAATATTTTTTGCTCCAAAAATATAACTGAAACTAGGGTTGTTCGATTAAAAGAGCCTCCATTGCTTGAGGTCTTTGTTGAATATGATCTTCCGAGCTTATCTGAGCTGAACGAATCATTACTGCAGAAGAATTTCATGAAAATTATTGATATTGGGCTGGCAGCGGCGAAAATCTCCATGCCAGTTCCTCACGAATATTGCATGAATGCACTTCGAAATTTCGAAGCTGGAGGATTCAAGAATGAATGGGTGCAGGCGCAAAAAATGTGGAAAAAATTGGCCGTCCGATGCGACGTATTGGCTCAATTGACCATCGAAAAATTTACTCTGCAGCAATTCATTTATCGAGGTGATGTTCTCCTTGGAAAGAAAAAAATCGCGGAGACGAAGCCGAGGGAGTTGTTGTTCTACGAGTACTTTGGAACCTTATCTTTAGATCAGGCAGGAAGCATTTTTTATAAGAATAAAAAAGAGGTGCTGAGTAGATTTGATTTGGAAAAAAATGAGTTTGTTGCATCGATTTCTTGAGGCTTTGATGCGTCAAAAATATGAAAAATTATTTTTTGTCGGAATGCCAAAAATGAGATGCGCATTGGCGCGTTTTGTTTTCATTGTTTTCTCATTTTCAACGCTTGTGCCAGTGTCTTCTGGCGCAATGGCCGAAATCATTGAGACTCCTGCTCTGAAGATGGAATTTCCCACAGGATTCAAAGAAGGTGGACTAGAGATCGGGAAATCTCGCGAACCCAATACCCGGGCATTTACGAAGCTCGATCCGAAGACTGCTATCAATACGGTTTTGGAGTTGAGCGCCTACGACTTTGGCGCGCGGATGCCCAATGTTCCCAAAGAACAGCTTGGTGAAATGGCTGATCGCTATGCCGCACAGTTTTTGGAGGCCACAAAGCAACGGCGGCAAAAATTTTTTGCCGCGCCATCTGTTCGTGTTTTATTGGATGGGAATCCCGCTTCCAAAATTTCTTGGACTGGTAGTGTGGGCGGACGATCAGGAAGTGGAGTGCTTTATTGCACCGTCGTTGGAACCCGGGTGATTCGTCTGCAGGTTCAGCATCTGCAGGTTTCTTCTTCTGAGACATTCCGGCAAGCCGAAGAGTCAATTAAGACAGTCAGATTCAAGCGTTGATTTGAGGTTCGAGCCGTGGGCGATCTGCCTTTCGGGGCGTGCACGTGAATAGATTTGATTTTTGAAAAATATCAATAGCGCACAAAAGTAGCGCGCACTGAAAAGAGAAAGAGGGTCGGAGGATGAAAAACAAACTGGTCAGGTTCCTATGCGCAGGCGCACTTGCCGCCTGCGGCTTTGTCGCGCCCGCCTTCGCCCAGGAAACCGTCTGCGCCAGCGTCAAGATCCAGATCAAGCAACAGCTGACCCTGGAGCGCCAGGCCTTCGACGCCGAGATGAAGATCAACAACACCACCGACAGTGGCGTGATCTCCAACGTCTCGGTGGTGGTCAAGGTCATGGAGGAGAACGGCACGCCGGTCGCCGTCACCGAAGACCCCAACGCCAGCGGCGCGAAGTTCTTCATCCGCGTCTCCAACAAGCAGAACATCTCCGACGTCACCGGCACCGGCACCATCAGCCCGGCCACCTCCGCCGTCATCAACTGGCTGATCATTCCGGCCCCCGGCTCGGCGGGCCTCACCCCCGCGGGCAAGAAGTACCTCGTGGGCGCCACGCTCAAGTACCGCTACGCCGGTGAAGACCAGACCCTGGAGGTCTCGCCCGACGTGGTGACGGTCAAGCCGCTGCCGCTGCTCACGCTCGATTACTTCCTGCCCCGCGAAGTCGAAGCCGACGATCCGCTCACGCCCGAGATCGAACCGGTGGTGCCTTTCACGTTGGGCGTGCGCGTCAAGAACAACGGCCAGGCGGCCGCGCGCAACCTCAAGATCGATTCGGCCCAGCCCAAGATCATCGAGAACAAACAAGGCCTGTTAATCAACTTCCAGCTCACCGGCAGCTACGTCAACGACGCGCCCGCGCAGAACACCCTGCTGATCAACTTCGGCGACATCGCCGCCACCACCAGCAAGACCGGGCGCTGGGTCATGGAGACGTCGCTCTCGGGCAAGTTCACCGAGTTCAGCGCCAGCTTCAGCCATGCGGACGAGCTGGGCGGTGCGGTCACCTCCATCCTGCAGGCGACCAACGCACACCCCTTGCTGCGCGATGTGCGCGTCGATCTGCCGGGCCGCGACACCGTGCGCGACTTCCTCGCGGTCGATGGCGACTACATCCGCGTGTACGAATCCGAAGGTCTGGACACGCTGGTCACCGACCGCAGCGCGGTGGCGCAGTTGCAGGCCGGTACCAACTCGCAAGGCGCGGCCACCTACAAGCTCACGATGCCGCCCACCGACGGCTTCGTCTTCGCGAAGATGCGCGATCCGTTCAATGGCACCAAGGCCATCGGCAACGTGGTGCGCTCCGATGCCAAGCAGATCCTGCCCGAGAACGTCTGGCTCTCGCGCAGCCGCAACCCGGACACCAAGCAGTGGGAGTACTTCGTCAACTTCTTCGACGTCAACACCACGGGCGTCTACGAGAGCGACTTCCAGGCGCCGCCGCAGGTGGCGCTGCCGCCGGTGATCCAGTTCATCCCTGATCGCGTGACCAAGGTCGGCCAGCAGGTGTCGTTCCTGGTGGAAGCGTCGAGTCCGCAGGGCACGCCGGTCACGCTGGTGGCGGCACCGCTGCCCACGGGTGCGAGCTTCACGCCGCAGGCGGCCAGTCCGCAGAGTCCGACGGTGGCACGCGCTACGTTCAGCTGGACGCCGGGCACGGGGTCGGCGGGCAACTACCTCATCAACTACACAGCCACCGACGGCACGTTGAGTGCGAGCCGCGCGGCCAGCATCAAGGTGGAGACCGATGCACCGCCGCCCGGACCGGGCACGCCGACCATCGACAGCCCGGCCTCGGGCGCGCAGGTCACCACGTTGCGCCCCACGCTGCAGGTCATGACCTCGGCCGATGCCAAGGACCCGACGACCAAGGTGCAGTTCGAGGTGTATGCCGACGAAGCCATGACGCAGCAGGTCAGCACCGGCCTGGTCGACAAGGCACCGGCGTTGCCGGGCAACGGCACCGGCACCGTGGTGCAGCCCACGGGCTGGGTCGTGAGCACGGACCTGAGCGACAACACCAAGTACTGGTGGCGCGCGCGTGCGTTCAACGGCACGACCATCTACAGCCCCTGGGTCAATGGCCGCTTCTTCGTCAACACGTTCAACGATCCGCCGGACAACTTCAACCTGACCAACCCGGTGCCGGGCTCCGACGTGACCACGCTGGTGCCCACGCTGGACTGGACCAACAGCCTGGACAAGGACGGCGACGCCATCACCTACAGCGTCATCGTCTATCGCGACGCCGCGCTCGCGGACATCGTCGTGCAGGTCGCGGACCTGCCGGAGACGGCCGGCGGCAGTACCTCGTGGACCGTGCCCACGCCGTTGGTGAACCACGGCCGCTACTACTGGCGCGTGATCGCCAAGGATGCGCTGGGTGCGGTCACGCCGACGCCTTCGCGCCTGTTCATCGTCAACACCGGCAACCTCGCGCCGACGCTGCCGGCCATCGTGTCGCCACCCGTGGGCGGGCAGAGCGCCACCCCGGCCACGCCGTTGACCGTGCTCAACAGCACCGACCTCGAGAACGACCTGATCACCTACGTCTTCGAGATCGATTCGGTCAACACCTTCGACTCGGCCGACAAGCGCACCTCGGGCCAGGTGATGCAGAACAGTTCCGGCTCGACCACCTGGGTGACACCCGCGCTGGTGGAAAACAAGCCCTACTGGTGGCGTGCCAAGGCGCAGGACGGCCACGCGGAATCGGCCTGGGCGACCGGCCACTTCCTGATGAACGCGGTGAACGACCCGCCGCCCGCGCCGACGGTCAAGAACCCCGGCAACGGCGCTTGGTCCGCCACGCAGCAGCCCAGCCTGGAAGCCAACCCGGTGATCGACCCGGAGAACGAAGCACTGCGCTACGAGTTCGAGGTGTTCCGCGACGCGGGCCTCACGCAGCGCGTGGCAAGCGGCATGTCGAACACGACCGCGCTGATCGTGGGCACGGTGCTGGAAGACAAGACCACGCACTGGTGGCATGTGCGCGCGGTCGACGCCTCGGGCGCCACCAGCGCCTGGAGCGCACCGGCGGTGCTCTACATCAGTACGGGCCCCTACCAGAACCCGAGCATCGGGCTGACCGCGCCGGCCACGCCGACCGTTCCGGACACGGTGACGGTGGGCGGTGCGCAGCGCAAGCAGGTCACGCTGCGCTGGGAGGGCGTGGACCCCAACATCGAGCCGACGGTAGCGCTGTACTACAGCACCAGTGCCTCGGGCTATGCGGGCAACCTGATCGTCGATGGCCTGCGCCAGAGCGCGGGCACGCAGACGGGCAGCCATGTGTGGGATGTGTCGGCGCTCGCCACGGGCACCTACTACGTCTATGCGGTGATCTACGACTCGCGCGGCATGGGGCGTGCCTATGCACCGGGTACTGTGGTCATTCCCGCGGCGTCGCCATCGGGAGGCATCGTGGTGACGGCTGCGTCTGGACTGACGACCTCCGAACAGGGCGCCTCGGCCTCCTACAAGGTCCGCCTGGCCAATGCGCCGACCGCCAACGTGACGGTCCCGATTGCGTCGAGCAACGTGCATGAAGGGGAGCCCTCGCCGGCCCAGCTGGTCTTCACGCCGCAGAACTGGTCGGTGGACCAGAACGTGGTGGTGAGCGGCCGCAACGACTGCGTGAAAGATGGTTCGAAGAGCTACCAGGTGACCCACGGCAAGGCGGTCTCCAACGATCCCAACTACATCGGCATCTCAGGCGCGCCCGTGAACCTGGTCAACCAGGACAACATGGAAACGATGGCGAGCACCAGCAACCCGAACATCCTCCTGTGCGGCTTGAAGGTGGTGAGCCAGCGGATGGTCAATCTGTTGACGGTGGAGTACACGCTGCGCGGCGAGTTGACCAATATCGGCCTGCCCGTCTCCGGCGTCAGCGCGAAGTTCAACAACCCGCCGCTCAGCGGCATCACGGTGGTGGAAGACACGCTGGTGTTCGGTGCGGTCGGTGCCGGCGAAACCGCAAAGACCACCGACACCATCACCGTTCGCGCGGGGATCCTGGTTCCTCCGATGGCGTTCGAGCTCGGGCTCGGATTCCACTGGACCGTGACCGTTCAACCGTAAAGCAGCCGCGTATGCATTTCCTGGAATTGCTGTGGCGCGCTGCGCGTCATGTGCTCGCCCTGTGCGTCGCCTTCGTGTTTCTGTCGATGTCCCCGGCTGCTTTTGCGGGCATCAACACGGGACTGGTCGGCGACGACGTCGCCGCCGGGAAGTTTCCGATCGGGTTCAGCTTTCGCTTCTACGGGCGGGACGTGACCGAGTTCTATGTCACGACCAACGGACTGATCAATTTCTCGTCGGGGCCGACGACGTATTCGAATACCTGTCTGCCCCCCGGCGGGGGCGGTCTCCCCGACTCCATCTTCGTGTTCTGGGACGACTTGCGCACCGACGTGTCGGGTCAACCCACGGGCAAGATCCAGTATGAAACCGTGGGAGAGGCGCCGAACCGGAAGCTGGTGGTTCAGTGGACCAACCAGTATTTCTACGGTTCGAATCTGCCAATGGGGACCTTCCAGGCGGTCCTGTTCGAGGGCAGCAACCAGATCAAGCTGCAATACCGCTACCTGCGCGAGACGCTGAGCACGGGCGGCAGCGCAACGATCGGATTGCAGGCGCCCGCAACGTGGGCGACCCAGTTGGGATGCAATCAGGCGGGCATGGTGGCGCCGGAACAGGCCATCTCGTTCACGCCCGCGGGCGATGGAACCAGTTATCAAGTCGATGCCACTGCGCCATACGACTTCCTCGACATCTCGGGACTGACCCCCGATGCGCCGACGGCGGCAGCCCGGTTCGTCAATGCGGCGCCAACCTGGAACTGGGTCAAGATCCCGGAACTCAACGCCTACCAGATCGAGATCCAGTCCGATGCGGGCATCGTGTTGTCGACCGAGACGCTCGGCAATGTCGGCGCCTTCACCTGGGCGCAGGGCTTCGAGGCCGGAAAGAGCTACCGTGCGCGCGTGCGGGGCAGCGTCAACGGCGGCGGCACCTGGGAGCTGTGGTCGGGCCTGAGCGGGCTGATCTCCGTGGACTCGGTGGTGCCCACGGGGCAGATGCTCTCGGCGACGCAAGTCGGCGCATCGGCCGTGGAGTGGCGCTATGCCGCCGGCGATGACCTCAGTGGCGTGGACAGCGTTCGGCTGCAGCTCGCGACCGATCCGCAATTCCAGACGATCCTGTTTGACGGTCCGGTGTCCGTCAATCCCGCGAGCCATACGTCGCAGGTCGGCACTGCCGGCCAGCGCCTGTACGGTCGCATCAAGGTCGCGGACAAGGCGGGCAACCTTTCCGAGGACTCGAATGCACTGGATGCTCTGTTGCTGGCGCCGCCCGTGGCAAGTTTTTCAGCCAGCGTCACGACCGGAGAAGCACCGCTGGATGTGGCGTTCCAGAACACCACGACCGGCGCTGCGACGACCTACGCCTGGGATTTTGGAAACGGCCAGAGCAGTACGGCCCGCGACCCCAATGCACGGTTCGTGCAGCCCGGCACGTTCCAGGTTCGCCTGCGGGCGAGTGGCCCTGGCGGATTGACCGAGAGCACCCAGGCCATCGAGGTCACGCCGGACGTGACGCGGCCTTCGATCGCTTCTTTCTCGGTCGACGGGGCACCGCTGGTGGGCGGATCTTTCTCGGTGCCGCAATCCCGGACGGTGGGGTTCCAGGTCTCGGACGCCGGCGGGGTTGCCGATGTGGGCGCGGCCTTGGCTGGCAGGCCGGTGCCTCTGGAAAATCTGGGAAGCGGCCGATACAGGTTCGTCGTCGATCCAGCAGCCTATGCCAACGGCACATACGCCCTGGAGCTCTCGGCGCGTGACAACGCTGGCAACACCAGCACGGCGGCACTGGAAGTCGTGATCAACATGGCGCCTCCGGTGGCGCCCAACCTGACGGCGCCAGTTCCTAACTCCAAGACGAACCAAACGACTGCGACTGTGGCGGGTACCTCGCCGCTGGGTACGCAAGCGCAGGTCCTCGTGAATGGCACGCCCCAGGGCGAGTGGACGACAGTCGTCGACCAACGGTTCTCGACTTCGGTGGAACTGGCCGAGGGCGTCAATCGGATCTCGGCGGTCGTCAAGAACAGCCGCGGCACGAGCCCGCCCAGTGCCGAAGTACTGGTCACGCTGGATTCGTCGAAGCCTGTCGGCCCCACTGCCTTGTCGGCAACATCGCTGGCACAAGGCAAGGTGCGATTGGCATGGTCGCCCTCCATCGATTCGGCTTCGGTGGGCAGCGTGGTGCTGCGTTCCCGCACTGCCTTCGAGCAGGCCGGGCAGGCAACTCGCATCACCGCCAACCCCATCGCCGGCGGCAACTACGAAGACATTCCGGCTTCCGATGGCGAGTACTTCTACCGGGTGGCGTCGATCAACCAGCTGGGTACCTTGAGCCAGCTGTCGAACATCGTGCAGGTATTGGCTGACGGCACATTGCCCAAGGCTGTGTCGGTGGTGTACCAGCCGCTGGGCAAGGTGGATGCGGTGACGGGCCGCATAGGCCAGGGCAAGGTGAACGTGCAGTTGACGGTGAGCGAAGAGCTTCAGACGGCGCCCTATCTGGCAGTGGTCCCTGCGGGCGGCGCGCCGATCGTGCTGGAGCTTGCCAAGGCCAGCGCGACCAGCTACACGGGTGCGTTCTTCGTGGACGCGAACACGCCCTCGGGCACGGCCAACGCGCTGTTCTCCGCGCGCGACATGGTGGGCAACCGCGGCACCGAGATCGGTGGCGGAGCCACGCTCAAGATCGACACCGAAGGCCCTGCCCTGTCCTCCATCACGCTGAACCCCGGCGCCCCCATCAAGGCCGGTGCGGCAACCACCGTGCAGGCCACCTTCGTCTTCAGCAAGGCCCCCAAGCCCGGCGCGGCGCCGCAGGTCAAGTACCTGCTGTCCGGCGCAGGGCGCCAGGCCACCCCCATCGCAGGCCTCACGGCCGTCGACGCCACCACCTGGAAGGCCAGCTTCGTGCTGCCCACCGACGCCGGCTTGGCATCGCCCGAGATCCTGAGCTTCAGCAGCCAGGCACAGGACGACCTGGACAACGTCTCCACCCGCGTGAGCGCGGCCAACCGCTTCCAGGTCTACCAGGGCAACCTGCCGCCCGCGGGCGCACCGCTGCTGCTGACCGGCCAGGCCCTGCCCGGCGGCAAGGCCTCCCTCACCTGGCAGGCCGTGGACGAAGCGTTTGCCTACCAGGTCTACCGCAAGGGCCCGACGGATGCGGCCCTGGTCGCACTTGCCCGCGCCAGCGGCGCCACCTACGTCGACCAGACCCCGGCCGACGGCCGCTACACCTACGCGGTCGCCTCCATCCGCAAGTCCAACGACGAAGAGACCGTCTCCAGCCAGAGCGCCCCGGTGGACGTCACGACGATTGCCAACGCCCCCGGCGCACCGCAGAACCTCGCGCTGCTGCTCACCGGCCAGGGCATCAAGGCCACCTGGCAGGCGCCCGTGGCCAGCACCGTGGACTACTACAACCTGTACCGCGCCAGCGGCACCAGCATCACCAGCGTGGCCGGCCTCACACCGCTCAAGACGCGCGTGAAGAACCCCATCACCTACGACCCGCAGCCCTCGCCCAGCCAGGGTGCCTACGTCGTCACCGCCGTCGATGCCGCCGGCAACGAATCGGCCGTCTCCAACTCGGCCTACCTCAACGCGAGCCTCCTGCCCGTGGTCAACCTGCGCATCGAGCAGATCGGCAACACCCTGCCCGTCATCTCCTGGCAGGCACCCAACGGCAGCCTTGCTGGCTACAACGTGTACGTGGGCCCCGACGCCACGCGCACCAAGCTCACGCCCAGCCCCCTCACCGCCACCACCTTCAGCGACAGTGGCTTCTCCGGCGGCGAGCGCCGCTACACCGTGGCCAGCGTCGACGGCACCGGCCAGGAGATCGGCCGCAGCCTCGTCCTGCCGGCCGTCAGCACCCAGATCGTCTCGGGCCTTCCGCTCAAGCGCGGCGTCATGAACAAGGTGCAGGCCCAGGTCGTCAACACCTCCGCCAGCGCCGTCAGCAACGCCCGCGTGGTCGTGCGCCTGCCCATCAACCGCGAAGCCACCCAGTTCGCCGACCACAAGTCCGAGCCCTTCGACCTGGGCAGCAACCAGACCCAGCTGGTGACCGTCGTCGTCGGTGGCTATGCCGACCTGCCCGGCCAGGCCCAGGCCCAGGTCGGCCTGGAGAGCAGCCCCAACGAAGGCGAGAGCTTCAAGATCGCGCGCAACCAGACCCTGGACGTGGGCGACAGCGCCCTCGTGGTGGGCATGTCCACCGGCGAGTTCACCCGCGGAGCCACCGGCAAGGTGCGCCTGACCATCGAGAACACCTCCGACGTCGAGGTGGAGTTCCTCACCGCCACGGCCGGCGGCAACAGCCCGTCGAGCGAGCTGCGCTTCAAGATCCTGGATGCCGACGGCAACGTGCTGGCCACCCAGCCCTACAAGCAGGCCGTGGGCGCCAACGTCGTCACCCTCACCAACGGGCAGACCGTCGCGCGCATCCCGGCCGGTGCCAGCTACACCTCCGACCAGTTCGAGCTGGCCGTGCCCGGCTCCAGCCCCAACAGCATCCGCGTCAAGCTGGAAGTGGACAAGATGCGCTACCACAGCGGCCAGGACGACCAGGTCGTCATCGCCGGGCGCGGCAGCGAGAAGGCCGTCTCCCTCATGGACACCGCCTACGTGGGCGAGATCACCAACGTCACGCCGCTGAACTCCTTCGGCGACCAGGACATCGTCATCACCGGCCGCGCGCTGGCGCGTGGAAGCAACCAGGCATTGCCCAGCACGCGCTTGAAGCTCGTGTTCAACCAGCAGGGCTTCGAGCGCGTCTTCAGCGTGCTCACCGATGCGAGCGGTGCGTTCACCTACACCTTCCAGCCCACGGCGACGGACGCCGGCCTCTACAAGATCAGCGCCATCCATCCGGACCTGACCGACCGGCCCGAGCAGCGCAGCTTCACCATCAACCGCGTGACCTTCGGGCCCACGCCGTTCAAGGTCGACGTGCCGCGCAACTACAGCTACCCCGTGCCCTTCATCGCACGCTCGGGCGCCGGCACCACCGCCACGAACATGCGCTTCGTGCTGGAGGCCAGCGCCCAGCCCACCGGCCAGCTGCCCGCGGGCATCAGCCTGCAGTTGCCCCCGCCGGCGAGCATCGGCGAGCGCTCCCAGGTCAACATCCCCGTCGTCTTCAGCGCCACCAACGAAGCCCTGGCCTCGGGCAGCGTCATCCTGAGCGTGTACAGCGACGAGCGCCCGCAAGGCGCGGGTGCGCCCATCGGTCTGGTGCGCATCAACTACGCGCTGAGCGAGGCCAAGGCGTACCTGGTGAGCCTGCCCAGCGTGATCGAGACCGGCATGTCGCAAGGCGCCAACCAGATCGAGAGCGTGACCGTGCAGAACAAGGGCACGCAAGAAGCGTTGGCCCTGGCCTTCACGCTCACCAAGGCCGACGGCGGCGCCGTGCCCGGCTGGGTCAACCTCTCGAGCAACGCCGACGGCAACCTGGCCGTGGGCGAGAAGCGCACCGTGGACATCGCCTTCAAGCCGCCCACGGGCCTGCAGGAGGGCGTGTACGAGTTCCGCCTGAACGTGCAGGGCACCAACGTGCCCGCGCAGAGCCTGAACATCTACGCGAGCATCACGCAAAGCGGCAAGGGCAACGCGCTGTTCCGCGCGAGCGACATCTACACCGCCACGCTGGACAAGCAGGGCCACCTGATCCCGGGCCTGGCCGGCGCCAGCATCACGCTGCAGAATGAGGACGTTGCCAGCGTGAGCCAGCAGCTGACCACCGACGCGCTGGGCGAGGCCTACTTCCAGGACATCCCGGCCGGGCGCTACACCTACCGTGCGCGTGCGAACAACCACCAGGAGGTGGCGGGGCGCCTGCAGATCAAGCCGGGCGTGACGCTCACCCAGCCGATCTTCCTGAACTACAACCTCATCACGGTGGAGTGGAGCGTGCGCGAGGTCACCATCCAGGACCGCTACGAGATCACCATCGATGCGACCTTCGAGACGGACGTGCCGGCGGCGGTGGTGGTGATGCAGCCCAGTTCGGTGAACCTGCCCAAGATGCGCGCGGGCGATGTGTTCTACGGCGAACTGTCCCTGACCAACCACGGCTTGATCCGTGCCGACGGCATCAGGCAGCGACTGCCCGCGAGCGACGCGAACTTCCGCTACGAATTCCTCGTGCAGATACCGACTGAATTGCAGGCCAAGCAGCGCATCACGATCCCGTATCGCGTGATTGCGTTGCAGCCTCTGGGTTCTTCGGGAGGCGGAGGCGGCTCGGGTGGGAATGGCGGCTCGGGTGGCGGCGGTACGGGGCCGCAGCCTGGAGACGGTGGCAACGGCGGAGATGGCGGAGATGGCGGAGACGGCGGTAACGGGGGCAACCCGGGAACGCCGGGCTCCGGTGAGGGCGAGGGTTCGCCCACGGGTGGCGGTTGCTACAACTACAGCACGACAACGCTGGTGGAGTACGCGTACACCTGCCGCAACGGCGTGGAGGCGAACGGGACCACGTCCACCAGCTGGTTCACCAACGAAAGCAAGGGCTGTCCTGTGGGCGGTGGTGGAGGCGGCGGCGGTGGCGGCGGCGGTGGTTGGGGTGGAGGCGGCTTCGGCGGCGGCGGTGGCGGCAGCACGGCCATCCCGCTGCCGGGCAAGAAGTGTGTGGCCGTGCCAGGTGGCAAGACCCAGTGCAGTTGAGCAGGTTCAGGAAACGGTATGCGTGAGCGTCAAGAACAACAGCCAGCCCGCCACGAATGGCGACATTTTCATTTTGCACTCACCAGTCGACATGCCTGGCGAGGCTCTTGTTCAAGGAAAGGATTTCAAATGGCATGCGCAGGCGTAACCATGAGCCCAACCGCCGCGCGAACGCGCCGGCAACGCTCCAGGGGCTTCACCCTGCTCGAGCTCCTCGTCGTGATCGTGATCATCGGCCTGCTTACCGCGATCGTCGGTCCGCGCTATTTCTCGCAGATCGGAAAGTCCGAGCAGAGCACGGCCAAGGCGCAGATCGATGCGCTGTCGAAAGCACTCGACGCCTACCGCCTCGACACCGGCCGCTACCCGACCACCGAGCAGGGCCTGCAGGCCCTGGTGGTCAAGCCGAATGGCGAGGCCAAGTGGAACGGCCCCTACATGCAGAAGAAGATTCCGCCCGATCCGTGGGGCAAGGAATACATCTACCGCACGCCGGGGCAGACGGCGGAGTTCGATCTGCTCTCGTACGGCAAGGACGGGCAGGCCGGCGGTGAGAAGGAGAACGCCGATGTGTCCTTCCACTGAGCGGACGGGTTGTCGATGACGGCTACGGGTGTGCGGCTCCGGGTTCAGGGCCGCGATGGGCAAAGCAGCTGGATGCGCTTTGCCGGGTTGGATGCCGCGGCAGCCACCCGGCAGGCGCGCCGCGACGGCTTGCGCGTGCTCGAAGTCGAAGCCCCGACCGATGCGGGCGAACCGGCCGGCGATGGATCGAGACACCAGGCAGGCAAGACGGCCGCGGCAACGCGGGGCGCCGCCTTCGACCTGCTGCTCTTCAGCCAGGAAATGCATTCCCTGCTCCAGGCGGGCCTGAATCTCGGCGAGGCGCTCAACACGTTGGTCGAGAAGTCGCAGGGGCCGACGCGCGCGCTGCTGTCGGGCGTCGAGGGCAGCCTGCGCGAAGGCAAGAATTTTTCGGATGTGCTGGAGGCCCATCCGCTCCAGTTTCCCGCGGTGTACGTGGCCACGGTCCGCTCCAGCGAGCGCACCGGCAACCTGCCAGAAGCCATGGAGCGTTTCATCGCTTACCAGCAGCAGTTCGACGTGCTGCGCAAGAAGCTGGTGTCGGCGGCCATCTATCCGGCGCTGCTGGTCACGGTGGGTGGATTCGTCACGCTGTTCCTGCTGGGCTATGTGGTGCCGCGGTTCGCCGCCGTCTATGAAAGTTCCGGTCGCCCGATGCCCTGGGCTTCGGGCGTGCTGCTGTCGATCGGTCACCTGGTTTACGACCACGGGGTGATCGCGCTGAGCCTGCTGGCCGCGGTGATCGTGCTCGCGGTGTGGCAGTTGCGCCAAGCCGCGACGCGGCAGAAGCTGGTCGAGCTGGCGCTGCGGCTGCCGGGCCTGGCGCCGCGTGCCGACCTGTTCCGGCTGAGCCGCTTCTATCGCGCGCTGAGCCTGCTGCTGTCTTCCGGCATTGCGCTGCCTCGTGCGATGGGCATGGTGGGCGGCCTGCTGAGTTCCGCCCAGCGCACAGCGCTGGCGGGTGCGCGCGAGCGCATCGAGGAGGGCGGCAGCGTGTCGCAGGCGCTGGTCCAGTTCGGCCTTGCCACGCCGGTCGCGAAGTCGCTGGTCCAAGTGGGCGAGCGCTCGGGCCAGCTCGCGCCGATGTTCGATCGCACCGCGCGCTTTCACGACGAGGAAATGACGCGCTGGATCGACGGCACCTCCAAGCTGCTGGAGCCGGTGCTGATGCTGGCCATCGGCCTGGTCATTGGCCTGGTGGTGGTGCTGATGTACATGCCGATCTTCGAGCTCGCGGGGAGCCTGCAATGAGCACGCCCAACACGGTCGAGCTCGCGCATTCGCTGGGCCTGGTGTGGATGGACATGGCACGCCTGCGCGAGCTGCGCACGCGTTGGGACGCGGTCGGCTACACCGACGCGGTGGCGCGCAAGATCGCGGTGCTGCAGTCGCCGGCAGACGATCCGATCGGTGCGGGCCAGGTCTACCTTGCGCTGACAGACCACCGCGATGCCGCCGCGGAAACCTGGGGCCTCAACCAGTGTCGCCGCCTCGGTATCCGCAACGTGGCGGTCGGGCTCGTCGATGCCGACGACTTCGACGGCCTGCTGGCACAGCAGGAGCGCCAGATGCGTGCGATGGACGGCTTCCAGGCGGTCGAGTCCGAAGCCGACGACGGCGAGCTGGCGGCGCTGATCAGCATGGTCTCGATCCAGCAGGAGACGAGCCCGGTGATCAAGCTGGTCAACTCGACGCTCTACGACGCGCTGAAGCTCAACGCGAGCGACATCCACCTGGAGTGCGATGCACAAGGCCTGCGTGTGCAGTACCGCCTCGACGGTGTGCTGGTCTCCATCACCGAAGTGTCCGGCGCCGACATGGCCGAGCAGGTGATCCAGCGTGTCAAGGTGATGGCCGAGCTCGACATCGCCGAGCGCCGCATTCCGCAGGACGGTCGCTTCAAGGTGCGCGTGAGCGACCGCGACATCGACTTCCGGGTGTCGGTGATGCCGAGCATCTTCGGCGAGGATGCGGTGCTGCGGCTGCTGGACCGCAAGGCACTGACCGAGCAGGCGCAGAGCCTCACGCTCGAAAGCCTGGGGCTGCGCGAGCAGACCAAGGCGTCGATCCGGCGGCTGGCCAGCAAGCCGCACGGCATGCTGCTGGTGACGGGCCCCACGGGCTCGGGCAAGACGACCACGCTGTACGGAACCATCACCGAGATCCACACCGGCCGCGACAAGATCATCACCATCGAGGACCCGGTGGAGTACCGCCTGCCGCACGTGCTGCAGATCCCGGTGAACGAGAAAAAGGGGCTGACCTTCGCGCGCGGGCTGCGCTCCATCCTGCGCCACGACCCCGACAAGATCATGGTGGGTGAGATCCGCGACGACGAGACCGCGCAGATCGCGGTGCAGGCCGCGCTGACGGGTCACCTGGTGTTCACGACGGTCCACGCCAACAACGTGTTCGACGTGCTCGGGCGCTTCCTGCACATGGGGGTGGATGCCTACAGCTTTTCGGCGGCGCTCAACGGCATCGTGGCGCAGCGGCTGGTGCGCGTGAACTGCCCCGTGTGCTCCGAGCCGGTGGTACCGACGCCCGAGGCCATGCAGGCTGTGGGCGTCGATGCGGCCGCTACGAGCACCTGGACCTTGCGGGCCGGCAAGGGCTGCGGCCATTGCCGTGGCACCGGATACAAGGGGCGACGGGCCGTGGCCGAGGTGCTGGTGATGAACGACAAGCTGCGCGAGCTGATTGCCGCGCAGGCCTCGATCTCGGTCGTGAAGGAGGAAGCGCGGCAGGCCGGGTGGATACCGCTGGCCGACATGGCGCTCGAACTGGTGGCCTCCGGCGAAACGACGCTCGACGAAGTCGCGCGCGTGGCGGGCTGAGGGTCCTGTTCATGCCGAAACCCGTTCTCTACATCTACATCGGCGCGCAGCGGCTGCAGGCGGCCTGGGCCGTGCGGCGCGGTGCCGAGTTGCGCATGCTGTTCGACGCGGCCTATGAGCAGCCGATCGCCGACGAGCCCATGGCTTCGGTCGATGCATGGCCCGCGGCCGTGTCGAAGGCCATGGAAGCGCTTGGCGCCAGCTGCCAGGCCGAACTCGCGTTGCGGCGCGGCGCCGAGCTGCGCGTGCTGGTGTCCGACCAGTGGGTGCCCAGTGCCTCCGTGCCATGGAACGCGGCGCAGTACCGCCCGGGCGCCGCCATCGCGGCTGCACGGAGCGAGCTTCGCGAAGCGGGGCAAGAGGTCTTGTCCGGCGACCTGCTGCGACTGGACGATGCACCTCTTCGCCAGCCTCGGCTCGCGGTCTGCTACCCGGCATCGCTGCTCGAGCACGTGGACCGGCTGGCGGCGACATTGAAGACGCGCCCGCACTCGGTCACGACCTTGTCGGCGCTGGCCTGGCGCGGCAACGATGCGCCGGGGCAGACGCCCGTGCATTCCGAACGCGTGCTGGCCATCCTCGAACCGGGCAATGCATCGGCACGCCAGGTGATCCTTGTGCGGGGCCAACGGGCCTCGGCATGCATCGACGAGGTGCTGATCCGTCCTTTGCAGGCCGGACTTCACCCGGATGGTGCTGGACGGCCCGCGGCGCGCGAGCTGGCAACGTCGTCCGTCGCGGCCATCGTCCAGCGGCTGGGATGGAATGCCGTGCCGTCGCCTGCGTCGCCCGAAGTCGCCACGCTGTTTTCGGTGACCGACCTGACGCCGAACGATCCGCTCTCCGGCGCCACCGGCCCGATGGCTTGGTGGGTCACGCCGCAGGGCCGGCGCGATCTGGTGTCGGCGCACGCGCTGGATGCGGTGGCACGCGCTGCCCGCCCATCCGCTGTCAAGTTGCTGGCGCTTGCGTGCGTTCTCGGCGGCATCGGTTTTTCGGGCGTGACACTCTGGCGCAGCGAAGCCCGGTTGCAGGAGGCCTTGGACGCGGCCTCAGCGGCCCGTCGCGCCGCCGTGGTGCCCGAGGCGCCACCACCGTCCGCGGAGCAGGCCAAGCGGATCGCTGCCGTCAATGCGGTGGTGTCCGAACTCAACATTCCCTTGCCCCGTCTGCTGCGTGCGCTTCAGCCGCCGAAGGACATCCGCGTCGGACTGCTGGGCCTCGAACTGGTGGCGGGGCGGGAGCGCGGCGCCGGGCCTGGAGGGGCTGTGGATGCGCGCGTGTCGCGTCCGACGCTCAAGGTCCATGCCGAGGCACCCGCGAGCACCGACATGACGCGCTACGTCGCCTTCCTGTCGGACCGCAAGCCGCTGAACCACGCCTACCTCGTGAGGCACGAGGTGCCGGACAGCGCCGCGGCCCAGGCGGGCAGCCCGCGGGCGGCCTACCGTTTCACCGTGGAGGTCGCATGGAAGGACTGACACGCTGGACGCGCCACGCCATGGCGGATGGCTGGTGGCAATGCCGGCGCAGCGCGCAGCGGCTGTACCGCATGGCCGGGCCGGACGGCCTTGCGATCGTGCTGGGACTGCTCGTGATCTGCGGGCTCGCCGCGGCCGTGGTGCAGGTGAGGGAGCAGCGCATCGGCTTGCGAACCGCGGGCGCAGCGGCCGAGGCGGGCGAGTCGTTGCCGCGGTCGGTGGCGGAGATGTCCAACCTGCAGAAGTTCGAGCAGGTGCTGCCCGCGCACGACGACATTCCCGAGGTGCTGGAGCGCCTGTTCGAGCTCGGCGTGGAAGAGAAGCTGGTGCTGTCGCGCGGCGAATACCGCGCACAGAACGACGAGGTCGGCCAGTTCGTGCGCTACCGCATGACCATGCCGATCAAGGGCAACGCGCCCGCGGTCCAGCGCTTCCTGGAGCGCGCGCTGGCCGGCAACCGCAGCCTGGTGTTCGAGTCGGTGCAGTTCAAGCGCGACCGCATCCAGGCCGAACAGATCGAGGCGATCGTGCAATGGACCCTGATCACCGGCTTGCCCGGCCTGCCGGCACGTGAGGCGTCCGGCAAGCCGCTGCCGCTGCAAACGCCGGAAGGAGGCGCACCATGACGCAGCGCAGGGTGATGCTGGTCCTGGCCCTCGTGGCGACGCTGCTCGCGGTGTATTTCGCGCCGGCCAAGGACGATGCCGTGGTGCAGGTCGTCGAGCGGCCCGCCGCGTCCGATGCGGTGCCGCGTCCGGTGCCAATGCCAGTGCAGCCGGAAGGCCGTCGTTCGGCGGGTGCTGCCGAAGTGCTCGGACTGCGCTCGCGCGACGACCTCGACGGCGACGATTCGAATCTGTTCGCGGCGCTGAGCTGGGAGCCGCCGCCCGCCAGGGTCGAGGCGCCGCCGCCGCCCGCGGCCGAATCCATGGCACCGCGGGCGCCGCCCGCGCCGCTGCAACTGCTGGGCCGCTACCAGGAAGGCGACAGGACGGCCATGTTCGCCACCTTCAACGGCGACAGCGTGGTGCTGTGGCCCGGTGAAAACATCAACCCCGAATGGCGCGTCGACGCCATCGAGGCCGGGCAGGTCGTGCTGACCTACCTGCCGCTGGGGCAGAAGCAAAGCCTGCCGTGGACCGGCTCCCAATGAAAGAAGAAATGACGATGTTCATGCACCCGCGCCCGAAGAAGCGCTGGGCCCGTGTGGTGGGAGCCTGCGCGCTGGCCTGCCTGGTGCTGGCCGGCTGTGCGAGCCAGGTGGCTTTTCGCGAAGCCAACCGGCTGCTCACGGACAACAAGTCCGCCGAAGGACTCGCGAAGCTGGAAGAAGCGGTCAAGCTCGATCCGAAGAACGCGGAGTACCGGGTGGCCCTGTCGACCACCCGCGCGAGCCTCGTCAACCGCTACCTCACCGCGGCCGAGGCCAACCGGCGCGACGGACGGCTCACCGAGGCGGAGAAGTGGTATCGGCAGGTCATGGCCTACGAACCCGAGAACGCCATGGCGCGCCAGGGCCTGGAACTGCTGGTCGTCGAGCGCAAGCACCGGCTCGTGGTCGCCGAGGGCGAAGCCCTGCTGAAGAAGGGCAGGCCCGAAGACCTGGTCATGGCGCTGGACATGCTGCGCCCGGTGCTCAGCGAGAACCCGCGGCAGCGCGAGGCGTTGAACCTCAAGGAACGCATCGACGAAGCCCAGAACAAGCAGGCCAAGCCCGAGGCCAAGCTCGCCGAGAGTTTCCGCAAGACCATCACGCTGGAGTTCCGAGATGCGCCGCTGCGCACGGTGTTCGATGTGATCGCCAAGGTGTCGAGCCTGAACTTCTTTTTCGACAAGGACATCCGTCCCGACCTGAAGGCGAACATCATGGCGCGCAACACCACCATCGAGGATGCGGTGCGCCTGCTGATGGTGACGAACCAGCTCGAGCAGAAGATCCTGAACGAGAACTCGGTGCTCATCTACCCGAGCACGCCGCAGAAGCTCAAGGACTACCAGACGCTGTCGGTGCGCACCTTCTACCTGGCCAACGCCGACGTGAAGGCGGTGTCGAACACCATCAAGACCATCGTCAAGACCAAGGACCTGGTGATCGACGAACGGCTCGGCCTGATCATCATGCGCGACACGCCCGACGCCATCCGCATGGCCGAGCGCATCGTGGCCCTGCAGGACCTGACCGATCCGGAAGTGATGCTCGAAGTGGAGGTGGTCGAGATGAAGCGTTCGCGCCTGCTCGAGCTGGGCATCGACTGGCCCGGCCAGTTGTCGCTCTCGCCGTTGCAGATCGACGGCGCGCCGCTGTTGCTCAGGGACCTGGGGAATCTCAATCGCAGGAACCTCAAGGTGGGAGGGACCCCGAGCATCTCGATCAATGCGAACAAGGACGACGCGGACGTGAGCATCCTGGCCAACCCCAGGATCCGCGTGCGCAACAAGGAGAAGGCCAAGATCCTGATCGGCGACCGGGTGCCGGTGATCACCACCACGTCGAACGTGACCGGCTTCGTGTCGGAGTCGATCAACTACCTGGACGTGGGCCTCAAGCTGGAGGTCGAGCCCACCATCTACCTGGACGAAGAGGTGGCGATCAAGGTCAACCTCGAAGTCTCCAGCCTGGTGAAGGAAATCATCAGCAAGTCGGGCTCGCAGGCCTACCAGATCGGCACGCGCGGCGCGAGCACCGTGCTGCGTCTCAAGGATGGCGAGACGCAGATCCTGGCGGGCCTGATCAGCGACGAAGACCGCTCCAGCTCGAACAAGATCCCCGGGCTTGGCGAGATGCCGGTGGCCGGGCGCCTGTTCGGGACCCAGAAGGACGACACGCTGCGCAGCGAGATCCTGCTGTCCATCACGCCGCGCGTGGTGCGCTCGATCCGTCGGCCCGATCTGCTGTCGGCCGAGTTCGAGTCCGGCACCGAAAGCAACATCGGCGCGCGGCCGCTGCAGTTCACCGGCGGCGCGCCCGATGCACCGAAGGCTGTGGCCCCGCCGGCCGCTGCGGCTCCCGCTGCTGCAGGCACCGCCGCTGGCGCCGTGGCGCCGGCGGCCGGCGCGGCCAGCGCGGTGACGCCCGTGAACGCCGGGTCGCAGCCCAACAAGGCGGCGCCTGCGCAACAAGGCGCGCTCGCAACCGGTGCCGTCAGCCTGAGCTGGCAGGCCCCCGCGCAGGTGAAGGTGGGCGAGCAGTTCAGCGCGGTGCTGCGCGTCAACAGCCAGCAGGCCCTGCGCGGCCTCCCGCTGCTGGTGGGCTTCGATCCGCAGCTGATGCAGGTCGTGAGCGCGCAGGAGGGCGACTTCTTCCGGCAGGCCGGCGGCAAGAGCACCTTCAGCCAGCGCGTGGACGGCGTGCAGGGCAAGGTGTTCATCGCGGCGCTGCGCGAGAACCCGGCCGGCGGAGAGGCCGGCATCAACGGCACCGGCAGCGTGGCCACGCTCACCTTCAAGGCCGTCAAGGCCAGCGCCGGCGCGAAGCTCCAATTGCTGTCCGCCACGCCGGAACCGGCATCGGCCTCGCCGGTGGCGGTGCCGGTGGAACAGGTGTTCAAAATTGTTCCGTGAGGCTCGTCCAGCGCGTGGCTTCACCTTCGTGGAGCTGCTCGTGACGCTCGCCATCATGGCCGTGCTGGCGACCGTGGCGGTGCCGCTGGCCCAGGTGAGCGTGCAGCGCCAGAAGGAGCAGGAACTGCGGGCCTCGCTGATGCAGATCCGCGAGGCGCTGGACGCCTACAAGCGCGCGTCCGACCAGGGGCGCATCCAGATGAAGCTCGGCGAGAGCGGCTTCCCCAAGACGCTCGACGACCTGTGGCAGGGCGTGCCCGACCAGCGCAGCCCGAACCAGCAGAAGCTGTACTTCCTGCGTTCGCTGCCGCGCGACCCGACCTTTGCGGACGCCCGGGCGCCCGCCGCGCAGACCTGGGGCCTGCGCAGCTACAGCTCGCCGCCCGACGCGCCGGCCGAAGGAGACGATGTGTTCGACGTGTATTCCAAGTCGAAGAAGACCGGCCTCAACGGGGTCGAGTACGCGCTGTGGTGACGATGCGCCTGCTCACCGCAAAAAAGGACGCCCGCCGCGCCGGCTTCACCTTGATCGAGCTGCTCGTGGTGCTGTCGATCGTCGCGCTGCTGCTGAGCATTGCCGCGCCGCGCTACTTCGGATCGATCGACAAGTCGAAGGACCAAGTGCTGCAGGAGAACCTGCGCGTGGTGCGCATCACGCTGGACAAGTTCTATGCGGACAAGGGGCGCTGGCCGAAGACGCTCGACGAACTGGTCGACCAGCGCTACCTGCATGCGGTGCCCACGGACCCGGTGACCGAGTCGCGCACCAGCTGGATCCTGCTGCCCTCGCAGAACACCGAGGAAACCGGGATCGCCGGCATCAAGAGCGGCGCATCGGGGGCCACCAAGGACGGCCGTTCGTATGAGAGCTTCTGACGGCCGTTGCTCCCGCGGGACGCTCGTGTCCGCGCAGCGGGGCTTCACCTACATCTGGATGCTGCTCTTGATTGCGCTCATGGGCGTCGGCATGACCGTGGCCGCCGATGTGCAGACCACCATGAGCCAGCGGGATCGCGAGAAAGAGTTGCTCGCCATCGGGCGCCAGTTCCGCACCGCGCTCGCGAGTTACTACGCGGCGCGGCTGCCGACGGCAGGGGTGGGCCTGCCCTCGAGCATGGGGCCCGGGCAACCCGTTTCCGGACTGCCGCCCGCGGCCGGCGGCGGCGGTGGTGGTGGCGTGAATGTCCCTGGCGTGGGCGGCCAGCCCGCGCTGCCGCCGCAAAACGATCCGCGCGGCTATCCCGCCAGCCTCGAGGACCTGCTCAAGGACGAGCGCTTTCCCGGCATCCGTCGCCATCTGCGCAAGGTCTTCGTCGATCCGATGACGGGCAAGGCCGAATGGGGGTTGGTCCAGGTGTCGGGCCGCATCGTCGGCATCCATTCACTCTCGACGGCCGTGCCGATCAAGCAGGCAGGCTTCGAGGGCGACGAGCAGGCCTTCACCGGCGCGCAAAGCCATGCCGAATGGATCTTCGGTCCGCTCGCCCAGATGCCTGTGCCACCCGGAGGCAAGACGCTCGACCCGAGCGCCGCCACATCGCTTCCCTCTTTCTCGACGACGCCTTTCTCCGCGTCCTCACGACCTTGAACCGAGCCGAGGTGCCCATGCACAAGAAGAAAATTTCTCTCACCGTGTCGTTCGCCGCTGCCTTGTCGGCGATGTTGCTCTGCGCGTCCGCGAGCGCGCAGACGGATTCGGGGCTGCCATCCATCCTGCGGGACATGCCCCAATCGGGATCGATGTGCAAGAACGAGCGCCTGCCCGGTGCCGCGTTGTCCGGCAGCGGGCGAGCCGACGGCGGTCTCGAAGCGGGTTGTGCGCTGCCGGTCTCCGGGGCCGCCGCCTTCCTGCAGAAGAGCGGCGCCGCGGTCATCGACACGCGCCACGAGAGCGACTTCCTGCAGTTCCATATCGCGAACGCCATGCGCGTCGACGCGGCAAGCATCCGGCTCAAGACGCACCTGCGCGACAAGCCCTTGCTGCTGGTGGGCGACGGCAAGTCCGACCGCGAGCTCTACGGGGCGTGCGGGCGGTTGCGGGCCCAGGGCTTCAAGTCGGTCCAGGTGCTGATGGGCGGGATGGCCGGCTACCTTGCGAAAGAACTGCCCGTGAGCGGCACTGGCGCGCCCGATGCCTTCGAGTCCGCACGGCTCGACCCCGCGCAGTTGTGGGCGCAGAGCCAGTTTCCCGAAGGCCTGGTGGTGGTCGTGAACAGCCCGGCGTCGGCCGAACTGCTGCCGCTCGCGCCCCGCGTGTCCGTTTCCCCGGACACGGCACCGCGAGTCGTTGCCAGCGCCGCGGAGCGACGCCGCAAGGAACAGAAGACGGTGCTGGCCAACGTGACCGTGGTGGTCGATGGCGCGATGTCCGAGGCCGCGTTCCGCCAGTACAGCCAGGCGGTGGCGCCTACGCCGCTGCTGGTGTACACGGACGGCGCTGCCGCACTGAAGGGCTTCCTGCGCTCGCAGGAGGCCGCATGGGCCGCGCATGCGCGCGGACCGAAACAGCCGCGCTGCGGCTGAGGTGGCCATGCAGCGGCGTGCGTGGATCAGGGCTGCCGGCGCACTGGCCGGCGGCGCCCTCATGCCGACGCGCAGCAGCCTTGCAGCGCAGGGAGAGTTGCAGCTTCGCTTCAACCTCGGCATGAACAACCCCGGCTCGGTCGACCTGCCGGTCCAGCGGCTCTGGATGTACCTGCCCGTGCGCCGCAACGCCTGGTGGACGCTGGAGGGTATCGAGACCGGCCTGCCGCACGAACTGCAGAGCGATCCGCTGGGGCACACCATCCTCTTCGTTGCCATCGACAAGCTCGGCGCGTATGCGCGGCGCATGGCGGCGCTGACGGTCAACTTGAAGCAAAGCGCGGTGCCGTTGCCCGCGACCGGGGATGCGCGGGACTGGCTGGCGCCGGAGCGCTACATCGAGTCGGACCACGAAGCGATCGCCGCGCAGGCACTGGCCCTGAAGTCCGAGACCCACGCGAGCACCGTGCGCAACATCTACGACTTCGTTGCCACGAGCATGGACTACGCGGGCTACATGCCGGAGGACTTCGGCGCCCTCTACGCGCTGCGCCAACGGCGCGGAGATTGTTCCGAATACGCCTGCCTCGTCGTGGCGCTGTGCCGCGCCTCGGGCATTCCGGCCCGCATGGTCGAGGGCTACGTCACGGACCGCAGCTTTGCGCCCCGGCCGATGGATTTTCACGATTGGGCCGAAGTGCGGGTCGACGGGCAATGGCGGGTCGTCGATGCGCAGAAGCGGGCTTTGCTGGAGCGCGATGCTCAGTACATCGCGTTCCGCTACTACCGCGACAAGCCATCGAACGGCGTGGGGCTGGCGCATCGCTACCGCATCGACGGCGAGATGGAATTCAGCGTCTAGCAACGCCGATTCGAAGGGCAGGCAGGGGCGCCGCAAAAAGCGGGGAAAATCCGGCAGCACTGTCGTTCGGGCACTTCTGCTCGCGGCAACTTCATTCTTCTGAAGAACACCCGTTTCATGTTCCCGCACCGGCTGCACGCGTGGCTGCTTGAACACCTCTCGAAATACCGCGCGGCTCCGCTGTGGGCCAACGTGGTGCTGGCCGTCTCCATCGCCCTGCTGGCGGTCATGATCGTCTTCTTCGGCGGCTCCTCCGCCGCGCCGGGCGTGCCGGCGACGCAGATCACCCACGCCGACTGGCAGGTCACCGAGGCGCCGGGCTTTCGCGAACCCTCGCTCGTCATGGACAGCCGGGCCCTGCCCGACACCTGGCAGCCCATCGAGCTGCCCCTGTCCCTGCCCATCGCGCTGCTGCGCCAGGCCGACGGCCGCTTCATCGCCAGCGCGACGCGCACCACTTGGCTGCGCGTGTCGGTGCGCGACCTGCCCGTTTCCACCGGCCCGCTCGCGCTGTACGGCGTGCGCATCAAGACCGACGGCACCATCGCGGTGTATGCCGACGGCCGGCTGGTCCACCGCGCGCAGGAGAACGGGCCGCTGTGGAACAGCACCCGCACGCCGCTGTGGGTGACGATCGAGAAGACGCCCGATGCGGTGCCGCTGAAGGAAATCCTCATCCGCCTGGAGCACACGCGCAATGCGCAGGTGGCGGTGTCCTCGCTGTGGCTGGGCCCGGTCGATTCGCTGAAGGACCGCTACAACAAGCGCCTGTGGTTCCAGCAGGACCTGCCCGCCATGCTCGGCGCGGCCTTCATGGCCGTAGGCCTGTTCGCGCTGTTCGTGTGGTTCCGGCGCCGGCACGAAACCGGCTACCTGCTTTTCTTCAACCTCGCGACCACCTCGTTCCTGCGCAGCCTCCATTTCTACGTGGGCCTGCCGGTGGCCAACGACTGGTTCGCCTGGCTCACGGTCAACTCGCTGTTCTGGCTGGTCGCGGTGGTGCATTTCGCGCTGCGCCAGTTGCACGGCCGCCCGCTCAAGTGGCTGACGTTCGGGGTGGTCGGCTGGACCGTGCTGATCGGCGTGCTGACCCTGCCGGCTTTTTCGATACTGAGGAACACGCCCCAGGTCACGCCGCTCATCTACGTCGGCGCGGCCCTCATGGGCGGTGCCGTCGCGCTGGTGGGCGGCATCAGCGCCTGGCGCCGCTCGAACGAGGGCCGGCTGGTGGCCGTCGGCATCGGCGTGTGCGTGCTGCTGGGCCTGTCCGACTGGCTGCTGCAGAACAACTTCGCGAGCCCCGAGGGCTGGTACCTGGGGTCCTACACCAACGCTGTCACCTTCGCCGTCTTCGGCACGCTGATGTACCGGCGCTACGTCAACGCCATCGCCGAGGTGGAACTGGTCAACGCCAGCCTGGCCGAGCGCCTGCAGGCCCGCGAGGCCGAGCTCGAGCAGAGCCACCGCCGGCTGCGCGAGGTGGAGAAGCGCCAGACCATCAGCGACGAGCGCCAGCGCCTGATGCAGGACATGCACGATGGCCTCGGCTCGTCGCTCATCAGCGCGATCCGCTCGGTGGAGAACGGGCGCCTCAGCGACGAGAAGGTGTCGCACATCCTCAGAAGCTGCCTGGACGACCTGAAGCTCACCATCGACTCGATGGAGCCGCTCGAAGACGACCTGCTGCTGCTCCTGGCCACGCTGCGCTACCGCCTCGGCCCCCGGCTGGAGAGCTCGGGCGTCGCGCTGCGCTGGGAGGTGCAGGAGATCCCGCCGCTCGACTGGCTCGACCCGACCAGCGCGCTGCACATCCTGCGCATCGTGCAGGAGAGCATCGCCAACATCCTGCGCCACACGCGCGCCACCGAGATCCGCGTGGGCACCATGCCCGAGGCCGACGGCGTGCGCGTGACCATCGAGGACAACGGCCAGGGCTTCGACGTCGACAAGGCGATGGCTGAGGCCGGCGGGCGCGGCATGCAGAACCAGCTGCGCCGCGCGCAGGCCGTCGGCGGAGGCGTCAGCTGGCGCTCGGGGCCGTCGGGCACGCTGTTCACGCTGTGGCTGCCGCTGCAGCGCAAGCCGCGGAAGGTCTAGCGGTCTGGCCGACTGCGCATCAGTCGGCGCCCGCGTGCCCCTGGTGTTGCGGCAGGTCGTCGTGGATGGTGAACCAAGGCGCCTTCGAGCCGACGAAGATGTGCGCGCTCGGCCGGATCGACGGATCGTCGACCAGCGTGCCCAGGGTGACGTGCACGAACATGCCCTCGCGCACCACCGAATAGAGGAACGAGCCGCACTTGCCGCAGTGGATGTCGCCGGCGTTTGCCTCGCCGTGGATCAGGATCTGGTCGCCGCCCTGCGTGAGCGCCAGCTTGTGCCGCTCAATGCCGGCAAAGGGCTTGAAGGCCGAGCCCGTCCCGCGCCGGCAATCCGCGCAGTGGCAGTTGAGGGCGTAGGTGAATTCGTCGGCCACCGCGTAGTGGACGGTGCCGCACAGGCACCGTCCGGCGAGGGTGCGGGTGGTCGATGCGTCGGGGCTCGTCACTTGAATCTCCTGCAGCAACTGCGCAGCAGGGTTTCAGCCCGCCAGACCCACGTACACGTTCTGCACATCGTCGTTCGCGTCGATGGCCGCGAGGAAGACTTCGACTTCCTCCAGGTCCGCGGCGCTCAGGCTCGCCGGATCGACCGGGTTCTTCGGCTTGTAGCCGAGCTTGGCCGACAGCACGGTGAAGCCCTGCGCCGGCAGCGCACGGCTCACGAGGTCCAGGTCGGTCGGGTCGGTCAGGAAGACCGTGGCGTTGCTTTCGCCGGCCGGCTCGAAGTCCTGCGCACCGGCTTCGATGGCGGCGACCTCGGGGTCGGCCGTGGCGTTGGCGGGCTCGGCCTCGATCATGCCGACGTGGTCGAAATCCCACGACACCGAGCCCGAGGTGCCCAGTTGCCCCTTGCGGAACAGCACGCGCATTTCAGGCGCGGTGCGGTTCACGTTGTCGGTGAGGCACTCGACCATCACCGGCACGCGGTGCGGCGCGAAGCCTTCGTAGATCACGTGTTCGAAATGCACCGCTTCGCCCGTGAGGCCCGCGCCCTTCTTGATGGCGCGGTCCAGCGTGTCCTTGGGCATCGAGACCTTGCGGGCCTGCTCGACCACCAGCCGCAGGCGCGAATTGGAGGCCGGGTCGGCGCCGTTGCGCGCGGCCATCATGATTTCCTTGGCGAGCTTTCCGAACAGGCGGCCCTTGGCATTGGCGGCCAGGTCCTTGTGCTTTGCTTTCCACTGTGCGCCCATGGCTGATGTTCCTTCGATTCGGGGCGACTACTGTAGCCGCAGCGCGCCGGGCCGCAGTTTTCTCCAAGTTCCGGGGGCGGGGCGCCGCTACGCTCGCTCCGTTCCTTCTCATATCCATCGATCCAGACGACACACCATGCCCTCCATCGAAACAAGACAACAGCGAACGGAAACCTTCCACCGGCTGCACGCCGGCCCCGCGCCCCTGGTGCTCGTGAACGCGTGGGACGCGGTCAGCGCGCGCATCGTCGAGCGCGCCGGGGCGAAAGCCATCGCCACCACCAGCGCGGGCATTGCGTGGGCGCTCGGCTATTCGGACGGCGAGCGCGTGCCGGTGGACGAACTGCTCGCGGCCACCGCGCGCATCTGCCGCGTGGCCGGCGTGCCGGTCACCGTCGACATCGAACGCGGCTTCGGCGACAGCACGCAGGCCGTGTGCGAGGTGGTGCGCGCGCTCATCGACATGGGCGCGGCCGGCGTGAACATCGAAGACGGCACGCTGCCCGGCACGCGGGAGCTCGCGCCGCCGGAGATCCTGTGCGAGCGCATCGAGGCGCTGCGCCGGCTCGATGCCCGCTTCTTCATCAACGCCCGCACCGACACCTATTTCGTCGCCAACGACGATCCCGCCGCCCGCTATGAAGACACGCTGCGGCGCGCCCGGCTCTATGCATCGGCCGGCGCGGACGGCATCTTCGTGCCGGGCATGTCGAAGCTGGAGGAAATCGCGGGCCTGGCTGCGGCGGTGCCGTTGCCGGTGAACGTCTACGCCGGCCACACCCAGGCGCCGCCGGTCGCGGTGCTCGCAGGCGCCGGCGCACGCCGCATCAGCCTGGGCTGCGGCCCGCTGCAGGCGGCGCTCGGACTGCTCGACCGCATCGCCGCCGAGGCCTTCGACGGCAGCGACGCCGGCTTTCGTGCGATGGGCGCGGGGATGCTGTCCGCAGGCGAGATCAACGGCCTTTTTTCCGGCACGCCCTGAGAAAGACCGCGGAAGGGCTTGGGGTACAGTGGCGACCCCTTGCCGCAGCCGACCTCCACCGCCACCCTCGTCCCGCAAAGCATCCGCCTCGAATCGGTCACGCTGGTTCGCGGCGAACAGCGCGTTTTCGACGGGCTGACGCTCCGCCTCGACGAGGCGCGCATCGGGCTCGTCGGCGACAACGGCGCCGGCAAGAGCAGCCTGTTCCGCCTCATCAGCGGGCTCGACCAGCCGCAGCAGGGGCGCGTCGTGGTGCACGGGTGCGACACGCAGACCGACCGCCGCGCGCTCTCGCAGCACGTGGGGCTGATGTTCCAGAACCCCGACGACCAGATCATCTTTCCCACCGTGGCCGAGGAACTCGCGTTCAGCCTCACGGCGCGCGGCGAAACGCGGCAGGCGGCGCGGCAGAAGGCGCGCGATTTTCTTGCGCAGCGCGGGCTCGACGCATGGGCCGCGCGCGCCATCGGTGAACTCAGCCAGGGCCAGCGACAGCAGGTCTGCCTGCTCGCGCTGCAGATCAGCCAGCCCGCGACGCTGCTGCTCGACGAACCCTTTGCGAGCCTCGACCTGCTGAGTCAGGCGCGGCTTGCGGCGCAACTCGAAACCACCGGTCAGCAGATCGTCCTGTCGACCCACCTGCTCGAACACGTGATCGACTTCGAGCGCGTGCTGTGGCTCGAACAGGGCAGGGTGCGCGCCGATGGACCGGGCCGGGAGGTCTGCGAGGCCTATGCGGAGAACGTGCGCGAGCGCGCCGAGGCCGAGCGGGGTGCCGGCCGTGCGTAGCCTCTACTCGTCGCATCCGACCTGGATGCATGCGCTGCCGGCGTGGACCAAGCTCGCGGTGCTTTCGGTGTGCGGCACCCTGCTGGTGCTGGTCGAACGGCCCGCGCACCTGGGCATCGCGTGCATCGTGGTGCTGCTGCTCTTCGCATCGCTCGGCCGCACGGCGTGGCTGCGTGTGCGGATGCTGGTGGGCATCGCGATCGCCTGCGCGCTGATCGTGGGCTTTCACTGGTTCCTGGGAACGACCTTGCTCGGCGTGGCGAGCGCGCTGCGGCTGGCCAGCGCGGCCGTGCTCGCGCTGATGCTCACGCTCACCACGCGCTTCGAAGACCTGCTGGCCGTGCTCGAGACCGTGATGCAGCCGCTGCAGCGCTTCGGCGTGCCGACCGAGCGGATCGCCCTGGGCATCGGCCTGATGCTGCGCTTTGCCGAGAACTTCTACGTGCAGTGGCAGCGCTTGGACGATGCCTACCGCGCCCGCGCGGGCCACGGCGGCGGGCTGCGGCTGCTGGCGCCGCTGACCATTCGCACGCTGCAGACCGCCGAGCGCGTGGCCGATGCGCTGGCTGCGCGGCTGGGGCGCTAGCCCGTGCGCGCAGCGCAGAATCCGACGAACACCCCTCTCCCGAATCCCGACATGACCACCACCGGCTCCATCACCTCGTCCCGCTCGCTCTCGTACATCGCGCTGTTCGCCGCGCTGATGGCGGTGTTCGGCCTGATCCCGAAGGTCGACCTGCCGTTCGGCGTGCCGATCACGCTGCAGTCGCTGGGCGTGATGCTGGCCGGCTGCCTGCTCGGGCCGCGGCGCGGCTTCTTCGCCATCGCGCTGTTCCTGCTGGCGGTGGCGCTCGGGCTGCCGCTGCTGCCGGGCGGGCGCGGCGGGCTGGCGGTGTTCGTCGCGCCGGCCGGGGGCTTCCTGTTCGGCTGGATGTTCGGCGCCTTCGCCTGCGGCCTCCTGATGCGCCGCATGGCGGGCGCGACGGGCAAGGGGCTGCTGGCGGCGGCGTTTTTCGCGTCGGTGGTCGGCGGGATCGTGGTGGTCTATGCCTTCGGCATCGTGGGGCTCTCGCTGATCGCCCACATGTCGCTCACGCAGGCGGCGCTGGCGATGCTGGTCTTCATTCCCGGGGACCTCATCAAGTGCGGCATCTGCGCGATGCTCGTGCAGACGGTGATGCGCGGCATGCCGAGCTGGCGGCTCGACCGGGATTGACCGGCGCTACAACCCGCGCCGCTTGAACACGGTGCGCGATAGGTAGTCCTTGCGCGGGCCCTTCACCAGGTGCTCGATGACGAACGAGCCGTCCGCGCGGAACCGGTAGACGCTGTCGTACTGGTCGGCAATGCAGAGGTGGCCGGCCGATCCCACGAGTTCGTCGCCTTCCCGCACGATGGCGATGGCGTGGAAGAGACGCAGCGGGGTTTCGGCGAAGAAGACCGAGAAACCGTCCGGGCTGCGTTCGAAGACGTACTCGCGGTGCCCGTCGAAGGCCTGGCCGTCGGGCAGCTGGATCCGGCCCTCTTCGCGGTATTTCAGCTGGCCGGTGTCGAGCCGCGCGAACCGGGCGGTTCCGGCCATCGTGGCCTTGCCCTCGATGGTGCGGTCCAGGTCCCAGGCGCCTTCCAGCCGGTCGAAGACCGTGTCCGGCGTGCCCCACAGGGCAAGGGGCGGGAGAGGCGTCGTTTCCATGCGCGAACTGTAGGTCAAACGGAAGTTCGCTGACCTTTGAGCATTGATTGTTTCCGTTCCGTGAACGCCGCGGTTCCTTTTGCTAAGGGTTTTCACGTAGATGGCGCCGCACAATACATCCACAGACCGGCCCCCAAGCCGATCTGGGTGAACAGGGCCCCGAGCGAGGTGGCCGCCCCCGGAGGGACGGTGACCCACCCAAGACCGGTTCGAAATCATCCGAAGCAAAAACTGAACTGAATTGAAGGAAATCCAAATGACCGTCTCGAAGATCCTCTCCGCCGTTGCTGTTGCCGTGATGGCTGTTGCCGGTGCCGCCCACGCTGAAAGCTATGACGGCGTGCATCAACTGACCTCGGCCGCCAGCCGCGCCGATGTTGCCGGTCAAGCCGTGGCTGCCGCACACAGCGCCAACCCGTACGCCACCGGCGCCAACGCAGGTCCTGCGCAAGTGTTCGTCTCGTCGACCAGCCGCGCTGCCGTCCGCTCGGAAGCCGTTGCCGCCGCACACAGCGCCGACCCGTACGCCGAAGGCGCATCGGCTGGCGTGGCTCCGCTGGTCGCCAGCACCGTGGACCGCAATGCCGTCCGCGCCGCAGCCCGCGCTGCTGCCCGTGGCGACGCACTGCCGCTGTAATCCTCGGCGAGCGTCAGCTCCTGAAGCCGGCCATGCGAAAGCATGGGCCGGCTTTTTTCTTGCCGCCTTGTTTTCGCCGCGTCGGCGTCAGCGCGCGGCCAGCAGTCGCAGGCTGGCGACGACGAAAGGTGCGTCGTCCGGGCCGGCCGCGTCGTGCAGCGTGACGAACCATTGCGCGAGCGCCACGCGCACGCGGCGCCGCTCGCGCCAGGTCGTGGCAACGAACACCACGGTGAGCACCGAGAACATCGCGAACACCGGCAGGCCGACCGCCATCCAGAGCCACTGCCATCCGCCGGCCAGCGCCCAGGTCATCGCCTGGAAGCCGAAGACCGCGAAGCAGGCGAGCACCGCGAGGGCAATCAGCCAGGCGATCCATTCGCCGGCGGACTTGCGCACGCGCTCGGTGGCTTGCGGCGCGTCGGACGTCCATCCGGCCGGCAGCGCGTCGGCCCCCGGCGGCAGGCCGGTCGTTCGCGGATCGGGCCATGGCGTCCAGAAATCGTCCGCCGTGTTCTCCAGCGCGATCCATTGGAGATCGGTCCACGCCGGCAGGCAGGCCGTGGCGGTTTCCTCGCCTTCCACCCGCAGCATGGCGCCGTCCTCGAAGCCGCGCGGGTACACGCCGGGCGCCCGGTGGAATCGCCGCTCCCGCACATCGACGACCACGGTGTCGCCGCCGACCTCCGCCGCCTGGTAGCGCGCGTCGGACGAGACGTATCCGTATCCCGGCGCGTGTCCGGACAGATGGGCGATGAGTGCGATGGATGGATGAAGGCGTGTCATGAAAGAGGCGCCGCGCAGCATGCCATGCCGCACATGGCCGTCTGATAAGCTGCCTTCGCCTCCCTCCCACCGACCCGTTCCTTCCACTCCCTGTCCTTGCGAACGCCTCGCGCATGTCGTCCGAAGAAACCCTGCGCCGCTGGCGCCTGATCCTCGGCCGCTATGCGGCGCAGCCGCTGTCGCAGGCGGAGTTCTCGTCGGGCGACTGGAAGCTCGACCAGGCCCTCGAATACCTCTACGGCCGCGAGTACGAAGGCCGTGGCCTCGCCAGGCCCGGCGGTGGCGGCGGTCCGGGCTCGCTCGACCCGAGCCAGCTGCGCGCGGTCGACTGGCTCAACCGCTCGCGCAAGCTCTTTCCGCAGGACGTGTTCGAGCGCATGCAGACGCAGGCCATCGACCGCTACCAGCTCACCGACCTGCTCAACGACCCCGCCGTGCTGCGCTCGCTCGATGCCACGCCCGGTCTGGCCAAGGCGCTGCTCGGCATGCGCGGGCGGCTCTCCAGCCAGATGCGCGACGCGGTGCGCGAAGTTATCCAGAAGACCGTCGACGAGATCACGCGCAAGCTGAAGAACGATTTCGTCAACGCGCTGGTCGGCCGGCGCAACCGCATGCGCCGCTCGCACATCAAGAGCGCGCAGAACTTCGATGCGCGCGCCACCATTGCGGCCAACCTCAAGCACTACGACCTGGAGCGCAGGCAGATCGTCATCGAGCAGCCGCGCTTCAACGCGCGCGTGAAGCGCAACCTGCCCTGGGACGTGGTGCTGTGCGTGGACCAGAGCGGCTCGATGATGGATTCGGTGATCTACAGCGCGGTCATCGCCGGCATCATGAGTTCGCTGCCCGCGGTGCGGGTGAAGCTGGTGGTGTTCGACACCGCGGTGGTCGACCTCACCCACATAGCGCACGACCCGGTCGAGGTGCTGCTCACCGTGCAGCTGGGCGGCGGCACCGACATCGGCCGCGCGGTGGCGTACTGCGAGTCGATCGTGGGCAACCCGCAGCGCACGGTGTTCGCGCTCATCAGCGACTTCATGGAGGGCGCGGCGCCCGGGCCGCTCCTGGCCGCGGTGCAGCGCATGGCGCAGTCGCGCGTCACGCTGCTGGGGCTCGCGGCGCTCGACGAATCGGCCAACCCGGTGTACGACCGGCAGATGGCGCAGCGCCTGGCCGACAAGGGGATGCACGTGGCGGCGCTCACGCCGACGCACTTCGCGCAATGGCTCGCGGAGGTGATGAACTGATGGCCTGGCATGACGGCTACCGCGCCTACGACGACGACACGCTCGCCACGCTCGCGAACCCCGGCCTGCTGCGCCGCGCCGCGAAGGACGTGGAGGGCGGCAAGGTCGCATGGGCCGAGCAGCGCGAGGACGGCGGCGTGGTCAGCGCCGACGGCCAGCGCGTGCAGCTCGATGCACGCGGCCCGCAGCAGGCGCGCTGCGACTGCCCGGCGCCGGGCATCTGCAAGCACATCCTGGGCGCGGCGCTGTGGCTGCGCGCGCTCGAGCCGGCCGCGGCGGTCGATGCGACCGCCGCGCAACAAGAAGAGGCAGCACCCGGCGGCCCCGATCCGCTCGCGGAGATCCTCGCGCTCGATGCCGCGGCGCTCTTCAAGGCCGCGGGCATCGCCGCCGTGCGCCGCGCCGCGGCCGCGGCGAGCAGCGCCATCGAATGGCGCGTGCAGGGCGGCGCGCTCGTCATGGACCTGCCCGAGCTCGGCGCCTCGTGCCGCTGGGTCGCGGGCGCGGGCTACGCGGGCATGGTCTCCGAGGTGCCGGCCGCCGAGCGCAAGGCGGTGCACCTCATCGCCATCGCCGCGCTGCGCAGCGCGCACGGCCAGCCCTTCGCATGGCCCGAAGGCGCGCGGTCCGCACCGGTCGAAGACACCGCGCGCCTGGGCGACCGCGAGCGCGCGTTCCTGCGGCAGGTCGAATCGATGCTGCAGGAGCTGCTGACCGGCGGCCTCTCGCATGTGAGCGAGCTGACCTCGGCGCGCCTGCTCGCGCTCAACATGTCGGCGCGCGGCGAAGGCCTGCCGCGCCTGGCGGCGCTGCTGCGCAATCTCGGCGGCACGGTCGACCTGCTGGTGCGGCGCGACCACCGCGCCGAGGAGCGCGATGCCTTCGCGCTCATGGCGCGCATCCATGCGCTGTGCGCGGCGCTCGCGCGGGCCGAGGGCGATCTGGCCGCAGCCCTGCGCGGCCGGCTGCGCCGCGACTTCGACGAATCCGCCGCGCTCGAGCTGCTGCCGCTCGGCGCCCACTGGTGGCAGACGCGCGGCGGCGCGCGCGGCCTCACGGTGGCATTCTGGGACCTGGCCGGCGCGCGCCTGCTGCAGGCCTCGCTGGCGCGGCCCGACGGCACCGACACCGCCTTCACCCGCAGCGGTGCCTGGTCCGCGAACGCGCTGTGGCCGGGGGCCGGCGCCGCGCAAAGCGTGTGCCAGACCGCCGTGCGGCTCGAACAGCCACGGCTGGCCGAAGACGGCCGCCTCGCGCTCGGCGGCGCCACGCGCGCCCAGCCCTTGCCGACCTGGGACGCCGACGATCCGCGCCTTGCAACCATCGGCTGCGGCAACTGGGCCGAACTCGGCGAGCGCCTGCGCGCTGCCACCGGCCTGGCGGCCGAGCCCTTCGATGCGGTGCTGCTGCGCCCGGTCGACACGCGGCTGCCGGTGCTCGATGAGGCACAGCAGCGCCTCGACTGGCTGGTGCAGGACGACGCAGGCCAGTGGCTGCGCCTCTGCATCCCGGTCGGGCCCGAGCACCGGGAGCGCGTCGACAACCTCGACCGCTTCACCGCGCGCCGCGCGCCGGTGCATGCGGTGCTGGTGCGCATCGAGCGGTCGGCGGCCAGCACCGAGCTCATGCCCATCGCGGTGCTCGGCACCGACGCGAAGAAGAAGCTGCAGGCGGTGTCGCTCGACTTCGCCAACGAGGCCGTGCGCACCACCTCGCTGGCCAACCGCATCCTGCGCATGTTCGAGGCGCGCCAGCAGCAGCGGCAACCCGCGCCGATGGGCGCCCCCACGCTTTCGGCACGCCTGCTCGCGCCGGTGATCGACGTGGCCGAGACCCAGGCCGCGACCGGCCGCATGGCGTTGACCGCGCCGCAGCGCCAGCGGCTGCACGAGGCGCTCGACCGCACCGGCTCGATCGGGCTGGACGCGCTGGCGAACGCGTTGCGCGCGCACCTGGCCGCACCGGCTGCGGTGCCGCTGCTGAAGCTGGGCTTTCTCTGCCAGCTGCTGGGCGAGCTCGACGGGCTGCCGGAACACCGCGAAGCACAGGCGATTTAGAACCTTTGGTTTCGGGTGTTTCCACTGGGCCGGCGGTGGTCAAAGCGTCATCGCCAACTGCCAGAATCGTCGGTTGCTTTGAGGAGAACGCATGGGATTTCTGGACAAGATCTTGGGCGCCGTCAGCGGCGGCGCCACCTCCAAGGCCGAGGGAGGCCTCACGCGCGAACAAGCCAAGCTGCTGGAGCAGGCCGTCGCCTGTTTCGAAAAGGCGGGCAAGGAACTGCCGGCCAAGGCCACCGCGTTTCTTGTCGACGGCACGCAGGAAACCGTGCTGCTCGACCTGCAGGCCGCGCGCCCCTTCGAGCCCGGCAAGCTGCTCGGCGATCCCGGCCGCCTGCGCTGGGGCTTCAACAACTACCAGAACAAGCCGCTCGAGAAGATCGGCCTGAACAGCCTGGCCGAGCGCGGCCGTTTCTACGCCAGCGTGAGCGCCGATGCACCGCCGCTCGATGCGCTGGTGCGGCTGGGCAAGCTGCTCGCGGCGGCCGACGGCGGCCAGTCGCTCGAGCACCCGGGCGCGGCGGTGCCCGACTGGCTCCAGTACCTCGTCAACGACGCCGTGTCCGCGAGCTTCAACAAGAACGGCACCGGCAACAGCGAGAGCGAACTCGCCAGGCAGCGCCCCGCCTGGAACGTGCATCTCGTCGCGGCCCTGCTGGCGCGCGAGGGGCTCGATGCGCACCTGGCGCTGCAGGAAGTGTTCGAGCGCAAGGGCCTGGACAGCTGGTACCACGACCGGCTCGACGGCCTCGTCGACGCCCCCGCGGTGGCCGACTACATGCGCAGCCACCGCGAAGCCGCCGAGGCGCTGCCCGCGCAGCTCTCGGCTGCGGGCCGCGTGCTGCTGGCCAAACGCATCGGCAAGGACAAGGCGCTGGTGAACGACTTCGCGCCGCTCTTCGTGCGCTTGGCCATCGACGGCAGCAAGACGGTGCGCGCCGAGGCGACGCCGCACATCGAAGGCATCGCCGAGGCGCAGCGCCTCGAACTGCTCGGCCAGCTGCTCAAGGACGGCGACACCACGCAGCGCACGCAGGCGGCCGAACTGCTCGCGCGCCTGCCCGGCGACGCCGCGCGCGCGCTGCTCGCCGCGGCGGCCGAGACCGAGACCAGCAAGGCGGTTCAGCAGGCCATCCGCTCGGCGCTGTCGCGGCTCGACGCGGCGGGCGATGCGGGCGAACTCGCGCTGCCCGAGCCGCCGGCCTGGCAGCCCTTCGAGGACCAGCCGCTCGGCGAAGAGGCGGTGCAGATCTTGATCGCCAACCGCATCGAGCTGCTCGAGAAGAACCGCATCGCGTCGGAGGCCGAGATCGAGGAGAACAGGGTCTCGACCGAAAAGTACAAATACAAGTTCCGCCAGGAAAACTACACCGCCCACAAGAAGCTCACCGACGACGACATGCGCGTGGCGGTGCGCGTGCTCAACGGCCAGGCCAGCAAGCACGACCAGAACCGCATGAAGAACGGCCAGCTGCAGCAGGTCGTGAGCTTCGGCAACCGCCTGCAGGCGCTGCCGGCTTTCGGCATGCCGCACCTCATCCGCTGGCTGTCGGTGTCGCGCCACTGGACCAGCTTCTGGTTCGACGACGGCTTCCACAAGTGGCTCGGCCGCCAGCCCGTGGGCTCGGTCGACCTGCGCGCGCTGGCCGAGCTGCTCCAGCGCTCGGGCATGTCGATCGACGACGTGGCCCACACCGCGCTCTTCCAGTACTGGAACCAGGCCTCGTCGGTCGACGTGCTGCCGGCCGACCGCGTGTGGCCCTTCTTCGCCGAACACCCCGAGTACATCGACGAGGGCCTGGGCCTCATCGCCCCGCCCCGGCGCGAAGGCCGCCAGACGCAGCTCGACCTGAACGCCACGCTGCGCACGCTGGCCATCTTCCCGACCGTGCAGGCGCGCTGGCTGCCGCGCGTGATGGAACTGGCGCTCGGCGAGGGCAAGACGCACCGCGCGGCGGCGCAGAAGGCGCTTTCGATGCTGCCGGACATCGGCCGGCGCGTGGTCGAGTCGCTCGACGCGACCAAGAGCGAGGTGCGCATCGAGGCCGCCGGCTGGCTGGCCGAACTGAAGTACGCCGAGGCCGTGCCCGCCATCACCAAGGGGCTGGAGAAGGAGACGCGCGAAACCGTGCGCGCGGCCTACCTCACCGCGCTGGAAGCGCTGGGCGACGACATCTCGCCGCGCCTTGCGCCCGCGATCCTGCTGGCCGAGGCGAAGAAGGGGCTGAAGGCCAGGCCGCCGGCGGGGCTCGCGTGGTTCGCGCTCGACGGCCTGCCCGCCTGCAGGTGGCTGGACGGCAGCGAGGTCGAGCCCGAGATCGTGCGCTGGTGGGTGGTGCTCGCCTGCAAGCTCAAGGAGCCGGGCGGCAATGCGCTGCTCACGCGCTACCTCGGGCTGCTGGACGCACCCTGCCGGCAGGCCATCGGCAGCCTGGTGCTGCGCCAGTTCATCGCGCAGGACACGCGCCACCCCTCGCTTGACGAAGGCATCGCGCACGCGAATTCCCTCGCGCCGCAGCGCTACCAGAGCAACCAGCAGAACTATCACAACGCCAGGGCCGAGTACAAGAAGTACTACGAGGCCGACTTCCAGAAGACCCAGGAGCAGGTCTTCGAGGAATGCAAGCGCGAGAAGATGAGCGAATACCTCGGCAGCGCCATCGGCGAGAAGGGCGTGCTGGCCCTGGCCGCGCACGCGCCGGGGCACGAGGTGGTGACGCTGCTGCAGCAGTACATGCGCGACCATTACCAGCGCCGCTCGCAGATCGAAGCCATGCTCGAAGGCGTGGCGCCGGGCAACGACCCGGTGGTGATCCAGCTCCTTCTGGGCATCTCGCGCCGCTACCGCACCGCCTCGGTCCAGGAGAAGGCGCGCGCGCTGGTGCAGCAGATCGCCGACCGCAACGGCTGGACGCAGGACCAGCTGGCCGATCGCACCATTCCCACCGCGGGCCTGGACGACACCGGCACGCTGGAGCTGGCGTACGGCGAGCGCATCTTCACCGTGGTGCTCGACGCCGCCATGAAGCCCGAGCTGCGCAACGCCGAGGGCAAGGTCGTCAAGACGCTGCCCGAGCCGCGGCAGAACGACGATCCGGCGCTCATCAAGGAAGCCAAGTCGCAGCTCTCGACCAGCAAGAAGGAGCTCAAGCAGGTCATCGACCTGCAGACCGCGCGCCTGTTCGAGGCCATGTGCACCGGCCGCGTCTGGCCGCAGGCCGAGTGGCGCGAGTACCTGTACCGGCATCCGGTGGCGGGGCGGCTGATCCAGCGGCTCGTGTGGCTGGAGCTGGACGCCGAGGGCAAGGTGCGCGGCAGCTTCCGTCCCACCGAGGACGGCAGCCTGATCGACACCGGCGACGACGAGGTCGAGCTGGCCGAAGGCAGCCAGCTGCGCCTGGGCCATGCCTCGCTGGTCGACGAGGCCGCGGCCACCGCGTGGAACAAGCACTTCAAGGACTACAAGCTCGCGCCGCTCTTCCCGCAGATGACGCGCAAGCCGCCGGCCATCGCCTTCACCGACGACAAGGGCCATGCGGTGAGCGAGATCAAGGACCGGCTGGGCTGGATCAGCGACACCTTCACCCTGCGCGGCAGCTTCGCCAAGCTCGGCTACCAGCGCGCGCAGGCCGAGGACGGCGGCTTCTTCTACCAGTACACCAAGGAGTTCTCGTCGGTGGGCGTGCGCGTGGCCATCGAGTTCTCGGGCAACACGCTGCCGGAGGAGAACGTGCCCGCCGCGCTCAAGACCCTGGGCTTCGAGGACGCCAAGGCCCGCGGCTACGGCGACCGGGCGCTGCCGCTCGCGAGCGTGCCGCCGGTGCTGCTGGCCGAGGCCTATGCGGACTACCTCGCCATCGCCCAGGCCTGTGCCGGCTTCGACGCCGACTGGGAAAAGAAGATGCCGTGGTAAGCCGCAGGGTATGCCGTTCGGTCGACCCGTCCTGCTGCGCCAAACGGCGCATTGCCTTGCCGGGGTGCATGAATCATGATGGCGGCGCCGTCCGGCCGCATGCTTTCGCATTACTGCGCCAATCTGGTGCGAAGGCGCGAAAATGCGGCAGCGCTCCCGCCAGGAAAACAAAGAAAGCACGACCCGTCACCCCTGAGAGGCTGAGTCTCTGAGGCGACCTCACAACACGCATGGCTCTCACACTCGACCCCGAAGATACGCGCGGCCGCATTCACGATCTCGTGTGGTGCGGCTTCTATCCCGATGCCGATGTCGAGTGGATGATCACCGACGAGTACCTCGACCCGGACGAGCTCACGCTCGAGGACCGCGCCTGGGTCAAGACGGAAGCCGCGCGCATCTGCGCCGAGAAGCGCGCCGCCGAGGCCGAGTGGCCCGCACAGACCGAGTACGACCGGCTCGAGGCGGTGTTCGCCCAATTGCGCGACGAGAAGGTCATTGCCCTGCACCGCGCCGGGAACACGCTCTCCGATGGCCATGACGACGTGCGCGAGCACTGGCGCGCGGCGGGGCGCCTCGCCTCGGGCATCCGGGGCTGCTGCTTCTATCACTCGCAGGACCTGGACACGGCGGTGCGCACCGGCCGGCTGCACCTGGCGTTCAGCGGCGGGATGATTCCCGAGATCGAGCAGCGCGAGGCCAACACCGTGGTGATCGGCCACCGCATCGTCGAGCTGCTGCGCGCGGCCGGTTTCCAGGCGCACTGGAGCGGCAACATCAACGAGCGCATCGAGGCCGACCTCGGCCAATGGCGCAAGCGAGGCCCTTCGGTGTGAGCGTGCGGGCCTGGCAGCCGCCGCGCCGCATCGATGCCATCGATTTCTGGCTGCGCTCCCGGCTGCTGGCCACCGCCCACGCGCTGCGCGAGGCGTTCAGGCCTTCGGCGCGGCGCTGGCAGGTCACCACGCACGGCACCTTGCACGGCACGCAGGCACTGGCCGACGCGCCGGTGCTCGCGCAGTACCGCACCCCGCTGTGGTCCGACGGGCGCGCGGACGAATTCCCGCTGGTGGCCGGCAAGGTGCAGAACCTGCGCGTGGCGCGCCGCGCCTTCGATGCCGTCGAGGTGCCGGCCGGCGAACTGCTGAGCTTCTGGCGCCAGCTGGGCCGGCCGAGCGCATCGCGCGGTTTCGTGCAGGGCCGCGAGCTGCGCGGCGGCTGCGTGGTGCCGACGCTGGCCGGCGGGCTTTGCCAGCTATCGAATGCGCTGGCCACCGTCGCGGCGCGCGCGGGTTTCGAGCTGGTGGAGCGCCACGGCCACACGGCGCGCATCGAGCAGACGGCCGATGCCGCGGGCGATGCCGTGGATGCGACGGTGTTCTGGAACTACGTCGATCTCAAGGTGCGCGCGAAGCATGCGTGGCGGCTCGAAGTGGAGTTGACGGCGAGCGAACTGGTGCTGCGCATCCGCGCGCGTTCGCCGCTCGCGATGCCTGCCGCACCGGTGGTGCTGCGGCGGACCGGCAACGCCGACGAGGCGCCCGCGCTGCCGCTGGCGCGCGGCTGCCTGAGCTGCGACCAGACGGCCTGCTTCCGGCACCGGCCGCCTGTCGAGACCGCGCAGCCGCAGGGGCGCACGGCGGTCCTGCTCGATGCCTGGACGCCCGAGTTCGCGCGCTACCTGGACGCGCACCATGCCGGCGCCGGGCGCATGCAGCCCGTGCCGGTGCGGCTGGCGTTCTGGCGCTCGCCTGCGCCCGATTCCGGCTGGCATCGGGAGTCCGCGGATCCCGTCCGGCTGCTCCGGTGGGCGAGCCTGCGCCGCGCCGTGTGGCAGCGGCTCTGGGCGCGGCATGCGGGGCGGCGGCAGGCCAGCCTGATCGACGGGCAGCGCTGGCTGGCGCTGGCCTGCGTGGCGCGCCTGGAGGCCGATCACACGCACCTGGTGGTCGACCAGGCGCTGCTGCCGTATCTGCAGCAGGCCGGCGCGCTCGATGGCCGCCGCGTCACGGTGCTGGCCGGCGCGCTGCCGATGGCGGAGATCGAACGGCGGCTCGATGGCGCCGCACGGCGCTGGCCCGGCGACGCCACGCTGCGCGACTTTCGCGCCGACCCCGCGCTGGTGCGGGCCGAGGCTGCGGCATTGGCGCGGGCCGCGGCGGTCGTCACGCCGCATGCGGAGATCGCGCGGCACCTGGCTGCGGTCGCGCCACAGGCGGCCGTGCTGCGGCTCGATTGGCGGCAGCCCGCCATGCCGGCCGCAGCGGACGCGCGCGACGAACCTCCTCTGATCCTGTTGGCCGCCAGTGCGCTCGCCCGCAAGGGTGCCCGCGAACTCGCGGCGGCGCTGCAAGGCTGGCCCTGCCGGCTGCGCGTGCTGGGTTCGCCGTCGGACGACACGCAGATGTGGCGCGGCATCGGCCCCGTCGAGCACCTGCACTGGCGCGGCCACGGCCTGCACGGCGCGCGCGTGGTCGTGCTTCCCGCGCACATCGAGCATGCGCCGCGCGCGCTCCTGCGTGCGCTGGCGGCCGGCGTGCCCGTCGTGGCCTCGACCGCCTGCGGCCTCGCCGGCTTGCCGGGCGTGCGCGAGGTCGTGGCGGGCGATGTCGAAGGCCTGCGTGCCGCGCTGCAGGCGGCGCTCGCCGCCACCACCACCACAACCCTGTTCGACACACCACCCGCTACGATCGCCGACGTCCGATCCTCGGTCCCAGAACCCGCAGTCACCACACCATGAGCACCGGCACCTCCCCGTCTTCTCCCCCTGCCAGCCAGGCCGTGCGCCTCGCCCCCGAGGCGCGCTACGCCGACGAGCTCGCGCGCCTGCTCGCGGCCGACACCGATGCGCGCCCCACCGGCTGGAAGCTCTCGCCGCGCGCGGTGCGGCGCTTCATCCTCGGCGACGAGAAGCTGCAGGTGAGCCGCAAGTTCTACGGCGACGATCCGCTGGTGGACCGCGCCATCGTCACGCTCATGGGCCACCAGGGCCTGATGCTCGTGGGCGAGCCGGGCACCGCGAAATCGCTGCTGTCCGAATTGCTCGCGGCCGCGATCAGCGGCGATTCGGGCCTCACGGTGCAGGGCACGGCCGGCACCACCGAGGACCACATCAAGTACAGCTGGAACTACGCGCTGCTGCTGGCCGAAGGCCCGAGCCAGCGCGCGCTGGTGCCCTCGCCGCTCTACCAGGCGATGCGCGCGGGCAAGCTGGTGCGCTTCGAGGAAATCACCCGCTGTCCGCCCGAGATCCAGGACGTGCTGATCTCGCTCATGAGCGACAAGCAGCTGATGATTCCCGAGCTGGGCGACGATGCGCGGCTCTACGCGCAGCGCGGCTTCAACATCATCGCCACCGCCAACCTGCGCGACCGCGGCGTGCACGAGATGTCGTCCGCGCTCAAGCGCCGCTTCAACTTCGAGACGGTCAAGCCGATCCGCGACCACGACTTCGAGGTCGAGCTGGTGATGGCGCAACTGAAGCGCGAGCTGGCCGGCGGCGGCGAGTCGCCGGTCGAGGTGCCGCGCGACGTGGTGGCGCTGCTGGTCACCACCTTCCAGGAACTGCGCGCGGGGCAGACGCAGGACGGCACCGCCATCAAGGGGCTCGATGCGGTGATGTCCACCGCCGAGGCGGTGAACGTGGCCTATGCGGCCGCGTTGCAGGCGCGCCATTTCAACGGCGGCAAGCTCACCGCGCGCGAGATCGCGGGCCAGCTGCAGGGCGTGGTGCTCAAGGACAGCACCGACGACGTGAAGCGCGTGCGCCACTACTTCGACACCGTGGTGCGCGAGCGCGGCAAGCGCGATGCGCAGTGGAAGACCTTCCACGAGGCGGCGCGCGCGCTGTGGCAATAGAGCCCGGCCAGGCGCTCCCCGCCGCGCTGGAGGCCGCGCGCGGCCGGCTGTTCGGCGAGGACGAGGATGTCTTCTTCGTGCCGGTGCGGCACCACAGCCCGGCCTGCGCCTTCGCATTGCGCGGCCTGCTGCGCGAGGTGAAGCCCGCGGCGGTGCTGATCGAAGGGCCCGACGACCTCGCCGCGCTGATGCCGCTGCTCCAGCATGAAAAGACCAGGGCGCCCGTCGCCTGGCTCTGCCAGACCGCGCGCCAGGTGCCGGTCGACGACCCCGATGCGGAGGAGAAGACGCGCACCGAATCGCGCACCTCCTTCTTTCCGTTCTGCGACTACAGCCCCGAATGGATCGCGGTGCGCGAAGGCGCGGCGCTCGGCGCGCAGCTGGGACTGATCGATCTTCCCTGGCGCGACAAGGCCTGGCAACGCAACGATGAAGACAAGGGCGATGCCGCGCGCAGCCTGATGGAAGAGCGCTACTTCGCACACAGCCGCTACCTGAACGCACTGACCGCGCAGCTCGGCTGCGTCGATCACCAGGAGCTGTGGGACCGGCTCTTCGAGCTGCGCGGCACCGCGGCGCTGGGCGACTGGCGCGCCTTTTTCTCGGACGTTTTCAGCTGGTGCGCGATGGCGCGGCTCGACTACGAGCCCGAGGTGCTCGAAGCCGAACTGAGCCTGCCGCGCGAGCGCCACATGGCCGCGCACATCCGCCGCTGGCGCAACGAGGTGAAGGGGCCGATCGTGGTGGTGACGGGCGGCTTCCACACGCCCGAACTCGTCGCGCAGTGGCAGAAGGCCAAGCCTTCCAGGGCACCGGCCACCACCCGGGACGGCGCCGCCGATGCCTGGCTGATCCGCTACAGCTTCGAGCGCCTCGATGCGCTCAACGGCTATGCCTCGGGCATGCCCTCGCCCGGCTACTACCAGCAGGTGTGGGAGCGGCTGGAGGCGGGAGAGACCAATCCCTTCACCGCGGTGACGCTCGACAGCCTCACCCGCTTCGCGCGCCAGACGCGCGTGCAGGACCAGGTCGATGCGGTCTCCACCGCGCTGGTGCAGGCGGCCGCCGCGCAGGCCATGCGCCTCGCGGCACTGCGCGGCAACGCGGGGCCGGGGCGGCAGGACCTGCTCGATGCGATTCGCTCGTGCTTCATCAAGGGCGCGATCGACGAGGGCACGCGCGGCTTCACGGCCGACCTGCGGACTTTCCTGAGCGGCACGCGCATCGGCGACGTGCCGCCCTCGGCCGGCTCGCCGCCGTTGATCGAGGACGCGCGCCGCCTTGCGCGCGCGGCCGGCGTGCGGCTGGACGACAGCACCGCGCGCGTGGCCAGGCTCGACCTGTACCGCAAGCCCTCGCATCGCGAGCGCAGCCGCTTCTTCCACGCGATGGCCTACCTCGACGCGGGGCTCGGCACCTGGCTCGCGGGACCGGACTTTCTCGGCAACAGCCGGTTGAACATCCTGTTCGAGGAATGGCGCGCCGCGTGGTCGCCATTGGTCGAGGCGCGGCTGATCGAGCTGGCGGCCGACGGGGCGTCCGTCGAGGCCGTGTGCATGGCGAAGCTGCGCAAGGAAGAGGTCGCGCTCGCCGACCAGGGCCGCGGGCGCAGCGCGAGCGCGGCCGTGGCGCTGCTGCTGCGCGCCTGCCTGATCGGCCTGCAGTCGCGCCTGCCGCAGCTGCTGTCGATGCTCTCGACGCACCTGGACGAAGACGCCGCGCTCGGCTCGGTGGTCGATTGTGGCCACCGGCTCGTCACGCTGTGGCGCGCGCGCGAGCCGCTGGGCGTGCAGCAGCATCCGCAACTGCGCAGCCTGCTGGAGCGCGTGTGGCCGGCCGCGCTGTTCCTGCTGCCCGACCTCGGGCCGTGCCCCGAAGAGGGCGAGGCCGATGCGGTCAAGCAGTTGCTGTCGCTGCGCGAACTCGGGCGGCTGCTGGCGTCGCTCGGGGAAGAATTCGGCGACAACGACGGTGACGGCGGCCGCACCATCGACCTGGACCTGCTGCGCGCCCAGCTGGAGCGCTTCGCAACCGGCGCGGCAGCGGCGCCGGCCGTGGCGGGCGCCGCATCGGCGCTGCTGTTCCTCGATGGCCACTGGGAGGCGCACGCGCTCGAAACCGTCGTGCGGCAACGCTTCGGCGCGGGTGCGCAGCCGCGCGAGGCGGTGCGCTTCCTCAACGGCGTGATGGCCGCGGCGCCCGAACTGCTGCTGCGCCTGCCCGCGCTGCTCGAAGGGCTCGACAGCCTGGTGCGCGGCTGGGACGCCGAGGCCTTCGTGGCGCACCTGCCCGATCTGCGCCAGGCCTTCACCCGGCTCAAGCCGCAGGAGACCTCGGACCTCGCGGGCCGCGTGGCCGGCCTGCACGGGCTGGGCGAGGCAGAGGGCGAGTCGCTCTACCGGGTGCATTACGAAACCACCGAACACGACCTGCACGAGGGCGCGCAACTGCAGCTCGCGCTGGCCGCCTGCCTCCGGCGCGATGGTCTCGCCGCCTGGCTCGCGGCCCCGCCCACCGCCACGAACACCGAAAGCGTTCCATGACCATCGACCTCCAGACGCTCAAGTGCGGCGAATGCGGCAGCAGCGTGCTCAAGCGCACCGGCCTCAACGAATACACCTGCGACCACTGCGGCTCGGTCACGCTGGTGGAAGACAAGGTCTCCGACCGGCTCGAGCGCGTGCTGGACCAGGTCAAGAACGAAGCGGGCCGGCGGCTCGCGGCCGAAGAGGCGCTGCGGCAGAAGCTGATGCTGCGCAAGGTCGGCATCGGCATTGCCGTCGTGCTGGCCGTGGTGCTGGTGACGCGCATCGCCGGGCTGCTGATCGAATCGCGCCGACCCGCCGGTGCGCCGCCCGTGGTGGCCGCGATCGTCGACCGCACCATCCCGGTGGACGGCCTGAAGCTGGGCGAGCCGCGGCAGGTGCTGGTGGGCAGCGGCAGTTCGGCACAACCCAAGCTCCTGGTGGTGGCGCGCAACGAAACCGGCAAGCCGCTGTCGCGCGCGGGCATCCGGGCGACGTACTACGACGGCGACAGCAAGGTCGACGAGCGCACCGAGACGCTGCCGGTCTTCGTGCTGGAGCCGGGCGAGAGTGCGCCCACGCTGATCGACATGCCGAACGGAAAGAACGTGACGCGGCAGACGCTGCAGGTGCAGAAGCTCGCCGAGCCCTACAACGCGGTGCAGGGGCCGCGCATGACGTTCACGCGCGTGCGGCTGGTGCAGCAGGGCGAACGCGTGCGGCTGGTGGGCCGCATCGACAACACGCGCAAGGACGCGGCCATCGTCGGCGGCATCGACGTGCTCGTCACGCTGTTCGACGACGCTGGGCAGGTGATCGGCTTCGGCCATGGCTATGCGCAGGCGAGCGAACTCAAGCCCGGCGCGCAGACCTCGGTGGACGTGAGCGTGGCCCGCTTCGGCCGTGCGGCGGCGATCGCGGCCTGGGACTACCGCATCGGCTACAACACCGTCGAGGCCTCGGGCTCGCGCACGCCGGTGCTCAACGCCGACCGGGTGATCCGCACCGCGGCCGGACCGGAGAGCTTCAACCCCGACCTGCGCCTGGGCACCGAGGACCTGCTGGCCGACGACAGCGAGCGCTTCGATCCGAAGGATCTGGAGCTGCTGCCGCTGGTCGATGGGCGCAACAACATCCAGCAGCGGCTCTTTCTGGGCGAGCTGGTGAACCGAAGCACCGACGCGATCGTGCTCGCGCCGGGCGGCGTGATCTCGCGCTTCAGCGGCAGCAAGGCGCATGGCACGACGAACATCACGGGCCTGGCATACCTCTACCCCGGCGAGCGCTTCCCGATCTTCCTTGAGCCGGAGGACATGGAGCGCTTCACCTCGACCCGCATCGAGTGGAAACCGATGCGCCGCGCCGCGTTGCCGGGGCCGCGCAAGCCGCTCGAAGTGAAGGTGACCGGCACCAAGGCGGAGCTGGGCAGCGTGCTGCTGAACTTCAGCCAGCGCTTCACCTACAAGAGCGTGGAGGTCACGGGCAGCGTGAAGAACCCGGGCACGGCCATCATCGGCAAGGTGCGGCTGTGGGTGAGCCTGCGCGACCGCAACGGGCAGCTCACCGGCTTCAAGCTGGTGGAGAACCTGCCGGCCATCGCGCCGGGCGAGAGCGTGCCGTTCCAGGTGAACGTGGAGCAGAACGGCCGCGATTTCGCGAGCGTGACCACGCTATATCAAACCGAATAGCCCCTCCCGCGGCGGCGTTGGACGGATCGCGCCATGATGGCGCCCATGATTCCGTTCTCGATCCTCGACCTCTCCCCCATCACCGAGGGCAGCGACGCCGCGCAGTCGTTCCGCAACTCGCTCTCGCTGGCGCAGCACGGCGAAAAGCTCGTCTACACGCGCTACTGGCTCGCCGAGCACCACGGCATGCCGGGCATCGCGAGCGCGGCGACCGCCGTGCTCTTGTCGTACATCGGGGCGGGCACCACGTCCATTCGCATCGGCGCCGGCGGCGTGATGCTGCCGAACCATTCGCCACTGGTGATCGCCGAGCAGTTCGGCACGCTGGCGTCTCTGTACCCGGGGCGCATCGACCTGGGGCTCGGGCGGGCGCCGGGTTCCGACCAGCGCACGGCGCGCGCGCTGCGCCGGAATCTCGAATCGGACGCCGACCAGTTCCCGCAGGACGTGGTCGAGCTGATGGATTTCATGTCCAAGACGCCACAGCAGCCCGTGCGGGCCGTGCCTGGCGAGGGGCTGGAGGTACCGGTGTGGATCCTCGGCTCCAGCACCTTCGGCGCGCAGCTCGCGGCGCACCTGGGCCTGCCCTATGCGTTTGCCTCGCACTTCGCGCCGCAGCAGATCATGCAGGCCATCCAGATCTACCGCGAGACCTTCAAGCCCTCCGCGCAGCTGAAGAAGCCGTACGTGATGCTGGGCTTCAACGTGTTCGCGGCCGACACCGACGAGGAAGCCGAATTTCGCGCCACCTCGTGGCAGCAGGCCTTCGTCAACCTGCGCAGCGGCCGGCCCGGCCGCCTGCCGCCGCCGGTGGAGAACTACCGCCAGAAGGTCGGGCCGGCGGAGAACGCGCTGCTCGACTCGGTGCTGTCGTGCTCGGCGGTCGGTTCGGTCGAGACGGTGCGCAAGGGCGTGGAGGCTTTCGTGGCCCGCACCGGGGCGGACGAGCTCATGATCACCTCGCAGGTCTTCGATCACGCGGCGCGGCTGCGCTCCTACGAGCTGCTGGCCGGCATCCGCTAGGGGCGCCAGGGGCCCATTTCCCCCACGCCGGAAGCCGCTACCCCAGGGCTGGGACAATGGCGGGCTTATGGCAAAGCAACGGATTGTGGTCGGACTGAGCGGCGGAGTGGACTCCGCCGTCACCGCGCACCTGCTCAAGCAGCAGGGGCACGAGGTGGTCGGCATCTTCATGAAGAACTGGGAAGACGACGACGACAGCGAGTACTGCTCGTCGAACATCGACTTCATCGACGCGGCCAGCGTGGCCGACGTGCTGGGCATCGAGATCGAGCACGTCAACTTTGCCGCCGACTACAAGGACCGCGTGTTCGCCGAGTTCCTGCGCGAATACAAGGCCGGCCGCACGCCGAACCCCGATGTGCTGTGCAACGCCGAGATCAAGTTCAAGGCCTTCCTCGACCATGCGATGCGCCTGGGTGCGGAGAAGATCGCCACGGGGCACTACGCGCGGGTGCGGCACAACGAAGTGACCGGCAAGCATGAACTGCTCAAGGGGCTCGATCCGTCGAAGGATCAGAGCTATTTCCTGCACCGCCTGAACCAGGCGCAGCTGTCGAAGACGCTGTTCCCGGTCGGCGAGCTGCACAAGACCGAGGTGCGCCGCATCGCCGAGGACATCGGCCTGCCCAATGCGAAGAAGAAGGACTCGACCGGCATCTGCTTCATCGGCGAGCGGCCGTTCCGGGATTTCCTGAACCGCTACATCTCCAAGGAGCCGGGCCCGATCAAGGACGACCGCGGCCGCAAGCTCGGCGAGCACCAGGGCCTGAGCTTCTACACGCTGGGGCAGCGGCAGGGGCTGGGCATCGGCGGCGTCAAGGAGAAGGGCGCGCAGCGCGGATCGGGCGATCACTCGCCGTGGTTCGTGGCGCGCAAGGATGTCGAGAAGAACACGCTCTGGGTGGTGCAGGGGCACGACCATCCGTGGCTGCTGTCGTCGGCCTTGAATGCGGACGATGCGAGCTGGGTGTCGGGCGAAGCGCCCGCGGCGGGCAGCTACGGCTCGAAGGCGCGCTACCGGCAGGCCGATGCGGGCTGCGAACTTTCCGATGGCGCGAATGGCGCCTTCAGTCTGCGCTTCGGCGCGCCGCAATGGGCCGTGACGCCGGGGCAGTCGGCCGTGCTCTACGACGGCGAGCGCTGCCTCGGGGGCGGCGTCATCGTTTGACCGGGACGGATCGCACCGATTCGTCGATGTGGACCAGGTCGAGCGGATGGCGCTGGCCGGCCAGGTGGTCTTCGACGCACTGCAGCAGCAACGGGCTGCGATGCCGCGCCACGCTGGCGCGGATTTCATCGGGCGTCATCCACAGCGTGCGCACGATGCCTTCGTCGAGCGCCCGGCCTTCTTCCTTCGCGCCGAGCACGCCGGCGAAGGCGAAGCGCATGTAGGTCACGTCTTCTCCCTGCTCGGCCTCCGGCCGCGAACGCGCCATGTAGATGCCGATGAGCGCGGTGGGGGTGAAGCGGTGGGCGGTTTCCTCGAGCGTTTCGCGGATGCACCCTTCGGCCGGCGATTCGCCGGGGTCGAGGTGGCCCGCGGGCGTGTTGAGCATGAGGCCGTCGGCGGTTTGCTCCTCGACCAGCAGGAAGCGGCCGTTCTGCTCGATCACCGCGGCGACGGTGACGTTGGGCTTCCAGCGCGCGGCCATCGGCTGCTCAGCGCAGCACGTAGCCGCTGAAGCGCCAGGTGCGGTCGCGGTCGAGGTGAAAGCTCACGAGTTCGCGCAGGGTGCCATCGGGCTTGTTGGCGAAACGGGTCTCGTACTCGACGCTGACGTACTGGCCGGCCGCGTCCGCATCTGCGTCGGCGACGACCTGGCGGTTGACCGCCACCCAGGTGCGCTGTTGGGGCGAGCCGAGCGATGCGCGGCTCTTGGCGACCTGACCTGTGAAATCGGCGCGGGTCACGCGCTTGCGGGTGGCCGGCGTGGCACCGTCCCAGAGTTCGCCGGCCTTGCCCTGGTCGATCATCTGGATCGCCTGCATGCCGCCGCGCACCATGTCGCTGGGTTCGACGATGTCCTGCGCGGTAACCAGGCCGGTGAAGCTGCTCCAGAGCAGCGCGACGGCGATCAGCAGCCGGGTGATGCGGTTCATCGTCTCATTCCTTGTTTCGGGGGAGCGCGGTTGGAGACTGTAGCTCGCCGGAGATTCCCGCCCTGTCGGGTTGGTGCCGTGGTGCGCCGATTGCTATCGCGAGGCGGTGGCGGGCAGGGTGTTCGCCTCGATCGTTTCGAGCCGGTAGCCCAGCCCGTAGATGGCCAGCAGCAGGAAGCCGTTCGCAGGGCGCAGGTCGAGCTTGGTCCGCAGGCGTGACACATGAGTGTCGAGCGAGCGCGAGAGCGCCTCGACGCCCAGCCCCCACACCGCCTCGTGCAGGTGTTCGCGCGAGAGCAGGCGCCCCAGGTTCTGGAACAGGAAGAGCGCCAGTTCGTACTCGCGGTTCTTCAGTTCGACCGGCTTGCCCCGGACCTTCAGCAGGCGCGAAGGCGGGTAGAAGTGATACGGGCCGAAAACCAGTTCGGACTCGTGCTTCGCAGGATAGGAGCGGCGCAGCAGCGCGTTGACGCGGGCCTCGAGTTCGCCGGCCCGGATGGGCTTGGCCATGAAGTCGTCGGCACCGCTGTTGAGGGCTTCGACCATGTCGGCCTCGTCGTGCCTGTCGGTCACGAAGAGGATGGGCAATCGGCTCTTGAGGTCGTGCCGGATGGCCTTGACCACGTCGAGTCCCTTGATGTCCGGAAGGCTCCAGTCGAGGATCAGCAGGTCGAAGGTCTGCCTGCGCAAGGACTGCAGCAGCGTTTTTCCCTCGGTGTACATGTGGGACTCGTGCCCGAGTCCCGTCATGGTGTGGTTGATCAACTTGAGCTGTTCCGCTCCGTTGTCCAGTACGGCAATACGCATTCCATCCCCTTTCCTCCCTTCGCCAGCCTCAGTGAGCGGGCGATTGGTCAGAAGTGTATCTATCTGCGTCTGGCGTAAGAAATAGAGATTGCAACTAATGCACGCTAATTGCGTTTTTCGAAGGAAAGCTAAACATAGTTAACTACAGTTGAATACAAATGCTGTTATTCCGAACCCAGTCGTTTACGCATTGGCGCTGATCCATGGGTTCTTGATCGGGGTCAAGACGCCGATCGGGTCTTCGGGCGAGACTGCCGCATCCGACCGGCAAATACCCGAAGTCGCTATAAATTAGATAGCTATATCAATAGCATGCACGAGGCTTGGCAGGAAAAATCGTTGAGGCATTCTTGCGACACGAGCGTTTGTAATCTTGCTGTAAGCTCTGCCCGCATTTCCGTGCTGCCCCTTCCCCTGAGGAGATCTCTATGCTGATAGGCGTGCCTGCCGAAACCGCGGCTGGCGAAACCCGAGTGGCCGTGACACCCGAAACGGTGAAGAAACTGGTCGCTTCCGGGCATATCGTTCGTGTTCAGTCGGGGGCCGGCGTCGCAGCCAGCGTCACCGATGGGGCTTACCAGACCGCCGGCGCGGAAATCACCGACCAGGCGGGCGCGCTGTCCGCCGACATGGTGCTCAAGGTGCGCACGCCCAGCGACGCCGAGGCTTCGCTGATGAAGTCCGGCGCCGTCGTCATCGGCATGCTCAACCCCTTCGATGCCACGGGCCTGCAGCGCCTGGCGTCGGCCGGCGTGACCGGCTTCGCCCTCGAAGCCGCGCCGCGCACCACCCGCGCCCAGAGCATGGACGTGCTCTCTTCGCAGGCCAACATCGCGGGCTACAAGGCCGTGATGATCGCGGCCGACAAGTACCAGCGCTTCTTCCCGATGCTCATGACCGCGGCCGGCACGGTGAAGGCCGCGCGCGTCGTCATCCTGGGCGTCGGCGTGGCGGGCCTGCAGGCCATTGCCACGGCCAAGCGCCTGGGCGCCGTGATCGAAGCCTCCGACGTTCGCCCGAGCGTCAAGGAGCAGATCGAATCGCTCGGCGGCAAGTTCATCGAGGTCTCGTACGACACCGATGAAGAAAAGGAAGCCGCCGTCGGCGTCGGCGGTTACGCCAAGCCGATGCCCCCGAGCTGGCTTGCGCGCCAGCAGGTCGAGGTCGCCAAGCGCGTGGCGCTGGCCGACATCGTCATCAGCACCGCACTCATCCCCGGCCGCGCTGCGCCGACGCTCATCACCGAGGACATGGTCAAGGCCATGAAGCCCGGTTCGGTGATCGTCGACATCGCCGCCGGCAAGGGGCCAGTCAATCCCGATGGTGGCGTGGGCGGCAACTGCCCGCTGTCGGAAGCCGACAAGACAGTCGTGAAGCACGGCGTGACCATCGTCGGCGAGACCAACCTGGCGGCGCTTGTGGCGGCCGATGCATCGGCGCTCTATGCGCGCAACGTGCTCGACTTCCTGAAGCTCATCGTCACCAAGGAAGGTGCGCTCAAGATCGACCTCGAAGACGACATCGTCGCCGCCTGCCGCGTCACGCAGGACGGCCAGGTCACGAAGAAATAAATCGAACAGCGAACACGCCGAGGAGAACAAGCGCCATGGATCCCGTTTCCCACACAGTCATCAACCTGATCATTTTCGTGCTGGCCATCTACGTGGGCTACCACGTGGTCTGGACCGTCACGCCCGCGCTGCACACGCCCCTGATGGCCGTGACCAACGCGATCTCGGCGATCGTGATCGTGGGCGCCATGCTGGCGGCCGCGCTCACCACCACGCCGCTGGGCAAGACCATGGGCGTGCTCGCGGTGGCCCTGGCCGCGGTGAACGTCTTCGGCGGCTTCCTGGTCACGCGGCGGATGCTGGAGATGTTCAAGAAGAAAGAAAAGAAGGCCGCTCCCAAGGCAGAAGAAGGAGCCGCCAAGTGAGCATGAACCTCGTCACGCTGCTGTACCTCGTTGCCAGCGTCTGCTTCATCCAGGCCCTGAAGGGCCTGTCCCATCCCACCACCTCGATCCGCGGCAACATCTTCGGCATGACCGGCATGGCGATCGCCGTGCTCACGACCATCGCGCTGATCCACGGACAGGCGCGCTCGCTCAACGTCGACTTCGGCACGGGCCTCGCGTGGGTGCTGGCGGCCGTGGTGGTCGGTGGCGGCCTGGGCGCCTTCATGGCCAACAAGGTCGAGATGACCAAGATGCCCGAGCTGGTCGCCTTCATGCACAGCATGATCGGCCTGGCCGCGGTCTTCATCGGCGTGGCCGCCGTGGCCGAGCCCTGGGCCTTCGGCATCACCGCCGCGCCCGTGGCCGCGCTCATCGGCGCGCAGACGCCGGACGGCGCCGTCATCCTCGACGGCTTCGTGCGCTACGCCATTCCCGCGGGCAACCGGCTCGAGCTGTTCCTGGGCGCGGCCATCGGCGCTATCACCTTCAGCGGCTCGGTCATCGCCTTCGGCAAGCTCTCGGGCAAGTACAAGTTCCGCCTGTTCCAGGGCGCGCCGGTGCAGTTCTCGGGCCAGCACATGCTGAACCTCGTGCTGGGCCTCCTGACCGTGGCACTGGGCCTGGTGTTCGTCTTCACCGAAAGCTGGCCGGCCTTCTTCGCGATGCTGGCGCTGGCCTTCGTGATGGGCGTGCTCATCATCATCCCGATCGGCGGCGCCGACATGCCGGTGGTGGTGTCGATGCTCAACAGCTACTCGGGCTGGGCGGCCGCGGGCATCGGCTTCAGCCTGAACAACGCGATGCTGATCGTGGCCGGTTCGCTGGTGGGCTCTTCGGGTGCGATCCTGAGCTACATCATGTGCAAGGCCATGAACCGCTCGTTCTTCAACGTGATCCTGGGCGGCTTCGGCGGCGAGGCGGCCACCACTGGCGGCGCGGCCAAGGAGCAGCGCCCGGTGAAGACCGGCAGCGCCGACGACGCGGCCTTCGTGCTCGGCAATGCCGAGACGGTGGTGATCGTGCCGGGCTACGGCCTGGCCGTGGCACGCGCACAGCACGCGGTGAAGGAGCTCGCCGCCAAGCTCACGGAGAAGGGCATCATCGTCAAGTACGCCATTCACCCGGTGGCGGGCCGCATGCCGGGCCACATGAACGTGCTGCTGGCCGAGGCCGAGGTGCCCTACGACCAGGTGTTCGAGATGGAAGACATCAATGGCGAGTTCGGTCAGGTCGATGTGGCGATCATCCTGGGCGCCAACGACGTGGTGAACCCGGCAGCGCACACCAAGGGCAGCCCGATCTACGGCATGCCGATCCTGGAAGCCTACAAGGCCAAGACCGTCATCGTGAACAAGCGCTCCATGGCGGCGGGCTATGCGGGCCTGGACAACGAGCTCTTCTACATGGACAAGACCATGATGGTTTTTGGGGATGCGAAGAAAGTAGTGGAAGATATGGGCAAGGCCATCGAATAGGCCGGCGATCCGGGCCCGCCGCAAGGCGGGCTAGGGCCTGCTAATGCCATGCAAGGGGTCGCGAAGCTCGCCACAGCCCGCCCCTCACGGCGCGTGACGCCGCGTGTGCGTCCGCACACGCAAGGAGCGCAACGCCGAGGGGCGGGCTGTGGCGAGCTTCCCTCCGGGTTGCTTCGCAAAGGGGCCGTCTGCGGCGTTGCCCGTGCTTGCAAGGCATCAGCCTTGCTGCGCCCGGGCGCCTTGCAGCCAGCCCCTTTGCGAAGCAACGCGACCCCTTGCATGGCATTAGCAGGCCCTATCATCGCGGCGCCATTCGAGCGCCGTTTTCGTTTCAGTTACCCGCAAGTTCCAAGACCTGGAGGAGACACATCCATGACCGACCGCCCCTGGCTCAGCAGCTATCCGCAAGGCGTGCCCGCCGACATCGACGCTTCGCACTATTCCTCGCTGGTCGGGCTCATGGAAGAGAGCTTCACCAAGTACGCCGACCGCACCGCCTACAGCTTCATGGGCAAGGACGTGAGCTACGCGGAGACCGACAAGCAGAGCAAGGCCTTCGCCGCGTACCTGCAGGGCCTGGGCCTCGCCAAGGGCGATCGCGTGGCCGCGATGATGCCCAACTGCCCGCAGTACCCGATCGCGGTGGCGGCCATCCTTCGTGCGGGCCTGATCCTGGTCAACGTGAACCCGCTCTACACGCCGCGCGAACTCGAGCACCAGCTCAAGGACTCGGGCGCCAAGGCGATCGTGATCATGGAAAACTTCGGCACCACGCTGCAGCAATGCATCGCGGCCACGCCGATCAAGCACATCGTGCTCACCTCGATGGGCGACCGCCTCGGTTTCCTCAAGGGCGCGCTGGTCAACTACGTGGTGCGCAACGTCAAGAAGATGGTGCCGGCCTTCAACCTGCCTGGTGCCGTGCGCTTCAACGATGCGCTCGACAAGGGCGCGAGCCGCACGCTGCAGGCTCCGGCCATCGGCCCCGACGACGTGGCCGTGCTGCAGTACACCGGCGGCACGACCGGCGTGTCGAAGGGCGCGGTGCTGCTGCATCGCAACGTGATCGCCAACGTGCTGCAGTCCGAGGCCTGGAACGAACCCGTGATGGTGCAGGTGCCGGCCGGTGAGCAGCCCACCAGCGTGTGCGCGCTGCCGCTGTATCACATCTTCGCGTTCACGGTCGGCATGATGCTGAACATGCGCACGGGCGGCAAGCTGATCCTGATCCCGAATCCGCGCGATCTCGCGGGCGTGCTGAAGGAGCTCTCGAAGCACACGATCCACAGCTTCCCGGCGGTCAACACGCTCTTCAACGGCCTCGCGAACCATCCCGACTTCAACACCGTCAACTGGAAGAACCTCAAGGTCTCGGTGGGCGGCGGCATGGCGGTGCAGGCCGCGGTCGCGAAGCTCTGGCTCGAGAAAACGGGTTGCCCGATCTGCGAAGGCTACGGCCTCTCCGAGACCTCGCCGTCGACCACCTGCAACCCCACGAACAGCAAGGCCTATACCGGCACCATCGGCCTGCCGCTGCCGGGCACCTGGCTCAAGCTCCTGGACGACGACGGCAACGAAGTGCCGATGGGCCAGCCGGGCGAGATCGCCATCAAGGGTCCGCAGGTGATGGCCGGCTACTGGCAGCGCCCCGACGAGACCGCCAAGGTCATGACGCCCGACGGTTACTTCAAGAGCGGCGACATCGGCGTGGTCGATGAGCGCGGCTACTTCAAGGTGGTCGATCGCAAGAAGGACATGATCCTGGTGTCGGGCTTCAACGTGTACCCGAACGAGATCGAGGACGTCGTTGCACAGATTCCGGGCGTGCTCGAATGCGCGGCGGTGGGCGTGGTCGACGACAAGACCGGTGAGGCCGTGAAGCTCGTGATCGTGAAGAAGGACGAGTCGCTCACCGAGGCGCAGGTGCGCGAATACTGCAGAGCAAACCTTACGGGTTACAAGCAGCCGCGAATCGTAGAGTTTCGTACGGACCTGCCGAAAACGCCGGTCGGAAAAATCCTCCGCCGCGAACTGCGCGACGCCAAGAAGTAAGGGTTCGGCCCGGGTAGGGCCACGGCATCGATCTTGCATATTCGCGGGTCGATGTTCAGATTCATATTGACCCGCGTGAGCCTGCTGGTGCCGACCTTCATCGGCATGACGCTGCTGGCCTTCTTCCTCATCCGGCTCGTGCCGGGCGATCCCATTGAAACCATGGCCGGCGAGCGCGGGATCGATCCCGCACGCCATGCCGAACTGCGTACCGCCTACGGCTTCGACAAGCCGATCCTCGTGCAGTACGGCATCTACATCGGCCGCGTGCTGCATGGCGACCTCGGCAAGTCGATCATCACGCAGGACAAGGTGATGAGCGAGTTCCTCGCGCTCTTCCCGGCCACCGTCGAGCTTGGCGTCTGCGCGATTCTTTTCGCGCTGCTGCTGGGCCTGCCCGCCGGCATCCTCGCGGCGGTGCGGCGCAATTCCATCTTCGACCACGGCGTGATGGCCACCTCGCTCACCGGCTACTCGATGCCGATCTTCTGGTGGGGGCTGCTGCTGATCCTGTTCTTCTCGGTGCAGCTCGGATGGACGCCCGTTTCCGGGCGCATCGCGGTGCAGTACTTCATCGAGCCCGAGACCGGCTTCCTCCTGATCGACTCGCTGCGTGCCGGCGACACCGACGCCTTCTGGTCGGCGCTGCACCACCTGATTCTTCCGGCCATCGTGCTGGGCACCGTGCCGCTCGCGGTGATCGCGCGCATGACGCGCTCGGCCATGCTCGAAGTGCTCGGCGAGGACTACATCCGCACCGCGCGCGCCAAGGGGCTCTCGCGCTTTCGCGTGGTGGGCCTGCATGCGCTGCGCAATGCGCTGATCCCGGTCGTGACCGTGATCGGGCTGCAGGTGGGCGTGCTCTTCACCGGCGCGATTCTCACCGAGACGATTTTTTCCTGGCCCGGTGTCGGCAAGTGGCTCATCGAGGCCATCGGCCGGCGCGACTATCCGGTGCTGCAGGGCGGCATGCTGCTGTTGGGCGGCATCGTGATGCTGGTCAATCTTCTGGTCGACGTGGCTTACGGCGTCATCAATCCCCGCATTCGACGCTGATGAACACGACATCGAACCCCAACATTCCGACGACCGGCGCCAGCACTGTGCCGCCCGGCCCCTGGCGCGAATTCTGGACTGCCTTCTCGGCGAACCGCGGCGCGGTCATCGGGCTCGTGACCATCGTCGTGCTCTTGCTCGTCGCGCTGTTCGCGCCGTGGATCGCACCGCACGCGCCCAACGAAACCAACAGCGCCGTCTTCCTGCAGCCGCCTGCATGGCAGCAGGGCGGAACGTGGAGCTACCTGCTGGGCACCGATGCCATCGGGCGCGACATTCTTTCGCGCCTCATGTACGGCGCGCGGCTTTCTCTGTCGATCGGTGTTGCCGTGGTGGCGCTGTCGGTCGTGGCCGGCGTGGTGCTCGGGCTCATCGCAGGATTTTTCCGCGGCGTGCTCGAGATCGCGATCATGCGGCTCATGGACATCGTGCTCACGCTGCCGAGCTTGCTGCTCGCCATCGTGATCGTCGCGATCCTCGGGCCGGGGCTCGTCAACGCGATGCTCGCGGTGGCCATCGTGGTGCTGCCGCACTATGTGCGCATCACGCGCGCGGCCGTCATCGCCGAAGTGTCGCGCGACTACGTGACCGCGGCGCGCGTGAGCGGCGCCGGCACGCTGCGCCTGATGTTCCGCGAGGTGCTGCCCAACTGCGCGGCGCCGCTGATCGTGCAGGCCTCGCTCGGCATCTCGACCGCCATCCTCGATGCGGCCGCGCTCGGGTTCCTGGGCCTTGGCGCACAGCCGCCATCGCCCGAGTGGGGAACGATGCTGGCCGACGCGCGCGAGTTCGTGCTGCGCGCGTGGTGGGTCGTGACCTTCCCGGGTCTGGCGATCCTAGCGGCGGTGCTGGCTTTCAATTTGCTGGGCGACGGCTTGCGCGATGCGCTCGACCCGAAGCTCAAGCGCTGAATCAACGCAAAGGAGAGAAACGATGCCTTTGCTGGACATCAAGGATTTGCATGTCGAGTTCCCTACGCAGGGCGGCGTGCTGCATGCGGTCGACGGCGTGAGCCTCACGCTCGAAGAGGGCGAGGTGCTCGGCATCGTCGGTGAATCGGGCTCGGGAAAAAGCGTCACGATGATGGCGCTCATGGGCCTGGTCGGCTTCCCGGGCCGCGTGCGCGCGGACCACATGCGCTTCGCGGGCAAGGACCTGCTCGGCATCACCGACAAGGCGCGCCGCTCGCTGGTCGGCAAGGAGGTCGCGATGATCTTCCAGGAGCCGACCACCAGCCTCAACCCCTGCTTCACCATCGGCTTCCAGCTGATGGAAGTGCTGCGCCTCCACCTGAACCTCGACAAGCGCACAGCGAAGAAGCGCGCGACCGAGCTGCTGGAGCAGGTCGGCATTCCCGCCGCCTCGTCGCGCCTCGGAAGCTATCCGCACCAGCTCTCGGGCGGCATGAACCAGCGCGTGATGATCGCGATGGCCATCGCCTGCAACCCGCGCCTCCTGATCGCCGACGAGCCGACCACCGCGCTCGACGTGACCATCCAGGCGCAGATCCTGGACCTGCTGCGCGACCTGCAGAAGGAGCGCGGCATGGCGCTGGTGCTCATCACCCACAACATGGGCGTGGTGAGCGAGATGGCGCAGCGCATCGCCGTGATGTATGCGGGCCAGGTGATGGAGCACCAGCGCGTCGACCGGCTTTTCGCATCGCCGCAGCACCCGTACACCGAGGCCCTGCTCGCGGCATTGCCCGAGCGCGCCGCGCCCGAAGGGCGGCTGGCCACCATCAGCGGCGTGGTGCCCGGCGTGCACGACCGGCCCTCGGGCTGCCTGTTCGCGCCGCGCTGCAGCTACGTCACCACGCGCGCCTGCAACGTGCGCCCTGCATTGCGCGAGTGGCAGGGCGCGGAGGTGCGCTGCCACTACCCGCTCGGCGAGCCGGGCCGCATCGTGGCGATCGAGCAGGACCGGCCGCAGCAGTTGCCCGTGGCGGAGGCGCTGCCATGAACAACGACAAAGGCGCACCGGGCGACATCGTGGTCGAGGCCACCAACCTGCAGCGCACCTACGACGTGCGGCGCGGGCTCTTTCGCGCGCCGGCGCATCTGCGCGCGGTGGGCGACATCTCGTTCCGCCTCGAGCGCGGCCGCACGCTGGCGGTGGTCGGCGAATCGGGCTGCGGCAAGTCCACGCTCGCGCGCATGGTCGCGCTGATCGAGAAGCCGACGGCGGGGCAGCTCACCCTCGTGGGTGCCGATGCGGTGAACCCGCCGGCCGAGCGCAAGCGCGAGCTGCGCCAGGCCGTGCAGCTGGTGTTCCAGAACCCCTACGGCTCGCTCAACCCGCGCAAGAAGATCTCGGCCGTGCTCGAAGATCCGCTCGCCATCAACACCACGATGGGCAAGTCGGAGCGCGCGGCCAAGGCGCGCGAAATGCTTGCCCGCGTCGGCCTGCGTCCCGAGTACGCGAACCGCTATCCGCACATGTTCTCGGGCGGTCAACGCCAGCGCATCGCGATCGCGCGCGCGCTCATGCTGTCGCCGCGCCTCCTGGTGGCCGACGAGCCGGTGTCGGCGCTCGACGTGTCGATCCAGGCGCAGGTGCTGAACCTGCTGGCCGATCTGCAGGCCGAACTGGGTCTCGCGTACCTCTTCATCTCGCACGACCTCGGCGTGGTACGCCACATCGCGCACGACGTGCTCGTGATGTATCTTGGCCACGCGGTGGAGCAGGGCCCGAAGGGGCGCATCTTCGCGCGGCCGCTGCATCCGTACACGCAGGCCTTGCTGGCCTCGACGCCGGGGCTCAGCAGCCAGCGCATCGTGCTCAAGGGCGAGCTGCCGTCACCGCTGAATCCGCCCACGGGCTGCGTGTTCAACACGCGCTGCCAGCATGTGCAGCAGCGCTGCCGCGAAGAGCGACCCCTGCTGCGCGCGCTCGACGAGCGGCTGGTGGCCTGCCACTACGCAGAGAAGTTTCTCGACGGCGCGCCGCTGGTGCGCGCCGACCAGGCCGATGTTCCCGTGCTCGCCGTTCCGATGGCGATGAATCCCTGAGCAAGTCCCATTTTTTCAACCGTGTCTGAAGGAGTCCCTATGAAGACCCAACCCTCCGTTTCGCGCCGCTCACGAATGCTGGCGCTCCTGGCACCGACAGCGCTTGCGGCCCTTACCCTGGCCGCGGGCGCCGTGTCAGCCAAGACGCTGGTGTATTGCTCCGAAGGAAGCCCGGAGAATTTCTATCCGGGCATGAACACCACCGGCACGTCGTTCGACGTGACCACGCAGGTCTACAACACCATCGTCGAGTTCGAACGCGGCGGCACCAAGGTCACGCCGGGCCTCGCCGAAAAATGGGACATCTCGGCCGACGGCACGGTCTACACCTTTCACCTCCGCAAGGGCGTGAAGTGGCACACCACGAGCAAGAGCTTCAAGCCCACGCGCGACTTCAACGCCGACGACGTCATCTTCATGCTCGAGCGCCAGTGGAAGGAGAGCGACCCGTTCTTCAAGGTCACGAGCCAGAACCACTCGTACTTCAACGACATGGGCATGCCCAAGCTCCTGAAGTCGGTGGACCGCATCGACGACTACACGGTGAAGATCACGCTCAACCAGGCCGAGGCGCCGTTCCTCGCGAACCTGGCGATGCAGTACGCGGGCATCCAGTCGAAGGAATACGCCATTGCCATGTTGAAGGCCGGCACGCCCGAGAAGGTGGACCAGGACCCGATCGGCACCGGCCCGTTCTACCTCGTGCAGTACCAGAAGGACGCGATCATCCGCTTCAAGGCCTTCCCGCAGTACTGGGGCGGCAAGGCCAAGATCGATGACCTCGTGTTCGCGATCACGCCTGACGCTTCGGTGCGCTGGGCCAAGCTGCAGAAGGGCGAATGCCACGTGATGCCGTACCCGAACCCGGCTGATCTCGACGCGATCCGCAAGGACCCGAACGTGCAGGTGCTGGAGCAGCCGGGCCTGAACGTCGGCTACCTCTCGTACAACACGACGAAGAAGCCCTTCGACGACGTGCGCGTGCGCAAGGCCATCAACATGGCGATCAACAAGAAGGCGATCATCGACGGCGTGTACCTCACGACCGGCGTTGCCGCGAAGAACCCGATCCCGCCGACCATGTGGTCCTACAACGACGCGGTCAAGGACGATCCGTACGATCCCGAAGCCGCCAAGAAGCTGCTGGCGCAGGCCGGCTTCCCCGACGGTTTCTCGACCGACCTGTGGGCCATGCCGGTGCAGCGTCCGTACAACCCTAACGCCAAGCGCATCGCCGAGCTGATGCAGGCGGACCTCGCCAAGATCAACGTCAAGGCCGAGATCAAGAGCTTCGAATGGGGCGAGTACCGCAAGCGCCTGCAGGCCGGCGAGCACCAGATGGGCATGCTGGGCTGGACCGGCGACAACGGCGACCCGGACAACTTCATGTACACGCTGCTGGGCTGTGCTTCGGCCAAGTCGGCGAGCGGCAGCAACATCTCGAAGTTCTGCTACCAGCCGTACGAAGACCTCGTGGTGAAGGCCAAGAGCACGGTCAAGCAGGCCGACCGCGATGCGCTCTACAAGAAGGCGCAAGTCATCTTCAAGGAGCAGGCGCCGTGGTTCACCATCGCGCACGCGGTGCAACTGAAGCCGGTGCGCAAGGAAGTCATCGACTTCAAGCTGAGCCCCTTCGGTCGCCACACCTTCTACGGCGTGGACATCAAGTAAGCGGTGGTTGCGCCCATCGCCATCGTCGCGGCGATGCACGAGGAGCTGAAAGCGCTCCTCGCGCAGATGCCCGACGAGCAGCGCGTGCGCATCGCCGGGCGCGACTTCTGGGTCGGCCATCTGCATGAGCAGCCCGTGGTCGCGGTGCTGTCGCGCATCGGCAAGGTGGCGGCGGCGGTGACGGCCACGGTGCTGCTCGAACGCTTCGGCGTGCGGGCCATCGTGTTCAGCGGTGTTGCGGGCGGGCTCGCGCCGGGTGTGAATGTCGGCGATGTGGTCGTGGCGACCGAGCTGCTTCAACACGACATGGATGCCTCGCCGCTTTTCCCGAAATACGAAGTGCCCTTGATGGGCATTTCGCGTTTCACGGCCGACGCTGCGATCAGCGATGCGCTGGCGGCTGTTGCTGAAGAGACGCTGCGCGATCCCGTGACGTTGGTGGGGCAGGGCGCTGTCGACGAGTTCGACCTTCGTTCACCGAAGGTGCATCGCGGCTTGCTGGTGAGCGGCGACCGCTTCGTCTCGACCGCTGCCGAAAGCGAAGCGCTGCGCCGCCATCTGCCCGATGCGCTCGCGGTGGAAATGGAAGGCGCCGCCGTGGCCCAGGTGTGCCACGACTACGGCGTGCCCTTTGCGGCGATGCGGACGATTTCAGACCGCGCCGACGACGAAGCCCATGGCGACTTCGCGCGCTTCGTCGCCGAGGTCGCGAGCCGCTACAGCCTCGCGCTGGTCGGCGCGTGGCTCGCGCGGCAGCCGGCTACTTGAGCCAGCCGCGCCGGCGGAAGTACCACATCGGCACCAGCGCGCTGGCCGCCATCAGCACGATGGCATACGGATAGCCCATGGCCCAGTCGAGCTCGGGCATGAACTTGAAGTTCATGCCGTAGATGCTCGCGATCAGCGTGGGCGGCAAGAGCGCCACGCTCGCCACCGAGAAGATCTTGATGGTCTTGTTCTGGTTGATGTTGATGAAACCGACGGTCGCATCCATCAGGAAGTTGATCTTGTCGAAGAGGAAGGCCGTGTGGTTGTCCAGCGATTCGATGTCGCGCAGGATCTGCCGCGCCTCTTCGAACTGCTCGGCGTTGAGCATCTTGCTGCGCATCATGAAGCTCACGGCGCGGCGCGTGTCCATCACGTTGCGGCGGATGCGGCCGTTCAAGTCTTCCTGCCGCGCGATGAGGCCGAGCACCTCGCCCGCCAGTTCGTCGGTGACGTTGCCCGAGAGCACCTTCTTGCCGGCCACTTCGAGCTCGTCGTAGATGTTCTCCAGCGTGTCGGCCGAGTATTCGGCGTCGGCGTCGAAGAGCTTGAGCATCACTTCCTTGGCATCTTCGATCAGCCCCGGCGCGCGGCGTGCGCGCATGCGCAGGAGGCGGAACACGGGCACGTCTTCGTCGTGGATCGAGAACAGCACGCCGCGGCTGCGCAGGTCCGTGTTGTGCTGGTTGAGGATGAAGGCCACGCGCACCGTGCGCGGGTCTTCGTCGTCGTCGATCAAAAAGTCGGAGCGGATGTGCAGCTCGCCGTTGTCTTCCTCGTAGAAGCGGGCGGATTCCTCGATGTCCTCGTCCATCGCGTCTTCGGGAATCGAGAGGCCGTAGTACTGCTTGATCCAGCGCTTTTCCTCGAGCGTGGGCGACTCGAGGTCGACCCAGATCGGCTGGAACTTGGAGAGCTCTTCGAGCGACTCGATCTCTTCCTGGACGAGGCGGCCGTTGGCGAGCGTAAAGATATTGAGCATGGGCTCACTCCCGGGGATGACTGAAACGGTGGGCGAGGGAGGGGCGCTTTCAATTCCCGGGCCCGGCGCAAAGGCGCGTCAGAAGGGAGTTGAAAGCTGCCGAGACGGGGCGGTTTCCATGGGGAGTCTCCGGTTGCAGCGAGGCGCGATTATGTCACCGGCCACAAGGCAGCAAGCTGACTGAACTGGACGGGCATACAGTAAAGTCGTGCCCCATGCAGACCGCTGCGTCCCCCGTTGTTTCCGCTGCGCCGAAGACCCAGGCCGAACGCCTGGCCGCGGCGTTGGCCATGCTCAACGACGACCAGCGCGCGGCGGTCGAGCACGGCGTCGGCGCTGCGGTGGCCGACGATCATCGCCCGTTGCTGGTGATCGCCGGCGCCGGCTCCGGCAAGACCAGCACGCTGGCGCATCGCGTGGCGCACCTGATCGCGGACGGGGTCGATCCGCAGCGGCTGCTGCTGCTGACCTTCTCGCGCCGTGCCGCGCAGGAAATGGAGCGCCGCGCGGGGCAGGTGCTGGCCAAGGTGCTGGGCCTGAAGTCGGAGCGCCCGCCCGCGCTGCCGTGGGCCGGTACCTTTCACGGCATCGGCGCGCGTTTGCTGCGCGAATACGCCGGGCAGATCGGGCTCGACGAGAACTTCACGATCCACGACCGCGGCGATGCCGAAGACCTGATGGGGCTGGTCCGGCATGAACTGGGCCTGTCCTCGACGGTCAACCGCTTCCCGCGCAAGGGCACGTGCCTGTCGATCTATTCACGTTGCGTGAACACGCGTGCGTCGGTGGCCGAGGTGCTGAAGGACGCCTTTCCCTGGTGCGACGAATGGGAGGCCGAACTCAAGGCGCTGTTCGGCGCCTACGTCGAAGCCAAGCAGCAGCAGAACGTGCTGGACTACGACGACCTGCTGCTCTACTGGGCCGAGATGGTCGCCGAACCTGCGCTGGCCGAGGCCGTGGGCGCGCGCTTCGACCATGTGCTGGTCGACGAGTACCAGGACACCAACCTGCTGCAGGCCTCGATCCTGCTGGCGATGAAGCCCGACGGGCGCGGCGTCACGGTGGTGGGGGACGATGCGCAGTCGATCTACTCGTTCCGCGGCGCGACGGTGCGCAACATCCTCGACTTTCCGGCGCAGTTCAGCCAGGCCGCGCGGGTCGTCACGCTGGAGCGCAACTACCGCTCGACGCAGCCGATCCTCGATGTGTCGAACCGCGTGATCGCGCAGGCGGCCGAGCGGCACGCCAAGACGCTCTGGACCGACAAACCCTCTGCCGGCAAGCCGCAACTGGTGCTGGTGCCCGACGAAGCAGGGCAGGCGCGCTGGGTGGCCGACAAGGTGCTCGCGCATCGCGAGGGAGGGCTCGCGCTCAAGTCGCAGGCGGTGCTGTTTCGCACGTCCTCGCACAGCGCGGCGCTCGAACTGGAGCTCGCGCGCCGCAACATCCCCTTCGTGAAGTTCGGCGGGCTCAAGTTTCTCGAGGCTTCGCATGTGAAGGACCTGCTCGCCGTGCTGCGGTTTGCCGAGAACCCGCGCGGGCGCATGGCGGGGTTTCGCGTCACGCAGCTGATCCCCGGCATCGGGCCCGTCACCGGCTCGCGGTTGCTCGATGCGATGGACCAGGCGGCCGATCCGGCCGCGGCCGTGCGCGACTTCGTGCCGCCGTCCGCGGCGCGTGAGCAGTGGGCGGGCTTTGCCGAGACCTATGCCGCCTTGCGCGCGCCAGCACTGGCCTGGCCGGCCGACGTAGAACTGGCGATGGACTGGTACCTGCCGCACCTGGAGCGCCTGTACGACGACACCTCCGGCGTGCGGCGCCAGGACGTGGAGCAGCTGGTGCGCCTCGCCGCGGGCTACGGCTCGCGCGAGCGCTTCCTGACCGAACTCACGCTCGATCCGCCCGAGGCCACGAGTGATCGCCCGGGCCCGCCGCTGCTCGACGAGGACTACCTGATCCTCTCCACCATCCATTCGGCCAAGGGGCAGGAGTGGAACTCGGTGCATGTGCTCAATGTGGTCGACGGCTGCCTGCCGGCCGACGTGGCGCAGGGCGCACACGAACTCGAGGAAGAGCGGCGCCTGCTCTACGTCGCGATGACACGGGCCCGCGACCATTTGCACCTCTTGGTGCCGCAGCGCTTCTACATCACGCAGCAGGCGGTACGGGGCGACCGGCACCTCTATGCGAACCGCACGCGCTTCATCACGGAATCGGATCTCTCGGGCTTCGAGCAGCAGACCTGGCCGCCACCGCCGGTGCGCGCGCCCGCGGTGCCGCCGCCCAGCGCTGTCATCGACCTGCGCAACCGCATGCGCGCGGCCTGGCGCTGAACCTGCTGGCCCTTCGCTCGGGAGGGTCACCGGGCGAAAAACGCGTTAACACTTGCTGGCAAAGCGCCACGAACCCGGGCCGGCATGCACTGGCAGCTATGGAATCAATAGCGGATTGAAGCAGGCTCCTGACGCGCTCGCCACCCGGAGAACCCAGGTATTGCAATACCGTGACAGCTTGGGCATAGTGAATCGACCGGCCCATCTTTCTCCCCCTTCCTCTTCTTTCCCTTCCCTTTCCCCCGCACCACACCTGTTTCGCCGGCCACGCTCCATTCCGGAGCGGGGTCATTTCCCCAACCGTCAATTCTCAGGAGGTCATTCATGAATTTGACGATCAGCGGTCATCACCTCGACGTCACCCCTGCCTTGCGCACCTACGTCACGAGCAAGCTGGACCGGATCACACGGCACTTCGACCAGGTGGTCGATGTGAAGGTGATCCTCACGGTGGAAAAGCAGAAGGAAAAGGAACGCCGCCAACGGGCGGAGTGCAACATTCACGTCAAGGGCAATGACATGTTCGCGGAGTCGAGCCACGCTGATCTCTACGCTGCGGTCGATGAACTGGTCGACAAGCTCGACCGCCAGGTGGTCCGCCACAAGGACCGCCTGCAGGACCACCACCACGTGGCGCCCAAGCGCGTGATGTAGCACTGGGCGAGGCCCGGGCCCGCTCGCACCACAGGCCGCCTTCGGGCGGCCTTTTGCTTTTCCGACTATTGCCGTGGGACTTTGAGGGGGTTGCCCGAGGCAGCGACGTCTCTGGGCAACATGTAAACAGAAAGTAGATAGCGGGACTGGGGGTTTTTACCAACCGGGTGCATAATCGCCCCCGCTCTGCCCCCACCATGAATCGCCTCGCGTCCATCCTGCCGCCCGCCCAAGTGCTTGTGAGCGTTGACGCTACTAGCAAGAAACGTGCTTTCGAAGAAGCTGGCCTTCTGTTCGAAAGCCTTCATGGCCTGGGGCGCGCCCTGATCACCGACAGCCTGTTTGCGCGCGAGCGCCTCGGCTCCACGGGCCTCGGCCATGGCGTTGCCATTCCGCATGGCCGCATCAAGGGCCTGAAGGCGCCGATGGCCGCTGTGTTCCAGCTGGCCAATCCCATCGGCTTCGATGCCCCCGACGAGCAGCCCGTCGCCCTCCTGATCTTCCTGCTGGTGCCCGAAGCGGCCACGCAGAAGCACCTCGAAATCCTCTCTGAAATCGCCGAGCTGCTGAGCGACGCCAGCCTGCGCGAGCAGATCAAGTCCAGCACCGATGCGGCCGCGCTCCACGGCCTGATCGCCGGCTGGCAGTCGACCCAAGTCGCCTGAGCGCATGCGTCGGCGTGCGCGGCTGCTGCTAAGCTGCGCGACACCTCCTGTCACTCATCACTCCAATGACGGCGCCGAGCGCCGCCTCCTGAACGCATGAAGCCGACCGTCATCAGCGCCGATGCCATGTTCGAGGAGTTCCGCGGGTCGCTCCGCTGGGAATGGCTCGCGGGGCTCGGCGCTTCGGAGCGCCAGTTCGATCCCGAGGTCATCAGCCGCGCCCAGTCGGCCGCTGACCTGGTCGGCTACCTCAACTACATCCACCCGTACCGTGTGCAGATCCTGGGCGCCCGCGAGGTGGCCTACCTGACGCGCGGCAGCCCGGACGACTGCGCACGCCGCATCGCCCGCATCGTCACGCTGGAGCCGCCGATGCTGGTGCTGGCCGATGGCCAGGCGCCCCCGGACGAGCTGCTGTCGATCTGCGAGCGCGCCCAGCTGCCGCTCTTCGCCACGCGCGAATCGTCGGCCTTCGTGATCGACCTGCTGCGCGCCTACCTGTCCAAGCATTTCGCCGAGCGCACCTCGATGCACGGCGTGTTCATGGACATCCTGGGCATGGGCGTGATGATCACCGGCGAGTCCGGCCTCGGCAAAAGCGAGCTCGGCCTGGAGCTGATCTCGCGCGGCAACGGCCTGGTGGCCGACGATGCGGTCGACCTCTACCGCATCAACCAGAACACGATCGAGGGCCGCTGCCCGGACCTGCTGCTGAACCTCTTGGAAGTGCGCGGCATCGGCCTGCTGGACATCCGCGCGATCTTCGGCGAGACGGCTGTGCGCCGGAAGATGCGCCTGAAGCTCATCGTGCACCTGGTGCGCCGCGACAGCTTCGAGCGCGACTACGAGCGCATGCCTTCCGCGCCGCTCACGCAGGACGTGCTGGGCATTCCGGTGCGAAAGGTCATCATCCAGGTGGTGGCGGGGCGCAACATCGCCGTGCTGGTCGAGGCGGCGGTGCGCAATTCGATCCTGCAGCTGCGCGGGATCGACACCTATGCGGATTTCGTGGCGCGCCACCACAAGGCGATGGAAAACGGGCGCGACGGCGACTGATGCGCCGCCGTCTTTACACGGTTCAGCGCTTCTTTACACAGTCGCCGCAGAGGCCGTAAAGGGACATGGCGTGGTCCTGCAGGATCCAGCCCTTGTCCTTGGAAATCATCTGCTGGCGCCGCTCGATCTCGGCGTCGTAGAACTCCTCGACCTTGCCGCACGAGGTGCAGATCAGGTGGTCGTGGTGCGTGCCCTCGTTGAGCTCGTAGACCGCCTTGCCGCTTTCGAAGTGGCTGCGCTCCAGGATGCCGGCCTGCTCGAACTGTGTGAGCACGCGGTAAACGGTGGCAAGGCCGATGTCGGAATGTTCGTTGAGCAGGACGCGAAACACGTCTTCGGCCGTCATGTGCCGCTGGCTGCCAGTCTGGAAGATTTCCAGAATCTTCAGGCGTGGCAAGGTGGCCTTGAGGCCGGTATTCTTGAGTTCGTCGATATTGGCCATTGATGGTTCCTGCGCCCTGTGCTGCGGTCAGGTCCTGAAAAGGCCAGCCGCTACAATGGCCGATCATATCGCTACCCCCTTTTCCTCCCATGCCTGCCATTTTCCAACGCCGTTCCTGGCTGCTGGTTGCTGCCGTCGCCGCGACGCTCTGCCTCGGTGCCTGCAGCGGTTTCAGCGATCGCACGCGTGGCGCGCTGGCCGCGGTCACGCCCTACAAGGTCGAAGTGGTCCAGGGCAACTTCGTGTCGAAGGAGCAGGTCGCGGCGCTCAAGCCCGGCATGTCCCGCCAGCAGGTGCGTGAAATCCTCGGTACTTCGCTGCTGAACGACGTGTTCCACGCCAATCGCTGGGACTACGTGTTCACCATCCGCCGCCAGGGCGTCGAACCCCAGGAGCGCCACCTGACCGTGTTCTTCAACGGCGAGTTGATGGACCGCTTCGTAGGCGACGAGATGCCCAGCGAAGAAGAGTTCGTCGCCACGCTCGACACCCGCAAGAAAACCGGCAAGATCCCCCCGCTCGAGGCCTCGGAAGAAGAACTCAAGAAGTTCGCGCCCGCCAAGGACGAGAAAGCCGACGCTGCCGCCGCCTCGACGACCGTGCCTCCGCTGCCGGCGGCCTACCCCCCGCTCGAAGCCGCGCGCTGAGCGCAGCAGGAGCGGGCGGCGCCCGCCGAGTCAGGCGGCGTTTGTCCGGTCCCTCTCATGGTTCCCAGTGGCCTGCGGGCCATCTCGATGACTGAATCCGCGTGACTCCACCTACCTCTTCCTCCCCCTCCGCCACCTCCGCGCCGCGCCGCATCGCCATCGCCGGCGCCTCGGGCCGCATGGGTCACATGCTCATCGAGGCCGTGCGCAACGCGCCCGACTGCCGCCTGGCCGGCGCCCTGGACATCGCCAGCAGCGAGGCCATCGGCACCGACGCTGCGGCCTTCCTGGGTTTCACGAGCGGCGTGCCCATCGTGGCCGACCTGCGCACGGGCCTGAAAGACGCGCAGGTGCTCATCGACTTCACCCGCCCCGAAGGCACGCTCGCGCATCTGGCGGTCTGCCGCGAACTCGGCGTGCAGGCCGTCATCGGCACCACCGGCTTCAGCGACGCGCAGAAGGCCGAGATCGCCGAGATCGCGAAAGACGTGGCGATCATGCTGGCCCCCAACATGAGCGTGGGCGTCAACGTCACCTTCAAGCTGCTCGAGATGGCCGCCAAGGCGATGTCGACCGGCTACGACATCGAGATCATCGAGGCCCACCACCGCCACAAGGTCGACGCGCCCTCGGGCACCGCGCTCAAGATGGGCGAAGTCATCGCCGACGCGCTGGGCCGCGACCTGAAGGACTGCGCGGTCTACGCCCGCGAAGGCATCACCGGCGAGCGCGATCCCTCGACCATCGGCTTCTCGGCCATCCGCGGCGGCGACATCGTGGGCGACCACACCGTGCTGTTCGCCGGCATCGGCGAGCGCATCGAGATCACGCACAAGTCGTCCAGCCGCGTCACGTATGCGCAAGGCGCCCTGCGTGCGGTGCGCTTCCTGGCCGAGCAGAGAGCCGGCCTCTTCGACATGTACGACGTGCTCGGTCTGCGTTAAGGCCAACCGATGAGCGTCCTCGAACTGCTGACCCATGGCGACGGCGTCAGCCGTTCGGTGGCGGCGCTGCTGCTGGCGATGTCGATCGCGAGCTGGGTCGTGATCCTCTGGAAGGCGTGGCTGCTGCGCGGCGGCACGCGCGACGTGCTGCGCGGCATCGCGGCGTTCTGGCAGTCGGCCACACTCGGCGATGCCGAGCAGAAGCTCAAGGCGTTCGACCGGGCCACGCTGGTGCTGCCCGCGGTCGTTGCGATCCGGAATGCGACCGCCGTCAACGTCAATGGAACGCTGGGCGCCACAGGCGACCGCAACCAGCGCCTCACACGCGCACTGCGCGATGCCTTGCACGGCGCGCTGCGGCGCCTGCAGGCGGGGCAGATTCTTCTCGCCACGGTCGGCGCCACGGCCCCCTTCGTCGGCCTGCTGGGCACGGTCTGGGGCATCTACGGCGCGCTGACGGGCATCGCGGGACAGACCGGCGGCTTCACCATCGACAAGGTGGCCGGGCCCGTCGGCGAAGCGCTCGTCATGACGGCCTTCGGCCTGGCGGTCGCCATTCCGGCCGTGCTGGCCTACAACGTCTTCGGCCGCGTCATCGGCCGCGTCGAAGCCGAGCTCGAAGGCTTCGCGCACGACCTGCTCGGCAGCTTCGGCGACGCAGCGGCACCTGCCGCGCCGCCGCCGGCACGGCCGATGCCTGTCTAGGGAGCCGCACGCGCCATGGCCTTCGGACGCACATCGCTCGGCAGCAGCGCCGCAGGCGGCGGACGCGCCACCGGGGCCGGCGGGCAGCGGCCGCTCTCGGACATCAACGTCACGCCGCTGGTCGACGTGATGCTGGTGCTGTTGGTGATCTTCATCATCACGGCGCCGCTGATGGCCAGCTCGATCAAGCTCGACCTGCCGCAGACCGATGCCGGCCAGCCCAACGACACGCCCAAGTTCGTGAGTCTCTCGGTCGATGCATCGGGCAAGGTGTTCCTGAACGACAAGCCCGTGACCGACGAAGAGCTGGCCGCCCAGCTCGAGAAGGCGGCCGCGGACAGCAAGGACACCGAAGTGCAACTGCGCGCCGACCAGACCGTGCCCTACGGCAAGGTGGTGGCCCTCATGGGCATTGCGAACAAGGCCGGTCTGAGCCGCATCGGCTTCGTGACCGAGGCCGAAGCGGCAACCGAAAAGCCGCGCTGACCGGGCTTCCTCAGCCCAGCACCACCGGCTTGGTGTTCCAGATCTCGTGCGCGTACTGCGCAATCGTCCGGTCCGACGAAAACGCCCCCATCCCCGCCACATTGAGGATCGCCATCCGCGTCCACGCGTCCGAATCGCGGTAGAGCGCATCGACCTCGGCCTGCTTCGCGACATAGCTCGCGTAGTCCGCCAGCAGCAGGTAGTGGTCGCCCCAGTTCACCAGCGCGTCGTAGATGCCCTGGTAGCGCGAGGGCTCGCCCGGCGAGAACACGCCGTCGCGGATCGCGTCGAGCACGCGCTTGAGTTCCGCGTTCTCTTCGTAGATGTCGCGCGGCTGGTAGCCGCGGGCCCGGATGTCCGCCACCTCCGGCGTCGTGTTGCCGAAGATGAAGATGTTCTCCGGCCCCACGTTCTCGCGCATCTCCACATTGGCGCCGTCGAGCGTGCCGATGGTGAGCGCGCCGTTGAGCGCGAACTTCATGTTGCCGGTGCCCGAGGCCTCGGTGCCCGCGGTGGAAATCTGCTCCGACAGGTCGGCCGCCGGCATGATGATCTCGGCCAGGCTCACGCTGTAGTTCGGCAGGAACACCACCTTCAGCAGCTTGCCCACGCGCGCATCGGCGTTGATGGTGCCCGCCACGTCGTTGATGAGCCGGATCACCAGCTTGGCCATCACGTACGCCGAGGCCGCCTTGCCCGCGAACACCACCACGCGCGGCACGATGTCGACCGGTGTGCCGGCGGCCTGCGCATCGAGGATGCGGTGATAGCGCGCCACCACGTGCAGCACATTGAGCAGCTGCCGCTTGTATTCGTGGATGCGCTTGACCTGCACGTCGAACATCGCATCGGTGTCCAGGTCGATCTTCAGGTGTTCTCCCACCCAGTTGGCCAGCCGCAGCTTGTTCTCTCGCTTGGCATGGCGGAACGCGCGCACGAAGGCGGGTTGCGCGGCCATGGGCTTGAGCGCCTCCAGCTGCGACAGGTCGCGCCGCCAGCCCTTGCCGATGCGCTGGTCGAGCAGCCCGGCCAGCGGCGGGTTGGCCTGCGCCAGCCAGCGGCGCGGCGTGACGCCGTTGGTCTTGTTGTTGAAGCGCTCAGGAAAGATCTTGTCGAAGTCGGCAAAGATCGACTGCTTCATCAGCTCCGAATGCAGCCCCGACACGCCGTTGATCGAGTGGCTCGCAAGCACCGCCACGTACGCCATGCGCACGCGCCGCTCGCCCGACTCGTCGACCAGCGAGAGGCGCCGCATCAGCTCCACGTCGTTGCCGACCTTCTGCGTCACGGTGGCGAGGAACTTCGCGTTCATGTCGTAGATGATCTGCAGGTGCCGCGGCAATATGCGGCCCAGCATCTCCACCGGCCAGGTCTCCAGCGCCTCGTGCATCAGCGTGTGGTTGGTGTAGCTGAACACCTTCTGCGTGTGCGCCCAGGCCTCGTCCCATGCGAGGCCGTGCTCGTCGAGCAGGAGGCGCATGAGCTCGGGCACCGCGAGCACCGGGTGCGTGTCGTTCAGGTGGATGCTGACCTTCTCGGAGAGCTGGTCGAAGGTCTTGTGGCTGCGCAGGTACCGGCGCAGCAGGTCCTGCACGCTCGCGCTGCAGAAAAAATACTCCTGGTGCAGCCGCAGCTCGCGGCCCGAGGGCGTGGAGTCGTCGGGGTAGAGCACGCGCGAGACGTTCTCCGACTGGTTCTTGCTTTCCACCGCGCCCATGTAGTTGCCGCGGTTGAAGGCCGAGAGGTCGATCTCCTCGGTGGCGCGCGCCGACCACAGCCGCAGCGTGTTGGTGGCCTGCGTGCCGTAGCCGGGAATGATGGTGTCGTAGGCCACCGCCAGCACGTCGTGCGTGTCGACCCAGTCGGCCGCGCCATAGGGTGCGTTGATGCCTTCGCGTTTCTGCACATGGCCGCCGAAGCGCACGCGGTAGTTGACCTCGGGCCGCTGGAACTCCCAGGGATTGCCGCGCGTGAGCCAGTAGTCGGGCGTCTCGACCTGCTGGCCGCCGACGATGCGCTGGCGGAACATGCCGTACTCGTAGCGGATGCCATAGCCCATGCCGGGCACGCCGAGCGTGGCCATCGAATCGAGAAAGCAGGCCGCGAGCCGCCCGAGGCCGCCGTTGCCCAGCGCCGCATCGGGCTCGCGCTCGGCCAGCGCCGACATGTCGACGCCGAAGTCGGCCAGGGCTTCGCGCACCGTGTCGTACAGGTCGACCGCGAGCAGCGCGTTGGTGAAGGTGCGCCCGATCAGGAACTCCATCGAGAGGTAGTAGACGCGCTTGAGGTCCTGCGCGTAGTTGGCGCGCGTGGTCATCATCCAGCGCTCGACCAGCTGGTCGCGCACGGCCTGCGAGGTGGCGTTGAGCCAGTCGTCCTGGCTGGCCGCGACCGGGTCCTTGCCGACCGCGTAGATCAGCTTGTTGGCCACGGCGCGCTTGAAGGCCGCGACGTCGCGGTCGGGGTGGTCGTAGGCAAAGTCTTTGATCGTCATGGTTGTGGCGCTCCCGAGGTGAGTGTTTGTATTTGCCGAGCGTGGATCAGATGGAGCCCAGCGCCTGTTGGTAGACGGCGATGTATTGCGCGGCGGCCGTGCCCCAGTCGGCCGGTCGCCGCATGGCATGGCCGCGCACGCGGCGCCAGTCGGGCGCGCGGTCGTAGAGCGCGAAGGCGCGGCGCAGCGCGCGCTCGTAGTCGGCGCCGTCGAAGCGGTCGAACACGAAGCCGGTGGCCTCGCCGCTCGCCATGTCTTCCAGCGTGCTGTCGACCACCGTGTCGGCGAGGCCGCCCACGCGTCGCACCAGCGGCAGGCTGCCGTATTTCAGGCCGTACATCTGCGTGAGGCCGCAGGGCTCGAAGAGCGACGGGACCAGCGTCACGTCGCCGGCGCCGAAGAGCTGGTGCGCGAGCGTCTCGTTGTAGCCGATGGTGACGCTGACCGATTCTGGCGCGGCCGCCGCGCGCTGGCGAAAAGCCTCCTCGAGCCACGCTTCGCCGCTGCCCAGCAGCGCGAGCTGGCCGCCCTGGGCGAGCAGCGCATCGATGCCGCCGAGCACGAGGTGCAGGCCCTTCTGTTCGGTGAGCCGGCTGACCAGGATGAAGAGCGGCGCATCGGGCCGCTCGGCGAGGCCAAGCTGGTGTTGCAACACGGCCTTGCAGCGCGCCTTGCCCGCCATGTGGCGGCCTTCGGGTGTGTGATAGCCCTGCACCAGCGCGGCGTCGGCGGCCGGGTTCCAGACCTTGTCGTCCACCGCGTTCAGGATGCCGGTGAGCACGCCGCTGCGCTGGCGCAGCAGGCCGTCGAGGCCGCAGCCCTGCTCGGGCGTCTGGATCTCGAGCGCATAGGTCGGGCTCACGGTGGTGAGCCGGTCGGCGAAGTACAGGCCGGCCTTCATGAACGAGACCTGGCCGTGGTACTCGAGGCCGTTGATGTGGAAGGCGGGGCCCGGCAAGCCCAGGTCGGTGAAATTCCACGGCGCGAAGATGCCCTGGTAGGCCAGGTTGTGCACTGTGAACACGGTACCCACGCGCGGTTGGTCGGGCCGCCGCGCAAAGGCGATGTATGCGGGCGCCAGTGCCGCATGCCAGTCGTGCGCATGCACGACCTCGGGCTGCCATGTCGCGTCGAGCCCCTGCGCGAGCTGCGCCGCGGCCCAGCCGAGCAGCGCGAAGCGCCGGTGGTTGTCGCCATAGGGCTGGCGTGCCGTGTCTTCGTAGGGATTGCCCGGCCGGTCGTACAGGGCCGGCGCATCGATCACGTACGCGGAAATCGGTGGCGCATCGTCGATGGCGATGTGCCCGGCCCGCAGGCCGAAGCGCTCGCCCCAGGGCGCATTGAAATCCGCCACCGGCACCAGGTCGCGCACCCCGGCCACGATGGCCGGGAAGCCCGGCAGCAGCACGCGCGCGTCCTGCCCCTCGGTCATGAGCGCGATGGGCAGGGCGCCGGCGATGTCCGCCAGTCCGCCGGTCTTCAGGAGGGGAAAGAGTTCGGCGCTGACCTGGAGGATTCGCATCGTGGGTGGTCGAGGCCTCAGGCGGCCAATCGTTTGAGCATTTCGCGCGTGACGAGGACGACGCCGTTCTCGGTGCGCTCGAAGCGCGCGGCATCGGCGACCGGATCTTCGCCGATCACCATCTCGTCCGGTATGACGCAGGCGCGGTCGATCACCACCCGGTTGAGCCGGGCGCCGCGGCCCACTTCCACGTCGGGCAACAGCACCGCCTCGTTGATCTCGCAGAAGGAATGGATGCGCACCCCCGAGAACAGCACCGAGCTGCTCACCTTGGAGCCCGAGACGATGCAGCCGCCCGAGACGATGGTGTTGACCGTCATGCCGTGCTGGCCGTTCCGGTCGAGCACGAACTTGGCCGGGGGCAGTTGCCGCTGGTAGGTCCAGATGGGCCAGTCGGTGTCATAGATGTCGAGTTCCGGGGTGATCGAGGCCAGGTCGAGGTTGGCTGCCCAGAATGCATCAATCGTGCCCACGTCGCGCCAGTAGGCCTTGGCATCGGGTCCGCGCGAGGCCCGCGTGACGCAGGACATGCCGAAGGGATGCGCCAGCGCGCGGCCCTGCGCCACGGCGCGCGGGATGATGTCCTTGCCGAAATCGTGGCTCGAATCGGGATTGACGCTGTCTTCCTCGAGCAGCTGGTAGAGGTATTCGGAATCGAACACGTAGATGCCCATGCTGGCCAGTGCCACGTCGGGGTGGCCGGGCATGGCGGGCGGATCGGCCGGCTTCTCGAGAAAGGCCGTGATCTGGCGGCCGTCGTCGATGGCCATCACGCCGAAGGCGGTGGCCTCCATGCGCGGCACCTCGATGCAGCCGACCGTGCAGCCCAGGCCGCGCTCGGCATGGTCCTTCACCATGATCGAATAGTCCATCTTGTAGATGTGGTCGCCGGCCAGCACCACCACGTAGTCGTGCTTGGTCGAGCGGGTCTGGATGATGTCCAGGTTCTGGAACACCGCGTCGGCCGTGCCGCGGTACCAGTGCTCGTCGCCCACGCGCTGCTGCGCGGGCAGCACGTCGACCATCTCGTTGAGCTCGGCCCGCAGGAAGCTCCAGCCGCGCTGCAGGTGGCGCATGAGCGAATGCGACTTGTACTGCGTGACCACCGCCATGCGCCGGATGCCGGAATTGAGGCAGTTCGACAGCGCGAAATCGATGATGCGGAACTTGCCGCCGAAGTACACGGCCGGTTTGGCCCGCCGGTCGGTCAGCTGCTTGAGGCGGGAGCCCCGGCCGCCGGCCAGCACCAGGGCGATGGTGCGGCGGACCAGTTGGTGGGCCTGCAGGGGTTCCTGCGAGGGAGGCGTGCTGAGCTTGTTGTCCATCCTGTGTCTCCGTTCGTTCGTTCTTTCGTTGGAATGCGTCGTCAGAGTTTCTGTAGCGAGGCTAGCACCGCGCTGTTCGCATGGCTTCTACGTTCTTGCAACCCGGATGCTCGAAAAAGATACTTCTGCCGCATTGCCGAGCGCCTCTGGCGATGTGCCGTGGTCATGGGCGGGATCGGTCGAGAGACAACCGCGCCAGTCGCCCGGGGGCAGGGTGAAATTCACCGTCTCTGCGCCGGCATTGACCAGCACCAGCCATGCGCCCGCGTCCTCCCTCGCAGCGCTTTCGAAGAGGATTGCAAGGGCCGTGCCCGCATGCCAGTCGTCCGGCGTCATCGGCTGGCCGTCGGGGCGCAGCCAGCGGATGGCCGGTGCGTCCTCGGGCGGATCGGCCGGCCACCAGCGCGTGCTGCGCAGCACCGGCGCTTCGCGGCGCAGGGCGGTCAGGCGCGCGACGAACTCGCTCGTACGCGCCATGTCGCTCGCGGGGTCGGACGCGCCGATCCATGCGAGCCAGGTGGTCTCGTTGTCCTGGCAGTAGGCGTTGTTGTTGCCCTGCTGGCTGTGGCCCAGCTCGTCGCCGGCCAGCAGCATCGGCGTGCCCTGCGAGAGCAGCAGCACCGCGAGCAGTGCGCGCTGCAGGCGGCTGCGCTTGGCCAGCACGCCCGCGTCGTCGCTCGGGCCTTCGACGCCGCAGTTGTTGCTCAGGTTGTGGGCATGGCCGTCGCGGTTGTTCTCGCCGTTCGCGAGGTTGTGGCGCTCTTCATAACTGACGAGGTCGCGCAGGGTGAAACCGTCATGTGCGGTGATGAAGTTGACGCTCGCCACCGGCGCGCGGCCGTGGTGGGCGAACTGCGTGCTGGAGGCTGTGAAGCGATGCGCGAAATCGCCGAGGCCCGCCGCGCCGTCGCGCCCTTGGCGCAGCCAGAAGCCGCGCTGCGTGTCGCGGTAGCGGTCGTTCCATTCGAGCCAGCCCGGCGGGAATTCGCCGAGCCGGTAGCCGCCGGGGCCGATGTCCCACGGCTCGGCGATCAGCAGCGTCCGCGAGAGCACCGGGTCTTGCGCGATGGCAGCGAAGAAGGGCGCGCGCGGGTCGAACCCCGTCTTCGCATCGCGTCCCAGCACGGGTGCGAGGTCGAAGCGAAAGCCGTCGACGCCCATCTCGCAAGCCCAGAAGCGCAGGCTGTCCGTCACGAGTTGCAGCACGCGGGGCTCGCCGAGGTTCAGGCAGTTGCCGGTGCCCGTCCAGTTCTCATAAAGCGCGCGGTCGTCTTCGCGCAGGTGGTAGTACAAGGCGTTGTCGATGCCGCGCAGCGAGAGCGTCGGGCCGACCTCGTCGCTCTCGGCGCTGTGGTTGTAGACCACGTCGATCACGAGCTCCATGCCGCGCGCGTGCACCGCATCGACCATCGCGCGGAACTCGCTCGCGGGTGTGGTGCCGGGGCGGCCGCTCCAGTAGCGCGCCTCGGGTGCGAACCAGCCGATGGTGTTGTAGCCCCAGTAGTTGGAGAGGCCCATGGCGAGCAGGCGCTGCTCGTCGGCGCGGTGCTGCACGGGCATGAGGCTCAGGGTGGTGATGCCCAGGCGCTGCAGGTGGTCGAGCACCGCGGGCTCGGCCAGGCCGGCGTAGGTGCCGCGCAATGCGGAGGGGACGCCGGGGTGCAGGCGGGTCTGGCCGCGGACGTGCAGTTCGTAGAGCACGCGGTCGCTGGGTGCGATGCGGGCGTGGCCGGGCGATGTTGGGGCACTCGCGCTTGCCGTCACACGCGCCTTGAGTGCGACTGTGCCGTTGTCGCGTTCGTCGCGTTGGTTGGGGGCTTCCGGGTCATGGCCGAGGAACAGGTCGCTGCCGTCGTAGCGGCCGACGATCTCGCGCGCATAGGGATCGAGCAGCAGCTTGGCGGGGTTGAAGCGTTGGCCGTCGCGTGGTGCCCACGGGCCGTGGACGCGGTAGCCGTAGACCAAGCCTTCGCGGCCGGCTGGGAGCTGGCCGTGCCAGATGCCGTCTGTGCATGCGGGCAGGCGGAGGCGTTGTTGCTCGTTCTGGCCGGTGCTGTCGAAGAGACAGAGGTCGACTGCCTCTGCCGTGGGGGCTGCTATGGCGAAGTTGATGCCTTGATTTGACGGGGTTGCGCCCAAAGGGAACGGGGTGCCTGGGCTCAGCATTCTTTTTTCCCCTGGATTGGTTTGTTTTCCGAGGCCGGGTCTCGCCCCGGCGGGCGAGCTACTTTCTTTTGCTTCGCCAAAAGAAAGTAGCCAAAGAAAAGGCGACCCCACTGTCTGCGACCCTTCGCTGCGCTACGGGCAACCTGCGGTGCTCGCGTTTCGCGGGGTCTCGCAGAACTCGCTTCGCTCAAACAGCTGCGAGCCCTGATCCGCGAAACGCTGCGCTCCTCGGCGCAGCCAGAGGGGAGGGGGAGACGAACGGGCCATCGCCTTGCTCGGCTTGCAATCGAGCCTTTGCTTCGCTCGGCTTGGATTGGCTCCCTCTCCCTTTGGGAGAGGGTTGGGGTGAGGGCACCGCGGCCGAGCGAAGCAAAGGCCCGTAAAGCATTGAGCCGCCGAGCGTAGCGATGGCGTGTCGGTCTCCCAAGCCCTTCTGGCTGCGCCGAGGAGCGGAGCGTTTCGCGGATAAGGGCTCGCCCTTGTTTGAGCGAAGCGAGTTTGGGCGAGACCCCGCGAAACGTGAGCACCGCAGGTTGCCCGTAGCGAAGCGAAGGGACGCAGACAGCAGGGTCGCCTTTTCTTTGCTTACGTTCTTTTGGCGAAGCAAAAGAAAGTAAGTCGGCCGCCGGGCCGAGACCCGGCCTCGGGAAGAAAAAGTTTCCCGAAACCATCAAGCCAACACCCACATCACAGTCCCAAGCGGCGGCACGCTGACGGAAACAGAATCCGCCTTCCCATGCCACGCGACCGGCGAGCTTTCGACGATCCCGTTCCCCACCCCACTCCCCCCATACACCGCCCCATCCGTATTAATGATCTCCCGGTAAGCCCCCGCAACAGGAACCCCAAGCCGATACGAATGCCGAGGCAACGGCGTGAAGTTGCACACCACCACCACAAACGCCCCGTCGCGCGCACGACGAACAAACGCAAACACCGACTGATCCGCATCGTCATGCACGATCCACTCGAACCCGCCGCCATCGTTGTCCAGCTCATGCAGCGCAGGAAAGTGCCGGTACACATTGTTCAGATCGCGCACCAGCCGCCGCACCCCTTGGTGCGCAGCGTGCTCCAGCAGGTGCCAATCGAGGCTGCGATCCGCATTCCACTCGGCGACCTGCGCGAACTCGCCCCCCATGAACAACAGCTTCTTCCCCGGATAGCCCCAGAGATAGCCGTACAGGTTGCGCAGCCCCGCAAACTTCTGCCACTCGTCACCGGGCATCCGCCCGATCATCGAGCCCTTGCCGTGCACCACCTCGTCGTGCGAGAGCGGCAGCACGAAGTTCTCGGTGTGCGCGTACATCAGCCCGAAGGTGATCTGCTGGTGGTGGTGCTTGCGGTAGACCGGGTCGGTGCCCGCGTAGGCCAGCGTGTCGTTCATCCACCCCATGTTCCACTTGTAGTGAAAGCCCAGGCCGCCGTGCTCGGGTGGCCGTGTCACGCCGGGGAAACTCGTCGATTCCTCGGCCAGCGTCACCGCGCCGGGCCGCTCGATGCCCACCACGCGGTTCATGCGGCGAAGGAAATCGATGGCCTCCAGGTTCTCGCGGCCGCCTTGCGCATTCGGCACCCACTCGCCGGCCTTGCGGCTGTAGTCGCGGTACAGCATCGACGCCACCGCATCGACCCGGAGGCCATCGACGCCATAGCGCTCCAGCCAGTACAGCGCATTGCCGACCAGGTAGTTGCGCACCTCCGTGCGTGCGTAGTTGAAGATCAGCGTCTGCCAGTCGTTGTGGAAGCCCTCGCGCGGATCGGCGTACTCATACAGCGCGGTGCCGTCGAAGTTGCCCAGGCCGTGTGCATCGGTCGGGAAATGCGCGGGCACCCAGTCGAGGATCACCCCCAGCCCGGCCGCATGCGCGGCCTCCACGAAATGCCGGAAGTCGCCGGGTGTTCCGAAGCGCGAGGTCGGCGCATACAGCCCGATCGGCTGGTAGCCCCACGAGCCGTCGAAGGGATGCTCGCTGATCGGCAGCAGCTCGATGTGCGTGAAGCCCATGTCGCGCGCATAGGGCACGAGCGTGTCGGCCAGCTCGCGGTAGTCGAGCCACTCGTGGCCGTTGTTCTTGCGGCGCCACGAGCCCAGGTGCACTTCGTAGATGCTGATCGGCGCGTGGCGCTCGTTGGCCTCGGCGCGGCCTTCGGGCATCTTCACCGCGGCCGGCAGCGGCGCCACCACGCAGGCAGTTTCGGGCCGCAGCCGCGAGGAGAACGCGAACGGGTCGGCCTTGCGCAGCACCTCGCCCTGCGCGGAAAGAATCTCGAACTCGTAGCTGTCGCCTGTCGCCACATGCGGCGCGAAGATCTCCCACACGCCGCACTCGCGGCGCAGCCGCATCATGTGGCGCCTGCCGTCCCAGTTGTTGAAGTCGCCCACCACCGACACCCGGCGCGCATTCGGCGCCCAGACCGCGAAGGCCACGCCCTTGACGCCGTCGATCTCGCGCAGGTGCGCGCCCAGCCGTTCCCAGGGCCGCAGGTGCGTGCCCTCGGCCAGCAGCCACACGTCGGTTTCGCCGAGCACGAACGGAAAGCGGTACGGGTCTTCGAGCCGCGAGGTGTGCGAGCCCCAATCGACCTGGAACGAATAGCCCAGGCGCGCTTCCGCCGCCGGCACCAGGCCGCTGAACAGGTCGGAGCCCTCGTGCCGCGTGAGCATCGCGAGCGGCCAGCCGGTGCGCGAATGCATCACCGCCACGCTCTGCGCGCCGGGCATCAGCGCGCGCACCTCCAGCCCCTCGCGCGTTTCGTGCGGCCCGAGCACGGCGAACGGATCGCCATGCTCGGCGCGCATCAGCGCGCGGACTTCGGAGGCGGGCAGGTGCTTGGGTGGCATGGCGGTCAGCTGTGTCCTTCTTCGTTGGCGGGTGTTCCGAAAAAGACGCCGTAGGGCGCCAGTGCCAGCATGCGCTTTTCGCCATCGCCCTGCACTTCGGCGGTCGCAGCGAGTGGGTGGCCTTGCAACGGCACCAGCGCCTCGCGCAGCGCCATCGCCACGGGTTCGTCCCCCAGATTGAAGATCGCCTGCAGCGAGGTGCTTCCGTCGCGCCGCTCGAACCGCAGCACCGGATCGGGCGCGTCGACGAACGCGATGGTGCCCGTGCGCAGCAGCGGCTGCGTTCGGCGCCAGTGCAGCAGGGCGCGGCTGAAGGCCAGCATCGAGCCCGGATCGTCGGCCTGGTTCTCGATGGCCAGCGGCAGGTGCGGGCCGTACACCGGCAGCCACGGCGTCCCGGTGGTGAAGCCGCCATGGAGCGCATCGGCCTGCCACGGCATCGGCGTGCGGCAGCCGTCGCGGCCCTTGAACTCGGGCCAGAAGGTGCGGCCGTAGGGGTCCTGCAGCAGCTCGAAGGGCACCTCGGCTTCGGGCAGGCCGAGCTCCTCGCCCTGGTAGATGCTGGCGCTGCCGCGCAGCGCGAGCAGCAGGGCGAGCCAGAGGCGGTCGCGGCGGGTGTCGGGCGCCTTGCCGTCGCTCCAGCGCGTGGCGACGCGCGGCACGTCGTGGTTCGACACCGCCCAGCAGCCCCAGCCGCCCGTGGGCGCGAGCGCCAGGTCGAGCGCCTCGACCTGGTGGCGCAGGTGGCTGGCCCTGTGGTCCGCCGTCAGCAGGCTGAAGCTGTAGGCCAGGTGCAGGCGCTTGCCGAGTTCGGTGTACTGCGCCATGACGGGCGGCGCGTTCTCGTCGCCGACCTCGCCCAGCGCGACCGCGCCGTAGCCGTCGAGCAGCCCGCGCAGGCGCTCGAGGAACACCAGGTTCTCCTGCTGGCTCTTGTCGTACAGGTGCTGCTGCATCGCATAGGGGTTGTCGGCGCGCACCGTGCTGACCTCGTCGATCGACGCGAGCGAGGCCGGTGGGTTGTCGCGCAGCAGCGCGTCGTGGAACTGGTGGTTGCAGGCGTCGAAGCGGAAACCGTCCACGCCGCGCTCGCACCAGAAGCGCACCTCGCCGAGCAGCGCATCCTGCACCTCGCCGCAATGGAAGTTGAGGTCGGGCTGCTCGGTGAGAAAGCTGTGCAGGTAGTACTGCCTGCGGCGCGAATCCCACTGCCAGGCCGAGCCGCCGAAGACCGAGAGCCAGTTGGTGGGCGGCGTGCCGTCGGGCTTGGGGTCGGCCCAGACATACCAGTCGGCCTTGGGGTTGTCGCGCGAACTGCGGCTTTCGGCGAACCACGCATGCTGGTCGGAGGTGTGCGAGAGCACCTGGTCGATGATGAGCTTGAGTCCCAGCGCATGCATGCGCGCGAGCATCGCGTCGAAGTCGGCGAGCGTGCCGAAGAGCGGATCGACCGCGCGGTAGTCGGACACGTCGTAGCCGAAATCCTTCATCGGCGAGCGGAAGAAGGGCGAGACCCAGACCGCATCGACCCCGAGGCTGGCCACATGGTCGAGCCGGGCCGTGATGCCGGGCAGGTCGCCGATGCCGTCGCCGTTGCTGTCCATGAAGCTGCGCGGGTAGATCTGGTAGATCACTGCGCCACGCCACCATTCGCTGTTGCTGCTGCCCATGCCTGCCCCTGTGGTCTGAATTCATTGTGGCATGCGAAATCCGGGCCAGTCATACCCGTTTGCCGGCGACCGGGCGCGATTCGACAAGGTGCGAAGCTTTCTACACTGGGCGCTGTTTCCGGCCTTCTCAAATGACATCAGATTCCGTTTCATCCCTCGCCGCGCTCGAGGCGCGGCTCGCCCAGGACCTCGAATACCTCGGCTTTCCCGGCCGCCAGTGGATGCCCGTGCGGCAGGCGGCGGGCGAGGCGATGCTCGACGTGGCCGTCATCGGTGGCGGGCAGGCGGGCCTCGCAGCGTCGGTGGCGTTGGCGCAGCAGGGCATCCGCGCGGTGGTGTTCGACCGCTCGCCCTCCGGCAAGGAAGGCCCCTGGGCCACCACCGCGCGCATGGAAACGCTGCGCTCGCCCAAGGAACTCACCGGCCCCGCGCTCGGCCTGCCGGCGCTCACCTTTCGCGCCTGGTTCGAGGCGCAGTTCGGGCTGGAAGCGTGGACGGCGATGGACAAGATCCCACGCCTGCAGTGGATGGACTACCTGAACTGGTATCGCCGCGTGATGAACGTCGACGTGCGCAACGACACCGCGGTCACCCGCATCCAGCCGCTGCCCGATGGCACGGCAGTGCGGCTCGATCTGCGAACGCCGGCTGGCACCGGCAGCGTGCTCGCGCGCCGTGTCGTGCTGGCCACCGGCCGCGACGGTCTCGGCGGGCCGGCGGTTCCGGCGTTCGTCAACGCGCTGCCGCGTTCGCAATGGGCGCACTCGTCCGACGAGATGGACTACGGCCAGCTCGCGGGCCTGCGTGTCGGCGTGGTCGGCGCGGGATCGTCGGCGATGGACAGCGCGGCCACCGCGCTGGAGGCGGGCGCGCGCAGCGTCGAGCTCCTGATCCGCCGCCCCGACCTGCCGCGCGTCAACAAGGGCAAGGGCGCCGGCGTGCCGGGCCTCACGCAGGGGCACTTCGACCTGTCCGACGAGCGCAAGTGGCGCATCCGCCACTACATCAACGTCGCGAACGTGCCGCCGCCGCATGGCAGCACGCTGCGGGTGTCGGCATTCCCGAATGCGTTCTTCAACTTCGGCTGCCCGATCCTTTCGGTCGCGCCGCAGGGCGACTCGATGCGCGTGTCGACGCCCAAGGGCGATTTCGAATTCGATTTCGTGATCGTCTCGACCGGCTTCAAGGTCGATTGGCCGAACCGCCCCGAGTTCGATGCGATCGCTTCCCACATCCGGACGTGGAAGGACCGTTTCGTGCCCGCACCCGGTGACGAAGACCAGGAGCTGGCCGATTCGCCGGACCTCGGGCCAGTCTTCGAATTCCAGGAGCGCGCGGCGGGCGAGTGCCCGGGGCTCGAACGCATCCACTGCTTCTGCTACCCGGCGGCGCTCTCGCACGGCACGGTGTCGGGCGACATCCCCGCAATCAGCGACGGCGCCAAGCGCCTCGCGAGCGGCATCGCGAGCCTGTTCTACCGCGAGGATTTCGATCACCACTTCGCGAACCTCGAGGCCTACAGCGAGCCCGAACTGTTCGGCGACGAGTGGACGCCCGCGCCGCCGCCCGGCGAACGCACCTGAACCTTCTTCTTCAAGGACCCGCATGACGAATCTTTCCGTGGCGCTGCCGGCCATCGACGTGGTCGATGACGCCGTGCCCCTCGCGCCGAACCAGCCGACCTGGACGCTGCGAAGGCAGCGCGACAAGGTCGTGGCCGCCACCCAGAGCAGCCACGAGGCAATGTTCTCGCACGCGGTCGAGGGCCTGTCCCGCACCGAGCGCCTGCTGGTCGCGCTGCATGCCTGCCGCGTCTCGAAGGCGGCGAATCTCGCCGCGCACTACCGCGAAGAGTTGGCCGCCGAGAATGCCGACGCCGCAGTGGCCGATGCGGTGGAGCGCGGCGACATCGCCTCGCTCGCCGATGAACGGCTGCGCGCGATGCTGGACTTCGCCGGCAAGCTCATCGAGCGGCCGATCGAGGGCGACCGCGCCGCCATCGAGGCGCTGGCGGCGCACGGGCTGTCGACGCCCGCGCTCGTGGCGTTGAGCCAGTTGATCGCTTTTCTCTCGTACCAGATCCGTGTCGTCGCGGGCCTCAAGGCACTGGCTGCAGCGGAGGCTTCGGCATGACGGCCCCGATCCGCATCCAGGGCTTCACCACCGAGGTGCTGAAGTGGACACCGTGGCTCGACACGGTGAACGTCGATACCGCCACGCCGGCCCAGTTGGCCGCGTTGGACGAGATGAGCCCGCAGGCGCGCACCTCGCCGTATTTCCTGGTGCTCGCGCACCAGCCCGAGATATTGCTGCAGCGCTCCATCGCCTTCAACGCGATCATGTTCGCGCCTGGCGGCATGCCGCGCGCCGAGCGCGAGTTGGGCGCGACGGTGGAGTCGCGCGTCAACGGCTGCGTGTACTGCGCTTCGGTGCATGCGCAGCGCTTCGAGCAACTGGCCAAGCGCAGCGACGTGATCGAGCAGGTGTTCGAGGAGCCGGCTTCCGCGGGCACCACGCCGCGCGAGAAAGCCATCGTCGTGTTCTCGATCAAGCTCGGCGCCGAGCCGGACAAAGTGTCGGCCGAGGACATCCGCGCGCTGAAGGCGGTCGGGCTGGCGGAGCTGGAAATCCTCGACCTGGTCCATTCGGTGGCCCTGTTCGCCTGGGCCAACCGGCTGATGCTCAACCTGGGCGAGCCGGTCTTTCCCGCCGACGGGTCATAGGCGCGCGAGCAGGCCTGCGACGGTTTCGCGGTCCAGGCCCAGCGGCGCCAGCAGGTCGTTCTGCTGGCGGAAGTCGATGCCGTTGACCAGCGAGGCGGCGTCCACGATGGTCCGCGTCGCGGGCGTGGGCACGTCGGCGATCTGCCCCAGCGCCTCCACGAAGGCCAGGCCGTAGGGCATGTCCTCGGTCACGTAGCGGGTGTCGGTGCGCACCGGCCCGGGCGGGCCGCCGCGCTTGGCGTGCAGTTCGGCCGCGATGTCCTCGAGCCGCGCCGACGCGGTGCCGAAGGAGCGCGCGAAGTGCTCCTCGATGGGACCGAGGTCGATGCCGAAGGCCTTCGCCACGGCGCGGCGTTCCAGGTCCAGCGCCTCGATCGCGCGCGACACGCCGGGCGTCATGCAGTGGTACTGCGGCCAGTTCTCGGCGCGTTCGATGCGGGTCCAGTTGAAGACCGCGAGCGGGCCGTGGGACTGCGGGTTGACGTTGGCCAGCGCGCTCGCGAGCACGCTGTCCTGCGGGAAGAAGCCGTCGCCGAACAGCGCGGTGCAGAGCGCCACGGCCTGTGCGACGTTCGCGCCCGGAAGCGCCGACACGCCGACCGCCTTGCGCCGCGTCATCACCTTGACCTGCGTGCCCGATTCTCGGCGCGCGGTCAGCACGGTCGTGCCGAAGCTTGCGACCGTCACCTGCTTGCCGGCGCGCCGTGCGGCTTCGTGGAGATAGAGCGACGACAGCGAGGCCATCGAACTGACGATCACGGTCTGGCCGTCGCGCAGGGAGGGCAGCAGCGCGTCCATCACGCGCTTGTGGCCGTTGACCGGGAGCGCGAGCAGCAGCACGTCCGCCGAATGGCAGAGCTGCGCGGCATCGTCGGCCACCTCGACCGTCACGGTGCAGGGCTGCACGCCGCCGGCTTCCAGCGGCTGCTTGCGCAAGGCCTCGGCGCCCTGGCCGCCCGGCGACCAGAGCGTGACGCCGTGGCCCGCCTGGCGCAGCCATGCGGCGCTGGCGAGTGCGATGGCGCCGGTGCCCGCGATGCCGACGCGGTACGTCGAGGCGTCAGTCAACCTTGATACCGCCCTGCTTGATCACCTTGGCCCAGCGCTGGCTGTCCTCGGTCACCACCTTGCCGAGCGCCGCCGCGTTCCCGCAGGTGTTGACCGCGCCCAGCTGTGCAAAGCGCTGCTTCGTCTCCGGCAGGTTGCACACCTCGACCAGCGCGGCGGCGAGCTTGTCGATGCCCGCGGCCGGCATGCGCGCCGGGGCCATCACGCCCACCCACACCGGCACTTCCATGCCCGCAAGGCCCGTGGCCTCGCCGACGGTGGGCGCCGTGCCCATGCTGGGCAGGGCCGCACGCGAGAAGGTGCCGAGCACGCGCGCCTTGCCGCTCGCGACCATGGGCTCGATCGAGGCGACGCTGGTGACGATCACCGCCACCTGTCCGCCCAGCAGATCAGTCAGCGCCGGCGCCGCGCCGCGGTAGGGCACGTGGAGCAGGTTCACGCCGCTTGCCTGCGCCAGCAGCGCGCCGGTGAGGTGCGACACCGTGCCGTTGCCGGTCGAGGCGTATGTGACCTGGCCCGGCCGGGCCTTGGCGTCGCGCAGCACGTCGGCGATGGTCTTGTAGGGGCTTTCGGTGCGCACGGACAGCGTCATCGGCGTGTCGGCGACCAGGGCGACGGGCACCAGTTCGTGCACCGGGTCGTAGGGGAGCTTGGCCTGCAGGTGGGGGGCGATGGTGACGGCGCCGCCCGTGGCCAGCAGCACGGTGGCCCCGTCGGTCGCCTTGGCCACCGCGTCGGCGGCGACAATGCCGCCGGCGCCGGCCTTGTTGTCGATGATCACCGGGGTGCCCAGCCTGTCGGTGAGCTTGGCGCCCAGGTAGCGGGCGATGACGTCCTGCGCGCCGCCGGGGGCGAAGGGGACGACGATGCGCAGGGGCTTGTCGTTCTGCTGCGCCCACAGGGGCGTGGCGGTGACAAGGGCGGCGGCGAGGCCCAGGGCCAGGTGTTTCCAGAGCAGTTTCATGGCGTTCAGGCAGTACGAAAGCAGACGTTACGCAGGCAACATGCAGGTTGCGTGCCCCAAGTCTAGGGTCTGCCGCGCGGAGGGCATCGCCCGGGCGCGATAATCCGCCTTCCCCGGCCAGCCCGCGCCGGGCTCTTGCCGAACCGCTATGAACCCCAGCTACAAACCCAGCGACGTCGAGTCCGCTGCCCAGGCGCAATGGACCGCCGCCGATGCCTACCGCGTCACCGAGGACGCGAGCCGCAAGAAGTACTACGCCTGCTCGATGCTGCCGTACCCCAGCGGCAAGCTGCACATGGGCCATGTGCGCAACTACACGATCAACGACATGCTCACGCGCTACCTGCGCATGAGCGGCTACAACGTGCTGATGCCCATGGGCTGGGACGCCTTCGGCCTGCCGGCCGAGAACGCGGCGCTGAAGAACGGCGTTCCTCCCGCCAAGTGGACCTACGAGAACATCGACTACATGCGCGGCCAGCTCCAGGCCATGGGCCTGGCGATCGACTGGAGCCGCGAGATCGCCACCTGCGATCCGAGCTACTACAAGTGGAACCAGTGGCTGTTCCTGAAGATGCTCGAGAAGGGCATCGCCTACCGCAAGACCCAGGTCGTGAACTGGGACCCGGTCGACCAGACCGTGCTGGCCAACGAGCAGGTGATCGACGGCAAGGGCTGGCGCACCGGCGCCACGGTCGAGCGCCGCGAGATCCCGGGCTACTACCTCAAGATCAGCGACTACGCCGAGGAACTGCTCGAGCACACCCAGCACAAGCTGCCGGGCTGGCCCGAACGCGTGAAGCTGATGCAGGAGAACTGGATCGGCAAGAGCGAGGGCGTGCGCTTCGCCTTCACCCATGACATCCAGGGTGCCGACGGCAAGCTGATCCAGGACGGCCGCATGTACGTGTTCACCACGCGTGCCGACACGATCATGGGCGTCACTTTCTGCGCCGTGGCGCCCGAGCATCCGCTCGCAGCGCACGCCGCCACGCTCGACCCCAAGGTCGCGGCCTTCATCGAGGAGTGCAAGAACGGCGGCACCACCGAGGCCGAACTGGCCACGCAGGAGAAGAAGGGCGTGCCCACGGGCCTGACCGTCAAGCACCCGATCACCGACGAGCAGGTGCCGGTGTGGGTCGGCAACTACGTGCTCATCGGCTACGGCGATGGCGCCGTGATGGGCGTGCCCGCGCACGACGAGCGCGACTTCGCCTTCGCCAACAAGTACGGCATCGAGATCATCCAGGTCGTGCTGGTGGACGACGAGCCGCACTTCGACTATCACAAGTGGCAGGACTGGTACGGCGACAAGCAGCGCGGCGTGACCATCAACTCCGACAACTTCAGCGGTATGTCGTACAAGGAGGCCGTGGCCGCCGTGGCGCATGCGCTGGGCCAGAAGGGCCTGGGCGAGCTGCAGACCACCTGGCGCCTGCGCGACTGGGGCGTGAGCCGCCAGCGCTACTGGGGCACGCCGATCCCGATCATCCATTGCGACGAGCACGGCGCGGTGCCGGTCCCCGAGAAGGACCTGCCCGTGGTGCTGCCCACCGACTGCGTGCCCGACGGCTCCGGCAACCCGCTGAACAAGCACGAAGGCTTCCATGCCGGCGTGGTCTGCCCGGTCTGCGGCAAGGCCGCGCGGCGCGAGACCGACACGATGGACACCTTCGTGGATTCGTCGTGGTACTTCATGCGCTACTGCGACCCGAAGAACGACCAGGCGATGGTGGCCGAAGGTGCCGACTACTGGATGCCGATGGATCAGTACATCGGCGGCATCGAGCACGCGATCCTGCATTTGCTCTACGCGCGCTTCTGGACCAAGGTGATGCGCGACCTGGGCCTCGTGAAGGCCGACGAGCCCTTCAGCAAGCTGCTGACGCAGGGCATGGTGCTCAACCACATCTTCTACAAGCGCAACGAGAAGGGCGGCAAGGACTACTTCCCGCCGCTCGAAGTCACGGCGGTGCTCGACGCGCAGGGCCGCATCACCGGCGGCACGCTGGCCGACGGCACGAAGGTCGAGTACGGCGGCGTCGGCAAGATGGGCAAGAGCGAGCGCAACGGCGTCGACCCGCAGGACCTGATCGAGAAGTACGGCGCCGACACCGCGCGCCTGTACACCATGTTCACCGCGCCGCCCGAAGCCACGCTCGAGTGGAACGACGCGGCCGTCGAAGGCAGCTACCGGTTCCTGCGCCGGGTGTGGAACTTCGGCGTGGCGCAGGCGGATGTCGCGCCGGCCAAGGCGGGCGCACAGACGTTCGGCAAGGCTGCGCAGGCGCTGCGCCGCGAGGTGCACACGGTGCTGCGCCAGGTCGACTACGACTACCAGCGCATGCAATACAACACGGTGGTGTCGGGCGCGATGAAGCTCCTGAACGCGCTCGAAGGCTTCAAGCCCGACGGCAGCGCGGGCGACGCGGCCGCGGTGCGCGAGGGCTTCGGCATCCTGCTGCGCTGCCTGTATCCCGCCACCCCGCACATCGCCCAGCAGCTCTGGAGCGAGCTCGGCTACGACAAGGACCTGGGCGGCCTGCTCGACGCGGCCTGGCCGACGGTCGACGTCGAGGCCCTGGTGCAGGACGAGATCGAACTCATGCTGCAGGTCAACGGCAAGCTGCGCGGCAAGCTGCTGGTACCGGCCGGCGCCTCCAAGGACGAGATCGAGAAGCTCGCGCTCGCCTGCGACGACTTCGTCGCCTTCGCCGAGGGCGCACCGCCCAAGCGCGTGATCGTGGTTCCCGGCCGTCTGGTCAACGTGGTCCTTTGAACGACAGAAGCATGAACAAACGCAATGCCTCGATGCCGCGCCGCGGCTTTCTTCTCGGCCTGACGGCGGTGGGCGCCACCATGGGCCTGGCCGGCTGCGGCTTCGAGCTGCGCAAGGCGCCGGTCTTCGCGTTCAAGACGCTGTCGGTCGAGGGCAATTCCGCGCTGATCAACCAGGTGCGGCGCGAGCTGCGCGCGGCCGGCACGGTGACGCTGGTACCCAAGGAAGACGCCAAGACCGCCGATGCGGTGCTGGTGGTCCTTGGCGAAGACCGCGACCGCTTCGTGATCTCGACCAATTCGGCCGGCGCGCTGCGCGAGCTGCAGTTGCGCCTGCGCGTGCGCTTCAGCCTGAAGACGCCGGGCGGCAAGGAGCTGCTCTCGGCCTCCGAGGTGTCGCAGACGCGCGACCTGAGCTTCAACGAGACCAACGCGCTCGCCAAGGAAGGCGAGGCCGAGCTTCTGTTCCGCGACATGCAGTCCGACATCGCCCAACAGCTGATGCGCCGCCTCGCGGCCGTCAAGGAACTCTAGGCGCCCGCGCCGCGGGGATTCCATGCAACTTGCCAGCGCCCAACTCGGGGCCCATCTGCAGAAGGGGCTCAAGCCGCTCTACACGATCCATGGCGACGAGCCGCTGCTCGCGCAGGAAGCGGCCGATGCCATCCGCGCCGCCGCGCGCGAACAGGGCTACACCGAGCGCAGTTCTTACACCGTGGCCGGCGCGCACTTCGACTGGAGCGCGGTGCTGGCGGCGGGCGGCTCGCTTTCGCTCTTCGCCGACAAGCAGATCGTGGAGATCCGCATCCCCTCGGGCAAGCCCGGCAAGGACGGCAGCACCGCCCTGCAGCAATTGGCCGAAGCCGCACCGGGCAACGACAGCACGCTCACGCTGGTGATGCTGCCGCGCCTGGACAAGGCCACCCGCACCGGCGCCTGGTTTTCGGCGCTGGAGAACAACGGCGTGAGCCTGCAGGTCGACCCCATCGAGCGCAATGCGCTGCCGCAGTGGATCGCTCAGCGTCTCGGGCTGCAGGGCCAGCGCGTGATGCCGGGCGACGAAGGCCAGCGCACGCTGCAGTTCTTTGCCGATCGGGTCGAAGGCAACCTGCTGGCCGCACACCAGGAAATCCAGAAGCTCGCGTTGCTGCACCCGGCGGGCGAACTGAGCTGGGAGCAGGTCGAGGGCGCGGTCAACAACGTGGCGCGCTACGACGTGTTCAAGCTTTCCGAAGCGGTGCTGGCCGGCAACCCGCAGCGCGTGGCGCGCATGCTCGACGGCCTGCAGGCCGAGGGTGAGGCCGAGGTGCTGGTGCACTACACGATCGCCGAGGACATCCGCGCCTTGAAGCGCGTGAAAGACGCCATGGCCGCCGGCCGGCCGCTGCCGATGGCGCTGCGCGAGAACCGCATCTGGGGCCCGCGCGAACGCGCCTTCGAGCGCGTGCTGCCGCGGCTGGACGACCGCATGCTGGCGCGCCTGCTGCGCGCGGCCCACCTGGTGGACGGCATCTGCAAGGGCCTGAAGCAGCCCGACTGGCCCGCCAGCGGGTGGCAGGCGCTGCAACGGCTGGCGCTGATGCTGTGCCGCGCCTGCAGCAGCGCACCGGCCGCCGCGCGCCGCGCCTGATTGGATGGCTGAAGGCACCAAAAGGCCTGTGTAAGCCGGGCCACAGGTCCGCGTGGGAAAATGACGACATGAATGCGTTCAACGTCAGCGAGCACATGCAGGCCCTCGGGCTGCAGGCAAAGACCGCTGCTTTCCTCATGGCCCGTGCGGATGCAGCTACTAAAAACATAGCACTGAAGGCGCTCGCACGGCGCCTGCGCGACGCCGGCCCGGTGCTGGCAGTCGCCAATCAGAAAGACCTGGAACGCGCCACTGCCGCCGGCCTCTCGGCCCCGATGGTCGACCGGCTCAAGCTCACCCCGAAGGTCATCGAGACCGTGGCCCTGGGCTGCGAGCAACTCGCCGGCATGGCCGACGTGATCGGCGAAATCATCGGCATGAAGCAGCAGCCCAGCGGCATCCGCGTGGGCCAGATGCGGGTGCCGATCGGCGTGTTCGGCATGATCTACGAGAGCCGCCCCAACGTGACCATCGAGGCTGCGAGCCTGGCGATCAAGTCGGGCAACGCGGCCATCCTGCGCGGCGGCTCGGAGGCCATCGAATCGAACAAGGCGCTGGCGCTGCTGGTGTCCGAGGCGCTGGCCGAAGCGGGCCTGCCGGTCGAGGCGGTGCAGCTAGTGCAGACCACCGACCGCGAGGCCGTGGGCCAACTCATCGCCATGCCCGAATTCGTCGACGTGATCATTCCGCGTGGCGGCAAGGGGCTGATCGAGCGCATCAGCCGCGACGCCAAGGTGCCGGTCATCAAGCACCTGGACGGCAACTGCCATGTCTACGTGGACGACACGGCCGAGTTCGCCATGGCGCTGCGCATCGTCGACAACGCCAAGACCCAGAAATACAGCCCCTGCAATGCGGCTGAAGGCCTCCTGGTCTCGGAGGTGGTCGCGGAAGACTTCCTGCCGCAGATTGCCGCCATCTTTGCCGCCAAGGGCGTGGAAATGCGCTGCGACCCGGCCGCGGCGCAGATCCTGCGGGCCAGTGGCGCTGCCGATCCGGCCGCCAAGGTGGTCGATGCGGTCGAGTCCGACTGGTCCGAGGAATACCTGGCCGCCGTGATCAGCATCAAGGTCGTGGCCGGCGTGGACGAAGCCATTGCGCACATCAACCGCTATTCGAGCCACCACACCGACGCCATCGTCACGCGCGACCATGTGCATGCGCAGCGATTCCTGCGCGAGGTCGATTCGGCCAGCGTCATGGTCAATGCGAGCACCCGCTTCGCCGATGGTTTCGAGTTCGGCCTGGGCGCCGAGATCGGTATCAGCACCGATAAATTCCACGCCCGCGGCCCGGTCGGCATCGAAGGGCTGACCTCGCTCAAGTACGTGGTGCTCGGCCAGGGCGAAGTGCGAAGCTGATGCGTGCTGCTCCCGCGGTCTTGTCATCGGGGCATGTACCCCCAATTCCTACAATTCCGCTCCACCTCTAAGTACAAATCGAAGAAGGCCGCCGCATGGTTCCGCATCTCGTCACCGCCCTGACCGGCCCGATCAACGAACTGGAACAGCGGGTGCTCGACTCGATGCCCGCCATCGAGCGCTGGTTCCGCCTCGAATGGATGGAGCACACGCCGCCGTTCTACAGCTCGGTGGATATCCGCAATGCGGGCTTCAAGCTCGCGCCGGTGGATACCAACTTGTTCCCGGGTGGCTGGAACAACCTCACCAAGGAAATGCTGCCGCTGGCGGTGCAGGCCGCGCAGGCGGCCATCGAGAAGATCTGTCCGGAGGCGCGGAACCTGCTCGTCATTCCGGAAAATCACTCCAAAAACACCTTTTATCTCGCCAACATCGCGCAACTTGTGCGCATCTTCCACATGGCGGGGCTCAACGTGCGGATCGGCTCCGTCGATCCGGCCATCAAGTCGCCCAAGAAGATCGAACTGCCCAACGGCGAGACCGTGACCCTCGAGCCGGTGGTGCGCGGCAAGCGCCGGCTGGGGCTGAAGAACTTCGATCCCTGCACAATTCTGCTCAACAACGAGCTTTCTGCGGGAACGCCGGGCATCCTCGAAGATCTTCACGAGCAATACCTGCTGCCGCCGCTGCATGCGGGCTGGTCGGTGCGCCGCAAGAGCAACCACCTGCACAGCTATGAAGAGCTGTCCAAGCGCCTGGGCAAGCTGCTGGGCATCGACCCCTGGCTCATCAACCCGATCTATGCGCGCGCCGAAGGCGTCGACATCGCCGAGGGCCGCGGCATCGACGTGCTGACGAGCCACGTCGACGCAGTGCTCACCAAGGTGCGCCGCAAGTACAAGGAATACGGCATCAACGAAAAGCCGTTCGTGGTCGTCAAGGGCGGCCACAGCGGCAGCGGCAGCCCCGGCGTGGTGACGGTGCGCGATGCCAAGGAAGTCGAGGCGCTGATCGGCAAGTCGCGCACCAGCACCTCCTCGGCGGCCAAGACCTCCGCCGGGCGCGACCTGCGCGAACCCACCGAACTGATCGTCCAGGAGGGCGTGCTGACCAACGAGCGCGTGCACAACGGCGTGGCGGAGCCGGTCGTCTACATGATGGACCGCTACGTGGTCGGCGGCTTCTACCAGGTGCATGCCGCGCAGGCGGCCGACGAGAACCTCAAGCTGCCGGACGCGAGCTTCGTGCCGCTGGCTTTCTCGGAAAGCACGCACATGCCCCAGCCTGGTGCCAAGCCCGGCGCAAGCGCCCCGAACCGTTTCTACATGTATGGCGTGGTCGGTCGCCTGGCCATGGTCGCGGCCAGCTACGAGATGGAAGCGACCGACCCGGACGCCGAAATCTACGAATGATTGGGGTTGTCGGGTTGCGGGGTCACCGGGCAACGGCAAAATAGCGGCCCCACAGCAACGGAAACAAAAGGGCGGGAGGGGCGACGCGTGGTGGAGCTGGAACGTTCCGCCGCCACGACGCCCCCGCGTGTCTGACGCGTCGATCCCCAACGGCCAGCCCTTTTCCCCATCGACTTCGTGTCAGCCCCCAAATCAATCTCTGCCGGCCTGATCGTCGGCGCCATCGGCGTCGTCTATGGCGATATCGGCACCAGCGTGCTGTACGCGGTCAAGGAAGTGTTCGGCCACGGCCATGTGCCGTTCACGGTCGAGAACGTCTACGGCATCCTCTCGATGTTCTTCTGGACGCTGACCGTCATCGTCTCCGTCAAATACGTGGTGCTGGTGCTGCGGGCCGACAACGAAGGCGAGGGCGGCCTGGTCGCCATGCTCGCGCTGGCCTCGCGGGCGGTGGCCGACAAGCCCAGGCTGCGCCATCTGCTGCTGGTGGTCGGCATCTTCGGCACCTCGCTCTTCTACGGCGACGGGGTCATCACCCCGGCGATCTCGGTGCTGTCGGCGGTCGAGGGCCTGGAGGTGGTGTCGCCGCACTTCACGCACTACGTGATCCCGATCACCCTGGTCGTGCTGTTCTGTCTCTTCGCCGTGCAGAAGCGCGGCACCGCGGGCATCGGCAAGTTCTTCGGGCCGGTCACGCTGGCGTGGTTCGCGGCCATCGCGGTGCTGGGCGTGTGGCAGATCCTGCACCACCCCGAAATCGTGAAGGCGCTGAACCCCTGGTATGCGCTGAAGTTCATCTGGGACAACCCGGGCACCAGCTTCATCCTGCTGGGCGCCATGGTGCTGTGCGTGACCGGCGCCGAGGCGCTGTACGCCGACCTGGGCCACTTCGGCAAGAAGCCGATCCGCATCGCGTGGTTCTCGGTCGTCATGCCGGCGCTGACGCTCAACTACCTCGGCCAGGGCGCGCTGCTGCTGGAGAACCCCGAAGCGGTGAAGAACCCGTTCTTCATGATGGCGCCCGAGTGGGCGCTGATTCCGCTGGTGATGCTGGCCACGCTGTCGACGGTGATCGCCTCGCAGGCGCTCATCACCGGCGCGTTCAGCGTGACGCGCCAGGTGATCCAACTGGGCTACCTGCCGCGCCTGAACATCGAGCACACCAGCGTGCGCACCGCGGGGCAGATCTACATTCCGCTGGTCAACTGGGGCCTGTTCGTGGCCATCGTGCTGGCGGTGGTGATGTTCCGCACCTCGAGCAGCCTGGCCGCGGCCTACGGCATCGCGGTGACGACCGACATGCTGATCACCACGATCCTGACCTTCTTCGTGATCCGCTATGCGTGGAAGCTGCCGCTGGCACTGTGCATCGCATCGACCGCGGTCTTCTTCGTGGTCGACTTCCTGTTCTTCGCGTCGAACCTGCTCAAGCTGTTCGAAGGCGGCTGGTTCCCGCTGTTGATCGGCGGCTTCGTGTTCACGCTGATGATCACCTGGAAGGAAGGCCGGCGCTTGATGGGCGAGGCGCAGCATGCGGATGCGATCGACCTCAAGTCCTTTCTCGACTCCGTGTTCGTGAGCCCGCCGGCGCGTGTCGACGGCACGGCCGTGTTCCTCACCGCGGAGCCGGGTGTCGTGCCCAACGCGCTGCTGCACAACCTCAAGCACAACAAGGTGCTGCACGAGCAGAACATGTTCGTCACCGTGCGCAACCACGAGGTGCCCTGGATCCCGATGGACAAGCGCATCGAGATCGAGGCGCTGGGCCACCATTGCTGGCAGGTGATCGTGCACTACGGCTTCAAGAACGACATCGACCTGCCGCGTGCGCTGGAGCATGCGCGCCTGCGCGGTTGCCAGCTGGAGCCGATGGCGACGAGCTACTTTCTCTCGCGCGACGTCGTGATCCCGACGCTGGGCAGCGGCATGGCGCCGTGGCGCGAGAAGCTGTTCGCGCAGATGCACCACAACGCGAGCGGGGCGGCGGCATTCCTGGGGCTGCCGAACAATGCGGTGGTGGAGCTGGGGTCGAAGATCGAGATCTGAAGCGGGTGAAGGGGCGATGGCTCCTTCAGTCGAAATCCCCGGGCCGCTCGGCCGCGAGCTGCGCCATATGCGCCGCGATCGCCCCCGGCGTCGTGAACCAGATCTCCCCACGGTCCCGCGCACGTGCCAGATGCGCGAGCGCCGTGCGCAGGTGGCGCAGCCGATAGGGCTGGCCCACGATGTACGGGTGCAGCGCCAACCCCATCACCAGCGGTTGCGCACGCGACTGTTCCAGCATCTCGTCGAAGTTGTCGACCACCATCGCGCTGAAATCCTTTGCATCCATCAGGCGGCCCACGATCATCGGGATGTCGTTGAGCTCCTGCGGATACGGCACCGACCAGATCGAGCCGCCGCCGCGCGTGCGCATGCGCACCGGCTGGTCGTCGTGGCACCAGTTGAGCGTGTAGCCGTAGCCGGTTTCGCCGAGCAGGTCGGGCGTGACGGCACTTTCTGAAATCCAGGGCGACAGCCAGCCCGCGGGCGCCTGACCGCTTTCGCGCAGCATGCGTTCGCGGCAGCGCACGAGCAAGGCGCGCTCGTGTTCTTCGTCGAGCGCGCCCTGGCGTTCCGCGTTGCTGTGGCCGTGGCCGATGAGTTCGTCGCCGCGCGCCACGCAGGCGGCCACCAGTTCCGGGCAGTGGTCGTACAGCGCCGTGTTGATGAGCGCACCCGTCGGCAGTGCGAGCGCGTCGAACAGTTCGAGGCAGCGCCACGCGCCCACGCGGTTGCCGTATTCGCGCCAGCCGTGGTTCAGCACATCTGGCTGCGGCGAGGCCGGGCCGATGCAGGCGCCCAGGCCGTCGCCGAAGGCGAAATGCTCGATGTTGAAGCCGAGGTACACCGCCAGCCGCGCGCCGTTCGGCCAGGCGTAGTCGGGGCGCCGCGTGATCGGCCGGTAGCCGAAGCGATCGTGCGAGGGCAGGAGATCAGGCCAGCGTGTCGTCATGCGCTGTGCCTCACAGCACCGCGAGGCCGGCGCGCACCAGCAGCCACTCGGCGCTGTCGTTCCACACGTCCATCTGCACGATGAGCCCGTGGCTCACCACGTAGCGGTCGACGTACCGGTTGCCTTCGAAGGCCGTGCCGTCGGGCCAGGCGCCGTAGAGCGTGCCCAGGCTGTAGACCACGGTGGCTTCGGGCGTGCCGCCGGCCACCGTTTCGGTGCGCTCGATCTTCTTCTTGACCCACGCGTAGCGCTTCGCATTGAAGGCCGAGGTGTCGCCGGGCGCATGCATCTCGCGGTTGCCGGTGAAGCGGATGCGGATGTCGGGCGCGGTGAAGCGCGAGGCCGATTGCGGGTCGGGAATCATCACGAGCCGGAGGAATTCGTCGACCACCGCGGCGGGGTCGAGTGGGGCTGAGGTGTTCATGGGGGTCTCCATCGTTGGGCCACGGCGGTGCGTGGCCGGGAGCCTCCGCAATTCCTGTGCCGAACGGGCCTCGCCCGGGCGCTTGGGCTCCCGGCACAATCGCGCGATGTCATTTTTCAAGGACCTGAGCCTTTCGGCTTTCACCGCGGGCTTCGTCGCCGTGCTCGTGGGTTTCACGAGTTCGGTGGCCATCGTGTTCCAGGCCGCGCAGGCCTTTGGCGCCACGCCCGAGATGGCGGCCTCGTGGATGTGGGCGCTGGGCATCGGCATGGGGCTGGCCTCGGCGCTGCCGTCGCTCTGGTGGAAGAAGCCGGTGATGATCGCCTGGAGCACCCCGGGCGCCGCGGTGCTGGCGGTCGCGGGTGTCGGCCACAGCATGGGCGAGGCGGTGGGCGCGTTCATCGTCTGCGCGGTGCTGATCGTGCTGGCCGGCGCCACCGGCTGGTTCGAGCGCGTGATGAACAGGATTCCGATGGCGATCGCCTCGGCGCTCCTGGCCGGCGTGCTGGCGCGCTTCGGCATCTCGGCCTTCGTCGCGGCGCAGACGGCCTTGCCGCTGGTGCTGCTGATGCTCGGCACCTACCTCGTCTGCAAGCGGATGCTGCCGCGCTATGCGGTGCCGCTGACGCTGCTCGTGGCCATCGTCTTCGTGGCGGCGCGCGGCGAGCTGGCGTGGTCGTCGGTGCATTTCTCGCTGACCTGGCCGGTGTTCACGATGCCGGTCTTCAGCTGGCAGGCCGTCGTGAGCCTGGCGCTGCCGCTCTTTGTCGTGACCATGGCCTCGCAGAACCTGCCCGGCGTGGCGGCGATCCGCGCGAGCGGCTACAGCGACCTGCCGGTCAGCAAGCTCATCACGATCAGCGGCCTCGCGACGCTGGTGCTCGCGCCCTTCGGCGCCTTCGCGCTGAACCTGAGCGCGATCACGGCCGCCATGTGCATGGGCCGCGAAGCCCATGAAGACCCGGCGCGGCGCTACACCGCGGCGGTGAGCTGCGGCGCGATCTACGTGGTGATCGGGCTTTTCGGCGCGGCGGTCACGGGGCTGCTCACCGCGTTTCCGAAGGAGCTGGTCGCGGCCATCGCGGGCCTTGCGCTGCTCGGCACCATCGGCGGCGGGCTCGCGGCCGCGGTGCGCGACGAATCGCACCGCGAGGCGGCGCTGATCACCTTCCTGGTCACGCTCTCGGGCGTCACGCTGGCGGGCATCGGCTCGGCCTTCTGGGGCGTGGTGGCCGGGGCGGTGGCGCTGGCCGTGCAGCAGGTGGGGCGAAGGCAAAAAGCCCCTGTCGGCAAGGAGATGGCCGGTTCCGGCAACATCGCCCCAGAAACCAACGTGGCCGCCGCACCCGGCGCCGGAAAGAACGTCCCGTGAAAAACATCCTCTTCGTCGCCGACCCGCTCGATCACTTCAAGATCTACAAGGACACCACCTTCTCGATGATGCGCGAGGCCCAGCGGCGCGGCCACCGCATCGCGGCGTGCCTGCCGCAGGACATCCAGTGGAAATCGGGCGGGCTGGTCACGGCCACGGTGCAGCAGATCACGCTGACCGGCGACGCCAAGGACTGGTACACCGTCGACATCATCGAGTCGAAGGCGCTCAAGGACTTCGATGCGGTGCTGATGCGCAAGGACCCGCCCTTCGACGCCGAGTACATCTATTCGACGCACCTCTTGCAGCAGGCCGAGCGCGAAGGCGCGCAGGTGGTCAACTCGCCGCGCGCGCTGCGCGACCATCCCGAGAAGCTCGCGATCATGGAGTTTCCGCAGTTCGTGACGCCGACGCTGGTCACGCGCAGCGCACAGGCCGTGCGCGACTTCCATGCGGAGCACGGCGACATCATCCTGAAGCCGCTCGACGGCATGGGCGGCATGGGCATCTTCCGCGTGAAGCAGGACGCGCTGAACCTGGGCTCCATCGTCGAGACGCTCAACAAGGACGGCGCCGAGACGATCATGGTGCAGCGCTTCGTGCCCGAGGTCGTTCAGGGCGACAAGCGCATCCTGATCATCGCGGGCGAGCCGGCGCCCTTCGTGCTGGCGCGCATTCCGCAGGGCACCGAGGTGCGCGGCAACCTGGCCGCGGGCGGCAAGGGCGTGGCGCAGCCGCTGACCGCGCGCAACCGGGAGATCGCCGAAGCCATCGGCAAGGTGCTCGCGCCGCGCGGGCTGCTCCTGATCGGGCTCGACGTGATCGGCGACTCGGTCACCGAGATCAACGTGACCAGCCCGACGTGTTTTCAGGAAATCACCGAGCAGACCGGCTTCGACGTGCCGGCGATGTTCATCGACGCGCTGGAGAAAACGCTGCGTCCTGCCTGAGCGCAGGCGCTGCGAGCGCTTCGCGCTCGCGCCGGGCCTGCAGGCGCCGTGAGCGCAGCTTGCGCGCCCAGATGACGATGCCGGTGATCGACAGCATCGCCACCACCAGCCCCAGCGCCGACATCATGATGCGTCCCGGCATGCCCAGGATGCGCCCGCCGTGCAGCGGCAGTTGCAGCTGCGCGAACACGTCGGCCGCCGTGCCGTGCCACGGCCGGTTGCTGCTGATGATGTGGCCGTCGCGCCCGTCCAGGTAGAGGTTCGACAGGCCCATGCCGTCGCTGTCGTCGTGCGTCGCGTGATCGAAGAACGAGATGTTGTAGAAGCCGCCGCGCGCGTTGTAGAACGCGCCGCCCAGCGGCGTCGTCCAGCCGCGGCGCCGAGCTTCGGCATCGGCCTGCGCCACGATCTCGCGGAAGCCGATGGTGGGCTCGATGCGCGTGCCCAGCGGCGCGAGCGGCACCAGCGCCGACGGACCCGGCGTGGTCTTGGAGACCAGCGAGAGCATCGGGTGGAACACCTCCTTGTAGAGGTTCAGCGAGAACGAGGTGAAGGCGACGACGATGATCAGCGCCCAGATCCACAGCCCGCCCGCGCGGTGCAGGTCGAAGTTGAGCTTGTAGCCGCCAGCCGCCCAGCGGACGGTCCACGCCGGCTTCCAGCGCTGCCACCAGGCGGCTGCCGGCCGGTGCGTCGGGTGCACGGCCTTGCGCAACCTTCGCGGCATCGTGAGATAGAGCGCGACGAAGCTGTCGAGCAGCCACACCAGCGCCACCGTGCCCATGATCCACCAGCCGATGCGGTCGGTGCCCCACATCGCGGGCACGTGCAGCATGTAGTGCAGCTTGCGCAGGAACGGCATCAGCGTCTCGGGCTTGAGCGAGACGGCGGTCGAGTCGCGTCGGCCGCGCACTTCGGCCGTGACCGGATCGACGAACACCTGGTTGTAGCCGAGCTTGAAGGGCTTGCCCGTGGCCGCATCGGTGCGCGGCTGCACGAAGTAGCCGGCCGCGTGGCCCTCTTCGAAGCCGAGCGGCATGTAGGCGACCCGCGCGCGCGGATCGTGCGCCTCGACTGCGGCGGCCAGCTCGAACGGGTCCTTGAAGGGGCCGCGGCTCTGCGTGTCGTAGAGCTTGCGGTTGAGCCAGCCGTCGATCTCGTGGTCCCAGGAGATGACGGCGCCGGTCAGGCCCGAGACGATGAGGAACAGCGCGACCGCCAGGCCCGCCCAGCGGTGGATGGCGGTCGCGAAGGCGCGCATCAGAAGTCGATGGTGCCGCTCAGTGCGAAGGTGCGCGGTGCGCCCATCACCAGGTAGTTGGAACCTTGCGTGCCACCCACCGAAGCCCAGTACGACTTGTTGAACAGGTTGTCGATGCGCGCACGCAGCGTGAGCGCGCGGCCGTTGCCCAGGTCGACCAGGTAGCGCGCGCCGAGGTCGAAGCGTGTCCAGCCCGGGATCTGCTGCGTGTTGGTGGCGTTGGCGTACTGCTTGGAGGTGTACAGCAGGCGCGCATTCAGCGACAGGTTGCGCACGCCCGGCACGTCCCACTCGGCGCCGAGGTTGGCCTGCTGCTTGGCCACGCCGATGGCGGTGAGGCCGTCGGTGGCGCCGCCTTGCGTGTTCTTCTGCTTGGCGTCGAGCAGCGTCAGGCCGCCGAGCAGGCGCAGGCCCGTGACCGGCTGGCCGAACACCGAGAACTCGAGGCCTTGATTGCGCTGCTTGCCGTACAGGCCATAGGACTGGCCCGAATACTGGTAGACCGGCTGGTCGGTGGTGAAGAACGCGGCGCTCGCGCCCAGCGTGCCGCCGTCGTACTTGACGCCGATTTCCTTCTGCTTGGCCTGGTACGGGGCGAACACCTCGCCGGCGTTGGTGACCGGGCGGTTGTTCACCGTGCCGGGCGCCACGTTGCCCTTGACGAGGGCTTCGATGTAGTTGGCATAGGCCGACACGGTCGGCGTGATCTTGAACACGACGCCGGCCACCGGCGTGGTCTTGCTCTTGTCGTAGGAACTCGTTTCCTTGATCGTGTTGTAGGCGAAGCTGGTCTGCTTGATGGTCTGGCGGCGGGCGCCGAGCGTGACCAGCAGGCGGTCGTCCATGAAGGACATGGTGTCGGCGACGGCGACGCTCGAGGTGTCGATCTTGTCGGTCAGGTGCGGGTCTTCGAGCGTGTTGCCGGTGAAGTTGTTGGCCACCGGATAGGGCGAGAAGAAGGGCGCGTAGATGTTGTTGAGGACGGCGGTGCGCGAGATCGCATAGGCGTTGTCGCGGTCGTTGCTGTACGTGGCGGCCGAAGCCACCACGGTGTGCTTCACCGGGCCGGTGGTGAAGTTGCCGCGCACGCCGATCTCGGCGGTGCCGATGCGGTCCTTGCGGGTGTTGCTGAAGCGCGTGTTGCTGGTGTTGCCGAACGAGTTGACGAGGGTCGGGTTCGACAGCACGTTGTCTTCGTCGCTGCGGCGCACGCCGCCGGCGGCCCAGGCGGTGATGTTGTCGGTGATGTCGACTTCGCCGCGGAAGGTGGCGAACTTGTCCTTTTCCTTCGAGTAGGTCCAGGACTGCGCGAAGTTGCTCTTGGCGTCGGGCACGCGGGGGATCGGCAGCGTCGAGGAGGGCGTCAGGCTCGGGCGGCCGTCCTTCAGGTCGTAGTCCTGGTAGCCGAAGTCGGCCGACAGGCGCACGTTGCGGCTGTGCCAGTCGAGGCCGATGCCGAAGGCGCTGAGCTGCTGGCTTTCCTTGAAGACACCCGTGCCGCCTTCGCGACGCACCGCGTTCACGCGAACGCCCAGGCTGTCGTCGGGACCGAAGCGGCGTGCCAGGTCGAGGTTCACGAAGCCCTGGCCGCCGCTCTGCACGCCGAAGCCGACGCGGGTGAGCGGCTCGTTGGGGGCGCGCTTGGGCAGCAGGTTGATCGCGCCGCCGATGCCGCTGCCGCCGGGCGCTGCGCCGTTCAGGAAGCTGTTGGCGCCGCGGAACACTTCCACGCGCTCGAAGAATTCGGAAGCGATGTACTGGCGCGGCAGCATGCCGTAGAGGCCGTTGTAGGAGACATCGTCCGAGTACACGGGGAAGCCGCGCACCACGTAGAGCTCCTGGAAGTTGCCGAAGCCGCGCGCCTGGCGCACCGACGGATCGTTGAGCAGCACGTCGGCGACGCTCTTGGCCTGCTGGTCCTGGATCAGCTCGTTGGTGTAGTTGGTACTCGAGAACGGCGTGCTCATCATGTCCTGGTTGCCCAGGATCCCGACCCGCCCGCCGCGCGCCACCTGGCCGCCGGCATAGGGCTTGGTCAGGCCTTCGGCCGAGGCGTCGGCGCTGGCTTCGACGTTGACGGTGGCCAGGGTGCCGCTCGATGCTGCCGGCTCCGCAGCCGGGGTCTGCGCCATGGCGCCGAGAGCGTGGAGGGCAAGGAGCGAGGCCGCCACGGTCGGGCGAAGGCGAAGGGAGGAAGCTGCGGGCATGAACGGTCCGATGGGGTGCAAATGAGAACCGTTATTATTCTCGCGCGCAGACCCTCCGTTGATACTTTCTTGCATTGTTGCAAAAAAGTGTCAGTCAAAGGTTTTCAATGAAACCTCAGCCGCCCGACCTCTGCCCATCCACGAACACATGCAGTTCGCCCGGCGCAAACGGCGTCCACGTTTCGTTCGTGGTGAGCGGCGTGGTCACCACCACCGCCACGCGATCGGTCGGCGTGGTGTGCTGGGCAAAGTCGATTTCCAGGTCTTCATCGGACAGCTGCGCAGTCACGAACGGATGCCGCCGCTCCACGTACCAGAGGTTCGTCGACGCATGCGCCCACAGCGCCTGCCCGTTCGACAACATGAAGTTGAAGGTGCCGTGGCTCGCGAGCTGCGGTGCCAGTTCGCGCAGGGTGAGCGTCAGCTCCTCGATGCTCGGCACACCGGCATGCGATTTCGCCAGTTCCTGCATCAGCCAGCAGAACGCATGCTCGCTGTCGGTATTGCCCACCGGGTGGAAGTTGCCATGCAGGCGCGGCCGAAAGTCCTTCAGGTCGCCGTTGTGGGCGAACACCCAGTAGCGGCCCCACAGTTCACGCACGAAAGGGTGGCAGTTCTGCAGGTTGACCTCGCCCTGCGTGGCCTTGCGGATGTGCGCGATGACGTTGCGGCTCTGGATCGGGTAGCGCCGGATCAGCTCCGCCACCGGCGATTCGCAGGCCGGCTGGTGATCGACGAAATGGCGCAGCCCGCGGTCTTCGAAGAACGCGATGCCCCAGCCGTCGGCGTGGTGGTCGGTGCGGCCACCGCGCTGCGCGAACCCCGTGAAGCTGAAGGTCACGTCGGTCGGCGTGTTGCAGTTCATCCCTAGCAATTGACACATGCAGGCGATTAGACCGCGATTCCCGCCGGCCTCCGCCCGCCGCACCGCTTACCCGACCATCGGGCTGCAGCTAGCGGATGAACTTGCCTTCCTTGGTCACGCGCACCATCTCGATGAAGCGCGAACCCGTGTTGCTGGCGCCGGTGAAGTCGATCTCCATGCCGCCGATGCGCAGCTTCATCGCCTTCAGCGCGGCGTGAAGCTTGGCGCGCGTCAGGTCGCGGCCGGTGCGGCGCAGGCCCTCGATCATCACGAGCGCGTTCACATAGCCCTCGTAGCTCAGGTAGCCCAGGTCCACCTTGGCGCGCTCGGCCAGCTGGCGGAACTCGCGCGCGGTGGCGTCGACCTCGCTCCACGGGTACGGCACGATCTGCGAGATGGCCAGCCCGCTGGTCTTGTCGCCCACGAGCTTGGCGGTGACGTCGCCCGGCACGATCGACATGCCGTAGTACATCTGGCGTCCGCCCGCGGCCCAGGCCGCCTTCATCACCTCGCCGCCGATGCCGCCGCCCAGGTACATGATCACCGCCTGCGCCTTGCTCTCGGCGAGCGCCTTGCCCGATGCCTCATTGGTCGTGCCGTCGCCCTTGACCGCCACGGCGGCCTCAGGTTTGAGCTTGAGCGTGTCCAGCGCGGCTTCGACCAGCTTCGCGACTTCCGCGCCGCCGGGGTTGTCGAGGTACGCCACGGCAATGCGCGAGACGCCAATGGTCGTCAGGTGCTGCACCAGCGCCTGGGCTTCGCGCGCGAAGGTGGCGCGTACGAAATAACCGGCGCCGCCCATCTTCTCGCGGGCCGAATCCGACACCGCATAGCCGCCTACCGTCGGCGCGCCGCTCTGGTTCACGACCTTGGCGCCCGCGGCGGTGGTGCCCGAGCCCACGCAGCCGAAGAAGGCGAAGACGCGGTGCTCGGCCAGCAGCTTCTCGTAGTTGGCGAGGGCCTTCTCAGGCTTGAGTTCGTCGTCGAGCGACACCACCCGGATCTTGCGACCCGACAGTCCGCCCTGCGCATTGACCGCGTCGAAGGCCAGCCCGGCGCCGGCCATCACCACCTTGACCGGCACGCCGAGCGGGCCGCTCAGGATGCCGGTGTGGCCGAGGACGATCTCGCTGTCGGTAACGCCGCTCTCGGCGGCAAGCGCCGGAAGGGAAAGATGGCCGAGTCCGGCCGCTGCCGCAGCCGAGGCGGCAATGAAATTTCTGCGATGCATGGAACCGTTTCGTTATCAGATACAACTGATAACAATTGAAAGCGAAAGCGCCCTCCGGGTCCGCCGGTGTTTACCCCGTGTTGCGTGCTGTCCCGTCCCGCTGCTTCGGCCCTTCGCGCAGTTGCCACGCCGCGCAGATCGCCAGCGCGCACAGCCCCGCCAGCATCGCGAACACCTCGTCGAACGCGGCCAGCCGCGCCGGGCTGCTCACCGGATTGGCCAGCGAATCGCCATGCGCGGCAAGACGCCACTCGAGCACGATCGCGCACAGGCTCACGCCGGCCGCGCCGCCGAGCATGCGCACGAAGTTGATCGCGCTCGCGCCTTGTGGAATCAGCGGCTTGGCGAGCGGCCGCATCGAACCCAGGTTGAGCGACGGCAGGATGAACCCCAGCCCGATGCGTCCGATGATCGCGAACGCCACCAGCAGCCACAGCGCGCTGTCGAGCCTGAGCACCATCATCAGCGCGAACGAGGCGGCCAGCAGCGCGAGGCCGACGGTCACCAGCACCCATGTCGGATGCCGGTCGGCCAGCCTGCCCACGCCCGCGATGGTCACGGCGAGCACGATGCCCGCGGGCAGAAGAATGGTGCCGACGTGCGATGCCGACAGGCTCAGCCCCACCTGCATGTACACCGGCAGCAGGTAGGTCGAGCCGAACAGCGCCGTGCCGTAGATGAAGGCGACCACGCTGCCCATCGCGAACTGCCGGTACTGGAAGAGCGCGAGGTTCATCAGCGGCGTGCCGCCCGAGGCCGCGAGCCGGCGCTGCCACCACACGAACGCGACGAAGGACGCGAGTGCACCGGCCAGCAGCAGCGCGGCCTGCAGCGGCGAATCGCCGCGCAGCTCGACCAGTCCGTTCAGGAGGCACAGCGTGCCGACCGTGCCCAGCGCGAGGCCGCGCGCATCGAGCCCGCCGCCGCGCACGGCCGCCACGCCGCCCGGCGCCGTTTTCGGCACGAACTTGTAGGCCAGCCAGATCGAGGCCAGGCAGAACGGCACCACCATGAAGAAGATCGAGCGCCAGCCGAACAGGTCGACCAGCACCCCGCCGATGCTCGGCCCGATGGCCGGCGCGAGCACCACGCCCATGCCGAAGATGCCGCTCGCGCGCCCCTGCTCGTGCGGCTCGAAGGCGCGCAGGATGATGATGGCCGGAATGGGCTGCACCACGCCCGCCGCCAGCCCTTCGGCCACGCGCGCGAACAGCACCAGCGAGAAGTTGTTGGCCAGCCCGCCCGCGATGCCGCCCACGAGCAGCAGCAGCATCGTGCCGACGTAGGTGCGGCGGTAGCCGTAGCGCGACAGCAGCCACGGCGTGGTGAGCATCGAGACCGTCATCGCCACCATGAAGCCCGAGCTCACCCACTGCGCGCGCTCCTGGCCGAGCGAGAAGTGATGGCTCATGCCGGGGATCGCGACGTTGACGATGGTCGACGACATGATCGACGCCATCGTCCCCACCATCACCGACAGCAGCAGATACCAGCGGTAGCGCTCGCCATAGCGTTCGCGCAGGGTGCCCATGGAGGGCGGAGCCGGCGTGGGCGCGGCTTCGGTCGTGTGTGGGGAGGTCATGGGGCGGCGGAATGTCTCGGGGTCCGTCGTCCTACAAGCATATCGGTGTTTGCGCGGCGAAGGTCGTGGCGGGCGGTCGCACAATGCAGCGGCTGTCCCCTCCGCGTCAAGCCCCAGAAGACAACAACATGGATTCCCCGATCAACGACCCCGCCAACGAACAAGCCGCGCCCACGCTCGCGACCGAACTCGCCGCGCCGACCGTGAGCCGCGCTTACCGCTGCCAGTGCGGCCGCCCCGTGTTCCTGCGCAACAGCGAGTGCCTGGCCTGCCACACGCCGCTCGGCTATGTGATCGACCGCCTCGGCGTCATGCCGCTGGCACCGGCCGAAGGCGGCGGCGCGCTGCCCGACACCTTCACCGTCTTCGGCGACCCCCACGGCAAGACCTACCACCGCTGCGCGAACCTCATGACGCCGGCCGCCTGCAGCTGGATGGTGGCGGTGCCGCGCGAAGGCGAGACCATTCCCGCCGACACCCAGGGCCTCGCGCCCGGCTACTGCCTCGCGTGCAGCGTGACCCGCACCATTCCCGATCTCTCGGTGGAGAGCAACGGCGAACTCTGGCGCAAGCTCGAGACGGCCAAGCGCCGGCTCGTCTCGCAACTGCTCGCGCTCGGCCTGCCGGTGGTGAGCCGGCATGCCGATCCGGTGCACGGCCTGGCGTTCGATTTCCTGAGCAACATGCCGGGCGGCCCGCACGTCATGACCGGCCATGAGCACGGCGTGATCACGCTCAACGCCGAAGAGGCCGAAGACGCGGTGCGCGAACGCATCCGCGCCGAGATGCGCGAGCCCTACCGCACGCTGCTGGGCCACTTCCGCCACGAGATCGGCCACTACTACTGGGACCTGCTGGTGCTGCCGACCCCGTGGATCGACGACTTCCGCGCGCTCTTCGGCGACGACCGCGCCGACTACGCCGCTGCGCTGCAGACGCACTACGAGCAGGGCCCGCCGCCCGACTGGGCCGACCGCTTCGTGAGCAGCTACGCGAGCACGCATCCGTGGGAAGACTGGGCCGAGACCTGGGCGCACTACCTGCACATGGCCGACACCGCGGACACCGCGATGAGCTTCGGCGTCGATGCGACCAATGTGGAACTGGCCACAGACCTCTTCACCACCGACGACCTCTGGCAGCCCGACCATCCCGATGCCTCGACCTTCCTCGACTTCATCAACGGCTGGGTGCTGCTGACCAATGTGCTCAACGAGTTGTCGCGCAGCATGGGGCAGCCCGACTACTACCCCTTCGTGCTGCCGCGCGCGGCGGTGGGCAAGCTGCAGTTCATCCACCGCGTGATCACCGAGCAGCGGTCCGGGTCGGCGCCGACGATGGTGGTGGCTGGCGATGTGGCGGCGGCCGAGCCGGTAGAGCCTGCACCTGAGCAGGTGCAGTCGCAAACGCAATCCCAGTCGCAATCCCAGGGCAGCGTTCAGTCCTGAGGCGGCGTTCCCGCGGCGCAGCGCGCGCAGATGCAGGCCAGGCCGCGCATCGACTCCGGCAGTCTGGTGAGCGGTGCATTGCTGAAGTCGACCTGCATGCACCAGCAGGGCGGCTGCGCCTCGCCCGTCTCGCGTTCGATCTCCATCGCGCAGCGGTTCGACTCGCCGCACAGCGGGCAGCGCGAGACGTCGATGACCGCGGCGGCAGTGGTCGTCATGCGAGTGCGAAAGCCGGCAGCTTCTTGGCCACCGCGACGTTCTGCAGCGTCACATACACCGGCAAACCGTCGCGGTACGCGGGATAGTCCTCGCCCTCGATCAGCGGCAGCAGGTAGCGCCGGCATTTCTCGGTGATGCCGTAGCCGTCGTCCGAGATGAAGTCGCGCGGCATCGGCTTCTCGACATTGGCCACCGATTCGAGCGGCGCGCTGCCGAGGGTGTACGCATAGGGCACGTCGGAGGTGCGTTCGATCGTCGGCATCACCGCGTTTCGGCCTTCGAGCGCGAGCTCGACCGCGCGCTGCCCCAGCTCGTAGGCCTGCTTCACGTCGGTGGCCGAGGCGATGTGACGTGCCGCGCGCTGCAGATAGTCGGCCACGGCCCAATGGAACTTGTGACCGTGCGCGTCCTTGATCATCTGCGCCACCACCGGCGCGGCGCCGCCGAGCTGCGCGTGGCCGAACGCATCGCGTGTGCCCTGTTCCGCGAGGAAGGTGCCATCGGGGTAATGGCATCCCTCGGACACCACGACCGAGCAGTAGCCGTGCTGCTTCACCAGTTCATCGACGCGCGCGAGAAAACGCGGCTTGTCGAACTCGATCTCGGGAAAGAGCACCACCACCGGAATGCCGTGATCCGCGGCAAGCCCGCCGGCCGCGGCGATCCATCCCGCATGCCGGCCCATCACCTCGAGCACGAACACCTTGGTCGAGGTGGCGGCCATCGAGCGCACGTCGAACGAGGCTTCGAGCGTGGACACCGCCACGTACTTCGCGACCGAGCCGAAACCCGGGCAACAGTCGGTCAGCGGCAGGTCGTTGTCGATGGTCTTGGGCACGTGGATCGCCTGCAGCGGATAGCCGAGCGATTGCGACAGCTGGCTCACCTTGAAGCAGGTGTCGGCCGAATCGCCGCCGCCGTTGTAGAAGAAATAGCCGATGCCGTGCGCCTTGAACACCTCGATCAGCCGCTCGTATTCGCGGCGGTTCTTCTCGAGCGACTTGAGCTTATAGCGGCACGAGCCGAATGCGCCCGAAGGCGTGGAGCGCAGCGCCGCAATGGCCTCGGCGGATTCGGCGCCCGTGTCGATCAACTCTTCCGTCAGCGCGCCGATGATGCCGTTGCGTCCGGCGTAGAGCTTGCCGATGCGGTCCGGGTGTTTTCGTGCCGTCTCGATCACGCCGCAGGCCGACGCATTGATGACCGAGGTGACGCCGCCCGACTGGGCGTAGAAGGCGTTGAGGATGGGCATGCGGGCATTCTCCCGCAGCCCCATGACAGGCGCCAGTACTGGCGGCTTTCAGGGTGTCAGGATGTCAGCGGCTCTCGAAAGCGGGCGGGCGCTTCTGCAAGAAGGCGCTCACGCCTTCGCGGAAGGTCGGCCGATCGATCAGCTCGCGCTGGCGTTCGCTTTCGTAGTGCAACTGTTCCTTCAGCGTATGGCGCTCGGAGGCCTCGAAGGCTTCGCGCGCCTCGATCACCGCGTGCGCGGGCAGGCGTGCGAGGCGCTGCGCGATCGCACGCGCATCGTCCATCAGTTGCTCGTCGTCGGCGCAGGCCCAGATCAGGCCCCACTGCACCGCGCGGCCTGCGCTCAGCCGCTCGTCGAGCAGTGCCATGCCCATCGCGCGCGCTTTGCCGGCGCGCCTCGGAATCGCCCAGGTGCAGCCCAGGTCCGGCACGATGCCGAGCTTCGGGAGAAACGGAAGATAGAAGTACGCGCTGCGTGCGGCGATCGTCACGTCGGCCGCGAGCGCGAGGCCCACGCCCGCACCGGCCGCCGGTCCGTTCACTGCTGCGACAACAGGAACAGGCAGCGTGCGCAGCGTCTCGATCAGCGGATTGCTCAGCGATTGCATCCACTCGGCCGTCTGCGTGCCGAGCGACTTGCCTTCTTCGCCGGGTGCCATCGCGCTCAGGTCGGCGCCGACGCAGAAGGCCTTGCCCGCGCCCGTGAGGATCACGGCGCGCACCGCGCGGTCGTTGCGGATGCGTTCCAGCGCGTCGCGCAGTTCGACCTGCAGCCCGTGCGCGATGGGGTTCAGCTTGGCCGGCAGGTTCAGCGTGAGCGTCGCGATGCCGTCGGCCAGTTCGTAGAGGATCAGTGCTTGGGAGTCCATGGCATCGAGGTTCGATGCCGATGGCACCCCGGTCAAGCCGGGGACAACCCGTGGGGCCGAAGTCGCCAAGGCGACCACCCGCGCGCCGGCCGCGCAAGGGGCATCGCGGCGGGCTGCGCGTCCGACACGGTGATGCAGGACGAAGTCAGCGCCGACACCAGGATGCGCCGGTGCTCGGTGCCGTCGAACCGGTCGCCGGCCTCGAGCACGATGTCGCGCGGATCGCGGTCGAGCGTGACCCAGACCGTGCCGCTGCGGCATTCGATGCCCACGCCCGCGCCATCGGGCACGGAGAAGACGGCGCGGGTCGGCAGGCTGACGTCGAAGCGGGAAGAGGAAGAGGACAAGGAAGACGGGTGGGTGCTCATGGCAAGCTCCATTGCATTCGGGATACGAATGAATATAGTGAATGGATCCCCTCCTTACACGCGGTCATTCGGAACTCATTGCATGCCTGCAGAGAATGCGAAGCCCCCCGGAACCCCGAGCGGCGAACTCCCGCCGCTTGAACTGCTGCGCAGTTTTGAAGCCGCCGCGCGCCGGCTCAGCTTCACGCTGGCGGCCGGCGAGCTGCACCTCACGCAGTCGGCCGTGAGCCGGCAGATCCAGCAGCTCGAGGCCAGCCTGGGGGTGCTGCTGTTCGAGCGCCGCCATCGCGCGCTGGCGCTCACCGAGGCCGGCGGCGTGCTGCAGCGCGCGGTCACCGACAGCCTGGAGCGGCTGCGCGACGCCACGGCCCGCGTGCGCGCCAGCGCCGCGCCGCGGCAGGTGGCGATCACCTGCACGCCGGGTTTTGCATCGCTCTGGCTCATTCCGAAGCTGGCGCGCTTCACCGGCACGCATCCGCAGGTCGACGTGCGCCTGTCGGCCACGCTCGATGTGCTCGACCTGGACGTGAGCCGCCTCGATCTCGCGGTGCGCTTCGTGCCCATCGGCCGTGGTGTCGGTCCGGCGCTGTTCGAGGAGTCGGTGATCCCGTTGTGCGCGCCGCAGGTCGCCGCGTCGCTGCGGGAGCTCTCGGACTTTTCCAGTCTCACGCTGCTCACCATCGAATACCCGGACCACAGCGAAGCCCCGACCGCCGACTGGGAGCCGTGGCTCAAGGTGATGGGGCTGGAAGACCTGCGCGTGAAGAGCACGCTGCGCTTCACGCAGTACGCCGATGCGGTGGCCGCCGCGGTGGCGGGGCAGGGGGTGGTGATCGGGCGCTTGCCGTTGCTGCGCGAGCTGGTGCGCGACGGCCGGCTCGTGGCGCCGCTCGGCGAGGGCGCCGCATCGCACCGCGGCTACTTCATCGAGATGTCGAAACGCGCCGCGGGCAACCGCGACGCGCAGGACTTCGCGCAGTGGCTGCGCGACGAAGCCGAGGCTGCGCAGCGCGCCTGAGGAAAGCTCGCTGCTTCGAAGGCGATCAGCCCGGCAGCAGCACCTTGTTCACGACGTGGATCACGCCGTTCGACTGGTACACGTTGGCGATCGTCACCGTGGCGGTTCCGCCCTTGGCATCGGTCACCAGCACGTTGCCGCCGCTCATCGTTGCCGTGAGCGTGCCGCCGCTCGCGGTCTTCAGCACGGCCTTGCCGCCGCCCGCGTTGATCGCGCTCATGAGCGCCGGGCCGTCCATCCTGCCGGGCACCACGTGGTAGGTCAGCACCTTGGTCAGCGTGGGCTTGTTCTCGGGCTTGAGCAGCGTGTCGACCGTGCCGGCGGGGAGGGCCGCGAAGGCCGCGTTGGTCGGTGCGAACACGGTGAACGGGCCCGGGCTCTTGAGCGTGCCGACCAGGTCCGCGGCCTTGACGGCGGCGACCAGCGTCGTGTGGTCCTTGGAGTTCACGGCGTTGTCGACGATGTCCTTGGTCGGGTACATCGCGGCGCCGCCGACCATCGGGTTCGACGACATGCCGGAGCTGCCGCTGCCGCTCATGCCCATGCCGCCCGCGCAAGCGCCGAGCAGGACCGAAACGCCGAGTGCGATCACGAGTTTTTTCATGGAAGTCTCCTGGAAAGAAATGGTTGTCGAGGTTCTCTGTGGAAACCGCCAACAGCTCGGAGGCGCGATGCGCTTGAGATCAATACGGAGGGCGGATGCAACTGGATTCGTAGGACGACATCGCGACGGATTTGCGTCGGCTTTGCGCCACAGCGTTGCAAGTGGCGCTTGCGCATCGCGCATGCGCTCGACAGAATCCGCCCTTCGTTTTTCAGCAACAGTTTTTCCATCGCGCCCGGCGACTTGCAACCTCCCGGGCGACAAACCAACTCAATGAACCGTTCCCTGAACACCTGACCCGCACACCGACCGCCCCGGCCGGATGTGCATCCATGCATCCGCCGAGGCCCGTCGACAAAGGCCCCGCGCAGCCATTCGCCGGGGCCTTTTTTGTTTTTGGAGTGTGCGCACATGAGTGCTCAACGAAAGGCCCGTGACGACGACAAGCGTCTGGGCCGGTTCTATTTTTCGGTGCCGTCCTCGGCACCTCGCAATCCCGTGGTGGCCGCGATGGCGCGCCGCGAATCGAGTCAGGGCGCCGGGCGCCACCTGCGCACGCATCGCGCGGAGCGGCGTGCGCAGAAGGTCGCTTTGCAGAAGGCTGCGCGCAACGTTGGACGCGGGGGCGACGATGCGTGACGACATGGACAAGGTCATCGTCGAGCGGCCGCGCACCGGCTGGCGCGTGCAAGGCGATGGGCGCGGTTTTCGCAACAGCCGCGATCGCGGCTCGCACCTGGGCATGAAGCGCGGCTACAGCCACCCGAAGGGGTTCAACGAAAACCTCGCGCCGCTCAAGCGCTGGCTGCACAAGCAGGTGCACCGACCGTGGGACAAGGTGTATGCCGAACTCAACAGCGGCATCGACCGCCGCAGCACCGTGCAGGCGCACATCTTCCTGCACATCGACGATTTCGTGGAGCGCCGTGCCGAGCTGCGCGACGGCGAGGTGTGCGTGCCGCCGCATCGTTGGGGCACGCACCGCAGCGTGCCGCTGCGCGAGGCACCGAACGTCGAGCTGTTCGTGCATCCGGTCACCGGCATCCTGCTGCCCAACCGGCGACTGGCCGAGGCAAAGGCGGCGCGACGGGCTGCGCGCAAGACGTGGGCCGAACAGCGCGGCGACAAGCCCTGCGCGGTCTATCACGTGATCGACGAGACCACGCAATGGCATCGCGTCGATGGCTGCTGGTTCGAGGTCACGCTCGCGAAGTTTCCTGAGAGAGCGTGCGCAACGCAGGCGGAAGAGAAGCGCTACGACGTGCTGCGTCGTTGCCTCGTTACCCGCAGTGGCGCCGCCCAGCGTCCTGCGCCCGACCTGCCCACCCACCGTGCGATGTACGGTCGCAGCGACGTCTACGCGATCGGCAAGCGGCAACTGGGGCGCCGCGAAGTGCGGGCGCGTCTTGGCGACGACGCCTGAGCGATGTGTCCGCGGCCTTCCGCGCGCTCAGGGCGCGCGTGCAGGCACTGGCGCGCGTGGCAGGAAGGCAAACGCGATCGTCCCCGCGGCCAGCATCCCCGCCACGGTCAGAAACACCGCGCGGAACGGCTCCACGCCATGCGCCACGCCCCACGACGCCGCCACGCCCGTCGTCCATTGCATCAGCGAGACCCCGAGGAACATCGCCATGTTCATCAGCGCCATCGCGCGCCCCGTCATGGCCGCGGGGTAGCCGTTCTTGGTGTACGCGTACTGCAGCACGCTGTAGCCCGAGATGAGTCCGTAGACGATCGGCAGGCCGATGTCGATCACGCGCGAATGCGTGAACGCCATCGCGCCGAACATCAGCGCGCCGGCGGAGGCGCAGCCCATCATCCAGCGCGTGCGCCGTGCGGGGCCCGGGTCGAGGCGGCCGAAGAGCGCGGGGCTGATCATGCCGGTGACGGTCATCACCAGCGCCACGTTGCCGCTGGCGACGAGCGAGAGGCCATGCCGCTCGTGCAGCACCGGGCCGAGCCACAGGCCGCGCAGCGTGATGAAGGCCGCATACGACACGCAGGCGAAGCACAGTAGGCCCAGCGTGTGCGGCATGGCGAACAGCGGCAGCAGTTCGCGCACCGCCTTGCGCAGCGACTGGCGTTCGGCCGGCGCGGTCTGCGGCGCAAGGTCCACCGCACGCGCCGGCTCGCGCACGCGCCAGAAGATGACGATCCACGACAGCACCGCGAATGCGGCCAGCACCGTGTAGCCGGCGCGCCATGACGCGGCCTCGATCAGCAGTGCCAGCGGCGTGCCGGTGAAGAGAATGCCCATGCCCGCGAGGCTCATCACCAGCCCCGACATCGCGGTGAAGCGCGAGGCATCGAAGTGCCGCGCGATGAACACCGTGCACGCGAGGAACGCCGGCGCGCAGCCGACGCCGATCAGTGCCTGCCCGAGCAGCAGCATGTGAAAGCTCGACGCCACCGCGCACAACGCGGCGCCCGCGATGGCCAGCGGAAACGCGGTGAGCACTGTGCGCCGCACGCCGAACATGTCGATCGACACGCCCATCGCGAGCTGCATGATCCCGAACATGAAGTGGAAGGTGCCCGCCCATGTGCCCAGTTGCTGGGGCGAGAGGCCGAAGTGGCTGCTGAGCGGCGTGGCCATCATGGCGCCGACGGTGCGGAAGGCCTGGCTCAGCGCGAAGGCACTGGCGAGTGCCACGAGCATGGCGGCCGCGGAGGTCGACCAGCGCGGCGGGGGCGGCGAGGCCGCGTTCGTGTTCATCGGGAGGGGAAGGCTGAAAGAAGAAGGAAGCGGCATGAATGCTAATGGCATGCCGCCCTCCATGCAGAACGGCGCCCGAAGGCGCCGTTCGTTCGCTCAAGTCCGGCGCAGTGCCGGACGTACGCCGATCAGGCCTCGCCCTTGACCTTCAAACGCCATGCATGCAGCAGCGGCTCGGTGTAGCCGCTCGGCTGCTCGATGCCCTTGAACACCAGGTCCTGGGCCGCCTTGTACGCGGCCGAAGTCGTGAAGTTGCCGGCCATCGGCTGGTAGAGCGCGTCGCCCGCGTTCTGCTCGTCGACCACCTTGGCCATGCGCTGGAAGGTCTCGTCGACCTGCGCCTTGGTCACCACGCCGTGCAGCAGCCAGTTGGCGATGTGCTGGCTCGAGATGCGCAGCGTTGCGCGGTCTTCCATCAGGCCCACGTTGTGGATGTCGGGCACCTTGGAGCAGCCCACGCCCTGGTCGATCCAGCGCACCACGTAGCCGAGGATGCCCTGCACGTTGTTGTCGATTTCCTGCTGGCGCTCTTCGGCCGTCCACTTGGCTTCGGCCGCGATCGGCACCTGCAGCAGCGCGTTGAGGATGTTGTCGCGCTCGCCGTCGGCATCGATTTTTTCCAGCTCCTGCTGCACCGCCGTCACGCTCACCTGGTGGTAGTGCAGCGCGTGCAGCGTGGCGGCGGTGGGCGAGGGCACCCAGGCGGTGTTGGCGCCGGCCTTGGGGTGGCCGATTTTCTGCTCGAGCATCGCGGCCATCAGGTCAGGCATGGCCCACATGCCCTTGCCGATCTGCGCCTTGCCGCGCAGGCCGCACGAGAGGCCGACCAGCACGTTGTTCTTCTCGTAGGCGCCGATCCACGCGCTGGACTTCATGTCGCCCTTGCGGATCATCGGGCCGCCCTGCATGGCGGTGTGCATCTCGTCGCCGGTGCGGTCGAGGAAGCCGGTGTTGATGAAGGCCACGCGCGCGGCGGCTTCGGCGATGCAGGCCTTCAGGTTCACGCTGGTGCGGCGTTCCTCGTCCATGATGCCGAGCTTCACCGTGTTGGCGGGCAGGCCGAGCAGTTGCTCGACGCGGCCGAACAGCTCGCTCGCGAAGGCCACTTCGGCCGGGCCGTGCATCTTGGGCTTTACGATGTAGATGCTGCCGGTGCGCGAGTTGCCCTTGCGCTTCAGGTCGATGGTGGCAATGGTGGTGGTCACCACGGCATCGAGGATGCCTTCCGGAATCTCCTTGCCGCCGGCGTACAGGATGGCCGGGTTGGTCATCAGGTGGCCGACGTTGCGCAGGAACATGAGCGAGCGGCCGTGCAGCTTCACGGGTTGGCCGTCGGCGCCGGTGTATTCGCGGTCGGCGTTCAGGCCGCGCGTGAAGGTCTTGCCGCCCTTGGCGACTTCTTCCGTCAGCGTGCCTTCGACGATGCCCAGCCAGTTTGAATATGCGACCACCTTGTCGGCCGCGTCGACCACGGCGACCGAGTCTTCGAGGTCCAGGATGGTCGAGAGCGCGGCTTCGAGCACCAGGTCGCTCACGCCGGCCGCATCGCTCTTGCCGATGGCGGTGCTGCGGTCGATGCGGATATCGAGGTGGATGCCGTTGTGCTTGAGCAGCACGGACGACGGCGCCGCGGCATCGCCCTGGTAGCCGATGAACTGCGCGGGGTCGGCGAGACCGGTGCTGCTGCTCTGCAGCGCGACGACGAGCTTGCCGTCCTTCACGCTGTAGCCGGTCGCCATCTTGTGCGAGCCGTTGGCCAGCGGTGCGGCCTGGTCGAGCACGTTGCGTGCGAACTCGATGACCTTGGCGCCGCGCACGGGGTTGTAGCCCTTGCCCTTCTCGGCGCCGCCGGTTTCAGGGATCGCGTCGGTGCCGTACAGCGCGTCGTACAGCGAGCCCCAGCGCGCGTTGGCGGCGTTGAGCGCGTAGCGTGCATTGAGGATTGGCACCACCAGCTGCGGGCCGGCCTGCAGCGCGAGCTCGGAGTCGACGTTGGCGGTCGTGGCCTTCGCGCCCTTGGGCTGCGGCAGCAGGTAGCCGATCTTTTCCAGGAATGCGCGGTAGGCCGGCATGTCGGCGATCGGGCCGGGGTTCTTCTTGTGCCAGGCGTCGAGCTCGCTCTGCAGGCGGTCGCGCTCGGCGAGCAGCGCGATGTTCTTGGGCGCGAGGTCGCTCACGATGGCGTCGAAGCCCTTCCAGAAGACGTCGCTCGCCACGCCGGTGGCGGGCAGGACCTTTTCTTCGATGAAGCGGTGGAGCTCGGTCGCAACCTGAAGTCCGTGGGCGGTGGTGCGGGCGGTCATGTTTTCTCTCCTGGAAATCGAAATGCGGCGGAATACGGAATCTAAAGACGTGGGTGTCGCAATGACGTAGGTCAACTTTATTCGATACTTTACGAGGGAGTAAGAGCCGAAAGCGAGATTTATCAATGACAAAAATGAAGGTAATGGCTGCGCGACGCCGCTTTTCGCTCAAAGGGTAGGCACTGATAGAGGCGCCGCGGGCACCGGATATATTTAACTTCTTAAATAATCCCGACCGCGTCGAAATGATCCTCCTGGCTTCCAACGAAAACCCGCTCGGCATGCCCGAGTCGGCCCGCCGCGCCGCCGCTGCCGCCCTCGAAGGCGCCGGCAACTACCCCGACAGCAACGGCACCGCGCTCAAGAATGCACTGGCCGCCCGGCTCGACGTGTCGCCGGAGTGGCTCACGCTGGGCAGCGGATCGAGCGAAATCCTCGAACTCGCCGCACAGGTGAGCCTGAAGCCGGGCGAGAACGTCGTTTATTCGCAGTACGGCTTCATCGTCTATGCGCAGGCCACGGCGCATGCGCACGCACGCGCCACCGTCGTGCCCTCGCAAGATTTCGGCCATGACCTCGACGCGATGCGCGCCGCCATCGGCGACGACACGAAGCTGGTCTTCGTCGCCAACCCGAACAACCCGACCGGCACCTTCATCGATGCTGCGCCGCTGCTGGCCTTCCTGCAATCGGTGCCCGCGCACGTGACGGTGCTGCTCGACGAGGCCTACACCGAGTACCTCTCGCCCGCGCAGCGCTACGACAGCATCGAATGGGTGCGGCGCCTGCCGAACCTGATCGTGGCGCGCACCTTCTCCAAGGCTTTCGGCCTGGCCGGGATGCGCATCGGCTACGGCGTGTCGCAGCCGCCGCTGACTGCGCGCATGAACGCGCAGCGTCCGCGCTTCAACGTGACGACGCCGGCCCAGGCCGCGGCAGTGGCCGCGCTCGGCGACACGGAATTCCTCGCGCGGACCTACGAGCTCAACACCGCCGGACGCGACCAGCTCGCAGCAGGCTTCACCGGACTGGGCCTCACGTTCATCCCTTCGTCGGGCAACTTCCTGATGGTGCAGGTGGGCGATGCGCAGGCCGTGCACGCGCGCCTGCTGGCGGCCGGCATCGAGGTCTCGCTGCTCGGGCCCTACGGCCTGCCGCAGTGGCTGCGCGTGAGCATCGGCCTGCCCGAACAGAACAAGGCCTTGCTCGCCGCATTGCGCTGAGCGCGATCCCGATTCCAACCACGACCCCCGAGGAGACAGAAGCATGAAACGCCGCCAGTTCGCAGCGCAGGCCGCTGCCGTCATTGCCACCGCGGCCACCGCGCCAATGGCCTTCGCGCAGGAGCGCACCACGCGCATCCTGGTCGGGTTTCCGCCGGGCGGCTCGGCGGACGTGGTGGCGCGCCTCCTGGCCGACAAGATGCGCGTCTCGCTCGGGCAGAACGTCATCATCGACAACAAGCCCGGCGCGGCGGGGCGCCTTGCGCTGGGCGAACTCAAGCGCTCGCCGCCCGACGGCAGCGTGCTGGTCTTCTCGCCGAGCGGCGCGATGGTGATTCATCCGTGGCTCTATTCGAACCTCGGCTACGACCCGGCGAAGGACTTCACGCCGATCGCGCTCGGCAGCACCTTCGACTTCGCGGTGACCGCCGGACCGGGCGCGCCGCCCGGCGACCTGAAGACGGTGTTGGCCTGGATGAAGGCCAACCCCGCCAAGGCCAACTACGCGACCTCGGGCGCGGGCACCGTGCCGCATTTCGCGGGCCAACTGCTGGCGCAGGCGGCGGGCGTGCCGATGACGCACGTCGCCTACCGCGGCGGCGCACCGGCCGCGCAGGACCTGATCGGCGGACAGGTGCCGCTGATGGTCGACACCGCTTCGGAAACCATCGAGCACCACCGCGCCGGCAAGGTGCGCATCCTCGCGGTGACCGGCGAGCAGCGCAGCCGCGCGCTGCCCGATGTGCCGACGCTGAAGGAGGCGGGCATCAACGTGACGGCCGATGCGTTCTTCGGGCTCTATGGCCCGCCGGGCATGTCGCCCGAAGTGGTTGCGCGCATCGACAAGGCCGTGGCCGATGCGCTGCGCATGCCCGATGTGCAGGACAGGATCTACGCGCTGGGGCTCGTGCCGGCGCATGCGGGGCCGGCGGAACTCGCCGCGATTCAGGCGGCGCACCTCAAGCGCTGGGAAATGCCGATCAAGAACTCGGGCTTCAAAGCCGAGTCCTGAAGGACCCCGAATTTCTCCCTCCCCTTCCGGGGGAGGGCAGGGGTGGGGGCACGACGGCCTCCGCAAAAACACCGCGCCCGATCGAAGGCCGCGTGCCCCCATCCCAGCCTTCCCCCGGGAGGGGAAGGAGCAAGACCCTCAGGTCACACCTGGCCGCTGAGTTCCTTCGCCGCCGCGCGCACGGGCTCGATGTAGCTCTCGTCATAGCGGTGCGTCGGCATCGTCAGCGTGACCGCCGCGGCGAGGCTGCCGTCCGCATGGAACACCGGCGCCGAGATGCCCGCGAGCTCGGCGGTGCGGTCGCCCACCAGCGCACAGAAACCCTGCGCGCGGATCGCGTCGTAGAGCTTGCGCTCCTTCGCGCCGCGCGGCCGCTCGGCCTCGGGCCCGAAGGCGATCAGCACGCGCGCACCGGCACCGCGGTCGTTGGGCAACAAGTCGCCCGCGCGCACATGGTCGCGCACCACATGCGATGAGTCGATGCGGAACTGGCACAGGCGCACCCAGCTCTCGCTCTGTTCCTGCCGCACGTGGTATGCCGCGCTTTCGCCGGTGGCGGCGGCCAGCGCGCGCAGCACCGGCAGCACGATGCGATCGAGCGACTGCGAGGCGGCGTACAGGCCATGCAGCCGCGCGATCTCCATGCCGAGCGCGTAGCGGCCGTCGTCCTGCCGGCGGACGAGCCGCGCATGTTCGAGCGATGCCAGGAGCCGCAGCACCGTGCTCTTGTAGAGCTGCGTGCGCTCAGCGAACTGCGCGAGCGACAGCGCCTCGTCGCCCGCCCGAAACGCCGACAGCAGGCTCAACGCGCGATCGACCGCGGCAGCGCCGCCGGGGGCGGCATTGAGGTCGGAAACCGATTCGGTCTGGGCTTTGCGGGGCATGGGCGTGACTTGACAGCGAAAGTCGATCGCGGTCTAATTCTGTTTAACGGAATTTAGTTCTGTCTAATAGAACTGTCAAGCGATCTGCCATGGATCGCTCCAAGGAGACGAAGTCGATGACACCCCCCGATGTCCTCATCAGCGAGGTCGGCCCGCGCGACGGCCTGCAATCGGTCAAGGCCACCATGCCCACCGCCGACAAGCTGCGCTGGATCGACGCGCTCTACGCCGCCGGCGTGCGCGAGATCGAAGTCGCCTCGTTCGTGCCCGCGAAGCTGCTGCCGCAGATGGCCGACGCCGCCGACGTGGTGCGTCACGCGATCACGCTGCCCGGCCTCACCGTGATGGCGCTGGTGCCCAACCGCAAGGGCGCGCAGGCCGCGCTCGAAGCGGGCGTGCACAAGCTCACGATGCCGGTGTCGGCGAGCGTGGCGCATTCGCTCGCCAATGTGCGCAAGACGCCGACGGAGATGGTCGAGGAGGTGCGCGCCATCTCCGACCTGCGCCGCGCGATTGCGCCGCAGGTGAAGCTCGAAGCCGGCATCTCCACGGCCTTCGGCTGCACGCTGCAGGGGCTGGTGCCGGAAGACGACGTGATCCGTCTCGCTGCGCAGTGCATCGAGGCCGGTGCTGACGAATCGGGGCTTTCCGACACCGTCGGCTACGCCAATCCCGCGCAGGTGCGCCGTCTCTTCAAGCGCCTGCGCGCGGAACTCGGCACGCACGCCGGCGCGGCTCACATGCACAACACGCGAGGCCTCGGCATCGCGAACTGCCTGGCCGCGTGGGACGAGGGCGTGCGCACCTTCGACGCCTCGCTCGGCGGCCTCGGCGGCTGCCCCTACGCGCCCGGCGCCTCGGGCAATGCGGTGACCGAAGACCTCGTCTTCATGTTCGAAGCCATGGGCGTTCGCACCGGCATCGACATCGAAAAACTCATCGCGGCGCGCGCGCCGCTCATGGCCGGCCTGCCCGGCGAACCGGTCTACGGCATGACGCCCGAAGCCGGTTTGCCCAAGGGTTTTGTCCAGGAACACAACGCACATGTCTGAAGCCAATCCACTCCCTTACGCAGGCGTTCGCGTCGTCGAGTTCACCCACATGGTCATGGGCCCGACCTGCGGCCTGCTGCTGGCCGACCTCGGCGCCGAGGTCATCAAGGTCGAGCCCATCGAGGGCGACAACACGCGCCGCCTGCTCGGCTCGGGCTCGGGGTTCTTTCCGACCTTCAATCGCAACAAGAAAAGCATCGCGCTCGACCTGAAGCAGCCCGAAGGCGTGGAGGCCGCGCTGCGGCTGATCGCCACCGCCGACATCGTGAGCGAGAACTTCAAGCCCGGCACGATGAAGAAGCTGGGGCTCGACTACGACACGCTGTTCAAGCTCAACCCGCGGCTCATCTACGTGAGCCACAAGGGCTTCCTGCCCGGCCCGTACGACCATCGCACCGCCCTCGACGAGGTGGTGCAGATGATGGGCGGCCTCGCCTACATGACCGGCCGCTCGGGCGATCCGCTGCGCGCGGGCACCAGCGTGAACGACATCATGGGCGGCATGTTCGGCGCCATCGGCGCGATGGCGGCGCTGCGCCAGCGCGACGCCACCGGCAAGGGCTGTGAGGTGCAGTCCGCGCTGTTCGAGAACAACGTGTTCCTCGTCGCGCAGCACATGATGCAGTTCGCCGCCACCGGCAAGGCGGCCGACCCGATGCCCAGCCGCATCTCGGCCTGGGCCGTGTACGACGTGTTCACGGTGAAGGACGGCGAGCAGATCTTCCTCGCGGCCGTCAGCGACAAGCAGTGGGCCATCTTCTGCAAGGCCTTCGGCCTCGAAGACATGCTGGCCGATCCGCGCCTGAAGACCAACAACGACCGCGTGCGCGCGCGCGAATGGATGATGCCGATCCTGCGCTCGCACCTGGCGGACCGCAGCGCGGCCGAACTCGCTGCCGTGTTCGAGCAGAACGAACTGCCCTTCGCGCCCATCACCAAGCCGCAGGACCTGTTCGACGATCCGCACCTGAACGCCACCGGCGGCCTCGCGCCTGTGCGCATGAACGACGGCCACATGGCCAAGGTGCCGCTCGCGCCGTTCACGCTCGGCGGCCAGCGCCCCGGCATCCGGCTGCAGCCGCCGCACATCGGCGAGCACAGCAACGAGTTGCTGAAAGAAGTGGGCTACAGCGACGAAGAGATCGCGGCCCTCAAGTCACACCACATCACCCTCGGAGACTGACCCCATGTTTCTCACCACACGGCGCGCCTTGCTGGCCTGCGCCGCAGCCGCTGCATGCCTTTCCGCCCAATCGGCCCCTGCGGCAGACACCGCCGCCTGGCCCGACAAGCCCGTGCGCCTGGTCGTGCCCTACACGCCGGGCGGAGCCACCGACATCGTCGCGCGCCTCATCGCACAGAAGGTGACCGACGACACCAAGTGGACCTTCATCGTCGACAACCGCGCGGGCGGCAACGGCAACATCGGCATCGACGTGGTGGCCAAGGCGAAGCCCGACGGCTACACCATCGGCCTGGGCCAGACGGCCAACCTCGCGATCAACCCGACGCTTTTTCCGAAGATGCCCTACGACGCATTGAAGGACGTGGTGGCCGTGTCGATCGTCGCGGCGCAACCGGTCGTGCTGGTGGTGCGAACCGATGCGCCCTTCAAGACGCTGGCCGACGTGGTCGCCGCCGCCAAGGCCAAACCGGGCGAGATCAAGCAGGCGCTCGCCGGCACCGGCACGCTCGGCCACATGGCCGGCGAAGTGCTCGCCAAGCGCGCGGGCTTCAAGGTGCTCAACGTGCCGTACAAGGGCGCCGCCCCCGCCATCACCGACCTGCTCGGCGGCCAGACCGATTACATGTTCGCCACGCCGCAGGGCGCGCTCGCGATGGTCAAGGGCGGCAAGCTGCGCGCGCTGGCCGTCACCTCGGCCCAGCGCCTGCCGGTGATGCCCGACGTGCCCACCGTAAGCGAGAGCTACAAGGGCTTCGAGGCGGTGGACTGGAAGGCCATCGTCGTGCCGGCCGGCACGCCCGCCGACATCGTGAAGAAGCTCAACGCCGCCATCGACAAGGCGCTCGCCAAGCCGGCGACCATCGCGCAGCTGCAGGCCGAGGGTAGCGTGCCGGTCGGCGGCAGCCCGGAGCGGGCGGCGCAGTACATCCGCGCGGAGCACGAGCGTTGGGGCGCGGCGGTGCGCGACGCGGGCGTCCGGCCCGAATAAGCAGCGCCTTCCGTGCGGCGGGCGATCTCAGGAATGCCCACCGGCCGGCGGACGATATAGTTCCCGCCCCATGGACCGCCTGAAGCAACTCGAATCCTTCGTCTCGGTCGCGGCCCGCGGCAGCCTCACGGCCGCGGCCAAGGCCGAGGGCGTGGCGCCCGCGATCATGGGGCGGCGGCTCGATGCGCTGGAAGAGCGGCTGGGCGTGAAGCTCCTGGTGCGCACCACGCGGCGCATCACGCTCACGCACGAGGGCAGCGCGTTCCTCGAAGACTGCCAGCGGCTGCTCACCGAATTCGCGAATGCCGAAGCCAGCGTGAGCGCCGGCGGCGTCAAGGCCAGCGGGCACCTGCGGGTCACGGCGCCGGCCGGCTTCGGCCGCCGCCACGTCGCGCCGCTGGTGCCGCGCTTTCATGCGATGCATCCGGAGGTGACCATCTCGCTGAATCTCAGCGACCGCGTGGTCGACGTGACCGGCGAGAGCTTCGACTGCGCGGTGCGCGTGGGCGACCTGCCCGACTCCTCGCTCGTGAGCGTGCGCCTGGCCGACAACCGGCGCCGCTGCGTGGCAACGCCCGATTTCCTGCGCCGCCATGGCACGCCGAAGCATCCCGGCGACCTGTCGCGCTTCGCCTGCCTCACGCTGTCGAGCGATGCCTCGCAGACGCGCGGCTGGGCCTTTCGCGTCACCACCGAGGCCGGCGTGGAAGAACTGATTCACCTGCGCCCGAGCGGCCCGCTCGATTGCTCCGACGGCCAGGTGCTGCACGACTGGTGCCTGGCCGGCCACGGCATCGCCTGGCGCAGCACCTGGGAGGTCGAGGCCGAGATCGATGCCGGCCTGCTGGTGCCCGTGCTCGACGAATTCGCAGCGCCGCCCAACGGCATCTACGCGGTGTTCGCGGGCGCCAAGCACCTGCCGCTGCGGGTGCGACTGTGGCTTGATTTCCTCAAGGACCAGTACGGACAACCGGAATTCTGGGGACGAACGGCCTGAAGAGGCGGGAGCGGGGCCACAATCAGTTTGCATTTGCAACCCGTTCCGGAAGAAAGCCATCGATGACCCTCGAAGCCATCCTCGCGTATCTGCACTTGCTCGCCATCCTGACGATGGTCGTGTTCATTTCCAGTGAAGCAGCCTTGTGCCGCGTGCAGTGGCTCAATGCCGCCGTGGTCGAGCGGCTTGCCAAGGTCGACATGGTCTACGGCATCGCCGCCATCGCGGTGCTTGTCACCGGCATCGCGCGCACCTGGTGGGGCGTGAAGGGCACGGCCTGGTACTGGACCAACCCGTTGCTGCACGTGAAGCTCGGGCTCTTCATCATCGTCGGCGTGCTGTCGATCTTTCCGACGCTCACCTATTTCCGCTGGCGCAAGACGCTGCGTTCGACCGGCAAGCTGCCAGTGGAAGACGACATCAAGAAGACGCGCAGGCTGGTGATGGTGCAGGCCCACCTGATCGCGCTGATTCCGCTGGTGGCCGTGTTCCTCGCGCGCGGCTTCGGCAAGTAATGAAAAAGCCCGCACGGGGCGGGCTCTTCCTTTCTTGCGCTGTTCTTTATCAGCGCGACGCGGGCCTCATCAGGCCTTGGCGTCCTTCTCGCACTTCTTGATGAAGCTGTTCTTGGCGGCGCCGGCCAGCGGCTTGCCGTTCTTGTCGATGGCCTTGGCGGCGCAAGCGGGCGCTGCGGCGGCCTTGGCTTCCTTCTCGCACTTCTTGATGGAGCTGGCCTTGGCGGCGCCGGCCAGGGGCTTGCCGTTCTTGTCGATGGCCTTGGCATCGCAGGTGGCGCCAGCGGCGGGTGCTGCGGCAGCCGGGGCGACAGCGGGCGCGGGGGCCTTGTCTTGTGCCTGTGCGGCGCCGAAGGTAAGGCAGGCGCCCAGGGCGACCAGGGAAAGGAACTTCTTCATGGTGATATGTCCTTGCAAGGTTGAGTTGTGACAGGTGCCCCGCCCCGGGGCCGACCATCCTAACGGCCCAAGGCAACGATCGGATGACGATCGTCAACAGCGCCCGGGTTTGCCCCCGGTAAAATTCACAGATGCTATTGGTCAAACAGGAGCTGCTCGCGGCGCTCGCGAACACGCTCGAATCCCTCTCCCCCGGCGCTGGCGCCAAAGCCGCGTTCGAATCGCCCAAGGTGGCTGCGCATGGCGATTTCGCCAGCACGGCTGCCATGCAGCTGGCCAAACCGCTGGGCCGCAAGCCCCGCGAACTGGCCGAGCAACTGAGCGCTGCGCTGCTCGCCACCCCCGCTTTCGGCCAATGGGTCGAAGCCATCGAGATCGCCGGGCCCGGCTTCCTCAACATCCGCCTGAAGACCGCTGCCAAGCAACAGATCGTGCGCGAGGTGCTGTCCGCAGGTAACACTTTCGGCCAGCAGCCCGCCACCGGCGAGAAGGTGCTGGTCGAGTTCGTCTCGGCCAACCCGACGGGCCCGCTGCATGTGGGCCACGGCCGCCAGGCGGCGCTGGGCGATGCCATCTGCAACCTGCGCGCCTCGCAGGGCGACAGCGTCTGGCGCGAGTTCTATTACAACGACGCCGGCGTGCAGATCCAGACGCTGGCCAACAGCACCCAACTGCGTGCCCGCGGCTTCAAGCCCGGCGACGCCGAATGGCCGAGCGGCGAGAAGGCCCCGGCCTACAACGGCGACTACATCGCCGACATCGCCGAGGACTTCAAGGCGAAGAAGACCGTCAAGTCGGACGACCGTGAATACACCGCGAGCGGCGACATCGACGACATCGATTCCATCCGCGAATTCGCCGTGGCGTACCTGCGGCGCGAGCAGGACCTGGACCTGCAGGCCTTCCGCGTGCGCTTCGACAACTACTACCTCGAGTCCAGCCTCTACACCAGCGGCCGCGTCGAGGCCGCGGTGGGCAAGCTCGTGGCGGCCGGCAAGACCTACGAGGAAGACGGCGCGCTCTGGCTGAAGTCGACCGACTACGGCGACGACAAGGACCGGGTGATGAAGAAGAAGGACGGCACGTACACCTACTTCGTGCCCGACGTCGCCTATCACATTGCCAAGTGGGAGCGGGGCTTTCACAAGGTCGTGAACATCCAGGGCACCGACCACCACGGCACGATCGCGCGGGTGCGCGCCGGGCTGCAGGCCGCGGGCGAAGGCATTCCCGAGGGCTATCCCGACTACGTGCTGCACACGATGGTGCGCGTGATGAAGGGCGGAGAAGAGGTCAAGATCAGCAAGCGCGCCGGCAGCTACGTCACGCTGCGCGACCTGATCGAGTGGACCAGCACGGATGCCGTGCGCTTCTTCCTCCTGAGCCGCAAGCCCGACACCGAATACACCTTCGACGTCGACCTCGCGGTGACGAAAAACAACGACAACCCGGTTTATTACGTGCAGTACGCGCATGCGCGCATCTGCTCGGTGCTGGCCGGCTGGGGCGGCGACGCCGCCACGCTCAAGGATGTGGACCTGTCGCCGCTCGAGAGCCCGGCGGCGCAGGCGCTGATGCTGCTCCTGGCCAAGTACCCGGCCATGCTCACCGCCGCATCGAAGGATTTCGCCCCGCACGACGTCACCTTCTACCTGCGCGAACTGGCCGCCAGCTACCACAGCTACTACGACGCCGAGCGCATCCTGGTGGACGACGAGAAGGTCAAGCTGGCTCGCCTGGCGCTTGTCGCCGCGACCGCGCAGGTGCTGCACAATGGCCTCGCGATTCTCGGCGTCAGTGCGCCGAACAAGATGTGAACCTCACTCCCATGAAGAAGACAACCAGACAACGCGGCAACATCGTCATCGGCCTGATCATCGGGCTGGTGATCGGCCTGGGCGTGGCGCTGGGCATCGCGGTCTACGTGACCAAGGTGCCGATCCCGTTCGTGACCAAGACGCAGAAGGGCGGCGCCGAGCAGGACGAGGCCGAAGCCCGCAAGAACCGCGACTGGGACCCCAATGCACCGCTGGCCGGCAAGGCCGGCGCCGCCAGGCCGACGCCGCCGGCCGCCACCGGTCCGGTCAACCCGGTCACCGGCGAACCGGCCACCAGCACCACCGCCGTCGCTCCCGGCACGCCGCCTCCGGCCACCGCGCCGGTGCCCGTGGTGGTTGCGCCCAAGCCGACGCGCGCCGCGCCGGTGCCGGCCGAAGCCAACGCGCTGCCGGCCTCGAACGATCCGCTGGGCGACCTCGCCCGGGCCCGCGCGGGCACCGGTTCCGGCTCGGGCAGCACGACCGTGGCGTCCGCCGCGCCGAGCAGCAGCAACAGCGCCGCGGCAGCGACCTCCGGCGGTGCCGATCCCTTCATGTACTTCGTGCAGGCCGGCGCCTTCCGCACCACCGACGACGCCGAGGCGCAGCGCGCCAAGCTGTCGCTGATGGGCGTGGAAGCCCGGGTCACCGAGCGCGAGCAGGCCGGCCGCACGGTCTACCGCGTGCGCGCGGGTCCGTTCAACAAGAAGGACGACGCCGACCGCCTCAAGGAGCGGCTCGACGGCGGCGGCCTCGAATCGGCCCTGGTCCGCGTGCAGCGCTGACCGGGCTGCTGCCACAAATAGCCCTTAAGCTTCGCCGCGCGGCACTTACCGCCGCCGTTCACCGCCACCATTCAGCGCCCCGGGCGCGCCGTGTGCACGGCTTGCGAGGAACTCCTCGCCGCGCCCCGGCTCAGTCTGCCGTACCAACAGGAGAACCCTTTCAATGAAACGTCGTGACTTTTCGCTGGCCGCCAGTTCGCTCGGGCTGCTTTCGCTGGCCGCCAATCCGGCCCACGCCCAGGCGCGCGCGCCCAAGGCCGGCACCGACTACCTCGTGCTCGACAAGCGCGTGCCGGTCGATGCACCGGCCGGCAAGGTCGAAGTGGTCGAGTTCTTCTCGTACAACTGCCCCCATTGCAACGACTTCGAGCCGGCGCTCGAAGCCTGGGCCAAGACGGCGCCGAAGGAAGTCGCCTTCCGCCGCATCCCGGTGCCTTTCGTGGGCAACGACGTCGAAGCCAAGCAGCGCCTGTACTACGCGCTCGAGGCGCTGGGCAAGGTCGACGAATTCCAGCCGAAGGTCTTCAACGCGATCCACAAGCAGCGCCAGAACGTGAATGGCGACGCCAACATCATTGCCTGGGTCGCGGCCAACGGCATCGACGGCGCCAAGTTCAAGGAAGTCTTCACCTCGTTCGGCGTGGCCAGCAAGGCCAAGCGCGCCTCGCAGATGACCGACGCCTACAAGGTGGCCGGCGTCCCGGCGATGGCCGTGGCCGGCCGCTGGTATGTGGATGGCGAGACCGCCGGCAACATGACCAACGTGCTGCAGGTCGTCAACTTCCTGGTCGGCGAAGCTAAAAAAGGCTGACCCCCAGGCTGCGCGGCACTTCTTGTCCGCTGCGCCTACCCCCTTGCAGGGGGCGACCTGCGGCCCGGCGGAGCCGGTTCCGCGGTGTCTCCCCGACGGAACACCGGCCCGCTTCAGCGGGCCTTTTTCATCAGGGTTGTGAACTGGTGTTAATCCGCCGCATACAATGGTTCAGAGCAAGTTTCGTGCCTCTATGACATTGCCCTCCTACCCAAACAACACCCCCCTCGTTCGTCGCATCGGCCGCCTGGCCATCGGCGCGCTGTTGCTGGCCGGCCTCGCCTCGGGCGCCCTGGCCGAGACCGCCGACCGCAGCAAGCCGATGAACATCGAGTCCGACGCCATGCGGTACGACGACCTGAAACAGACCAGCGTGTTCACCGGCAACGTGCTCGTCACGAAGGGCACGATCATCATCCGCGGCGCGCGCATGGACGTGCGCCAGGACGCCGAGGGCTACCAGTACGGCGTGGTCACGGCGGCACCGGGCAAGCGCGCCTATTACAAGCAGAAGCGCAATGCGCCCGACGAGTGGATCGAGGGCGAATCCGAAGTCATCGAGTACGACAGCCGCGCCGACAACGTCAAGTTCATCCGCAACGCCACCATGCGCCGCCTGCTCGGCGCCACGCCGAACGACGAGAGCCAGGGCGCGCTGATCGTCTACGACCAGAGCAACGACACCTACACCGTCAACGGCTCCACCGTGCCGCCGAACACCGCCGTGAACGCATCGACCCCCACGGGTCGCGTGAAGACCATCCTCACCCCGAAGGCCGCCGCGCCCAAGCCCGGCGCCTCGGCCCCGGCCGGCGCGAAGCCCGCGGCCCCGGCCCCCACCCCTGCGCCCGGCACCGGCCTGCGCCCGACCACCACGCTGAGTGGAGAGGGAGAAGGGCGCAAGTGATCGAAACCGCCGGAATCCAGGAAGCCAACAACGTCCCGGGCAGCCGCCTGGTCGCGCGCGGCCTGCAGAAAAGCTATGGCAGCCGCACCGTCGTGAAGGACGTCTCGCTCGACGTGCAGAAGGGCGAAGTCGTCGGCCTGCTCGGCCCCAACGGCGCCGGCAAGACCACGTCGTTCTACATGATCGTCGGGCTGGTGCGCGCCGACGCGGGCGAGATCACCATCGACGGCGAGCCCATCGCCCACATGCCGATCCACCGCCGCGCGCGCATGGGCCTGAGCTACCTGCCGCAGGAAGCGTCGATCTTCCGCAAGCTCACGGTCGAGGAAAACGTGCGTGCCGTGCTCGAGCTGCAGCGCGAGCCCGACGAGAGCGGCAAGGTGGTGGCGCTGTCCAAGAAGCACATCGAGGAGCGCCTGTCCGAGTTGCTGACCGACCTGCGCGTCGATCACCTGCGCGATTCGCCCGCGCTCGCGCTCTCGGGCGGCGAGCGCCGCCGCGTCGAGATCGCACGCGCGCTGGCGACGCAGCCGCGCTTCATCCTGCTGGACGAGCCCTTTGCCGGCATCGACCCGATCGCGGTGATCGAGATCCAGCGGATCATCAGTTTCCTGAAGGAACGTGGCATCGGCGTGCTCATCACCGACCACAACGTGCGTGAGACGCTGGGCATCTGCGATCACGCTTTCATCATCAGCGACGGGCACGTGCTGGCACAAGGCACACCCTCGGAGATCGTCGACAACGCCGAGGTACGCAGGGTGTACTTGGGCGAACACTTTCGGATGTGATCGTGCGGCGAGGGTCAAGGATGGACGTGACCGTCATCCGCGCGGAGCTCCTTCGCGGGGGCCGCCGCGCACGGCCGCCCGAAGCGGCCGACCCGCCCCCGGTAGGGGGTTGGCGAAGCGCGCAGCGCGCAGCCTGGGGGGGAGCCATTTCCTCATGAAGCAAGGGCTGTCCCTTCGCGTCTCGCAGCATCTGGCGCTCACGCCACAGCTGCAGCAGTCGATCCGCCTGCTGCAGCTCTCCACGCTCGAACTGAGCCAGGAGGTCGAGCAGATGCTGGACGAGAACCCGTTCCTCGAGCGCACCGCGGAAGAAGCGGCGCGCGAGGAATTCGGGCTCGATGCCGTCGACACGCCTGTGCCGCGCGACGACGGCGGCGAAACCGGTGAAGGCGATTTCGCCCCGGTCCCGACCAGCAGCGCGACGACCGCGACTGAAACCACCTCGACACCCGACACCGACGGCCCCGCCGCCGAGATCACCGAGCGCGAGCCCGACTGGGAAGGCGATGGCACCGTCGACATGGCGCCCGACGACAGCGAGTGGGGCAGCGACGCCCCCGCGCGCCAGAACAACCTGGGCGACGACGAACGCGCCGACGCCACCGAGCTCGCGCGCAGCCAGGAATCGCTGCAATCGTTCCTGCACCGCCAGGCGTTGAGCCTGCGCCTGAACGAGAACGACTGTGCCGCGCTGCGCTTTTTGATCGAATCGCTCAACGACGACGGCTACCTCGAAGACTCGCTCCCCGCGCTGGCCTCGGGCCTCGCAGGCGACGACAACGACCAGTTCGACGAACTCGTGCACCACTTCCAGGTGGCGCTCGGCCTGCTGCAGAGCCTGGAGCCGGCCGGCGTCGGCGCGCGCGACCTGGGCGAATGCCTGGGCATCCAGTTGCGCGCGCTCGCCAGCGAAGACGAGACCGACGAAGAAGAGCTCATCCGCAAGACCGCCATCGCGATCTGCAAGCAGCCGATGGAGCTGCTCGCGCGGCGCGACTTCAAGCGCCTGGCCACGCTCACTCGGACCAACGAAGAGCTGGTGCGCTCGGCGCTGCAGATCATTGCGCGCCTGGAGCCCAAGCCGGGCCGGCGTTTTGTCGACGTCGAGCGCAACATCGTCATTCCGGACGTGATCGTTACCAAGACCGGCCGCGGCACCAACATCAAGTTCCGCGTCATGCTGAACCCCGAGGTGATGCCGCGCCTGCGCGTGCACGACATCTACGCCGGCGCGCTCAAGTCGCACAAGGGCGAGGGCAGCCAGGCGCTGTCGCAGCGGCTGCAGGAGGCGCGCTGGTTCATCAAGAACATCCAGCAGCGCTTCGACACCATCCTGCGCGTGAGCAACGCCATCGTCGAGCGGCAGAAGAGCTACTTCGTGCACGGCGAACTCGCGATGCGCCCGCTGGTGCTGCGCGAGATCGCCGACGAGCTGGGCCTGCACGAGTCGACCATCTCGCGCGTGACCACCGCCAAGTACATGTCCACGCCGTTCGGCACGGTCGAGCTCAAGTACTTCTTCGGCTCGGCGCTGGGCACCGAGACCGGCGGCAATGCGTCGAGCACCGCGGTGCGCGCGCTCATCAAGCAGTTCGTGAGTTCCGAGAGCATCAAGAAGCCGCTGTCGGACAGCCAGATCTCCGAGATGCTGAAGGAGCAGGGCATCGAGTGCGCGCGCCGCACGGTTGCCAAGTACCGCGAAGCCTTGCGCATCGCACCGGCCAACCTCCGCAAGGCCCTGTAGAAAGCCGCCGATGACCCGTCGCCTGCTGTCGCGCTGTGGGCATTGGGTCTTCGCCATCGTGGCCGCATCGCTGTTCGCGGGTTGCGCCACCTTGCCCAACGAGGCACCGCGCCCGCCCACCAAGACCATCGCCGTCTCGACCGATACCGCGCTTGGCCGCATCGCGCTGGCCTCGCAGCCCGACCCGGACCTCAGCGGCTTTCGCCTGATGCCCGGCGGCGACTTCGCCTTCGACACCCGCATCCAGCTCGCGCGCCGCGCCCAGCGCACGCTCGATGTGCAGTACTACCAGATCGAGAACGACGAGACCGGCCGCTACCTGCTGCGCACCCTGCGCGATGCGGCGCAACGCGGCGTGCGCGTGCGCCTCTTGATGGACGACCTGTACACGTCCGGCGAAGACGACCTGCTGCTCGGCCTGGCCGCCACGCCGAACGTCGAGCTGCGCCTCTTCAACCCGTTCCCGGCCGGGCGCGGCAGCCTGCTCAAGCGCTTTGCCGCTTCGCTGTTCGACTTCAGCCGCGTCAACCGCCGGATGCACAACAAGCTCTTCATCGCCGATGGCGCGATGGCGGTGGCGGGCGGGCGCAACATCGGCAACCAGTACTTCACGCGGACTTCGGGCGAGAACTTCATCGACCTCGACACCTTCGTGACCGGCGCGCTGATCCCGCGCCTGGGCGTGCTGTTCGACCAGTACTGGAACAGCGTCTACGTGCGGCCGGTCCAGTCGATCATCACAAGCGATCTTTCGCGCGAGGCGCTGCAGAGGCGCTTCGACATCGCCACCGGCCCCGACACCACGCCCCCGCCACCGAAACCCGCGCCCAACGACCTGCTCGGCTACAGCCCGATGGCCGAAGACCTCGACGCCGGCAAGCTCGGCCTGATCTGGACCCTGGCCGAGGCGTACGCCGATTCGCCCGAGCGCGTGATCGGCAAGACCGCGTCGTACGGCGGCGTGCCGCTGCTGGACGTCGACAGCGTGCGCTACAACGTGGTCGAGCAGATGCGCCGCGCGCGCAGCGAGGTGACCATCGTCTCGCCCTACCTGATCCCGGGCGCCGCGGGGCTCGAGGTGATGAAGGAGATCCGCAGGCGCAACGTGAAGATCAGCGTGGTCACCAACTCGCTCGCCGCCACCGACGAGCCGCTGGTGCACACCGCCTACCGCCGCTACCGGCCCGAGATGCTCAAGCTCGGTGCCGACCTCTACGAGCTGAGCACCAACCGCACGCGGCGCAGCGTGCGGCTCGGATTGTTCGGCACCTCGGTGGGCCGGCTGCATGCGAAGTCGGCGGTGATCGACCGCAGCATCCTCTTCGTCGGCTCGATGAATTTCGACCCGCGCTCGGAGAGCTACAACACCGAGATCGGTCTTTTCATCCGCAGCGCCGAGATGGCGCAGCAGGCGCTCAAGCTCATCGACGTGCTCAAGCAGCAGGGCGCCTACCGGCTGCGCTTCGTCGAGGGAAGCGGCGAGTCGCACATCGAGTGGGTCAGCGAGGACGCGGGCAAGACAACCGTGCTGAACGAGGAGCCCGACTCCGGCTTCTGGGACCGCACGATGCTCGAACTGCTGGCGCCGTTGACGCCCGAGAGCTTGCTCTAGCTTCGCTGGATCAGTTGCCGCGCAGGGCCGACCACACGAGCCGCAAGCCCAGCAGACCCATCACGCCGCCGGCCGCGCGGTCGATCCAGGCCTTGTAGCGCAGGTAAGCCGAGCGCGGCGCTGCCGATGACAGCGCGAGCGCAACGATCGCGTACCACCCCGTCTCGATGCAGAAGATGACCGCCGGCACCGCGAGCGCCAGCACCAGCGGCACCTCGCGCGGCAGGAAGGCCGCGAAGATGCTCGCGTAGACCACCGCCGTCTTCGGGTTGCTGACCTGCGTGGCCAGGCCGAGCAGGAAGGTGCGCCCGCTGCGGCCCTGTTGCCGGGGCGAAGCGTCCGCGTCCTGCGTCATCGCGAGCGGCTGCCGCGCGCCGCGCCAGATGCGAAAGCCCAGGTAGATCAGGTACGCGCCGCCGAAGCCCTTGATCGCGAGGTAGAGCCCCGGCACCGCGAGGAACGCCGCCTGCAGCCCGGCCAGTGCGGCCATCGCGAACACGAGTCCGCCCGCACCCATGCCGAGCGCTGCCGCGAGGCCGTCGCTGCGCGAAGTCACGGCCGTGCGCGCGACCATGACGAAACTCGGACCCGGGCTCATGGCCCCGACGGTCATCGCGCCCGCGATGCCCAGCAATGGAATGGTGATGTTGCTCATGGCGACGACCTTGTGGCGACCTGTTTGATTTCTGTTCAACGTGCGGTGCGCCGGAAGCAGCCCAGCGAATGATCGTTGACGATGCCCACCGCCTGCAGCCACGCATAGACGATCGTCGGTCCGACGAACTTGAAGCCCCGGCGCTTCATTTCCTTGGAGACCTGCTCCGACAGCGCCGTCTGCGTCGGGAAGCTCTTGCCGTCGCCCTTCACGACCTTGCCGCCGGTGAACGACCAGCAGAAGTCGTCGAAGCTCTCGCCGCGCGCCGCCATCTCGTTGTAGATGCGTGCGCCTTCGATGGTCGCCACGATCTTGGCGCGCGCGCGGATGATGCCGGCGTTGGCCATCAGGTGCGCGATGTCGTCCTCGCCGAAGCGCGCGACCTTCTTCGGATCGAAGTTCGCGAAGGCTTCGCGAAAGGCCTCGCGCTTGCGCAGCACGGTGATCCACGCGAGCCCGGCCTGGAAGCCCTCGAGCATCAGCATCTCCCACAGCATGCGCGAATCGTGCTGCGGCACGCCCCATTCCTCGTCGTGATAGGCCTGCATCAACGGATCGCCCTGGGCCCAGCGGCAGCGTGCGTGTTCTGTCATGGATGAGTTTCTTTGGTGTCGGTGGGGGAGATCACTGCGCCGACACGTTCACCGCCTCGACCTGCACCAGCAGCTTCACCTTGTTCTCGAAGCCGAAGTTCAAGCCCCAGGTGATGCCCCAGTCGCTGCGCTGCACGGTGGTCTCGAAGTCGCCGCCGCAGACCTGGCGGTTGATCAGCGGGTTCAGGTAGCAGTTGAAGCGCACGGCCTTCAGCGTCACCGGCTTGGTCTGGCCCATGAGCGTGAGGGTGCCCGGCACGTCGACCACCTTGTCGCCGCTGAAGTCGATGCGGTCGGCCACGAAGCGGCCGGTCGGGAATTCGGCGACGTTGAAGAAGTCCTTGCTCTGCACATGGCGGTTGAGCAGGTCGACGCCGGTGTTGATGGTGCCGATGTCCATCGTGATGTCGACCTTGCCGCTGGCGCCCGTGCCGTCGATCTGCACCGAGCCGTCCTTGGTGCTGAAGCGGCCGCGGTTGGTGGTGGTGCCGTAGTGGCCCATCTCGTACATCACGAAGGTGTGCGTGGGGTCGATCACGTAGTTGCCGTTCTTCACGGGGCCGCCCGCGGGCTTGGCGGCCACGGCGGGGGCCGTGTATTCCTGCGCGATGGCGGTGAACGGGAGGGCCGTGGCCGACAGCACCGAGGCGAGGAGGAGTTTCTTCATGGCGGTGGGGGTGTGGGACATGGGGATGAATTCGGAAGAAAGGTCGAGGCTCAGAGCGGCCCGAGGCCCGCGAGCGTGAGCTTGAAGCGCACCTGCACGTCGTTGCCGACCACCGAGGTGTCGGTCCATTCGCCGTCGCCCACCTTGTAGTCGAGCCGCTGGATGGTGAAGTAGCCGGTGGCCACCGCGTAGTTGCCGCCGGCCGGGGCGATGGTGAAGGGCACCGTCACCGGCTTCGACGTGCCCTTGATGGTGAGCTTGCCCGCCATCTCGAACTTGCCGTCGCCCAGCGCCTTGATGGCGCTCGACTGGAAGCTCGCCTGCGGAAACTTCGCGGCATCGAACCACGGCGCCTTGGGGAGCTCGGCGTCGCTCATCGGCACGCCGAAGCCGGCGCTGGCGGTGTCGATCTGCAGGGCGACGCTGCCGCCCTCGGGCTTCTTCGGATCGAAGGCGATCTGCGCGTCGAACTTCTTGAAGGCGCCTTCCATCGGCACGCCCATCTGCTTGCTGACGAAGGCGATCTGGCTCTTGTCGGCAATCAGCTTGGCGCCCGGTTCGGCGGCGGCGGGCATCGCTGCGGCGAGGGTCAGCAGGATCGGGAGAAAGAGGCGCGTCATCCGGCAGGTTCCTTCAGTGGCGCGGTCCGGGCCACATGCGTTTCAGAAGACCATCGCGGTCGATCCAGTGGTGCTTGAGCGCCGCCGCGGTGTGCAGCAGCGCCACCGCGGCCAGCGTGAAGGCGCTCGCCTTGTGCAGCGGCTTGAGTATGGCCTCGGCGAGGTCCTTGTCGACCGGCACCAGGTCGGGCAGCGGCAGCACGCCGAACCATACGACCGGAATGCCCAATGCCGAGGTGTAGGCCCAGCCGGCGAGCGGCACCGCGAAGAACAGCAGGTACATCGCCGCGTGGCTCGCCCGCATGCCCGCGACCTGCCAGCGCGGCATGGCGGCCAGCACCTGCGCCGGCACCGCGGGCGGGCGGTGCGCGAGCCGCCACAGGAGCCGCACCGCCGACAGCAGCAGGATCGTGACGCCGGCCCACTTGTGCCAGTTGTAGAGCTTGATGCGCTGCGGCGAGAAGGGCAGCCCCGTCATGTAGAGCCCCACGCCGAGCGAGCCGACGATCATGGCCGCGAGCAGCCAGTGCAGTGCGATGGCCACGCCGCCATAGCGCAGGCCGGCGGCTGGGGGGTGAAGAGGGGTGTCGGCGGACATCGGGGGCAGGGCGGGCGGCCTGTGCGCGGAGCATATCCCGGAAGGCGTGGCCTCCGGTGTTGCACGGGCTGTGCCAGTCTGGCCAGTCAGGGACGCTGCTGGGCCCGCAGCATCACGCCGCGCAGTTCGTCTGGCTGCACGGGCTTGCGCAGCGCATGCCAGCCGCGCTCGGTGGCCAGCCGCTGGGTGGCTTCGTTGATGTCGGCGGAGATCAACGCGATGGTGAGCGCCGGGTTCTGCTGCTGCAGCCGCTCCGCCAACGCGATGCCGTCGAGCGCGCCCGGCAGGCGGATGTCGCACAGCGCCACGTCGAGCGCGCGCAGGTCGGCCAGCGCCAGCGCTTCGGCGGCGCTGGCGTAGACGCGCGGTTCCACCGCCCACTGCCGCAGCAGCGCATACAGGCTGTCGGCCACCACGGCGTTGTCTTCCACCACCAGCACGGCGAGGCCGGGGCGCAGCAGTGCGGGTGCGGCTTCAGGGCCGGCCTGCGGCGCGGGAGCAGCCTGCGTGGCGGCGGCCCCATAGCCCGAGGCCGCGGGCAGCTCGAAGCTGAACACCGAGCCCCGGCCCGGCGCCGAGCGCAGCGACACCTCGATGCCCAGATGCGCCGCCAGCCGCCGCACGATCGCCAGGCCCAGGCCATGCCCGTGCTGCAGGTTGCGCTCGACATTGCCGATCTGCTCGAAGTCGTTGAACACGCGCGCCTGCGCGTCCGGCGCGATGCCGATGCCGCTGTCGCGCACCTCGACGCGCCAGGCCCGCTCGGCGCCCCGGTGGCGCGCCCGCACCGCCAGCAGCACGCGGCCGCGCGGCGTGAACTTGACGGCGTTGTCGACCAGGTTGGCCAGCACCCGGCGCAGCGAGACCGCATCGGTCCAGGCGACGGCGCCGGCCGGGCAGCGCACCGTCACGCGGCCGTCGCCGGCCTGGCGCGCCAGGTCCTGCAGCAGAGGCGCCAGCGCCACCGCCACGGGCCGCAGCGGATCGACGGCGGCTTCGATGCGGCCGATTTCGAGCAACTGGTTGGTGAGTCCTTCGAGCGCCTGCTGCGCTCGCGCGAGCGAGACCACGGTGTGCTGTACCGCAGCGGTGTCCGCACCCGTGTCCAGCTGCTGGCGCAGCACCTCCGCCTGCAGGCCGATGGCCATCACCGGTTGGCGCAGGTCGTGGTTGGCGGCCGAGAAGAAGCGCAGCCGTTCGGCCTGCGCATGCTCCGAGGCGCGCAGGCCCGCGAGCGCCTGTTCGCGCAGCGTGCGCTCGTTCAGGCGCAGGCCGATGTTCTCTTCGAGCTGGCGCGAACGCTCGGCCACCAGCTTCCACATCATGGCGGTGAGGCCGATGCCGATCACCGAGACGGCCATCATCGTCGGGGCGCCCAGCGTGAGGCCGGTGACGATCACCGGCGCCAGCAGCAGCGTGATCGCCAGCTGCGTGGCCGGCGTGTAGAACGACACCGAGAACGCCGACGACAGCGTCATGCCCATCAGCATCAGGCCGAGCAGCAGTTGCTGGTCGGGCCGCTGGGGGTTGAAGAGCAGCACACCGGCCAGACCGTGCGCCAGCTCCCAGACGGCGGTGCGCAGCGTGTGCACGCGCTGGGCGTGGCGCAGGCTCTCGGGCGTGAAGGGATCGGGCAGGCGCTGGGGGAAGAAGCCGCGCATGACCGTCACCCCGGTGATGAGCGCGATCCACACCAGCGCGTGCGCCAGCGAATACTGCCAGGCGAACAGGGCCGCCACGCCGCAATTGAGCAGGTATTGCACCAGCAGCACCGGCCCGATGGGCCGGATCGAGAGCCGCAGCACCTCGCACTGGATCGCGAAGCGGTCGCTGCTGGCGTCGGCGGCCGGGGCGACCGAAGGTGCGGGGGTGGGGGTCATCGGCAAATCGACTATATAGAGAAGCTCTGTGACGCGGCGACAATGGAGTCCCCTAGTCGGGCTTCCCGATGGCCAACTTTCCGTGAACGATCTTTCCTTTTTCCTGCCTTGCGCCGCCGGCGTCGAGGAATTCCTCGCTCAAGAGGTGCACGCCCTCACGGGCCGCGCCGGGCAAGACCTGCTCACGCTGCGCGGCGGCGTGCGGGTGCGTGCCGACTGGCGCGATGCCCTGAAGCTCAACCTGCACAGCCGCCTCGCGCAGCGCGTGCTGGTCGAGCTGGCCCATGCGCCTTACCGCAACGAGAACGACCTGTACGCCATCGCGAGCGGCGTGGCCTGGGAGATCTGGTTCACACCGAAGCAGACCTTCAAGATCGAGACCACCGCCCAGCACAGCCCGCTGCAGAGCCTGAACTTCGCCACCCTGCGCATCAAGGACGCGATTGCCGACCGCTTCCGCGCCAAGGCCAACGGCGTGCGCCCCAGCATCGAGACCCAGTGGCCCGATACCCGCGTGTTCGCCCACCTGACCACCGAACACTGCACGCTCTACATCGACACCTCGGGCGAGCCGCTCTTCAAGCGCGGCTGGCGCCAGGACAAGGGCGACGCCCCGCTGAAGGAAACCCTGGCCGCCGCCATGCTGGCCGCCAGCGGCTGGTGGAACCCCGAGACCGGCACCGTGTCGGAGCAGCCGCTGTACGACCCCTGCTGCGGCAGCGGCACCATCCCAATCGAGGCGGCGCAGATCGCGCGCGGCATCGCGGCCGGATCGCTCAGGCGCTTCGGTTTCGAGAAGCTGCTGCCGTTCCAGGCGCACGTGTGGGACGCGATCAAGAAAGAAGCCGCACTGGCCGTGAAGCCGGGCAGCGTCGCGATCTTCGGCTCGGACGTGTCGCACCGCATGGTCGACTTTGCCGAGCGCAACGCGGAGCGCGCCGGCGTCTCCGATGCCATCGAGTTCCGCGGCGGTGATGCGCTGCAGCGCATGCCGCCGGCCGAGGGCGGTGTGGTCATGCTCAATCCGCCCTATGGCGAGCGGATCGAGGTCGGCGGCGTGGCGGGTACGGGACGCGCCGGCGCGCGCGAATCCGCGCAGACCGAAGAGGGCGATGGCAGCGAGTTCTTCCCCCAACTGGCCACCCACTGGAAGAAGAACTATGCGGGGTGGACAGCCTGGGTCCTCACGCCGGACTTGAAGCTGCCCAAGCAGATGCGCCTGAAGGAATCGCGGCGCGTGCCGATGTGGAACGGGCCTATCGAGTGCCGGCTGTTCCGCTTCGACATGGTCGCAGGCTCCGCGCGAAAGTAAGACAGTCGTTCAGGGCGGCACTCCCGCCGACGGTGGGCTCTGTTTCGCGAATGTCCTCCGGCCTGCGGCCTCCCCCTTGATTTCGCGAAACAGAGCCCACCATCGGCGCGAGCGCTTCAGAGGGCCGTCGATCAGCTATTTGGCGCCGACGTTGCAGGCCGCGTTCACGGTGCGCGCCGCCAGCTCGGGCGGGGCGCCGGGCAGCGTCATGGGGCGGATGTCGTCGTCCTCGAACTGCTTCACCGCCACGGGCTCGCCGACGAAGTTCGGCTGGCCGAAGTAGGTGGCGCTCACATAGCGCGCGGTGCGCGCTTCGCAATCGACGGTGACCCGGGCTTCGAACGAGCGCAGCTTGAAGCCGTCCTTGCCGGTGAAGTCCTGCGCGAGGCTCATGCGCAGGGTCACGCCGCGGCGCGCGCCGTCGACCTCGATGCGCACCGGGTCGACCTGCACGTAGTTGCCGGTGGCATCGCCGGGCGTGCCGCTCAGGGTCAGCCATTCGGCCCGCGCGAGCGCGCAGGCGAGCAGGGCGAGGCAGAACAGCGGAAGTCGTTTCATAAGGGAGGAGGGAGGCGTGTCCGGAAGTGCGCGCGGTGCGCGCCGCAGCATTGTGGGGCGTCGCGCCCGACCCGCGGCAAACGAGGGGCGCACATGGTGCAACATCGGCGCTCCTCCCTTCGCCGCCATGACCCTTCCAGAAACCGGCCTCGTCGTCATCGACACCAACATCGCGCTCGACCTGCTCGTGTTCGACAACCCCGACTGCCTGCCGCTGGCGGCCGCGCTCGCAGCCGGCGCGCTGCGCTGGATCGCCACTGCGCCGATGCGCACCGAGCTTGCACGGGTGCTCGGCTATCCGCTGATTGCACGGCGGTTGGGCCAGCGGCAGATGGAAGCGGCCGGCGTGCTCGCAGCCTTCGATGCGCGTGTGCATCTTTTGGCTGACACGCCGCCGCGCGCGCCGTGCGTGTGCAAGGACCCCGACGACCAGGTCTTCATCGACCTCGCGGTGGCGCAGCGCGCGTTGCTCATCAGCAAGGACCAGGCGGTGCTGACGATGCGCAAACGTTTGGCTGTGCAGGGTGTCACGGTGCTGCCGGTACTGGCTGCGGCGTAGGCTGGCACCGACGCGCGGAAAACACCGACTTTGCGATGGCGTCGTGCCGCCTTCTAGACAGCCGCTGCCGGCGCGTCTACTGATGCAACGCTCTTCATAGGAGGTGGGTTCCAAGGTTCGCTGTCTAGACAACGCTGGCAGTTGTCTGGCCGGCCCGATGTCGTGCTTGCCGTGCGCGCATACGATTCTTCGTAGTTCGCATAGGGTCTGGCAATTGCATGGCCTAGCCAATATCTTCCGCGGCGCCAACCCGTTCCCTGCGCTCGCCGTCCCGTGCCAGCGCGCCGCGGACCTGTTTGCCTCCGAAGATCACCACTTCATCGCCGTGTCGCCCGCAGCCCCAGAGTCGCAGGCGGTTGTTTCCTGTCAGCCCAAACAAAAAACCATGACGAGTTCCAGCCAACGATCACCGCGCCAATTGCTCCCCGAACTGGAGGTCGATCGCAGCCGCTCGACCGAGCTCGGCTACGAGCCATCGACCGAGGTCGGACTGGTGCGCTGCCTGGAACATGGCTTTCCCACGCCGCTCGCGCGCTGGCATTGCCACGAGGAGTACGAGCTGCACCTGATCGTCGCCACCTCGGGCCAGGCTTTCGTGGGCGACTGGATCGGCGCGTTCGAGCCGGGGCATCTCGTGCTGTGCGGGCCGAAGCTGCCGCACAACTGGATCTCGCTCGACGTTCCGCCCGAAGGCGTGCCGGAGCGCGACCTGGTGATCCAGTTTCTGCACGACCCGATCTTCGAGGCGGCCCAGCGCATTCCCGAACTGCAGGAGGCGGTGCGCATGCTCGAGCGCGCGCGCTACGGCATCGAGTTCTTCGGCATGGCCGCTTCCGCCGAGGCGCACTGGCACCGCGTGAAAGACGCGCGGGGCTTGAAGCGCTTCAGCCTGTTCTGCGATTTCCTGGCCGACCTGGCGCTCTGTACCGACTACCGCCTCTTGTCAGGCATGCAGACCGACGGCGATCACGGCATCGAGGCCATCAACGACGTGGTGACGCGCATCACCAACGAACCTGCAAGGGACGTCAGCGCGGCCGACATCGCGGCCGAGCTCGGCATGAACGCGGGGCGCTTCAGCCGACTTTTCCGGCGCGCCACCGGCCACAGTTTCCTGGGCTATGTGAACGAAGTGCGGATCAACAAGGCGTGCCTCCTGCTGATGCAGAGCGAGCGCTATGTCACCTCTATTTGTTACGAAGTTGGTTTCAATAACGTCTCGAATTTCAACCGCCGGTTTCTCGAGATCAAAGGTGTGACGCCGACCGAATTTCGCAGGCAAAGCCAGCTGCGTTTCGAAGGTGCGGGCAGTTTGGAGAACTAAAGAATTCCGACTGTTTTGCGATCTTTTTACGAATGTTAATTTGTATCGGGATTCGCAAAAACTGTATCGAACACACGACGGATGCGTCCCTACGATCCGCCTGTTCTTTCAGTCACCTTTCAGGAACTTCTCCCATGCAAATCCATCGTCTGACCCAGTTGAGCCGCCAACTTGCCTCGAAGATCAAGATCCGCGGGCAAGGCATGACCGAGTACCTCGTGATCCTGGGCCTGATCGCCATCGCCGCGATCGCCGTGTTCAGCTTCTTCGGCCAGACCATGCGCAACCAGGTGGCCGGCATGGCCAAGGAAGTGGGCGGCCAGTCGGGCGCCACCGAAGTCACGAACGCGCAGACCGCCGCCGGCAAGGCGTCCACCAACGCGCAGGTCAACATGAACATGAGCACCTACACCAAGGGCGGTGCCGAGGCCACGAAGTAAGGCTTTCCTCGACGTTCTTGACGGCCTGATCGACATCGCGTGATGCCTCCAGCCGCCGCTTCGCTCCCCCTGGCCACTGCCTGCGCATCCGCGCGCCGGCGGCGCCAGTCGGGCCAGGCGATCGTGTACCTGGTGGCGATGCTGCCGGTCATCTTCCTGAGCGTGCTGGTGGTCTACAACACCGCCATCGCGGCGCGCGAGAAGATGAAGCTGCAGAACACGGCCGACGCGGCCACCTACAGCGCCAACGTGCTCACGGCGCGCACCCTCAACTACCTGGCCTACACCAACCGCGCGATGGCCGCCAACGAGGCGAGCGTCGCGACGCTGGCGAGCGTGCAGACCTCGATGGCCATGCTCATCACGAGCGCGGCCAACATCCAGGAGGGCCTGGTTGTCGCCGAGGCCATGAAGGGCATACGCAATCTCGAGAAGGCCCGCACGCCGGTGGTGGGACCGCTCTTCCTGCTGCAATGGGCGCTCATCAACGTGCCTCGCGCATATCGCCTGCAGCGCACGGCCGACCGCATCGCCGGCTTCGTCGAGCCTTCGGCCAAGCCGCTGCAGATCGGGGCCGACATCCTCCGCGCGTTCAACCAGGGCATCTCGGCCAGCCAGGCCGTGATGCTGCTGGGCACGACGGCGCAGTTGCCGCAGCTGGTGAAGGATGTCGTCAACTCGAACGACCCCGACGCGTCGGTTCCGCCGGCCGAGACCGCGATCTTCGTCATCAAGTTCGTGGCCGACGTGGGGACCTATCTCAAGAGCTACCACCAGTCGGGCAGCCTCGGTTTCGACGACGAGGAGTTCAACGAGGTGCTGCGCTTCGCGCATGCCGCGCAGGCCACACGCGACGACTGGACCAAGAACCGCCGCTTCCTGCCCAACGTGCTCGGCTGGATCGCCTCGGGCATGTCCGGCGCCCTGCAGGGCATGGTGTCCAGCAGCCCGAATTCGCCCCCGGGCTTCGGCGACATCACCGGCGACATGATGGGCGGGCTGCTCGAGTGGAAGGGCGGCACCGAGTTGGTCGCGACCGAAGGCATCGTGGGCGACGAGACCGGGCGCATCCGCTGGCAGTCGGCCGATTCGATCGAGATCAAGCTGCCCATCGGGGTGCTCTACACCGACCTCATCGGCGGCTGGGACGACATCGTGCGCGGCCGCTTCGGCCTGGGCGCCGGCGCGGCTGCCGCGGGCGGACCCAACTACATGAAGAGCTGGGAAGGCCAGCGCCTCACCCTGCGCAGCTACGCCCGCGAAGGGCGCACCTATGGCGGCCTGAACGGCGAGGTCGGCGACACCGCCTTCATGGAGCGCGAATCCTTCGAGAGGGCCGCGCGCGACCGCAACGGCGAACTCCTGCTGGCCCCGATGGCCGTGCTGGTGTTCAACGCCAAGCTGCACTACAGCCCGCGCACCGACATCGGCACCGTCACCAAGAGCTGGGCGATGCCCCGCTTCACCGAGATCAAGGACCACCCGCCGATGATTGCCAACGAGTCGGACAACTGGCTCGCGGAAAACGGCTTCAAGGGCGCCAACCCGCTCAAGTGGGGCAAGAACACCGACAAGGGCCCGGCCTTCACGCTCGTGGTGCAGAAGGGCGGCGACAAGCTGCGCACCGGCGAGGTCGCCGGCTTCGGCAACTCCGCGGCCGACGGCAAGGCGGGCCTGCGCGACAACTTCCAGGGCCGCGAGATCAAGGCGCTGTCGACCTCGCAGGTCTACTTCCGCCGGCCGCAGGACCGCTGGGCGCGGCGCGACAACGCGGTGGCCGATCCCGCGACGATCGGCAAGTACAACGTGGGCTTCGCCGGCGGCTACATCGAGCACCGCAGCCTGTTCAGCCCCTACTGGCACGTGCACAACGTGGAGCCCTCGCTGTGGGCGCGCGCGATCGCCATGGGCGGCGCGGCCGTCGGCGGCTCGGCCGACGAAGACAACGGCAACTGATGAAGGAAGCCCGCGCATGAACCGCCCGCATCGACGCCCGTCCGGACGCCTGGCGAGCGCGAGCGCTTCCAGAGGCCACGCGATGGTCGAGACGCTGCTCATCGTGAGCTTCGCGGCCGTCACGCTGGGCGCGATCCCGGCCATCGCCGAGTACGGCACCAAGCGCATGCAGACCGTGGCCGCCGCCAAGCTGGTGGCCTGGCAGCGCACCGTGTGGATGCCGGAGGAGCAGGGCATCACCGCCGCGGAAGCCAAGGGCGCGTCGGGCGCCATCAAGAAGACCGATGCGGAGGTCACGCGCGACCTGCGCCGCCACATCTTTCGCGACCGCTCGGCGCCCGGCATTTCCATCCACGCCGCCGACATCGCCGAGTTCGAGCCGATGCTGCCGGCCATCGACCAGCGCACCACGGCGGTCACCGCGTCGAGCACGGCCGCGCCCTTGCCGTCGCTGCTCAACGCGAGCGACGTGGTGTTCGACGGCATCCGGGTGGCGCAGGCCGCGCTCGGGTCCAACGCGATCACCGGGCCGCTGGGCAAGTTCCAGATGGTGAGCAGCGGGTACCTGCGCCACGAGGTGAAGGTGAGCCAGACCTACACCAGGTTCAAGGACGTTCCCGCGCTGGACATGAGCGAGCAGGTCACCATGCTCACCGAAGCCTGGAACGCCGGCGGCACGAACCGCGAGGAATCCAAGATCCAGGGCCTGGTGCCGATGAAGCTTCTGGACGGCGCGTTCTACCAGCAGCTGCGCGGCGGCATGCACCAGACGGCCTACCAGATCAAGCAGGTCTTTCCGGCCTTCGACATGAACAACCTCACCATGGGCTTCACGCCGGGCGATGCGCTCGAGAAGACGCCGCTGGACCGCTTCGAGCGCATCCCGCCCGGCGCCACCGGCGAGACCGGCGGCGACGGCGAGGCGAACGGCGGCAGCGTCAAGGACCACTTCCGCTACTACCGCGCCTTCCCGCCGACCCCCGTGGTCAACACGCTGCCCTGATGAGCCTGCCCGCGCCGTTCCTGCGATGGATGCTCGCCGCCGCATGGCTTTGCCTGTGCCTGTGCGGTGTGGCTGCCGCGGCGCCGCCGCAGCGCGACTGGCCCGCGATCCCATCGCCCGAGGGCGCCAAGACCTTCTGGATCGCCGAGTACATCGAGCAGAACACCATCCCCATGCAGATCCGCGGCATCGAGTCCACCGATTCGATGGAAGTCGTCTCGCGCTTCTACGAAAAGTGGCTGGCCGACAAGACCGGCTACGGCGTGAGCACCCTCGGCCCCATGCGCGTGCTCGGCGCACGGTTCGGCCTGTACCAGGTCACGGTGCAGCTGCGCGCGGTTCCCTCGGGCACGGCGGGCCGGCTGGTGGCGGCGGTGGTCTACGACGAGGTCAAGAGCGAGCAGGCGCTGCGCGAGCGCGCCGAGCGCATCGGCAAGGGCTTCCCGCGCCCGGCCGGCTCGCAGGTGGTCTCGGACACGCTCTCCTTCGACGAGGGCCAGCGCAACCGCACCATCGTCGTCACCAACAACGTGAGCGTGGAGACCAACGCGCTCTACCTGCGCGAACAGATGATCCGCCTGGGCTGGACGCTGATACAGGACCGCACCCTGGAAGGCGGCACACGCTCGTCGCTGGTGTTCCGTCGCAACAGCGAGGAGATGACCGTGGCCATCTCCAAGCGCGACGACGGCTACTTCATCGTCGCCAGCCAGACCACGCCGGAATGAGAGCGACCGCCATGCGTCCATGCCGTCATCGTCCTTCTTCCCGCCGCGCCCAGCGCGGCCAGGTCATCGCCGAATACGTGATCGTCGCCGGCATCCTGGCCGTGATGCTGTTCGCCACCTTCCCGGGCGCCGACCGCTCGGTGGTCGCGCTGCTCATCAAGGCCTTCCGCGATGCCTGGTCGACCTACTCGTACACCCTTTCCTATCCTTTGTAGCCAGGCATGAAATCATCTCCGGGACTCCTCAAGTTCAAGCAAAGCGTCAAACGGCTGTCCCCCCTGATCGGTGCCCTGATGCTGGGCTTGCTGGCCGCGGGCCTGGGCTGGTACTACCTCCGGGCCAGCGAGCGAGAGATCGCCGCGAGCCTCGAGAAGGACGCCGACAGCCAGCGCCGCGACGTGGTCGTGGCGAACCGCGCGCTGTCCGACGGCACCACCGTGCTGCCGAACATGGTGGCCAAGCGCTCGGTGCCCAACGAGTACGTGCACAACGACGCGCTCACGCCCGAGACCTTCGCGCAGTTCGCGGGCCGCCAGCTCTCGGTGCCGGTGGCCGCCGGCAAGCCGCTGCTGGCCTCGTTCTTCTCGGCGCCGCGCAGGGTGTTCGCGCAGGAGATCGAGCAGGGCGTGCGCGCCATCACGATTCCAGTGGACGAGATCAGCTCCATCTCGGGCATGCTGCGCGCCGGCGACCGCATCGACTTCATGTACGTGGTCGAGAAGTCCGCGGCCAACGATCCGTCGGTGGTGATCCCGCTCCTGCAGGACGTGGAGGTGCGCGCCACCGGCCAGATCACCTCGGAGCAGTTCGCCGCGATGAGGAAGCGCTCCGACGTGTCGGCCGACACCGACCCCTACGCGCAGCAGCGCTACTCCACCGTCACCGTGGCGATCCGGCCGCAGGATGCGCAGAAGCTCATCCTGGCGCAGCGCCTCGGAAAGATCATCGCCACGCTGCGCAATCCCGAGGACCGGGCCACCATGACCAGCGGCGTCGATGCGGTCGACCTGGACGCCATCGTGGCCGGCTTCAGGCCGCAGCGTTCGCGTCCGATGGCGGTGGCCAGCGGACCCTCGGGCCCCAGCGTCGAATACATCGTCGGCGGCACCGGCGGCCGCGGTGCACCTCCCCCGCCCGGCCTGGGTGCCGCGCTGCCGACCGGCGCCGCATTGCCGCGCTGAAGTCACGCCGTCCCGAACGTTGCCCCGCGGGGCGCACCCGATTTACCGATATTCAGAAAAGTTCGATGAACCTCAAGCGATGCACCCTGGCAGCGACGGCGCTGTGTCTTGTTTTCCAGGCCGAGGCGCAGGGTCCGTACCCCGGCATGCCGACGGCATCGCCCGTGCCCCTGGGCAGCGTGGCGCCTGCGCCGTCGTTCTCGGCGCCGGGTGCGCCAGCGGCGGCCCGTGCCGAAACTTCGCCGGGCATCCGCCCGCCCGCGCCGCCGCCCTCGCAGGCCTCCATCACCGAGGCCGAGCTGCAGCGCATCGCTGCGCGCGCCACCGTGCTGCAGCGGCTGCCCGAGCTGCTCACGATCTATGTCGGGCAGATGGTGCTGGTCAAGATGCCGGGCGTGTCGCGCGTGGCCATCGGCAACGGCAAGGTGCTGGAGGCCCGCGTGCTCGACGGCGCGAACATGCTCATCACCGCGCAGGATGCGGGCGACAGCACGCTGCATGTCTGGGACAAGAACGGCACCGTGCGCAAGCTCAAGGTGCGCGTGAACGTGGTGGACCTGGACCGCATCGCCGACGAGTTGCGCGAGATCACGCACGGCATCTCGGGCGTGAACATCCGCCGCATCGGCGAACGCATCATCATGGACGGCAACAGCCTCGACCCGGCCGCGGTGGAGCGCCTGAACACCGTGGCCCAGCTCTATGCACCCGCGGTGGTGTCGCTGGCCACGGCCGACCGCATCCGCGTGGACCGCATGGTGGACATCCAGGTGCGCATCGTCGAGTTCAGCAAGACCGCGCTCGACGACCTGGGCGTGCGCTGGCAGAGCTCGGGCGACGGCTTCAATTTCGGCCTGTTCTCGGACATCGCCTCCAGCGGCAGCTACCGCATCCTGCCCGACGGCTCGGCCTTCAACACCTCCACGCCGCAGGGCACGGCGCTGCTGGGCCAGAACCGGCGCATGCCCGAGGCCTACTTCGGCATCGGCCTGAGCCTGACCTCGCGCATCAACCTGCTGGTGCAGCGCGGCAACGCCTTCCTGCTCGCCTCGCCGAACCTCTCCACGCGCAGCGGCGGCGAGGCCAAGTTCCTGGCCGGCGGCGAGATCCCGCTGCCCGCGCTCAGCACGCAGGGCGCGGGCTCGGTGGAGTTCAAGCCCTATGGCGTGCGCCTCAACATCAAGCCCATCGCCGACGGCGAAGGCAATGTGTCGGGCAGCATCCTCACCGAGGTGAGCAGCATCGACCGCAGCGTGGCGGTGCAGGGCATCCCGGGCCTCCTGATCCGGCGCACCGACACCGAGTTCAACGTGAAGGCCGGCGAGACCATCGTGCTGTCGGGGCTCCTCAGCCGCGAATCGACGCGCTCCAGCGACGGCGTGCCGGGCCTGCGCAAGGCGCCGATCATCGGACGCGCCTTCCGTGCCGACAACGACACCGACAAGGAACAGGAAGTGGTGGTGTTCATCACGCCGCGCGTGGTCGGCCCGGCGGACAGCCGGCAGCGCATCGAGCGCTCGCGCCAGCTCGAGCAGGACGTGGGCAGCAACTTCGGCCGGCTGACCGAGGACAAGTCGGACCCGGACGGCACGCGCCCGCCCGCCGCCGCCTCGGACATCGGCGGCATCCCGGCCGGCACGCCCGGCCAGCCCGTCGCTCCCTGAGACACAGCCGCCATGCACAAGGTCTTCGTCAATTCCCCGCAGCAGGTCGTGCGCGAGGTCCCGATCGACGTCGCTGAACTCCAGGTCGGCAAGGATGCGGGCAACCACATCGTGCTGTCGGGCTGGAACGTCGCCAAGCTGCACGCGCAGTTCGTGCTGCACGACGAGGAGGTGTTCGTGCAGGACCTGGGCAGCCTCTTCGGCACCTGGGTCGACGGCAACCGCGTGACGCGCTTCGGCCCGATGAAGGGCGGCGAGGAAATCATCATCGGCGGCCACACGCTGGTGGTGTCGCTCGATACGGCGCTCAGGCCCGCGGGCATCGATCCGCAGGAGGCGGCCGAAGCGGCGCAGTACGCCGAGGCCGCGCTCACCATCGAGGATCCGCTCCTGCAATGGCGCCGCTCGCTGCACCGCACGCTGCTGCAGCAACTGGACAACCGCCGCATCGACACCGCGCAGATGAAGGACGAGGAGCTGCGCTCCAACATCCGCGCGCTCATCAGCGAAATCATCCGCGACACGCGCGACATGCCGCCCGAGCTGGACCGTGCGCTCCTGAGCCAGCAACTGCTGGACGAAGCCATCGGCCTCGGCCCGCTCGAGGTGCTGCTGAAAGACGAGAGCGTGACCGAAGTGATGGTCAACCGCTTCGACGAGATCTGGATCGAGCGCGCGGGCCGGCTGGAGCGCACCAACGTCGCCTTCACCAGCAACATCGCGGTGCTCGGCGCCATCGAGCGCATCGTGACGCCGCTGGGCCGGCGCATCGACGAGAGCTCGCCGATGGTGGACGCGCGCCTCAAAGACGGCTCGCGCGTGAACGCGATCATTCCGCCGCTCGCGCTGCGCGGGCCCAGCGTCACGATCCGGAAGTTCCCGAAGAACCGCATGGGCCACGAGGGAATGATCCGCACCGGCTCCATCACTGCGCAGATGGTGGAGTTCATGCGGATCGCGGTGGAAGAGAAGCTCAACATCATCGTCTCGGGCGGTACGGGCACCGGCAAGACGACGCTCCTGAACATGGTGTCGAACTTCATTCCGCCCAACGAACGCATCGTGACCATCGAGGACGCGGCCGAGCTCTCGCTGGGGCAGCCCAACCTGGTGTCGCTCGAATCGCGGCCCGCCAACATCGAAGGCAAGGGCGCCATCGCGATCCGCGACCTGGTGCGCAACTCGCTGCGGATGCGGCCCGACCGCATCGTGGTGGGCGAGTGCCGCGGCGGCGAGGCGCTGGACATGCTGCAGGCCATGAACACCGGCCACGACGGCTCGCTCACCACGCTGCACAGCAACTCGCCGCGCGATGCGATGTCGCGGCTGGAGGTGCTGGTGACCATGGCGGGCATGAACATCCCGGTGGCGGCGATCCGCGAGCAGATCGCCTCGGCGGTCGATTTGATCGTGCAGCTCACGCGCTTTCCGTGCGGCAGCCGCAAGGTCACGCAGATCACCGAGATCACCGGGTTTGCCGACGGCATGATCCAGATGCAGGACGTGTACGCCTTCCGAAAGACCGGCGTGGACGACACCTTCAAGACCGTCGGCCACTTCACCGCCGCGGGCACCGTGCCCGAGTTCTTCACGCGCCTGCAGGAGCACGGCCTGAAGCTCGATCTCGAATACCTCTTCGGGGAGACCGTGCCATGAAGGGAATGATCCTCCTGGCCTCCGTGCTCTGCGGCATGGGCTTCATCACGCTGTGCGGCTACCTGCTGCTGCAGCGCTCGCCGGAACTGGTCGGCAAGATGATGTCCAAGCTGCAGGCGAGCGGCCGCCGCACGCTGAACCTGTCGGAATTCCAGGCGCAGCACGCGGTGGCGTTCGCCTCGGGCCACGCCTTCCTGGTGGCGCTGTGCGGCGCGATCGGCTGGCTCATCTCGGGCAACCTGATCGGCGGCGTGGTGGCGGCGGTGGTGCTCTATCTGCTGCCCGCGCGCTGGTTCGCATGGCAGCGCAAGAAGCGCCGCCAGCAGATCGAGTCGGAGCTGCCCGATGCGCTGCTCTTCATTGCCAGCGCGCTGCGCGCCGGCAGTGCGCTATCGGTGGCCATCCAGGTGCTGGTGCGCGACCAGGTCGGGCCGCTCGGCCAGGAGTTCGGCCTGGTGCTCAAGGAGCAGCGCCTGGGCGTGAGCTTCGACGATGCGATCCAGAAGATGTCGCAGCGCCTGGGCATTCCCGACTTCGTGCTGGTGGTGGTGGCGCTGCGCGTATCGAAGGAAGTGGGTGGCAATCTCTCGGAGCCGCTGCAGGTGCTGGCCGAGACGCTGCGCCGCAAGGCGATTCTCGAAGGGCGCATCAAGGCGCTGACGGCGCAGGGTCGCATCCAGGGGCTGGTGATGACGCTCTTTCCGCTGCTGCTGATGGGCGTGCTCTACCTGATGCAGCCGACCATGGGCCTCCTGTTCTCCACGACGATCGGCTGGGTCGTGCTGACCGTGATCGCCATCATGCTGATGCTGGGCTACGCGATGATCCGCAAGATCGTGGCGATCGACATCTGAAGATCCGGGATTGCCATGCGCTCGCTGATCCTCCTGGCCATCATCTTCCTGTGCGCGACCACGGGCGTGATCCTGCTGCTCTACATGATCTCGCTGATCCGCAAGGCCAGGCCTTCGGAGCGCACGCACATGGACCCGCTGCCGCGCATGCTGCGGCTGGTGTGGCCGGTGGTGAACATCCTGCAGTTCCATGTGTCGGAGATCGCGCCCACCTCGATGCTGGTCAAGCGCAAGCGCCAGTTGCAGCTCGCGGGGCTGGAGTTCGTGCTCAAGGCCGAGGAGTTCATCGCGGTGCAGTGCGTGTCGATGCTCATCGTCGCCGCGCTCGGCCTCTGGACCGCCGGCCTGCTCGACGCGATGGCGGGCACCAAGGTGTGGGTCACGCTGGCGTCCTGCGTGACGGGGTGGCTCTATCCGGTGATGTGGATGCGCGACCGCCGCAAGCGCCGCGAGAAGGACATCCTGCGCACGCTGCCCGGCTACCTGGACATGATCACGCTGTGCTGCCAGGCGGGCCTGAGCCTTACCGGCGCGATCGCGCAGGCGGTGCAGAAGGGCCCGGGCGGCGCGCTCGGCCAGGAGTTCGACCGGATGATGCGCGAGATGCGCACCGGCGCGAGCCGCATGGACGCGCTCAACGCGCTGGCCGATCGCCTCGACAACAAGCACATCAAGAGCCTGGTGTCGAACCTCACGCAGGCCGAGTCGCTGGGCGCGAGCCTGGCCGACACGCTCTCGGCCATTTCGGACCAGCGCCGCACCGAGCGCTTCCAGATGGCCGAGAAGCTCGCGATGGAGGCGCCCGTGAAGATGATCGGGCCGCTGGTGATCTTCATCTTCCCGGTGACCTTCATCATCATCTTCTTCCCGCTGGTGATGCAGTTCCTCGAAACCCAGAACCACTGACACCATCGATGCGCATCGTCTCCCTCCGCTCCCCCCAGGCCCAGCCCTTCGGTCCCGTGCGCGTGGCCGAGCGCGGCTGGGACCGCACGCGCGGGCTGCTCGGTCGGCCGCGCCTGGCCGCGAGCGAGGGCCTCCTGATCATGCGCTGCAGCTCGGTGCACACGGTGGGCATGCGCTATCCGATCGATGTCGTCTTCCTCGACCGGCACGGCGGCATCGCGCGCGTGGTCGAGAGCCTGCGCCCGATGCGGATCGCCATGTGCCTGGGCGCGGCCAACGTGCTCGAGCTGGCCGCTGGCCAGGCCAGGCGGCTCGCGCTGCGTCCGGGGTTGAAGTTGTCGGGCTGGTAACCACACACAGAGGAGAACAGCAATGCATTCCACTCTTCGAAAGAATCAGAAGCGCCGCCTTGCATGGCCACGGCGCGGCCAGCGCGGCGTCTCCATGACTGAGACCATGATCGCGCTGCCGGTGCTGATCCTGTTCGTGATGTGCGTGGTGCAGTTCGGCCTCATCTACCGCGCGCGCCTCACGCTGGAATACGCCGCGCACGAAGCGGCACGCGCGGGCTCGCTCAACAACGGCATGCCGCTGCCCTTCATCTTCCGCATCGGCAACTCGACCACACCTGGCCTGAGCACGCTCAACAGCGCGGCGCTGGAGCTCACCACCAACGCGCTCACGCGCGGCAGCGTGTGGCAGGGGCTGGTGAAGGGGATGATGCCGCTCAACGTGCGGGAGGCCAGCGTGGGCGGCATGTTCAAGGGCTGGATCGACACCAACACCGACCTGATCGAGTCGGCCTGCATCGAGTACCTGAACCCGACGCAGACCACCTTCATCGACTGGGCGTTCATCGAGAACTTCGGCGAGAACCGCTGGATCATGCAGATCCCCAACGACACCATGCGTTACCGCAAGCCGCTGCCCTACGACTTCAAGGCCAAGGCCATGAGCACCACCGTGGGCATCGGCGATCCGCTGCCGCCCGACGCGGAGCTGCGCGGCAACGTGTCGAACAAGACGCTGGGCGAATCCAGCGTGCTGCACCTGCGCGTGCACTACGGCTACCGCCTGGGGATTCCGGTGGCCAACAAGATCATCCTCACCGCGCTCAAGGGCTACCAGTTCGTGGGCGAGGCCTGGTTCAAGCTCATGTCCACCGACGGCGCCACCGCGCCGGGCACCGATTTCCGCCTCAACCAGCTCGATGCGTACTACATCGCCAACGGCAAGATCCCGCTGAGCGCCGACGGCGTGGTGGGCATGGAATCGCCGATGTACTGGCACCCGTTCTATTCGTTCGGCCCCAGGAGCGACCGCAGCATCGACCTGCAGTGGGACCCGGCGTGGAGCAACAATACGGGCATCAACGTGCTCGAGAAGCCGCAGGACGCCATGACCAACATCTTTGCCTTCGTGCGCAACAACAGCACCGAGTGGGCTTCGCAGCTCCTGGCCCGCGGCGTCGACGCGCTGGCCGACAAGGTGGGCGACGGCAACTCCTTCTGCCCGGCCATCTGGGACGCCTCGGTCAAGGGGCAGCTCGACAAGGTGCCGAACCCGGGCAAAGCGCCCTGATGCGCGAGGCGGCGGACGCATCGCATGCCGTGCGCGGCGGGAGCGCAGCACGCGCTGCGCGCGACGCGAGCGCCGGTGCGCTGGCGCTCTCTGCATCGACCATCTTCGTCTCGGCCTTCCTGCTGTTCCTGGTGCAGCCGCTGATCGCGCGGCAGATCCTGCCGTGGTTCGGCGGTTCGGCGGCAGTGTGGACGCTGTGCCTGGTCTTCTTCCAGGTCGTGCTGCTCGTCGGGTATTTCTATGCCGACTGGCTCTCGCGCCGGCCGCTGCGCATGCAGGCCGTCGTGCATGCGCTCCTCCTGCTCGCGGCCTGCGCGATGCTGCCGGTGATTCCCGATGCGGCATGGAAGCCGACCGGGCAGGGCGACCCGTCGGCGGGTGTGCTCGCGGTGCTGGCGGCCACCATCGGGTTGCCGTACCTCGCGGTGTGCACCACCGGGCCACTGGTGCAGAGCTGGGTCGCGCGGCTGCATGCGGGCGATGCGCCGCGGCAGGCGAAGGTCTACCGGCTGTTCGCGCTGTCGAACCTCGCGGCGCTGGCTGCGCTCGTGGTGTATCCCTTCGTGCTGGAGCCGGTGTTCGCGCTGCGTGCGCAGGCCGTGGCGTGGTCGGTGGGCTTCGGGGTGTTCGCGGTGCTGGCGATCGTGTCGGTGGTGGCTGTGGGGAAAGCGCGACCGACGCAGACCAGCGCCGAAACGGCCGCAACCACTGCGGCGCCAGCAGCGCCGCTGTCGTGGTCCGACCAGTTGCTGTGGCTGGTGCTGGCCGCGCTGGGCACGGTCGCGCTGCTGGCGGTGTCGGCCTTCATCACGCAGGACATCGCCTCGGTGCCGATGTTGTGGATCGTGCCGCTCGCGCTCTACCTGCTGAGCTTCGTGCTGTGCTTCGACAGCGACTTCTGGTACCGGCGCTGGCTCTTCTGGCCCGCGGTGCTGCTGCTCACGCCGGTGATGGGCTGGTACCTGAACACGCCGCAGCGTTCGCTGCCGATCGCCGCGGCCATCGGCCTCTACAGCGCCGGCCTCTTCGCGATCTGCATGTTCGCGAACGGCGAACTCGCACGCGCGCGGCCCGGGCCCGAGCGTCTCACGCGCTTCTACCTGCTGCTGGCGCTGGGCGGCGCGGTGGGCGGCATCTTCGCGGGCGTGGTCGCGCCGCATTTCTTCAACGGCTACTGGGAGTTGCCGATGAGCCTGGCGGTGCCGGGGCTGATCGTGCTGTGGCTCACGCGCGGTCGCCAGCAATGGGTGTGGGCGGTGTTCGCGTTCGCCGTCGTGGTGGGCTTCGCGGCGTTCCTGCGGATGGACGCGGTGGCCGTGTCGCTCAATGTGTTGTATGCGACGGTGAGCGCGCTGGCGCTCTTCGCGGTGGGCTACACCGCATGGCGGGCGCGCTCATGGCCGGCGGCCGCGGGGCTGGCCGGTGCGCTGGCTTCGGTGGCCGTGGTCTGGCTCTCGGTCTACAGCGTGCTCGAAGCCGACAACCGCACGATGCTGCGCGTGCGCAACTTCTACGGCGCGCTGCGCGTGGAGCAGTTCGGCATTCCGGGCGCGCTGACTGCGTCGCGCCGCTTGATGCATGGCGTGATCTCGCATGGCGAGCAACTGCAGGGCGCGGTGCAGCGGCGCCTGCCGAGCACCTACTACGGGCCGAAATCGGGTGCCGGGCTCGCCTTGCTCACGAACCGCGCCGAGACGCAGCGCGTGGGCGTGATCGGCCTGGGCGTGGGCACGCTCGCGGCCTACGGGCGCGCCGGCGACACGGTGCGCTTCTACGAGATCAATCCGCGGGTGACGGCGGCGGCGCGCTCGCATTTCACCTACCTTGCCGATTCGCCCGCGACGGTCGAGGTCGCGCAGGGCGATGCGCGCCTGCTGATGCAGCAGGAGCTCGATGCGCACGGTTCGCAGCGCTTCGACACGATCGTGGTCGACGCCTTCTCGGGCGATGCGATCCCGATGCACCTGATGACGCGCGAGGCGCTGGCGCTCTACGACAAGCACCTGCTGTCCACAGGCGTGATCGCCTTCCACATCAGCAACCGGCACCTGCTGCTCGCGCCGGTGGTCAAGCGCCTGGCCGAGGATGCAGGCATGCAGGCGTTGCGCGTGCATTTCGAGCCTGTGCCCAACAACCTCACGCTCGAGCATTCGTCGGAGTACGTGCTGCTCACGCGCGATGCGCGCTTCCTGCAGGACCCCGTGATCCGCGAGCGCGGCGAGGCCATCGATGCAACAGGCGTGACGACCTGGACGGACGACCACAGCAACCTGCTGGCTGCTTTGCGATGGACGACGAAGCCCTGAGCTAAAAGTCAGGCCGCCGCGTCGTGCCAGCGCCCGAGCAGCCGTGCCACCGCGCGCACGCGCTGCGTGTCGCGCCCCCAGCGTCGGCTGGCGGGCAGCTTGCGCGCCCACTTCATGCGGCGCGCCGCGTTCGCGATGCGCTCGCGCACTTCTTCGTTCACCGTGGCGAGCGCGGCATGCCAATGCTGGCCAGCCGCCTGCGGCGCGGCGGCCTCCAGCATCATGGCCGTCGAGTGCAGGTAGCTGAGCCAGTCACGCGCCTGGCATTCGGCGAGCGTCATGACTTCGGCGGGGTCGTCCTCGAAATCGATGTAGCCGATCACGCCATCGGGGCACTGCACGAGGTTGCGGTCGAAGGCCTGGCTCAGGTGCTGGCCGCGCACATGCACGGCCGCGATGGCGGCAAGACCTTCACGCCACACGGCGAGCAGCGCGGCAGGGCCGGCTGCGGCGGCCTGGTCCAGGCGCTCCTGCAGCACGACGGTGGCGCGGCCGCTTTCGCCGAGGTCGGAGATCAACAGGCCGTCGGGCTGCTGTGCAAGCACGGTCGGTACGCGCAGGCCCGCGGCGGCGAGTTGCTTCAGGCGCCGCGCCTCGGTGGCGATGGCGGCTTCGCCGCCCGGATTGGGCACCGGCTTGATGATGTCCAGCCGCGCCATCCGCGCGACCGCCGCCATCACGCGGTAGCCCCATTTGCCGTGGCGCGGTCCGGCTTTCTTGAGCCAGACGCGCTCGCTGCCGAGGCGGTGGCTGGCCACGTTCTTCTCCTGCTTGGGCAGTGTGATGCGCAGGAACTCGGCGTAGTCGCCGGGCGCCGGCGGGTTGGGCTGCGCGTCGAGTGGCGCGGGCGCCGAAGCGACGCCCTTGGCGCTGTGCAGGCGCGTCGAAGCGCCTCGTCTCAGTGGATTCATGCGGCCATTGCAAAGCCCGGCACCAAGCCCTGCGGGCCCTGCGTCACAGGCTGGAAACTCTCTGCACTGGCCAGCGGCCAGTAGGTACGGAAGACATTGTGCTGCGCGTCGAGCGGCCCGAGCAGCGCGCCCGGCTGCACCTGCATCACCAGGTTGCTCAACAGGCGCACCTCGGTGTCGGAGATGCGGCGCACGATGTGGTGCGCGGTGATCTGCTGCGGATGGTCCAGGCCCGCGGCCTGCACCAGCTCCTGCAGCGCATGCAGCGTGCTGCGGTGGAAGTTGCGCACCCGGTCGGCCTTGGTGGGCACCACCAGTGCCTGCTGGCGCAGCGGGTCCTGCGTGGTCACGCCGGTGGGGCAGTGGCCGGTGTGGCAGCTCTGCGCCTGGATGCAGCCCAGCGCCATCATGAAACCGCGCGCCGCATTGCACCAGTCGGCGCCCAGCGCCATCATGCGGGCCACGTCGAAGGCGGTGATCACCTTGGCCGCGCAGCCGATCTTGATGCGGTGGCGCAGGTTCACGCCGATCAGCGTGTTGTGCACGAGCAGGAGGCCTTCTTGCAGCGGCGCACCCACGTGGTCGCTGAACTCGACCGGTGCCGCGCCCGTGCCGCCCTCGGCGCCGTCGACCACGATGAAGTCGGGCGTGATGCCGGTCGCCTGCATCGCCTTGACGATGCCGAACCATTCCCACGGATGGCCGAGGCAGAACTTGAAACCCGTCGGCTTGCCGCCCGAGAGCTCGCGCAGCTTCGCCACGAAATGCATCATCTCCGTCGGCGTGGAGAACGCGCTGTGCGACGCGGGCGAGATGCAGTCCACGCCCACCGGCACACCGCGCGCAGCCGCGATCTCCGGTGTGACCTTGGGCGCAGGCAGCACGCCGCCGTGGCCCGGCTTGGCGCCCTGGCTCAGCTTGATCTCGATCATCTTCACCTGCGGATCGCGCGCATTGGCGGTGAAGCGCTCGGCGTTGAAGGTGCCGTCGTCGTTGCGGCAGCCGAAGTAGCCCGAGCCGATTTCCCAGATCAGGTCGCCGCCATGCACCCGGTGGTGCTGCGAGATCGAGCCCTCGCCGGTGTCGTGCGCGAAGCCGCCCATCTTGGCGCCCTGGTTGAGCGCGAGGATGGCGTTGGCCGACAGCGCGCCGAAGCTCATCGCGGAGATATTGAAGACACTGGCGCTGTACGGCTGTGTGCAGACCTGTGCCGGATTTGCATCGGCTGGCTGCGGCGTACCGCCGATCACGATGCGGAAGTCGTGGTTCGCGAGCTTGGTCGGCTGCATCGAGTGGTTGATCCACTCGTAGCCCGCGATGGTCACGTTCAGCTGCGTGCCGAAGGGGCGGTTGTCGGGGTCGCCCTTGGCGCGCTGGTAGACCAGCGAGCGCTGCGCGCGCGAGAAGGGGGCCGCTTCGGAGTCGCTTTCGATGAAGTACTGGCGCATTTCGGGCCGGATGAACTCCAGCAGAAAGCGCAGGTGGCCGATGACCGGGTAGTTGCGCAGGATCGCGTGCCGCGCCTGCCGCAGGTCGTGGATGCCGGTACCTGAAAGTACCGCGAACACCGCCACGCCGATCCACGCGAGCCACAGATGCGGCGACACCAGCACGAAGGCCAGGCAGGCGACCAGGCCGACCACGCACAAGGCAAAGGCGCTGTAGCGCGCCGGAAACGGAATAATCGTGGGCATAGAAATAGATGACTCCGGGAGCCTGCTGCATCATAGAGGGCTGCCCCGAACCTGCCATGACGACTTCTCCCGATACCCCACAGACCCCCACCCCGCCCGCCCAGGAGCCCCTCGGCCCCGACGATTTCGACGCCCTCGACACCGCGCTGGACGCCATGCGCGAGCACGACGAGGAAATCCCCCAGTGGGAGTTCTGCGAGGGCTTCATGGCCGCGCTGATCTGCACCCGCCGGCCCATCGAGCCCACCGAATACTGGCCCGTGCTGCTGGGCGACAACTTCGTGCCGGCCCAGCACATGGAATTCGTCTGGAACTGGAAGCGCCGCTGGCGCGAGATCGAGGAAGGCCTGGACGCCCCCGTCGAAACGCTCGACGACGAACGCAGCTGGCAGCCCGAGGTGCTCGACACCCGCGGCGCCATCGCTTCGCTTCCCGAGGAAGAGCGCCCCGAAGTGGCCGGCGAGGAGATTCCCTCGTTCGCCCAGGTCTGGGCGCTCGGCTTCATGTACGCGGTCGAGAACTGGCCCGAGGACTGGGCCACCCCGCGCGACAAGGACGCCGCGCAGATGCTCGACGACGCGCTCGACAACATCGTCGCGCTCACCGAAGACGACACCGCCAAGCCCACGCTCTCGATGTACAGCGACGACGCGCCGCCCAGCGTGAGCCAGCAGCGGCTGGACGACTTCGGCGCCGCCATCTGGGCGGTGTACGACCTGCGCCAGCTCTGGAAGAGCCTGGGGCCGAAGGTCGAGACGATCCGCAAGGAAGCCACGCCGGGCCGCAACGATCCGTGCCCCTGCGGCAGCGGCAAGAAGTACAAGAAGTGCCACGGTGCCGCCTAGCACCGGTCCGGAGAGCGCCGCGCCGCTGACGCCGCGCGCGGCCTGGGTGATGGTCCTGGCGCTGTGCGCCGGGGTCGCGCTCAGCCAGGCGTTCCGCACGGTCGGCGCCATCATGGCGAGCCCGCTGCAGACCGACTTCAAGCTCTCCGCCCAGGCCCTCGGGATTTTCTCGGGGGCTTTTCATTTCGCCTTCGGCGCGATGCAGCTCTTCATGGGCATCGGCATCGACCTGCACGGCGTGCGCCGCACGGTGCTCGTGGCTTTTCCGATCGCCATCGCGGGCGCGTTGCTGTCGGCGGTGTCGTCCAGCTACCTGGTGCTGGTTGCGGGGCAGGCGTTGATCGGCGTCGGCTGCGCGCCGGCCTTTCTGGTGTGCACCGTGTTCATCGCGCGGCACTTTCCGGCGGCGCGCTTCGCCACCGTGTCGGGCATGGTGCTGGCCATCGGCGGCATCGGCATGCTGGCCACCGGCACGCCGCTCGCGTGGCTGGTCGAGGCGTATTCGTGGCGCGCGGGGTTCCTCGTGCTGGCCGTTGCCGCGGCGCTCGCCTGGCTCGCGATCTGGTACTGGGTGCACGAGCCCGCATCGGCCGTGCCGCAGGTGAAGGAGTCGATCCCCGAGGCGATCCGCCAGTTCGGCGCGCTGTTCGCGATGCCGCACACGCTGGGTATCATGGTGCTCGGCGCGGTCACGTATGCGGCCTTCATTTCGCTGCGGGGCCTCTGGCTCGGGCCGCTGATGATGGAGCGCCACGGCTACTCGCTCGTGCAGAGCGGCAACGTCGCACTGGCGGTGTCGGTGATCTCGCTCGTCGGCGCGCCGCTCTTCGGGCGGCTGGACCGCGACGGCGCCGCGCGCCGCCGCTGGATCGTGATCTGCGGATTGATCTACGCCGCGCTCTTCGCGCTCATCGCGGTGCTGCACTCGGCGTGGCTCGACATCTTCGGCATGGTGCTGATCGGCGTGCTCTCGGGCTTCATCGTGTGGCAGTACGCCGACGTGCGCGTGGCCTATCCGGTCACGCTCACCGGGCGCGCGATGGCCGTCTTCACGATGGCGATGTTCCTCGGCGTTGCGCTGATGCAGTGGGGCACGGGTGTCGCGGCGTCCATTGCCGCGGCGCATGGGGGCGACCCGCTCACGGCCGTGCTGGCCACCATCGCCACCTTGCTGGTGTTGGGCATCGCGGCCTTCGCGTGGTTGCCCGCACCGAAGGCCGTGGCGTCTTGATCGTGAAACACCGAGGAACCGGCTTTGCCGGGCCTCAGGTGTTGCCCCCGGTAGGGGGTAGGAGAAGCGACACGCAGTGCGCGTAGCCTGGGGGAGAGCCCTTGTTTCTCAGATCTTGAAGGCGCGCTGAATATCGGGCCGCACGAGGTCGGCGTACTCGCGGTGCTTGCGGATGTAGCCCGCGATGAATTGGCACACCGGAATCACATGCAGCCCCTTCGTGCGCGCCTCGCCGAGCACGTGCTTCGCAATGCCCGAGCCCACGCCCTTGCCTTCGAATTCGGGCAGCACCTCGGTGTGCGTGAACATGATCGCGTCGGTCAGCAGGTTGTATTCGGCGTAGCCCGCGAGCTGGCCGTCGATGGCGGCTTCGTAGCGGTGGGCCGCTTCGTTGGAGGTGAAGACGATGTCGTTGCTCATGAGGGTTGGCTCGAAAGAAATTTGGAAAGATTGCCGGCGGCGGTGGCGCGCACCTTGTTGCGCAGCATCGGCGTCCAGCCCAGCAAGAGGCCCGGCGTGCCGAGCGCCTGGCGCGACCAGGTCCAGAACGGGAAGGTGTCACGGTGCGTGGCGATCAGCCCCTCGGGCGTGAAGGTGAAGCGCGCGTCGATGCTGTTGTCCACCAGCCGGCCGGTGGCGCTGAAGCGGTAGTGCGCGTCCCAGTGGGCGCTGCCGGTGGTGTCGTCGGCCTGCACGTCGCGGAAGGTCATGCGCCACACGTCCGCGCCCTTGGCCTTGGTGGCGGTGGCCAGCATGCGCCACATGCCGCCCACCTCGCGCCGCCCGCGCAGGGAAAAGGCCTCGTCGTCGAACACCGCATCGGGCGCGTAGCAGGCCTCCATGGTGGCAGCGTCGAGCTTGGCGAAGGCGCTGTAGAAGCGCTCGATGGTCTGGGCATTGGTGGCTGCTGTCATGAGGCCTCTTGGAGTTATCGGTGGGGGGACTGTCAGATCGACGCCGGGATGTTGCGCGCGAGGAAATCATAGACCGCGCGGATGCGCCGGTCGGTGCGGATCTCCCGGTGCACCGCGAGCCACACCGGCAGCGAAGGGATCTTGAGTTGCGGCAGCACGCGCTGCACCTGGCTGTCGGTGCGCGCGAGCGATTCGCTCACGAAGCCGATGCCCATGCCCTGGCGCAGCGCCTCCCAGTAGGCGCCCATGTCGTCGGTGCGAAAACAGAAGTCCTCGCGCTGCAGCGGCGTGCCCAGCTGCGCGGACATGCGGATGATGGTGTCGATGCGGTCGTAGCCCAGCACGTCGTGCCGCAGCAGCTCGGCCGTCTGGCGCGGCGTGCCGCGGCGGCGCAGGTAGTCGACGTGCGCGAAGGCGCCCAGCGCGAACCGCCCGATGCGCCGCGCCACCACCGTGGCCGTGGTGGGCTGCGTCATGCGGATCGCGATGTCGGCCTCGCGCCGCAGGAGGTTGCTGACCTCGTTGGTCGAGACCAGCTCGACCTGGATCTCCGGCAGCTCCTGCCGCATGCGCACCAGCAACGCCGGCAGCATCTGGCGCGCGGTGGCCTGGCTCGCCGAGATGCGCACCGTGCCCGCGGTGGCGGCATTGGCGCCCGACACGCTGCGCGACAGCGAGACCGCGCCGCTTTCCATGGCCCGCGCCGACTCGGCCAGCCGCGCGGCCATGGCCGTCGGCCGCAGGCCCCGGCCGGTGCGCTCGAACAACACCACGCCCAGTTGGGTTTCGAGCTCGGCGATGTGCCGGCCCAGCGTCGGCTGGCTCGAACCCAGCGCGCGCGACGCAGCCAGCAGGCTGCCGTGGTCGAGCGCGGCGAGGAAGGCGCGCACCAGTCGCCAGTCGAAATCGAGGTTGCTGTCGAGGCCCACGTATTCAGTTCCGCATAGCAGGTATCAAAAGTTGACGCATTGTGAATTGAAAGGCGACTTTCGATAATGCGGGCAATGGACGAACGAAGAAATTTTGTCCGGCTGCTGGGAGGCGGTGTGGTGGTGGCGGCAGGCGCGGTGGCTCTGGCGACCTGGTGGCTGCACTCCGACATCCCGGCGGCCGCGCTCGAGATATGGAACGGCCCCGGCAACGAGCCCGATGCGCGCAAGCGTGCGGTGGCCTACGCGGTCACCGCGCCCACCGCCTACAACTGCCAGCCGTGGCTGGTGGACCTGCGCGAGCCCGAGGCCATCGTTCTCTACTGTGACCGCGAGCGCCTGCTGCCCGAGACCGACCCGTACGGCCGCCAGGCCCTCATCGGCCATGGGGCCTTCATCGAGCTGCTGGTGATGGCGCTGGCGCAGCAGGGCATCCTGGCCAGCGTGCAGCTGTGGCCCCAGGGCGAGCTGCCGAGCGAGCCGCGGCACTGGCCGCACATTCCGGTGGCGCGGCTGCGGCTGTCGAGCGGCGGCGCGCCCGATCCGCTCTTTGCGCAGGTGCTCAGGCGCCGCACGCCGAAGCAGCGTTTCGACACCGGCCGGCCGGTGTCGTCCGACATGCTGCAGGGGCTCACCGCCATCGCGCCCGCGGGCGGCACGGTGCAGGCCGACGGCACGGTCGACATGGCCCGCGTGCGGGTGCTGCGCAAGCTCTGCGCGGCCGCCGCGCGCGTGGAGATCGCTACGCCCGGCACCGCCCTGGAGAACCTGCGGATGCTGCGCGTCGGGCCGCAGGAGATCCTGGAGCACCGCGACGGCTTCTCGCGCAACGATCCGGCGCTGCGCCTGGCGATCGCGCTGGGGCAGTTCGACCGCAACGTGCCCGCGCCGGAGGACAGCGAATCGTTCAAGGAGACCCTCCAGGTGTTCGAGGACCAGGCCCACACGGCCATGGGTTTTGTCTGGCTCAGCACGCGCGGCAACAGCCGCACCGACCAGATCGCCGCAGGCCGCGCCTATGTGCGCCAGCAACTGCGCGCTACCGACCTCGGCGTGGGCCTGCACCCGATGAGCCAGCCGCTGGAGGAATTCGCGGAGATGGCGCCGCACCACGCGGCGGCGCACGACCTGCTGCTGGGCACGGAGCCGCCGCGCAATGCGCGCAGCCCGACGCTGCAGATGATGTGCCGGCTCGGCTACCCGATGTCGCCGGTGCCCGCCGCGCCGCGCCGGGCCATCGGCGATTTCATGATGGCCTGAAGGCGCCGCGGGGCTTACTCGCCCAGCAGTTCCACCAGTGTCTGCAGCGCGTAGTGCACCGTGGCCGCGCGCACCGTGGCGCGGTCGCCGTCGAATCGGCGGCGCTCGGTGCGGATCTGGCCGTCGACCGACCAGCCGAACCACACCGTGCCGACCGGCTTCTCGGGCGTGCCGCCCGTGGGGCCCGCGATGCCGGTCACCGCGATGGCCGCGCGCGACGGGGCCGAGCGCGCGATGGCGCCCACGGCCATGGCGCGGGCCACCGGCTCGCTGACCGCGCCGTGGGCATCGATCAACGCCGCATCGACGCCCAGCACCTCGGTCTTCGCCGCGTTGGAATAGGTGATGAAGCCGCGCTCGAACCATGCGCTGGAGCCGGCCAGCTCGGTGCAGGCCGCGGCGATCAGGCCGCCGGTGCAGCTCTCGGCGGTGGAGAGCAGCCAGCCTTTTTTCAGCAGCCGTTCGGCCACGGCCGCAACGAGCGCGGGGGTGTCCTGGTCGGGGAGCGGCGACAAGGTCGAAGAAGAATCCATGGGGTTCACCATGCGCGCCAGAGCGCAATGACCAGCAGCGTGCAGAAGGCCGCGACCAGGTCGTCGAGGATGATGCCGAAGCCCGCGCGCCACCAGCGCACCTGGGCGGCGTCGCGCTGCTTGAACAGCGCATCGGCCCAGGCGACCGGGCCGGGCTTGGCGGCATCGAAGAAGCGGAACAGGCCGAAGGCGATGGCCTGCGCGAACAGGCCCGCCGGCGTGACGAGCCAGAGCACGATCCAGAAAGCGATGACCTCGTCCCACACGATGGCACCGGGGTCGGCCAGGTTCATGTCGCGCGCCGTCACCGTGCAGGCCCACCAGCCGATGGGGAGCGACGCCAGGATGATCCAGCCGATGGTGGCCGGCGTGAACCACAACTGCATCACCACGAAGGCGACCCAGGCCCAGAGCGTGCCCACGGTGCCCGGCGCAAAACGCGGCAGGCCCGAGCCGAAGCCCAGTGCGATGGCATGCGCCGGGTGCCCGAACAAAAAGCGCAGGGTGGGGCGGCGGATCGAGGGTTGCGGCATGGCGCCGGAAGCGGAGGCGTTGGAAGAAGAAGAAGGGGAAGCGGCTTGCATCAGGCCCGAAGTGTCGCGCATCCGGGCGCCGGTCCATTCGGGCGGTGGATTTTATTTATCAAAGCAATAACTTGTTTAATTGGGTCGCGGCGCCTAGTATCCGGGCTCCTTTCCAGTCTTTCGGGTCCGCCATGCCGCCTGCCGCTTCCTCCTCCGCCGATCCTTCCGCACCTTCCGCGATCTCGCCGCCGGCCAAGGCCGGATGGGGCGAGCTCTTCACCGGCCGCAACGGCTGGCGCGCGCTGGCGCTCACCGGCGGCGTCGCGCTGCACGCGGTCAACGTCCACATCGTGACCACGGTGCTGCCTTCGGTGGTGCGCGAGATCGGCGGGCTCGACTGGTATGCGTGGAGCACCACGCTCTTCGTGGTGGGCTCGATCCTCGGCGCCACGCTGTCGGTGCGGCTGCTCGCGATGCTCGGCCCGCGCGGCGCGTGCCTTGCGGCGCTGGCCGTGTTCACCGCGGGCTCGATGGGCTGCGCGCTCGCGCCGGCCATGCACTGGATGCTGGCCGGCCGCACGGTGCAGGGACTGGGCGGCGGCATGCTCGCGGCGCTGAGTTATGCGCTGATCCAGCTCGTGTTCGCGCCGCGGCTGTGGCCGCGCGCGGTGGCGCTGGTGTCGGGCATGTGGGGCGTCGCCACGCTGTGCGGGCCGGCGGTGGGCGGGCTGTTCGCGCAATCGGGGCACTGGCGCTGGGCTTTCTGGTTCCTGCTGCCGGTGGCCGCGGCGCAGGCACTGCTGGTGATGGTGCAACTGCGGCCCGGCGCCTGTGTGCGGCACTCACGGCCGGCGAGCATGCCGCGCATTCCTGCGCTGCAGATCGGCTTGCTGGCTGCCTCGGTGCTGGTGATCGCGGCGAGCGGGCTGCTGTCCGACCTGGCCTGGCAGGCGGTGGGCGTGGTGCTCGGCCTGGGCATCGGCGTTCTCGCCACGCGCATCGACCGCCAGTCCGCGGTGCGGCTGCTGCCGACCGGCGCGTACGCGTTGAGCGCGCCGTTGGGCGCCATCTACGCGAGCATCGCGTTGCTGCTGATCGGCACCACCACCGAGATCTTCGTGCCGTACTTCCTGCAGCTGCTGCACGGCCATTCGCCGCTCGCCGCGGGCTACCTCACGGCCGCGATGGCCGGCGGCTGGAGCGCGGGCTCGCTGCTGTCGTCGGGGCGCAGCGGCGCGGGAGCCGATCGCATGCTGCGCGCCGGCCCGGTGGCCTGCACGCTGGGGCTCGTGGCGCTCGCGCTGCTGCTGCCGTTCCCCGGCCATCTGGGCGTGAGCTTCGAGACGGTGCTGGTCGCCCTGGCACTCGCCGTCGTGGGCCTGGGCGTGGGCATCGGCTGGCCGCATCTCGTGACCCGCGTGCTGTCGCTGGCGCCGAAAGGGGAAGAAGGCCGCGCCTCCGCCTCGATCACCACGATCCAGCTCTATGGCATGGCCGTGGGCGCCTCGGTGGCGGGGCTGGTGGCCAATGCGGCGGGCCTCACGCTGCCGGGCGGCGCGGAGGGCGCGCAGTCGGCGGCCGTGTGGCTGTTCGCAAGCTTCGCGCTCGCACCCGCGCTGGCCGCGATGCTGGCGTACCGGGTGGTCGCACCGCGAGGCCGGTGAGCCCCGGGGAAGCGGAACTCAGGCGGCGGCGACGACGCCTTCCCACGCCAGCGCCCGCTTGCGCTCGCGCACCCGCCTGGCATCGCCGCGCAGGATGGCCACCAGGTCGTACACCTCGAACGGCAGGTGCGCGCCGCGCCAGGCGACGTGCTGGTCCGCGCGGCACAGCACCAGGCGGTGGGCGTAGGCCTTGGGCACTTCGGCGGTCTCGATGTCGAGCACCGTGAGCGGCATGTTGTAGGTCTGCGCGGCGCGCTCCAGCGGCCGCACGTCCACGCTGCGGTCGAAGCGCAGCAGCGTGTAGCCGGGGCCGAACGCGTCGTACAGCGAGCGGCCGTCGGCCAGCCAGAAGTGGGGCGCGCGGCAGCCCGGCACGGTCGAAGGCGTGAAGTCGCCCATCGAGTACGGCGGCGCGGTGTGCTCGCCGTCCGCGATGATGATCGGCGAGCCGGTGTAGAAGTAGCCGAAGTTCAGCCCCGCGCAGCAGAACTGCTGCACGTTGAGCGCATAGGCCTCGCTGCCGATGTCGGCGCGCAGCGCCTCGCCCTCGGGGCCGGGCGCCTCGATGTTCTGCGGCACGGCACGGCGCGCGCGGATCATCTTCTGCGCATGGTCCATCGCGAAGTTCGACACCTGCTCGGTGATCGGCTGGCGCTCGGCCTCGTAGGCGTCCAGCATCGCCTCGTCGCCCCAGCCCTGCACGCAGGCGCCGAGCAGCCACGAGAGGTTCAGCGCATCGGCGATGCCCGCGTTCATGCCGTAACCCGCGTACGGCACCCACAGGTGCGCCGCGTCGCCCGCGAGGAACACGCGGCCTTCGCGGAAGCGGTTGGCCACCAGACGGCGGCCGATCCAGTCTTCCTTGCTGATGACCTCGTATTGGAAGTCGGGGCCCACGCCCAGGATGTCGCGCAGCGCCTGGTCGCGGTCGACCGAATCGAACTCGGGCTCCTCGGCGTTCAGGTGGTTGTGCACCAGCCAGGTCTCGTGGCCGTCGATGGCGAACATCGTGCCGCAGCGGCGCGGGTTCATCGCGTAGTAAGACCACGCCGGCTTGCCGGGGATCATGGCGCGCAGCTGCGGCGCGCGGATGAAGGTCGACTGCACGCGCTGAATGACGGCCGTGCCTTCGAGCTTGGCGCCGATCTGCTTTCTCACCGCCGAGCTGCCGCCGTCGCAGCCGACCATGTAGCGGCAGCGGATGCTGCGCGTGACGCCGCCGTCCATCTCGGTGGCGATGGCGGTCACGCCGTCCCTGTCCTGCGTGAAGCCCGCGAACTGCGTGCGGTTGAGCAACTGCACGCCCGGCAGCGCCGCCGTGTGCTTGAGCAGGATGGGTTCGAGGTAGATCTGGTTGATGCGGTGCGGCGGCTCCGGCGTGGGCCACCAGGCGTCGGGGCCCTCGGTCTCGGTGTAGCGGTCGCGCCGGCACGGGATCGGAATGCGCGTGAGCTCGGTGCCCGTCACGGTGGTGCGGAAGACCACGTCGTTGGGGTAGTCCGCGGGCAGCCCCGCATCGCGCAGCTTCTGCGCCACGCCCAGGCGCCGGAACTGCTCCATGGTGCGCGAGGCCACGTGGTTGCACTTCACGTTCGGCGGCTCGGCGAAGCGGCGGGTCTCGCAGATGATCACCGAGACGCCGCGCGATGCCAGGTCCATGGCCAGCGTGAGGCCCACGGGGCCCGCGCCGATGATGAGAACGTCGGCTCTCAGTGTGGTGTCGTTCATTTGTCAGTGCATCCCTGTGTCTCTGGCCCGTCAGTCGAGCTTGATGTTGGCGATCTGGATCACCTTGGCCCACTTCTTCGTCTCGCTGCGGATGTAGGCCTCGAAGGCCTCTGTCGATGTCGGTGCGGGCTCCGCGCCGAGGTTGCGCATCGAGGCCTTGATCTGCTCGTCGCCGAGCGCGGCGTTGATCTCGGCGTTGAGCCGCGCCACGATGGGCGCGGGCGTGCCGGCCGGCGCCACCACGCCGAACCAGCCGGTCGAGTCGTAGCCCGGCAGGCCCGCCTCGGCCACGGTAGGCACGTCGGGCAGCATCGGCACGCGCTGCGCGCTCGTCACCCCGAAGGCGATCAGCTTGCCGGCGCGGATCTGCTGCAGCGAGGCGGGCAGGTCGACCAGCGCGAGCTGCACCTGGCCCGCCATCGCATCGAGCGCGGCCGGGCCCGAACCGCGGTAGGGCACCTCGATCAGCTTCACGTCGGCCATCTGCGCGAAGAGCGCGGTCGACAGGTGCATCGCGGTGCCGTTGCCGCCGTGGCCCATCGAGATCGTGCCCGGCTTCGCCTTGGCCAGCGCGATCAGTTCGCGCAGCGTGCGCGCACCCACCGAGGGATGCCCGACGATCACGAACGGCGTGGCCGCGACCATGCCGACCGGCTTGAAGTCCTTCACCGGGTCGAAGGGCATCTGCGGATAAAGGTTCACATTCGCGGTGAGCGCCCCGGCCGCGCCCAGCCCGAGCGTGTAGCCGTCGGCCGGCGCCTTCGCCACCAGCGTGAGGCCCACGTTGCCGCCGGCGCCGGGCCGGTTGTCCACCACCATCTGCTGGCCCAGCTTCTCGTTGAGCCGGGGCACCAGCATGCGCACCACCGCATCGGCGCTGCCGCCGGGCGGAAAGGTGACGACCATGCGGATCGGATGGGCGGGGAAATCGGGTGCGGGCGCCTGCGCCAGGGCCGTGGCGCCGCAGAGGGAGCAGGCCGTGGCCAGCAGCAATCGCCTTCGAAGCCGTTGTGCCTTGGTGGCGACCGGTGCTGTCATTGGAACTCCTTGATTTCTCTTTTTACTTTGTTTGGAGCGATTGAACGATGCGGAAATTCATTCGTAAATCGAGAAATTTCGTATCAAATATCAGTTCGCCTTATGAATGAAAACTTCAGTCCTACGTTCAGCCCGACGATTCGCCAGCTGCGTGCGTTCCTCGCGGTGCACCAGTTGCGCAAGCTCAGCGCGGCCGCGCAAAGGCTGTTCGTCACCCAGTCGGCGGTGAGCATGCTGATCCGCCAGCTCGAGGAGGGGCTGGGCACGCGCCTGTTCGACCGCACCACGCGTTCGCTCAAGCCGACCGCGGCGGCCGACGAAATGCTCGCCACCGCGGAACGCATCCTGCGCGACGTCGATTCGCTCTCCACCGGCTTTCGCGAGCTGACGACGCTCGAGCGGGGGCGCGTCTCGCTGGCCATCACGCCCACGCTCGCGACCTTCCTCCTGCCAGCGGCGATCCGCAGCTTCAGCGAAGAGCATCCGAAAGTTCGCGTGCTGGTCAACGACTGCGCGCCCGACCAGTTCATCTCGCGCATCCTCGGCGAGCACGTGGACTTCGGCATCGGCACGCCCGAGCGGCCCGGCGCCGAGGTCGAGGTGCAGCGGCTCATGCGCGACCACCTCGCGCTGGTGTGCAGGAACGACCACCCGCTGGCCAAGGCGCGCGTGGTGCGGTGGATCGACCTGGGCGGCCATCCCGTCATCACCGTGCGCCCCGGCTACGGCGTGCGTCCGCTGATCGACGGCACCGCGGCGGATGCCGGCGTGGCGCTGGACGTCGTGAACGAGGTGTCCTTTCTCTCCACGGCACTCTGGATGACGGCCAGCGGCATGGGCGCATCGATCATGCCCTCGGCCTTCGCGCGCGATGCGAAGGATCCGTCCCTGGTGATCAAGGTGCTCAGTGCGCCGCGTGTCTCGCGCGACATCTCGGTGGTCACCAAGCGCGGCCACTCGCTGTCGGTCGCGGCGCGGGCGCTGATCGACGCCATCAAGCGCTCCCTATAATTTTTCGATCCACACCCATCGGGGAGGGCCCGTCCCATGAAAGCTTTCATTCAACGCATGGGCGCCCTGTCGCTCGTCCTGGCCTTCGGCCTGGTGCTCGCGGCCTGCGGCAACAAGGAGGCCGAGCAGCGCACCGCCTTCATCGAGTTCCTGCAGACCCGCGTGCTCGACAAGCCGGGCCTGCGCGTGCCGTCTCCGAGCGAGGAAGAGAAGACGTCGTTCGGCGACTACGCCAAACATTACGCGGTGATCACCGACTTCACCGAGGGCATGAACAAGTCGGTGAGCCAGCCGATGGGCGAGGTCATGGCCAAGGGCGCGCTGCGCTCCATCGGTGATCTGGCCACGCGCCGCGACGACCTCAAGGCCGCGAAGGAAGGCCTCGCGGGCCTGCGCACCGCGCTCGACCAGCAACTGGCCAAGGCCGATGCCGCGCACGCGCAGCTCAAGCAGCCCGACGACCTGAAGCAGGTCTACGACAAGGCCTACGAGAAGACCGTCTCGACGCCGGCCGCCACCTTCAAGGAAGTGTTCCCCGCGCTCGACGCCACCTTCGACGGCGCGCTGGCCGTGGGCGAGTTCCTGCAGCAGAACAAGTCGAAGATCCAGATTTCCGGCGCGTCGGTGACGGTGACCGATCCGGCCTTGCAGGCGGAGCTCAACAAGATGCTGCAGAGCCTCAATGGCCAGTCGGCGGCCATCAACGCCGCGCAGCGCAAGATGCAGGCGGTGGTGCGCGGAGGCTGATCAGACGAAGTGGTCGAACGAGCCGAAGCGCTGCGACACCGGCGCGCCGCTCGCGTCCACGATGCGCAGGCCCGCTTCGGCATCGATGCGGCCGATGCGCGTCACGCGCGTGGCGCTGTCCTTGCCGGCTTGCTCGACCGCTGCGCGCGCCGAGGGCGACGCGGTGAACACAAGCTCGTAGTCGTCGCCGCCTGACAGCGCGCAGGTGCGCAGCATCTCGATGCCGAGGCCGGACGCGCCCGCCGCAGCCACCGTGCCCACGGCCGCATCGGCATCGAGCGTGGCACCCACATTGCTCGATCCGAGGATGTGGCCCAGGTCGCCGACCAAGCCATCGCTCACATCCACCGCCGATGAGGCAATACCGCGCAGGGCCTGCCCCAGTGCCACGCGCGGCGCGGGTTGCTCCATCCGCATGCGGGCTTGCGCGAACACCTCGGCAGGCAGCGCGATCGTGCCGCGGAACACTTCGAGTGCCAGCCGCGCATCGCCGAGCGTCCCGCTGACCCAGATGTCGTCGCCGGCCCGCGCGCCCGAGCGCAGCAGCGCTGCACCGGCAGGCACCTCGCCGAACACCGTGATGCAGATGTTGAGCGGGCCGCGCGTGGTGTCGCCACCCACGAGCTCGCAGCCGTGTTCGTCCGCGAGCGCGAAGAGGCCGCGCGAGAAGCCTTCGAGCCAGTGCTCGTCCACGCCCGGCAATGCGAGCGCGAGCGTGAAGGCCAGCGGCTTTGCCCCGCAGGCCGCGAGGTCGCTGAGGTTCACCGCCAGCGCCTTGTGGCCGAGGCGTGCCGGCTCGACGGTCGAGAGAAAGTGCCGGCCCTCGACCAGCATGTCGGAAGAAACGGCGAGCTGCATGCCCGGTGCGGGCGCAAGCAGTGCGCAGTCGTCGCCCACGCCCAGCGGGGAGCGCGTGGCGGGGCGCTTGAAGTAGCGTGTGATCAGGTCGAATTCACCCATGGGGAGAGCATAAGGGGTGTGTGGGTGGGTGTTAAAACCGCGTGATGCGCACCATCGAGAACACGCTCAGCCTGTGGGCTGCAGGCCTTCGATCCTCGGAGGCCGTGGTCGACTGGGCTCATGCAGCGATCGTCAAGGTAGACGAACCCTCGCAAGAGCTTTTTGACCTTGCGTCCTACGGCCCCGAGCGATGCCTGAAATGGGCGCAGCATGATTTCCCACCGCGTGCTGCACGAATAAGCTATGTCCAGCAGTTCTCGGTTCGGGCGCTCGAAGCCAGGCTCGATTCAGCGGAATCGGCCCTGGCGTTTGCAGATTGGGCCTCGCGATACTGCATGGGGGAAGATCTGTCCGAACCCATGGTCGCCTTCGGCTACCACCTCGATCACCTGCTTGTCGATTGCGAGGACAGCGAGGCCGCGCTGGCATTTGTGCAGGACAAACTCCCAGCGCTGCTACCGCGATGCAAGGTCATCGCCGCGCCTTTCCTGGAGGACGAGGCCTGATCCGCCTCGGATGAGCGAGCCGTTGTCGGAGTCCGGATCGACTGCGCTCAGGCCGCGCCTCTGAACCTCAACGCCGCCTGCCGCACCACCTCCGCCAGCAGCCGCTCCTTCCCCTGCTTCTCCCGCAGCCACCGCGCATCGTTGCGGTTGGCCTCCACGCTGGTGCGCAGCTCGCCCAGCGCCTGCGTGGCGTTGAGCGCCTCGCTGTGCCATTCGAGCTGGGTCATCGTCATCAGGATGTGCTCGCGCAGCGGCATGTGCTGGCCGCTGGCCGGGTCGACATACACCGCATCGAGCCCGAAGCGGCAGGCCTGGAAGCGGTTGTAGGTGTAGACGAGGTAGTCGTCTTCCGTCGGCTCGAAGGGCTGCTCCTGCAGGAACCATGCGGCGAGCGACTGCACGTAGCCCGCGAGCGCGGCGGCGCGTTCCACCGTCAAGGGCGTGTCGAACACGCGGATCTCGATGGTGCCGAATTCGGGCTTGGGACGGATGTCCCAGTAGAAGTCCTTCATGCTGCGCACGACGCCGGTGCGGGTCATGCGCTCGAAGTAGGCCTCGAACTCCTTCCAGCTCAGCGTGAACGGCGCGCGGCCCGAGAGCGGAAACGCGAACACCGAGTTCAGGCGCGCCGAGTCGAACTGCGTGTCCTGCCCCTGCACGAACGGCGACGAGGCCGACAGCGCGATGAAGTGCGGGATGTAGCGCGACATGCGGTGCAGCATCAGCAAGGCCGAGTCCGCATCGGGGCAGCCGATGTGCACATGCTGGCCGAAGATGGTGAACTGCTTGCTCAGGTAGCCGTACAGCTCCGAGAGCTCGCGAAAGCGCGGCTTGTCGTAGATGCGCCGCTCGTGCCATTGCTGGAACGCATGCGTGCCGCCGCCGACCACCGCGATGTTGAGCTTGTCGGCGTTCTTGATCAGCGCCTCGCGGATCGGCGAGAGTTGCTTGATCACGTCCGCCGCCGAGTGGCAGATGTCGGTGGAGATCTCGATCATGCTCGAGGTCATCTCGGGCACCACGCTGCCGGGCAGCGGCGTCTGCGCCATCAGGCGCAGCATGTCCTCGGCGTAGGGCGCGAGGTCGTAGTCGTGCGTGTTCACGAGCTGCAGCTCGAGCTCCACGCCGAGCGACAGCGCCTCCGACTTGTTGAACGGCTCCAGCTTGACCGCGCGGCTTTCGGGGTCGCTGGGCAGCGGGGCCGAGCGCACGTCGTCGCTGTCGGGGTCGATGCCGGTGGTGGGCAGGGCGGTGCTCATCGCTGCGTGTCCTCGGTGGTGCTGAAGGCCTGGGGCGCCCAGGGCACGGAGCTCTCGCCGACCGCATGGATGGCCACGGTGGCGAGCACGGCGCCCACCAACTCCATCAGCAGGATCGACGGCAGGGCGACCTGCGTGATCATGGTGCCGAGCAGCGGCGACGCGGTGGCGAAATTCGATGCGATCAGAAGGGCGATCGACGACAGCGGCGACATCGCGCAGCCGACCCAGAAGGCCTGCTTCCAGCTCGCGCCGCTGCCGGGGTTGGCAATGGCCACGCCGGCGATCTTGGCGACCATGCGCACGCCGATCACGGCCAGCACCACGCTGGCCACCGGCAGCGTCCAGTCGGCCTGCGCCGCCACGATGGAGACCAGCACGAACATCAGCATGGTGAGCAGCGATGCCGCGGTGCCGAGCTGCCGTTGCCACGCCCAGGGCTTGGGGTTGAGCGTCTTGAGCAGCACGCCGCCGATCAGCGCCGCAAGAGGCGCCGAGCCGCCGACGTGCGCGGTGAGCGCCGCGCCGGCCGCGATGAGCGCGAGCAGCAGGATCGAGGTGTTCTCGCTCGTCGGGCTCATCACGCGCAGCGCGGTGCGCAGGGCCAGCGCCATGATCGCGCCGACCACGAACGAGAGGCCGAGCACCACCGCCACCGGATAGAGCTTCTGCAGCAAGGTCTGCGGCGCGCGCTCGATGAGGCCGGCCTGCGCGTAGCCGAGCGCGAGCGCATAGAAGGTGTTGAGCGTGGCCAGCGTCATCGCGCGTTCGGTGACGGGGCCCGCGGCGCGGGTGTCGATGATCACGCGGCTCAGCACGGCCGGCGAGGCGACGATGGCCATCAGCGCGATCGGGTTGGCCACGGGTTCGGGCAGGCCCAGCAGCGTCAGCACCCAGTACACGCCGAAGTAGGTCAGCGTGGCTTCGAGCAGGCTCTGCACCAGCACCATCGGGTTGTGGCGGAACCAGCGCAGCGGCAACCGCCCGCCGGCCTCGAACAGCACCACGGCCACGCCCAGCTCAAGAAGGAAGAGGCTGATGCCGCGCAGCGGCCAGATCGCGCCCTCGAAGCCGGCAAAGCCGACGACGGTGCCGACCAGCGAGTAGCCGACGACCTTGGGCAGGCCCAGATAGCGTCGCACCAGGTGGCCGGAGGCTGCGGCCGCTGCCAGCAGCAGCGACCACAGCACGGTGGGCAGGCCGGCCGAGGGGCGCACCCACTCGGACCAGAAGCCCAGCATATCGTTGATGAAGCTCGTCAAATTCATGCAGGTAGAAAGAAGCTCACCGGCCGGCTGCGCCAGCGCGCCCAGATGGCGCTGCGGATGCGCGCGCGGTCACCGAGGCTCACGCTGTGCGCGCGCAGCGCGAGGCGGAATGCGAAATAGAAACTCACGCTCACGTTGAGCGCGCCGATCACCGGGATCGCCGCCACCGCCCACCAGAGGGCGGGCTGCTGCAGCACCGACAGGCCCGTGGACGCCGCGGCCGCGGCGATCTGCCCGGCCGAGAGTGTCACGTGGCGCACATCCAGCCCGAGCCCGAAGAAACCCGCGAACGCGGGAAGCAGTCCGAGCATGAGTCCCAGCGAGATGTTGGAGGCGAAGCCTGAGATGTGTGTGCGCATGAAGGTGGCCCAGCGGCGAGCCCGGGCGGCACCCAGAAAGGCGCCGATGCGTGGGTTGTAACGCATGGCGGAGTCCAGGCGATGCAGGACAAAGGCGTTTTCTGTCCATCCGGCGACGATGCTGGCCGAAAACAGCAGGATGCCGGTGATTGCCGCGAAAAGCGCGGTCGGCCCGGCGAGCGAGAGCGAATTCAGCGTGGCCGCGGCATGCGCCGCGTCGAGCAGCGGCCGACCGAGCGCGTACTGCACCAGCAGCGCGAGAGCGACCATCGCCGGCACCACCACCAGCACGTTGCCCAGCACCGCGGCCACCTGCGAGCGCACGAGGTTGGCCACCTCGTCGACGAAATCGTCCACCGCGCCGTCCGCCTTGATGTCGCGCAGCCGCGCCGCGAGCGCCGGCGCCGTCATCGCGGGCTGCTTGGTGGCCAGCGTCAGGTGCAGCAGCTGGATCGCGACGAAGCTCGCCGCATACATCAGGCCCGAGGCCAGGCCGGTCCAGAAGGCCGACAGGGCCAGCGCATAGATGCCGAACTTGAGCAGCACCGTCACCGCCGTGAGCGCGCCGCCGCCCGCGGCCTTCTTCACCATCTGCAGGTAGCTCGTGCGGTCGCGGGTGATGTAGTGCTCGCCGGTCTCGGCGCTGCGCTCGGTCACCTTGGCCGCGAGCATCGACGAGTTCGTGGCGATGAGCGCGCGGATGCTGTTGCGCTCGCCGCCCGCGAGCACCAGCTTGCCGATGAGCCGCGCCACGCTGGGTGCGGGCACGGGCGACATCAGGCAGTCGAGCAGCTCGCGGATGCGCAGCACGCGTTCGCGCAACTGGCGCAGCCGGAACACCAGGCCCACCGAGATGCCGTTGTCCTCCAGGTGCGTGTAGACCGATGCGGCGCTGGCGCGACAGGCATCGAGCCGGTCGCGGAAGGCCACGAAGGCGGCCTGCAATGCCTCTTCGCTTTCTGCGCCCGCGGGCTGCTCGAACATCTGCTCGCGCAGTTCGTCCAGGTCGGCCATCAGCGCGTGGAAGGGGCGCGCCTCGTGGTGTTCCGGGTTCATGCGAAGGCGCAGCTCGGGCGAGAAACCGGCGGCCACCACCTGGCTGCTGCAGTAGGTGACCGCATCCATCACGGTATGGCGCCAGCGCGGCGCGCCGCCGGCATCCACCGTCGCGTCGGCCAGCAGCGTGCCGATGCGGGCGAGCTGGGCCTCGTCGAGCAGCGCGATCCAGCCCGCATCGAACACGCCGGGCAGCACCATGCGGAACAGGTCCGACGCATCGGTGGTCTCGGGCGTGCCGGGCAGGATCTTGCGGCGCAGCCGTTCGCTCAGCTCGCTCACGAACGCGGTGCGCGGCGCGAAGCCGTAGTCGGCCAGGAGCGTGGTCAGGTCGACCGACTGCGTGAACACGCGCCACCAGGCGCGCAGGCGTTCGCGCAGCTCGGGGCGCGCCTCGATGGCGTCGAGCAGCAGGGAGACGCGGCCGATGGCCGCCTGGGGCGAGGCGCGGTCACCGCGCAGCCAGTCGAAGCAATTGATGAGCCAGATGTGGCGCTGTGCCACATCGGCCGTAGGGTCGAGGCCGGCAAGCAGCCCCTGCAAGTCGCGCGATGCGGCAGCCATGAGATTTGTAACGGATCAGTGCGGGGAACACCGCGGAACCGGCTTAGCCGGGCCGCCGGTGTTGCCCCCCGCGAGGGGGAAGGAGAAGCGACACGAAGTGCGCGAAGCCTGGGGGAGTGCCTAATGGAGCACGCGAGAGACAGGGGCACCGCCGATATCGGCTTCGAGCACGAACATGGGAACCGGAACGTCGAATCGCTCGCCTTCCTCTGTCACCACGAAGAAGCTGCCATGCATCGTGCCGCTCGCGGCCTGCAGCCGGCATCCGCTGGTGTAGCGGAACGATTCGCCGGGCGCCAGCAGCGGCTGCTGGCCGATCACGCCGAGGCCCTTGACTTCCTGCGGATGCCCCGAAGCGTCGTTGATGAGCCAGTGGCGCGCGATCAGCTGCGCGCCCACCGTGCCCACGTTGGTGATGGTGATCGTGTAGGAGAAGGTGTAGATGTTGTCCTTCGGGGAGGACTGGTCGGCCAGGTAGCGCGGCTCGACCTGGACGCTGAAGGGGCTGTGTGACATGGGGCGGATGGTAACGGAGGCCTTTCCTCGGATTTCCGCTCGCTGCGAGAATCCAGGGTTATGAGCACCCCGTTCCGCATCGCCCCCTCCATCCTTTCCGCCGACTTCGCGCACCTCGGCCAGGAACTGACCGACGTGATCGCCGCCGGCGCCGACTGGATCCACTTCGACGTGATGGACAACCACTACGTGCCGAACCTGACCTTCGGCCCGATGATCTGCCAGGCGCTCAAGCCCTATGCCAAGAAGGCCGATGGCACACCGGTGCCCATCGACGTGCATCTCATGATCCATCCCGTCGACGCCCTGGCGGCCTCTTTCGCGCAAGCGGGCGCCGACTACATCAGCTTCCACCCCGACGCATCGCCCCATGTGCACCGCAGCATCCAGGCCATCAAGGCCGCGGGCTGCAAGGCGGGGCTGGTGTTCAACCCGGGGCTGGGTCTCGAGGCGCTCGACTGGGCCATCGACGACATCGACCTGATCCTCATCATGAGCGTGAACCCCGGCTTCGGCGGCCAGAGCTTCATCGACTCGGCCCTGCGCAAGATCGAACTCGCGCGCAAGCGCATCGAGCAGAGCGGGCGCGACATCCGCCTCGAAGTGGACGGCGGCATCAAGGCCGACAACATCGCGCGCGTGGCCTCGGCCGGTGCCGACACCTTCGTGGCCGGCAGCGCGATCTTCAATGCCAAGGACTACGGCGCGGTGATCGCCGAGATGCGCAAGCAGCTCGCAACCGTCAGCGCCTGACCTTGTCGTTGTAGACGCGGTCGGCCTCCGGCCCGCGGTCGGTGTCGACCACGCCGCGTTCCACGTCTTCGTGCGCCTGGCGGCCCACCCTGGTGGGCTGGCCGTCCGGGGTCTGCTGGCTGTCGGACGACTGGTCTCGCTCGTGCGGCAGGCGCGGCGCCGATTCGCCGCCCTGCTCGACCTTGGTCTTGCCGCCGCCCGCGTCCTTCGTCGCGTCCTTGGGATCGGTGGGCGGGGTCTTGGGGGTCTTGGCTTGGGTCATGCGATGGCTCCTTCGTGGCTTTGCAGGCAAGCCTGCGCCGGTGGGGCGGCACGGGCGGTAGGACATGCAAGGCAGGCCCTGTAGGCGGCCGCTCGGCGCTATGAAACCCATAGCGGCTTTGCCTCCGACGAAGGCCCTCCGCAATAATGGCCCGCATGTCTTCCGATCCTTTTGCCGGCGTGGCGACCGACAGCCTGCGCATCCACACCTTCGCCTCGCTCCAACCCGGTCCCCGGCTGCTCGTGATCGGCGGCGTGCATGGCGACGAGACCTGCGGCACCGCGGGCATCGAGCGCATCCTGGCCGAGTTCGACGCCGGCACGCTGCAGCTGCAGCGCGGCGAACTGACGCTGGTGCCCGTGGCCAACCCGCTCGCGCGGCGGCGTCTGCAACGCGAAGGCGAGCGCAACCTCAACCGCCTGTTCCGTCCGACCGAAGACCCGGCCGACTACGAGGCCCGCATCACCAACCGCCTCGCGCCCGTCATCGCGCGCCACGAGGTGCTGCTCGACCTGCACTCGTTCCAGAGCGAGGGCGAGGCCTTCGCGATGATCGGCCCGCGCGACAACACCGGCACGCTGGAGCCTTTTGCCCGCTCGCACGAAGAAGGCCAGCTCGCGCTGCACATCGGCACGCCCATCGTGGTGGAAGGCTGGCTCGACATCTACGCCGCCGGCCTCGCGCAGCGCGCGGGAGGCGCGCCGGCCGACGAGGCCGCGCTCGACTTCGGCCGCGGTACCAACGAATACATCCGCAGCTGCGGCGGCTACGGCGTCACGCTCGAATGCGGCCAGCACCTGGACCCCGAGGCGCCCGAGGTGGCGTGGCGCGCCATCCGCCGCACGCTCGCGCTGCTGGGCATGGCGCCGCTGCCGGCCGGGCTGCCGGCCGCGTCGGCGCAGCCCCAACTGCTGCGCCTGGCCAGCGTGACAGACCGGCTGCATGAAGAAGACAGCTTCGTGCGCGACTGGGCCACTTTCGACGAGGTGCAGCGCGGCGAGCCCATCGGCATGCGCCACGACGGCACGCTGGTGAGCGCGCCGGACGATGGCTTCATCGTGTTCCCCAACGCACTGGCACTGCCGGGCACCGAGTGGTTCTATTTCGCGCATCCGAGCGAACGCGTGCTCGGGCCGGTGGCCGTCACGGCCTGACGCCGCGTTCCTACACCGACCGGCCAGGGGCGCGGCACACATTCCGAACCTGAAGGAGTGTGCCCATGCCCGTCTCGAAAAAAGCCCCCGCGCCGCGCGTCCTGTGGAAGGGCGCGATCAGCTTCGGCCTCGTCCACATCCCGGTGGCGCTCTACTCGGCCACCACCGACCACGGCATCGACTTCGACTGGCTCGACAAGCGCAGCATGGACCCGGTCGGCTACAAGCGCATCAACAAGAAGACCGGCCGGGAAATCGCGCGCGAGAACATCGTCAAGGGCGTGGAATATGAAGACGGCGAGTACGTGGTGCTCAGCGACAAGGAAATCGGGGCCGCCTACCCCAAGACCACCCAGACCATCGAGATCGAGACCTTCGTGCCGGCCAACGGCATTCCGTTCGTCTACCTCGAGCGCCCCTACTACGTGGCGCCGATCAACAAGGGCGCGAAGGTCTACGCATTGCTGCGCGAGACGCTGCAGCGCAGCGAGCGCGTGGGCGTGGCGCGCGTCGTGATCCAGACCAAGCAGCATCTCGCGGTGCTGGTGCCCGTCGGCCCCGGCCTCGTGCTGAACCTGCTGCGCTGGGGCGCCGACATCCGGCCCTGGAAAGACCTGCCGCTGCCGTCCGAAGACGCGAAGAAAGCGGGCCTCACCGAGCGCGAACTCAAGATGGCCAAGCAGCTCGTCGAGGACATGAGCGGCGACTGGGACCCGATGGAATTCAAGGACGAGTTCAAGGACGAGATCCTGCGCCTGGTCGACCGCAAGGTTAAGGCCGGCCAGACCGAGACGGTGACGCAGCCCGAGCCTGAAGAGGGGCAGTCCACCGAAGGCAAGGGCGCCAAGATCATCAACCTCACCGAGCTGCTGCAGCGCAGCCTGCGCAACAAGGGCGGGAAGACGAAAGCCGCGGCCGATGACGAGGAAGAGGACGAGGAAGAGGACGACGAGCCTGCCCCCCGCGCCAAACCGGCGGCCAAGAAGCGCAAGCCCGCCGCAAAGGCGGCCTCGAAGCCCGCATCGAAGACCACGGCCCGCCCTCGCCGCGCAGCCTGATCGAATGAAGGCCTGCCCGCATCCCAACCTTCCCCGGAAGGGGAAGGAGAACAACCCGGGCTACTGCAGCACTTCTTCCGTCGTCACATCGAAGCGCTGCAGCGTGTTCGCGCCGAACACCATCGTGATCGGCACGTCCGCCGCGTCGCGCCCGCGCGCCATCACGATGCGGCCGATGCGCGGCGTGTTGTGGCGCGCATCGAAGGTGTGCCAGCGGTCGCCCAGGTACACCTCGAACCACGCACTGAAGTCCATCGGATAGCGCACCGGCGGAATGCCGATGTCGCCGAGGTAACCGGTGACGTAGCGCGCGGGAATGTTCATGCAGCGGCACAGCGTGATCGCCAGGTGCGCGAAGTCGCGGCACACGCCGGTGCCTTCGCGAAAGCCCTCGAGCGCGGTGCGGGTGGCGCGCGCGTTCTGGTAGTCGAAGCGCAGGTGGCCATGCACGAAGTCGCAGATCGCCTGCACGCGGCCCCAGCCCGGCGCCACGTTCAAGAAGTTGGCCCAGGCGAACTGCAGCAGCTCGCTGTCGACCTCGCAGTAGCGGCTGGGCAGCACGAAAGGCAGCGTGTCCACCGGCAGGTCGGCCGCTGCGTGTTCGATGGCGCCCAGGTCGACCGGGTCGGGCGCGCCGGTGTCGAACACGGTCGCCTGGTTGCGCAGTCGCACGCTGCTGACGCCCAGGGGCACGTGCACGCGCGCGCACTGGTTGCCGAAGCTGTCGGTGTAATGGTCGGTGGTGAGCGGCGGGCTGATGGTGATGTTCTCGCTGCCCTGGATGTCGGCGGCGCGCGATGGATGCACCTGCAGCATGTAGATCAATGCCGTGGGCGCAGTGACGCCGATTTCGATGTCGTAGCCGATCCTGATCTGCATTGGAGTGTTTCTTCCCTGGTGAGCCGGTGGTAGCGCCGGTGCGCGAGGCACAAAGAAGACGACAAGCACGATCGGTGCCGCCTTCGCCCGAATGCTATGCGACGGCATGCAAAAGGCTGTGTTGCCACAACCCGCGAAGGGTCGTAGTCCGCCGCGATGCGCTGTAGTCGCGCTCCTACCGCCGGGGCGCACGCTCTCCCACGTGCGAGGGAGGGGCGCCACTACGGGTAACAGGCGATGCAAAACCTAACCTCTGAACCCTGTTCATTCGGATATTCCTTGGAGGGAAATCATGGAGCTTTCATCGCTGTTCGGCTCGCTCACCGGTTCGCTGGGCGACGAAATCCTCGTGTGGGCCGTGGCCGCAGTTGCAGGCTGCATCTGCCTGGTCGCCGTGGTGAACGTGCTCGACATGTTCCTCGACAACAACGAAATGGGCTGACCGCCTCCTCCATTTCTCCATGAAAGATTCCAGGTCCCCGATGACGCCCCAGAACAAAGCCGCCGCAGGTCGCCGCGCCAGTGCCACCAAGACCACCAAGTCCGGTGACGGCCGAAACGCCAAGCAGCTGCAGCTCGATGGCTTCACCACCGAGCATCCCGCGCACCTGACCACCAACCAGGGGCTGCAGATCCCCGACAACCACAACTCGCTGAAGGCGGGCGTGCGGGGACCCACGCTGCTCGAAGACTTCATCCTGCGCGAGAAGATCACGCACTTCGACCACGAGCGCATTCCCGAGCGGGCGGTGCATGCGCGCGGCTCGGCGGCGCATGGCTATTTCCAGGTCTACAAGTCGATGTCGCAGTTCACCTCGGCCGACTTCCTGCAGGACCCGGACGTGAAGACGCCCGTTTTCGTGCGCTTCTCGACCGTGGCGGGCGAACGCGGATCCGCCGATACGGTGCGCGACGTGCGCGGCTTCGCCGTCAAGTTCTACACCCGCGAAGGCAACTACGACCTCGTGGGCAACAACATCCCGGTGTTCTTCATCCAGGATGCGATGAAGTTCCCCGACCTCGTCCACGCCGTCAAGCCCGAGCCGCACCATGCGATGCCGCAGGCCGCGAGCGCGCACGACACCTTCTGGGACTTCGCCTCGCTGATGCCCGAGACCACCCACATGCTGATGTGGGCGATGAGCGACCGCGCCATTCCGCGCAGCTACCGGATGATGGAAGGCTTCGGCGTCCACACCTTCCGCTTCGTCAACAGCCGCGGCGAGAGCCACTTCGTGAAGTTCCACTGGAAGCCAAAGCTGGGCATCCACGGCCTGGTGTGGGACGAGGCACAGAAGATCGCCGGCAAGGACGCCGACTTCCACCGCCGCGACCTTTGGGAAGCCATCGAGAACGGCGACTTCCCGGAATGGGAACTCGGCGTGCAGATCATTCCGGCCGACAAGGAGCACTCGCTCGGCTTCGACCTGCTCGACCCGACCAAGCTGATTCCGGAAGAAATGGTGCCCGTGCAGAAGATCGGCAAGCTGGTGCTCGACCGCAACCCCGACAACTTCTTCGCCGAGACCGAGCAGGTGGCTTTCCACCCCGGCCACGTGGTGCCCGGCATCGACTTCAGCAACGACCCGCTGCTGCAGGGGCGCCTGTTCTCGTACACCGACACGCAGATCTCGCGCCTGGGCGGCGCGAACTTCCACGAACTGCCGATCAACAAGGGCGTGTGCCCGTTCCACAACTTCCAGCGCGACGGCATGCACCGCCAGACCATCGCGCGCGGCCAGGTGGCCTACGAGCCCAACACGCTGGGCAGCGGCACCGAGTTCCGCGTCGATGGCGGCAGCAACGGCTTCCAGTCGTTCCCCGAGGAGATCGACGCGCCGAAGGTGCGCCGCCGCAGCCCCTCGTTCGACGACCACTTCACGCAGGCGCGCCTGTTCTTCAACAGCCAGAGCGCGGCCGAGAAGGAACACATCATTGCGGCCTTCCGCTTCGAGCTTTCCAAGCTCGAGGTGCCGGCCATCCGCCAGCGCATGGTCGACAACCTCGCGCATGTGGACGAGAAGCTCGCGCGCCGCGTGGCCGAGCCGCTGGGCATCGGCGAGCCCGATGCCAAGGCGGCGGCGGGCCGCTCGGGCTTTCGCGACCACCGCATCGCGTTGCCGATCGACGAATCGCCCGCGCTCAGCATGGCCGACACGGGCGACGGCTCGATCCGCACCCGCAAGATCGCGATCCTGGTGGCGGACGGCGTGGATTCGGCGTCGCTCAAGCCGATCCGCGAAGCGCTCGAGCAGGCGGGCGCCCAATGCAAGATCGTCGGCCCGCGCCTGGGCACCGTGGCCAGCGCGTCCAAGCGCCAGATCGATGTCGACATGACGTTCTCGAACACGCCCTCGGTGATGTTCGATGCGGTGCTGGTGCCGGCCGGCGCCGACAGCGCGGCCGCGATGGCGGCAACGGGCGATGCGGTGCACTTCGTGCTGGAGGCCTACAAGCACTGCAAGGCGATCTGCACGGTGGGCGAGGGCGTGCAGCTGCTCTCGACGCTGGGCATCGGCGCGGACAGCGACGCGCCCTCGGGTGTCGTCGTGGCCGCCACGCCGGTCACCAACCTGGGCGACACCACGGCCGCCACGCAGATCGCGCAGAGCTTCATCGCGGCGATCGCGAAGCATCGCCACTGGGACCGCGCGAACATCGACGCGGTACCTGCGTAAGCGAATGACGCTAACTGTCGATCGGGGTCAGCGTCACATGCAAATGCCCCGAGGTATCCGGTTGGTTGGCATCGCCTATCCAGTGCCACCGTATATCCCCGGCCGCCACCGTGATTCCTCCTCCTTCTTGCAGCGTGGTCGGTACTGGGAAGGGTTGGCCTTGCTCGATGTAGGCTTGCCGCCATAACTCGTGGAACACCGCGTAGTGCGCGTGCTCTTTCTTGAGGCGCGCGGACCAGATGCCCGTTTGCGGGCAGAGAACGGTTCCGCTGCAACTACGGGGCACTTCAGGGGCCAACACATATCGCGCAAGGCCCTGTGCGACGTACGGATGGATCGATTCAGCCTGTCGCACCGGCAAACCCTTGTAGTGCCAGGACACCTCGCCGTAGCCGGGTGGAACCTGTTCCGCCAGATTGGGTAGCGGCTCGCCGCGCTTGAAGTTCCACGGTAGCTGTGCTGCGTTCCAGTTGACTTGCCAGTCACCCCGAATCACATCGATCTGGGGTAGCCAGTAGCCGGTGAAGTGAGCGTGCTGCCTGGACTTGAGGCCCCACGGCCTGCCGTAGTTGTCGTAGGCGTATTCGTCGGGCGGTGGTGCGATGTTGCCGGTCAACACGTAGCCTTGAGGGATGTGGGTGCGACCGGTACGGTTGGCGCCCGGCGTGGCCGGTGTTGGCTGCTTGACGATGATTGCCTTGGCCGCATCGATCAGCGTTTCGCGCTTGCCGTCCCAGAAGGGCAGTGAGGCGGGCGGCAGGGGCAAGACCTTGTCGAGGTTGGGGAAGCGCAGGTCGGGATTGAGTTCCAGCGCCTCGTGCAGCGTGCTGTAGCGCTTATCACGGGTCTTGTCGATCGTGTTACCCGTCAAAGGCCTGGCAAGTCCAAAACTGACGGACAAATCGCGTGCGCAATCCTTGCAGCCCAGTTTCACGCCCTCGTGATATATCCGGAGCGCTCGTGCATAGTCTTCATCCACATTCTTGAGCGTCATTGCTAATTGATGGGCTGCGGCGCCATTACCCTGCGCAAACCCGCACTCCAGCATCTTGAGCGCCACCTTGCGATTTCCCCAGAAGCCTTCACTTGGACCGTCATAGGCTGCATCCAATTTTTCTCCTAGATAAGCCTGTGCAGCCGAGCTGCCCATGTCCGCGGCCAGCTGCCAGAACGCATAGGCCCGGCTCGTGTCACCCTTCACACCAATGCCACGCTGGTGGTAAGTGCCCATCTTGTCGAAGGCAGCGGGCACGCCCTGCGTCATCAAGCGTTCGACAATCAGCACCGCCTGCTCGCTGTCCTGCGGCACACCCAGGCCGCTCTCATACAGCCCCGCTAAATTCATTGCAGCCTTCCAATGACCCATATTCGCTGCCTGCTTCCAAAGCTCCGCTGCCTTGGTGTAATCGCGTTTGTCGGGCAGTAGTAGCTCATAGCTGGTCACCGCCATGCCCCGCTGGAACAGCGCCTCAGCCTCTGCTGTGATGGGGGGATTGACATCGGCCTCGTGCTTGCATGTGAAGTCGGCCCGATGTGGGGCGAAGGCCTTCAGGTTCATGTTGCGGGGCAGAGTACTCATGTTGCAGGCCGTCAGATTCAAAAGAGTAAAAGCAAGAGCCAGCAACGCTGCCAGCCTGCGAAATGGATTGACGCGGGGGCGAAGCTGAGACACGTTCATCCAGCCCGAACGCTGCTGGTGCGCTCATCAAGGAACTTGACGAGGAAGCTGGAAAGCGACAGGCCATTCCTCTTGTTGTTGAGGTTGTCGCTGGCCTCTGTCTCCCAACGCCTGAACGTCTCAGCCATCACTTCCTGATCCGTCGCATCCCCCGCCCCATCGAACTGCCCTTTTGTGTGTTGTTTCCACACCCTCTGCCGCAAATCCTTCGCCTTCAACGCATCGTCACTGGCGATATTGATCTCGCTGTCTACTGCGAAGCTGCGCAGATTCAAATTCGCGCTGCCCAGCGTGAACATGCTGTCGTCGATGATCATCAGCTTGCTGTGGATGTAGACCTCGCGGTAGCGCTGGGCCGTCGCGTTCTTGAGTTCCTTGCTGCGATCGGGTGGCTGCGCCGGAGGGATCGGGGTCTCGACGGAAGTGGACCAGCCCCCCGCGTTGATGCTGCGCGCTCTGTCTTCGGTTTGAGCGGCCAGGCGCTGTTTCCATGTCTTCATGTCCTGCACGTAGCGCCGCTTTTCTTCGTCGATGCGCTGGACAACAGGCAGATTGGATTGGCTCCACTTGTCATCGAAGGCCCATAGGCTTGCCACCAGCGTGCGCATACGCAGCACATTGGTCAACTCATCGCGCGCAGCCTTGCTCTCTTTGCCTTTACTTGCCGCTTGGTGAGAGCGCGCAAGGTCGGACAGAGGGGGAGGCATTCTCGGCATCGGGGTCGGATAGCCCTGTTTGCGCTGGTAATCGGCGCTGCTTTTTTCTCGGTACTCGGCCATCTCCCGCTCGAACAGGGCGTGCCGGTCCAGTTCCTGCCGGATCTTGCGGTCCTGTTCGGGCATGGAGTCCCCGTGACCGAGTTCGACCACCGTGTCGTGCGTGCGCGGCACCATCAAGTCGCGCTCGGGCGTGGGCGTGACCACCAGCACATGCAGCACGGGGATGCTGGCCAGGGGGACTGGTGGCGTGGCACTCGTGCAGCCTCGCACGTAGTTCTGGCGATGGGTTTTCAGGGCGCGAGCCCAGTCTGTGTTCTGGAAGTACTGGTTTTCGATGTACAGATAATGGCGCGCAAAGCTGCTGGCCTGGTAGTACAGCCGCTCGATGGAACGTTCGCCCCCCTCCTTCTTGGGCAGCGTGCGCACGATCTGCGCACGGCTGCATGCGGCAGTCAGGTTCTCGGTGAGCCGCTTGGGCGGTTCTTTCAGGTTGATCTCGCCATCGACCGGGCTGCCGGCGCCCTTGCCTTCGGCCTTGGCGGCGTTCCACGCTTCGGCAAAGTTCTTGTACACGGCCACCAGCGCATCACCCTCCAGGCGGCAAGCAAAGTCCTGATACGGCTTGAGCGTGGTCTTGTTGGCGGTGGGGGCGTCCCAGCCCTTGCCGGCGGAGTGGTCCGCGCCACCGCCCTCGAAGTTCTGTCCCCGCCGAGGATCGTTGAAGACATGATCCTGAGAGTCCCAATAATCGGTGACCGAGTTCAGCCCCATCACATAGGCACGGGGACGAGTACCCCCATAGTCGATCACGATGGTCTTTTGGTGATGGGTCGCCAGCCGCTCAAGCCCAAGCCGCTCGATACCCGTCACGGTCGCGCCACGTTCGCGGGCCTCCGCCTTGAGCTCGGCCAGCACGTCCTCATGAACGCCACTGCGCGTGCGCAGCGACAGGTTTTCTATCTTTCCGGCTGCCACGTCGCGGAACCAGCGGGCGTTGAAGACTTCACGCTTGTCTTGCACTTGGACCGGGTCGGGCAGCGGTGACAGTTGCCCATGTGGAGCGAAGGCCGCTGCCATTCCTCTGGACGACGCGGCCTTGAGTTCGTAGCTGGCGCCTTTCTTGTAACCTGGCATGTTGCTGCCAGACAAAAAAACCGCCAGACCGTCATGCCAAGAAAGCAGGCGCACCTGAATCTTCTTCTTGCTCTTGAGCTTGCCATCGGCGGCATCACGCAGTAAATCCCCAAAGGTATCGCCGCGCTTCCATGGACCTGCGCTACGGGTCAACTCCATCGCGGGATCAAAGCCCCAGCACACAATGTCGATGGATTCTTCAGCCTCATGGATATCTTTGGCAATCTCTCTGAACCCGTCTTCGCCGCAGATGTAAACCGAGAGATTGTTGTAGTGAAAGACCGGTGTCTTCTCATCCTCGTTGTTCTCCAGATGCCACTGAAGACTGCCTGTGGTGCGGCGGCTGACGTCGCTGAGCGGGCTGACTGATTTTTGCTGAGTCTTGGGTGCTGTGGCCATAGTACAAATGCCTCGTTAGCTCAGGTTTCGTTGGGGCCGCCCTGGCGGTTCTGGTAGTGCTGCCGACGGTCCTTGAGATCATCTTGGGCAGCGCGGTAGCCACGGGCGGCGAGCTTTTGATCAGCGCTCTTTAGCTGCGCTGTGACCGGCAGTTCGAACTCGTTGCCGTTGGTCAGCTTGACCTTGTAGGAGCCAGTGCCTTCCTGGTGGTCCTCGATCAACACTTGGCCGAGCGCATCCGTGACGCTTTTCTTGACTTCGGCACCGTCCTTGTAGAGCGTGTAGGGCTCCATCGCGATGGCGCGCCCATCTTCGGCATGCGAGCGCAGCACGAAGGTGCGTGTCGTCTTGACGTCCTTCAGACTGGAGCTTCCGTTGATAGGAACGGTGGGCGCGTTCTTCGGCCCGACCATGCTGTGCGTCGCGGCGTACTCGACGTGTTTCCCGTTCGTGGCTTCTTCAATGCCTGCGGCATTCAGACGGATGTAACTTCCCCCACCATTGAGCACCAGTTCTTCCTTGGCGGTGATGGTGATCTTGTTGGCGACCTGGACGATGTTCAGCTTGGCCACGATGCTGATGCTGTCCTTGAGCGCCTTGATGTCGATGTCACCGCCATAGGCGAACAAACGAATGCCTGCCTTGTACGCAAAGAGCCGCAGCGCCTTCCTGGCACTGGCCAGAAAGCTCTTGCCCGCAGAAAGACTGGTGTGCGCACCGCTGGTGAGTGCAACGTGTCCACCAGCTTGCACGTGGGTACTTTGCGCACTGGTGCTCTGGATGCCCGCGGGCGAGGCCAGAACCAGATGTGGCTCGTCGAGTTCGGGAAACTGGCCCGCCTGGGGATTGCTTTGCTTGCCCGCGCCTTTGATGGCGTCGTTCTGGCTCTTGAGCGTTTTAGCGACCTCGTCCTGATCCCCCGCATCCTGCGCCTTGGCTTCTTGCGCAGCATTGCCCAGCGACTCGTGCAGATCACGGCCTTCTGTCAGCCGCGCCACGGTCTCGCCCATGTCCGTGATGTGGGCCTCGGCATTGGCTCGTCCCTCGGTGGTGAGCAGCATTCCTTGCTTGGCCCGGATAACTGCGTGCCCGTCGGTACGCAGTTCGGCGCCCTGGCCCCGATCGTCCTTGCGCCCTGCGTTGTCCTCGATGCGCGTGATGTGCCCCAGGCTCAGCTGGCTGTGCTGGTGATCGCTCTTGATCTGGACCTGGATCTTCCCCTTCGTGTCGTCCATCGCGATGTGGTTGCTGCGCCCCGGCGCGCTGTTGCCGCCTTCCTCGGTCAGCTCCCGGCTTCTGTAGCCCGACAGCGCACTGTGGTGCGGCAACGCCCACGGCGGCTCGTTCGCCTGGTTGTACACCCGACCCGTGCAGATCGGCAGGTCGGGGTCCCCGCCGACAAAGTCGATGATGACTTCCTGGCCGATGCGCGGGACATGGATGCTGCCTTGCTGGTTGCCCGCCCCGTCCAGATTCACGCGGATCCAGCAGGAGCTGTGCTGATCCTCGTTTCCGATGCGGTCCCAGGGAAACTTCACCTTGATGCGACCCCACTTGTCGGTCCAGATGTTCTGACCGGGAGGACCGACCACTCGTGCGGTCTGGGGGCCGTGCGTGAGCGGCTTGGGTCGCTTGGGCACGGGGCGCAGCGGCTCGGCCATCGGGTGCGCGGTGAAGTCGACTTCCACTTTCCATTGCTGCTTGCGACCGGGAGACGCATCGCCGATCTGGCTGTCCTGGGCAACGTCTTCGATCAGGAAACGGGTCTCCAGGATCAGGTATTCGGCATTGGCTTTCCGGCGCGGATGCTTCCGCAACTCGAAACTGCTGCCGGGCACCATGCCGCGCAAGTTACCGCTGGCCCGCGCCCTGGCGCCATGGGTGCGCAGGGCCTCCATGCGCAAGCGAGCCACCTGGCGGCCTTCGCCATGGGGATCGTTCGCCTCGGCACTGCCGGCCCTGGGCTGCGCATAGTGGCTGCCGGCCGCGCTGCCCTCATGCCACTGGTAGACCTCACCATCGGCCTGTCCGGTGAAGCGCGGGTCTTTGCGGCTCTGGCTCAGATCGGCCCTCGGGCGCATGTAGTCGTACTCGCGGCTGGCGTACTCGCCGCTGGTCAGGTGGTGGTGCGGAACGAAGCTGCTGACGTATTCGGCATCCACCTTCCAGCCCGGCGCGTGGTACTCGACCTGCCGATATGCGGCGCTGTCGTTCTTCTCGTACGCACCCATGTTGTCGATGAGAACCAGGCGGTGCTTGCCTTCGCTGTGCTGGAAAAAATAGCTGATCCCCCAGGATTGCGTCAGGCGCTCGAAGAACGCGAAGTCGCTCTCGTTGTACTGGACCCGGTAGTCGCGCACCGGGTAGGTCTCGATCAGGCGCTTGTCCACGGGAAAGTCGTAGCCGGCAAGAAGCTCGTCCAGGACCTGGACCACGGTCTTGTTCTGGAAGATCTTGCAATTGGTGGTGAGGGTTGCGCGGTACAGCCAGGGGCGCAGCGTGAGCTGGTACTGGATGTGGCGCCCTTCTTCGCCCCAGACCTCTGCATCGGTGATCAGGGCGTTGATCTGGCGCACGCCTGCGCCGACGCCATCGACCGATGCTCCCGCCGCACCAGGCACGAACTGGCCGGCACCATCGAGCTGGATCGAGCAAGAGATCTCCCGTCCGATGAACTGTTCGAGGTCGAAGTCCATCGCCCCACTGGCGCCGAAGTTCAGGGCATCGGGCGTCTTCAAGAGCAGTCCGTACTTGAACAGGCTGTTGAGCCCTTCGTGCCCTGACAGGTGCACCGGCTCCAGCGCCGGCTGTCCGAGCAGGACAGGAATTGCGGGAGACTGAATCGAGAGCGTGCGCTGCATCGCGATCTTTCTTGACGAAAACGAGACCGCGCAGTTTGCGAGAGCTCATTCAGTCAGATTGCGAACAATCGTCACCCATCCATGAAACCAGCGCATGCATCCGAATTTGCCGTGCAATGTGTGACGGACTCGACAAGATGAAAGAAGACATGCTCATTGGCTCGTAGTCCTTTTGCGCTAGACCGTATTGCGAATAGCCGCGGAGGGTACCCCCTCCTAGACTTTCCCCACGAGGCCTGAACGGCGCGCACTTCCGCGGCGTCGAGCATCTGCAGCAACCGCAGGTGCACCGGCCGCGTGCGGGGGTCCAATGGCGTGGTTTTCAAGATGGGGATGGGAGCGCCCTGCACGTTGCCGTGCGGGTTTCGCAAGCGCACTCGGCCTGGCTGGCATTCTTCTGCTGGGCCACGGCCCTTTGGCATCGGCACAGCCGCAGGCGCCCAACGCCGAGGCTGCGGCCAGCAAGGCCGAGCAGGCAAGGCTGGCCGACACCGACACCTTGCTGGCGCTGACCAGCGAAGGCGCCGTGCTCTACGGGCAGGACGCGGTCAAGCTCTCGGGCTACCAGTACTGCAGCCAGGCCGTCGCGCTGGCGGAGGCCGGCGAATTCCGCCAGAGCATCCGCGCCGCGAGCAAGGCGCTGCACCTGGCCAATGCCACGCGCGATCCGAACCTCATGGCGATGGCCAACCGCGACCTGGCGATCGTCTACAGCTACTCGGGCCAGCTCGAAAAGGCCGAGGAGTTCGCGCGCGAAGCGCTCAAGCATCCGGCGCGCGATCCCAAGCTGGTGGTCGGCCCGGTGCAGAAGGTGATCGGCGACGTGCGCACGCGCCGCGGCGATTTCGCCGGCGCGGTGCTCAGCTACGACGAGGCGCTGGCCAACAGCTCGCCGCGCTACGCGCCGCTGGTGCAGGCCTCGCTGGTCAACGCGCTCATCGAATCGGGTGATGCCGTGCGGGCGCGCGAAGTGCTCGGCACCATGCCGCCGCCCAAGGACGCGCCGCTCACCGCGCAGTTGGACCGCACCCGCGCCCGCCTGCTGCTGGCCGAGAACAAGCCGGCGGAAGCGCGCGACATGTACCGCGCGCTCACCGCGCGGCAGGTCGGCGCCGACACCGAGTACTACCGCCTCTGGGCCTGGGACGGCGTGGCGCGCAGCGAGATCGCGCTGGGCCAGAAGCAGGCCGCGGCCGAAGCCGTGGGCCAGGCGCTCGGCGGCGTCGACAAGGTGCGCGCCAGGTTCCGCAGCGAAGAATTCAAGATGGGCCTGTTCTCGGACCTGCAATCGGTGTTCGAGCGCGGCGTGTCGGTGTACAGCGATGCGGGCGACGCGCGCGCCGCCTTCGAGGTCAGCGAGCACAGCCGCTCGCGCGCGCTGCTCGATGCGGTGCGCGGCCGCGCGAAGGTCAGCGAGCAGGCCACCAGCACTGTCGATCTCGCCACGCTGCAGCGCACGCTGGCCGCCGACGAGCGCGTGGTGCAGTTCCACTCGCTGCCCGACCGGTTGGTGGTGTGGGTGGTGAGCCCGAGTGCCATTCAGGAGAAGACGGTGGCCGTGAAGCGCGACGAGCTCAACGAGCTGGTCGAGACCTTCCGCAATTCCATCGTGCGCGGACGCCGCACCGCCATCACCAATGCCGACAAGCTCGGCGCCGCGCTGCTCGGGCCGCTGGGCCTTGCGCCGGGGCAGCGCCTGATCATCGTGCCGCACGGTCCACTGCACTACCTGCCGTTCCAGGCGCTGCGGCTCGATGGCCGCTACGTGATCGAGACGCACCCGGTGTCGGTCGCGCCGTCGATGAGCATCGCGGTGCAGCTCGCGCAGCGCACGCCGCGCGTGAACGCCTCGCTGGTCGCCTTCGGCAATCCGCGCATCGAGGACAAGTACGACCTGCCGGGCGCCGAGACCGAGGTCAAGCAGCTCGCGCAACTCTTCCCGCGCAACACGGTGTACATGGGCGCGGCCGCCACCAAGACGCAGTTCCGCGAGGTGGCCGCGCGCTCGCCGCTGATGCACGTGGCGGCGCATGCCGAGGCGGATGCGGTCGATCCGCTGTACTCGCGCATCCTGCTGGCCAACGAAGGCGGCAAGCAGAACTTCCTCGAAGCGCACGAGATCCTCGGCATGCCGATGGACGGCACCGCGCTGGTCACGCTCTCGGCCTGTGAATCGGGGCTCGGGCGCATCGCGCAGGGCGACGAGGTGCTGGGCTTCACGCGCTCGTTCCTCTCGGCGGGCAGCTCCAGCCTGATCGCCTCGCTGTGGCCGGTGTCGGACGACGCGACCGCGGTGCTCATGAGCACGCTCTACGGCGAACTCTCCAAGGGCCGCGACCTGCAGAAGGCCATGCAGGCCGGACAACTCGCCGTGCTGAAGGACCCCAAGATGTCTCATCCCTTCTTCTGGGCGCCGTTCAATCTGATCGGCAACTGGCGCTTGACGGTCGGGAGCTGAGCCATGCGCAATGCCATGAACAGCACCCGCTCCCTTGCCCTCGCTCCGCGCAGCGCGCTGCGTCCCATCGCCTGGGCCACTGGTGCCCTGGTGTCGGCCGTCCTCTTCATGGCTGCGGATCGCGCGCATGCCGAGGAACAAGCGCAGGTTGAACCGCAAGCCGCATCCGTCAACGATGCGGGCGACACCGAACTGCTCCCCACCAAGGACCCGTGCGGCACCTGCGACCGCCCGCTCGCGCAGGCGACAGGCACCGTCGCGCCGCAGAGCCTGCCGGCCCCGCCGCGCCCCGCCGGAACGACGTTCAAGCTCAACGACCTGCGCCTGAACGGCGTCAAGGCGCTGACCAACGAAGAGCTGCAGTCGATCACCGCGCCCTACATCGGCCGCGACGTCACGCTGGGCGACCTCGAAGGGCTCGCGCAGGCGATCACCGCGCGCTACAAGGAGCGCGGCTACTTCCTCGCGCAGGCCATCGTGCCGGTGCAGACGGTGCGCGACGGCATCGTCGAGATCAGCGTGATCGAAGGGCGCCTGGGCAAGGTCGACGTGGTCGTCGCGCCCGATGCGCCGCTCAGCGAGGCGCGCGTGCGCGGCTTCCTTGCGCCGCTGCAGCCGGGCGAAGCGGTCAGCGCACAGAGCTACGAGCGCGCGATGCTGCTGCTGTCGGATCAGCCCGGCGTCAAGGTGTCGTCGGGCCTGCAGGAAGGTTCGGCGCCCGGCACCACAGATCTCTCGGTCGAAGTGGCCGCCGCGCCGCGCTGGGCCTTCACGGCCGAGGCCGACAACCACGGCACCAAGGAATCGGGGCGCTATCGCGTGGGCGGCACCGCGCGCTGGTTGAGCCCCTTCGGCATCGGCGACAACCTCGACATGCGCCTGATGGTGTCCGACAGCAACGACCTGCAGTTCGGCCGCATTGCGTACGAGGCGCCCATCGGCACCAGCGGGCTGCGTGCGGGCGTGGGCCTGGCGCGCGTGAACTACGAGCTCGGCGGCCAGTTCGCCGACTACGAGGCGCGCGGCCGCGCCAACGTTCTGGACTTCTCGCTCAACTACCCGCTGATCCGCCAGCGCCAGCAGAACCTGTTCCTGCGCCTGGGCGCCGACATCAAGGACCTGACCGACGAGGTCGGCATCGCCAACACCAATTCGCGCAAGCGCATCCATGGCCTCAGCATGGGCTGGACCTGGGAGCGCCGCGACGAGGTGCTGGGTGGCGGCTACTGGGCGAGCTCGGGCACGCTGTACCACGGCGACCTCTCGATCCGCGATCCGGAAAGCCGGCTGGCCGACCAGAGCCTCGGCGGCCACAACACCGAAGGCGGCTTCACCAAGCTGAGCTTCCAGCTCTCGCGGCTGCAGGCCATCGTGCCGCGCCATTCTCTGTACCTCTCGGTCGGCGGCCAGTGGGCGAGCAAGAACCTCGACGGCTCCGAAAAGCTCGCGCTCGGCGGCGCGCGCGCGGTGCGTGCGTACCCGTCGGGCGAGTTGCTGGTGGACCAGGGCGTGATCGGCACCGTCGAGTGGCGCTGGTCGCTCAACGAAGAGCTCACGCCCTTCCTGTTCTACGACGCCGCACGCGGAAAGATCGTGCGCAACCCCACGGTCTTCGACGGCCCCAACAGCCACAGCCTGCGCGGCTACGGCGTGGGCGTGAGCTGGTCGCGGCCGGGCAATTTCTCGATCAACGCCACGCTCGCCTGGCGCGCCGGCACGCCGCCGGCGCAGACCGACGGCGGTGGGCGCAATCCGCGCCTCTACGTGCAGCTCATCAAGGCGTTCTGACCATGAAGCAACGCAATCTCTTCCGCCAACGGCCTCGTCACCATCGCGGCCTCAAGCTGCGGCCCCTGGCGATCTCGCTGCTGTGCGCGGGCCTCTCGCCGGCCATCGCGCAGGTGCTGCCCATGGGCTTTCTCCCCATCGCCGGCGGCGTCACCATGACGCAGAGCGGCAGCGTGATGAGCATCAACCAGCCGCTCGCGCGCGGCATCGCGAACTGGCAGTCCTTCTCGATCGGTGCGGGCGGCGTCGTCAACATCGTGCAGCCGAGCGCCAGCAGCGTGCTGCTCAACCGCGTCACCGGCAACGAGCTCTCGACCATCGCGGGCCAGCTCAACGCCAACGGGCGCGTCATTCTGGTCAATCCCAACGGCGTGATGTTCAGCCAGGGCGCGACGGTGAACGTGGGCGGCCTCATCGCCTCCACGCTGGCGCTGACGACCTCCAACCAGAGCTTCATGGACGGCGCCACCAAGCTCACCTTCGAGCGCGCCGATGCCAACTCGGCCTCGGTGCGCAACCTCGGCAGCATCACCGCCACCGGCGGCGGACCGGTGGTGATGATGGGCGCGGCGGTGGGCAACGGCAGCACCGGCACCATCACGGCCGACGGCGGCACGGTCGCGCTGGCCTCGGGCCGCAAGATCACGCTCGATCTCGTGGGCGACGGGCTCACCAACCTCGTGATCGCGCCCGACGCCATGGCCACCCATGCGGCCGTGAGCAACAGCGGCACGATCCAGGCCGATGGCGGGCGCGTGGCGCTCGTCGGCAGTTCCGTCACCGTGGGTGAACTCGTGGTCAACCAGACCGGCACGGTGCGTGCGCGCAGCATCGGCACGCGCAACGGCGAGATCGTCCTGGGCGGCGGGCGGGACAACCAGGTCGCGATGACCGGCGGCACGCTCGACGCCACCGGCGCCGCGGCCGGCGAGCGCGGCGGCAACATCCGCATCGCGGCGGGGCAGGTGCAACTGCAGGCCACCGACAAAGGCCAGCTGGCGGTGGTCGATGCCAGCGGGCAGGCCGGCGGCGGCACGGTCACTGTGCGCGGCTACGACGTGGCGCTGTCGTCGGGCTCGGCGCTGCGCGCCAGCGCCACCGGCCAGGGCGCGGGCGGCACCGTCGACGTGGGCACGGCAACCGGCCAGGTCCTGGTGGACGGCCTCGCCGCGCCGGAACGCGAGTCGCATGCGCAGGTGTTCGGCGAGCTGAGTGCGCGCGGTGCCGGCAGCGGCGCGGGCGGCACGATCTCGACCTCGGGCGATTTCCTGCGCATCAACCCGGCGAAGGTGGATGCGGGCGGCGGTGCCCAGGGCGGCGCCAACGGCCGCTGGACGGTGGCTGCCGCGTCCGACCTCAATGTCGTTTCGGCCGCCGACATTCCAGCCTACGACAGCGCCTACCCGCCGTTGTCGATCACCAACGTGAGCGCCGAAGGCATCGGCAGTGCGCTCGGCCGCGGCACCGATGTGACGCTCTCCAGCAGCACCATCGGCGACAACGCGGGCGTGCGCTTCGCCGCGGATGCCAAGGTCGTCAAGGCCGAAGGCGGCACCGCCACGCTCAGGGTCGATTCGGCCGGCAGCATCGTGATGGCCGCGGGTTCGGCCATCGATGCCCACGCCGGCGCACTGAATGTGGACTTCAACGCCGACTCGACCGGCCGCGTGGCGCAGAACGCGGCACAGATCAACTCCGGTTCAGGGCCGGTCACCGAGCTCGACTACGCAGGCTCGATCCGCCTCGACGGCGCCACCATCAACGCCAACGGCGGCTCGGTGCGCTTCTTCGGCCAGAGCGACGCGGCCAACGGCCGCGCCATCGGCGGCTCGGCTTCGCACACCACCGAGCCCAGCGATACGTGGCGCGACGGCGTCTACCTGAGCAAGAGTTCGGTCACCACCAACGGCAGCGGCCAGGTCTCGATGCGCGGCCAGGGCCGCAGCTGGGTGTCCGATCCATCGGGCACCGGCGGCTTCTACCAGGGCAGCAGCGGCGTCTCGGTCACGAACGAGAGCACTGTGCAGGCCGGCACCGGCGGCATTTCGCTGGACGGTGTGGCGGGCTTCGGTGGGAGCGGCGTGCAGGTGCAGAGCGGCGCCGGGCTCGCGACCTCGGGCGACGTGGCGATCGTCGGCCGCGGTGCCGCCTGGAACGACACCATGCCCGTCGCCGGCATCGGCTCGAGCTTCGGCGTGTCCATCGACGACGCGACGATCGCGAGCGATCGCAATGTGCGCATCGACGGCACCGGCGCCGACCTCGAAGGGCTGCGCACCAGCAAGGCGTTCGCAGCACAGAACGGCTTTGCCGGCAGCAGCCAGGGCGTGTCGATCTACGGCGGCGTCACGGCGGGCGCGGGCCAGCGCATCGACGTGAACGGGCGCGCCGGCAACGAGAGCTTCGCCTCGACGCTCGACGACGGCGGCAACGTCGTGGTGACCTCGTTCGGCCAGACCTACGGCGTCGTCGTGAGTGCCAACGCCATACAGCCGAACCCGTTGCGCACCTCGGGCGGCACCATCGCCATCGACGGCCAGGGCACCGATGTCTCGCTGCGCATGCAGACCTTCGGCTCGGGCGCCTTCGGGCTCGCCGCGGCCCCGGAGCCGGGCGCACTCGCGGCACCGCCCCAGCCCGCGCTGCTCTCGGTCATGAGCGAGACGGGCAAGGGCGGCAACATCTCAGTGCGGGGCCGCAACATCGTGATCGACGGCGCGACGCAGTTCGATGCCCCGCCACTTCTCGGACGCCTGGACGCGAGCGGTGCCACCGGCGGCGGCAGCATCGACATCGCCGCGACCGGCGTGATCGCCGTGGGTGCCAACGCCAGCCTGGAAGCCAACGCCACGGGCGGCGGCAACGGCGGCAGCGTGAAGGTTGTTGCAGGCGACACCCTGCGCGCCTACGGCAGCCTCTCGGCGCGCGGCGGCGCGGAGGGCGGCAACGGCGGCTTCATCGAAACCTCGGCGCCGCATTTCGACCTGACCGGCATTCGCGCCGACGCCTCGGCGCCGGTGGGCAGCGTGGGCTCATGGCTGATCGATCCGTTCGACGTCGATATCGTGAGCGGCACCGCCACGGGCTCCCTGACCGGCAACCCGTTCGATCCGATCGCCACCTCGACCATCCAGGACGGCGACATCAATGCCGCGCTCAACGCGGGCACCAGCGTGACGATCGGCACCGGCAGCACCGGCACTCCTTTCCTCGGCGACATCCACATGTCGAACGCAAAGGGGGCGGTCAACATCAACTACAGCACCAACAAGGGTGCGGTGACCTTCCAGCTCGATGCCAACCGCAGCGTGCGCGGCGACGCGGGCACGGTGATCCAGTCCACCGGGGGCGGCGTGCTCAACGTGGTGTTCAACGCCGACGTCAACAACGGCGGCACGGCCACCGGGGGCGGGCAGGTCAGCTACAGCGGCGACATCTACACCAATGGCGGCAACGTCGTGATGAACGGCAGCTGGGCCAACCCCAGCAACCAGGGCGTCAGCGTGCACCTGGACGGCAACGAGATCGACACGCGTGTGGGCCGCAGCGACGCGGGGACGGGCGGCTCGGTCACGATCGTCGGCAAGAGCATCGGGCCGGCCGGCATCGGCGACGCCGCGGTCGGCATCGATGGCGTGCACATCTCCACCTCGACCGGCAACGTGAACATCACCGGCACGGCCGAGGCCGCATCGGGCGTGCGCCTGGGATCGCGCTTCGTCGTGACCGGCACCGCGAACCGGCAGACCGACATATCGACCACCACCGGCAACATCACCGTGCTGGGCGTGGGCAACAGCGTCACCAGCGCGGGCACGTCGCCGGGCCACGGCGTGATCATCGACCAGTCGGCGCTGCGCTCGATCGACGGCGACATCACGGTGCGCGGGCTGCGCCAGGCCGGCGGCAACCTCGTCGGCGACGGCGTGCGACTGACCACGGGCGCGCAGGTCGTGACCACCGGCACCGGCGACATCGAGCTGAGCGGCCAGTCCGTGGGCAACGGCGCCGGCGTGCGGGTCGGCCCGCAGGCGCCGCTGGCCGGCGCGTTCCCGCCCGTCCTTGCGGACGTCATCGTGTCCGCCGGCGGCAACACGGTGCTGCGCGCCGGGAACGACGGCAGCACCGATGCGCTGGTGATCGACGGCAAGGTCAGCGCCGCCAACGTGATCAACCTGCGGCCGGGCGGTGTCGATGCCGCGGGCAACGGCGTGGACCAGACGACCACGCCGATCACCCTCGGCGGCACGGCCGCCACCGGCTTCGCGGTCTCCGCCGCCGAGTTCGGGCGCCTCACGGCCGCCACCATCGTGGCGGGGAGCAACGCGCATGCCGCGAACATCGATGTCGTGGGGCCGCTGGTCCTGCCCTCCGCACTGACCCTGCAGAACGGTGGCGGCGGCAACATCCAGCTGGGCGGCGCCATCACGGCGACGCGGCTCGGGCTGCTGAGCGCCGGCAACATCACGCAGGTCGCGGGTGCGCCCATCACCGCCGGCACGCTGATGGCGCGCTCCACCGGCGGCAGCGTGCTGCTCGACACGGCGCCGAACAACGTCAGCGCGGCCACGGTGGGCGGCGGCGCGGCCGGTGCCTTCCGCTACGTCGATGCCGACACGGTGCAGCTGGGGTCGGTGTCCGTCACGGGCTTCGATGCCGCGGGCAATGCGCCGCAGGTCCAGTCGGCCACCTCGATGGCGGCCGACACCGTGTTCGTGCGCACGCTGTCCGGCGACCTGCTGCTGGGCACCAACGTCAGCAGCACGGGCGGCACCGATCTCGTGGCGGCCTCGCGCTTCCAGAACCTGGGTGCCTACACGATCACCGGCGCGCCGTGGCGCGTGTGGGCCGACACCTGGGTCGGCGAGACGCGCGGCGGCCTGTTCGGCTCGGGCCCGCTGCCCAACCTGTACCACTGCGCGTACCTGGGGTTGTGCACCGTCACGGTGTCGCCGGCCGACAACCACTTCATCTATGCGCAGCAACCCGTGGCCACGGTGGTGATCGGCAATGCGACCCGCCCCGAGGGCCAGGCCAATCCGCCTTTCACGTACAGCGTCAACGGCCTGATCCTGGGCGACACGGCTTCGAGCTTCAGCGGTGCGCCCGGCACGTCGGCGACGACGGGCAGCCCACCGGGCGTCTATGCGATCAATGGCAGCTTCGCCTCCGCCGCGGGCTATGCCGTCAACGTGCGGCCCGGCGATCTGACGGTCACGACGGCGCCACCGCCGCCGCCGCCGCCGCCAGTCGTGTTCCAGGTGCCTGACTTCCCCTTGCCCGACGTGGTGCGCGAAGTGCCTTCCACCTGGCTCTACGACCGCAACATCGGCCCGCCGCCGATCTGCTTTGCGACCGGTGCGCTCGAAGGCGACCGCGCATCGCAGGGCGGCGACGTGCTGGCGCGCGAATGGTCGCGCGTGCGGTCGCGGCCCAATCTTTCGAGCTGCGTGGACACCGAGAAGCGCAACGGCTGCGCCGATTTCTGACGGCGGCGTTCAGCCGCCGCGCGCCGCAAGCAGTTGCAGGTAGCGCTGCTGCGCGCCGCCTTCGACCGCGCGGCGCTCTTCGAGCAGCAGCAGGCAGCGCAGTGCGAGATCGAAGGAGCCGTGGCAGTGGTGTGCGACCAGGGCCAGGTGCCGCAACTGCTCGTCGTCCATCGCCTCGGGGCGGCGGATGTCGCGCATGTAGACCAGGTCGGCCTCCAGCAACTGGCGCAGGGGCCGGCGCGGATCGCCATCCACCACGCACGGCGCGATCGGCCACTGCTTCACCGCGGCGAAGCAATGCGGCACGAAGCCCTGGCCGCGCAGCTCCTGGTCGATCTCGCCCTGGGTCGGCTGGTCCTTGTAGAGCGTGACGAAGGACACCTCGGCCTGCACCATCACGGCCTGCGCCAGCTTGGCGTGGCCCGCGCGGAACACCGCGAGCTCGCTGCCCTGTGCATCGATCTTCAGGAAATCGAGATGCGCGATCTCGGCAATGTCGTCGAGCCGCCGCGTCTGCACCGCGATCCGTTCGCGAACCTCGGCCAGCGGCTGCAGGGCCTCGAAGAGCGCGAGCGATTGCGCATCGGGTTCGAGCAGGCTGGTCATGCCCGGCGCGGCGCAGACATGCAGCGTGTGCATGCCGCCGTCGCCGAGCGCCCACGGCAGGTAGCGCTCGAGGGGGCCCTGGGCCTGTGTCAGCTCGTGCAGCGCCTGCGCCTGCGGCTCGAAGCCCGTGACCCGGCACAGCCCGGCCTGCAGCATCGCGAGATAGGGCGGGTCGCCGTCGATCGGGCTGGCCCCGACATCGACCACCTCGGTCAGCCGCTCCGGCGCGAGGATGTCCCGCAGGTCCACGTCGGTGCGCGCGGTCTGCGTCATCGGGTTCACCGGCCTTCGCGCACGGACAGCGCACGCCCGAAGTGGCCCGTGTAGGTGCGCGTGCCCTGGTGCGACAGGTTGGAGCGGGCATCGATGAAGACCCGGCCGCCGATCGATTGCCAGCGGCGGCAGAACGCGAAGTCCTCCGCCAGGTAGGCGCCGTTGTCGGGCTCGGCGAGCACGTCGAAGAAACGGTAGTGCGGCAGGTCGCGCACCGCGGGATCGGCGGCGCGCTCGGGCGTGTAGCGCAGCTGCGGATAGGCCGCGGCGAGGCGCTCGAACACGCTGCGCGCGATCAGCATGAAGCCGGTGGGCGCATCCAGCACCTCGACGAATCCCTCGGCATCCACCGACAGGCGGGTGTCGAATGCATTGGCCGGAAAGCTGGCGTGCAGTGCCTCGAAATCTTCGCGCGTGGCGCCGGCCGGCAGCGGCTCGCGAAGCCCGTCCGCGGGCCAGCCGTCGGTCTTGTGCGGGTAGATGCCCGCCACCACGTCGCGCCCCGCGCACAACAGCCGCAGGGCGGCCTCGGGTTCGAAGCCGATGTCGGCATCGATCCAGAACAGATGCGTCCAGCGGGTGTCGGCCATGAACTCCGCGACCAGGCGGTTGCGAGCGCGCGTGATCAGGCTGTCGCCATCGAGAAAGCGTGTCTGCATCGGGAACCGGTGTTCCCACGCCAGGTTGACCAGGCCCAGCAGGCTGCGCACATAAAGGCTGGTCATCGTGCCGCCGTAGCTCGGGGTCGCGACGAAGGGGCGGATGTCTTTCAGGGCAGAGAGGTCGGGCATGGCGGGATGTCCTCGGGGGCGTTCTGCACGGGCCGTGCGGGCGGCTGCGGGGGCCACCATAGCACCCGCGCCTCACATGCGCCTACCCGGATTGCCCTCGGCCCGCTCGCCTCAGACGCCGCGTGCGCGGCGGTTGGACATGACCACGTTGTCCTTCGCGATGGCCTGGCCTTCCTGCATCGCCGCGATCCACGCTGCGGTCGAGGTCACGGCCGCGAAGTTGCTGTGGAACACCACGCTGAAGACGCGGTGGATCTCTTCCGCTGTGACCTTGCCCGCCGCGTTTTCATACGGCAGCGCGCCGCTCGCGTCCGACAGGAACTCCACGTTCAGGCCGCGGTGCATCGCCTCGAACACGGTCGATGCGTCGCAGTTCTGCGTCATGTAGCCGGCCACGCTCAGCGTGTCGATCTCGTGGCGGGCGAGCCAGTCGGCGAAGTCGGTGCCGGTGAACACGCTCGGAAAGGTCTTGGTGATCAGGTGGTCGCGCGGACGGTTCGCGACCTCGGGATGCAACTGGCCGTTGTGCGTGTCGGCCTGGAACACCGGCGCGCCCTTGGGCGCATGGTGGCGGACCACGACCACCGGCGTGCCGGCGGCGCGTGCGGCATCCATGGCCTTGGTCACGTTGGGCAGCGTGTCCAGGATGGGCGGGTACTCGATCGGCAAGCCGCCGCCCTCGAAGTATTCGTTCTGCACGTCGATCACGACGAGGGCGCGGCGCGGGGCGGGGGTGTTGCTCATGTCTGACTCCTTCTCGGTTGGTATGGCTTGATTGTTCGCGCTTTGCCGGCTCGTCGAAAGTGGCCCGACAGCCATTCATCGATAAGATCGGGCCATGTCTCGCCCGGCCACCGAAACCATCGCCGTCGTTGCCTTCGACGGCATCAGCCCCTTTCACCTGTCCGTGCCCTGCATGGTGTTCGGCGAGGACCGCACCGAGACGGGGGCGCCGCGCTTTCGCATGCGCGTGTGCGCGCCGGAGCCGGGGCCGCTGCAGACCAATGCGGGCTTCGAGCTCGTGGTGCCGCATGGGCTGGAGGCGATCCGCCGGGCGCAGATCGTGGTGGTGCCCTCGTGGCGCGACGACGGTCGGCCCGCGCCGCCCGCGTTGATCCGCGCGCTGCAGGCCGCGCACCGGCGCGGCGCCACGGTGGTGGGCCTCTGCCTCGGCGCCTTCGTGCTGGCCGAGGCCGGACTGCTCGACGGCCGGCCCGCCACCACGCACTGGAACCTCGCCGCCGTGTTCGCCAAGCAGTACCCGAAGGTGAAGCTGCAGCCCGAGGTGCTGTACGTGGACGACGGGGATGTGCTCACCTCCGCCGGCACGGCCGCGGGCATCGACTGCTGCCTGCACCTGCTGCGCGTGCGCTACGGCGCCGAGACCGCGAACCGCGCCGCGCGGCGCATGGTGGTGGCGCCGCATCGGCAAGGCGGGCAGGCGCAGTACATCCAGCAGCCCGTGCCGGCCACGGCCGAGCGCGACCGGCTCGCGCCGCTGCTCGAATGGCTGGGCAAGCATCTCGATGTGCCGCATGAGCTCGACAGCCTCGCGCGGCGCGCGCTGATGAGCCGCCGCAACTTCACGCGGCGCTTCCGTGAATCGACGGGCACGACGGTGGGGCAGTGGATACAGAACCAGCGCCTCGCGCTGGCTCAACGGTTGCTCGAGACCACGGACCACCCGGTCGAGCGTGTGGCCACCGGCGCGGGCTTCGGCTCCGCGGTGTCGCTGCGCAAGCACTTCACCTCGGCGTTCAAGGTGTCGCCGACGGTTTATCGGCGGCAGTTCTCGCGCACCGCAGAAGCGACCTGAACTTCAGGCCACCGGTGCATGCCGCCGCGTGGTGAGCAGCGCGCGCAACTTGGCCGGCGGCACCGGCTTCGTCAGCAGCATCACCCCGCCATGCCGCAGCCGCTGCAGCACCTCGGGCCCGGTCGCGCCTGACACCAGCACCGCGAGCGCATCGGGCTGCAGGCGCTTGGCGGCCTCGATCACGTCCACGCCGTCGCCGTCGCCGGCCAGCTGCAGGTCGCACAGCACCGCATCGAAATGGATGTCGCCGGTGCCCAGCCGCGCGATGGCCTCGGCGCCGGTGGTCACGCATTCGACCTCGCAGCCCCACTGTTCCAGCAGCGCGCGGCTGCCGTCGAGGATGGCGGGGTCGTCGTCCACCACCAGGCAGCGCAGGCCCGCGAGCGGCGCGGGCGCCACGGGCGCGGGCTCGGGCAGCACGACATCGGCGGCGCGCGCGGCGGGCAGCGTGAAGGCGAAGGTGCTGCCGGCCTGCAGCGCCGAGCGCACGGTGATGCGCGTGCCCAGCAGCGTGGCGATGCGCGCGCAGATCGCGAGGCCGAGGCCGAAGCCGCGGCGCCGGTCGCGCTCGGTGTTCGCCACCTGGTAGAACTCCTCGAAGATCCGGCCCTGGTGGATCGGCGCGATGCCCACGCCGTTGTCGCGCACCTCGATGCGCACCTGGTCCGGATGGCCCGTCCGGCTGCGCCGCGCGGCCACCAGCACCGTGCCGCCTTCGGGCGCATGGCGCAGTGCATTGGCCACCAGGTTGTTGACGATGCGCTGCAGCATCGCCGCATCGGTGCGCACCGCCAGGCCCCGGTCGCTCCAGCGCAGCCGCACGCGCGCCTCGATGGCGGCGGCGGCATGCTGCGCATCGAGCTGGTCGAAGAGGGCGGCCAGCGAGATGCGGGTGATCGAAGGCGTGAGCACCTGCGCATCGAGCCGCGAGATCTCCAGCAGGTCGTCCAGCAGCACGCCCATGAACTCGGTGCTCTCCTGCAGCCGCAGCACGGCCGGGCGCTGCGCCGGCGTGGCGCTGGGCAGCAGGCCGTCGATGAAGAGGCCCATTGCATGCAGCGGCTGGCGCAGGTCGTGGCTCGCGGCCGCGAGGAAGCGCGCGCGCGACAGCGCCGCCTGCTCGGCCTCGGCCATGCGCTGCAGCGCGACGGCGGTGGCTTCGCGCACGCGCTCTTCGCTGACCTGGCGGTTGTGCTGCAGGCGCTCGGCGAGCCGGTCGATGTCGTGCGCGAGCACGGCCAGCTCATGCGTGCCGCGGGTGCCGCCCTCGACCACTTCGCAGCGCATGTCGAAGTGGCCCGCTTCCAGCGCGGCAACGGTGCGCGACACGCGCCGCAGCGGTCGCGCCACCGTGCGCGCCATGTGGCGCACCGAGGCCCATGCCGCCAGCAGCGCGACCAGCGCGATGCCGATGCCCGCCATCAGCGAGCGGCTGCGCTCGCGCGCATAGGCCGTGGTGTCGCGGAAGGTCTGCACCAGGCCGATGGGCGTGTCGCCCGCCGCGGTGGAGCCCGCGGGCGCGAAGGCGCTGGCGCGCGAGGCCTCGCGCAGCGTGACCGGCGAGGTGAACATGCGCAGCTGCGCGAGCGATTCGGTCTTCGGTCCGGCCGTCACGTACACGCCCGCGCTGTTGCTGATCTCCACCCGCATCACCTGCCCGCCGCGCAGTGCCGCGTTGGCCACGTTCTGCAGCGCCGGCACATCGCCTGCGTACAGGCTCAGGTCCGACATGGCCGCCACCTGGCGCGCCACAGCCTGGCCTTCGGCATCGAAGGCGGCCTCCAGCGTCTGCAGCCGGTTGTGGGTGAACCAGCCGGTGAGCGCCAGCGCCACCGCCGCGCACGGCACCACGCCCAGGCGGAACAGGTCGCCCTGCAGGTTGCCACGCACGACCAGCGCGGACGCATTGCGCGGCTGCGCCGCGTCGTCGCCGGTGGGCGCCGGACCTGGGCGGGGTGGCGCGGCGTTCATCGCGTGGCCGCGAGACGGTCGGTCAGTTCCCGTTCCTCCGGCAGGCGCAGGCCGAGTCCGCGTGCCACGGTGGCGTTGACGCGCACGGTGGCGGGCGTTGCCGCTTCCACCAGCGGGCTGCTGCTGCTGTTGCTTGCGCTCGCCACTTTCTGGCCGAGCAGGCGCGCCTGTTGGGCGAGCTGCGACGGCGTCGACACCGCCGCGGCGAGGCCGCCCGAACGCACCAGTCCCTCGCTGGCGCCGAATACCGGCACGCCCGCGCCCGCGCCCGCGCGCAGCACCGAGAGCGTGGCCGCCTGGTTGTCGCCGATCAGGTCGGGCAGCACCATCAACGCATCGCTGAGCGGCACGACGGTGCGCAACGCGGCGGCGAGCGACCTGGCGTCGGGCGCGTATTCCACGCGCACCTCCCATGCCGGGTTGGCGCCCTGCGCGGCGCGCTGCAGTTCGCGCACCAGCGGCTCCGATTCGGGCGTGGCGACCACGCCGATGCGGTGCTTCTGCGGCAGCACCGCGCCGACGAGCGCGAGCTGGTCGGCCATCGCCGGGTCGCGCAGCAGCACGCCCACGCGGCGGTCGCTGCGCTTCAAGGCCGGGCTCGCGGCTTTCAGCGCTTCGTAGTCGAGGCGGCTCAGCATCGCGAGCACCAGCGGCTCTTGTCCGGGGCGTTCGACAGCGGCGCGTGCGGCCGCGACGCCCACCGCCATGGTGAGGTTCGCCTCGGCGGCCGAGGGCCGCATGCTGCGCGTGCGAACGCCCGCATTGGCGGCGCGCTCGGGCTCCGCGGCGGCGGTCTCGATGGTCTGCGGCATCTCGCCGGTGGCCGACAGGCGCACCAGCTCGAAGCGGCCGCCGGGCTCCTGGCTCGCGCGCAGCTGCTGCACGAATTCCGAATGCGCCGGGTTGTCGTCGCTCATCAGCACGGTGAGGCTGGGCGCCGCGGCCGCGCGGCTGCTCATCGACAGGCCGAGGAGGCCGACCGCCACGCCCGCGGTCAGGCCGAAGGCCAGCGCCGCGCGCACGGCGCCGCGCAGCCTTCCGGGGAAGGGATGGGAGAGGTGTTTCGCGACGACGGACATGTGACTGCTTCTGCAGCGAGGGTGCATGACCCAATGTAAGGACGCACCCTGTTTCGCGCGATAAGGCGGAGGGGCTATGTCAGTCCGTGGGACGGCGTTCCAGCGTGATGAACTGCACAACGTGGCGGCCGCACGGCCTATGTCCGATGGACTATGTATCCATATTCAGCAGCGCCGCTGCGCGCTGCGCGTGGATCGACTGGCGCAGCACGCGCGGCGAGACCGGCTTGTAGAGCACCGTGATGCCGGCGCTCGCCACTTCGCGCAGGCGATCGGGCTTGGTCTCGCCGGTGACCAGCAGGCGCGCGGTGCCGGCGCCGATGCCGCGCGGATGGCGCTCCAGCGCGGCGATCACGTCCAGGCCGTTGTCGCCGCCCTGCAGCAGCAGGTCGCTCACCACCACGTCGGGCGGCTGCTCCCAGGTGTCGGCCAGCGCGAGCGCCTCGGCGCGGGTCTGCGCGACCAGCACCTCGGCGCCCCAGTTGGCGAGCACCACGGAGAGCCCTTCGAGGATCGTGCGCTCGTCGTCGATCACCAGGATGCGCAGGTTCGCAAGGCTCGGTTCTCCCTCCTCCATGCCGGCGGCCACCGGCGACGGCGCGGGGGAGGGCAGCGCGGCCGGCGCCGAGCGCACCAGCACCCGCACGCAGGTGCCCTTGTGAAGCCGCGAGCTGAGTTCCACGCGCGTGTTCAGCAGCTCCGCCAGCCGCTGCACCGTCGCAAGGCCCAGGCCCATGCCGCGCGCACCGCGCGAAGACTGGCGGCCGGCCGACTCCACCTGGTAGAACTCCTCGAACACTCGCGTCTGGTGCTGCGCCGCGATGCCCACGCCGGTGTCGACCACGTCGATGCGCACGCCCTTGCCGCGGCGCCGCGCGCCGATGAGCACGCCGCCCTCGAGCGTGTGGCGCAGCGAGTTCGACACCAGGTTGTTCAGGATGCGCGAGAGCATCACGTAGTCGCAGCGCACCCACAGCTCGGTCTTGCGCGCCACCAGGCGCAGCCCCTGCTGCTCGGCCACCGGCCGGAAGTTGCGGCTGATCTCGTCGAACAGGCGGTCCAGCGGAAAGTCGGCCCACTGCGGCTGCAGCACGCCGGCATCGAGCTGCGACAGGTTCAGCAGCTCCGAGAAGAGGCGGTCGAGCGATTCGACGCATTCGCGGATGTGGCCGATGCGCTGCAGCTTCACCGGATCGGTCTCGCCGTTGGCCAGCCCGTCGGAGAAGAGCGTGAGCGCATGCAGCGGCTGGCGCAGGTCGTGGCTCGCAGCGGCCAGGAGGCGCGTCTTGGCCTGGCTCGCCACCTCGAGCAGTGCGTTCTTGCGCGCCAGCTCGGCCGTGGCCTCGTTGATGCGGCTCTGCAGCAGCCGGCGGCTCTCGGCGAGCGCGCGCGCCGCCTGGTTGAAGCCCAGCTGCAGGTGCTGCACCTCCAGCGTGCCCTCGATCGCCACGCTCGCGTCCTCGCCCGCGCCCAGGCGGTCGACCGCCTTGCCGAGCGCGCGGATCGGCTCGCTGATGCGCCGCGCCGCCCACCAGCCCGCCAGGCCCACGCCCAACAGGCTGATCGCGAGCACCACCGCCACGTTGAGCCAGACCGAGCGGCGGGCGTTCTGCACCGCGCTGAGGCCGATCTCGACCATCACCTTGCCGTTGTGGCGGCCGTCGTCGGCCACGATCGGCACCACCACCTGCAGGCCCTCGCCGCGCGCGCGGTCGACGGTCTCGGAATTGGCCACGATCTCGCCGTCTTCCGTCCAGATCTGCACCTGCTGCACATGCGGCTGGTAGGTGCCCGACTGGGCCGTGCGCTGCAGGGCGCGCTTGTCCATGCGCGAGAGCGGCGCCTGCGCCACCGTGGCCACCTGCAGCGCCACCGTCTGCGCATTGGCGCGCATCAGCTCGGTGAGGTTGCCCAGGTGCTGGCGCGTCAGCACCGCAATCGCGGTCAGCGTGGCGGCGGTCGCCGGCACCAGCGCGAGCAGGATCAGCTGCTGGGCGAAGGTGAGCCGCGCAAGCCCACGGAGGACGCGGAAGTTCCAGTTCATCGAGGTCTTGAGTCCATGGGAGGCGAGCTTAGGAGCCCGGTGCCGAACATGGAAGACAGGAAAACATCACGAAATTAACTTGTATTTGATATTTAATGGCGTCCGCGTTGCCCATGTTAGACCCGCTGGTCCGCAGCGGCCCTACGCCTTTCGGCCCAAAAAATGCTGGCTTCCCTGCGTCGTTTCGCTCCTGTTCACGCTGCTTTCCGGGCGGCGGCGCTGGCGTTTTTCGTCGGCCTGCCGCTCGTGGCCGCGGCCCAGGCCACCCCGCCGGACAAGACCCCCGTGCGCTTCGGCATCCTGCCGCTGGGCGGTGCCTTCGAGTCGCGCAGCGACTGGGACCCGCTGCTGGCCGAATTGAGCCGCGCCATCGGCCGCCCGGTGAGCGTGCTTTCGGTCAATTCGTACGAGGCGCTGGAGCAGGCGATCCAGCGCGACGAGGTCGACATGGCCTTCCTCTCCGGAAAGATGGCGCTCGACGCCGTGACCCAGCGCCGCATGAAGGTGGTGGCGCAGGTCGTGCGGCACGACGGCCTGCCCGGTTACCGCGCGCTGCTGCTGACGCGCAAGACGCCGCCCCTGAACACGCTGAAGGACCTGCTCGACCAGCCCGACCGCTGGCGCATCGCGCGCGGCGAGAAGCAGTCGGTGTCGGGTTTCATCGTGCCGCAGCTGCAGCTCTTTTTGCCGAACCACATCGTGATGGAGACCCGCTTCCTGAGCGAGGTGGTGGGCACCCACCAGACCAATGCGCTCGCTGTGGCCAACAGCGAGGCCGACGTGGCCACCAACAACTCCGCCGACTTCGAGCGCTTCAAGCTGCGCTTTCCGGCCGAGGCGCAGCGGCTGCAGGTGATATGGGAGTCGGAGCTCATTCCGCATGCCCAGATCGTGGTGCGGCGCGAGTACCCGGCCGAACTGCGCGGCCGCGTGCAGGCCTTCCTGACCGCCTACGGCCGCGGCAAGGGTCCGCGCGGCGACGCCGAGCGGGTGGTGCTCAAGTCGCTGCACGACCTGGCCGGCTTCGTGGCGGCCGACAACAGCTCGCTGCAGCCGGCCGCCAAGCTGGCCTACCAGCTGGCCAAGCAGAACGCCGTGACGGCCCAGTGGGTGAACGACGCCGCGCGGCAGGCCCGGCTGCAACGCATCGAGAGCGGGTATGCTGAACAGGTCAGTGTGCTCAAAGACGTGACGCCGTGAGTCCTTGATTCCCGAGTCGTCTTGTTGCGCGGTTGCTGCGCTGCCCCGAGCACACGCTCTGAACAAGAGACCCGCAAGAAACCAGGTGGCGAGATGTTCCCCGTACTCAAGCAACTGCTGACAGCCACGCTGGCCGTGGCGACCTTGCTCGTCCTGCCATCGCCGGCCCTGGCGCAGGTCACGCACGATAAGCCCGCCCCGTCCCTCCAGGCCATCCGCTTCGGCGTGCTCCCGCTGGGCGGCACCGTCGAATCGCGTGCCCTCTGGACGCCGCTCATGGCCGACATGAGCCGCGCGCTCGGCATTCCGGTCAATGCGTACTCGGTGCCGTCGTACGAAGAGCTCGACCGCGCCATCGGCCGCGACGAGATCGACATGGCCTTTCTCTCCGCCAAGATGGCGCTCGATGCCGTGATGCAGCGCCGCATGAAAGTCGTGGCCCAGATCGCGCGCCGCCCCGGCATGCCCGAGCACCGCGCGGTGCTGCTCGCCCGCAAGGCCGGCCCCCTCAACACGCTGGAGAGTGTTCTTGCCCAGCCCGAGCGCTGGCGCCTTGCGCGCGGCGACAGCCGCTCGGTCACCGGCTTCGTCGTGCCGCAGAGCCAGCTCTTCCTGCCGAACAACATCGAAATGGAAACCCGCTTTCGCAGCGAGTTCGTCGGCACCCACCAGGCCACCGCACTGGCCGTGGCCAACGGCGACGCCGACGTGGCCACCAACAACACCACCGACTTCGAGCGCTTCCGCGAGCAGTTCCCGATCGAGGCCGAGCGGCTCCAGGTCATCTGGGAGTCCACGCCGCCGCCCGGCGCGCCGATGGTGGTGCGGCGCAACTACCCGCCCGAGTTCCAGGCGAAGCTGCAGAACTTCCTTGTCACTTATGGGCAAGGCAAGGGCCCGCGCGCCGATGCCGAGCGCGAAGTGCTCAAGAACCTGCGTGCCGCCTACGGCTACGCCGCGGCCGACGACAGCGCGCTCCTGCCCGAGGCGCGGCTGGAGTACGAACTCGGCAAGCAGCGCGCCATGGCCGCCGCCTGGGTGAACGAGGCGGCGCGCGCGCAGCGGCTGCAGCGCATCGAGAAGGCGTATGCCGAGCAGGTCCAGACCCTGCGCACCGGCGGCCGCTGACCCGCTGGTGTCGGGACCCTGCATCTAGTCCCTTCGCCGTAGCTCCAAACCGCTCCATCTAGGCCATTAGGCGGATTTGCCCGCCGCTCTCCGCGCCGGAAACTTCGTGTTTCTTTCAGGCAACCCTTGCCGTTGACGGAGTGCGGATGAGTTGGCGAACAAAAGTGGTCTGGAGCGAGGGGATGCTGTTGCAGCCTCAGCACCTGCAGCAGAGCGAGCGTCATGCCGATCATGCGAGGCATGTGCTCTTGCGTTCGACCACGCCCTACGCCTGGGGTTTTGCCGAACTCGAGATCGACCAGGCCGCGCTCACGCTGGGCAAGCTCGCGCTGGTGCGCGCGGTCGGCATCTTCGGCGACGGCACGGTGTTCGACATGCCGGCGGTCGATCCGCTGCCCGAACCCATCGACATTCCTTCCACCATGCGCGACGAGGCCGTGGTGCTCGCGCTGCCGCTGCGCCGCGCGGGGGCCCGCGAGGCCGATGCCGAGGACTATGAAGAGCTGGTGCGCCACCGCGTGCTCGAGTCGGAAGTGCCCGATTCCAACACCGCCGGCGAGCGCACCGCGATGCTGCAGCTGGGCCAGCTGCACACGCGCCTCATGCGCGCCAGCGAAGCCACCGATGCCTGGACCACCATGGGCGTGGCCCGCGTGGTCGAGCGCCGCGTCGACAACCAGGTGCAACTCGAACGCGGGATGCTCCCGCCCCTGCTCGACGTGGCCGGCCATGCGGTGATCCGCGCCTGGCTCGACGAGCTGCTGGGCCTGCTGCGCCAGCGCGGCGAGGCGCTGGCCGGGCGCATGACCCAGGGCGGCACCGGCGGCGTGGCCGAGATCGCCGACTTCATGCTGCTGCAGGCGGTGAACCGCAACGAGGCCATCTTCGCGCACCTGGCGAAGAGCTCGATGCTGCATCCACAGCACTTCTTCGAGCACGCGCTCGGGCTGGCCGGCGACCTCTCGAGCTTTCGCGATTCGCGCCGCGTGGCGCGCTTCGGCCCCTACATCCACGACGACCTCGCGCTGAGCTTCCGCCCGGTGATGGACGACCTGCGCCGCAGCCTCTCGATGGTGTTCGAGCAGTCGGCCATCCGCATCGAGCTGCACGACCGCAAGCACGGTGTGCGCGTGGCGATGGTCACCGACGTGGAGCTGCAGCGCAAGGCGACCTTCGTGCTCGCGGTGAACGCGAACATGCCGAGCGAGGCGTTGCGCGCGCGCTTCCCGACGCAAGTGAAGATCGGTCCGGTCGAGCGCATCCGCGACCTCGTGAACCTCGCATTGCCCGGCGTCACGCTCACGCCGATGCCGGTCGCGCCGCGCCAGATTCCGTTCCATACGGGCGCCAACTACTTCGAACTCGAGACACGCAACAGCGACCTGTGGCGCCAGCTCGAGCAATCCGGCGGCATCGCGATGCACATCGCCGGCGACTTCCCGGGCCTCGATCTCGCGTTCTGGGCCATTCGTTCCTAGCCGCACCGGCTGACGGAAACGGAACACCATCATGAGCACACCTCCCGATCCCTTTGCCGCCTTCGAGTCGGAGCGCACGGTCATCAAGCCCAAGCCGCGCACGCCGGCCGGCACGCCGCCGGCCGCTGCGCCCGCGCCGTTCTTCGGCGGCGCCGATCCGACGCCCGCGGCCGAGGTCGGCGACATCGGCCTGCTCAACCCGCTGGTGTCGGCGGCGGGCAAGCTGCTGGTGCTGATCGGCAAGCTGCGCAACCTCGCGCAGCCGCCCAACGTGCCGGCGCTGCGCGCCTCCACCGCCGATGCGGTGAACCAGTTCGATGCCAGCGCGCGCCGCTCGGGCGTGAGCAACGAATCGGTGCTCGCCGCGCGCTACGTGCTGTGCACCGCGCTCGACGAGGCCGTGGCCAACACGCCCTGGGGCGTGCAGGCCGGCTGGAACAAGCAGAGCCTGCTCGTGCAGTTCCACAACGAGACCTGGGGCGGCGAAAAGGTGTTCCAGCTTCTCGCCAAGCTCGCGCAGGACGTGCCCACGCACCGCCAGTTGCTCGAACTCATCTACAGCGTGCTCGCGCTCGGCTTCGAAGGCCGCTACCGCGTGGTCGACAACGGCCGCGCGCAACTCGATTCGGTGCGCCAGCGCCTGGCCGACCTGATCGCCAAGGACCGCCCGCAGCTGGAGCCCGAACTCTCGCCGCACTGGCGCGGGCAGGGCGCGGGCACGGTGCGGCTGCGCGAATCGCTGCCGCTGTGGGTGTTCGCGGCGGGCTTCGCGTTCCTGCTCGCGCTCGCGTGGGTCGGCATGCGGCTCATGCTGAACAACCGCTCGGACACCACCTACGCGGCCGTCTCGGGCCTGCGCGTGCCCAACATCCAGATCGCGCCGCCCGCACCGCCCGCGAAGACGCCGCGGCTCGCGCGCTTCCTCGAACCCGAAGTCAAGCAAGGCCTGGTCACCGTGACCGACGAGGCCGACCGCAGCGTGGTGCGCCTGCGCGGCGATTCCTTCTTCGGCTCCGGCAGCGCCGAGCCGATGGCCGCCTCGCTGCCGGTGCTGCGCCGCATCGGGCAGGCGCTGGCCGAGGTGAAGGGCGAGGTGCTCATCACCGGCCATTCCGACAACCAGCCGATCCGGTCGCTGCGGTATCCGTCGAACTGGCACCTCTCGGCCGCGCGCGCCGATGCGGTGAAGGGCGCGCTCACCACGCTGGTCGATCCCGCGCGCATGCGCTCCGACGGCAAGGCCGACGCCGAGCCCGTGGCCGCCAACGACACGCCCGCCAACCGGGCGCGCAACCGGCGCGTGGACATCGTGCTGCTGACCGAGCCCGAACGCGTCGCCGCTTCCGCCGCACCGGCCCCGGCTGCTCCCGTTCCAGGAGCGACGAAATGATCAAGAAAATCTTCGGCTTCCTGTTCAGCCCGCTGCTGCTGACGCTGCTCGCGCTCATCGTCGTCGGGCTGCTGATCTGGTGGATCGGCCCGCTGGTGAAGATCGGTTCGCTCGCGCCGCTCGAAAGCGAGATGGCGCGCTGGCTCTTGATCGGCGCCATCGTGCTCCTCGTGGTGCTGCGCGTGCTGTGGCGGCGCTGGCGCGCGCGGCGTGCGAGCCAGCACCTGACCGACGGGCTCATGAAGGCGCCGAGCGTCAAGACCGATGCGCCAGCCAACGGCGAGCAGAAGATCCTGGACACCCGCTTCAGCGAAGCCGTCGCCACCTTGAAGCAGATGCGCCTGCACGCCGCCGGCAAGAAGCCGGGCTGGCGCGACTGGATGTCGATCTCGGGCGGCAGCTACCTGTACGACCTGCCGTGGTACGTGTTCATCGGCGCACCCGGTGCGGGCAAGACGACGGCGCTCGTGAACTCGGGCCTTTCGTTCCCGCTCGCCGAGAAGTTCGGCCCCGGCGCGATCCGCGGCGTGGGCGGCACGCGCAACTGCGACTGGTGGTTCACCGACGAGGCCGTGCTGATCGACACCGCCGGCCGCTACACCACGCAGGACAGCCACCAGTCCGAAGACAAGAATGCGTGGGAAGGTTTTCTCGGCCTGCTCAAGAAGGCGCGCCCACGCCGTCCGCTCAACGGCGTGTTCCTCACGGTGAGCGTGGCCGACCTGCTGAGCCAGGGCCCCGAGCAGCGCACGCAGCTGGCCGCATCGATCCGCGCGCGCCTGCTCGAACTCGACAGCAAGCTCACCACGCGCCTGCCGGTGTACGTGCTCGTCACCAAGAGCGACCTGCTCTACGGCTTCACCGACTACTTCGACGATCTCGGCAAGGAACAGCGCGCGCAGGTCTTCGGCTTCACGCTGCCGGCCGACGAGAACGTGCAGACCGAGGAGAAGGGCCTCTCCACCGCCTTCCACCGCGAGTTCGCGCTGCTGCACAACCGCGTGAACGACGGCCTCATTCCGCGCATGCAGCGCGAGACCGACGGCACGCGCCGCGCGGCGATCTTCGGGTTCCCGGCGCAGTTCGGCTCCATCGGCTCGCTGCTGTCGGACCTGCTGGACCAGGTGTTCACCGGCTCGCGCTTCGCGCAGCCGCCGTGGGTGCGGGGCGTGTACTTCACCAGCGGCACGCAGGAGGGCAGCCCCATCGATCGCGTGATGGGCAGCCTCTCGCGCAGCTTCGGCATCGAGCGCGCGATGCTCGCGCCGCAGAAGTCGAGCGGGCGCAGCTACTTCCTCACTTCATTGCTGCGAGACGTGGTGTTCCCCGAGCAGCGCCTGGCGGGCGCCGACGTGAAGTTGGAGCGCCGCCGCCACCTGCTGCGCATGACGGGCGTGGCGGCGATGACGCTGGTCACCGTCGGCCTCATCGCGGGCTGGGGCTACAGCACCTGGCAGAACACGAACTACCTGAAGTCGGTCGAGGCTCGCGCCGTGCCTGCGCAGAAGAGCCTGGCCAACCTGCCGGTGCAGTTGCAGAACCTGGTCGAGGTGGCACCCGTGATGCAGGGCATACGCGACATCTGGAAGACGCCCGAGAACCGCCAGGGCGACGAGCCGCTGAGCATGACCCTGGGCCTCTACCAGGGCGACAAGCTCGACGCCGCCGCGCGGCTCGCGCACCAGCGCGCGCTCAACGACGTGTTCCTGCCGCAGATCGCCAAACGCATCGAGGACCAGCTGCGCACTGCGCAGAAGGACAACCTCGAGTACACGTATGAGGCGCTCAAGAGCTATCTGATGCTCTACCAGCCCGAGCACTTCGATCCCGAAGCGCTCAAGGCCTGGATCACGCTCGACTGGGCGCGCAGCCTCGACCGCGGCATTCCCGAAGACCAGCGCCAGGCGCTCGAAGACCAGCTCGACGTGCTCATCGCCCAAGGCCCGCCGCGCTCGCCGCTCAAGATGGACGAGAACCTGGTGCGCAGCGTGCGCGCCGTGCTCGCGAGCTACCCGCTGGAGCAGCGCGTGTTCAGCCGCCTCAAGCGCCAGCGCGCGACCAAGGACATTCCGGCCTTCAGCGTGGCGACGGCCGCCGGCCCGTCGGCGCCGCTCGTGTTCGAGCGCATCAGCGGCAAGCCGCTGACCGAAGGCGTGCCGGGCATGTTCACCTACGACGGCTATCACAAGCGCTTCCAGAACGAGGTGACGGTGCTCACCGGTTTGCTCGCCGCCGAAGACCCGTGGGTGCTTGGGCAGGACAAGGGCGCTGCCGACCGCCTGCGCGACGTGGCAGCGCTCGGCGCGCTGACCGACCGTGTGCGGCGCCTCTATCTCGCCGAATACGTGAAGCAGTGGGAAGCATTGCTCGCCGATGTGCGCCTGATCCGCGCCACCGGCCTGGAGAAGAACATCGAGGCCGCGCGCATCCTCTCGGGCGTGAGCTCGCCGCTCGCGAACTTCCTGCGCGCCGTGGTGAAGGAAACCACGCTGATCCCCGCCGACCAACCGAAGGACGTGGTGAGCAAGGCCACCGCCACCGTCGCGAACACGCGCAAGGGCCTGGAAGACTTGTTCGGCGGCGACCCCAACAAGCCGGTGGCGACCGGCAAGCGCATCGAGAGCATCGTGGACGACCGCTTCGAGCCGCTGCGCCGCCTGGTCACCGCCGCCGCGCCCGGCCAGCCTGCGCCGATCGACGATGCGCTGAAGCTCTTCAACGAGGTGTACGTGTACCTGAACGCGGTCGACACGGCCGTGAAGGGCCGCACCTCGCCGCCGCCCGGCGACGTGGCCGGCAAGCTCAAGGCCGATGCGGGCCGCCTGCCCGAGCCGGTGCGTTCGATGGTCGAGAACCTGAGCCAGTCGGGCGCCGCGCAGGCGCAGGTGGCCGAGCGCGGCAACCTGAGCCAGGATCTGCGCCCGGTGACCGAGTTCTGTGCGCGCGCGATTGCGGGCCGCTATCCGTTCTCGCCGACCAGCAAGCGGGACGTGCTGCCCGAGGACTTCGGCCAGATGTTCGGCGCCGGCGGGCTGATGGACGACTTCTTCCAAAAGCGCCTGGCCGCGCTGGTCGACACCAGCACACGCCCGTGGCGCTACAAGCCCGTGGCCGAGCGCGGCGCGATCACCACGCAGGCGCTCGCGCAGTTCGAGCGCGCCGCGCGGATCAAGGACATCTTCTTCCGCGCCGGTGGCCGCGGGCCCTCGATGCGGCTCGATTTCAAGCCGGTGGAGATGGACGCGGGCATCACCCAGTTCATCCTCGACGTCGATGGGCAGCTCGTGAAGTACGCGCATGGCCCGGTTGTGCCGATGGCGGTGCAGTGGCCCGGCCCGAAGGGCAGCAACCAGGTGCGCATCCAGGTGAGCCCGCCGTCGACGACCGGCAGCTCGGGCTCGGCGGTCGATGGGCCGTGGGCGCTGTTCCGTGCGCTGGACGATGGGCAGCTCGAAGCGGGCGATGCGCCGGAGAAGTTCTTCATCACCTTCCAGATCGGCGCGCGCAAGACGCGCTTCGAGGTGACCACGAACAGCGTGCAGCATCCGATCCGGTTGCGCGAGCTGCGGGAGTTTTCTTGTCCGGAGGGGTTGTGAGCCTGGCCTCTTCTTCTACTTCTTCCCTCTTTGCCTCGGCTGAATTGCCAGGATGGTTTGGCAAGTTGCCTGGCATGGGGGACTTTGCGCATCGGCGGTTGCCGGAGTCGTTTCGGTCGGTGTGGGATCAGTGGTTGCAGCGCGGGCTTGCGCGGCTGCGGGATCGGCATGCGGACTGGACTGCGCATTACCTCGAGGCGCCGATCTGGTGCTTTGCGCTGGGGCCGCAGGTGGCTGGCGAGCGTGCGTGGATCGGGGTGCTGATGCCATCGGTCGATGGCGTTGGACGGTACTTTCCGTTCACTCTGGCCGTGGAACTGGGCGAGGGTTCTGATGTGCTCCAGGGGGAGGCGCTGGTTGCCGCGCTGCACTGGTGGGCGTTGGGGATTCAGGCTGCGCTTGAGGGGCTTGATGGGGATCTGGATGCGCTTCGGTTCGATGCGGTTCTCGGGCGCCTGTTTGTGACGGCTGCCGGCGAAGGGTCTGTTGGCATTGAGTCTTTGGAACTGCCTGCGGCGGGGGCTTCGTTGTGGCTTGGTGATCCTGCTGTTGAGGGTGGGGTTCGGATGCTGGTTGCTGGATTGCCTCGCGATGCGCAGTTCGAGGCTTTGTTTCTTGGAGGTGGGGAATGATGAGTTCCTTGCTTTCTTTTGTTTCCCGAGGCCGGGTCTCGCCCCGGCAGGCGACCTACTTTTCTTTGCTTCGCCAAAGAAAAGTAGGCAAAAGAAAGGCGACCCTGCTGTCTGCGTCCCTCCGCTTCGCTGCGGGCAACCTGCGGTGCTCGCGTTTCGCGGGGTCTCGCAGAACTCGCTTTGCTCAAACAGCTGCGAGCCCTTGTCCGCGAAACGCTGCGCTCCTCGGCGCAGCCAGAAGGGATTTGGAGACCGACGGGCCATCGCTGCGCTCGGCCCTGGAGCCCGTTCGGGCCTTCACTTCGTTCGGCTTGGGTTGCTCTTTCTCCCTCTCCCTCTCCCTCTGGGAGAGGGTTGGGGTGAGGGCATCGGCCTTCATGCAGGCGAGGCGGTGTTCCTGCGCCGTCGACCCTCACCCCAACCCTCTCCCCAGGGGGAGAGGGAGCCCGAGCCGAGCGAAGCAAAGGCCCGATCGCAAGCCGATCGAAGCGATGGCTTGTCCGGTATCCACCCCCCTCTGGCTGCGCCGAGGAGCGGAGCGTTTCGCGGATCAGGGCCGCAGCTGTTTGAGCGAAGCGAGTTCTGCGGACCCCGCGAAACGCGAGCACCGCAGGTTGCCCCGTAGCGCAGCGAAGGGGTCGCAGACAGTGGGGTCGCCTTTTCTTTGCTTACGTTCTTTTGGCGAAGCAAAAGAAAGTAAGTCGCCCGCCGGGGCGAGACCCGGCCTCGGAAAGCAAATTCAAAAAGCCGTCCGCCCCGCAGGAGCAGGTCGATGACCGACAACGCCCCCCCGCCGGAAGACGACCGCACCCGCGTCGTCTCCAGGCCCGTGCCGCAGCCAGCAACAGGCAGCGGCGACACCGCCGCAACCGTCATCAGCGCCGGCATCACGAGCCTGTCCAACGTCCCCGTCACCAGCCCAGCATCAGGTACACACGAAGCAGGCCTTCTCCCCGTAGGCGCCCGCCTCGCAGAATTCGAAATCACCAGAGTCATAGGCCAGGGCGGCTTCGGCGTCGTCTACGAAGCCTGGGACCACGCCCTCGAACGCGTAGTAGCCATCAAGGAGTACCTGCCGACGTCCTTGTCGACAAGGCAGCAGGACGGCACCGTAGTCCCCCTCTCCGAGAGACACCGCGAGACCTTCGACCTCGGCATGCGCAGCTTCATCAACGAAGCCCGCCTCCTCGCCCAGTTCGACCATCCCTCGCTCCTGAAGGTCTACAGGTTCTGGCAGGAGCGCGGCACCACCTACATGGTGATGCCCTTCTACCGCGGCGACACGCTGAGGGAAGCCCTGGTCGCCATCCCCGCGGGCGTCGACGAAGCCTGGCTCATCCGCATCATGGACGGCGTGACCCAGGCGCTCGGCGTGATGCACAACGCCAACTGCTACCACCGCGACATCGCGCCCGACAACATCATCCTGCTCGAAGGCTCGGGCCGCCCGGTGGTGCTCGACTTCGGCGCCGCCCGCCGCGTGATCACCGACAAGACGCAGGCGATCACCGTCATCCTCAAGCCCGGCTACGCGCCCATCGAGCAGTACGCCGAGATGCCCGACATGTCGCAGGGCGCGTGGACCGACGTCTATGCGCTCGCGGCCGTGATGCACGTGGCCGTGTGCGGCCGCGCGCCGCCGCCTTCGGTGGCGCGGCTTTTGTCCGACAGCTACGTGCCGCTCGCGGGCAACGACATCCTGCGCCAGCGCTACAGCCTCCGGCTGCTGGAGGCGATCGATGCGGGCCTGGGCGTGCGGCCCGAGCAGCGGCCGCAGTCGATGGCCGACCTGCGCGCGGCGCTCGACCTGGAAGTCGGCCACAGCATCGCGCCGACGCCGCGCACGCAGCCGCCGTCGGGCGCACGCACGGGTGGCAACAACACCGGTTCCAACGCGAACGCCGCGACGGTGATCGCCGGCAAGAAAGCGCCGCCACCAGCGCCCCCGCCGGGAGCAGCAAGCAGCACCGGTGGCGGCAAAGGCAAGACCGTGGCCGCGCTGGCTTCGGTGGCTGTCGTGGCCGCCGTCGCCGGTGGCGGCTGGTGGTGGTACCAGGGCCGCGCCGGTGGTGCGGGCAAGACGGACATCACCACCGCCGCACCGCCGCCGCCGATCGACACCAAGGTCGCGCAGACACCGACCCCGCCGCCGCCTCCACCCCCACCGCCGCCACCCGCTCCGGCAGCACCGCGCACGCCGCTCGAGTCGCTGCAGTCGCTCGCGGCCGGCGCCGCGCCCGGCTTCGAGGTCACGGCCACCGCGAAGAAGCCCGAGGTCAACATCGGCAAGGACAAGCTCGCCTTCGAGGTCCGCAGCAAGCGCGACGGTTTCGTCTACGTGTTCCTGCTCTCCAGCGGCGGCGAGATGTTCCTCCTGTTCCCGAACCTGCTGGACAAGTACAACAAGATCACCGCCAACAGCGCGCTCGCGCTGCCGCGCGCCTCATGGCCGATGGACGCGGGCGGACCCGCCGGCACCAACCAGTTCGCCGTGCTCGTCAGCGAACACGAGCGCGACTTCAGTGCTTCCGGCGTGCAGAACGACGGCGTGTTTCCGCAGTTCCCGCTGCCGGTGCTCTCCGCGCTCGAAGCCACGCGCGGCGCCGGTCCGTCTCCGCTGCTGGGCAAGCCGACCTGCGCGCCCGGCGCCCCGTGCAACGACGTCTATGGCGTCGCGAATTTCAAAATCGTCGAGAAGTAATCGTCTGTAGACGTTGGCCCATCGGCTCGATGGCCGCTTTTTCCGGACAAGGAGACTTTCATGCATACCTCACAGTCGCCGCGCTTCACTTCCACGCTGATCCGATGGGCTGCCTTCGCGGCCGTCGCATCGCTGGCAGCAGGCTGCGCCAATCCGCCGCCGGCCGCGACCACCGACACGACGGCGGTCGCCGACACCTCATCGACCGCCAGTTCGCGCCCCGCATCGACCGGCGCCAGCGTGGCCGGCCAGGCGCGCACCTTCTCGACCCAACTGGCCACCTACACCGCGGTCAGCTTCGATGCGATGCCGGGCTGGTCGCGCGACGATTTCGCCGAGACCTGGCCCGCGTTCCTGGGCAGCTGCAAGGTGCTCACCGGCCGCGGCGCCGAGTGGAAGGAGGTGTGCGACCGCGCAGCCAAGGTCGACGGCAAGAACCGCAACGCGATCCGCGGCTTCTTCGAGAGCGAGTTCTCGGCCTACCAGATCCGCGACGACGACCGCAAGCCCGACGGCGTGGTCACCGGCTACTTCGAGCCCGAGATCGCGGGCAGCCGCACCTACGGCGCGCCGTTCATCTACCCCGTGTACGGCCAGCCGGAAGACATGCTGTTCGCCGATGCGCGCAAGCTCCCGGCCGGCAGCGGCACGGTGGCCGCGAAGGTCGAGGGCCGCAACGTGGTCGTGCAGACGGGCCTGAGCACGCGCGACATGGGCGCACCCGGCCTCTACGCGCTCGACCTCTCGGCCATCACCCGCGACACGCTCGACCGCAAGGTGCGCATGCGCATCGAGGGCAAGCAGCTGCTGCCGTACTACACCCGCGAAGAGATCGAGACCAAGGGCGCGCCCAACGCCAAGGTGCTGGCCTTCGTGAGCAGCGCCACGGCGCTGTACGAGATGCAGATCCAGGGCTCGGGCCGCATCAAGATGGCCAACGGCGATGTGGTGCGCGTGGCGTATGCCGAGCAGAACGGCCAGCCCTTCCGTCCCACCATTGCGCAGGCCGCCGACGGCAAGCCGCGCAGCGCGGTGAAGGTGCGCGGCTCGTCGATCGAACTGCAGCTGGACGATGGCGACGACGACGATGTGGGCGCCGTCGACAGCAGCGTCATCCGCACGCGCGGCTTCACGCTCGCGCGGCCCACCGCCAGCGGCGCGGTCGTGGTGCCGGGGCGCCGCACGGCTGGCGCGGTGGCGGGCTCGGGCATCAAGGACCCGAGCTACGTGTTCTTCAAGGAATCGACCTCGCCCGTGGGCGGGCCGGTGGGCGCCTTCGGCGTGCCGCTGTCGGCGGGGCGCTCGATCGCGGTCGATCCGCGCAGCACGCCGCTCGGCTACCCGGTGTTCGTCTCGACCCGCACGCCCGGCAGCGGCGCGCCGATGCAGCGCCTGACCATCGCGCAGGACACCGGCGGCGCGATCCGCGGTGCGGTGCGCGCCGACTATTTCTTCGGCAACGGCCAGGCGGCCGCGACCAACGCACGCCGCATGAAGGAACGCGGCCAGCTGTGGATTCTTCTGCCGCGCGGCCTCGCCGTGGCGCAGGCGGCGGTGTCGTCGGCGATGCGCACGCGCGGTGGCCCGGTGGGCGCGGGCCTGGCGCAGTGCCTGGTGCCGAGCGAAGGCGTCTGCGTCGACGACTGATGGACTCGACTCTTTAACGGTGGACGCAATGGGGCTTGTTCGTGGAACACCGCGGAACCGGCTTTGCCGGGCCGCTGGTGTTGCCCCCGGCGAGGGGGTTGGCGAAGCGACACGAAGTGCGCGAAGCCTGGGGGTGAGCCAATGATTGAAACCCTTTCGTCCGCGGAAAGTACTGAACTCGTCCGCCTCTGGCGGCGGCGGCAGACGCTGTCCTCGAACGACATGGGCACCATGTACCGCATCGTCGGCGATGCGCTCGTGGCCTGCAATCCGCCCGAGCTGCAGATCCTGGGCGAAGGGCGGCAGGAGTTGGTGGCGCAGTTCATCTACGTGAAGGTGCTGCGGCTCGACGCCGATCCCGATGAAGCCGACGAGCGCGCGAGCCACAGTGCGCCGTCGACCGCCTTCGCGCTGTGCGCGTACTTCCGGCGCTACCTGATCGACTGCACGCGGGCCAGCTCGTTCCGTCGCAAGCTCTCCATTGGCGACCAGATCACCGAGGCGCAGCTCGAGGACGAGATCGGCGCCGGCGAAGACCTCGACGGTTGCCTGGCCGAACACGGGCTGAGCGCACAGGCGGTGCAGCTGGCCGCGCGCGCCTTCATCGCCGAGCTGCCCGAGCCCGAACGCATCCTGCTGTGCGAGGGCTTCGGCAAGGAAGCCGAGGGCGGGCTTTCGGGCATCGCCTCGCGCCACGCCATCGCCTCGTACCACTACCGCGCGGGTCGTCTGGGCCTGGTGCACAAGCGCGAGGGCCTGACCGCCGACTACGCCAGGACCCGGCTGGGCGGCTGGATCCAGCAGACCCTGGGCATCGCCATCGAGACGGAAAACATGGCAGCGATCCTGCAGGTTTTCAAAATCCTCGGTGCTGAAGCGTCTTATGCCTGAAGACATAGCCATTCAGGAACAGACCGCCATGAACACCGAACTCTGGCCCCCGCTCAGCGTGATCCGCAACGCGCTCGAAACCGGCAGCGCCGCCGTGCCCGATGCGGCTGCAGCCGCCGCCGGCGTGGCCACGGTGGCCATGCCGGGGGCGATGTCGCCAGCCGCATCGGCGGCGGCGGCGCCCGCACTGCAGGATCTCTTGCTCCCCCTCACCGAATTGGCCCGGCGCCGCGAGGCTGTCGCCCAGCGCGCCTTCACCGCACGCTGGGCGCCGGGCCGCCTCCTGAGCGTGTTGCACGAAGGGCGCCTGCTCGGCGTGCTGCTGGACCGCTGCATCCACGGCGACCTCTGGCAGGGCTGGATGGCCGCGGGCGAGGCCGATTGGGCCGGCCCGTTCGACGTGCTGCTCGAACCCGACGACGAACCTTTCGAGCCGGCGTTCGGGCTCATCCAGGCCTGGAACGTGCTCACGCTCGAGCCCAGCCCGCAGCTGTGCGCGCGTGTGCTCGGCGAGGTCTCGGCCACGCGGCTCGCCGCGATCCGCGCGGTGCGCGACGAATGGGCCGCGCAGAAGGTGCTGCCGATCACACCCGAGCCCGGCCACATCGCGCTGCGCACCGTGGGCGGGGTGTTCCCGGTGCTCTCGGGCACGCCGCTCGGCGTGCAGGACCCGCGCGCCGACTATCAGGCGCTGTACCGCACCGCCGGCCTGCAGTTGGGCGCGGCGCTGGTGCAGTCGCCCGCCGCGACGCCGGCCGTGCCCGCGTCGCCGCGCGCCCGGCCGCAGGAGCGGCCCGAGGGCGGATGGTGGGGCAGCATCCGCCGCTGGTTCGGCGCCGATGGCTGGATGCGGCCCGCGTTCGCGGTGCTCGCCTTGTGCGTGGTGGTGCAGAACGTCGGGCTGCTCGGCGGGCACGGATCGGAAGAGGACGATGTGCGCTTTCGCAATGTGCCGACCGCACCGGCTGCAGCGTCGGCCAACCTGGTCGTGCGCTGGAAGGATGGCGTGCGCGTGGACGAGGCTGATCGGCTGCTGCGCGTGGTGTCGGCCGAAGTGGTCGGCGGCCCCGGGACGAACGGCGTCTGGCAACTGCGGGTGCCTGATCCGATCGAGGGGCTGTCGGTGCTCGCGGCATCGCCGCTGGTCGAATCGGCCGGGCCGGCCTCGGAGCGGCCATGACATCGGCCGTGTCTCCGTCTTTCTCCCTCCCCCGCTGGGGGAGGGCCGGGGTGGGGGCACGCGGCATATCCATCGGGCGCTCTGCCTGCCCCCATCCCAGCCTTCCCCCAGAGGGGGAAGGAGCCATGCGGGTGCTCTGCTTGCAAGTGCTGTTGATGTTGTCGCTGCTTGTCTGCGGCAGCACCGCCTTCGCCACCCAGCGCGCCCTGCTCGTCGGCGTCTCCGAACTCGTCAACCAGCCGCAGGCCCTGTGGCTGCAGGCGCCGCGCAATGACGTGATGCTGATGCGCGACGCATTGCTCAAGCAGGGCTTCGCGCCTGGCGACATCACCGTGCTCGCCGACGGCGTGAGCGGCTCCGTGCTGCCCGAATCGCAGGCCATCCACGAAGCCCTCGGCCGCCTGCTCGCGCAGTCGAGGAGCGGCGACTTCGTGCTGCTCTATTTCTCCGGCCACGGCACCCGCCTGCGCGACAGCAACAAGCGCTACCAGGAGCCCGACGGCCTTTCCGAGAACTTCCTCGCGCGCGACGTGCGCGGCACGCTCGGCGCCGACAACGCCCTGACCGGCGACCTGCGCGACGCCGACTTCGACGCGTGGATCCAGGCTTTTCTCGCCCGCAACGTGTTCGTCGCCTCCGTCTTCGACACCTGCTCGGCGAACTCGATGACCCGCAGCACGACCGAAGCGCCGGCCATCGCCGAGGGACCGCCCGGCGACGAGGTGCGCTGGCGCGGCCTGCGCACCACCCAGCTGATCGGCGCGCCCGGCCCCGCGGCGCGCGTTCCCATGACGCGCCCCACCGTGACCGACCCCGTGCCGCGCGCCCGCTACGTTGCGCTCTTCGCCTCGGAGAGCCACCAGATCACCCCCGAGCTGCGGCTGCCGCGCAAGAACCGCAACGCGCGTCCGCAGGGCCTCCTGACCTGGGCCGTGGTGGAGGCGCTTTCGCGCAAGCCCGCCACCTGGCGCGACCTGTTCGACGGCGTGCTGGCCGTCTACCCGCCGGTGATCGACGAACTCGCGCAACGCTTTCCCACGCGCGAACTGCCCTCGCCGGTGGCCGAGGGAAACCTCGATGCGCCGATCTTCGCCAACCGCGCCCAGGCCGTGTCGACGCGCCCCGTCTGGCGCGCGCAGCGCTCCGGCGACACGCTCACGCTGCAGGCCGGCCAGCTCGACGGCCTGGTGGCGCAGCAGCCGCTGCGCGTGCTGGCCACGATGGACGATGGCACCGTGCGCAGTGCCGAGGGCACGCTCGCGCAGGCCTTCACCGACAAGGCGCGCATGGCGGTGCCGCCCGCGCTGCGCGAACTGCCCGGTGCCGCGCTCTGGAACATCACGCCGCTCGGTGAGCCGGCCGCGGTTGCGCTGCGCGTGCGCGCGGAGCAGGGCCTGCCGCCCGGCCTCAGCCTCGAGTACCCGGCCTCCGTCGTCGCCGTGAACGACGCGGACGGCGCCGACGCTCGCTGGTCCGCCGGCCGGCTCGAAGTGCTCTCGCCGCTGCTCGGCGCGGGCGCAGGTGCAAGGCCCTTGCCCGCCGATGCGGCCGCCGCGCGCCGGCGCCTCGAGGTGCTGGCCCGCCTCAAGTGGCTCAACCAGCTCTACACCATCGCCAAGGACGCGCAGTTCGACGGCTTCGACGCGGTGTTCGAAGTCTGGAACGGCGAGCGCCTGGTGCGCAGCGGCTCCGCGCAGCAGGTCGACGCGAAGCTCCTGCCGCTGCGCAGCGGCGAACGCGCCGTGCTCAATGTGCGCAATACCAGCGCGCGCTCGGTGGACCTGGTCATCGTCGGCATCGACCCGCAGGGCGGTGCGCGCCAGGTCTATCCCGAGGACCCGGGCGAGACCAACCGCTTCAAGCGCGGCACGCGCGAGGCGCCCGCCATCAAGCGCTTCGAGCTGCCATGGTTCAACGCCGAGGGCGGCCGGCTGCTGGTGCTGGCCACGCCCGCGGCGCCCTACAGCGCGCCGCGCCTGTTCGGCACGGGGGCTGGCGATGCGGTCGCGGAAGTGCGGGTGCGCGGCGCGCTGCAACCCGAGGGCGAGCGACAGACCTTCGCCGCGATGGTTCATTGGGCGGGCGAGGTTTCGGCCGCCAAGTAAAGACGACAGCACACCACCCACACGGATTTTTTCTCAGGAGATCGACATGAGCTGGACCTTCGATGGACAACTGGACCCCGATGAGGCCCTGCGCCTGCTCGACTACCTGTCGGGCGAATCGGGCAACGACTTCTCGATGATGATCGAGAGCAAGGGCTCGCCGATCGAGGGCGAGTCGGTGCGCACGTACGAAGACGGCAAGCAGCGCATGGACATCGGCGGCTACTCGTACAAGGCCGACGTGGTCATTCCGCCGGGCTCCAGCAAGGGCAAGATGCGCAACCACCCCTTCATCGTGGTCCGCGACTGCGATGCCGCCACGGCCTCCATCGCGAGCCTGCTCAAGGGCCAGGACAGCGACCTGAAGGTGACGGTGTCGGTCTTCAAGGCCGGCGGCGACAGCTCCAAGGACCTGCAGGCGCACTTGGAGTTCGTGCTCGAGGGCGCACGCGTGCACTGCCACGCCATCGTGACCGGCGGCACGCCCAAGCGACCCTGCGACATCGTCTTCTTCAGCTACACGAAGCTGGAGATCCGCTCGGCACCGCAGCAGAAGACCGGCGCACGCGGCGCGGTCCGCACCTGCACCTTCACGGGCAACTGACATGACCACTTCCTCCGCCGAACTCATCAAGTCCGCCGATCCGGTGGCCGCGCTCAAGGCCCTGAGCGACGAGGTGCGCGCCAAGCCCTCCGACAGCAAGCACCGCGTCTTCATGGCGCAGCTGCTGTGCGTGCTGGGCCAGTGGGAGCGCGCGCTCAACCAGCTGACCGTCGCGGCCGAGCTCGATGCGCTGGCCGTTCCCATGAAGCAGGTGTATGGCGACGCCGTGCGCTGCGAGGGCCTGCGCGCCGAGGTGTTCGCCGGCACGCGCACGCCCATGATCTTCGGCCAGCCCGACGAATGGCTGGCGCTTCTCATCGAGTCGCTGCTGCGGCAGGGGCGCGGTGAGTCCGGGCTGGCCGAAGACCTTCGCCAGCGCGCGTTCGACGGTGCACCCGCCATCGCGGGCACCATCGACGGCGCACCGTTCGAGTGGCTGGCCGATGCCGACATGCGCCTGGGCCCGGTGCTCGAGGCCTTCGTCAACGGCAAGTACTACTGGATTCCGTATGCGCGGCTCGCGCACATCAAGATCGAGCCGCCCGAAGACCTGCGCGACTGCGTCTGGATGCCCGCGCACCTGCAGTTCGAGAACGGCGGCGAGACCCTCGCGCTCATTCCCACGCGCTACGAAGGCACCGAGAAGAGCGAAGACGGCGAGCTGCAGCTTGCGCGCAAGACCGAGTGGCGCGAGGTGCGTCCCGAGGTGTGGGCCGGCACCGGCCAGCGCGTGCTGGGCAGCGATGCCGGCGAATACGCGCTGATGGATGTGCGCGAGATCCTCTTCAACCCGGTGGCTTCCGCCGAAGAAGAAGCGTCGCCGCAGGAAGGCCCCGAAAGCGGAGGCGGCTGAGGTGGCCGAGCTCACCGCCCAGGAGCGCCTGCAGCCCTCGCTGCTCGACCGCCTCGTGGACAACTCGCCCACCGAAAAGCGCGAGAGCGACGAGAAGCGCACGCTCACCAAGCAGGCGCTGCGCGCGGCCGTGCTGCGCGACCTGAGCTGGCTCTTCAATGCCACGGGTTTCGGGCTTGCGATGGACGACAAGCAGTACCCCAATGCGGCGCGTTCGGTCATCAACTACGGATTGCCTATGCTGTCTGGCCAGTTCACCTCGTCGGTGCAGCGTGTCAGCATGGAACAGGCTTTGAAGAACGCAATCCTGCAGTTCGAGCCGCGCATTTTGTCCCGCACTCTCGAAGTGGAACTCGTCATGGAAGGCTCGGCACTGGAGTCGCACAACAGCATCGGCCTGCAGATCCGCGGCATGCTGTGGGCGCAACCCGTGCCGCTCGAGTTCCTGATGCGAAGCCGTGTAGACCTGGAAGAAGGACGCATCGAGATCGTGGACATGGCGCAAAACCCAAGGTAAGTCCGACATGGACCCTCGGCTGCTGAACCTGTATGAACAGGAACTGCGCTATTTCCGCGAGAGCTCTTCGGAGTTCGCGCGCGCCTTTCCGAAGATTGCGCACCGGCTGGGCATCGAGGGGCAGGAGGTTGCCGATCCCTATGTCGAGCGGCTGATCGAGGCCACGGCCTTCCTGTCGGCGCGCGTCAACCTCAAGCTCGATGCCGAGTACCCGCGCTTCACGGGGCACCTGCTCGACATCGTCTATCCGAACTTCCTTGCACCCACGCCCGCGATGGCGGTGGTGTCCTTCTCGCCCGACCTCGACGACGCCAACCTCGCGACAGGCCCGAAGCTGCCGCGCGGCGCTGGCCTGCGTGCGCGGCAGGCCGTGGGGCAGAACACGCATTGCGAGTTCCGCACCTCGACCGCGCTGCGCATCTGGCCGATGGAGGTGCAGCGCGCGCAGTACTTCACCTACGCGCCCGACCTGCCGCTGACCACGCATCCGCAGTCGCGCGCCATCCGCGGCGGCCTGCGCATCGCGCTGCGCGCAACGGCCGGGCTCAAGTTCAACCAGATCGCGCTCGACGACCTGGTGCTTCACCTCGGCGGCGCCGAAGACGTGGCGTGGCAGCTGCAGGAATGCGCGCTGGGCCAGCCCATCGGCGTGATGGTGCGGCCGCTGTCGCCCACGGGCGCGCTGCAGGGCGCGGCACAGAGCCTGCCGGCCAGTGCGATCCAGCCGGTCGGCTTCGAGGACGACGAGGCGCTGCTGCCAGTCACGGCCACGGGCTTCTCGGGCTTTCGCCTGCTGCAGGAGTACTTCGCGTTTCCGCAGCGCTTCCAGTTCCTGCGCATCGCAGGGCTGCAGGCGCTGCTCGCCACGATGCCGGTCACCGAGATCGAGCTTGTGCTGCTGTTCTCGCGCGGCGATGCGGCGCTCGAAAAGCTGGTGAGCGCCGAGAACATCCAGCTCCATTGCGTGCCGGTGGTCAACCTCTTCAACAAGCGGCTGGACCGCGTGCCGCTCACCGAAGGCGTGAGCCAGTTCCACCTGGTGCCCGACCGCACGCGGCCGCAGGACTTCGAGGTGCACACCGTCACCGAAGTGATCGGCCATGGCGCGCCTGGCGTCGATGCCGCGGCGGCGGAGCAGGTGTTCCGGCCTTTCTACTCGGCCTTCCACGGAACGCGGCACAGCCACCCGGCCTACTTCACGACCACGCGCGAGCCGCGCATGCTGTCGGTGCGCCAGCGCACCGAGGGGCATCGCAGCAGCCACATCGGCTCCGAGGTCTACATGCAGATCGTCGATCCGCAGCAAGCGCCGTATGCGGCCACGCTGCGGCAGCTCGCGGTGACCGCGCTGTGCACCAATCGCGACCTGCCGCTCCTGATGCCGCTCGGCCGCGACAACGACTTCGATTGCGTCGACTCCTTCCCCGTGCAGCGCGTGCGCATGGTGCGCGGGCCCTCGCGGCCGGTGTCGCCGGTGGTGAGCCAGGGGCTGGGCTGGCGGGTGGTCGATCACCTCGCGCTCAACTACCTCTCGATTTCGGACAGCACGCCGGAGCAGGGCGCGGCCGCGCTGCGCGAGACGCTGATGCTCTATGCCACGCATGCCGACGAAATGCGCCAGGGCCAGGTGCGCGGGCTCCTCTCGGTCAAGAGCAAGCCCGTGGCGCGCCGCCTGCCGCTCAAGGGGCCGATCGCTTTCGGGCGCGGTCTCGAAGTGACGCTGGAGGTCGACAAGGACGCGTTCCATGGCCACAGCGTGTTCCTGTTCGGCGCGGTGATGTCGCGCTTTCTCGCGCGCCATGTGGAGGTCAATCACTTCGTCGAGACCGTGCTGCGCGTGGCGGGCAAGGGCGAGACCATGCGATGGAGGCCGCTGTGCGGGACCCGGCAGATTCTGTAGGCACGCGCGTCGACAACGCGCTGCGCGGGTGGTCGGCGGAGCCGTGGTCGTTCGACTATTTCGCCGTCATGCGCCGGTTGGAATCGGTCGCCGGGACCACGCCGCGTTGGGGCCGTGCCTTGCTGCCGAGCGCCGAGCCGGTGCGCGTGGGGCAGGAGCCATCGCTCTCGTTCGCGCCCGCGAGCTTCAGCCGCTTCGAGCCGGCGACTGCGTATTCGCCGCCGCGCCTGCGCCAGCATTTCTTCAGCTACGTGGGCCCCAACGGCCCGCTGCCGGTTCACCTGAGCGACTTCATCCGCGAGCGCAGCCTGAACCATGGCGATCCGACCTGGCTGGCGTTTCTCGACAGCTTTCTGCATCGCTTCTCGCTGCACTTCTACCGCGCGTGGGCGCAGGCGAGGCCCGCGGTGGCGCTCGACCGTCCGGGCGAGGACCGCTTCAGGCTGCAGGTCGGCGCGCTCATCGGCACCGGCACGCCGGGCCGCATCGGGCGCGACGAGGTGCACGACGATGCGCGCCTGCATTTCTCGGGCTGGCTCGCGCGCCGCGTGCACAACGCGGAGAGCGTGGAGTCGGTGCTGTGCAGCTACTTCGGCGTGCCGGTGACACTGGAGCGCTGGGTCGGCCACTGGATGCGCGTGCCCTCCGACGAGGTCACCCGGCTCGGACGCGGCGAGAGCTCGCGCTCGATGGGCATGGGCGCGATGCTCGGCACCCGTGCGTGGGACCGGCAGCACCGCGTGCGCCTGCACATGGGGCCGCTCACGCTCGATCAGTACCGCATGTTCCTGCCCATCGGCACCGCGCGGCCGGTGCTGCAGCGCTGGATGCAGCAGTTGCTGGGCGACGAACTCGAATGGGACGCCGAGCTGATGCTCGAGAAGGCCGAGGTGCCCGTCACGCGGCTCGGCCAGAAAGCGGGCAATGCGCCGCGCCTGGGCTGGGTCTCGTGGCTCGGCGAGCGCACGCGCGCGAAGGACGCGGCGGACGTGCGCATCGGCAACAGCTCGATGACCGCGCGGACCGCCCCGTCTGCTGTCGGAGCCGCTGCATGACGACGACGTCCGCGCGCGAAGACACACCGGTGCTCGGCGAGGCGCTGGCGCAAGCGGTGGCCTTGATGAAGGCGAAGCAGCTCGATGCGGCCGACGAACTGCTCGCCCGCCTCGTGGAGGCTGCGCCCGCCAACCCCGATGCCTTGCACTACCAGGGCTTGCTGCGCCATGCGCAGGGCCGCGCCAACGAAAGCATCGCGCTGATCGGGCGCTCGCTCACGCTGCAGCCCGCACAGAGCGGCGCATGGAACAACCTGGGCAACCTGCTGGTCGAGGCGGGCCGCGCCGACGACGCGATGCGTGCCTACGAAAACAGCGTCTCCTTCGCCAAGGGAGGCGACGACGGCGCCGAGGCGCTGAGCAACATCGCGATGCTCGAGCGCGGCAAGGGCCACTGGCAGGCCGCCGAGCGCGTCAGCCGCCGCGCGATCGAGCTGCGGCCGGCGTTCAGCGAGGCTTGGTACAACCTGTCGATCGCGCTGATGGAGCAGGGGCGCATTCACGAGAGCGTCATCGCCAACAGCCGGGCGGTGGTGCTGCAGCCGCGCAACATGAGTGCGCGTTCGCGGGTGATTCGCGCCCTGGAGTTGCTCGGCGAGCGCGAGCAGGCCATCGGCATGTACCGCGAGTGGCTGGCCGAAGCGCCGGGCAATCCGGTGGTCTCGCATCTGCTGGCCGCCTGCGAGGGGCGCACGCCGGCGCGCGCGAGCGACGGCTATGTGGAGACCGTGTTCGACAGCTATGCCGGAAGCTTCGACGCCAGCCTGGAAAAGCTGCACTACCGCGCCCCCGAACTGGTGGCTCGCGCGGTGCAGGACATGTTCGGTGCGCCCGCCGCGCGCCTGGCCGTGGTCGATGCCGGCTGCGGCACCGGGCTCTGCGCCCCGCTGCTGCGGCCCTGGGCTTCGCACATGGCCGGCTGTGACCTGTCGGTCGGCATGCTGCAGCGCGCGGAGCAGCGCGGCGGCTACGACGTGCTGCACAAGGCCGAGCTCACCCACTACCTGCACACCCAGCCCGGCCGCTTCGACCTGGTGGCATCGGCCGACACGCTGTGCTACTTCGGCGACCTGCACGAAGTGCTTGCCGCCGCCGCGCGCGCGCTGCGCCCTGAAGGCGGCGTGGCGTTCACGGTCGAGGCCATGGACGGCGGCCGTGACGACTTCAGGCTCGAAGGCAGCGGCCGCTACCGCCATGCGGCGGCGCATGTCGAGGCCTGTCTTGCGGCCGCCGGTTTCGACGCCGTTCGCATCGAGCCGATCGTGCCGCGCCGCGAAGCGGGGCAGGACGTGCAGGGCTGGCTGGCCAGCGCAAGGATTTCCGCGCATTGATGCACGGCACGGATCGCCGAACTTCAAATTCCCTTTTTATGAATCGTCTTCAACAGATACGGAGAACACCATGAGTGAAATCAGCCGCACCGCCCTTTTCGGCAAGCTCAACTCGCTGGCCTACAAGGCCATCGAGGGTGCCACGGTGTTCTGCAAGATGCGGGGCAATCCGTACGTGGAGCTGGAGCACTGGTTCGCCCAGCTGCTGCAGGCGCAGGACTCCGACCTGCACCGCGTGATCCAGCACTACGGCCTCGATGTGTCGGTGATCGCCAAGGACATGACCGCCGCGCTCGACCGCCTGCCGCGCGGCGCCACCGCGATCAGCGACTTCTCGCCGCACATCGAGAACGCCATCGAACGCGCATGGACCTACGCCACGCTGCAGTTCGGCGAAGCGCAGGTGCGCACCGGCTACATCCTGGTGGGCATGCTGAAGACGCAGAGCCTGCGCAACCCGCTGTTCAACCTGTCCAAGCAGTTCGAGAAGATCAAGGTCGAGGACCTGGCCGACAACTTCCCGAAGATCTGCGACGCCTCGCCCGAATCGCAGATGCGCGCGCAGGACGGCACCGGCATGGGCAGCGGCGCCCCCGGCGAAGACTCGGGCGCGATGGCGCCGGCCGCCATGGGCAAGGGCGATGCGCTCAAGAAATTTGCTGTCGACCTCACGGAGAAAGCCAAGAAGGGAGAGATGGATCCGGTGACCGGGCGGGACGAGGAAATCCGCCAGATCGTCGACATCCTCATGCGCCGCCGCCAGAACAACCCGCTGCTGACCGGGGAGGCCGGCGTCGGCAAGACGGCAGTGGTGGAAGGCTTTGCGCAGCGCCTCGCGCGCGGCGACGTGCCGCCGCAGCTCAAGGACGTGAAGCTGCTCACGCTCGACATCGGCCTCCTGCAGGCCGGCGCGAGCATGAAGGGCGAGTTCGAGCAGCGGCTGCGCCAGGTGATCGACGAGGTGCAGAGCTCGCCGACGCCGATCATCCTGTTCATCGACGAGATCCACACGCTCGTGGGCGCGGGCGGCGCGGCCGGCACCGGCGATGCGGCCAACCTGCTCAAGCCCGCGCTCGCGCGCGGCAACCTGCGCACCATCGGCGCGACCACCTGGGCCGAGTACAAGAAGTACATCGAGAAGGACCCGGCGCTCACCCGCCGCTTCCAGGTCGTGCAGGTGCCCGAGCCCGACGAGGTGAAGGCGATATTGATGCTGCGCGGCGTGGCCAGCGTGCTCGAGAAGCACCACCGCGTGCAGCTGCTCGACGAGGCCATCGAGGCGGCCGTGAAGCTCTCGCACCGCTACATTCCCGCGCGCCAGTTGCCCGACAAGGCGGTGAGCCTGCTCGATACCGCCTGCGCCCGCGTGGCCGTGTCGCAGCACGCCACGCCGCCCGAGGTGGAAGACTGCATGCGCCGCATCGAAGGCCTCACGGTCGAGCAGGAGATCATCGGCCGCGAGGCCACCATCGGCATCGACGTGACCAAGCGCTCGGCACAAGTGGAGGCGCTGCTGGTCGAATCGAAGCTGCAGCTCGATGCGCTGAATGCGCGCTGGCAGGAAGAGAAGGGACTGGTCGACCGGTTGCTGGAGCTGCGCAGCAAATTGCGTGCGGGCAACAAGCCGGTGGATGCGCCCGCGACCGCAGCCGATGCAACGGCCGCTGCCGCGCCGGCAGATCCGGCCGCTGCTGCAGCCGCCGCGCCCGCGCACGACCGCGCCGCGCTGCTCGCCGAACTGCACGAGCTGCAGGCCAAGATCCACGCGGTGCAGGGCGAGTCGCCGCTGATCCTGCCCTCGGTCGACGAACAGGCCGTGGCCTCGGTGGTCGCGGACTGGACGGGCATTCCGGTCGGCCGCATGGTCAAGAACGAAGTCGAAGCGGTGCTCAAGCTTGCCGACACGCTCAACCAGCGCGTCATTGGCCAGAAGCACGGCCTCGAGATGATCGCGCGCCGCATCCAGACCTCGCGCGCACGGCTGGACAACCCGCAGAAACCCATCGGCGTCTTCATGCTCTGCGGCACCTCGGGCGTCGGCAAGACCGAGACTGCGCTGGCACTGGCCGAGGCGCTGTACGGCGGCGAGCAGAACATCATCACCATCAACATGAGCGAGTTCCAGGAGGCGCACACCGTCTCCACGCTCAAGGGCGCGCCGCCCGGCTACGTGGGCTACGGCGAGGGCGGCATCCTGACCGAAGCGGTGCGCCGTCGCCCGTACAGCGTGGTGCTGCTCGACGAAGTGGAAAAGGCCCACCCCGACGTGCACGAGATCTTCTTCCAGGTCTTCGACAAGGGCTGGATGGAAGACGGCGAGGGCCGCATGATCGATTTCAAGAACACGATCATCCTGCTCACCACCAACGCCGGCAGCGAGCTCGTGATGAGCATGTGCCGAGACCCCGAGCTGCTGCCTGATTCGAACGCGCTGGCCGATGCGCTGAAGGCGCCGCTGATGAAGGTGTTTCCGCCCGCGCTGCTGGGCCGCATCGTCACCATTCCCTACTACCCGCTGTCGCCGGACATGATGAAGAAGATCGTGCGGCTGCAGCTGGGCCGCATCAAGAAGCGCGTGGAGACCAACCACGGCGTGCCCTTCGAATACACCGAGGCGGTGATCGAGCAGGTGGTCGCGCGCTGCCAGGACCCGGAGTCGGGCGGACGCGTGATCGACGCGATCCTGACCAACACGGTGCTGCCCACGATTTCTGTCGAGTACCTGCAACGCCTGGCTTCGGGTGGCGAGATCCGTCGCGTCGCGCTGGACGTGAAGGACGCCGACTTCACCTACGCGTTCGACTAAGAGTCCACCCTTCAAGAGTAAAAAATGGCCGACCACGAGTTCCGCATCGAGACCGATTCACCCGCCAAGGACGATTTGATGTTCTGGCGCATCGTGGGTCATGAGGCCCTTGCGCGCCCGTCGGCCTACGAGCTCACCGTGCTCTCGAAGAACAAGGCGCTCGATGCCAAGGACATCCTGGGCCGTGCGTTCGACGTGGTCATCGAGTTCAACGACAAGGGCGGCGCCAAGCACGAGCGGCACTGCCAGGGCCACGCGGTTCGCTTCGTGCGCGCGGGGCACGTGGGCCGGCATTTCGAATACCGCATCACGCTGCGCTCGTGGTTCTGGCTGCTCACCAAGCGCACCAACTCGCGCATCCTGCAGGACAAGAAGGTGCTGGAAGTGCTCGATGCGGTGTTCGAAGACAGTCCGATCAAGCGCTTCAAGAAGACCAAGGCCGGCAACGTGATCGGCACGCACAATCCGCGGCGCTACTGCGTGCAGCACCAGGAGAACGACTACCAGTTCCTCTCTCGCCTGCTGGAGGACGAGGGCATCTACTACTGGTTCGATGCGCACGATGCGCCCGGCACCATGCATCTGTCGGATGCGAGCGACATGGCGCACGAGAAGCTGCCGGTCGAAGGCACCCTGAGCTACATGCCCAGCGATGCGAGCGAGGCGCGGCACAACGAGATTTCGCGCTGGGTGAGTTCGCGCCAGTTCGACACCGGCAAGCAGGCCTCGCGCGACAGCGACTTCAAGGCGATCAAGAAGAAGCTGGGCGCCGCCATCGACGTGAAGGACGACCACGAGTTGGCCGACTTCGAGGAGTTCGAATTCCCGGGAGGCTACTTCACCGGCGACGACGGCGAGAACCGCACGAAGCTGCGCGGCGACGAGCTCAACGCGCGCCGCGACCGTCACTGGGCCCTCACCACCTGGCCCGACGTGACGGCCGGACGAAGCTTCAAGTTCGAGGGCGACCCCGACGGCACGCGCGATGGCGAATACGTGATCGCGGCCTGCACCTTCATGGCGAGCCACCCCGGGTATGAAAGCGTGGGCGCCGGCGGGGCGACGCCCCAGCAGGTGCACACGTCACTGGCCGAGGTGCTGCGCGACGATGCGGTGAACGCCGACACGCTGCAGGTGCTGGAAGACCTGATCGCCGGCACGCCGATGCTCAACAGCGCGCAGCCGGGCGTGAGCGCCTTCCTGATCACCGCGATTCCGATGGAGCGCGCCTACCGGCCGCCGCGTCTCACGCCACGCGTGACCATGCCCGGCCCGCAGACGGCCATCGTGGTCGGCCCGGCCGGCGACGAGTTGCACGTGGACGATCAAGGCCGCGTGAAGGTGCACTTCCACTGGGACCGCTACGACGAGAGCAACGAGAAATCGACCTGCTGGGTGCGCGTGTCGCAGCCCTGGGGCGGCAAGGGCTGGGGCGGATACTTCATTCCGCGCATCGGCCAGGAGGTGATCGTCGACTTCCTGAACGGCGACCCGGACCGCCCCGTGATCGTGGGCCGCGTCTACAACGACGACCAGCCCATTCCGTACAAGTCGCCCACGCAGAGCGGTTTCAAGACCCGCTCCACGCCCGGCGGCGGTCCCGCGAACTACAACGAGATCATGTTCGAGGACAAGAAGGGCGAGGAGAACATCAACATCCACGCCGAGTTGGACATGAGCCGCAGCGTGGAGCGCGACGACGGCACCACGGTGGACCGCGACCAGAGCGTCACGGTCAAGCGCGACCAGACGACGCTGGTGGACCGCGACCGCAAGCACACGGTGACGCGCAACGACACCAACATGGTGGTGGTCGACCAGAAGAACACGGTCAAGGGCAACCAGAACAACCAGGTGGTGGGCAACCGCGACACCTTCATCGACAGCAACGACATGCTCAAGGTGAAGGGAACCGGCACCCATGAAGTGATCGGTGCGCGCAGCGACATCTCGCGCGCCGGCGAGACCCGCAGCGTGACAGGCAACCAGACCATCACCGTGAGCGGCAATCTCACCTACAAGGCCGCGAAGATGAGCTTCGAGGCCGGCCACATCGACTGGCTGGTGACCGGCGCGAGTTCCAAGTACATCACGGTGCCCACCGGGCCGCTGCACCTGATGGCCAACAAGATCAAGCTGATGAGCAACACCGGCATCGAGATGATGGCGGTGGGCAACATCGACGCGACCTCGATCGGCTCCAACACCACGGTGCTGGGCCCCAACTCCAGCGGCTACATCGGCATCAACAGCGAGGCCAACCTGGGCATCGCGCGCTCCACCTTCATGGGCATGAGCGTGGATAGCGCACTCGCGCTGAGCATGTCCAACTTCGTCGGCGTGCAGATCGAGAACACGCTGGCCATCAAGCTCGTGGGCGTCGCCGCCATGGAGTACGAGGCTTCGCCCCAGTCGGTGGAAGCGCATGTGCTCAAGACCTTCACGCCGGGCGCCGGCGGCGGCGGCGCGGGAGCGGCCATGGTGGCCGGGGTGCTGGGGGCGGTGGCCGGTGCGGGCAGTGCCTTCGTGGACATCGGAGCAACGCTCGACCAGTACGCGGCGGCCGAGGAGCAGTTGAAGATTGCGGCCAAGGAAGCCCTGGCGGCCGGCCTGCCCGGCCTGGCCGGGCGCCTGTCCACCCTGGAGGGCATCACCCGCATGCGACACAACCAGGGGATCATGGGCGCGGTGCCCGTGCTCGGCACCGGGCTGGAAGTGTTCATGGAGGTGTTCACCGGCGGCGACTCGGTAGGCGCCGACGCGCTTGCCAAGGACCAGTCGCGCAACGCCGACAACACACCGGCCGCACCGCCGCCGCCCAAGGACGAGATAGAGCCGACACAGGCGTGGCAGCCGCCGCCGCCAGACAGCGGCGGCGCGGGCGGCGGCGGCGCAGGCGGGGCCTCGGGCGCTGGCGGTTCCGGGGGCGCGGGCGGCACCGGCGGCGCGGGTGGCGGAAGCAGCGGCGGCAGCTCCAGCGGCGCTGGAGGTGCGGGCGGGGCCGGCGGCGCAGGCGGCGGCAGCGGGTCGTCCGGAGCCGGCGGTGCCAGCGGCGCGGGCGGTGGATCGGGCGGCGGCTCCCAAGGTGGGGCGGGGGGCGCGGGCGGCGCCGGCGGCGGAGGCGGCGGTGAGCAATCCCAGTGGGGTGGCGGTGACGGCGGTGCCGGCGGCAGTTCCGGCGGCGGCTCGAGCGGTGCCGGCGGTGGTGGTGGCGGTGGCGGTGGCGCGGGCGGCGCGGGCGGCAGCCTGTAACGGCGCAAGCACGGCATGCAAGTCCTCAAGCCCCAGGCGCTCGGCCTGTCGACCCGGCCCATCGAGTTCCGCAAGCGCTTCGGACTCAACGTCAGCGCGTACCTGCACCTGCCGTTCGCGCAGGGCGAGCGCGGCTGCCTCTGGGCCGAGCAGTCGATGTGGAGCTTTCTCGCGCAGGAAATGGCGCAGCCGCTGATCGACGAAGGCGTGGCCAAGCTCACGCCCGAATTCCTCGTGCACGGCAAGGCCTTCGCGCCCAGGGACCGGCCCTCGGCCTGCGCGGTGCGCGCGCGCTTCGGTGACCGCGAAAAGACCTTGCTCGTGTTCGGCGACCGCTACTGGGACGGCAACCGATCCAGCGCGCCGCAGCCTTTCGAATCCATGCCGCTCAACTGGTCCGCCGCCTACGGCGGCGCCGACTTCGCGGGCAATCCACTGGGACGCGGGCGCGAGGCAAAGGCCGGCGTGACCTGGCTGCCCAACGTCGAACTGCCCACCGACCGGCTGCTGCGCCCCGACCAGGCCATCGTGCCCGCCGGCTTCGGCGCGCTCGACCTGATGCATCCGCAGCGCGCGCAGTACCGCGGCACCTACGACGCCGACTACCTGAAGCAACACGCACCCGGCTTCGCGCCCGACACCGACTGGCGTTGCTTCAACCTCGCGCAGCCCGACCAGTGGATGGGCGGCGCGCTCTCCGGCGACGAGGCTTTCTCGTTCGACAACATGCACCCGGACAAGCCGCTCGTCGAAGGCCGCCTGCCCGGCATGCGGGTGCGCGCGTTCGTCGGCTACCGGATGCCGGACGCCGAACCCAAGATCCGCGAAGTGCCGCTGCGCCTGACCACCGTGTGGTTCTTTCCGCATGCCGAGCGCTGCATCGCGATCTTCCAGGGCCTCGCCGAGGTCGGCACCGACGACGGCTCCGACGTGGTGAGCCTGATGGGCGCGGTCGAGCGGCTGGGCGAGGTTCGCTCCGATCAGTACTACCTCGATGCGGCCGCCAGACGCGCCGATCCGAAGACCGGCGCGATCTATGCGCTGGTCGACAACGACTTGCTGCCCGAAGGCGTGAGCACCGTCGACCCCGATGTCGAGGCTGCGAAGGCGCCGTTCGCCACCGAAGGCCTGCAGGCCGAAGGCCAGTACCGCCGCGCGCAGTCCGACGTCGCCATCGCGCGGGGCAAGGCCGTGCAGGCGGGACTGGACCCCGACGCACTCGGCATCCGCATGCCGCCGCGCGAGAAGGTGCCCACCGGCGACGCGCTGCCTCCGTACCTGGAGAAGCAGATGAAGCTGGCCGAAGCGCAGCAGTGGGCGGCCGTGGAGGACGCCGTCGCCCTGCTCGAAAAGGTTGCGGCATTGCCGCCCGAGAAGATGAACATCGCGAAGCTGCAGCACCGGGGGCCGCCGGTCTACCGCGCGGAGAAGCATCTCGCGGAAATACGCGCACTTGCCGCTTCCGGCACCCGGCCGATCGATTTCTCGCCGGTGCTGCCCAAGCTGTATGCGTTGGAGGACACGCACCGCAAAGGCTATCTCGACACCGCCCACATGCAGGCGCCGGTCGATCCGATGCCCTCCGCCGAGGCTGCCACGTTGCGCAGCGAGATGGCGCGCGCGGTGCCGGCGGGTATCCGGATGTTCGCGCGCATCGATTTCACCGGCGCCGACCTTTCGGGACTCGACCTGCGCGACGTGAATTTCGAAGGCGCCTGGCTCGAGGCCGCCGACTTGCGCAATGCCAACCTTTCGGGCGCCGACCTGTCGGGCGCGGTGCTGGCGCATGCCCGCTTCGAAGGCGCCATCGCGATCGGCACGAAGTTTCGCAAGGCCAACCTCGGCAAGGCGAAGCTGGGCGGCGCGGTGTTCGACGATGCCGATTTTTCCGGTGCCATCCTCATGGGCTGCGCCTTGGCCGGCACGCAGATGCGCCGAGCCGACTTCAGGGGCGCCAACCTGCTCGACACCACCTGGGGCCGCGCCGACTGGCAGGGCGCGAAGCTCGCGGGTCAGACCTTGCACAAGCGCGACCTGCGGGGCATGCGCTTTCCGGAGGCCGAGCTGTCGGGCGCCACGTTCCTGGAGTGCGACCTGTCGGGCGTCGACCTGCATGGCGCGGTGCTGGAGAGCGCGACCTTCATCACCAGCAAGCTCGACGGCGCGGACCTGAAGACGGCACGCTGCGCCGGTGCGGTGGCGGTCAATGGCACGCGCATGGCGGAGGCCGACCTGAGCGGCGCCGACCTGCGCAGCTTCAACTTCGGCGCGAGCGACCTGCGCGGCGCGAAGCTGGTCCGCGCGACGCTGGACGGCGCCAACCTTTGCGAGGCCCGCCTCGACGGCGCCGACCTGCGGCTCGCGAGCGCCAAGGGCGCGCTGATGCGCATGAGCAGCTGCGCCAGGGCGCTGCTCTCGGGCGTGAACCTCAGCGATGCGGTGCTGCAGAAGGCGGACCTGCGCGGCGCCGACCTGCGGCGCAGCAACCTCTTCGGCGCCGACCTCGGCCGTGTGCGGCTCGATGGCGACACCCTCTTCGACGGGGCGCTGCTCAAGCGGGCGCGCACCTGGCCCCGCCTCACGCCCGAACAGCAGGCCGCGCCATGACGATGACACCGAAACTGCTCACGCTGGCCGTGCGCATGGGCGAGACATTGAGCGGCCTGGACCTCGCCAAGGGCCGCTTTGCCGGCGTCGCGCTGGGTGGAGGCGTGTTCTCGCAGGTGCGCTTCACCGAGGTCGACTTTCGCAATGCCGACCTGCGCGAGACCGTGTTCGACCAGTGCGACCTGCGCGGCGCGATCGCCTCGGGCGCCAACCTGCGCAAGGCCGTGTTCAACCGCTGCCAGCTCGACCACGCCGACCTGCGGCAGGCCAACCTGCATGGCGCCGTGTTCGCCGAATGCGACCTGATGCACGCGCAGGTCGCCCACGCCGCGCTGACCATGGCCACCGTCAACAAGTGCAAGCTCGACCATGCGAACCTGCGCGGCGCCCAGCTCGATTCGGCGGTGTTCACCCAGTCGGTGCTGCTGGACGTTTGCGCCGACGACACCAGCTGGCAATACACCACGGTGATCGAGTGCGACCTCTCGCATCTCACCTGGGCCGGCGCGCGCATGCTGCGCAGCGCGTTCACCAAGACTTCGCTCAAGGGCATGTCGTTCGCCGGCCTCGCGCTGGACGGCTGCCAGTTCTCGTCGGCCGACCTGAGCGGCGCGGACTTCAGCGGCATCTCGCTCCAGCAGTGCAATTTCCAGGGCGCGAAGCTCGACGGTGCGCGCTTCGCGAAGGCATTGGCGCCGTCGGCGATCTTCTGCAACGCCACCGGCGAAGGCGTCGATTTCTCGGGGGCGCGCCTGCGGCAGGCGTTGTTCACCGGCGCTGCGCTCGTGCAGGCCGGCTTCGCCGACTGCGATCTCTACCAGACGCATTTCGCGGGCGCGAAATTGCGCGGCGCGAACTTCACCGGCGCGGATCTGACCTATGCCGACTTCCGCCATGCGGAGCTCGCCGAGGCGGACTTGCGCCGCGCCACCCTGATGCGCACCGTGCTGCACGGCGCCAACACCGAGAACGCACAGATGACCGACCGTGCACGCGCACTCGAGACCGACCCCGAGCTGGCGGAATCCGAGCGCTGGCAGCCGATGGCCGCGTGACGCGCAGAAAACCTGAAACAGATGGGGAAAGAAACGCCATGACCGACACCACGACCCTCCAATCCGCCGCCCCGCGAGCCCGCCGGCGCGAAGCCGCCAAGGCCATCGCCGGCGAATGGTGCGTCGGCATCCTCGGCATCGATGCGAACGGCGAGCAGATCGTCGCGAGCGGCGAGCTGCGGCTTCTCGCGCGCCGTGCCGCGAGCTGCCTTCTCGAACCTGCCGTCGGCGACAGCGTGGCCTGCCTGCGCATCGCGCCGCGGGAGGTCTGGATCATGGCGGTGCTGCAGCGCGAGGAGGGCGCGGCCAACGTGCTGCGCTGCCCGGGCAACTTGCGCATTGCCGTGGACGGCGGCGCGCTGGAGCTGGAAGCCACGCGCGTCGGCCTCAAGGCCGACGAACTCGACATCGCCGCGCAGAAAACCCGCGTCGCCACCGATACCGCCGACGTGGTGGGCCGCGAGATGCACCTGATCGGCACCAGCATCAAGGTGGTGGGCTCGGTGCTGTCCTCGGTGATGGAGCGCGTGCAGCATTTCAGCCGCCACTACCTGCGCACGACGGACGGCATCGACCGCGTGGCGGCCACGCACCTCGAATGCGAGGCAAAGCAGGTGTTGCGCCTGGAGGGCGAGCACACGCTGGTGAACGGCCGAGAGCTCATCAAGGCGCGGGGCGCGCAGATCCATTTCGGCTGAAAGAAAAGCAAAAAGAAAGAAGCGGAGCGCAGCATGTTCGCCAATTGCCAGCTGATGGGCACCGACATGGGATTTCCCGATGTCTGCATCACGCCCGCCGCGCCGTCGCCGATTCCGGTGCCGTACCCGAACATCGCGATGGGGCCGATGGCGATTCCGAACGTTCCCACCATCTTGATCATGGGCGGTCCGGTCCACAACCTCGGCACCACCATCCCGATGACCAACGGCGACAACCCCGGCGTGCTGCTGGGCGTGGCCTCGGGCACCGTGATGGGCCCGAGTCGCCACATGACCGGCGCGTTCACCGTGCTGTGGATGGGCATGCCCGCATCGCGCCTCACGAGCGTCTCGCTGCAGAACAGCACCAACTGTCCCGGCGTGCGAACAGTGCCGAGCCAATCGCTCGTCCTGCTGCTGGCGCCATAGAGAAACATCGGCAAGTGATGGCGCCGCGGCGCCGCGGAAGGGGAGAAGGCCACGCATGGCTGATCACGAGTTCCGTATCGAAAGCGATTCGCCCGCCAACGGCGAACTGATGTTCTGGCGCATCGTCGGCCACGAGGCGCTCGCGCGTCCGTCGACCTACGAACTCACCGTGCTGTCGAAGAACCGGGCGCTCGATGCCAAGGACATCCTGGGCCGTGCGTTCGATGTGGTCATCGAGTTCCAGGACAAGGACGGCGGCGCGCATGAGCGCCACTGCCAGGGCCATGCGGTGCGCTTCGAGCGCACGGGCCATGTGGGGCGGCACTTCGAATACCGCATCGGCCTGCGCTCGTGGTTCTGGCTGCTCACCAAGCGCATCAACTCGCGCATCCTCCAGGACAAGAAGGTGCTGGATGTGCTCGATGCCGTCTTTGAAGACAGCCCGATCAAGCGCTTCAAGAAAACGAAGACCAGCAACGTGATGGGCACCCACAACCCGCGGCGCTATTGCGTGCAGCACCAGGAAAGCGACTACCAGTTTCTATCGCGACTGTTGGAAGACGAAGGTATCTACTACTGGTTCGACGCGCACGACGCGCCCGGCACCATGCACCTGTCGGACGCGAGCGACATCGCGCACGACAAGCTGCCCGTCGAGGGCACGCTGCGCCACGCGGCGACCGACGCCACCGAGGCGCGCCACAACGAGATCTCGCGCTGGGTGAGCGCGCGCCAGCTCGACACCGGCACCTACGCATCGCGGGACAGCAACTTCAAGTCCATCAAGAAAAAGCTCGAGGCCGCAGGCGGCGCGCCCGACAAGCACGAACTCGCCGAGTTCGAGGCCTTCGAATTCGCGGGCGGGTACTTCTCGGGCGGCGACGCGGACGACAAGGGCAAGCTGCGCGGCGAAGAGATCGTCGCGCGCCGCCAGCGCCACTGGGCGCTGACCACCTGGCCCGACGTGACCGCGGGGCGCAGCTTCACCTTCGAGGGCGACCCTGACGGCGCGCGCGATGGCGACTACGTGATCGCGGCCTGCACCTTCGCGGCGAGCCATCCGGGCTACGAGAGCATTCCCTCCAACACGCCGCGGATGCCGATCGAACAGGCGCTGCGCGAAGCGCTGGCCGACGATGCGGTGAACGCCGAGGCGCGGCCGGCGCTCGAGGCGCTGATTGCCAGCGCGCCCGCGCTGCGCAACGACCTGCAGGGCACGAGCGCCTTCCTCATCACCGCGCTGCCGATCGACGTGCCGTTCCGCCCGCCGCGCCTCACGCCCCGCGTGGTCATGCCCGGCCCGCAGTCGGCCATCGTGGTGGGACCGGCCGGCGAGGAGATCCATGCCGACGATTTCGGTCGCGTGAAGGTGCACTTTCACTGGGACCGTTACGACAAGAGCGACGAGAAATCGACTTGCTGGGTGCGCGTGTCGCAGCCGTGGGCGGGCAAGGGATGGGGCGGGTATTTCATTCCACGCATCGGGCAGGAGGTGATCGTCGACTTCCTCAACGGCGACCCCGACCGGCCGATCATCGTGGGCCGCGTCTACAACGACGACCAGCCCATTCCCTTCGGCTCGCACACGCAGAGCGGCTTTCGCACGCGCTCCACGCCCAAGGGCAGCGCCTCGAACTGCAACGAGTTCCGCTTCGAGGACAAGAAGGGTTCCGAGCAGGTGTACCTGCACGCCGAGAAGAACCAGGACATCGAGGTCGAGAACGACGAGACCCACTGGGTCGGCCACGACCGCACCAAGACCATCGACCACGACGAGACCACGCACGTCAAGCACGACCGCACCGAGACGGTGGACAACAACGAGACCATCACCGTGCACGGGCAGCGCACCGAAACCGTGGACAAGAACGAGACGATCACCATCCACCAGAACCGCACGGAGACGGTGGACCTGAACGAGACGATCTCCATCGGGCAGAACCGAACGATCACGGTGGGCGCGAGCGAGACCGCCACGGTGGCGCTGCAGCGCACGCACACGGTGGGGATCAACGAGACCATCACCGTGGGCGCGGCGCAGGAGATCACGGTGGGGGCGATGCAGGCGGTGACGGTGGGCGCGAGCCAGACGATCACCGTGGGAGCGAACCAGTCGAGCAGCATCGGAGCGAACCGGTCAGTGGATGTGGGGGCGAACCTCTCGACCAATGTGGGCGCCGACGAATCGCGCGCCGTGGGCGCAGGCCGCACGACCAGCGTGGGCAAGGACGACGCGCTCACGGTCGGCAAGAACCTGGTCATCAGCGCGGGCGACTCCATCTCGATCACGACGGGCAGCGCGAGCATCACGATGAAGAAGGACGGGACCATCGTGATCAAGGGCAAGGACATCACGGTCGAAGGCTCCGGAAAGATCAACGTCAAGGCCAGCAGCGACGTGGTGATCAAGGGCTCGAAGATCTTGCAGAACTGAAACCATCCATGACGGAGGACCGACCATGAGCGGCAGGGATCTGATCGAAGCGCAGTTGCAGGCGGCCGCGGCCGCCACCGCGTGGAATGCGGTGCTGACGGGTGAACTGATCGCCATCGCGGACGACGGCGGCTCGCCCCTCGTCGTGTTTCCGGGCCAGCCCGGCACCGCGGCCGTGCGTGCGCGCAGCGTGGTCGACCTGCACGGCGCACACATCGGCCGGCAGGTCGTGTTGATGTTCGAGGCAGCAGACCCGGCTCGGCCCATCGTGATGGGCGTGTTGCGTGGCGGAGAGGTCTCGGACCTGTCCACGATGCCGGCACAGGTCGATGTGGAGGTCGACGGCGGCCGGATGGTGGTCGGCGCGAAGGAGCAGCTCGTGCTGCGCTGCGGCAAGGCCAGCATCACGCTCACCAAGGCGGGCAAGGTGTTGATCCAGGGGAGCTACGTATCGAGCCGCTCCACGGGCGTGAATCGCATCAAGGGCGGATCGGTGCAGTTGAACTGATGCCCCTGGAGAAGCCCGTGGAACTGATCAACGCCACCCGCATGGTCGCCAGCTACAACATCGGCCTGGAGCCGAGCGGGCGCGAGTCGCTCGTGGTGGTCATCAAGGGCACCTTCCGCATGCCGCCACCCGACGCGCCCGCGGACCATTTCGCGTTGCACGAGGAGCAGGTGCCTCTCGTGATGGCCGACACCTTCACCGGTGAGCCGGGATTCTCGGCACCGGTGTACGAGATCGACTTCGCGCCGCGCAAGCAGCGTTGCGACATCCTGTTGCTGGGCAGCGCCTACGCGCCGCAGGGGAAGCCCGCGACACGGATCGAGGCGGGCGTGCGCGTGGGCAACTGGAGCAAGAGCCTGGCTGTCGTCGGCCCGCGCCACTGGGAGTGCGGACCGCTCGGCGCGGTCGCTTCGCCGCCCGGCGTGTTCCTGCAGCAGCCGCTGTCGTACGACGTTGCGTTCGGCGGCACCGACCTGCGGCATGAAGACCCGTCGGAACATGCCGCTTTCATGCCCAACCCCGTGGGCCGCGGTTTTCACAAGCACATCCGCATGGGCTGGGTCGACGGAGCGCCGCTGCCGCGTACCGAGGAGATCGGCCACGCAGTGCACGACCCGGGCGGCAACTACCGCCCGATGGCTTTCGGTCCCGTGGGGCGCGGCTGGTCCACACGGTCGTGCTTTGCCGGCACCTATGACGACGAATGGCTGGACAGGCACTTTCCGTTTCTGCCGCCGGATTTCGATCCGCAGTACTACCAGGCAGCACCGATGGACCAGCAGGTGCCGCTGGAAATGTTCCAGCAGGGGCCGGTCGACGTGGTGCTCGGCAATCTCACGCCCGAGGGCATCGCGCGCTTCGCCATTCCGCACCTGGTGGCGCCGGTGCATGTCTTTCCCAGGCACGGGACGCGCGAGGACTACACGGCCACGCTCGATACCGTGGTGCTCGAGCCCGATGCGCAGCGCTTCACGCTGTCGTGGCGGGTGACGCGGCCGCTCAGGAAGAGCATCTTCGAGATTGCGCAGGTGCTGGTCGGGAAGAAGGGCAAGGCGTGGTGGCAGCAGCGCGAGCAGGTGGTGTTCCCCATTCCGGTCGTGATGGTTCCCATGCACCCGAGACAGGCGGCCCCCGCATGAGCGCGTCCCCGATCTCCATCCTTCGCACTGGCCTGGTCACCGCGGTCGGGCTGAGCGCGGACGCGTGCTGTGCCGCATTCCGCGCGAAGCTGACGAACCCGACGCAGACACGCTTTCTCGATGGGGGCAGTGAATGGATCATGGCCCATCAGGTGCCGTTGTCGCAGCCTTGGCGTGGCATCACCAGGCTTGCGAAGATGGCCGCGATGGCGATCGACGAAGCGTTGACGGATGTACCCAGGGATCAGTGGGAGCGATTGCCCTTGATCCTGTGCGTGGCGGAGGCAGAGCGGCCCGGGCGCATGGCGGGACTGGACGACGAACTCTTCTCGCAGGTTCAGGAGGAGCTCGGCATTGTCTTTTCCCCTGCATCGGTGATCGTCACGCAGGGGCGGGTCGGTCTGGCTGCCGCGCTTGCGCAGGCCCGGATGCTGATGGCCGACGTCGATGTCCCGCGCGTGCTGGTGGCCGCGACGGACAGCCTGTTGTCCTGGCCGACGCTGAGCTACTACGAGCAGCACGATCGCTTGCTGACGGACGACAACGCCAATGGCTTCATGCCCGGAGAAGCCGCCGGGGCGTTGCTGCTGGGGAGGCCGCAGGGCCGTGCCGGAGAGCTGCTGTGCAGCGGTATCGGCTTCGGCCGCGAGACCGCCCGCATCGACGACGAGGAACCGTTGCGCGCCGAGGGGCTCGCGCAGGCGATCAAGGCGGCGCTGGCCGAAGCGGGGTGCCAGATGCATCACATGGATTTCCGCATCACCGACAACTCGGGCGAGCAGTACTACTTCAAGGAAGCGTCGCTGGCACTCTCGCGCACGTTGCGCGTACGCAAGGCGGAATTCGACATCTGGCATCCGGCCGAATGCACGGGCGAGATCGGCGCCGCATCGGGCGTCGCCATCGTCGCCACGGCGCTGGCGGCCTGCGACAAGCAGTACACCTGCGGCCCGAACATCCTCGTGCACCTTTCCAACGATGCGGGGCCGCGCGCCGCCCTGTGCCTGCAATACACGGTGCCGGCATGAGCGCTGCACCGGGCCGCCCCAAGCAAGCTCGCATCGCAGTGCGAAGCACGAAGGTACGCCAATGAGCAATCAGGTCTACGCCAACCACATGGAGGTGTCGTGCAAGCAGGCGGCAGGCAAGTCGGCGTGTGCATTTCCGGACGTGTGCTTCACCCCTCCGCAAACGCCGGCGACCCCACCGGGCGTGCCGATTCCCTATCCGAATACCGGCATGGCCAGTGACACCAGCGACGGTTCGACCAGCGTGAAGATTTCGGGGCAGGAAGTCATGCTCAAGAACAAGAGCTACTTCAAGAAAAGCATGGGCGACGAGGCCGGATGCGCGCCGAAGAAAGGCGTGATGACGAGCAAGAACATGGGGAAGGTGTACTTCACGATGTGGTCGATGGATGTGAAGGCGGAAGGGGAGAACGTCGTGCGCAACCTGGACATGACCACGCACAACCATGCCTCGTTTCCGTCGAACACTTCGCCCTGGCCCTACATCGACGAGGCTGCCCTGGCAGACCCGGCGCACCCGTGCAACAAGCATTTCCAGGAAGAAAGTGCGGCCTGCGCGGGCAGGGAGGTGAGAAAGTCCGACGGCACGCTCAACGTGGCGGCAAGCAAGCGGGCCCTGTGTGAATCGAACGACGCGGCGGCGGCGTGCCGGCGCGCCCGCAAATGCCGGATGGCCCCGTTCTCCCCCAACCTGTGCTGCGACTCGAGTTCGCCGCACTACAGCCAGCCGCACCATCTCGTGGAAGACCACTGGATCAAGGACAACGCCGACTTCCCCTGGTACAAGAGCCTGCGTTCACTGGCGAACACGAAGGACGCCGTCGACGCGCTCAAGGCCACGAACCCCGCCATACGGTCGGATGAGGACGCGCCTTGCGTTTGTGCGACCGGCGACAAGTGGCGCGCGGAGCATGGGGAATTGCACGTCATCCAGGGCAACTACGAGCAATCCTTCATGCCGGGTGGCTTCCGTGCCAACCAGCCCTGGGACTTTGCGGCCGCGAAGTCCGGAGGCGTGATGGCGCATCAGATGGTGTTCGTCGACGATGCGGGAAGCCCGATGTGCGACGACGAGTGCATCAAGGCCCAGCTCGACAATTTCTATGGCGACGATCCGGACCGGCGCTTGAACCCGCCCGAACGGATTCCTCCCAATACAGAGGCTGCGCGCGGTGTGACCGAGCAACAGTTGCGGCCCTATCTCAACCCCACTCCGGTGACGCAGAAGCTTCCCTTCCCGCCGGGATTCAGCCTCTGATCCCTTTGCCGACGCGACCCATGCAAGAAAACAACCCGCTCACCTTCGGTCCAGGCTGGCTGATCTCCGCGGAGATGGCTGTCGTGTTGGCGCGCAACGCGAAGCTCGATGCCGACGGCATCGACCGCGACCTGATCTATTTCAGGTCGGGGCGCGACTGGTCATGCATGCCAAGCCTGGGCGTCGGTTGCCAGTTGGCCTATGACGGCGCGAGAAAGGAACTGCTTGTCGTGACCGGAGATGGCCTCGTGCAGGTCGTCGATGCGAATGGCCGCCGCGCGGAACTCATCGATGCTTCGCCGGAAGGCCCCAGCAACCTGCAATGGATCCTGGGGCTGTCGCTGATCGGCACCGCGGTGTATGCCTACGGAATGTGCCGCCAGGTCTATCGGAGGCTGGAGGATGGCAGATGGCAGCGGGTCGATGCAGGCATCCGGATACACGACGTCGCGGGCATCAAGTCGATGGCCGGGCACGACGAGCGCGAGATGTACGCGGTGGGGTTCAAAGGCGACATCTGGCTGTGCAGGGACGGTCGGTGGACATCCGTCGATTCACCGACCAACGTGAAATTGGAGCAGGTCGCCGCGACCTCGTCGGGAGATTTCATTGCGTGCGGCGGGGCCGGCACCGTGCTGCGCGGTCGAGGATTCAGCTGGGCACAACTGCCGCAGGCCGAACTCAGGGACACGATCTGGGCGGTCACCGAGTTCGATGGAACGGTCTACATGAGCACGACAAACCGCCTGCTGATGTTGCGGGACGACGTGCTCGAAGATGTCCCGGGACTTCCCGCCGATGCGCACTCTTTCGGCTTTCTTGCCAGGAGTACCGGCGCTCTCTGGTCCATCGGCCATTCGGACCTGCTCGCGTTCGATGGACAGGCCTGGGTGCGCATCGACCCTCCGCCGTCTGCATAGCCTCGGGAAGCCGATGCTCATGTCCGCAATCCTCCGTCCTCCGATTCCTGTCGTCGTGCAGCAGCACCTGGACGACACCGCCGTGCTTCGCTCGACGCGCGCAGAACTGCTGCGCTCGCCGCACGTCCAGCTGCATCGGCTGCGCCGCCTGGACGACCGCCTGGCGGCCAGTCTCGATGGTCTGGCAGTGGCAGGCGACTTCGCGCGCGGCCTTTGCGTGGCCGCACTGGAGACCCCCGGCCGGGGCGCGGTGTTCGCGAATGCCGTTGGCGCCATCGACGCCCGCGACCCCGCACTGCTTGAGCGTCTGCTGTCGCTTGCCGAGGCCGTGCCCGAAGCGCGCGTGGGCCTGGTCTCCGCTTTCGGATGGGTGCCGGCCCCTTCGCTGCGCGGCATCACCCGGGCACTGCTGGATTCGCCGCATGCCTTTCGCCGCGACATCGGCCTTGCCGCATGCGCCATGCACCATGCCGACCCCGAGGCGGTGCTCGAAACCGCCATGGCCCATGTGGCGACTGCAAGGCAGGCCATCGTCGTCGCCGGAAAACTGGGCCGCACCGACCTGCTGCCCGGTTGCCTGGGCGGGCTGCTGCAGGAGGACGATGCGCGCCAGTTCGAAGCGGCCCGTTCCGCGCTGCTGCTCGGCGACCGGCAAGCCGCGGTGCGAACGCTCGTCGCGCTCGCGAGAGCCGCCGGCCCTTGCCAGACGGCAGCGGCGGTGCTGGTGCTCAAGGTCCTGCCCGCCGCGCAGGCCCATGCGCTGCTCCACGCGCTGGCGCAGAAGGCCGACTGGGTCCGCATCCTGGTCCGCGGCATCGGCGCGGTCGGCGATCCGCACTACGTGCCCTGGCTCATTGCGCAGATGAACGACCCGAAACGGGCCCGGCTGGCCGGCGAAGCCTTCAGTGCGATCACCGGGCTGGACCTTGCCGCCGAAGATCTCGAACTGAAACCCCCCGAGCACCCTGCGGCCGGCCCCAACGACGATCCCGACGATGAAGACGTGGCCATGGACGAGGACGAAAGCCTCCCCTGGCCCGATGTGGAAAAGATCGATGCCTGGTGGCAGGCCAACGGCCATCGCTTTCCGCCCGGCAGCTGTTGCTTCGTGGGCGGACCGGTCTCTCCGGATCACTGCCTCACCGTGCTCAAGACAGGAGGCCAGCGCCAGCGCATCGCCGCCGCTGACCATCTGTCGCTGATGGCGCCGGGCACCCCGCTGTTCAATGTGGCCGCACCGGCATGGCGCCAGCAATGGCTGCTGTCGCAGATGGAGGCCTAGCCATGCAGGCCAGGCTCGTTCTTGCCGCACTGGCCGCCGTCTTCCTGATTGCGGCTGCGATGCGCTGGGCACGCAACGCCAGGCGCGTCGACCCCGCCACCCGCACCTGGCTCCTCATCGCGTTCATCTTCACCGCCGTCGCAGCCTGGCTGCAATGGCATACCTCTTAAGGCGAGATTGCCAACGTGCCCCCCGGAATGAATACTCCTTCTGAGTTTTTTCGCCCGCGCACGTCCTGCGCGCGCGGGCTGTGTTCGGGCATAGAAAGGCCTAGAGCCTCGGGGGCCGATTCATGATCCATATCGCTGTCATCACCCGGCAAGGCGCTCCGGCGGGGCAGCCCATCGCCGCCGACTTCGGGCCCAACGGAGGCACCATCGGCCGGGCCGACACCAACACGCTGGTGCTCGACGATCCCGACCGCACGGTCTCGCGCGTGCATGCCCAGGTGCTGTGCCGCGACGGCCAGTACTTCGTGATCGACCGCGGCAGCAATCCGCTGCAGTGCAACGGGGTGTCGCTCGGGTCGGGCAAGGAAGCGCCGCTCACCGACGGCGCGCGGCTGGTGGTCGGCAGCTTCGAGCTCAGCGTGCGCATGACGGCCGCGGTGGCGCCGCCTTCGCTGGCAATTCCCAACACCATCATGTCGGCGCCGGCCGCCGCGCCGGCGGGCGGCACGGGCGACGATCCCTTTGCCGATCTGCTCGCGGGGCTCGGATCGCCGCCGGCACCCGCGCCCGCTTCGGCCGGTGCAGCCAACAAGGCGCCCGCGTCCGCCAGTGCCGACTCGCTGCTTTTTCCCGACCCGATGGAAACGGGTTCGCGCAATGCGCAGGCCGCGCAGGTCGATCCGTTCGCCAACCTGCTCGGACCCACGCCGAGCTCCGCGCCGGCCGCGGGCATCGGTGCGCTCGACGATTTCTCCGACCTCGGCGCACCGCCCGCGCACGGCAAGGCGTCCGGCATCGACGAGCTGTTCGGCGGCATGAACAGCGGCGGCGGCATCGGCGGCGACCCGCTCGCGCTGTCGCCGCTGGCCGATCCGCTGCTGCAGCCGAACACGGCGTCGTCCGCGGACCCGCTCGCCGCCTTGCAGAGCGCGGCACCGTCCACGCCGACGCCGCGCTCCGACCATTTGCCGATCGACCAGTTCGGCTTCACGCCGCCGAAGGCTGTGACGCCGCCACCACCGCCGCCACCACCGCCGCCTCCTGCGCCACCACCGGCGCCCGCGCCGGTGGCCGCGGTGCCTGCAGAAGTGCTGCCGCAGTTCGACGACATCACGGGCCAGCCGATCCGTATCAGCGGCCCCGAGTTGGGCAGCAGGCCGCTGGAGCCGCTGCCACCTCTGCCGCCACCACCGCCGCCACCCGTTCAACGCGCGCCCGCACCGGTTGCACCCCGTGCCGAGCGCTCGGCCACCGACGATGAGCTGCTCGCCGCGTTCCTGCGCGGCCTTGCCAGCACGCACCAGCCGCCCGAGATGCTCACGCCCGGGCTCATGGAACGCATCGGCTCGATGCTGCGCAGCGCCACCGAGGGCACGCTGCAGTTGCTGCTCACGCGCCAGGAGTTCAAGCGCGAGGTGCGTGCCGAGGTCACGATGATCGCGGCGCAGGCGAACAACCCGTTGAAGTTCTCGCCCACGGTCGAAGTGGCGCTCGCGCACCTGCTGGGTCCCGGCGTGCGCGGCTTCATGCCGCCCGAGGCCGCGATGCGTGATGCCTTCAACGACCTGCGCGCCCACCAGTTCGGCGTGATGGTGGGCATGCGCGCGGCGCTGGCCCACGTCATCACGCGCTTCGAGCCCGGCGAGCTCGAAAAGAAGATCAGCGCGAAGTCGGCGCTCGACGCCATCTTCGCGGCCAACCGCAAGGCCAAGCTCTGGGACCAGTTCGTGGCGCTCTACGGCGGCATCGCGAGCGAGGCGGAAGACGATTTCCACAACCTCTTCGGCAAGGCGTTTCTCGAGGCCTACGAAGAGCAGATGGCGCGCCTGAAGTCCGACGGACAGTGACGCGGAAGAAGAAAAGAAAAAGCAGAAGAACGACGACCTCGGTCGACGCCACCACAACAACACCAGCACACGCGAGGCACCCCGCTTGGAAATCGAAATCGTCACGTTGTCCCGACAGGGCGGCCGCACCTACAACGAGGACGTCCATGGCCACTGGCATGACGAGCGCTACGTCGCCTGCCTGGTGGCCGACGGCGCGGGCGGCCATGGCGGCGGTGATGTGGCGGCGGCCACGGCGCGCAGCAGCGTGCTGGGCGGCTTCTCGGCGGCGCCGGGGCTGGACGAGGTCACCCTGCGCACGCTGGTCGAGCAGGCCAACCGCGACGTGGTGGCGCGCCAGGCCGAAGGCGGCAAGCTCGCGGGCATGCGGTCCACCGTCGTCTTTGCGGCGATCGATCTCGAAAACCAGGCGCTCGCCTGGGTGCACAGCGGCGACAGCCGGGCGTACCTCTTTCGCGGCGGCGCCATCGTGGCGCGCACCACCGACCACAGCCTGGTGCAGCAGATGGTCGCCGGCGGCATGCTCGACGAAGAAGGCGCGCGCCTGCATCCGCAGCGCAACATGCTGCTGTCGGCGCTGGGATCGATCGAGGAAGCGCCCGACATCGCGGTGTCCGACCGCATGCGCCTCGTGGCGGGCGACGTGCTGCTGCTGTGCAGCGACGGCGTGTGGGAGCCGCTGGGCGACGAATGCCTGGTCGAGACGCTGCATGCCTCGCGCACCCCCAGCCAGTGGACCGATCTGCTCGACGCGCAGATCAAGGCACACGCCAAGCCGGGCCACGACAACTACACGGCGCTCACGCTGTGGGTGATTCCCGGTGAAGAAGACGATGCGACGCGGCTGCTGCCGGTCGACGAGTCCGCGCAGCCCGGGGGCACCGGGGCAGGCAGGGAAGACGGAACCTAGAAACTGGAATAAGGGGGCCGGCCAACGGGGCCGGCCGGATGCCCTAGAGGTCGACGTTGATATGCAGGATCAGCTCTTCCTCGTCGGTCTTGTCGAAGACCGCGGTCACGAAATCCTCGATGACCTGCGCCATGTAGATCACGACCTGGTCGCCGAGCTTGGCCGTCTGCCCACGCAGCGCATTGAGGAATTCGCTCTGGATCTGGCTCGAATCCTTGCTGGAGTCGAAGAAGTACTTGAGCTTGATGTCACCCTCGAGGAAAAGGGTGAAGTCCAGGCCGAAGGAGCAGATCGCGCCGAACCGCGCATCGGCGATTTTCTTGAACTGCTGCTCGATCTGGGTGAGCGTCCCGTTCCGGGTGGTCTGCGAGGTCTTGTTCGCGAAGTTGTCCGCGAGCGCCACGGCCTTCAGCGCGATCAGGCTGCCTTCGGTCCACGCCGATCTTGACTGCTTGAAGCCATAGCTGCCACGGGCCTTGAGTTCGAATCCAATCATCTCGGTCTCCTGGTCTGACGGCAGCCGCTGTCGCTGCGGCAGGCGCGCGGGCGCCGTGCCGAGCGCATGGGCTCGATGCCGTCGAAGGTTTGTTTGTTCTCGGGTGCCGTGGCGATGCGCCACGACCCTCCCCGGTGGCCAGGCGTTGCCTGGAGGCGGGCTTCGCACCCGGCGGCGATGCCGGGGGAAGCGCCACGCCGTGGTCGGTGTCAGACCTTCTTGTTGGCCGCGATGTCCCAGCCCGTTTCCTTGGTGCCGTCGCCGGAACCGTCGGCCTTCTGGGGCGTGTACTCGTACTTGAACTTCGAGAAGTTCAGCGTCAGGGTCTCGGTCAGGCGGTCTTCGCCACCGCTGCCGCCGGTGTGGATGCTGCTCACCAGGATGTCTTCCATCGTGAGCTTGATGTATTCGAGCGGCGTGGCGCCGGCCTTGCGCACCACCAGCGTGCCCTTCTTGATGTGCTGGCCGTTGCAGCAATCCAGGAGCAGCAGGTGCGAGGAAGAGTCGACGTACTTGGTGATCGAGACGTCCTGCACGCTCACCTTGCCGGCGCCCGAGCCGCCGCCCACGTGGCCGGTGCCGGACTGGCTGGCACCCCAGCTCCAGGCGAGAACGTCGATTTCCTTCTTGTGCGAATCGTCCTTGGATTCACCGTCGACGCCTTCGAGCTTCAAAAACATGTCTGCAGCCATGATGCTTACCTTTCAGTTGTGTGTGAGTCAGAGAAAAAGGGCTTCCGTGCGGTGCCTAAGCGTTGGTGCCCGGGAGCTATCAAGAGAACGAGCAAGGGGCCGGGTTTTCAAAGGCCCCCCGAAGGCATATGCCTTCGTTACTTGCCGCCCTTGGCCGAGGGCAGCTTGGACACCAGCCGCAGCGACACCGTGAGGCCTTCGAGCTGGTAGTGCGGGCGCAGGAAGAACTTGGAGGTGTAGTAGCCGGGGTTGCCCTCGACCTCTTCCACCACCACCTCGGCCGCGGCCAGCGGCTTGCGGGCCTTGGTCTCTTCCGAGGAGTTGACGGGGTCGCCGTCCACGTAATTCATGATCCATTTGTTGAGCCAGCGCTGCATGTCGTCGCGCTCCTTGAAGCTGCCGACCTTGTCGCGCACGATGCACTTGAGGTAGTGCGCGAAGCGGTTGCAGGCAAAGAGGTAGGGCAGGCGCGCCGCGAGGTTGGCGTTGGCCGTGGCGTCCGGGTCGTCGTACTCGGCCGGCTTGTGCAGCGACTGCGCGCCGATGAAGGCCGCGAAATCGGAGTTCTTGCGGTGAATCAGCGAGAGCAGGCCCGCCTTGGAAAGCTCGGCTTCGCGCCGGTCGCTGATGGCGATTTCGGTCGGGCACTTCTGGTCCACACCGCCGTCGTCGCTCGGGAAGGTGTGCAGCGGCAGGTTCTCCACCGCGCCGCCCGACTCGATGCCGCGGATGCGCGAGCCCCAGCCGTAGAGCTTGTACGAGCGGTTGATGTTGGTCGCCATCGCATACGCGGCGTTGGCCCAGGCGTACTTGCTGTGGTCGGCGCCGGCGGTGTCTTCCTCGAAGTCGAACTCCTCCACCGGGTTGGTGTTGGCGCCGTAGGGCGTGCGCGCCAGGAAGCGTGGCATGCACAGGCCCAGGTACTTGGCATCGTCCGAATCCCGCAGCGAGCGCCAGCCGGCGTACTCCGGCGTGAGGAAGATCTTGGTCAGGTCGCGCGGATTCGCGAGCTCCTGCCACGACTCCATCTGCATCAGGTTGGGGCTCGCACCGGTGATGAAGGGCGCGTGCGCCGAGGCCGCGATCTTGGACATTTCACCCAGCAGCTCGATGTCGGGCGGGCTCTGGTCGAAGTGGTAGTCGCCCACCAGCGCGCCGAAGGGCTCGCCGCCGAACTGGCCGTATTCCTGTTCGTAGATCTTCTTGAACATCGGGCTCTGGTCCCAGGCCGCGCCCTTGAACTTCTTCAGGCTCTTGGCGAGGTCCACCTTGGAGATGTCCATCACCCGGATCTTCAGGTGCTCGTCGGTCTCGGTGTTGTTCACCATGTAGTGCAGGCCGCGCCACGCACTCTCGAGCTTCTGGTAGTCGGGATGGTGGATGATCTTGTTGACCTGCTCGGTCAGCTTGGCGTCGATCGCGGCGATCATGGCCTGGATCGACTTGGTCACATCCTTGCCGATGACGGTGCTGTTGCTCAGCGCCTGCTGCGCGAGCGTGAGCACCGCGGCTTCGACGGCGCTCTTGGCTTCGTCGCTGCGCGGCTTGAATTCCTTTTGAAGGAGCGACGAAAAGTCGCTGCCCGCATAGGCAACGTCCTTGAGTGCGCTCTGCTCGAGTGCTTCGGCCATGGTGGTTTCTCCTCGTGTACCGGTAGGTCAGGCGTTGGGTATTCAGGCGGCCGGCTTGCTGCCGTCCTCGGGCTTGGCGGTGGCCGCCAGCGACTGCAGGAGGGCCGGGTCTTCCAGCACCTTGGCCAGCAGTTCCTCGGCGCCGTTCTTGCCGTCCATGTAGGTCACCAGGTTGGACAGCTGCGTGCGTGCTTCGAGCAGCTTGTTGAGCGCGCCGACCTTCTTGGCCACGGCCGCGGGCGAAAAGTCTTCCATGTTCTCGAAGGTGAGCTCCACCTTGAGCTCGCCCTCGCCGGTGAGCGAGTTCTCCACCGCGAATGCGGCGCGCGGCTTCATGGCCTTCATGCGCGAGTCGAAGTTGTCGACATCGATCTCCAGGAACTTGCGGTCGGCCACGGGCGCGAGCGGATCGGTGGGCTTGCCCGACAGGTCGGCCAGTACGCCCATCACGAAGGGCAGCTGGATCTTCTTCTCGGCGCCGTAGAGTTCGACGTCGTATTCGATCTGCACGCGTGGCGCCCGGTTGCGGGCGATGAATTTCTGACTGCTCTTGGCCATGGCGATGCTCCTTGCGGGGGTAAATGGGGCGGTTCGATCAACAGAGGGAAAAAAGAAGGGGAAGAGGCGGCTACTCGGACGAGCGCTTGCCGGTCACTGTCTCGATCGTGTCCAGCGCACCGGGCGCGAGGTTGGCCATGATTTCGAGAAAGCTCACGCCGATGAGCTTCTTGGCGCGGTCGATCAGGAGCGGCGCGGGGTTGCCGGGCTCGGTCTGTTCGAGAAAACGGATCACGCGGTCCAGCGTCTGCAGTGCGTCCTGCCGGCTCTGGATCTCGCCGCGCGCGGCGGCCGGGCGCGGTGCGCCTCCGGCCTGTGCGGCATCGCCCTCCGCGCCCTCTGCAGCGGCTTCTTCGGGCGCGCCGATGGCGGCGCTGCAGGCTCTTTGCAGCATGCGGCCGATGGTGCGCAGCGGGGCCAGGTCGATCACGTCGGCACGGCCGGTGCGCTCGACCAGCAGGGCTTGCAGCTTCTCGACCAGCGCGGGCACGCTGATGGCCGCCTGGATCAGCTCAGGCCGCTCGGCATGCAGCGCCTCGAGGCCGCCCTGGATCTGCGCCGGCGAATAGGTGGCTTCGCCGCCCACTGCGTTCAATGCGTTGTTGGCCACCGCGATGTCGCGCACGCGGATCGCGCCCACGCCAGGCGCCAGGCCCACCTGCGCGTCGTACAGGTCCTTCAGCACCATGGACTCGTCGCCCAGCGGCGCCAGCGCGTTCAGGCGCATGGTCGGATCGTTGTCGTCGTCGGCATCGAGCTTTGGATGTATGCCTTCCCAGAACCGGTCGAGCAAACCGGTGAGCAGCTCGAGCCCGGCGACGAAGCCGGTGAGGCCCTGCAGGCGCGTCGATGCCCGCAGCAGCAGCACCGCGGGGCGCACGTCCTTGCTCCTGCGCAGGAGCGCATCGGACTGCTCGGCCACCTGGCGCCACTCCGGCTCCACCGCAGGGATGACGGTGTCGCCGAACTGTTGTTCGGGTTTGCCCTGCGCGGACGTGGTGAGCGCGGTGAAGTCCGCGTCGTACTCCAGATCGTCCCCGCATGGCGATGCCTCGCCAATGGGCGTGAGCAGTGCTTCGACAAGTTCGTGAGTCAGCATGTTGCCTGTTCGAGTTCGCTGGTGATAATCAAAGATGCGTCAGGACCGGTCAATGCAACGAAGGGAATAGCATGCGCACGCTGGGTACACACCATTCGTCCTATGAAGGCTTCTTCGCTGCGGCATCGCGGCGCCGTGTGGCGGCCCTCGGGCTCGCTGTCGCGGGTCTCGCGATCGCAGGTTGCGCGAGCAAACCGGTGGTCACGCCGGTGAGCCTCACGCTCGTTGCCGGCGCCGATGCCAACCCCGATGCGCGCGGCCGCGCCTCGCCGCTCACGGTGCGCGTGTATGCGCTCAAGTCGCCCGGACCCTTCGAGGGCGCCGACTTCTTCTCGCTGTTCGAGAAGGACCAGGCCACGCTCGGCGCCGAGCTCGTGCAGCGCGAAGAGATGCTGCTGCGCCCCGGCGAAACAAAGAAGCTCGACCTCACGCTGCCCGCCGATGCCAAGTCCATCGCGGTGATGGCTGCGTTCCGCGACCTCGACCGCGCGCGCTGGCGCGAAGTGGTGCCGGTGACCACGGGCAAGCCGCAGACGCTCACGGTCAACTTCGGCGCGCGCCAGATCCGCATCGACGCGAAGTAAGGTCGACGCGTCGCTCTTCATGGCGCACCCGTCGTTGTGTTCGACGACGGACGCCCCGGCCGCACCAGCGGTTGATCGGCCGGCAGGAAGCGCTCGAAGAGATCGATGACGAAAGCCCCGCCGCTCGCATCCGATGCGGCGGCCGTGAAATACAGGCCGCGCCACCGCGGCGCGCGCGAGCCCTTGCCGTGGCTCTCGAACAAGACCTCCGCCACCTCGTGCAATGCGGGCTGCAACCCTTGCACCGCTTCCACGAACCCATGGATCGCCAGCCGGGCCGCGGCCCCGTGCTGCTCGCGCAGCAAGGCCATGCGCAGGCTCTGCAGTTGCGCGGCGATCGGGTCGAACAGCGCATCGAGCCGATCGCCGGCCGGTGCGCTGGGCGCTGCGAACGGGTCCGGCAGGCGATGGCCCAGTGCCTGCGCCAGCACCTCGGGTGGCAGCGCACCGCGCAGCGTGGCGTAGCCCGCCAGGTTCTCCAGGCCCGTGACGACGAGGTACACCGGCAACTGCAGGCGCAGCGTGTCGCCCGCCTCGTCGAGCAGCCGGCGCATCTTCGCTGCGAGGGGCCGCAGACCCTCGGCATCCGCCTGCAGCAGTTCGCTGGCGGAAAAGCATGCGACCACGCCGTTGAGCGGCAGCCGGTCGCGCCGCTCGGCGAGGGCCAGCAACGCCTGCAGCCACAGGCTGCGCGTGCGCGGCGCGCCGGCGGTGTCGCCGACGGCGGCGGGCCGCACCTCGATGGCGGCCAGCGCACCGGTCAGCCACCAGCGCCAGCAGGCCTCGTCATCGGCTTCGATGCCGGGCCGCGCGAGTCGCTTGCCCTGTGCGGTGGCCAGCAGCCCCGGCAGGTCGGCCGCGGCATCGCCGATAAACAGGAACCACGGCACGGGTGCCGCCGGTTCGTGCGCCGACCGCGCGGGCCGCGGCGCCTGCCGCAGCGCCTGCCTCGCGCGCGCCATCGATTCGCGCAGCGCCTCGACGGCGGTCTCGTCGACCGGCGCATCGAGCGTCTCGATGCGGCGCAGCAGCGCGCGCCGTCGCGCACCGCGGCCCGCGTCGTGCACCATCGCGTACAACAGCACGAAGCCGAGCAGACACAGCCCGAGCAGCGCCCAGAAGAAGTGTGCGGGCGAGAGCAGGGCGGTCATCGCGAGACCGTTTCGAGGAACACGAAATCGGCGATCAGCCGCTCGCTGTTCTTGCTGGCCGCGATCGCTTCGCGCAGCCGCAGCAGGTAGGCCGAGGCGAGTTCGAACGGCGGGCGATCGAAGGTCTCGGTGAACGGCACCGGCGCCGAGAGCACCGTGATCAGCACGCTGCCGAACGGCGGGCTCACGAGCCAGCTCGACGGGATGTCGCGGCCCATCTCCAGCGTGGCGCCGGCGTGCAGCGGCGTGGGCGCCTGCCCGGCGTTCAGGTGCATGACCGAGCCGTCGGCCGTGTAGTAGTCGACCCATATGTAGCTGTCGTGCCGCGGCGCCACCACCTGCACGCGCACGTTGTCGCCTTCGCGCAGCTGGTGGTTGCGGGCCGTGGGGACGTCGATGTCCAGCCCATGGTGCTTCTCCTGGTTGCGCGCCTGGTAGGGCTTGAGGATGGCGAACACCTCGCAGTGCGGCCACACGCGCAGACCCACGTCGAAGCGCGGCGCGTTCACGCCCGGCATGGCGCTCACCTCGCGCGCCACGCGCGGCACGTCCTCGGGCAGCGAGACGAAGCCGCTCACCTGCGTGTGTCCGTCCTTTGCGACCGAGGCCGAGAGGTCGGCGCAGGCATAGGTCTGCAGGTGCTGGTCGATGCGCTGGGTCAGCGCGGTCCGGGTCGTCGCCGGCCCGGAGGTCATGAGCCACAGCAGGTAGAGCAGGGGCAGCAGCAGCGCCAGCGCCGCGCTCGCGCGCAGCAGCGAGCGGTCGCGCCTGTGGGTGTCGTTGGGACCGCGCGGATCGGCGACGCCATAGGGCTGGGGCGTGATGTGGTCCTGCACCAGGCTGCCGAGCGGCAGCGGGCGCAGGCGCAGCTGGCGCCCATGCAGGTCCTTGAGCTTGCCGAGCTCGCCGTGGTCGCCGTCCTCGAAGTAGTACTGGCCCTTGAAGCCGTGCGCGAGTGCGTGCCAGTAGACCTCGCGCACCTCGTCGTCCTGCGCGGCCAGCGCCGAGAGGTGATGGAAGAACTCGCTGTGCGCGTTGTTGGAGTTGAAGAGCTGCACCTGCAGCGGTGCAGTGCGGGCTTCCGCGCCGGGGTGGCGCGCCAGGATCTCGTCGATCCACGCCACCATCGCGAAAACGGCCGATTCGACCTGCGCTGCGGATGTGCCCGAAGCCTTGGCCTGGGCGCGCGCTGCATCGAGCAACCGGCGCGCCTGTTGCTGCGCCGCGTCATGTGCGAGCGCGGGGCGCCCGGCCGAGATCGATGCGTCGAGAGCGAGGCCGAACGAGATGAAGGCCGAGAAACAGTCGAGCAGCCGGGCCATGGACGTGCCCGCTCAATCGTGCATTGCGAAGGATGCCTTGCACCGGCGTCTGCATCGATGGCACATGCCCATGTCCCCGGTTCCTTCGAGTGGAAGTTCATTCTTCCAAAGGGGTCCCGGCGGGCGCCATACCGCTTGGGGTCTATGCCGTTGGTGGGGCCGGGCGGCCTTGCTGCGCGGGGCAATCGCCGTTATCTTCGGCAATCGCTGACTTCCACGCAGCTGGAACAACGGAACCCAAGCCATGAAAATCCTGATCGCCGACGACCACCGGCTCGTCATCGAGGCGGTCAAAGCCAAGTTGTCGGAGCTCGAGCCCGGCATCGAATTCGTCCTGGCGATGAGCGTCGACGAATTGCTTGCAGGCGCGAACGACGACCTCGACCTGGCCCTGATCGACCTGAACATGCCCGGCGCGGACGGCCAGGCGCACATCGACGAAATCCGGCGGCGCCATCCGGCCGTGCCGGTGATCGTGCTGTCGGGCTACGAAGACCCGGCCATCATGCGCAGCGCACTCGAACGCGGCGTGCTCGGATTCATTCCAAAAGCTTACTCACCGGAAGTCATGCTCTCGGCCGTGCGCCTGGTGCTGGCGGGTGGCGTGTACGTGCCGCCGATGATGCTGACGGCGCTGCCGCCGGGCATCGTGGCCGGCGTGGCGCCGCAGGGCAGCGGCACCGAGGTGCTGACGCGTGGCGGCGGTGGGGCGGGCCAGACGCTCGAGCACCTGCGCAGCGTGCTGACCGAGCGGCAGGTCGAGGTGCTGCAGCTGCTCTCGCAGGGCAAGCCCAACAAGCTGATCGGGCGCAGCCTGGGCATCAGCGAAGGCACGGTGAAGATCCATCTGGCCGCGATCTTCCGGGCGCTGAATGTGCGCAACCGGACAGAGGCGGTGGTGGCTGCGCAGGCACTGACCGAGGCGCAGCAGGCCTGACCTAGGCGGCGCGCAGCGCGGGAGGCGACGATGTCTGCGTTGCTTCGCCGCGCAACCCCGCCTTTCTCTCTTCGATCGCCTCGGCAAGAAACTCCGCATCGCGCGCGACGCCCGAGAAGCGACCCGACCCCCAGGTGTGCAGCCACGGCAGGCCGAGGAAATACAGGCCCGGCTCGTTCGTCACGCCGCGCCGGTGTACCGGCGCGCCGCGGCCGTTGAAGACCGGGGCATCCACCCAGGCGAAGTCGGGTGAGAAGCCGATGCACCAGATCACGCTCGTGATGCCCGCCGCCGCGAGCTCGAGTCGGGTGCGTTCTTCAGGCGGCTCCCACACGGACGTGTAGACCGAGGGCGGCGGTGCCTCGATGCCCTGCGACGCGATGAACTTGTCGATCGATGCGTTGATGCGGTTGTAGGTGTCGTCGGCGCTGTCCAGGTGCTCGCGCAGGTTGGGCTGCAGCGCGAAGCTGCCATCGTCGAAGCCGCTCAAGAGGCCATAGAGTTCCATGCCTTCGTTCGCGAAGCGGCGCAGGTCGATGTCGCGCCCGCCGTCGCGGCCGGTCACGTAGTGATTGGTGTTGTCGCGCACGCCTTCGCGCAGCGGATGCTCGGTGACGGGCATGTCGTAGTACTTCATGTCGGCGAGCCAGTCGACCACCTCGCGGCCGCGGTAGAAGCGCGCGCAGCGCGGCGCGTTGCCGGTGGCCAGGTGAACCTTGCGGCCGGCCAGGTGCAGGTCTTCGGCGATCTGCGCGCCCGACTGGCCGCAGCCCACCACCAGCACCGCGCCCTCGGGCAGTTGCGCCGGGTTGCGGTACTGCGCCGAGTGATATTGAGCGACGGTGGCCGGCAGCTTCTCGGCCAGGCGCGGCACGATCGGGCGGTGGTAGCCGCCCGAGGCCACCACCACCTGGTCGGCGGTGTAGAGGCCGGTGTCGGTCTGCACGATGAAGCGGTCTCGCTCTCCCGTGCCCGGCACGCGCGATACGCGCTCGACGGTGACGCCCTCGATGGCCGGCGCCTTCACATGCGCGACGAAGCCGGCGAGCCAGTCGTTGATCTGGTCCTTGACCATGAAGCCGTGCGGATCGCTGCCCAGGTAGCGCCAGCCCGGCAGCTGGCACTGCCAGTTGGGCGTGACGAGGCAGAACGAATCCCAGCGCTGGGTGCGCCATGTGTGCACGAGGCTGCGCTTCTCGATCACGAGATGGTCGATGCCGCGCTGCTGCAGGCAATGGCTCAGCGACAGGCCGGCCTGGCCGCCGCCGACGATGACGACGCTGTAGTGGCTGCGTCCGCCGTAGGGATAGGACATGGGGATCTTCTTTCTCTCTGGATGTAGATGGCGTCAGTCGACGGCGACGACGGTGACCTGGGCATCGGCGACGCCGGTGAAGCGGGTGGCGATGCGCTCGATCTCGGCGAGCTGGTCCATGGCCTGCGAGCACGCGAAGCCGTACCTGGCACGCACGCGTTCGGAGGCGATGCCCAAGGCCTGGCGGGTGCGCTGGAGAAATTCCTCGAGCGCATAGCGTTCGCCGGGCGCGAAGAATTCCTGCACCACGGACGAGGGTGAGTAGCAGCGCGTCTCGCTGGCATCGGGCCAGCGCACGTGGAAGTGCATCACGGGCATGCGAGCGCCTCTTGCGGTGGCTGGATGAAGGCGTCGCTGCCGAAGTCCCACAGCAGGGCTTCGTCGCCGCCCGCCTGCAAGCGCACCTGTCGCGTCGCATCGACCTCGCCGACGACCGCGCAGGCGATGTCGCGCGCGGCGAAACGGCCCAGAACCGGCGCGATCTGTGAAGGCGGAACGCTCAGCACGAAACCGTAGCTCGGAAAGGACGAGAGCCAGCGCAGCAGCGGCACGCCGTCGGGCCGCGGCAGCGCATCGAGGTCGATGCGCGCGCCCACGCCCGAACACTCCAGCAGCATCATCGCCGTGCCGACTGCGCCAGCCATGCTGATGTCCTTCCCTGCGCGGCAGAGACCATCTTCGGCCAGCGCGGGCAGCACTTCGAGGTCGGCGCGCAGCCGCGCGGCCGGCGCGGTGGTCGATGCGTTCCAGTAGGGAAAGGGCTCTTCGTACGCGCCGCGCAGGTCGGCCGCCATCACCAGCAGGTCGCCGGGCTTCGCATCGAAACTCGTGAGCAGCTTGCGTGCATGGCCGAGGATCGCGACCGCGAGCTGCGGCCGCTCGCTGCGGTTGTTGCTGTGGCCGCCGACGATGGGCACGCCATAGCGCACGGCCGCCTCCGCCAAGCCGCGCAGCACATCGTCGGCAGGATTCATGCCGGTGCTCCACAGCGCGTCGACCACCGCTGTCGGGCGACCGCCCATGGCGTAGATGTCGCTCACATTGACCATCACGCCGCAGTAGCCCGCGAACCACGGCATGCGCACGATGAAGTCTTCGACCAGCCCCTCGATGGCGAACAGCAGGTAGCCGCCGTGGCCGTCGGGAATGGCGGCGCAGTCGTCGCCGATGGGCACCGCCTGCGCGAGCGCGGCATGGCCGCCGGGCAGCGACCGCCCGAGCGCGGAGACCACGTCGCTGATGTCGCGCTTGTGGGCGAAGCCGCGCGTGGCGCGCAGGGCCTCGGCGATCTCGTGGACGCTGTGGTTCGTCATGCCAGCACCTTGGCGCGTGTGACGAAGCCGCTCACCGGGTCGTGGCAGGGCGGATACCAATCGAGGTCGGCCTGCATGCGCGCATGCGGCCGGCCATGCACGGTGGTTTCCTCGAGCAGTTGCCAGCCGAGCTTGCGGAACAGCGGCACGTTCTGCAGCTGCACCTGCGCGAAGAAGGCTGCGCAGCCCAGCGCGTTGGCGCGCGAGACGGCCAGGCGGATCAGCGTCACGCCCAGGTGGCCCTGGCTGCGGAACGCGGGGTGCACGGCAAGGCGAGAGCCCCACCACTCGCCCTCTGCCTCGCCGCGATGGATGCGCACGGTGCCCACCACCTGCTCGGGCATGCCGCCGTTGCACGACATCGCGACCAGCAGCTGCGATCGGTCGTCCGTCGCATCGCGGTCGTCGCGCGCGAAGATGCCTTGCTCGATGCAGAACACCGCGCGGCGCAGCGCCATCGCCTCGTCGCGCTCCCACTGCTGCGCGGCTTCGCGCACCAGGTACTCGACGGGCGCGTAGTGCAGGTCGAGCTCGCTCAGGTCGTCGATGCACAGCATGGTCAGCTTCCGCTTTCTTTTTCGTAGATGGACAGCGACGAGCAGGCGCCGCACTTGCCGCAGCCGGCCTTGATGTCGGCCGAGCGCAGGCCCGCGGCCACCACGCGCTCTCCGAGCGGCGCGAGCAGCGATTTCATGAACTCGGGTGTGGGGGCTGGATGGTCCTCGAGCGGCGTGCCGCTGATCGGCACGAAGGGCACGACGAAGGGGTACACGCCGCGTGCGAGCAACTGGTCGCAGGTCTCGAGGATCGCTTCGCGCGTGTCGCCGAGGCCGGCCAGGATGTAGGTGCTGACCTGTCCGCGCCCGAACACGCCGACGGCCGCTTCGAAGGCGCTCATGTAGCGCGAGACCGGCACGCTGGCCTTGCCCGGCATGATGCGTTCGCGCACCTCGGGCGTCACCACTTCGAGGTGCATGCCGAGCGTGTCGATGCCCGCGGCCTTCATGCGGTGGAACCACTGGTCGTCGTCGGGCGGCTCGCACTGGCCCTGGATCGGGATGTCGACCGCGGCCTTGATCGCGAAGGCGCTCTCGCAGAGGATGGCCGCGCCGCGGTCGGTGGCGTTGGGCGTGCCGGTGGTCATCACCATGTGCTTCACACCGTCGAGCAGCACGGCGGCACGCGCCACTTCGGCGAGCTGCTCGGGCGTCTTGCGCGCGGTGGTGCGGCCGGCCGCGAGCGACTGGCCGATCGCGCAGAACTTGCAGCTCTTCTTTCTGCTTTCGTAGCGGATGCAGGTCTGCAGCACCGTGGTGGCGAGCACGTCGCTGCCGTGCAGCGTGGCGATGTGCGAATAGGGCACGCCGTCGAAGGTCTGCATCGCGTAGAAGCGCGGCTGCTTCGGGAAGCTGATGCTCGCAATGGGAATGCTGCCGCGCATCACGCGGCTCATGCCCTCCGCATCGGGCGCCTCGGCGGTGAAGGGCGAGTGCCACGCGGTGGAGGTGTGGACGGGCACCATGATCGTGTGGCCGTCCACCGTCACCGCCTTGTGGTCCGAAGGGCCCGCGCCGCCGCGGCGGCTTGCAACGCCCGCCGAAGGATCAACCAGCCGCAACCCGAAGGACTGGAGCTCGGTCATCAGTTGCCGGCTGTCTTGCTGCGTCGTGGTGGTGGTCATGTTCCGGGCTCCGTGGGGTAAGGGGTTGGGGTTGCGTGAGGTGCATCGGCACGGTCGTCTCTGCCGGCCGGTCGTTGATGGCGAGCGACAGCAGCTCGGGCCGCGCGTAGTGGCCGACCGAATCCATCATTCGCTTGCGCTTGGCGATGAGCGCCATGTCCATGTCGGCGATCACCATGCCTTCGCCCTCGGTGAGCGGCGGCGCAAGGTGCTTGCCTTCGGGCGAGACGATGGCGGTGTGGCAGCCGCCGCGCAGCGCCTTCTGCAGTTGTGCATCGGGCGTGACCGAACGGATCTGCTCGTCGGTGAGCCAGCCGGTGGCGTTGACCACGAAGCAGCCCGATTCGAGCGCGTGGTGGCGGATCGTCACTTCCATCTGCTCCGCGAAGATCGGGCCGACCAGCGAGCCGGGGAACTGCGCGCAGTGGATCTCTTCGTGCTGCGCCATCAACGCATAGCGCGCGAGCGGGTTGTAGTGCTCCCAGCAGGCCAGTGCGCCGACGCGGCCGACTGCCGTGTCGACCACCTTCAGGCCCGCGCCGTCGCCCATGCCCCAGACCATGCGCTCGTGATAGGTCGGCGTGATCTTGCGGCGCTTGAGCGCGAGCGTGCCGTCGGCATCGAACACCAGCTGCGTGTTGTAGAGGCTGCCGTGGTCGCGCTCGTTCACGCCGAGCACCACCACCATGTTTCGCGCGCGGGCCCGTTCGGCCACGGCCTGCGTGACCGGCCCGGGCACAACCACCGCGCGCTCCACCAGCTGCAGGTGCGGTGCCCCTTGCAGCACCGGCGGCAGCACGAAGCTGAAGTACGGGTAGTAGGGCACGAAGGTCTCGGGAAAGACCGCGATCTGCGCGCCCTTGGATGCGGCCTCGTCGATGGCGCTGCACACCCGGTCGAGCGTGCCGTCGGGGCGCTCGAAGTCGGGCGCGATCTGGATCGCCGCGGCACGCACGATGCGGGGTGGGGAAGCCATCGCTCGGGTCCTGCCTTACAGCGTCCAGGTGTCGAGGATCACCGCGCCGGCCTTCTTGTGCAGCAGCACGAGGTCGAGCACGTCGAGCGGGTTGATCGGCGTGATGCCCTCGATCAGCGCGCCTTCGCCATGGCCGTACAGCGCCTGCAGCGCGAAGCGGCAGGCGTAGACCTTGCCGCCTTCTTCCATGAACTTGCTGATCTGCTTGTTGAAGTTCTGGTGGCCCGGAAAGGCCTCGTCGCCCAGCGTCGGAAAGCCGCGCTGCACGCCCAGCGTCACGCCGGGGCCGTAGAGCAGCACCGAGGTCTCGTAGCCCTTGCGCCGGAGCCGCGTGGCCTGCAGCAGGTTCACGAAACCGATGGAGCCTTCGAAGGCCACGGTGTGGAAGGTGACGAGCGCCTTCTCGCCAGGGTCGGCCTTGACGTCTTCGAACACCTTCTCTTCGTAGTCGACGAGGAACTCGCCTTTCTCGTTGCGGGGGCGGGTGACTTTGGGCATGGGGGACTCCGGTTGGGTGGTTGGACACGCAGGTCTTGCGTGCTTTTCCTTCGCAGGCGATGTGCCAGCGTCCGGGCGGGTCGGTGCGATCAATGCGCGATCAATGCGCAGCGGTGCGGCCCGCGTGCGCATAAAAAATTTCAGACGGCCGCAAAGGCAGGTCTGCGTGCGGTCGGGTGAATGGTTTTTGCACCGGGACGACGCATTCGGCGTGCAATCAATGCACCCGATCAATGGGGTTGATCGCACCTGATCGAAGCATCCAGCCCCTGCGTCCACGCTCTGGGCCGGGCGCGATTCATGCATGTTGATCGGTGGCCAGATGCAATCAATGGATGCAATCAACTCCACACGATGACCACCATCACCGCCCACTGGCGCAAGCAGCTGCGCAACAGCGACCGGCCGGCCTACCTGCTGCTGGCCGAGCTGATCGCCGACGACATCAAGACCGGCCGCCTGGGCGTGCGCGACCGGCTGCCCACGCTGCGCGAGCTCGCGGCCGACCTGGAACTCAACTACACGACGGTGGCGCGCGGCTACGCCGAGGCGCGCAAGCGCGGGCTCATCGATTCGCGCGCGGGCACCGGCACCTTCATCCGCTCGGGCAGCCCGAGCCTGCGCCTGCGCGGCGGCAGCGGCGCCGAGATGACGATGAACATGCCGCCCGAGCCCGACGACGCGCACCTGATGGCGCGGCTGCACGAGAGCGCGAGCCGCGCCTTTGCCGAGATCGACTTCCACGACCTGCTGCGCTACCAGGATTTCGGCGGTACCGCGCACGACCGCGAGGTGGCGATGCAGTGGCTGCGACCGTTCGTGCCGCACGCGAGCGTGGACCGGATCCTCGTGTGCCCCGGCATCCACGGCGTGCTCACCGCGCTGTTCTCGCAGCTCGCGCGGCCGGGCGAATTGATCTGCGTGGAGTCGCTCACCTACCCGGGCGTGAAGGCCATCGCGGCGCAGCTCGGCGTGCAGTTGCATGCGCTGCAGCTGGACGACGACGGCCCCATCGCCGATGCCTTCGAGCACGCCTGCAAGACGCTCAAGCCCAAGGCGCTGTACTGCAACCCGACGCTCCTGAACCCGACCGCCGGCACCGTGTCGCGCGCGCGGCGCGAAGCGCTGGCCGACGTGGCGCTGCGCTACGCCATTCCGATCATCGAGGACGATGCCTACGGCATGCTGCCGCGCCAGACGCCGAGCGCCATCGCCACGCTCGCGCCCGCGCTCACCTACTACGTGAGCGGGTTCTCCAAATGCTTCGGCGCGGGGTTGCGGAGCGCCTACGTGTGCTCACCGACGGTGGTGCAGTCGCAGCGCCTGGCGGGCGCGATGCGCGCCACCACCGTGATGGCCTCGCCGATCACCAATGCGCTCACGACGCTGTGGGTGGAAGACGGCACCACCGAGGCGATGCTGCAGGCCGTGCGTGCCGAATCGGTGGCGCGGCAATTGCTCGCGATGCGCCACCTGGGCGACAGCGGACTGCAGGCGCATCCCGAAGGGTTCCATGCCTGGCTTCCGCTCACGCCGGGGTGGAGCCCGGTGGAATTCGCGTCGTACCTGCGCACGCAGAACGTGGGCGTGGTGGCGAGCGCGGCGTTCTCCACCGATGGCGATCCGCCCGATGCGGTGCGCATCTGCCTGGGCGGGCCGATGTCGCGGGAGCAGTGCGATCAGGCGCTCAGGCTCATCGCCGATACGCTGGCGCATCCGCTGCATCCGCATGCGACGTTGCGCGCGGGCGGTGGATGAAGCCTTGTGAGGGGGCGATCCATTCGATGGCGTCGTTCGTGCCGGTGGTCGTCACGTCGGGGCCGGTGAAAAGCATGTGCTCTTCGACCAGCAGGAAGGAGGGCGCAGCGCCACCGCTCTTCAACATCCGAAGCGTGGCGCCGCCGAGGTCCAGCGTGCCGCCCGGCCAATCGGATTGCGCCGTGACGGCCCAGCGCACGGGGCCGGGCGCGGCGGCGCGCAGGGCGTCGTCCAGCGGCGCGGGGCCGATCGATGCCCAGCCTTCCGATCCGCCGACAAGGTAGCTGTTGTCGCCGGCGCTGCCCACCACGCGAATCACCCGGTCGGACAGCCGCGTGACGAGGCCCGCTTCGAGCGCGTAGCGCGCATCGCCGCGGCCCTCGGGGTCGAGGTGGCCGATCTCGTCATACGCAGGCTCCTCGATGTTCACCGCGCGGCGGCCCTCGGGGCCGTCCGCGAGCCTCGGCATGTTCAGCGGGATCTCGCGCAACTGCCGCGCATGCGCCATGAACTCGTCGGCGCGGTTGAACACGTCGAGCTGCTGCAGCACGCGCCGCGTCACGTTCATCAGCTTCAAGCCGCGCGCCGGGTCCAGCGCATCCGCGGGCCGCAGCCACATGTGCTCGACGGTCTCGCGGCCGTCCGGGTGCACCTCTTGGCCGGCAGGCATCAGCGCGACGAAGAAGCGGGTGTCGAAGCGGCGCGGCATGCCGGGGGGCGTGAGCCAGTGGCCGAAGTAGACGACGCGGTCGCCGGCCAGGCGCCAGTCGTGCTGGCCGCACATGGCGAGCAGCGCGCCGGTGCCTTGCTCCGCGGCATCGCGCATCGCGGCGAGTTGGCCCGAAGGCAGGTCGACCAGCTGGACCGGAAGGTTCGTCGCATCGTTCGCAAAGAGAAGCCCTGCTTCCTCGAAGCACTCGCGGATCGCGGCCGCGTAGAAGTCGAGCCCGCCCTCGGGCACCGCGAGGCGCGCGCTCGCCGCGGCATCGTCCAGGCCCGCGCACAGCGCATGCAGGTGGCGGTCGTGCGCATCGACCACGCCGCCCGGGAAGACGCTGGCGCCGCTGTTCTGGTCATTGGCCTTCTCGGCCCGGCGCAGCATCAGGGCTTCGAGGCCCTCGCTGCCGTCGCGCAGCACGACGAGGGTGGCGGCGGTGCGGATGGGGCGGGGGGTGGAGGCAGGCGTCGTGGCGTTCATGGCGACGCTATTGTGAATGGGCGAGATGCGCCCGCTACCAGCGGTAGGTGGCCTTCGCCTGCAGCGTGCGCCCCTGCCCGAAGAACTGGCCGAGGCCCGACACGTAGCGCCGGTCGGTGAGGTTGGTGGCGTTCAGCGCGAAGCTGTAGGGGCCGCGGTCGTAGCGCAGGGCCGCATCGACCAGCGTGTAGGCCGGGTTGAAGGCCGTGTTGGCCGCGTCGGCCGGCACCTTGCCGACATAGCGCACGCCGCCGCCGATGCTCCAGCCCTGCAGCTCGGGGTTGGCGAAGCGGTAGTCGAGCCAGAGGGCGGCCGTCCTGCGCGCGGTGCGGGTCGGTTGCTTGCCCAGTTCCAGGGAGTTGCGGCTGCTGGTGACCTTGGCATCGAGCACGGTGAAGCTGGCCACCATCTTGAGCTGCCGCGTGAGCGACGCCCGCGCCTCGAACTCGGGGCCGCGCGTGCGGATCTCGCCCGTCTGCGTCGTGAAGCCCAACAGGTTCGGGTCGGAGGTCGTGACGTTGTTCTTCTGCAGGTCGAAGGCCGACAGCGTGAAGAGCGCGTCCATGCCCGGGGGCCGGTACTTCAGGCCCAGTTCGAACTGCCGGCCCAGTTCCGGCTTGAAGAACGTGCCGTCGAGGTTCGATCCCGGCACGGGGGTGAAGGAGGTCGAATAGCTCGCGTAGGGCGCCAGCCCCCCTTCGGTGAGGTAGAGCACGCTGGCGTTGTAGGTCGTCTTCTTGTTCTCGGGCCTGGTGGGCTCCAGCGCATAGCTCGGGCCGAGGCTGTTGTTCACGCGGTCGCGGCGCACGGCCAGGCCCACGGACCAGGGACCCGAACGGATCTGGTCCTGCAGGTACATGCCGAACTGCCGCGTCCAGTCGCGCGTCGAAGGGGTTCTGAACGCAGACGTATAGGCGCTCGCGGCCGCGGAGCTGCGATAGACCGGTGCGAAGGCATCGATCGGTGGTGCGGGTGCCGCGGCACTTTCCTTCTCGCTCGAAAAGCGCTGGTAGTCCAGGCCCAGCAGCAAGGTGTGCGCGAGCGGCCCGGTGCGAAAGCGGCCTTCGATCTGGTTGTCGATCGATGCGATGCGGATCCCGTCGCGCCAGAGCATCAGGCTGCGGTCGAGCGTGCGCAGGTCGCTGCGAAAGCCCGTGCCGGAGATCTGCAGGTAGTCGAGGTTGAGCGCCGAATAGCGCGCGTTCTGGCGGAAGGTCCAGTTGTCGTCGATGCGGTGCGACAGCAGGTAGGTGAGCGAGTAGGTCTCGCGGTCGTAGTGGTCCAGGCCGGGCTCGCCGATGAAGCGGTTCACCGGGATCCGGCCGTTGGGGTTGGGCGTGAGCAGGGCGTACTGCGGCCATGCGCTCTTGGGCGTCATGCGATCGCGCGTGGCATCGGCCAGCAGCGTGACGGTGGTGCGCGATGTCGGCTTCCAGGTCAATGCCGGCGCGATGAAGAGGCGGTCGTCGCGCCCGAAGTCGGTCTGGCTGCCGCTGTTGCGCAGCACGCCGTTGAGCCGGTAGAGCAGGGTGCCGTCGGCATTCAGCGCGCCGCCGAGGTCGAAGCTGCCCTGGTAGCGGTCGTGGTTGCCCACCGACAGGCTCACCTCGCGCACCGCATCCGCCGTCGGGCGCTTGGACACCATGTTGATCACGCCGCCCGGCGCGGTCTGGTCGTAGAGCGCGGCGCTCGGCCCGCGCAGCAGCTCGACGCGCTCCAGCGCCTGCGGCTCGGTGAGCCATCCCGTGTAGGCGCTCGAGGTGATGAGCTTGAAGCCGTCGAGGAATTCGCCGGGCGCGAAGCCGCGGACCGTGATCGAGGAAAAGCGCAGGTCGTACCCGGTCACCTCGGTCAGAACGCCGGCCGAGTAGCGCAGCGACTGCTCGGCGGTCTGCACCGCCTGGTCTTCCATCTGCGCGCGCGTGACGACGGTGACCGAGCGCGGCGTCTGGATCAGCGGCGTGTCGGTCTTGGTCGCGGTGGCGCTGCGCTGGGCGACGTAGCCGTCGACCTGGCCGTCCGCGCGCTCGGCCTCGGCCGTGACGACGACCGTGGGCAGCTGTTCACGGGGGGCGGGCGGCGGCGCGGTCATCGACGGCTGTATCAGGTAGGCGCCGCCGCTGCTTCGCACGGCTTCCAGCCCGTGCGAAGCCAGCAATTCGGCCAGTCCCTCGGCGACCGTGCGGCTGCCCGCGAGCGCGGGCGCAGCGCGGCCGCGCACCCGCGCCGGGTCGAAGGACAGCGTGATGCCGGCCTGCCGCGCGAAGCTGTTGAGCGCGTCTTCCAGCGAGCCGGCCGGCACCTCGAAGCCCCGGCGCGCGGGCTCGGCCGCGTCCGCCCACGCGCGGCCGGCAGGCGCGGCCAGGCCCAGCGCGATGCCGACGGGCAGCAGCGCATGGATCAGGGTTCGGCGGACCGCGCGAATCCGGCTCAACGTCTCGAGACAGTCAATGTGCCGTCCGCTCCACGTTCGAGTTTCACCGGCAGCGTGCGCACCAGCGCGTCGAGCGCGCGGCCGACCGGGTCGGGGCCGCCGAGCTGGAACACGCCGGACACGCGCAGCGCCGCCACGTCCTCGTCGCAGCGCAGCGGCGCATCGCGGTAGCGCGCCAGTTCGGTCACGAAGGCATCCAGGCGCATCTGCCGGGCCACGATCGCGCCGTCGGTCCATGCGTCGGCCTCGAAGCTGCGGTCCACGATGCGCTGCGGCGCGGTGGCGTCGCCGCGGATGATGTAGCCGTCGCCGGCCTGCGCGATCACCTGCGGCGCGTCGCCGGCATGGATGGCGACGCGGCCTTCGGTCAGCGAGAGCCGGGTCTCGCCGTCCTGCTGGCGCACGCCGAAGCGCGTGCCGAGCGCCTCGAAGCGCGCCTGCGGTGCGTGGACCCAGAAGGTGCGCTTGCCGAACATCGCACCCGCATCGCTGCCGGTGCGCACGAAGAGCTCGCCGCGGCGCAGCACGATCAGGCGCTGGCGCGGCGAGAAGACCACCTGCACCTCGGAGCCGGTGTTGAGGTTCAGCTCGGTGCCGTCCGCCAGCGTCACGCGCCGGCGCTCGCCGACGGCGGTGGCGTAGTCGGTGCGCTGCAGCCAGGGCGCCTCGCGCCAGACCAGGAGGCCGAGCACGCCGCCGGTGAGGGCCAGCCCCATCACCCCGAGGGCGCCGCGCCGGCTCTGGGTGCGGGCGCGGGTCGCGGCCTGGAGCGCGCCATGCGCCAATGCGCCGGCCGCGCCCGCCGAACCGCCCACGGCCGGCACCTGGCGGAAGGCGTCTTCCACCGCCTGCACCTGCTGCCAGGCCTCTTCGTGCGAAGGGTGCGCGGCGCGCCACGCGCCGCAGGCGTCGTGCACGGTGGCGTCGGCGTTGCCCGAGCCGAGGCGCACGGCCCAGGTGATGGCCTGGTCGAGCAGGGCCTGCGGGCTCTGGCCGCTGGCGGTGGGGTCGAGGAAGGCCGATTTCATTTCAAGGCGAGGCAGTGGCGGATCGCGCTTGCCATGTATTTCTCGACCGAGCTCAGGCTCACGCCCAGCCGCTCGGCGATCTCGTTGTAGTTCAGGCCGTCCAGCCGCGAGAGCAGGAAGGCGCTGCGCGCCTTCGCCGGCAGCCCGTCGAGCATCGCGTCGATGCGCACCAGCGCCTCGATCAGCATCAGCTGTGTTTCAGGCGAGGGCGCCTGCTGCTCGGGCAGGCTCGCGATGGCGTCCAGGCAGGCCCGCTCGAGCGTGCGGCGCCGCACGTGGTCGACCACCAGGCCGTGGGCGATGGTGGTGAGCCAGGCCCGCGGCTCGCGCACCTCGTCCAGCTCGCGCGGCCGGCCCAGCACGCGCATGAAGGTGTCCTGCGCGAGGTCGGCCGCATCGAAGGCATTGCCGAGCTTGCGGCGCAGCCAGCCCAGCAGCCATCCATGGTGTTCGCCATAGAGGGTTTCGACACGGGAGGGAGGCACGCGGTCCGGCATGGAGGGGTGGGTGTGCAAGTCGTTCGAGAACGGAGCGAGGCTTGCGAGCATGAATTTATCTCACTCAGGTAACGGTTCTAAACAATGATCGCGCGCCGTTTGCCGGTGCGGGGCAGATGCGTGCGGGCGGACGGTGCGGCCGTGGGGTTGCGATGGGCGCAGCGCGCGCCGCGAGGGCCTGCGTCGGCGCCGCCGCGCATGATGGGCGCGAGCGTGGAGTGGTCGGCGCCGCCGGCCGGTTGTTCGCAGGCACTGAGGTTCAGCGAGAGCGCGAACCCTGCCGCCGCGCAGCCGATGCAGAGCCCGTCGATCAGGCGCGACAGGCCGGAGCGGGAGGACGACGAGGCGTGATGGCGCCGCATGGGGAAAGACAGCGTGGCGTGCATCACAGGAGCCCGGACGCACGCGTGCCGTCGCGGCCCTGCAGCGGAAACCGCAGGGTGAGGCAGCCATCGCCCAGGGGCGAGGGCGCGGTGTAGAGGCGTGCGCCGTGCCGGCTCACGATCGCCCGGCAGGCCTGGATGCGCGCGTCCGCAGCGCCGCCGGGCCGGCTGAATGCCGCGGCCAGGCGCGGCGTTCCGGCGCCGCTGTCGCACCAGTTGACCACCGCATGCCCGCCGTCGACGCGGGCCAGCACCTGCAGCGTCGTGTCCGGCGGCAGCACCTCGGTGGCCACGCCGGCGATGTCTGCGAGGAGCGCGTGCAGCTCGTCGGGGATCGCGGACACCGGCAGCACATCGTCCGGAAGGCGCAGGTCGAAGTCGATGCCCAGGCGCGCCAGCACCGGTCCCTGGGCCTGCGACATCGCGCGCAGCGGCTGCCGCAGGTCGACGCTTTCGCGAACGAGCGTGGGTTCCTTCCGCCCGGCGGCCGGCGAGGGCGCTGCGACAGGACGCGATCCGCCCATCTTGCGCGCCAGCCAGGCGGCGCCCAGGGCGAAACGGGATGCGGTGACGAGGCCAAGAGTGCTCATGGGGTTCCAGGCGGGTTGAGGTGGTGCAACAGGGCTTTGGTGTGAACTTCGATGACTTGCCGAACGGGGCCGTCAAAACCCGTAATCGGCGGTGCGCGTGCCTGAAAGAAGTCAGTGCATGCACTCGGGTGCCGCCTTGTCGAGCAAGGAGACAAGGCGTGCCACGAGGCGCTCGCTGTAGATCGGGCCCGGATGCAGCATGTCCGCCAGTTCGTCCGGCGAGAAGGCCACGGAACCCCAGTCGGCGAACAGGGCGCCGGTCTCGTCGGCGATCCGCCGGGCCATGCCGTCGTAGAAGTCCCGCCCGCGCACGGGCTGCGGCTGCCGCGTGAGCCCGGTGATGACCGGCGTGCGGCCCGCCGCCTGGACATGCGCGACCATGCTGCGCAGCGGCGCCTCGTAGGGATAGCCGAGTTGCCCGTCGTTGATGCCGTGCTCCAGCACCACGAAACGGGTGGTGATCGGCGTGGCCGCGAAGCTGGGCTCGCGCTGGATCGCCGCGGTGCCCGCCACCGCGTTGTCGATCACCGTGTAGGCGGGGCGCATGCGCTTGAGCACGGCGGCGGGTGGTTCGGGGAGGCGCTGGTCGTGGCCGTAGGCGCCGTGCAGGATCGAGTCGCCCTCGAGCGTGACGGAGCAGTCGCGCGGACCGGGCAGCGCCGCCTCGGCGGGGTTCCTGGCGAGCAGTCGAGCGGGCGATGCGGCCGTGCCGCCCCCACCGCTGCCGCCGCAGGCGACAAGCAGCGCGCTGGCCGGAAGGATCGCCAGGGCGATCCGGGACAGGCGGCAGCAAGCCGCCCGCAGGCGTGCGGGAAGAAAGATCAAGTCGGTCTCCGTTCTGGGAAAGGTGCGGGCCAGGCGGCTGCGTCAGGGCGGCGGCTCTTGTGCCGGCTCTTGCGGCGGACCCTCGACGGGTTTCGTCTCGGCGATCAGCATCGCGAGGATCACCACGTGCAGGAGGACGACGAAGGCGGCCGAGCCCAGCATCAGCCAGCGGTCCCACTCGCCGCGCATCGCGGCGTCGAAGCGGTCGAGGCCGAAGAAGTACCAGCCCGCGAGGGCCGCGATCGGCATGGCGAGGGTCAGGCCGATCCAGAACGCCTGGGACAGTGCGAACCGGGCGCCGCGCCGGACGGTGTCGTGCGGCGGGCGCAGGCCGGGCGTGAGGCAGCTGGCGTGGGAGGTGGGGTCTGGCGGCATGGCAGGTGTTTCAGGTGAATTGCCTGTCTGCCGAACGAGACCGTCGGAACCCGCAATGCGGGGCCGAAAAAAACCGATGTGGTTGGGGGAGGGCTATTCAAGCGAGATGTTGTTGTCCTTGACCACCTTGGCCCAGCGCCTGGACTCGGCCTCGATGAGCCGGGAGAAGTCTGCCGGCGAGCCGCCCACCGGAATCAGCCCGAACTCGCTCAGGTACTGCCGGTACTCGCCCGACTCCGCGATGCGGCGCGACACCGCGCCGATCTGGTCGACGACCGATTGAGGCGTGCCCTTGAGCGCAAAGACGCCGTGCCATGAATCGCCTTCGAAGCCGGGGAAACTCTCCGCCACCGTCGGCACCTGGGCCAGCGAGTCGAGCCTGCGGACGCTGGACACGGCCAGGGGCCGGATCTTGCCGGCCTTGATGTAGGGCAGCACGTCGGCGATGGGCGAGAACGCAACGTCCACCCTGCCGCCGATCAGGTCGGTCAGGCCCCCGTCGCGATAGGGAATGTGGTTGAGCGCCAGCCCCGCACTGTTGGCGAAATAGGCCATCGACATGTGGGGCACGGTGCCCATGCCGTAGGACGCGTAGCTCACCTCGCCGGGCTTCGACTTGGCGGCCTTGATGAGATCGGCCAGCGTCCTGTAGGGCGACTCGGTCGGCACCGAAACCACGAGCGGAATGGACAGCATGCGCGTGACCGGCACCAGGTCCTGCGGCTGGTAGGGCAGCTTCTTGTACGCAAAGGGATTGATCGTGACCGTGCCGCTGGCGGTGTAGAGCAGCGTGTAGCCGTCCGCGGGCGAAGTGACGGCCGCCTGCGTGCCGACGATGGTCGATGCGCCGGCCCGGTTTTCCACGATCACCGGCTGCTGCAGCTGCTTGCTCACCCGGTCTCCCCAGTAGCGCGCCATCACATCGGGCGCGGTGCCGGCGGGGAAGGGCACCACCAGCCGGATGGCCTTGGCGGGGTAGCGGTCCTGCGCGTGAACGGAAGCGATGGCGACCAGGCCGAGCAGGGCCGCCGTCGTGGCTGATCGCAGGCGAATGGCTGGGGTGCGGTGCATGCTTGTCTCCGTTGTAATTTGATGCGGGCGATTGCATCGCCTATCGGGTACGGCGCCAAGCTTGGATGCGGGAAACACTTTTTCAGTGCGCGAGGGTGGCGTGTGAAAAACAGCGTTGTCGGCGCGTCCGGGTCCTGTGCAAGCAGATGTCCATTCGCGAGATCCCCAGGCATGCAGGCCTGTCTTGCAACACCATGGGGAAGTGCCTGCGAGCTATCCCGTGCGCAACATCCGGGACAAGAACTCACCCACGTCGTCCAGCGCTTCCCGAGCGGCCGTCAGCGTCTGCAGGCTGGCCGGAAAGACATGCAGCATCCCCTCCCAGACGTGGGCCTCGGCAATGCCGCCGGCAGCCTCGAGAGCGCGCGCGTAGCGGATGGAATCGTCCAACAGCACTTCGTCGGCACCGACGTGAAGCCTCACGGGTGGAAGGCCGTCGAGCCGGGCGAACAGCGCCGACGCACGCGGGTCTTGGGGATTCGCGGCCTTGTCGTCCAGATAGAGGCTGGCCGCCTTGCCCAGGGCTTCGCGGCTCAACAGAGGGTCGTGCTGCGCGCGCGAGTTCATCGATTCGCCGGCAAGGCTGAGATCGATCCACGGGGATATCACCGCGGCGCACGCCGGTGCCGCAGTTCCCGTGCTTCGCACGATTTCGCAGAGCCGGGACAACAGTGCAAGTGCCAGTCCCCCGCCGGCGGAATCTCCGACCAGGGCGATGCGGCGGTAGCCCATTGCCACCAGTCCGTCGTACGCCTCCAGTGCATCGTCCACGGCCGCGGGGAAGGGATGCTCGGGTGCCAGGCGGTAGTCGGGCACGAAGGCATCGACAGCTGCGCGCGAAGCCATCTGACCGACGAGGTTCACGTATGCGTCAGCCGACCCGAGCACATACCCGCCGCCGTGCAGGTAAAGAATGGCCGCGTCGCGCGCCGCGCCGGCAGGCCGGCACCACGCCCCGGGGATGCCCGCAACGGCGGACCGCTCGTGGTGGACCGCGTCTGCGGGTGGAACGTGGCTCATCAGCGCATCGAAGCCGTCTCGCGCTTGCGGCGCCAGCTCGAACTTCGGGGCCGACGCCAGCAGGGTGCGCATGTCCGCCATGGCGGCGCGATCCTGGTCGGATTGGGCGTGGTGGATGACTGTCAATTTGGGTCCTTCAATGCGGCGAAGAGCGCAACGGGTGTCAGTGCGATCGACAGGACCGCGCCGAAGGCACCCTTGAGCGCGACGAAGCGGCCGAGCGGTTGAATGAACAAGCCCGGTGGCGGCTTGAGGATCGCGTAGGCGGCCGTGCAGACGGCGGCAGTGACGATGCCCATCACAGCGCTTCGCAGGAACACATTCCGCGGAAAGACATGCGGGCCTTGCAGCACGCCGAGCTTTCCAGACCGGCGACGTTGTCGCGTCAGGAGCGTGGGCACCAGAAAGCTCATCAGGCCCACGGCAAGGCTCTGCGGTATCAGGTCCAGCACCACCGCCTGGCTGCCCAGGTCAACCACCTGTTGCCCCCGGAAAAAGAGCAGCGCGAACACGATGCTCAAGGCGATGCTGATGCCCGTGTTGGTCGCGGTCTCGATCGCGATGTACCGGGCCGCCCAGCGGGCCGTCGATGTGTGGTCTTTCATGCTTCAGCGCTGCGCGGCAGTGCCCTGTGCCAGCTCGGCAAAGTAGTCCTTGAGGCTGCGCGGCTCCCGGCCGAGGATCGCGCGCAAGGTCAGCGAGTTGCCTTGCAGGCCGTGCCTGTCGTAGTACGCGTACATCGCGCGCAGCATCTGCACCGGGCCATCGACGTTCGGCAGATGAACCATCTCGGCCCATTGCTCGAACGACGGGGTGATGGCCTTGACTTCGCGTCCGAGCACTTCGCCCATCACGCGCGCCACGTATTCGCGGTCGGTGTTTTCGCCCGCGCTCAGCTCGAAGGTGCCGAAGGCGAGCGAGTCGCCGGTCAGCGCGAGCGCGGCGACTTCGGCAACGTCGCGGTAGTCCACGCGTGCCAGCGTCGAGCGGGCCGAGAACGGTTCGGCGAAGACGCCGTGTTCGACGGCCGCGGGCCATGCGGGCCCCATGTTTTGATAGAACACCGCCGGCTGCAGCAGCGTGTATTGCATGCCCGAGCGGATCAGCGCCTCTTCGACGGCCGGCTTGGCGTTGTGGTTCGCCAGCGCGCTGATGACCGGATGGATCGCGCCCGAGAACACGAAGCGGCGCACGCCCGCGGCCTTGGCCGCCTCGACCAGCTGCACGCCGACCTGTGCCTCGTTCGGCAGGAACGCGGGGGCGAGATAGAAGACGCCGTCGACGCCGCGCAGCGCTTCTTCGACGGCGGCGCGATCGCTCAGGTCGCCGATGGCGATTTCCGTGGCGCCGTTGGCGCGCGCTTCTTCGGCCTTGGCTTCGCTGCGCACCAGACCGCGCACGGCGCCGCCGCGCTGGACGATTTCAGGGACGACCAGGCCGGCAAACTTGCCCGCGGCGCCGATGGCGAGGATCAGATTCGATGCAGTCATGATGTTTTCCAATGGGTTGTGGTGAAGGACAGGCTCCATCGTATTGACCATCCTCGATCGCATAAATGACGATAAAGTGCATGGACTGATCAATGGGATTTACGAATGGATCGATTTGCCGCCATCCAGACCTTCGTCAAGGTCGTCGACAAGGGCAGCTTCGCGGCGGCCGCGGAAGCTACAGGCCTGTCTGCGCCCATGGTGGGCAACCACGTGCGCTATCTCGAGGCACACCTGGGCGGGCTGCTCCTCAACAGGACGACGCGGCGCCAGAGCCTGACCGAGCTCGGCCGCGCATTCAATGAACGGTGCCGGACCATCCTTGCCGAGTTCGAAGCGGCGGAGGCCGACGCACTGGGCCTGAATGCCGCGCCGCGGGGGCTGCTGCGCATCACCGCGCCGCATTCGGTCGGCACGATCGTGCTGCCCGGCGTGATCACGTCCTATCTTGCGCAGCACCCCGAGGTCGAGATCGACCTGGTGCTGAGCGACAAGCGGCTCGATCTGCTGGACGAGGGATTCGACGTCGCGGTTCGCGGCGGCGACCTGCCGAGCTCGGGGCTCATCGGCCGGTCGCTGGCGCCCTTGCAACTGGTGGTGTGCGCGGCACCCGCTTACCTGGCAGGCGCCGGTGCACCCTCGACGTTGGCGGAACTGGCGCAGCACCAATGCCTGGACTTCACGGGTTCATCGACACCCGGCGTCTGGCACTTCGTGCAACCGACGGGGCCGGTGCCGGTGTCCGTGCATGGCCGCTTGCGCGTGAACAGCGGTCATGCGCAACGCGCGGCTGCGCTGGACGGCCTGGGCATCGGCTTGCTGGCCGAGATGCTCGTGCGCGCAGATCTCGCCGCGGGCACGCTCGTTCGCGTGCTGCCGCACGAGACGCCGCTCTCCAGGCCCCTGCATGCATTGATGCTTCCCAACCGCCGACCCAGCGCGAAGATCCGCAGCTTTGTCGATTTCCTCGTGGCGTCATTGGGTGCGTCGTAAAGGGCAACGGGAGCGCCGCGTTCCCGCCACTCGCGAGGATCTTGCCGACACCTTCGCCGCGCTTCGTCCTACGACGCCCGGAAATCACGATCGAGGTCAGAGCAAATGCACTACTTCTTCTAGTGCATCTGGGTGTTTTTCGCAGCCGGTGGCCTGCTTACGATTTCTCCACTCGCTGCAACGCGAACGCCTTGGGCAATACCGCTCGGGCAATTTCTGGAGGTCATGAGATGAACAAGGACACGGTTGACGGCAATCTCAAGCAGGTCAAGGGGTCAGTCAAGGAGGCGCTGGGCAAGGTCACCGGCAACAAGCGTCTTGAAGTTGAGGGTGCCAGCGAAAAGTTGGCGGGCAAGGCTCAGGAAGGCGTTGGAAAAACGCGGGACGCAGCAAAAGACGCTGTGGACAAGCTGCGCAAGTGACCCCCGGCCGGGCGATGCGCCTGGCGAACCACACCAAGCCACCGGTAGAACCATACAAACGAAAGAAAGAAAGATCATGTTTGAAAGAGCTGAAGGAACCATGCAGAACATCGCGGGCCGAGTCCAGGATGCATTCGGTGCTGCCACCGGCGACACCGCGACACAGTTGGAAGGCAAAGCCCGACAGGTGGCTGGCAAGGCCCGGCAGGGCTATGGCGCTGTCCTCGACCAGGTGCGCGAGTCGGCGGTCGTCAACCCGGTCGCAACCCTCGCACTGGTGGCTGGGGTGAGCTTCATCCTTGGCGCCCTTTGGGCCAAGCGCTGAGACGCGCGCGTTCAACGGAGAGAAGAACATGACAACCACAACTGCAACGGTGATCCTGCCGCAATCCTCCGAGGTGTATCGGGGGCGCGTCGCCTGGAGCGCGGTCTTCGTCGGCCTGTTCCTTGCGCTGGCGACCTACCTGTTCCTGGGTGTGCTTGGCACGGCCGTGGGCACCAGTTCCATCGATGCGCTGCGCGAGCGCAATCCGCTCGCGGGCTTCGGCATGGGAACCGGCCTGTGGGTCGGCGCGTCCACGCTCGTTGCGCTGGGCGTGGGCGCCTTCTTCGCCGGCCGTTCGGCGCCGGGCAGGGGCATCCTGCATGGCATTCTGTGCTGGGCAGTTACCACGCTGGTCACGGTCTATGCAATCTCGTCGCTCGCAGGCGGGGTCATCGGCGCGGCCTCGAGCGTGGCGGGCACCGGCCTGTCGATCGCCGGCCAAGGCGTGGCGGCCGCCGCGCCCACGCTGGCATCGGGCGTGAAGGACCAGCTGCAGAAGAATGGGATCAACTTCGACCTGTCGGACGCTCGCGCCCAGCTGGAAACCCTGCTGCGCCAGACCGGGAAACCCGCGCTTGACCCCGACAAGCTGAAGGCCGACGTCCGTGCCGCGGCCAGCGACGGCAAGGCGACAGCCGCCGACACGGCCGCCACGCCGCAGACATCGGCGGACGATCTCGCGGCCTTCTTCGAACGTCTGCGCCAAAAGGCGCAGCCCGGCCTCGATGCGGCCGACAAGGACGCGCTGGTGAACATCATTGCCGCACGCACCGGCAAGAGTCGCGCCGAAGCCGAGCAGGTGGCTAACAGCTATGAGCAGAGCTTCAACCAGATGGTCGCGAAGTACAACGCCTTCAAGCAGCAGGCCGAGCAGAAGGCGCGCGAAGCAGGCGATGCTGCGGCCAAGGGCGTGAGCCGTGCCGCCTGGGCGGGCGTGATCGTGCTGTTGCTCGGCGCTTTGCTGTCGGGCGGCGCGGGTTTCCTGGGCCGGCGCAGCGTGCGCGACTGACCAAGGAAGAAGTGGAAGGTTCCGCATCGCGCAGCCGGGGGTCTAATGGTGCGCATGCGAATCTTCCGCTGATCAATATCCACACCATGAACGATCGCGTTCTACAGACCCAGACCGACAGGCGGCAACTCCAGCAGATCATCGCCGGGCTTACAGAGGGCGTGATGCTGGTCGAGCCCGACCAGCGCATCATCTGGGCCAACGAGGCGGCGCTGAAGATGCACGGGGTGGACAAGCTCGCCGAACTTGGCGACGACGTCACGCAGTACCGAGAGCGTTTTCGCCTGCGCTACCGCAACAAGCACCCACTGCAGGAGGGCCAGTACCCGATCGAGCGGGTGATCGCCGGCGAATGTTTCAGTGACGTGATCGTCGAGGTGTTCCCAGCGCACGACGACACGGTCAACTGGGTGCATCGCGTGCGCAGCTTGGTGCTGACCAACAGCGACGGCGAACCCGACTGCCTTGCGCTCATCCTGCACGATGCCAGCGAGTGGGCCAGCGCCGAGAACCGCTTCGAGAAAACCTTCAACGCCAACCCGGCACCTGCGGTGATCTGCCGCCTGAGCGACCAGCGCTACATCAAAGTCAACCAGGGCTTCCTGGAAATGACGGGCTATGTGCGCGAACAGGTCATCGGGCGCTCGGTCTACCAACTCGACGTTTTCGAGAATGCCGACAGGCGCGACCTGGCGGTGGAGCGGCTCGACGAGGGCGGCACCATCCCCCAGATGGAGGCCGAACTGCGGCTGCCCGACGGCGGCTGCAAGCCGGTGGTGGTGGCTGGCCAGCCGATCGACATCGGCGAAGAGGCCTGCATGCTCTTCACCTTCATGGACCTGGAACCGCGGCGCAAGGCCGAGAGCACCCTGCGCCAGAGCGAAGAGCGATTCCAGAAGGCGTTTCGCATGCTGCCTGTGCCCAGCGCGGTGCTCAGAGCGGAGGATCTGGTCTTTCTGGACATCAACGAGGCGTTCAGCGCCATCACAGGCTACACGAGCGAGGATGTCGTGGGACGGGCCGGCGAGGAGGCCGGTGTCTGGCTGGGCGATGTCCGATCGAAGATCGCGCAGCGGCTCACCTTGAGCGGCAGTGTGAGGAACGCGGATTTCAGAATCGGCCGCAAGGAGGGCGACCCGATCGACGGCCTGGTGTCCGCCGAGCCTGTCACCATCAACGGTCAGGACTGCGTCCTTCTCGCATGGCTGGACATCACCGATCGCAAGCGATCGGAACTCGAACTGGTCAGTGCCATCGAGACGGTCATGCAGGATGCTTCCTGGTTCAGTCGATCTCTCATCGAGAAACTGGCGAATGTGAAGCGGCCCGGCAACTCGGCGGAACTTGGGGACCTCACAAAGCGTGAAAGGGCGGTGTTCGATTCGTTGTGCCGAGGGCATTCGGACAAGGAGATCGCCAAGGAACTTGGCGTGGCACTGAGCACTGTGCGCAATCACGTTGCAACGATTTATGCCAAGCTGGATGTTCACAGCCGAGGCGAAGCCTTGCTCTGGGCGCGCGACCACGGATGCTTCGTGGCCTCGAAGCAGAAACAAGAGTCCTAGGGAAGGTCTGAACAGGTCGCCGATTGGCGGGGGCTTCGAAATGTCTTGAACTCGATTTCGTCATGCCCGGTAAAGTACCGAGCAGTTTTTTGAACCCCATTCGTTTGTTTTGAACTCCACTGGCTTCGACCCCACCCGCTTCGACGCCGCCATCGTCGACCTCGACGGCACCATGGTCGACACGCTCGGCGATTTCGCCGAGTCCCTGAACCGCATGCTGCGCGACCTCGACCTGCCGCCCGTTGCGCCCGCCGCCATCGAGTTGATGGTGGGCAAGGGTTCCGAGCACCTGATCCATTCGGCGCTCGTACATGTGATGGCGCCTGCCGGCGCGGCCGATGAAGCGGGCGTTCAGGCCAAGGCGCAGGCGCTGTTCGATCGCGCCTGGGAGCGCTACCAGCACCACTACCTCGCGATCAACGGCCAGTATTCGGCGGTGTATCCGGGCGTGGTCGAGGGGTTGAAGGCGCTGCGCGAGCGCGGCCTGCGGCTGGCCTGCCTCACCAACAAGCCGACCTCGTTCGCCAAGCCGCTGCTGGCCGCGAAAGGGCTCGACGGCTTCTTCGAACTGGTGTTCGGCGGCGATGCCTTCGAGCGCAAGAAGCCCGATCCGCTGCCGCTCCTGAAGACCTGCGAGGCGCTGGGCACCGTGCCGGCGCGCACGCTGATGGTCGGCGACTCGAGCAACGACGCCCGCGCGGCCCGGGCCGCCGGCTGCCCGGTCGTGCTCGTGACCTACGGCTACAACCACGGCGAGCCGGTGCGCGGCGTGGATGCGGACGGCTTCGTGGATTCGCTGGCCGATCTCTGACGGCCGGGAGGCTAGGACGACTTGCCGAGCAGCGCGTCCTTGAGCTTCCAGTCGGCCGGGCTCGGGCCGAGCCAGATGCGCAGGAGCGCATTGAAGAAGGCCGGCTCCTTCACCGGATCGGGCTGCGGCACCCCGCGCACGGTGATCACCGTGCCGGTGCCGGGCAGCCAGTCGATGGTGAAGGTGTCGCCGGTCTTGAGCTGCTTCTGGTCCGCGAACATCTGGCCCATGCGCAACAGCCCGGGGATCAGGTTGACCATTTCGCTCTTGGGCGAGTTCTCTTCCACGCCCTTGGTGAAGAGCTTGCCGAGCTCGTTGGCATCGATGTCGCGCAGCATCGTGATCGCCACGCGCTTGGGGCCGGGCGCGGCCAGTGCTTCTTCGGTGGTGGAGACCTTCTTGCCGACGTAGAGGCCGGCCGTGTAGACCTTGAAGATCGCCTTATAGCGAACGCCTGCGCCGTTGAGCTGCAGCGGCGTGCCGCGCAGGTCGAGTTGGTCTTCCAGCTTGACGCCCGCAACATCGACCTGCGCGGCGGAGGCGCCGAGCGCCGTCGTCAGGCAGGCCAGCAGGGCGAGACGCGAGAGCGCGGTGGGGATCGAGAGTGCGAGCAAGTGAGCCTCCTTGAATTTGCGAACGGTCGTGCGAATGTATCTTTTTGTGTTACCCACACGCCTTCGGGGGAACCCTGAAACCGGCCTTGTTGTGCGGTCGTGCGTTTTTCGTGGGCTAAACTCGCGCTTCCATGTTCGTTCATCACATCATTCAAACAGGTGAAGGCAGCCGGGGAGCCTGGCCCTGGCGTAGCCATACTTCGCTGACTGTTTGATTGCACGGCGCACGCCGTGCGCCCGCGGCGCCGGATCGATCCCCTCGACTCCGGGCCACCAGTGAATGACCTTGCCACCGACCGAAGGAGCGTCGGCCGGCAACTGGAGAACGAATCCGTGATCACCGAACTTGAATTCAAGAGCCTCAGCGCCCAGGGCTACAACCGCATCCCGCTGATGGCCGAGGCGTTTGCCGACCTCGAGACGCCGCTTTCCCTCTATCTGAAGCTTGCCCATTCGCAGGGCGGCGGCAAGCACAGCTTCCTGCTCGAATCGGTCGTGGGCGGCGAGCGCTTCGGGCGCTACAGCTTCATCGGCCTGCCCGCACGCACATTGCTGCGTGCCAGCGGTTTCGGGGCCGACGCGGTGACCGAGGTGGTGACCGACGGGCAGGTCGTCGAGACCGCCACGGGCAATCCGCTCGACTTCGTCGCCGAGTACCAGAAGCGCTTCAAGGTCGCGCTGCGGCCGGGTCTTCCGCGCTTCTGCGGCGGCCTCGCGGGCTACTTCGGCTACGACACGGTGCGCCACATCGAGCGCAAGCTGGAAAAAAGCTGCCCGCCCGACACGCTCGGCTGCCCCGACATCCTGCTGCTGCAGTGCGAAGAGCTCGCGGTCATCGACAACCTCTCGGGCAAGCTCTATCTCATCGTCTATGCCGACCCGAAGCAGCCCGAGGCCTATGCCACCGGCAAGCGCCGCTTGCGCGAGCTGAAGGAAAAGCTCAAGTACTCGGTGAGCGCGCCTATCGTGAAGCCCACGCAGGCGCATCCGCCCCAGCGCAGCTTTGCCAAGGCCGACTACATCGCGGCCGTGGAGCGCGCCAAGGAAATGATCGCCGCCGGCGACTTCATGCAGGTGCAGGTGGGCCAGCGCATCAGCAAGCGCTACACCGAGTCGCCGCTGTCGCTGTACCGCGCGCTGCGGTCGCTCAACCCCTCGCCCTACATGTACTACTACGACCTGGGCGATTTCCACGTGGTGGGTGCCTCGCCCGAGATCCTGGTGCGCCAGGAAAACACGGGCGAGGGCGAGCAGAAGATCACCATCCGCCCGCTGGCCGGCACGCGCCCGCGCGGCGCCTCGCTCGAGCTGGACAAGGCCGCCGAGGTGGAACTCATCAACGATCCGAAGGAGCGCGCCGAGCACGTCATGCTGATCGACCTTGCGCGCAACGACATCGGGCGCATCGCCAAGACCGGCACCGTGAAGGTGACCGAGGCCTTCGCGGTGGAGCGCTACAGCCACGTGATGCACATCGTGAGCAATGTCGAAGGCACGCTCAAGGACGGCATGACCGCCATCGACGTGCTCAAGGCGACGTTCCCCGCCGGCACGCTGACCGGCGCGCCCAAGGTGCATGCGATGGAACTCATCGACCAGCTCGAGCCCACCAAGCGCGGCCTCTACGGCGGCGCCTGCGGCTACATCAGCTATGCCGGCGACATGGACGTGGCCATCGCGATCCGCACCGGCATCGTGAAAGACCAGATGCTGCACGTGCAGGCCGCGGCCGGCGTGGTCGCCGACTCGGTGCCCGAGCTGGAATGGAAAGAAACAGAGGCCAAGGCGCGCGCACTCCTGCGTGCCGCCGAACTGGTCGAGGAAGGCCTGGAATGAGCACCGCACCCGATATTCAGAACGATTTTTCGCACGAGATCATCGGCGCCGCCGTCGAGGTGCAGCGCGTGCTCGGCACGGGGCTCGACGAGGGCGCCTACGCCGCGGCGCTGGCCATCGAACTCGCCGAGCGCGAGATCGGCTTCACGCGCGATGTGGCGCTGTCGGCCACCTACAAGGGCCGCTCGCTCGGCGAGGTGTACCGCGCAGGCTTCGTGATCGAGCAATCGGTCATCGTCGAGCTCAAGGCGGTCGACGTGCTGACCGACCTGCATCGCGCGCAGGTGCTCGCCGCGCTGCGTCTCTCGGGCCTCAAGCTGGGCCTTCTGATCAACTTCAACGTCTTTCCCGTGGTGAAGGGCGTGCACCGGATTGTGAGCAAGCCATGAAACTGCTGATGATCGACAACTACGACAGCTTCACCTACAACATCGTCCAGTACTTCGGCGAACTGGGTGCGGATGTGCAGGTGCACCGCAACGACGAGATCACCGTCGCGCAGATCGGCGAACTGATCGCTTCCGGCGTGACGCGGCTCGTGGTGTCGCCGGGGCCTTGTTCGCCGGCGGAAGCGGGCGTGTCGGTGGCTGCCATCGAGGCCTTCGCGGGCAAGCTGCCGATTCTTGGCGTGTGCCTCGGCCACCAGGCCATCGGCGCGGCCTTCGGCGGCAAGATCGTGCGCGCGCAGCAGCTCATGCATGGCAAGACCAGCGAGATCACGACGACGCAGGAAGGCGTGTTCGCGGGGCTTCCCGAGAAGTTCATCGTCAACCGGTACCACTCGCTCTCCATCGAGCGCGAGAGCTGCCCTTCAGCCCTGGCTGTCACCGCCTGGACCGACGACGGCGAGATCATGGGCGTGCGGCACACCGGATATGCGCATGACGTGCGCATCGAAGGCGTGCAGTTCCACCCCGAATCGATCCTCACCGAGCACGGCCACGCCATGCTCAAGAACTTCCTGGACTGACGAGCATGGCTCTCCCCCAGTCTTCGCGCACTTCGTGTCGCTTCGCCAACCCCCTCGCCGGGGGCAATACCAGCGGCCCGGCAGAGCCGGTTCCGCGGTATTCCCACTAAGGATCCAAAGACATGCCGACCTCTCATTCCATCGTCGATCTGCGCAGCGACACCGTCACCCAGCCCACGCTCGCGATGCGCGAAGCCATGATGGCCGCGCCGCTCGGCGATGACGTCTTCGGCACCGACCCGACTGTGAACGCGCTGCAGGAAAAGATCGCGGCGCTGCTGGGTTTCGAAGCGGCGCTGTTCGTGCCGACCGGCACGCAGAGCAACCTCTGCGCGATCCTTTCGCACTGCGGCCGCGGCGACGAATACATCGTCGGCCAGCAGGCGCACTGCTACCGCTGGGAAGGCGGCGGCGCCGCGGTGTTCGGCAGCGTGCAGCCACAGCCACTCGACCACGCACCCGACGGCACGCTGCCGCTCGCGCAGATCGAGGCGTCGATCAAGCCCGACGACGCGCACTTCGCGCGCACCAAGCTGCTGGCGCTGGAGAACACGCTGGGCGGCAAGCTGCTGCCGTTCGAGTACGTGCAGGCCGCGACCGATCTGGCCAAGAGCAAGGGGCTGCAGCGGCATCTGGACGGTGCGCGCCTCTTCAACGCCGCGACCGCGCAGGCTGCGCTGAACAAGCGCAGCGACATCCGCGCCGAAGCCCGCCGCATTGCGCAGTGCTTCGACAGCGTCTCGGTCTGCTTCAGCAAGGGCCTGGGTGCGCCCATCGGCTCGGCGCTGGTCGGTTCGCGCGAGTTCATCGCGCGGGCGCACCGCATCCGCAAGATGGCGGGCGGCGGGATGCGGCAAGCCGGCTTGCTCGCAGCAGCGGCATCGCATGCGCTCGATCACCACGTCGATCGCCTGGCCGATGACCACGCGCTGGCCCAGCGCCTCGCGCAGGGGCTCGAAGGTATCGAAGGCCTGAAGGTCGAGGCGCCGCACACGAACATCGTGTTCGTCGACCTCACGGGCGCGGCGCAGGCGCGTTCGTCGGAACTGCTCGCGAGCCTCAACAGCCAGGGCATCCTCGCGACGGGCCTCTATCGCCTGCGCTTCGTGACGCACCTGGATGTCGACGCCGCGGGCGTGGACCGGGCCGTAGCCGCGATCCGCGCCTTCTTCAAGTCCTGAACTCCGCGAGGACGCGATGCCTGATCTTCCCCATCTGCTCGCCTTCATCGCCGCCGGCTGGCTGCTGAACCTCACGCCCGGGCCCGACGTGCTCTACGTCGTGACGAATTCGCTGCGCTCCGGCGTGCGCGCCGGCATCGTGGCGGGGCTCGGCATCACCGCCGGTTGCTTCGTCCACATCTTCGCGGCGGCGGTCGGCGTCGGCACGCTGATGGCGACATCGGCAGCCGCCTTCACGGTGCTCAAGTACATCGGTGCGGCCTACCTGCTGTACCTCGGCGTGCGCATGGTGCTGTCGCGCGCGGCGCCGCCCACCGATCTCGACAAGGCTGCTGCCGCGGTGGTCGGGGAGCGGAGCCTCAAGGCGATCTTTCTCGGCGGCTTCTGGACGAACGTGCTCAACCCCAAGGTGGCGTTGTTCTTCCTGGCTTTCGTGCCGCAGTTCATCGCGCCCGGCGCCGACGACAAGGCCCTGTACTTCGTGCTGCTGGGCGTGCTGTTCAACCTCAACGCCATCCCCGTCAACGTGGGATGGGCCGTGGCGGCGGGCTGGATGGCGCGCCGCGGCGCGGTGCAGAAGGGCATGCACTGGCTCGACCGCGCCGCCGGCGTTCTCTTCATCGGCTTCGGCCTCAAGCTCGCGTTCACCGACGCACCGGCCGTTCGCGCCGGCCACTGACATCTACCGAGGAGACTCACCATGATCACCCCCCAGGAAGCGCTGCAGCGCACCATCGAGCACCGCGAGGTCTTCCACGACGAGATGCTGCATATCGTGCGGCTCATCATGAGCGGCGAATGCTCGCCCGTGATGATGGCCGCGCTGATCACGGGCCTGCGCGTGAAGAAGGAAACCATCGGCGAGATCACCGCCGCCGCGCAGGTGATGCGCGAGGTCTCGACCAAGGTGCCCGTGGCCGACACCACGAACCTCGTGGACATCGTCGGCACCGGCGGTGACGGCTCGCACACCTTCAACATCTCGACCTGCTCGATGTTCGTCGCGGCCGCGGGCGGCGCGAAGGTGAGCAAGCACGGCGGGCGCAGCGTGTCGAGCAAGTCGGGCAGCGCCGATGTGCTGGAGTCGCTGGGCATCAACATCAACCTCAAGCCCGAGCAGATCGCGCGCTCCATCGAGCAATGCGGTATCGGCTTCATGTTCGCGCCCAACCACCATCCGGCGATGAAGAACGTCGCGCCGGTGCGCAAGGAACTGGGCATCAAGACCATCTTCAACATCCTCGGGCCGCTGACCAACCCCGCGGGCGCACCGAACATCCTGATGGGCGTGTTCCACGCCGACCTCGTGGGCATCCAGGTGCGCGCGCTGCAGCGCCTGGGCACCGAGCATGCGATGGTGGTCTATGGCCGCGACGGCATGGACGAGATCTCGCTGGGCGCCGCCACGCTGGTGGGCGAACTCAAGAACGGCGAGATCCGCGAGTACGAACTGCATCCCGAGGACTTCGGCTTCGCGATGTCGAGCAACCGCGCGCTGCGCGTGGAAACGCCCGAGCAGTCGAAGGCGATGCTGCTGGGGGTGCTCGACAATCAGGCCGGCCCGGCGCTCGACATCGTGCTGCTGAATGCGGGCGCGGCGCTGTATGCGGCCAATGTCGTCGACTCGGTCGCCGCGGGCGTCGAGCGCTCGCGCGAAGTCATCGCCTCGGGTGCCGCAAAGGCCAAGCTCGCCGAGCTGGTCAAGGCCTCCGCGACCGTCTGAGCCTCAGAGAAAAAAGAAAGCATCACAAGCCATGTCCGACATCCTCGACAAGATCGTTGCCGTCAAGCGCCAGGAAGTGGCCGCCGCGCTGAAGCGCGCGCCGCTCGAAGCCGTCCGCTTCGATGCCGAGAGCCGCGTGCTCACGCGCGATTTCGAAGCCGCCCTGCGCGCCAAGATCGCCGCCGGCCAGGCCGCGGTGATCGCCGAAGTCAAGAAGGCCAGCCCGAGCAAGGGCGTGCTGCGCGAAGACTTCATTCCGGCGGACATCGCGCAGAGCTACGCCGAGGGCGATGGTGTTGTCAGCGCAGCGTGCCTCTCGGTGCTGACGGACAAGCAGTTTTTCCAGGGCAGCGTGGACTATCTCAAGCAGGCCCGCGCCTCGTGCGACCTGCCGGTGCTGCGCAAGGATTTCATCGTCGATGCATACCAGGTGTACGAGTCGCGCGCGATGGGCGCGGATGCCATCCTGCTGATCGCCGCGTGCCTCGACGATGCGCAGATGAAGGACTATGAAGCCATCGCGCGAGGGCTCGGCATGGCGGTGCTGGTGGAGGTGCACGATGCGGCTGAGCTCGATCGCGCGTTGAAGCTCAAGACGGCGCTCATCGGCGTCAACAACCGCAATCTGCGCAACTTCGAGGTGTCGATCCAGGCCACGATCGACCTGCTGCCGAAGCTGCCGGCCGATCGGCTGCCTGTGACCGAATCGGGCATCGCCACGCGCGAGGACGTTGCCACGCTGCGCGCAGCGGGCGTCAATGCCTTCCTGGTCGGTGAAGCGTTCATGCGCGCCAAGGAACCCGGCGAGGCCCTCGCTGCGTTGTTCCAATGAGCACGCAGGATCAGCTGTCGAGCAGCGATCCTGCCGACTGGGCGGTGGCGCCCGGTTGGCAGCCGTTGGTCGATGACTTTTTCGGCGGCGTCGTGGGGCAGAAGCTGCAGGGTTTTCTGCGCGAGCGCCTCGATGCAGGTGCCGTGATCTTTCCGCCGCAGCCGCTGCGCGCGCTGGAGCTGACGCCGCCCGAAGACGTGCGCGTGGTCATCCTGGGCCAGGACCCGTACCACGGGCGCGGCCAGGCCGAGGGGCTCGCGTTCTCGGTGGCGCCCGGCGTGGCGTTGCCGCCGTCGCTGCGAAATATCTTCAAGGAGCTGCAGCGCGACCTTGGCACGCCGCCGCCGCAGTTTCCCAATCCAGGCGGCAGCCTGGTGAAGTGGGCGACCCATGGCGTGCTGCTGCTCAATACCTGCCTCACTGTCGAAGAAGCCCAGCCGGCGAGCCATTCGGGCCGTGGGTGGGAAGTGCTGACCGATGCCGTGATCCGACATGTATCGGACGGTGCGAAACCTGTTGTTTTTATGCTCTGGGGTTCGCATGCGCAGAGTAAGCGTGCGTTGATCGACGTTAAGCGCCACAAGGTGCTGATGTCGAATCATCCGTCGCCACTTTCGGCCTTGCGCCCGCCCGCTCCGTTCATCGGATGCGGGCATTTCGGCGAAGCGCGTGCCTGGCGGGAGGCGCACCAGGGAGGCGGCTGAATTCGCGGATAATCGCCGCGGTCAACGCCTCGTGCAGTTCTTCCGCTTCTTCTTGTCGCTGGGAGTTCTGGGTAGTCACAAAACCGTGCTATATTTCGAGGTTCGCCGGAGAGGTGGCCGAGTGGTTAATGGCAGCAGACTGTAAATCTGCCCTCTTACGAGTACGCTGGTTCGAATCCAGCCCTCTCCACCAGCGATGAATTTGGTTTCTAAGAGCGATTGGATCTAGCGCTTTGGGTGCCTTGAAGTGCCCCCGATGCGGGAGTAGTTCAATGGTAGAACCCCAGCCTTCCAAGCTGATGACGCGGGTTCGATTCCCGTCTCCCGCTCCAGAGACCCGGTTCGGCGCCGGAAGCGATTGGTTAGACAAAAGCCCTTTTGGCTCAGTGGTAGAGCACTCCCTTGGTAAGGGAGAGGTCGCGGGTCCGATTCCCGCAAAGGGCACCAGTTTCTGGGGGTTGCAACGGCAGGTTTGCAACCCATCTGCATACGTTGAAATCGTTTTTTTCGGAGTCGAAAAATGGCAAAAGGTAAATTCACCCGCACCAAGCCGCACGTGAACGTGGGCACGATCGGTCACGTTGACCACGGCAAGACGACGCTGACGGCTGCGATTGCAACCGTTCTGTCGGCCAAGTTCGGCGGCGAAGCCAAGGCTTACGACCAGATCGACGCAGCGCCCGAAGAAAAGGCCCGCGGCATCACGATCAACACCGCACACGTCGAGTACGAAACGGCCAACCGCCACTACGCGCACGTGGACTGCCCTGGCCACGCCGACTATGTGAAGAACATGATCACCGGCGCCGCTCAAATGGACGGCGCGATCCTGGTGTGCTCGGCTGCCGACGGCCCGATGCCCCAGACCCGTGAACACATCCTGCTGGCTCGCCAGGTGGGCGTGGGCTACATCATCGTTTTCCTGAACAAGTGCGACATGGTCGACGACGCCGAGCTGCTCGAACTCGTTGAAATGGAAGTGCGCGAGCTCCTGGACAAGTACGAATTCCCTGGCGACGACACCCCGATCATCCACGGCTCGGCCAAGCTCGCCCTGGAAGGCGACAAGGGCAAGCTGGGCGAAGAAGCCATCATGAAGCTGGCTGAAGCGCTGGACACGTACATCCCGACGCCTGAGCGCGCCGTGGACGGCACGTTCCTGATGCCCGTCGAAGACGTGTTCTCGATTTCGGGCCGTGGCACCGTGGTGACCGGCGCCGTCGAGCGTGGCGTGATCAAGGTCGGCGAGGAAATCGAGATCGTCGGCATCCGCCCGACCGTCAAGACCACCTGCACCGGCGTGGAAATGTTCCGCAAGCTCCTGGACCAGGGTCAAGCTGGCGACAACGTCGGCGTGCTGCTGCGCGGCACCAAGCGCGAAGAAGTCGAGCGCGGCCAAGTGCTGTGCAAGCCCGGCTCGATCAAGCCGCACACGCACTTCACCGCCGAGGTGTATGTGCTGTCCAAGGACGAAGGTGGCCGTCACACGCCGTTCTTCAACAACTACCGTCCGCAGTTCTACTTCCGCACGACGGACGTGACCGGCGCGATCGAGCTGCCCAAGGACAAGGAAATGGTCATGCCTGGCGACAACGTCAGCATCACCGTCAAGCTGATCAACCCGATCGCGATGGAAGAGGGTCTCCGCTTCGCCATCCGTGAAGGCGGCCGTACCGTGGGTTCGGGCGTCGTGGCAAAGATCCTCGACATCTAAGTCGAGCGTAAAGAGTACCGGAGGGGTATAGCTCAATTGGCAGAGCGTCGGTCTCCAAAACCGAAGGTTGTAGGTTCGATTCCTACTGCCCCTGCCACCTAGGTGGCACTCCGAAAAAAGCCCATCGTGACCCGATGGGCTTCGGCGTCTCAAGAGGCGCATTGAATTGAAGGTCGAAAGACCACAGGAAATCAGCCAAACATGGCCACTTCTCAAATCGAAACCGTGAGCACGGGCGCCGACAAGGCCAAATTGGCCGCGGCCGTGGTGCTGGCAGTGGGCGCCATCGTGGCGTTCTACCTGCTGTCGCGCCAGGGCTCGCTGGTGCAATGGGCTGCGCTGCTGGTCGGCCTGGCTGCGGCCGTGGGTGCCTTCGGCAGTTCGGAGAATGGCCGTCAGTTGTGGGCCTTCGGCCGCGACTCGTGGCGCGAGGTCAAGAAGGTCGTCTGGCCGACCCGCAAGGAAGCGATGCAGATGACGGCTTACGTGTTTGCCTTCGTGGCGATCATGTCCGTCTTCCTCTGGCTCACCGACAAGACGCTCGAATGGGTGTTTTTCGACCTCATTCTGGGCTGGAGAAAATAAGAAATGACCGACGACGTAGTTGAAACCACGCCGGAAGAGGAAAACACTCCAATTCTTGCTCCCGCTGCCAACCCTGATCTGCGTTGGTATGTGGTCCATGCCTATTCGGGCATGGAGAAGGCCGTTGAACGCAACATCCTCGAGCGCATCAACCGCGCCGGCATGCAGGACAAGTTCGGCCGCATCCTGGTCCCGACCGAAGAAGTGGTCGAGATCAAGAACGGCCAGAAGCGCACCACAGAGCGCCGCTTCTTCCCGGGCTACGTGCTGGTCGAAATGATCATGGACGACGAGAGCTGGCACCTGGTGAAGCACACCAACAAGGTGACGGGTTTCGTGGGCGGTGCCAAGAACCGTCCCGCCCCGATCTCGCAAAAAGAGGTCGAGGACATCGTCAGCCAGATGCAGCAGGGCACCGAGAAGCCGCGCCACAAGGTCGAATTCACCGTCGGCGAATTCGTGCGCGTCAAGGAAGGCCCGTTCACCGACTTCAATGGCACGGTGGAAGACGTCAACTACGAGAAAAGCAAGGTCAGCGTGTCGGTCATGATTTTCGGCCGCTCCACGCCCGTCGAACTCGAATTCAGCCAGGTCGAGAAGACCTGAGCCTCGGGCCGCAAGGCCTGAACCATTTCCGGCTGCGCGCTATCCGACTCGGTGCGCGGCCCTGAGCAGAAGAGTCGTTTAACCCCGGGGAGCCGCGGCGAAAGCCCAGCGATATCACCCGCAAGGAGCAAAAAATGGCGAAAAAAATCGTCGGCTTCGTCAAGCTGCAAGTACCAGCAGGCAAGGCCAACCCATCACCACCGATCGGTCCCGCACTGGGCCAGCGTGGTTTGAACATCATGGAGTTCTGCAAGGCGTTCAATGCGCAGACGCAGAGCTACGAGCCGGGTCTGGCGCTGCCGGTGGTCATCACCGCGTTCGCCGACAAGAGCTTCACCTTCATCATCAAGTCGCCGCCGGCCGGCGTGCTGATCAAGAAGGCGATCAAGCTGGACAAGGGTTCGGCTCGCCCGCACCTGGACAAGGTCGGCAAGATCACGCGCGCTCAGCTCGAGGAAATCGCCAAGACCAAGATGAAGGACCTGACGGCCGCCGACATGGACGCCGCGGTTCGCACCATCGCCGGTACTGCCCGCTCGATGGGCGTGAATGTGGAGGGCGTGTAAATGTCCAAGATCACCAAGAAGCAAAAAGCGCTCGAAGGCAAGGTCGACAGCAACAAGCTGTACCCGCTGGTTGACGCGATCGTCATCGTCAAGGAAGCCGCGACCGCCAAGTTCGACGAATCGATCGACGTGGCCGTGCAGCTGGGCATCGACGCGAAGAAGTCGGACCAGGTCGTTCGTGGCGCCGTCGTGCTGCCCAACGGCACCGGCAAGACCAAGCGCGTGGCCGTGTTCGCCCAGGGCGCCAAGGCTGAAGAAGCCAAGGCCGCCGGCGCCGACATCGTCGGCATGGACGACCTCGCCGCGATGGTCAAGGCTGGCGACATGCCTTTCGACGTCGTGATCGCTGCCCCCGATGCCATGCGCGTCGTCGGTACGCTCGGCCAGATCCTCGGCCCGCGCGGTCTGATGCCCAACCCCAAGGTTGGCACCGTGACCCCGGACGTCGCCACGGCCGTGAAGAACGCCAAGGCTGGCCAGGTTCAGTTCCGCGTCGACAAGGCCGGCATCGTGCACGGCACGATCGGCCGTCGCTCGTTCGACAACGACAAGCTGCAGGGCAACCTCGCCGCGCTGATCGACGCTCTGGTCAAGGCCAAGCCGGCGACCAGCAAGGGCGTGTACCTGCGCAAGGTGGCTGTGTCGTCGACCATGGGTCTGGGTGTCCGCGTGGACACGCAAACCATCTCGGCGAGCTAAAGAGATTTGCCCGGCTCCGGAAGGAGCAGGGCGAATGTGGTGGGTCGCGGCAGCTTCGGTTGCCGTGAGCCATCCAAGACCGCTGGTGTGCAGGGCGCTGCACTTAATTGCCGGATCGATCCTTCCGGTATCCAGCGCAGATGGCGATCCCGCTGCAAGGAATTTTGATTTTTGTTCCGAAACAGTTGGTCGCTGCATGAAGCGCGATCCGAGGCCCCGGCCGAAGGTCGCATTAAAAGGAGTAGACCTTGAGTCTGAATCGCAGTGAGAAAGAAGCGGTCATCAGTGATGTGACCAGCCTCGCCGCTAAAGCTCAAACGCTCGTGATGGCGGAATACCGTGGCATCACGGTTGCCGATATGACCAAACTGCGCAGCGAAGCTCGCAGCAAGGGTGTGACCCTCAGCGTGTTGAAGAACACGCTGGCACGCCGTGCTGTCGCTGGTAGCGCATTCGAAGTCGTCGGTGACCAGATGACCGGTCCGCTGATCTACGGCTTTTCCGAAGACGCAGTGGCCGCCGCCAAGGTGGTGGCCGACTTCGCGAAGACCAACGACAAGTTGGTGATTCGCGGCGGCGCGTTTGGCGGCAAGGTCCTGGACGTCAACGGCGTGAAGCAACTGGCCAACATCCCTTCCAAGGAAGTGCTGCTGTCCCAATTGCTGGGCTTGATGCAATCCCCCGTTTCCCGTACGGCACGCGTTCTCGCGGCGCTGGCTGCGAAGCGTGGCGAAGGCGAAGCTGCACCCGCTGCCGATGCACCGGCAGAAGCGCAGGCTGCATAAGCCTTGCGTTTGAAATATTCAACCCAATTGTTAGGAAACAAAAATGGCATTCGATAAAGACGCATTTCTGACCGCGCTCGACAGCATGACGGTCCTGGAACTCAACGACCTGGTGAAAGCCATCGAAGAGAAGTTCGGCGTGAGCGCCGCAGCAATGGCCGCTCCGGCCGGCGCTGGTGGCGGTGCTGCCGCTGCCGTGGCTGAAGAACAGACCGAATTCAACGTCGTGCTGGCCGATGTCGGCGCGAACAAGGTTTCGGTCATCAAGGCCGTGCGCGAAATCACCGGCCTGGGCCTCAAGGAAGCCAAGGACCTGGTGGAAGCCGCTCCCAAGGCTGTCAAGGAAGCCCTGTCCAAGGCTGACGCTGAAGCCGCCAAGAAGAAGCTGGAAGAAGCCGGCGCCAAGGTGGAACTGAAGTAATTCAGTCCCCCTAGAGGGCTGGAGGTGCCTGAAAAGGCCCTCCAGCCTTTGCCGCTTTCAGAGCGCACCCGAAAGACGCCATCCCGATGCGTTTTTCGAGTGTCTTCTGACCCCGACTGCAGAAGACCCCTTGGTTCGGGCGATGTGCAATGCATCGCTGTCCGCCAACGGCTGGTAGTGGCCAGCCGCCAAGCAGTGGTGCCGTTCGTCCCGGCATTGCTGACAAGTCGCTGAAGATCTCAAGCTCCGGAGCTCTCATGGCCCAATCGTCCGCGTACAGTTACACCGAACGCAAGCGCATCCGAAAAAGTTTCGGTAATCGCGACAGCGTCGTCGAAATCCCCTACCTGCTGCAGATGCAGAAAGACGCGTACACCGCGTTCCTGCAAGCCGGCATCGCCCCCAAACAACGCACCGTCGAAGGCCTGCAGGCCGCGTTCGACGCCGCCTTCCCGATCGTCTCGCACAACGGTTTCGTCGAGATGAAGTTCCTCGAGTACAACCTGGCGAAGCCGGCGTTCGACGTGCGCGAGTGCCAGACCCGCGGTCTGACCTTCGCCTCGGCCGTGCGCGCCAAGGTCCAGCTCATCATCTATGACCGCGAGTCGTCGACGTCGCAGTCCAAGGTGGTCAAGGAAGTGAAGGAACAAGAGGTCTACATGGGCGAAGTGCCGCTCATGACCGAGAAGGGTTCGTTCATCATCAACGGCACCGAGCGCGTGATCGTGTCCCAGCTGCACCGCTCGCCCGGCGTGTTCTTCGAACACGACAAGGGCAAGACGCACAGCTCGGGCAAGCTCCTGTTCTCGGCCCGCGTGATTCCCTACCGCGGTTCGTGGCTCGACTTCGAGTTCGACCCGAAGGACATGCTGTACTTCCGCGTGGACCGTCGCCGCAAGATGCCGGTCACGATCCTGCTGAAGGCCATCGGCCTGAATCCGGAATCGATCCTCGCGAACTTCTTCGTGAACGACAACTTCCGCCTGATGGACAGCGGCGCGCAGATGGAGTTCGTCTCCGAGCGCCTGCGCGGCGAAGTCGCGCGCTTCGACATCACCGACAAGTCGGGCAAGGTCGTGGTCGCCAAGGACAAGCGCGTCACCGCGCGCCACACGCGTGAACTCGAGCAGTCGAACACCACGCACATCAGCGTGCCGGAAGACTTCCTGGTCGGCCGCGTCATCGCCCGCAACATCGTGGACGCCGACTCCGGCGAAATCCTGGCCAAGGCCAACGACGAGCTGACCGAAGCGCTGCTCAAGAAGCTGCGCACGGCCGGCGTGCAGGACATCCAGGTCATCTACACGAACGAACTGGACCAGGGCGCGTACATCTCGCAAACGCTGCGCATCGACGAAACCGTCGACGAGTTCGCAGCCCGCGTGGCCATCTACCGCATGATGCGCCCCGGCGAGCCGCCGACCGAAGACGCGGTGCAGGCCCTGTTCCAGCGCCTGTTCTACAACCCGGACACGTACGACCTGTCGCGCGTGGGCCGCATGAAGTTCAACGCCAAGGTCGGCCGCGACGAATCCACCGGCCCGATGGTGCTGACCAACGAAGACATCCTGGCCGTGGTCAAGATCCTCGTTGACCTGCGCAACGGCAACGGCGAAGTCGACGACATCGATCACCTGGGCAACCGCCGCGTGCGTTGCGTCGGCGAACTGGCCGAGAACCAGTACCGCACCGGCCTGGCCCGTATCGAGAAGGCCGTGAAGGAACGTCTGGGTCAGGCCGAGCAAGAGCCGCTGATGCCGCACGACCTGATCAACAGCAAGCCGATCTCGGCCGCGCTGAAGGAATTCTTCGGTGCTTCGCAGCTGTCGCAGTTCATGGACCAGACGAACCCGCTGTCCGAAATCACCCACAAGCGCCGCGTGTCGGCCCTTGGCCCGGGTGGTCTGACGCGTGAACGTGCAGGCTTCGAAGTGCGCGACGTGCACGTGACCCATTACGGCCGCGTCTGCCCGATCGAAACGCCCGAAGGCCCGAACATCGGCCTGATCAACTCGCTGGCCCTGTACGCCCGCCTGAACGAATACGGCTTCATCGAGACGCCGTATCGCCGGGTGATCGACAGCAAGGTCACCAACGAGATCGACTACCTGTCGGCCATCGAAGAAGGCAAGTACGTCATCGCCCAGGCCAATGCGACCCTGGACAAGGACGGCGTGCTGACCGGCGACCTGGTCTCGGCGCGTGAAGCCGGCGAATCGATCCTGGTTGGTGCCGAACGCATCCAGTACATGGACGTGTCGCCCGCGCAGATCGTGTCGGTGGCTGCCTCGCTCGTGCCGTTCCTGGAGCACGACGATGCGAACCGCGCGCTGATGGGCGCCAACATGCAGCGTCAGGCCGTGCCCGTGCTGCGCCCCGAAAAGCCGATGGTCGGTACCGGTATCGAGCGCGTCTCCGCGGTCGACTCGGGCACCGTGGTCACGGCCACCCGTGGCGGTATCGTCGACTACGTCGATGCGACCCGTGTCGTGGTGCGCGTGAACGACGCCGAAGCGGCAGCCGGTGAAGTCGGTGTGGACATCTACAACCTGATCAAGTATCAGCGTTCGAACCAGAACACCAACATCCACCAGCGTCCGATCGTCAAGCGCGGCGACAAGATCGCCAAGGGCGACGTGATCGCCGACGGCGCATCGACCGACCTGGGTGAACTGGCCCTCGGCCAGAACATGCTGATCGCGTTCATGCCCTGGAACGGCTACAACTTCGAAGACTCGATCCTGATCTCCGAACGCGTCGTCGCCGAAGACCGCTACACCTCGATCCACATCGAGGAACTGGTGGTGATGGCTCGCGACACGAAGCTGGGCGCCGAGGAAATCACCCGCGACATCCCGAACCTGGCCGAGCAGCAGCTCAACCGCCTCGACGAATCCGGCATCATCTATGTCGGCGCCGAAGTGCAGCCGGGCGACACGCTGGTGGGCAAGGTCACGCCGAAGGGCGAGACCACGCTGACGCCTGAAGAGAAGCTGCTCCGCGCCATCTTCGGCGAGAAGGCTTCCGACGTGAAGGACACCTCGCTGCGCGTGGACCAGGGCTCGCAAGGCACCGTGATCGACGTGCAGGTGTTCACCCGCGAAGGCATCACGCGCGACAAGCGCGCCCAGCAGATCATCGACGACGAACTCAAGCGCTTCCGCCTTGATTTGAACGACCAGCTTCGCATCGTCGAAGCCGACGCGTTCGACCGTATCGAGAAGCTCCTGACCGGCAAGGTCGCCAACGGCGGCCCGAACAAGCTGGCCAAGGGCACCAAGCTCGACAAGGCCTACCTGGCATCGGTCGAGAAGTTCCACTGGTTCGACATCCGCCCGGCGGAAGACGAAGTGGCTTCGCAGCTCGAGTCGATCAAGAACTCGCTGGAGCAGACGCGCCACAGCTTCGACCTCGCGTTCGAAGAAAAGCGCAAGAAGCTCACGCAGGGCGACGAGCTGCCCGCGGGCGTGCTCAAGATGGTCAAGGTCTACCTGGCCGTCAAGCGCCGCCTGCAACCCGGCGACAAGATGGCCGGCCGCCACGGCAACAAGGGTGTGGTGTCCAAGATCGTTCCGGTCGAAGACATGCCCCACATGGCCGACGGCACGCCGTGCGACATCTGCCTGAATCCGCTGGGCGTGCCTTCGCGGATGAACGTGGGTCAGGTGCTCGAAGTGCATCTGGGCTGGGCCGGCAAGGGCATCGGCCAGCGCATCGGCGACCTGCTGCAGCAAGAGGCCAAGGTGGCCGAAGTGCGCAAGTTCATGGAGCAGCTGTACAACGGCTCGGGCCGTCCGGAAGACCTCGCCCAACTGAGCGACACCGACGTGCTCGCCATGGCGGCCAACCTGCAAAGCGGCGCGACGTTCGCCACGCCGGTGTTCGACGGCGCCTCGGAAGAAGAAATCCGCGGCATGCTGAAGCTCGCCTACCCGGACGACATCGCCAAGCTCAAGGGCCTGACCGATACGCGCACGCAGGCGTACCTGTACGACGGCCGCACCGGCGACCAGTTCGAGCGTCCCGTCACCGTCGGCTACATGCACTTCCTGAAGCTGCATCACCTGGTCGACGACAAGATGCACGCCCGTTCGACCGGCCCGTACTCGCTCGTCACGCAGCAACCGCTGGGCGGCAAGGCGCAGTTCGGCGGCCAGCGTTTCGGGGAAATGGAAGTGTGGGCGCTGGAAGCTTACGGCGCCGCCTACGTCCTGCAGGAAATGCTGACCGTGAAGTCCGACGACGTGCAAGGCCGTACCAAGGTGTACGAAAGCATCGTCAAGGGCGAGCACTCGATCGAAGCCGGCATGCCGGAATCGTTCAACGTGCTGGTCAAGGAAATTCGTTCGCTGGGGCTCGACATCGAGCTCGAGCGTTCTTAATTTGAAAAGGGAAAGAGTCTTATGAAATCGCTACTCGACCTGTTCAAGCAATTCACGCCCGATGAGCATTTCGATGCCATCAAGATCGGCATGGCTTCGCCCGAGAAGATCCGCTCGTGGTCTTTCGGTGAAGTGAAGAAGCCCGAGACGATCAACTACCGCACGTTCAAGCCCGAGCGCGACGGTCTCTTCTGCGCCAAGATCTTCGGCCCCATCAAGGACTACGAGTGCCTGTGCGGCAAGTACAAGCGCCTGAAGCACCGCGGCGTGATCTGCGAGAAGTGCGGCGTTGAAGTCACGCAGACCAAGGTGCGTCGCGAGCGCATGGGTCACATCGACCTGGCCGCGCCCTGCGCCCACATCTGGTTCCTGAAGTCGCTGCCGTCGCGCCTGGGCCTCGTGCTCGACATGACGCTGCGCGACATCGAACGCGTGCTGTACTTCGAAGCCTACGTGATCACCGACCCCGGCATGACCCCGCTGAAGAAGTTCGGCATCATGTCCGAGGACGACTACGACGCCAAGCGCAAGGAATACGGCGACGAATTCGTGGCCAAGATGGGCGCCGAAGGCATCAAGGACCTGCTGCAGGGCATCGAGCTCGACAGCGAGATCGAACGCCTGCGCGGCGACCTGACCGGCTCCGAAGTCAAGGTCAAGAAGAACTCCAAGCGCCTGAAGGTGCTGGAAGCCTTCCGCAAGTCGGGCATCAAGCCCGAGTGGATGGTGCTCGACGTGCTGCCCGTGCTGCCGCCGGACCTGCGTCCGCTGGTGCCGCTGGACGGCGGCCGCTTCGCGACCTCCGACCTGAACGACCTGTATCGCCGCGTCATCAACCGCAATTCGCGTCTGCGCCGCCTGCTGGAGCTCAAGGCCCCGGAAATCATCGCGCGCAACGAAAAGCGGATGCTGCAAGAGGCTGTCGACTCGCTGCTGGACAACGGTCGTCGCGGCAAGGCCATGACGGGCGCCAACAAGCGCGCGCTCAAGTCGCTGGCCGACATGATCAAGGGCAAGAGCGGTCGTTTCCGCCAGAACCTGCTGGGCAAGCGCGTCGACTACTCGGGCCGTTCGGTCATCGTGGTGGGCCCGACGCTCAAGCTGCACCAGTGCGGCCTGCCGAAGCTGATGGCGCTCGAACTTTTCAAGCCCTTCATCTTCTCGCGCCTCGAAGCCATGGGCATCGCGACCACGATCAAGGCTGCCAAGAAGGAAGTCGAATCGGGCACGCCGGTGGTGTGGGACATCCTGGAAGAAGTGATCAAGGAACACCCGGTCATGCTGAACCGTGCGCCTACGCTGCACCGTTTGGGCATCCAGGCGTTCGAGCCGATCCTGATCGAAGGCAAGGCCATCCAGCTGCACCCGCTCGTTTGCGCGGCCTTCAACGCCGACTTCGACGGCGACCAGATGGCCGTTCACGTGCCGCTGTCGGTGGAAGCGCAGATGGAAGCCCGCACGCTGATGCTGGCCTCCAACAACGTGCTGTTCCCGGCTTCGGGCGAACCGTCGATCGTTCCTTCGCAGGACGTGGTGCTGGGTCTGTACTACACGACCCGCGACCGCATCAACGGCAAGGGCGAGGGCCTGATCTTCTCCGACATCGGTGAAGTGCAGCGCGCGCTGGACGCCAACGAAGTCGAACTCACCGCCAAGGTGGCAGTGCGCATCACGGAATACACCAAGGACAAGGAAACCGGCGTCTTCACGCCGTCGACCTCGCTCGTGGACACCACCGTGGGCCGTGCGCTGCTGTCCGAGATCCTGCCCAAGGGCCTGCCGTTCTCGAACATCAACAAGGCGCTGAAGAAGAAGGAAATCTCCAAGCTCATCAACGTCTCGTTCCGCAAGTGCGGCCTGAAAGAGACCGTCGTGTTCGCCGACAAGCTGCTGCAAAACGGCTTCCGCCTGGCGACCAAGGCCGGTATCTCGATCGCGATCGACGACATGCTGGTGCCCGCCGAGAAGCACGGCATCATCGAGCGCTCCGCCAAGGAAGTGAAGGAGATCGAACAGCAGTACGTCTCCGGTCTCGTGACCTCCGGCGAACGCTACAACAAGGTGGTGGACATCTGGGGCAAGGCCGGCGACGAAGTGTCGAAGGTCATGATGGCCAAGCTCTCCAAGCAGAAGGTCATCGACCGCCACGGCAAGGAAGTCGAGCAGGAGTCGTTCAACTCCATCTACATGATGGCCGACTCCGGCGCTCGAGGTTCCGCAGCGCAGATTCGCCAGGTGGCCGGCATGCGGGGCCTGATGGCCAAGCCGGACGGCTCGATCATCGAGACGCCCATTACCGCGAACTTCCGCGAAGGCCTGAACGTGCTGGAGTACTTCATCTCCACCCACGGTGCCCGTAAGGGTCTGGCCGACACGGCGCTGAAGACGGCGAACTCGGGTTACCTGACCCGTCGTCTGGTCGACGTGACGCAAGACTTGGTGGTCACCGAGCAGGACTGCGGCACGCACGGCGGCTACCTGATGCGCGCGATCGTCGAAGGCGGTGAAGTGATCGAGTCGCTGCGCGACCGAATCCTGGGCCGCTCGGCTGCGGACGACGTGCTGCACCCGGAAAACCGTTCGGTGCTGCTGAAGGCCGGCGAGATGTTCGACGAAGACAACATCGAAGTCCTGGAAGCCCAGGGCGTCGACGAAGTCAAGGTCCGCACCGCGCTGACCTGCGAAACCCGCTTCGGCATCTGCGCGACCTGCTACGGCCGCGACCTGGGCCGCGGCGGCCTGATCAACATCGGCGAAGCCGTCGGTGTGATCGCGGCGCAGTCGATCGGCGAACCCGGCACGCAGCTGACGATGCGTACGTTCCACATCGGTGGCGCGGCATCGCGTGCGGCCATCGCTTCGAGCGTGGAAGCCAAGTCGAACGGTTCGATCGGCTTCAACGCCACGATGCGCTACGTGACCAACAGCAAGGGCGAGCTGGTCGTGATTTCGCGTTCGGGCGAGATCGTCATCCATGACGAGCACGGCCGCGAGCGCGAACGCCACAAGGTGCCGTACGGCGCGACCCTGGCTGTCAAGGCCGACCAGCAGATCAAGGCCGGCCACGTGCTCGCCAACTGGGATCCGCTGACGCGTCCGATCATCACCGAGTTCGCCGGCAAGACGCAGTTCGAGAACGTCGAGGAAGGCCTCACGGTTGCCAAGCAGGTGGACGAAGTGACCGGTCTGTCGACCCTGGTCGTGATCGACCCGAAGCGCCGCGGCGCTGCCAAGGTCGTGCGCCCGCAGGTGAAGCTCATCGACGCCTCCGGCGCCGAAGTGAAGATCCCGGGCACCGACCACTCGGTGACGATCGGCTTCCCGATCGGCTCGCTGGTGCAGATCCGCGACGGCCAGGACGTGGGCCCCGGCGAAGTGCTGGCGCGCATTCCGGTCGAAGGCCAGAAGACGCGCGACATCACCGGCGGTCTGCCGCGTGTTGCCGAGCTGTTCGAAGCCCGTTCGCCGAAGGACAAGGGCATGCTGGCCGAAATGACCGGTACCGTGTCGTTCGGTAAGGAGACCAAGGGCAAGATCCGCCTGCAGATCACCGATCCGGAAGGCACGGTCTGGGAAGACCTCGTGCCGAAGGAAAAGAACATCCTGGTGCACGAAGGCCAGGTGGTGAACAAGGGCGAGTCCGTGGTCGACGGTCCGGCGGATCCGCAGGACATCCTGCGCCTGCTGGGTTCGGAAGAACTGGCGCGCTACATCGTGGACGAAGTGCAGGACGTGTACCGCTTGCAGGGTGTGAAGATCAACGACAAGCACATCGAGGTGATCGTTCGCCAGATGCTGCGCCGCGTCGTGGTCGACAACATCGGCGAGACCAGCTACATCTCCGGTGAACAGGTCGAACGCAGCGAAATGCTCAACACCAACGACGCCCTGCGCGCCGAAGGCAAGATCCCCGCGACGTTCACGAACCTGCTGCTGGGTATCACGAAGGCATCGCTGTCCACCGACTCGTTCATCTCGGCTGCTTCGTTCCAGGAAACGACGCGCGTGCTGACCGAAGCCGCGATCATGGGCAAGCGCGACGAGCTGCGCGGCCTGAAGGAAAACGTCATCGTCGGCCGCCTGATTCCCGCAGGCACCGGCATGGCGTACCACCAGGCCCGCAAGGTCAAGGACCAGATGGACGAAGCCGAGCGCCGCGCCATCGCCGAATCCGAAGCCGCCGAACTGGCGGGTTCCTCGAGCGATGCAACGACCACGGCCGACGCCAGCGAAGGCGCCGCGACCGAATAACCGGCTAGCATCACCGGCCATGACCGGTACCCCACGCCCCCCGACCGCCCCCGGTTGGGGGGCGTTTTTCTTTGTGTTTCGATGAGGTGTCGTTTCCGATGAGCGTGTTGCCCGAATCGCTGGCCAGCTGGATCGTCATTGCGGTGCTGTTGTTCTGGTTTGTCGGTGCCTACAACCGGCTGGTGCGCCTGCGTGCCGCCGTGCTGCAGGCCTATGCGACGCTCGACGCGGCGCTGGGCAGGCAGCTCGATTTCGTCCAGGCCAGCATCAGTGCCGCGCCGCAGGCGAATCCACCGTCGCAGGAGCTCCTGTCGTCGATCGCGCCGCTGCAGGCCGCCACCACCCAGCTGGCCACCTTGCTGGGCGCGACCCGGCTGCATCCGCTCGATGCCGGCGGCATGGCCGCGCTGGGCACCGCGCTGCAGGTGCTGATCTCCGCCTGGCAGCGCCAGCATCCGGATGCGGTGACGGTCTTCGATGCCGATGGGACGCTTTCGCGCCCTGTGCCGGCGCAGCCCGGTACCGTCGCCGCGCCGAACGCGGCCGATCCGATCGCCTGGCCCGAACCCTCGGCGGCCGCGGAAATCGCACGCAGCCAGTTCAACCTGGCGGTGGGGCACTACAACGACGCGATCGTCCAGTTCCCGGCGCTGCTGGTGGCATGGGCCGTGCGTCTGCGTCCGGCCGCGCCCCTGCGCTAAGAGGCTTCTCCTTCTTTACATTTGCACGGCGTAGTGCCTTTGGCCCGCCCGTTACCATCCGCCCCAACTTGTCAGAACTACCTTCCGATTCCCCCGGCAACGCAGCGCCCTCGCTGCAGCCACCGCTGTGGCGCCAGCTGCAATTGACGGCGGGTGCGCTCGCGTCGATCCGCGCCGGCACCTCGGGCTCCGTCGCTTTCGAGGCCGTCGAGCCCGCGCTGCGGCCCGGCGTGCAGGCGCTCGGCTTCCAGGTGCTGCGCTGGCTCGGCCGCGCCGAGGCGCTGCGCCGCCACCTGGCCAAGCGCACGCCGCCGCCGCTGCCCGACGCCTTGCTCTGCACGGCGCTGGGCCTGGCCTGGGACGCCGAACGCGCGCCCTACGAACCCTTCACCCTGGTCGACCAGGCCGTCGAAGCGGCGAAGCGCAACCCGGCGACCCGGGCGCAGGCCAGCTTCATCAATGCGTGCCTGCGCCGGTTCCTGCGCGAGCGCGACGAACTCGTGGCCATCACCGACCAGGAACCCGTCGCGCAATGGAACCATCCACGCTGGTGGATCGAGAAGCTCAAGCGCGACCATCCCCGCGATTGGCAGCGGATCCTGAATGCGGACAACGCGCAGGCGCCGATGACCTTGCGCGTCAACACCCAGAAATCGACGGCGGCTGCATATCTATTAGAGCTGGAGGCCGCGGGCCTCCCGGCCACGCGCATCGGTGCCAGCGGTCTCCAGCTGGGACGCGCGCGGCCGGTGCAGCAATTGCCCGGGTTCGCCGACGGCGCCTGCTCGGTGCAGGACGCAGCCGCGCAGATGGCGGCGCCCCTGCTGCTGGAAGGCCTGCTGCCGGCGAAGCCCGGTGCCGCGCCGCTGCGCGTGCTCGACGCCTGCGCCGCCCCCGGCGGCAAGACCGCGCACCTGCTCGAACTGGCCGGCCCGGGTGCCGCCGAGGTGATCGCCCTCGAGGTCGATGCCCTTCGCAGCCGCCGGATCGACGAAACCCTGGCCCGCCTCGGCCTGCAGGCCAAGGTGGTGGTGGCCGATGCCGCGCGCCCCGCCGACTGGTGGGACGGCACGCCTTTCGACGCCATCCTGCTCGACGCGCCATGCACCGCTTCGGGGATCGTGCGCCGCCATCCCGACGTCCGCTGGCTGCGCCGCGAGAGCGACACCGCCCAGCTGGCCGCCCAGCAGGCCGCGCTCCTGGCCGCGCTCTGGCCGCTCGTGCGGCCCGGCGGCCGCCTCCTTTACTGCACCTGTTCCGTCTTCCGGGAAGAGGGCTCGCAACAAATTGATGCGTTCCTTGCACACAACACTGACGCACGATTGCAACCGTCCCCGGGCCATTTGCTGCCCCAAAGCGGGGGGAATGTCCGTGGCGTCCCGGACAATCCCTCAGGTGACCACGACGGCTTCTTCTACGCCCTGCTTGAAAAACGCTGAGTCCGCTCGGCCGCGCCGAGCGGTCCTGCTGGCCGTGTTCCTGCTGGTCTGGGCGCTGATGCTGGCGTGGCTCCCAACCCCGGCCGCCGCCCAGAACCGCCCGGGCGCGGCGATCACGCAAATGCGCCTGGAGCAGGCCGACGACGGCGTCTACCTCGGCGCCGCCGTGCAGTTCGAGCTGCCCTCGCTGGTCGAGGAGGTGCTCGACAAGGGCATCGCCATCTATTTCGTGGCCGAGGCCGAGATGTACCAGGAGCGCTGGTACTGGACCGACCGCAAGGTCGCCCAGGTCACGCGCCACATGCGGCTGGCCTACCAGCCGCTCACCCGCCGCTGGCGGCTCAACGTGTCGCCGGTGCCGATCACCGGCGCTGCCGGCTTCGGCATTTCCCTGAATCAGAATTTCGACACGCTGGGCGATGCGCTGGAAGCCATCAAGCGGATCGGCCGGCTGCGCATGGGCGATGCGGCCGAGATCGGCGACGACCCGCTGCACCAGGTGACCTTCCGCTTCCGCCTCGATACCTCGCAGCTGCCGCGGCCGTTCCAGATCGGCGTGGTCGGACAGGCCGACTGGAACATCTCGGCCGAACGTACCGCGCGGCTCGCGCTGGAGAAACAGCGGTGAGCAGCAAACCGCGCAGCGGCGCAGCGGCCACGCCCGCCGCTCGCCGCTCGCGCGCGATGCGCTGGGCCGTGGGCGTCGGCGCGGCCATGGTCACGGCCATCGGCCTGGTGCTGATGTTCCTGCTGGCCCAGGCGAACACCAACAACCAGGAGCTCTACGCGCGTTACTACGTGCGCCTGCTCGGCATCAACGTCATCGTGGCGGTGCTGTTGATGCTGGTGATCGGCTGGGTCGCCTTCCGGCTCCTGCGGCGGCTGCGCCAGGGCAAGTTCGGCAGCCGGCTGCTGATCAAGCTGGCGGCCATCTTCGCGCTGGTGGGCGTGGTGCCGGGGGCGCTGGTCTACCTGGTGTCCTACCAGTTCGTGGCGCGTTCGATCGAGAGCTGGTTCGACGTCAAGGTCGAAGGCGCGCTCGATGCGGGCCTGAACCTCGGGCGTGCCACGCTCGATTCGCTCTCCGACGACCTCGCGACCAAGACGCGCACCGCCAGCGCCCAGCTCTCGCAGGTGTCCGATGCGAGCGCCGGCCTCGCGCTGGAGCGGATCCGCGACCAGCTCGAGGCGAGCGACGTGGTGCTGTGGACGGGTTCCGGCCAGCTCATCGCGGGCGCGGGCACCTCGCGCTTCCAGCTCAACCCGGAGCGGCCGACCGTGCAGCAGTTTCGCCAGGTGCGCCCCGACCGGCCCCTTGCGCACATCGAGGGCCTGGACGAAACCGCCGTGCCGGGCGCCGCTGCGCCCGTCGCGAGCGTGCGCGCGCTCGCGATGGTGCAGCGGCCGGGGTTCGATTTCGACACCGCGCCGCGCTACCTGCAGGTCACGCGGCCGTTGCCGCCGGCGGTGGTCAAGAACGCGCTCGATGTGCAGGAAGCGAACCGCGAATACCAGGAGCGTGCGATCGCGCGCGAGGGCCTGCGCCGCATGTACATCGGCACGCTCACGCTGAGCCTGTTCCTCGCCGTGTTCGGCGCGGTGCTGCTGGCCGTGCTCTTCGGCAACCAGCTTGCACGCCCGCTGCTCGTGCTGGCCGACGGCGTGCGGCAGGTGGCCGCCGGCGACCTGCGGCCCACCGCCGTGCTGCAGGGCAAGGACGAGCTGGGCGGCCTCACGCGCTCGTTCGCCGTCATGACGCAGCAGCTGGCCGATGCGCGCGGCGCCGTCGAAAAGACCATGGGCCAGCTCGACGCGGCCCGCGCCAACCTGCAGACCATCCTCGACAACCTGACCTCGGGCGTGATCGTGCTCGACGCCAAGGGCACGGTGCTCTCGACCAACCCCGGCGCCACCCGCGTGCTGCGCGCGCCGCTGGCCGCCTACGAGGGCCAGGCGCTCGTCGATGTGCCGGGCCTTGCCGACTTCGGCGCCAAGGTGCAGCAGCAGTTCGACGAGTTCCAGGTCGAGCGCATGCAGCACGGCCTGGACCACTGGCAGCACGCCTTCGAGCTGCACGCCACCGGCACCGACCTGCCGCAGCAGGACGGCGTGATCAACCTCGTCGCACGCGGCGCGGAGCTGCCCGGCGCCGCGCGGCTGCTGGTGTTCGACGACATCTCCGAGATCGTCTCGGCCCAGCGCGCGCAGGCCTGGGGCGAGGTGGCGCGGCGCCTGGCGCACGAGATCAAGAACCCGCTCACGCCGATCCAGCTTTCCGCCGAGCGGCTCGAGATGAAGCTCTCGGGCAAGGTGGCGGCGCCCGAGCAGGCGATTTTGGTGAAGTCGGTGAAGACCATCGTCGACCAGGTCGATGCGATGAAGCGGCTGGTGAACGAATTCCGCGACTACGCGCGGCTGCCCGCGGCCGACCTGAAGCCGGTCGATCTGAATGCGCTGCTGGCCGATGTGCTGCAGCTCTATCACGCCGAGAACCTGCCGATCGTGTTGCGCTCGGAGCTCGATGTGCGCTGCCCGCCGATCCGCGGCGACGAGCAGCAGATCCGCCAGGTCATTCACAACCTGCTGCAGAACGCGCAGGATGCCGCCGAGGCCGCGGCCAGCAGCACGGGCCGGGCGGGCGAAGTCGTCATCCGCACCCGGCTGGGCGATTCGGGCCAGCGCGTGCGCCTCACGGTGCAGGACAGCGGCCCGGGCTTTGCAGAAAATATTTTGAAGCGCGCCTTCGAACCCTACGTCACGACGAAAACAAAAGGTACCGGTTTGGGGCTCGCGGTGGTCAAGAAGATCGCGGATGAGCACGGCGCGCGCATCGAGCTTTCCAACCGCGTTGTCGACGGGGCTGTGGCAGGGGCGCAAGTCTCGCTATCATTCGCGCTGGCAGGCGAGCCGCGGGCAGCGGCCGCTCACACCGAAGACTCGAAGTCTTCCACCGCCTGAGCGCCCACAAAATCCAGCGCGAGGGCGCTGGACGGGCCGGCGGACCAACACATACCAGCGCACACAACAAGCAGCACTCATGGCAAACATTCTCGTGGTCGATGACGAGCTGGGCATCCGGGACCTGCTCTTCGAAATTCTCAATGACGAAGGCCACAACGTGGAGCTCGCGGAGAACGCCGCCGAGGCACGCGCCGCGCGGCAACGCGCGCGGCCCGACCTCGTGCTGCTCGACATCTGGATGCCCGACACCGATGGCGTCACGCTCCTCAAGGAGTGGTCCACCGCCGGCCTCCTGAGCATGCCCGTCATCATGATGAGCGGCCACGCCACCATCGACACCGCGGTCGACGCGACGCGCATCGGCGCCTTCGCATTTCTCGAAAAGCCGATCACGCTGCAGAAGCTGCTCAAGGCCGTGGAGCAGGGGCTCGCACGCGAGAGCGCACGGCGCGCCGCGGCGGGCGTGGTGCCCACACCGGTCGGCGGTCATCAGGCGGCCGCGATCACCACGACGGGCGACAGCCTGCTGATGGCATCGCTGGCCTCGGTGCCGGTGCCCGATGCAGGCCCGCAGTCGACCCAGAGCTTCGACCTCGACCGCCCGCTGCGCGATGCACGCGACGGCTTCGAGAAGGCGTACTTCGAATTCCATCTGGCGATGGAGAACGGCTCGATGACCCGCGTCGCCGAGAAAACCGGCCTGGAACGCACCCATCTTTATCGCAAGCTCAAACAACTTGGCGTCGATCTTTCAAGAGGCCGCAGAACCGCTGTATAATCTAGGGCTGCACACAATGGCCCGGTAGCTCAGTTGGTAGAGCAGCGGATTGAAAATCCGCGTGTCGGTGGTTCGATTCCGCCCCAGGCCACCAAATTTTCCTTTTAGGATCAAGTAGATAGCCCAACCTTCTCAGGTTGGGCTTTTTGCTTTCTGATGCTGTGTAGGCACCATGTAGGCAAACGGAGTCATCGCGAATCAACGCATTTCCACAGGGTAAAGCGGGCGGTGAGGTAGGGCGTGCGGACGTGCTCCTACCCGTTAGACGAGCGGGCGTGTCTTGCGCCCCGGTTCGATTCCTGCCAACGTCTTTAAGCCGGATACTTCAAAAATTCGAGAGGGACGTGCGAAGGGGCGATGCCCCCTGTAGGCAAGCGTGTGAGTGATTCACATGTACTCGAGGTTGCGTGGCCGAACGTCGCCAAAGCCTGATGAGTCTTGTAGCAAAATCAGTTGCTCATAGCACGATGCGGGTGCAAATCTCTCGGGTGTTGGGAGATGCGGACAAAAACTTGGACTACCAGGAGGTAGTTCATGTATTCGTACGAAGACAGGATTCGAGCGGTCGAGCTGTATATCAAGCTCGGCAAACGCGTCAGGGCGACCATTCGTCAGCTGGGTTATCCAACCAAGAATGCTCTGAAGGGCTGGCACCGCGAATGCGACCAGCGGCTCGATTTTGCCTGTGGGCTATGCGGGCCGAGTCCCCAAGTACTCGCAGGCGCAGAAGGAGGCGGCTGTCGAGCGCTACATCACTCACGATCGCTGCATTGCCGCAACGATGCGTGCATTGGGCTATCCCGGTCGTGGGACGTTGACCGCATGGGTTCGCGAGGCGCTGCCTGAGGCCAGGAAAGCCATGGTTGGGAGGGCTGCTCGCCCAAGGTATCCCGAGGCGTTGAAGCAGGCCGGAGTCATCGGGCTATGCAGTCGACAAGAAAGTGCGCAGGCGGTGGCTGAAAGGCTGGGCGTGTGCAGGCCAACGCTGTACAACTGGAAAAACCAGCTACTCGGTCCGGAGGCTGCCGCATCCATGAAACGCAAGAACAACTCACCGCCAGCACCAGAACTGGCAGAGCTGGAGCGACAACTCGAATCGCTGCAGCGTGACATCCGGCATCTGCAACTCGAGCGCGACCTTTTGAAGAAGGCCAATGAAATCGTAAAAAAAAGCCTGGGCGTCGATCTGCAACTCCTGATCAACCGCGAGAAGACATTGGTGGTTGACGCCCTCAAAGAGCTCTATGGTCTGCCAGAGCTCCTTGCGCAGTTGGAACTGGCGCGAAGCTCGTACTTCTACCATCGAGCCCGTGTGAAGGTGGCAGACAAGTACCTCGCTGTGCGTCGCAGCATCGCGGACATCTTCGAGATGAACCACCGCTGCTACGGCTACCGCAGGCTGCAGGCTTCGCTGATAAGGCAGTGCGTCGCCATCTCCGAGAAGGTCGTGCAGCGGTTGATGAAACAGGAGAGCTTAGTCGTGTCCAAGCCGAAGCGGCGTCGGTACGGTTCCTATCTGGGGGAGATCAGTCCAGCGCCCGAGAACCTCATCAATCGCGACTTCCACGCCGCAGCGCCGAATGAGAAGTGGCTCACCGACATCACCGAGTTCCAGATCCCGGCCGGCAAGGTGTACCTCTCGCCCGTCATCGACTGCTTCGATGGCCTGGTCATCAGCTGGTCCATTGGGACGCATCCAGACGCTGAGCTCGTCAACACGATGCTGGACGCAGTCATCGAGACGGTGGTCGATACCAACGACCGGCCCGTTGTCCACTCAGATCGCGGCGCCCACTATCGCTGGCCAGGCTGGCTGTCGCGTATCGGAGAAGCGAAGCTCATCCGATCGATGTCCCGCAAAGGGTGCTCGCCTGACAACGCGGCGTGCGAAGGCTTCTTCGGCCGGCTCAAAACGGAAATGATCTACCCTCGGGACTGGAAGGCCACGACCATTGAGCAGTTCATCGAGGTAGTTGATTCCTACATCCGTTGGTACAACGAGAAGCGGATCAAGATCTCCCTTGGTTCTCGCAGCCCCATCGAATACCGACAAAGTCTCGGACTCTCGACATAAAACCAGTCCAAGTTTTTATCCGCACCCACGAACCGTCAATTCCACCGGTTCTGCCCGATTGACGAGGAGATACTGACTCATCGCCGCCTGCAAGGCCCAGCGCAATCTTCTGAAGTCCGCCGCATGCTGCAACCATCAATATGAGTTCGCCGCACGCTTACTGTTAGGCCGCAACAGTCGTAGTCTTCATGGTGGACGCCCCTTTCTGTTCAAGTGGTTGGTGACACTTCCACTGTGGCACGCGAATGCCGGTACAGGTGGGGGCGTCCATCCCATTGCTTACGGTAGAGAGGCGGAGACGATAGCCCTATGGGCGGAATCGAAAGGACTGGCCGGAGCAGTCTGGACAGGCCTGCCTTGCGGTTTCAGCGGTCGGACACGCCGAGGAATCGTGCCAACAGGGCGAGACCGTCATTGCTCACCTGCGCGGGCTTACTGGCCAAGAGAGTGATAAAGCCGAGAAGGATGTGCGCCGTGCCCCTGCGCAGATCGACACGCCATTTCGAAGGCCGATCGTCGAGCAACTCGGATGGGGCTGACTGCTCTATGGCTGGCAGAATTACGCCGGGTCAGTAGCACCGACATGCTCACAGCGCACCGAATACTTGGCTAGCTGGATGCTTGCAGAACGGTCTCTTATTGACACAGTAAGACGGGATCAGATTGAGTTCATATCGTGATCACATCGTGATCGGCCGCTTCAGGAGGTGACGATAACTGAATGATTGCTAGGATCACTTCGGTCAGCTGATCAACGCATGGAGCTTCGAAGAGCATGCGTACCGGCAACTCGATGCTGAAGACCCGCTGGATCTTGCTGACCAATTGCATAGCAAGCAGAGAGTGGCCGCCCAGTTCGAAGAAATTATCATGAGCACCAACTTTGTCGAGCTTGAGAAGATGGGCGTAGAGATTGGCCAATTTCTGTTCGGTGGCATTGCGGGGGGCGAAGTACCCACTGCCAAGTTGGTCGCGATTTGAGCTGGGCGGGGGAAGGGCCTGGCGATTGAGTTTGCCGCCGGGGGTCAATGGCCACGTGTCCATGTGGATGAAGTGGGCCGGCAGCATGTGCGCTGGCAGTCGGCGCTTGAGTTGCCCCAGCAAGGAATTGGCGTCCACTGCGGTTCTCGTGCCGGTCAGGTAAGCCACCAGTTGGCGGTGTCCAGGTTCATCCTCGCGAACGAGTACGACGGCGTCTTGGATACTGGGCTGTGCACATAGAGCTGCTTCGATCTCGCCGAGTTCAATACGGAAGCCTCGAAGCTTAACTTGGTTGTCGATGCGGCCGAAGAACTCCAAATTCCCGTCAGGCAGATAGCGGACGAGATCGCCTGTGCGATACATCCTCGTCCCGCGCGTGTCGAAGGGATTGGGGACGAAGCGCGTGGCGGTCATGCCCGGAGCGCGCAGGTAGCCGCGCGCAAGGCCCTGGCCGGCGATATAGAGTTCGCCGATCACCCCGACCGGCACTACATTGAGGTCTTCATCAAGCACATAGGTTTGCCGGTCTCCGACATGTCTGCCAATGGGCGCATAGCAGCCATCGAAATCTGCGGTCTGAGCGCTGGCGCGCCACAGGGTCGGTGTGATCACCGTCTCCGTGGGGCCATAGCCGTTGATGACCCATTGGGGTTGCAGGCTGCTTATGACGTGGTGCAGGAGTTTGCGATTGAATGCCTCTCCAGCAAAGCAATAGGTCTTGACCCCGGGTGCGCGGCCCTCTTGCAAAGCCCAATCGGCCAGTTGGTGAAGATAGCTCGGAGGGAAGGCCGCGACGGTAATGCGGTCTCGAATCAAACGGTGGTGCGTTTGCTGTACGCTCCATAAATCCTGGCCCCTGAGCACAACGCAAGCACCGTAGCAAAGCGGCGTCAACCAGCGCTCATGAGCACCATCGAAGCCGATTGATAGAAAGTGGAGCTCTCTATCCTCAGGGGTCATGCCGTAGATTGCTCCGATGGCCTGACAGTGCATGGAGATGCCCTCATGAGACACTTGTACGCCCTTGGGCCATCCTGTTGATCCAGAAGTGTAGATGCAGTACGCAAGGTGGGATGGGTGGGTGTCGGTGCGAGGGTTACGAGTGAGCTGACGCCCCAGCACCTCAGGCTGCTCATCCGGGCAAAAGATGGCCAGCGTGCCGGGCAGGGCAAGCCGTGTGAGCAGAGTCCGTTGCGACAATAGCAATCGAACCCCGGCATCATCGATCATGTAGGCTAGGCGTTCGGTGGGGTAATCGGGGTCGAGCGGAAGGTAGCCTGCGCCTGCTTTTAGGATGCCCAGCAACCCCACGATCATCTGTGGCGAGCGTTCCATGCACAGGGCCACGAGCTGATCACTTCGGATGCCCTGTTCGATCAGGTAGTGGGCCACCCGGTTGGCCTGTTCGTTGAGCTGGCGGTAGCTTAGGCTCTGGTCCTCGAAGACCAAGGCCACGGCTTCAGGTGAGCGCTCAGCCTGACTCTCGAAGAGATGATGGACAAGGCAGGGTGGATAGGCCGTAGGGGTGGCAGTATTCCATTCGGACGCAATCTGCTGACTTTCTACTTGGTCGAGCAGGCTGATCCTGTGCAAGGGTGTCTGAGGTTGTTGCCCTAACTGATCGAGCAGCCGGGTAAAGTGGCGAGCCATCCGCTCGATGGTGGAGTGGTCGAACAAGTCGGTGTTGTACTCCAGCGAGGCGCGCAGTCCGGTAGAGCTCTCGATCATGCCGAGTGTTAGATCGAATTTCGCAACCTGCGCATCGCTTTCCATTCCACTGAATGTGAGGCCGCATGCCGTCAACTCGCCCTGGGGCGTGTTTTGCATAACAAACATGATCTGCAGCAGTGGGGCGTGAGCCAGGCTGCGGGGGAGCTTGAGTTCGTCGACGAGTTGTTCGAAAGGCAGGTCCTGATGAGCGTAGGCGTCAAGGGTGGTCTCGCGCACCTGTTCGAGCAATTCGGTGAAGTTCTGCCTGGAATTGATGCGTGTACGCAGCGCTAGGGTGTTGACGAAGAAGCCGATCAACGCCTCTGTATCCAGGTGATTGCGATTGGCGATGGGGGTGCCAATGACGATGTCGCTCTGGCGGCTGTAGCGGTGGAGCAGTACGCTGAAGGCGGCGAGCAGCGTCATGAAAAGTGACGTGTTCTGGCGTCGGCTCAAGGTCTTGAGTCGACCGACTATTGCATGAGGAATGGCAAAGGATAGCTGGCGGCCCTGATGCCTCTGTGCGGCTGGCCGGGCGCGGTCGGTCGGTAGCTCGGTGAGGACCGGCGCATCTTTGAGCTGTTCGGTCCAATAGGCCAGTTGTGCATCAAGCACCGGCCCCTGCAGATGCTGGCGCTGCCATAAGGCAAAGTCGGCGTATTGAAGGGCAAGCGGCGACAGCGGGTTGGGCTGCCCCTGGCTAAAGGCGGAATACACCGATGAGAGCTCTTGCGTGAGGATGCCCATGGACCAGCCATCGGAGATGATGTGGTGCATGGTCAGCAGCAAAACATGTTGTGCGCTGGCCAGCCGGATGAGATGGCTGCGGATCAACGGGCCGACGGACAGGTCGAATGGGTCGGCGGCCTCGGCTTGAACCAACCCTTGTACATGGGCCTCTCGTTCCGGGAGAGCCAGGGCCGAGATGTCCGTCAAGGGAAGCGGCATGTCCAGATTGGGGGCGATGTGCTGATGTGGCACGCCGTCAACCGAAGGGAAGGTCGTGCGCAATGCCTCATGGCGTTCGACGATGGCTTGCAGAGCATCTGCGAGTGCCATCACGTCGAGATGGCCGTCCAGCCGCACTGCGGCTGGTATGTTGTACACGGCGCCATCGGGCTGGAGCTGGTGAAGAAACCACAACCGCTGCTGGGCAAATGACAGCGGTAGGTGTTCGCAGCGCTCAACTGTTGTGATTGGTGAGAGCACGCTTGTAATCCCCTTCTTTGGTGCCATGGGCTTCCCCTTTGATTTGCGTATGTGTGTCCGAGCGGAGTACACGGGAAAATTCAAGATTGAAGCCACCAAGCTGCCGCCTGCTGTGGGAAGTTATGAGGCCGCGTTCAGGCTGAAAATCTCTTCTGTGACATCGCGCAGTTGGTCGTGCAAGTGCTGGCAAGTAGGCTTGTAAACCGAAGACGGTTAGTCTTCTCGGCCCGCTCAAACTTGCATTCGAAAGAGAGGCACGGGTCTCACTTCTTCGCTTCAGCGGCAAGGGGTGCGACAAATTTTCGATCATGAGAGTCCTTCCTCGAACTGGGCCTGAAATCTGTATCGATCGAGCGCGAGGGAGATGGCATATGGCGTCTCGAAGCGCCATGCACGAAGACGAGGCTAATCGTTGAGGCCATTGGCTTAGCATCTGAGCAAAAATGATGACGCCCCGTCTACCGCTTTCGAATCGAAGCACCTGAATTTCAAGAGAACTCGCAGTCGCTAAGTACTTGAAGTGAAGCGCACGCAAAAACACTCGCGATCCTGTCGTCGAGCGCGATCATTAATTGGTTACAGAGAGTGCGCTGCATATCTCACTCGCTCGCGTAGCAATGACAGATAAGAGCGTGTCGCTAATCCCATGGCTGGCTTCGCAGGCTCCTTGAAGAAATATTGCAGGCAGAAAGTTCGCGGCAGTTTTCAGGCGATAGTTGCGAGTTACAGCGAAGTTTTCTAGGTAATTCGATATTGGTGCAAGCAAGGTCTTGTGCGAATCTCGTGTGTAACCAGTGCACAAAATAACTGCATCGTAGTCATATGCGATTTCGCGGTGGGTGTCCATGTCGATCATGGTCAAACGGATGCCATCGCGAGATGCTTCGACCCGTGTGATCTCTCGACGATTGAGCAAGCGATTCCTGTGCTCCCCGCTCACTTTCTGCTCGTAGAGGATGTTGAAGATATTCTCGATAAGTGCCAAATCTGGGGCGGCATAGTTTGTATGCTTGAATTCCCGGAGAAGCTCCAAATTTTGATGCGGATGGTTGAAGGCGAAATCGACAAACTCAGCATTGAAAATCTCATTGACGAAGGGGCTGTCATCGGAAGATTTGATTGCATGGCCTCTCATAAGAAGATCCACTTTTGGGCAACTCGGAAGTTGCTGCAAATTCATGAAAATTTCTGCAGCACTCTGTCCAGCTCCCAGCAGTGCGATGTGTTTAGCTCCACCATGAGCTTTAATGCCCTTGAGATACTGGCTGGAATGAAAAACGCGTGAATCCTCGGCCAATGAAAGAAATTTCTCGGGGATGTTGGGCATTCCTCCGACACTAACAATCAAGTTGCGCGCTACCCGTTCATGTCTCATTCCATTGTAGTCGATTGAACGGATGCGCAAGTGCACCACATTTTCGCCACGCAACTCTGGCAAAACTTCGATGACCTTCTCGCCATAGACGCAATTTTCGCCGAACTGTGCTGCAGCCCAAGCCAGGTAATCAGAGAACTCACGTCGACTTGGAAAAAATGTCTTCAGATTTATGAAGTCTTGAAGACGGTTTTTTTCGTGCAAATAATTTAGAAACGTGAAGCGGCTGGAGGGATTGCGCAGGGTTGCGAGATCCTTAAGAAAGGATACCTGCATACGCGTATTGGGCAACAACATGCTTTCGTGCCATGCGAAGCCCGACTGTTTTTCTAAAAAAATCGAATCAATGCGCTGACCCGAAACACATTCCTCACTCATTGCGATCGCAAGTGCAATGTTGGATGGCCCAAAGCCTACACCTAATAGGTCATAAATTTGCGAATTTTTTGTTGTAGTTGTCATGAATTGAGAGGGTTTGAGGTCCAGGGTATTTCGTTAAAGAAGCGCTTTCTGTGCAACATGGCCAGAACAGCGCGCTTGTGCGGAAAATCAAATTCCTTCAAAATAGCGAATCCATTCTTTTGAAGGCTACGAATCATCCTGTCATTGTCCACGCGTGGTTCGACAACTATGCGTTTGGTGCGGAGGTCGTCCAAGAACAAGTAATGTGAAATCGAGGGCATCCAAGCCGTGACGTATGGTTTTCCGCGAAGCTGAGCTTCGCCGACCAGCGCATGCCAGCCTCGATCGAAATCCTCTACATCGTAGAAGGGGGCAATGCGATCTCCTTTTGCCCAGTAGGTTTCAAAGTAGCCAAAGGGCTCGCTGTCAAAGCAACCAATCAACGCGGTAATGCAAGGATTCTGCGCGATTCCTTCAATATACGAACGATGCGTGGTTATATCCCCCTCTTGCTGCCAAAATTTGGCAACGAGGGGCTCATTCATCCAGCGATTAAAATTGTGAAGGTCTTGTTCGAGATCAATTGTTCGAAAAGTGAGGGTTTTGCCCAGCCAAGCGATGTGTCGCCTGTAGAGTGTTTCACCCGGCTTCGGAGATCTGCTTGTGGAGTTATCGCGACTGGGTGGGCGCGTCGATGGAAATGAATCAACGTTGGTGATCCATAATCTTGGACATTGCCACAGCGCCTCCCTGGTCACCGTGGCGATACGAGAGTCCAGTGCGACAAAGATTCCAGCATGCAAGATGCCATGTGGCCATGCGGGCGCATTCGGAATACAGAGATGATTGTGGTTTCCATAAGAAGCGAAAACCACTTCGAATGCTGCAAGCCAATGTGACTCGTCGGCAAACGTGGGCGTGCCGAAGACGGCTTCTAGCCAAAGCTGTCCTCCAGAGACATGGCAGGTCCAATGACTTTGAACCCCGGCTCGGGGGTCAATGATCCATATTTCCTGACCGTCGAATGTCACCTCCAACTCTTGTTGATCCACATACGAAAAACTACACTTGGAAGCAGTAGAAGTGCGGCGCATTTTTTCGTGCATTTGTATGCTATTTGGTTACATGACGCTTCGTGAAACTTGACGATCGTGGGGTCGCTTACCATGAATCTATTACCAAGAGTTGCCGGCTGGCTTCGTGTAATAACTTAGGATTGGGTATTAACCAAGTACCGATGACGTGCCCCAATTTTCCCCGAAAGTAGCAGTAGCTCCAGATTGGTTGACATAGCCGCCTAAACGTTTGCAGCGCTTCTGGACTTGCAGCGTCCTCGGTTTGCTGGACTGTCCGTAAGAGAGATTTGACGATATTGAGGATTCTGATCTCCTGAAGTGGCTGCCACGGAGTTTGGTTGATGCGAATGCAGGAGTGCCTCAAATGAAATTCGGTGATCTCGGTGCGAGCTCAAGCGACCTCCGACTAAGGAGCCGGCGCCTCTTTCTGTGGAAGCCAGAGCTGCTCGCCGAAAAAACGCTCGCGCAGCATTGAAATCAAAAGTGCGCGTTTGTGAGGGAAGTCGAATTCTTTGATTTTCGCGAAGCCCGATCTATCAAGATTACGAATCTGTTGCACATGATCTGAGCGAGGTTCGCCGACCACACGCTGTGTGCGAGGGTCGTCTAGGAATAAGTAATGAGAAATCGAGGTTAGCCAAGCTGTCGCAAACAGCTTGCCCCGAAACGCAGATTCTCCGACGAGCACGTGCCAGCCGCGGTCGTAATCGTGCGCATCATAGTAAGGAGCGATACGATTTTCCTTCGCCCAGTAAACCTCAAAGTAGGCGAAGGGCTCGTCGTCGAGGCAGGCGATCAGCGATTGCATGTGCGAGTCTTCAGCGATCGTCTTGAGATAGTTCCTGTGCTTTTCGATGCTTCCTTCTTCCTGCCAGAACCGGGCGACACTGGGATCGTTCATCCATCTACTAAAGCGATCGAGATCGCAGGCCAGATCGATCACTCGAAAAGAGAATGTCTTGCCGAGCCAAGGGATGAAGCGTCTATAGACCACACACTTGGACTTTGGTGGACGCCGAGGATGGCGTCGCCCCTCTGTCATTGTGTATTGCAGCGCAAAAGGTGCCGAAACGTTCGGGAGCCACATCCGAGCTTGCTGCCAAAACATCTCTCGCGTTATAAATAATCCATGGCCATTGGCGAGCAGTAAGCCCGAAGCTAGGAGATCTGTATCCGGCGTTTCGGGAATTCGCAGTACCAACTCCGGGGCCTCCGGATGCAGTGAGAGCGTCGCCTCAGTGGCAGCTAGGAGTTCAGGCACATCGACCCGACCTGAGTGGGAACTCCTCCATTTAAGCGTTACACCATTCGCGACCGATTCGACTTTCCAGTGAGAAGAAAACGAAGCCGCAGAAGCATCGCGCTGGACGAGAAGCTCGCTATGGTCGCATTGGATTGCAATAGGCTGTCCGTCAGGGTACGAGACGAAATAGTAAGGAGATCCACGGGACTTTGAGACAGATGGGGCAGGTATCGACATAGGGTAGTACCCTTTGGAAAATTGCAGTCAATCGCGCGCCTTACTTATGAAAACCAGGACATCTTTGCGCGCTGCGACAGCAAGAAATTGGCGAATTTTTCATCCTACCTAGTATTAAGCATTAAGTCGCTGCGAAACAAGACCGGATGACAATTAGAGGAAGTCATACGAGTAGGCAAACAGCTGTATCGCAATGAATCAATTCACAGGAAGGCCTCTGTTTTCGAAAGGAAAGAAACTAAACTGCCGTGCGGCTCGGCCATGGCCACGATCACCTTGCGCGATCCCTTGAATGGCGAGCGCGCATGTGCCACCAGCATGTTGTCGAGCATCAGCACATCGCCCTCCCTCCAGGAGAAGACGACAGTCTCAGCTTCGAGCACGCTACGCACCTCCGCGAGGATTTCGTCGCCGATGGTCGCGCCATTGGCGAAGAATGTGTTGCGCGGAATGTTCTCGATGCCATAAATTTCTTCGAGCACTTCGCGCTCCTCGGCCTCGCGCGCCGAGATGTGAAACAGGTGGGCCTGGTTGAACCACACGGGCTCGCCGGTGACGGGATGCGTCTCGATTGCCTGGCAAAGCTGCCTAGTGCGCAGGCCATCGTCGTCCTTCCATTCCCACGAGATGCCGACGCGCTCGCAGAAGGCCTGGACGTCGGTGCGCCGTTCGGTGTTGAAGACCTTTTGCCAGGGCACGTCCATCTGGCCGAAGTTGCGCACGTAGAGGATGCCGGGCTCGAAGCGCTTGCGGATGTATTCGGGCATGCGACGGTAGACTGCGCGGCTGTCGGCGATTGGCGTCTCGCCGCCTTCGGGCGATGCGGTCACGCAGTGGAACCAGATCTTCATCGGCCACTCGCGCGTGTAGGCCTGCTCGTTGTGCAGAGGAATGCTCTGGTGCGCCGGGTATTCGGTCGAGGTGTAGACGCCCGCGCCGGTGGAGGTCGAGATGGCGGAGCGCGGCGTCGAGGCGAATTCGTACTTCAGCAGCGGGTGACCGAACGAAGAGGCGAACTGCTGGAAGATCTCTACCGCTGGCACCGAGAAGCCACGCAGCAGCACGCCGCCGACGACGAGGAGCGACTTCTCGATCTGCGGGCGCAGGCGCTCCACGGCAGAAAGCAGGTCCTCGCCGCAATGCGCGGGCGTCATGAGGATGGGGAGATCGGAGCCCGCAGGCGCCTTGCTGCGCACGAACCGGGTGAGGGTTTCATTCATGTCGAATCCTTGACACGCCGCGAGCGCGCGGGCATAGCCCGCAGGCGCATTGAGTACCACGGGTTGGAAATTCCTCCATTCGGGCACGGTGCACTCGAGGGTGAGCTGCCCGTCCGGGTCGGGATGGATGCCGATGACCTTGAGCACCGTCTCCTTGCCAATCCAGCTGCTGTAGAAGGGAGGGCCTGCAGCCGGTCGCCTGCATCCTTCTCCACGCAGTGTTCGCTATCGATGAAGGCGAGCGAAGCAATGGTCTCGGCATCCACCTCACTCATCCGCCGGGCATCGCCCAGCGCGATGAGCGTGCGGGCGCCCGAGTGGGAGACGTTGAAGAGCGACGCGTTGCTGCCGGCCACGTCGAGGAGCAGCTTGAGGTACAGGTTCGCCGCGAGCATGGCGGTGAAGCGCACGCGATCAGCGGTACGCGTGAACCGGTCGGCCTGCGCGCGCTCGACGGGAGTCAGCGCCTGGCACTTCAGTGAGACACCGGCATTCAGGTCGAAGTCGAGCCTACGGACCTCGATACATGCGGGAAGCGGATTAGGACATGGCACGGGGCGCATGGAATTCTTCTGCGACGACTTGATTGAGGCGCTCGCTGAGCACAGCCAGGAATTCCATTTCGTGCTGGCGTATGAAGAAGTGGCCGCCGTCGAACCAGTCGAGCGTGAACAGGCCACGGGTTTCCTGCGACCAAGAGCAAATATCGGATGCATCGATATCGTCATCGCGTCCGGCAAAAGCATGCACGGACAGCGGCAATGCCGGCACATCGGTGGCGAGGTCGTGTGCGAAAGCCCGACATACCTGATAGTCGGCACCGAGCACATCGAGGGTGATTCGCATTAGCTCGGCGCTGGCGAACACTTCCTCGGGCGTGCCGCCCTGCTTGCGCAGATCGGCGATCAACGACGCATCGTCTTCCTTGTCGTCGAAGCGAGTGGGATCGCGCTGCGAAGGTGCAGCGCTGGCCGACACCAGTAGTGCGCGAGGCAGCGTCCTATCCGAGACCTGTAGCCTGCGAGTCACGCCATAGGCAAGCAATGCGCCCATGCTGTGCCCGAAGATCGCGAAGTCGCCGCGCATTGCGTCGTTCTGCTCAGCGCAGATCCGCGTGACGAGAGTATGGAAGTCTTCGACAAAAGCCTCACCCATCCGGGCACCGCGCCCCGGTAGTTCTACGGGAACGATTCGCACCCACGGCGGCAGAAAGCGGCGCCAACGCAGGTACATGGTGGCGCTAGCGCCTGCGCAAGGCAGGCACAGTAGCGAGAGCGGCGCTCCTCGCATAGCCATCAAGCGGCCGTGCTTCCAGTGGTTTGCTGATCTTGCTGCTGCATCCAGTCGCGCAACGACTTCGGCCGCATGTCGGTCCAATGGCTCTCGATGTAAGCAAGAACGGTCTTTTTGTCGCCTTGGATGGCATCGACGGCGGTCCATCCCCGGGGAACGGCCTTCCAATGTGGCCAGATGGAGTATTGGTCTTCGTGATTGACTAAAACGATAAAAATCTCGCCTTCCTTGTCAAAGCAACTCGTCGACATCCGTACTCCTTGTGTGATGGGATGGAAGCGGTGTATTTGGCTGGCCCTCCTTTACAGAGCAGAGGTGGGCTGGAAATCAAAAGCACCCGATACGGATTATTCTCGCAAACTAATTGAACCTGGGGAACACCTGATCAAGTTCACTGATGAACAATCTGAACGTTGATCACGCATGCTGAAGGAGCGCGGACGATGAGTCAAATCTGTTTGTCGGATGCCGAACATGCAGGCAGGAGGAAGAAGACACGTCGTGCAGTCTTCCTTGCCAAGATGGAACTGGGAGGGCGTTGCTCAAAGTCATCGAGCCGCACTACCTGGTGGTCAGCCGCGGACGCCGGACCTATCGGCATCGAGGCGATGCTTCGTGTGCACTTGATGCAGAACTGGTTCGCGCTGGGCGATCTGGCGTTGGAGGACGCCTTTTCACCCTCGCGGGCTAGGGGATTGAGTCGGTTCCCTATGAGACGACGATCCTGAGCTTCTGCCATCCGCTGGCGGCCAGCGACTTTGCCGCGGACATCTTCAAGCAGATCAATGCTTACCTGCGAGCAAGGGGTTGCGCGATTCGAATGGCTGGTTTCTTGCGGCACAGCGGTCAGTCAAAACGGCCACGACGGGTCTGCGAAGCCATCGTCTACATGCTCAGGCGGAATTGCAGCGGGGCCTGCTTGGTGGGCATTTCGCCGGCACTTAACTGAGTACAACTGAAGTTTACGCGGTACTCGCGGAGCCCACGACCACACGCTCATGCGAACATTAAAAGTTGGGCTCAGTAGAGCGGCAGGATCGCAAGAAAACTATCCGCCGTTGGATGGTGAGGGCCTGTCGCACTAGTTCGACAGCTCTAAAAGCTGCTGGTGTGCTATGGGAAGGTGGGGCATACTTTCTTGGCGCTCAATTGCATCGCTGCGGCCAGTAGCGCGCAGCGGAAGATCATGCTGCCGACTATTGCTATTTGCGGATAGACGCTGGATAGGCTTGGGCTGCTTTTGAAGGCGAAGCTATCGCCTGCAATGACTGCCTGAGAAATAAACAAGTTAATACCTGTCTATGGGGCGAGATATTCCAGATGACTCCGAACCAGCTTTTCTTGCTGCTGAGTGAACTTGATGTTCGCCTTGAGGTTCACGGCGCGCAATTGCGCTGCCATGTTCCCCCTGGCCGAGTTCTCGACCCCGAAATCGTTGAGCAGCTTAGACGATTCAAGGGGGAAATCATCTCCTTGATATCTCACCGCAGGCCACCGCTCAACGGGATTCCCGAGGGTTGTCAGGCGATCGAGCCGGCCATGGTGACGTTGCTCGAGCTTGACGGGGAGCAGATTGCGCGCATTGTGTCGGCCGTGCCCGGGGGCGCGGCGAACATCCAGGACATCTATCCGCTGGCCCCGCTGCAGGAGGGCATGCTGTTCCATCACCTGCTGCAGACCGAAGGTGACGCCTATGTCGGCCCGTTGGCACTGAGCTTCGATACGAAGGAGCGGCTGGAGCGCTTCCTCGATAGCCTCAACCGGGTGATCGGTCGGCATGACATCCTGCGCACTGCGGTGCTGTGGGAGGGGTTGAAGGAGCCCGTGCAGGTCGTGCAGCGGGAAGCGCGGGTCAAGCTGCAGTGGCTGGAGGCAGGAGAAGGCGATTCGGCCATGGCAATGGGTGCGGCCGAACGGTTGGACGCGTATGTGGACCCGGCGAGCTACCGCATCGACGTGCGTCAGGCGCCGCTGATTCGTGCCATCGCCGTGCAAGATCCTGCGCAGCAGCGCTGGCTGCTGCAGCTTCCCAGCCACCACCTCGTGCTGGACCAGGCCACGGCGAGGCTGCTGGTGGAGGAGATCGCTCTGGTGCAGCAGGGCCGCGAGGCGGAGTTGCCTGAGCCCGTACCGTTCAGGCGCTACGTTGCACAGTCACGCTTGGGCGTGAGTCAGGCTGAGCACGAGGCCTTCTTCGGGCAAATGCTGGGCGATGTGGACGAGCCGACGGCGCCGTTCGGTGTGCTGGACGCGCAGGGTTTGTTGCAGGTGCGCGAAGCAACTCTGCGGCTGGCGCCGTCGCTGTCGCAGCAGGTACGCCGCGAGGCGCAGCGTCTTGGCGTGAGTGCTGCGACGCTGTTCCACGTGGCGTGGGCGCTGGTGCTTGCGCGGACCACGGGCCGCGACGACGTGGTGTTCGGCACGGTGCTGTTCGGGCGCATGCAGGGTGGGGAAGGCGCCGAGCGTGCGCTGGGGATGTTCATCAACACGCTGCCGCTGCGAGTGAGGCTGGGCGCGCGGGATATGCAAGAGTGCGTGCGGCAGACACACCAGAGTCTGACGCAGTTGCTGCGCCATGAGCATGCGAAGCTGTCGCTGGTGCAGCGCTGCAGCGCGTTGCCTGGGGGGGTGCCGCTGTTCTCGGCGCTTCTGAACTACCGCCACAGCGCTCAGAAGAAGGAAGACCAGGCGCAGGCATTCGCATGGGCGGGCATGGAGGTACTGAGCGTGCGTGAGCGCGAGCACAGCACCTATCCGTTCTGCCTGTCGGTGGACGATCTGGGCGAGGACTTCGCGCTGGTGATGCAGGTCAACGAGGCGGTGGACGCGCAGCGCATGTGTGAGTTCGTGCACGCGGCCATCGGCGGTGTCGTGAGGGCGCTGGAGCAACAGCGGACACAACAGCAAGTCCAACCGGTCTGCGAGCTGGAACTGCTGCCGGCGGCCGAGCAGGCGCAACTCACGGCGTGGGGCGTGAACCTGCGCAGCGAGGGAGATGCGCGGCCACTGCATGAGATGTTTGAGGGCCATGCGCAAGCGCGCCCCGAGGCCGTGGCACTGGTGTTCGGCGAGCAGAGTTTGAGCTACGGCGAACTCAACGCGCGCGCCAACCGGCTGGCGCACCGACTGATGGCGCTGGGTGTGGGGCCGGAGAGCCGGGTGGGCATTGCGTTGGAGCGTTCGCTGGAGATGGTGGTGGTGTTGCTGGGGATCCTGAAGTCGGGCGGGGCCTATGTGCCACTGGACCCACAGTACCCGGCCGAGCGTCTGGCTTACATGGTGCAGGACAGTGCCATCGGCATGCTCGTCACCCACAGCAGCCTTCGTGCGCACCTTGAGGTGCCCGATCAAGTGCAGGTGTTGACGATCGATACGTTGGACACGCAAGCCGAGTCCGCAGTGAACCCTCGTGTCGTGCTGCATGGCGAGAACCTGGCGTACATCATCTATACCTCCGGCTCCACCGGCTGGCCCAAAGGCGTGATGGTCGTTCACGCGGCCGTCTCCAGCGGAGTGCTTTGGTTGATCGATCGGTGTCAGTTGACACGATTCGATGTGGCCCTTGCGAAGTCTTCTCACAGCTTCGACATATCGGTGTGGGAGTTTTTCGCTCCACTGCTTGCGGGAGCGCGACTGGTCATCGCGGCCCCGCACAGCCAAGTAGATCCCATCTATCTGGATTCGCTGGTGCGCAAGGAACAAGTCACGTTGATGCATTTCGTGCCTTCCATGCTGCAAGTCTCCCTGGACATTCCGCCCTCACTCCAAGGCAGCGGACTGCGGCAAGTGTTTTGCGGGGGGGAGGCGCTTTCGCTTGAACTGCAGAAGAGGTTCGGGGAATTGCTGCCAGAAGCGCAGTTGCACAATCTTTATGGCCCGACAGAAGCCACCATCGCCGTGACCCATTGGCAATGCAGCAGCACTCACGATGGAGGCAAGCTCGTTCCGATCGGCCGCCCGATCACGAATACTCGGTTGTATGTGCTGGATGCCGGTTTGCACCGAGTGCCGCGGGGCGTGACCGGAGAGCTCTATATCGGTGGCGTGGGCGTGGCACGCGGCTACCTTGGGCGTGCCGCATTGACGGCGGAGCGTTTCATTGCGGATCCGTTCGATGCCGATGGCGGAGGTCGGCTGTACCGCACCGGTGACTTGGTGCGCTGGAATACCGAAGGGCAGCTGGAATACCTGGGCCGGATCGATCAGCAGGTGAAGGTGCGTGGTTTTCGCATCGAACTGGGTGAGGTCGAGGCGCATCTGCTGGCGCAGCCCGAGGTGCGTGAAGCGGTGGTGGTTGCGAATGAGGGGCCGGCGGGTGTGAGCCTGGCGGGCTACGTGTCGGTGCATGCGGGCATGCAGGTCGACACGGCGGTGTTGCGCGAGCGGCTGGGTGGTGCGTTGCCCGGCTACATGGTTCCGGCGGCCCTGACGGTGCTGGACAGCCTGCCGTTGAACTCCAACGGCAAGATCGATCGCAGGGCGCTGCCGTCGCCGGATTTTACGCAAGGGCAGGTCTACGAGGCGCCGCGCGGCGAGGTGGAGGAAGCGCTCGCGCAAATCTGGTCGGAGGTGCTGGGCGTGGCGCGGGTGGGCCGTGCAGATAACTTCTTCGAACTGGGCGGCCATTCGCTGCTGGCACTACGCGTGCTGGAGCGGGTGCGCGGCCGGGGCTGGTCGATGCAGGTGCGCACACTGTTCCAGCAGCCACAGCTCGCCGCCTTCGCGCAGGCGCTGATGCAGGAGCAGGGGCGAGTCGAAGTGATCGTGCCGCTCAACGGGATTCCCGAGGGTTGTCAGGCGATCGAGCCGGCCATGGTGACGTTGCTCGAGCTTGACGGGGAGCAGATTGCGCGCATTGTGTCGGCCGTGCCCGGGGGCGCGGCGAACATCCAGGACATCTATCCGCTGGCCCCGCTGCAGGAGGGCATGCTGTTCCATCACCTGCTGCAGACCGAAGGTGACGCCTATGTCGGCCCGTTGGCACTGAGCTTCGATACGAAGGAGCGGCTGGAGCGCTTCCTCGATAGCCTCAACCGGGTGATCGGTCGGCATGACATCCTGCGCACTGCGGTGCTGTGGGAGGGGTTGAAGGAGCCCGTGCAGGTCGTGCAGCGGGAAGCGCGGGTCAAGCTGCAGTGGCTGGAGGCAGGAGAAGGCGATTCGGCCATGGCAATGGGTGCGGCCGAACGGTTGGACGCGTATGTGGACCCGGCGAGCTACCGCATCGACGTGCGTCAGGCGCCGCTGATTCGTGCCATCGCCGTGCAAGATCCTGCGCAGCAGCGCTGGCTGCTGCAGCTTCCCAGCCACCACCTCGTGCTGGACCAGGCCACGGCGAGGCTGCTGGTGGAGGAGATCGCTCTGGTGCAGCAGGGCCGCGAGGCGGAGTTGCCTGAGCCCGTACCGTTCAGGCGCTACGTTGCACAGTCACGCTTGGGCGTGAGTCAGGCTGAGCACGAGGCCTTCTTCGGGCAAATGCTGGGCGATGTGGACGAGCCGACGGCGCCGTTCGGTGTGCTGGACGCGCAGGGTTTGTTGCAGGTGCGCGAAGCAACTCTGCGGCTGGCGCCGTCGCTGTCGCAGCAGGTACGCCGCGAGGCGCAGCGTCTTGGCGTGAGTGCTGCGACGCTGTTCCACGTGGCGTGGGCGCTGGTGCTTGCGCGGACCACGGGCCGCGACGACGTGGTGTTCGGCACGGTGCTGTTCGGGCGCATGCAGGGTGGGGAAGGCGCCGAGCGTGCGCTGGGGATGTTCATCAACACGCTGCCGCTGCGAGTGAGGCTGGGCGCGCGGGATATGCAAGAGTGCGTGCGGCAGACACACCAGAGTCTGACGCAGTTGCTGCGCCATGAGCATGCGAAGCTGTCGCTGGTGCAGCGCTGCAGCGCGTTGCCTGGGGGGGTGCCGCTGTTCTCGGCGCTTCTGAACTACCGCCACAGCGCTCAGAAGAAGGAAGACCAGGCGCAGGCATTCGCATGGGCGGGCATGGAGGTACTGAGCGTGCGTGAGCGCGAGCACAGCACCTATCCGTTCTGCCTGTCGGTGGACGATCTGGGCGAGGACTTCGCGCTGGTGATGCAGGTCAACGAGGCGGTGGACGCGCAGCGCATGTGTGAGTTCGTGCACGCGGCCATCGGCGGTGTCGTGAGGGCGCTGGAGCAACAGCGGACACAACAGCAAGTCCAACCGGTCTGCGAGCTGGAACTGCTGCCGGCGGCCGAGCAGGCGCAACTCACGGCGTGGGGCGTGAACCTGCGCAGCGAGGGAGATGCGCGGCCACTGCATGAGATGTTTGAGGGCCATGCGCAAGCGCGCCCCGAGGCCGTGGCACTGGTGTTCGGCGAGCAGAGTTTGAGCTACGGCGAACTCAACGCGCGCGCCAACCGGCTGGCGCACCGACTGATGGCGCTGGGTGTGGGGCCGGAGAGCCGGGTGGGCATTGCGTTGGAGCGTTCGCTGGAGATGGTGGTGGTGTTGCTGGGGATCCTGAAGTCGGGCGGGGCCTATGTGCCACTGGACCCACAGTACCCGGCCGAGCGTCTGGCTTACATGGTGCAGGACAGTGCCATCGGCATGCTCGTCACCCACAGCAGCCTTCGTGCGCACCTTGAGGTGCCCGATCAAGTGCAGGTGTTGACGATCGATACGTTGGACACGCAAGCCGAGTCCGCAGTGAACCCTCGTGTCGTGCTGCATGGCGAGAACCTGGCGTACATCATCTATACCTCCGGCTCCACCGGCTGGCCCAAAGGCGTGATGGTCGTTCACGCGGCCGTCTCCAGCGGAGTGCTTTGGTTGATCGATCGGTGTCAGTTGACACGATTCGATGTGGCCCTTGCGAAGTCTTCTCACAGCTTCGACATATCGGTGTGGGAGTTTTTCGCTCCACTGCTTGCGGGAGCGCGACTGGTCATCGCGGCCCCGCACAGCCAAGTAGATCCCATCTATCTGGATTCGCTGGTGCGCAAGGAACAAGTCACGTTGATGCATTTCGTGCCTTCCATGCTGCAAGTCTCCCTGGACATTCCGCCCTCACTCCAAGGCAGCGGACTGCGGCAAGTGTTTTGCGGGGGGGAGGCGCTTTCGCTTGAACTGCAGAAGAGGTTCGGGGAATTGCTGCCAGAAGCGCAGTTGCACAATCTTTATGGCCCGACAGAAGCCACCATCGCCGTGACCCATTGGCAATGCAGCAGCACTCACGATGGAGGCAAGCTCGTTCCGATCGGCCGCCCGATCACGAATACTCGGTTGTATGTGCTGGATGCCGGTTTGCACCGAGTGCCGCGGGGCGTGACCGGAGAGCTCTATATCGGTGGCGTGGGCGTGGCACGCGGCTACCTTGGGCGTGCCGCATTGACGGCGGAGCGTTTCATTGCGGATCCGTTCGATGCCGATGGCGGAGGTCGGCTGTACCGCACCGGTGACTTGGTGCGCTGGAATACCGAAGGGCAGCTGGAATACCTGGGCCGGATCGATCAGCAGGTGAAGGTGCGTGGTTTTCGCATCGAACTGGGTGAGGTCGAGGCGCATCTGCTGGCGCAGCCCGAGGTGCGTGAAGCGGTGGTGGTTGCGAATGAGGGGCCGGCGGGTGTGAGCCTGGCGGGCTACGTGTCGGTGCATGCGGGCATGCAGGTCGACACGGCGGTGTTGCGCGAGCGGCTGGGTGGTGCGTTGCCCGGCTACATGGTTCCGGCGGCCCTGACGGTGCTGGACAGCCTGCCGTTGAACTCCAACGGCAAGATCGATCGCAGGGCGCTGCCGTCGCCGGATTTTACGCAAGGGCAGGTCTACGAGGCGCCGCGCGGCGAGGTGGAGGAAGCGCTCGCGCAAATCTGGTCGGAGGTGCTGGGCGTGGCGCGGGTGGGCCGTGCAGATAACTTCTTCGAACTGGGCGGCCATTCGCTGCTGGCGGTGCAGGTCACAGTTCGCACGCGGCGCCACTTCGACGTCACGGTGTCGCTACGCACGGTCTTCGAGCATCGGTCTCTAGCCGAATTCGCCGCCAGCGTGGCCGTCGATCTGTCCGCCGGGGCTATCGCCGGCGAAGGCAGCAGCGCCGATCGCATTGACGCATTGCTGGCCGAATTGGAGCTATAGAACACATGAGCGTTGAATTGAGCGCATTGTCACGCCGCTTCGTTGCACTGCCAGTCGATAAGCAACGAAGTTTTCTCGAGAAGCTGCGCGCCAGTGGCATCGACTTCGACACGCTACCGCTGATCCCGCGCAACGCGATGGCTCCCGTGGTGCCGCTGGGTTATGCCCAGCGCGCTCTGTGGCTGGCCTGGCGACGCGCACCGCAGTCGCCGGCCTACAACCTCTCGGGCCAGTTGGCCATCGACCAGTACGCGGACAATGCCGAGGAGATTCATGCCTGCGTCGCGGCATTGGTCCGACGCCATGCGGTGCTCCGCACCAGCTATCCCGCAGGGCCCGACGGCCAGCCCGTGCAGCGCATCGACCCCGCGCACTGCTTCGGCTGGACAGTGCGCAAATGGAACATGCCGCGCAGCGACGGTGAGCAAATGCTGGCAGCGGCTGCGCACGCCTTTTTCACCGCCCCTTTTGACCTAGTCAACGGCCCTGTGTTTCGTGGCGAGTTGCATGTATTTACCGCTGGTGCCACGGAACTGCTGCTCGGCGTGCACCACATCGCGGCGGACGGCCAGTCAGTAGCGCTGCTGAGCCAGGAACTGATTGCGTTGCTGGCGCAGCCGGCGCAAGCGGGAAAGACAGTGGCGCCTGCGCTCGAGTACGCCGATTACACGATGTGGCAGCGCCAATGGCTCGAAGCCGGAGAGTTACAGAGGCAGATCGACTACTGGTGCACGCAACTTCATGAGGCGCCGCTATTCACGGCGTTGCCACTTGATCGGCCGCGTCGCAGCGTGCGTGCCGCTCAGGGCGGACTGGTGGCGTTCGCGCTCGAGCCGGAGGTGTCACAGCGGCTGGAGGCGCTGGGGCGCCAGCATGCTGCCTCACCGTACATCGTGTCGATCGCGCTGCTCGCGTTGCTGGTGCACCGCTACTGCGGCGAAGAGGAACTCTGCATAGGTTCCGCCACCACCACGCGCGACCGCCCCGAGCTCGCGGGCATGGTGGGCCATTTCACCAACGTGCTGGTGCTGCGCCTGAAGCCCAACGCGTCGGCCGGCTTTACCGACCTGCTGTTGCAGGTTCGCGATCGCATGCTTGAGGCTAAGAGTCACCAGGACCTGCCACTGGACATGTTAATCGAGGCACTGGCCGTCAAGCGTTCGGCTGGCCTGCATCCGTTGTTTCAGATCAAGGCCACGCAACTGGGCTACGGCGGCAGGCAGGCGGAGGAAAGCGAATCCGCCGCCGCCGCCGCCGCGGTTGAGGGCGAGGTGCATTTTGACCTGAGCTTCGACCTGATTGGCACAGGCCGGCAACTGCGCTTTTCACTTGCATATGCCAAGGACATCCTCGACCGCTCGACCGTGGAGGGCATGGCCGCGTCGCTCTGCGCCCTAGCTGCTCAGGCGGCGGCTACGCCCGAGTTGCCGCTGGCCGGCGTCGTTTTGCCCTTCGATTCGAACCTGCGCGGAGAGCCAGCCAACTGGCTCTGCGACAGCGTGCCGCAGCTGTTCGAACGGGCGGTTGCCCGACAGCCAGAGGCGACCGCGCTCGTCTGCGGCGATCGCGTCTACAGCTATGCCGCACTCGACCGCGCATCGCTACACTGGGCCGCGCACCTGCGCAGCCTCGGCATCGGACCGGAGCGTCGGGTGGCTGTCTGCATGGCGCGCTCGCCTGAGTTCGTGTTGGCGCTGTTGTCCGTCATGCGGGCGGGGGGCGCTTATGTGCCCGTCGATGCCACGCTTCCGCAGCAGCGTATTGCGAATCTTCTGGAGGACTGCGGCGCGGCGATGGTGCTGGTCTCGTCGCCGCTCGCGTGGCAACCGCGTGTTCCGCAGCTAGCTGTGGACTTCGCTTCCATGACCGATGGCAGTTCGGATGTGCTCGCCCCTCCGAGCGTATTGCATACGGCGCAGGCGGCCTACGTCATCTATACATCCGGTTCGACCGGGCGGCCCCAGGGCGTGGTTGTGCCACACGGCGCACTGGCCAACTACGTGCAAGGCGTGCTGTCGCGCCTCGCGCTACCGGCGGGCGAGCGCTTCGCGATGGTATCCACGGTGGCAGCTGACCTGGGTCACACCTCGCTGTTCGGGGCGCTGTGCAGTGGTGGCGGTCTGCACCTGCTCACGTCAGACGAGGCCTTCGATCCCGATGCCTTCGCCACCAGCATGGCTAGGAACGGCACCGGCGTGCTGAAGATCGTACCCAGCCATCTGAAGGCCCTGCTCTATGCACAACGGTCCGCGGACGTGCTGCCGCTGCACACGCTGGTACTGGGGGGGGAATCCACTGATGCGGCGATGCTCCAAACCATCCGCTTGTTGCGGCCGAAGCTGCGCATCTTCAATCACTATGGCCCCACCGAAACGACGGTCGGCATGCTCATGCATCCGGCGCAGGCCGATGCTGCGGCCGCCGACAGCCTGCCGCTGGGCCGTCCGATTCCCGGCGTGGATGCCTGGGTGCTCGACGGGCGCCTGAACCCGGTGCCGCCGGGTATGCCGGGTGAACTGTTTGTCGGCGGCGTGGGCGTGGCGCGCGGTTACCTCGGCTGCAGCGGGCTTTGCGCGGAGCGCTTCGTCGCCTCCCCGTTCGGCGAAGGCGAGCGTCTGTACCGCACTGGCGACTTGGTGCGCTTGCGCAGCGATGGCGTCCTCGAGTTTCTCGGCCGCGGGGACGATCAGGTCAAGATCCGGGGCTATCGCGTGGACCCGGGCGAACTGGTGGCGCATCTGCGCCAGTTGCCTGGGGTAGCCGATGCCGCGGTGATGGTGGACGTTGGTTCGCACGAAGGTGCCATGCTGCGCGCCTACGTGGTGCCTACGCCCTCGACGGCACCGCTCGATATTGCGCAGTTGCGACGCGCGCTGCAGGACACGTTGCCACAATGGCTGATGCCTGAGTGGATTGTGCCGCTCGCTGCATTGCCGTTGACTCCCAACGGCAAGCTGGACCGGCACGCGTTGCCGCGGCCGTTGGCTGACGACAACCGGAATGTCGGCGCGGCGGCGGCTGCCTTCGACGCTCCGTGCGGCGCGGTGGAGGAGGCGCTGGCCGACGTATGGCGCCAGTTGCTCTGCGTGGATCGTGTGGCCCGCAGCGACAACTTCTTCGCGCTCGGCGGCGATTCGATCCTGAGCCTGAAGATGGTCGCGCGCATTCGAAAGCAACTGCCCGGCGGCACGCAGGTGAGCCTATCCGACGTGATGCAGGCCACAAACCTGGGGAGCTTGGCCGCGCGGCTGCGCGAGAATTTCGAGAGCTTGCATGATGCGGTCTGTCTCGCCCCAGCCGGTGACGGCGTACCATTGTTCTGTCTTCCGGGGTTGATCGTCAACACGCGCGAGTTCCTGCCGTTGGCACAAGCACTGCACGGCGATCGCCCTGTGTATGGTTTCGTCAGCCATGTGTACACACGCAAACGTTGGCGCGGCTTCTCGGTGGAAGCATTGGCCGCGGATTATGCTGACTTCATCGTCGTGACGGCAACGCAGGGGCGTTGCGCGTTGCTGGGCTGGTCGTCGGGCGGGGACTTGGCCTTCGAGGTCGCGCGGCGGCTGGCGGGGCGCGTCGAAGTGGCCTTTACTGCGCTAGTGGATGTGTTTGAAACAGAGCCCTTGATGCCCACGCGCGAACTCAGCGACGCACAACGCGCCGAGGCTGACCAAGGCATAGCTGGGTGGCTCGCTCACTCAGAGATGGCTGATCGCTGGCAGCAACTGTTGGCCCGTATGAACGAGTGCGAGAAGATGTGGGTTGCGCAGCAACTGCTCGACATGGTGGGAACCTTCCCGGTTGACGGCGCGGGTGACGAGGCTGCCGAGTATCTTCTCTGGGCTGCCATCGACAAGCGCGTGCAGGCCGTCCGTTATACATACTTGACTTCATCTATACCTGTGCACGTGTATCAGGCCGACAGTTCGTTGGGCTTGGCAGGGGTGTTACGTGACTGGGGGCAGCACGCCAATGTGGTGTCGGCCGAGGTGCTTGGCGATGCTGGTCACCTCGATATCATTCGGCATCCGCGGCTCTGCGAATCGGTCAAGGCAGCGTTGCGCGTAATCGACGCAGCCTAGAAGAGCTAAAATCACCGGGCTCGTCTCGACTGCTTGATCTCGTTTCTTTCGGGGGCAGAAAATTGTCGTCCCGCCACAGGTTCGTCCATGGGGGACTACCGTTGACAGCTTCCTCTTTGACTCAAGTGCTCGACCTGGTTCAGCCAGGAACTGCGCGCCAGCATGAAATGCATGAGGCAGCGCGTGCAACATAAGCGCGCGGGGAAGTCACCTTGATTGTCGAGAGTCGGCAGATATCATGTCCGCGATGAATGAACTGTCCCCAGAAGTTGGACGTCAACCTTTGGGGATCAGATGGCGAAGCACTCGTAGAAGCAGAAGTTGAGGTGGTCACCGCATATCCCTCGGGGGAGTCTCGGGCCGAGGGTGACGGCCGCGGCATACGATGCCGGGGTTGACTCGTTGCGAGGTTGGGCTGCCAAGTATCGTGCAACAGGCCTCGCTGTAATCTAGGCGAAGCGTCGGATCCTCAGCTGCCGCTGATCTGCGCTGCCAGTTTTGTGGGATTAGCTCGTCAATACGGCTGTTCAAGTGCATTGGCAGTCGCGTCAGAACGTCTTTCAGATAGGCCCACGGTTCATGGCCGTGCAGCTTGTCCGATTGGACCAAGCGCATCAATCGCGGCGTGCTGGCCCACTAGTTCGCTACCCGCGAATAGCCAAACTTTGCGTTCTATTGGCCATGGCCGGATGAGATTCTTGATGCTGTTGTTGTCCACGCTCAAGTTGCCGTTGAGCAGGTTATGCGTGAGCGACCCCATCAATATGTGTTCGCCGCGTGCTTACCGTGAAACTCGCCTGATGACGCAAGAACAGCTGGGATTTCTGATGATGAAGTGCCTTGCAAATCGCCTCTGCCGCGTCGTCGAGCACAGGCGAGTAGGGCCGGCTCGCGCCAAGGCGCTTGGCACCGCCGGACTGGAACGGTTGGAGAAATCATAGCCGCTGCGTTGCAAACGACAGCGGCAACGGGTGTGGCCGCTGTCCCGTTGTGGGCGGTGCCTACGGGTTTTTCCTCTCTTCATTGCGCCGCCTCGTCCAACACCACGGCCAATTGAGCAATGCAGGGTGCCTCGAAGATGCCCCTTACGGGCATCTGAACATCGAAGGCCTGACTTAGCCGGTTGGTGAGTTGCGTGGCCAGCAAGGAGTGGCCTCCAAGTTCGAAGAAGCTGTCGTGGATGCCGACCTTTTCTAACCCGAGGACCTGCGCGTACAGGTCGACCAAGCGCCGTTCGGTCTCGGTGCGCGGGGCCACGTACGCAGCGCTCGTGGCTTGCGGCGCGGGCAGCGCATTGCGATCGACCTTGCCGTTGGTTGTCAGTGGCAACGCCTCCAGATGGGTGATCCAGGTGGGCAGCATGTATGTGGGCAGCCGTTGCCTGAGTCCCTTCTGCAGTGTCGCGATATCCGGTGTGGCTGGCCCCGTCACATAGGCCGCAAGCTGGGGCCGGCCCGGCTCGTCCTCGCGCAAGACCACGATGGCGTTCTCCACACCGAGCAGCGTCAGCAGGGCGTCCTCGATCTCTCCAGGTTCGATGCGGAAACCACGCAGCTTGACCTGATGGTCGATGCGTCCGAGGTACTCGAGGCTGCCGTCGGGCCTGCGACGCGCAAGATCGCCTGACGCATAGAGACGGCCACCGGGCGTGCCGAATGGGTCGGGTACAAAGCGCTCCGCGGTGAGCGCAGGCCGGTTCAGATAGCCGCGCGCGAGCCCGTCGCCCGCGATGTGCAACTCGCCAGCGATGCCCACGGGGACGGACTGGCCGGCCGGGTCGAGCAGGTGGACCGCGAGGTCGGTGATCGGATGCCCGATGGAGAGCGGCGATTGCTGCACATCCTCGACCAGTGGTGCATAAGTGACGAACACCGTGGTTTCGGTGATACCGTACATGTTCACGAGCTGCGGTGAGATATGACCATAGCGCTCGAACCACGACGCCAGGGCTTGCCGGTTCAACGCCTCGCCACTGAGGATGACCGTGCGCAGTGACAGCGGCTGCGCGGGTTCTGCCAGATCGGTGGCGGCGAATTGCAGGAAGACGGAAGGCGTCTGATTCAGAATGCTCACACCTTCGCGGATCACGAGCTTGTGGAACTGAGCGGGCGAGCGCGCAATCTCATACGGCACGACCACCAGTCGACCTCCATACAGAAGCGCGCCCCAGAGTTCCCAGACCGAGAAGTCGAAGGCGCAGGAATGAAATAGCGTCCAGACGTCGTCGGCGCCGAAATCAAACCATGGCTGTGTAGCATCGAACAGGCGTAGCACGTTGCGGTGCGTCAGCGGGGTGCCCTTGGGTCGGCCGGTGGAACCTGAGGTATAGATCACATAGGCTAGCTGGTCGGTATCGACCTGCGAAACGAGATCGTATGCCGGCTCCCGGGCGAAGGACGCGGCATCGGTGTCGACGCATAGCACAACCATTCCAGCGTCTTGAAGATTCATCTCCGCAAGCAGGTGCGACTGCGTGAGCAATGCGGCTGGGCGGGCGTCGGCGAGGATGTCGGTGCGCCGCTGTGGCGGATTGCTCGGATCAAGAGGTAGGTAGGCGCCGCCGGCCTTGAGGATCGCCAGCAGGCAGACCACGAGGTCGGTCGATCGTTCGATACACAAGCCGACCAGCACGTCGGGGCCTACTCCGACGCGCCGTAGGCGATGAGCGATCTGATTGGCACGGGCGTTGAGGCCGGCGTAGCTCAGCACATCACCGTCGCAACTGACGGCGATGCGATGGGCATGCAGTCTCGAAGAACGCTCGAAACGCGACAGCAGGGTTTCGGTTTCTGGAAGAGGCTGTGCGTGACCCCAGCGGGAGAGCAGGACTTGCTCCTGCGCGGTCAGTAGGGTTAGCGCTCCGACCGGTGCCTCGGGAGTTCGAGCAACGCTTTCGAGGAGAGTTTGCAGATGCCCGACCATGCGCTCGATGGTGGAATGCTCGAACAGGTCCGTGCTGTACTCCATGGCTGCGTGCAACTCCCCGGGGCCATCGGTCACGCTCAGAGTCAGGTCGAACTTGGCGAGCTGGCTGCCTTGGTTCTCTACGCCGTGCAGACTCAAGTCCGGTGCAAGCAATTTGCCGGAAGGCGTGTTCTGCAGCACGAACATGACCTGAAACAAAGGCGAATGCGCAAGGCTGCGAGGCAGCTTGAGGTCCTCGACCAATTGCTCGAAAGGCAAGTCTTGGTTTGCATAGGCATCCAGGGTGAGTTCACGTACCTGGGCGAGCAGTTCGCTAAAGCGCTGCCGCGGATCGATGTGCGAGCGCATCGCCAGCGTATTGACGAAGAACCCGATCAAACCCTGGGTCCCTGGGTTGTTCCGGTTGGCAATGGGTGAGCCGATAACGATATCCCGATGCTGCGTATAGCGGTACAGCAAGATATTGAACGTTGCGAGCAAGGTCATGAACAGCGTCACGCCCTCGCGCTGTCCCAAGGCCCTTAGTCCTGCGCTCGTTGCAGCATCAATGGTGAAGGACAGGTAGCTTCCCTTGTAGCTCTGGACCGCCGGACGCGGGTGGTCCGTTGGCAGTTCCAGCAGCGTCGGGGAATCCCGCAGCTGATCACGCCAGTACGTCAGTTGCTCGTCAAGAACCCGGCCCTGCAGGTGCAGGCGCTGCCATAGCGCGAAATCCGCATACTGGATATCCAGGGGCGCCAATGTGCTGGGCATTCCTTGGCTGAGGGAGGCGTAGAGCGCCGACAGTTCACTGGTGATGATCCCCATGGACCAGCCGTCTGAAACGATGTGGTGCATTGTCAGCAGCAGCACATGCGTGTGCTCCTCCAATTGCAGCAGCTGTGCGCGCACCAGCGGTCCCGCCTCGAGGTCGAACGATTCCAGGGCTTCCTCGTTGGCCAAGGCCTGTGTGCGTTCCTGGCGTTGCTGCGAGGGCAGGAGCGAGAGGTCCACGACTCTCAACGGGCACGCGAGATGCTCGGCGATTCGCTGATACGCTACACCCTGCTCCGACGGGAAGGTGGTGCGCAAGGCCTCATGGCGCGCGATGATGGCGTTGATCGCTTGCTGCAACGCCATCACATCCAGCCGTCCCTCCAACTGCACTGCCACGGGCAGGTTGTACAGGCTGCTGCCAGGCTGGAACTGGTGGAGGAACCATAGCCGCTGCTGTGCGAACGACAGCGGCAGCGGGTGTGGCCGCTGTCCCACCGTGATCGATGGCAGCAAGTTCCGTCGCTCTTCATGGCGAAGCTTGTCCAGCGCCACGGCCAGTTGTGCAATACAAGGGGTCTCGAAAATACCCCTCACTGGCATCTGAACATCGAAGGCCTGGCACATCCGGCTGACGAGCTGCGTGGCAAGCAGGGAGTGGCCCCCGAGCTCGAAGAAACTGTCATAGATGCCGACCTCTTCGAGATCGAGGACCTGCGTGTACAAATCGGCCAAGCGCCGCTCGGTCTGGGTGCGCGGGGCCACGTGCGTACCGCTCGTGGCTTGCGGCGTGGGCAGCGCCTTGCGGTCAACCTTGCCGTTGGTTGTCAGTGGCAGCGACTCCAGGTGAGTGATCCAGGTGGGCAGCATGTAGCTGGGCAGCCGTTGCCCAAGTCCTTCTTGCAGCGTCGCGACATTCGGTGCCGCTGGCCCCGTCACATAGGCCACAAGCTGAGGCCGACCTGGCTCGTCCTCACGCAAGATCACGACAGCACTCTCCACGCCAGGTAGCGTCAGCAGGGTAGCCTCGATCTCGCCAGGTTCGATGCGAAAACCACGCAGCTTGATCTGATGGTCGATGCGCCCGAGGAATTCAATGCGCCCACCATCCGATTGGCGTGCCAAGTCCCCGGAGAAGTACATTCTGCTGCCTGCCGGACCGAAGGGATCGGGAATAAATCGATCGGCCGTGAGCGCCGCGCGTCCAAGATAGCCACGTGCAAGATTGTCGCCCGCAATGTAAAGGCTGCCCACCGTGCCCTGAGGGACAGGCTGCAGGCGCTCATCAAGAAGGTAGATGCGACTGTTTGCGATGGGGCGACCAATGGGCGGAGGCGCCACCAGATCCAGATCCTCGGCGCCCAACGTATAGGCTGTGACAACATGAGTTTCTGTTGGCCCGTAATGGTTGTAAAGGCGCCTCTCTGGTTCCTGTCGTAGAAAGCGGGCAATCTCTGGAGTCATCACGAGCGCTTCGCCTGTCGCGATGATCTCGTGAAGAGAACTCAGATCGATTTCTTCTGTACAGGCAGCGTATGCCAATGCCTGCAGTACGACCACCGGCAAGGTGGCCGCCTGCAGGCGATATCGCGCGATGTAATGTCCCAGTGCAGTCACATCTGTGCGCAACGGTTCATCGGCGATGTAGATGCACCCACCCGTATGCCACGAAGTGAAGAACTCATAGAAGCTTGCATCGAAACTGAGCGATGCGAAGGCCAGGGCACGCTTGGGCTTAGGCTGTGCGAGGCGTGCCCATTCCAGTAGATTGAGCAGAGCGAGATGCGGCAGACCCACCCCCTTGGGTTTGCCGGTGGAGCCCGAGGTATAGATGACGTAAGCCAGATGACTTGGCCGCGTGCAAATTGGCAATGGTGAGGTTGCCAATCCGCTGGCAAGTGATCGGTCGTCAAGGCAGAGGACCGGCGCGTCGATCAATGGCAACTTGGAGTGCAAGGAGGTTTGCGTCAGTACCGCGGCGGGTTGCGAGTCGTCCAGCATGTTCGAGATGCGCTCGGCGGGGTAGGCTGTATCGAGTGGTACGTATGCAGCACCTGCCTTCAGAATTGCCAGAAGGCCTACGACCATATCCAACCCACGCGCCACGTACAGTCCCACGCGATGCTCAGGCTTCACACCCAGTCTGCGCAGATAATGAGCAAGTTGATTCGAGCGAACGTCGAGCGCCTGATAAGTGATCGAATGCTCGCCGCAGACTGCGGCACACGCATGAGGAGTACGTGCAGCCTGCGCTTCAAAGAGCGCATGCACCCCCCCCACCTCAGGTATGGGTGCCTGTGTCGCGTTCCACTCAAACAGCGCACGGTACCGCTCGGCTTCGCCGAGCAATGGCAGGTCGCAAACGAGCGTCGATGGCGATACCGTCACCGCCCTCAACAGCCTAGAAAACTGGCCTGCCATGCGCTCGATGGTGGAATGCTCGAACAGGTCCGTGCTGTACTCCATGGCTGCGTGCAACTCCCCGGGGCCATCGGTCACGCTCAGAGTCAGGTCGAACTTGGCGAGCTGGCTGCCTTGGTTCTCTACGCCGTGCAGACTCAAGTCCGGTGCAAGCAATTTGCCGGAAGGCGTGTTCTGCAGCACGAACATGACCTGAAACAAAGGCGAATGCGCAAGGCTGCGAGGCAGCTTGAGGTCCTCGACCAATTGCTCGAAAGGCAAGTCTTGGTTTGCATAGGCATCCAGGGTGAGTTCACGTACCTGGGCGAGCAGTTCGCTAAAGCGCTGCCGCGGATCGATGTGCGAGCGCATCGCCAGCGTATTGACGAAGAACCCGATCAAACCCTGGGTCCCTGGGTTGTTCCGGTTGGCAATGGGTGAGCCGATAACGATATCCCGATGCTGCGTATAGCGGTACAGCAAGATATTGAACGTTGCGAGCAAGGTCATGAACAGCGTCACGCCCTCGCGCTGTCCCAAGGCCCTTAGTCCTGCGCTCGTTGCAGCATCAATGGTGAAGGACAGGTAGCTTCCCTTGTAGCTCTGGACCGCCGGACGCGGGTGGTCCGTTGGCAGTTCCAGCAGCGTCGGGGAATCCCGCAGCTGATCACGCCAGTACGTCAGTTGCTCGTCAAGAACCCGGCCCTGCAGGTGCAGGCGCTGCCATAGCGCGAAATCCGCATACTGGATATCCAGGGGCGCCAATGTGCTGGGCATTCCTTGGCTGAGGGAGGCGTAGAGCGCCGACAGTTCACTGGTGATGATCCCCATGGACCAGCCGTCTGAAACGATGTGGTGCATTGTCAGCAGCAGCACATGCGTGTGCTCCTCCAATTGCAGCAGCTGTGCGCGCACCAGCGGTCCCGCCTCGAGGTCGAACGATTCCAGGGCTTCCTCGTTGGCCAAGGCCTGTGTGCGTTCCTGGCGTTGCTGCGAGGGCAGGAGCGAGAGGTCCACGACTCTCAACGGGCACGCGAGATGCTCGGCGATTCGCTGATACGCTACACCCTGCTCCGACGGGAAGGTGGTGCGCAAGGCCTCATGGCGCGCGATGATGGCGTTGATCGCTTGCTGCAACGCCATCACATCCAGCCGTCCCTCCAACTGCACTGCCACGGGCAGGTTGTACAGGCTGCTGCCAGGCTGGAACTGGTGGAGGAACCATAGCCGCTGCTGTGCGAACGACAGCGGCAGCGGGTGTGGCCGCTGTCCCACCGTGATCGATGGCAGCAAGTTCCGTCGCTCTTCATGGCGAAGCTTGTCCAGCGCCACGGCCAGTTGTGCAATACAAGGGGTCTCGAAAATACCCCTCACTGGCATCTGAACATCGAAGGCCTGGCACATCCGGCTGACGAGCTGCGTGGCAAGCAGGGAGTGGCCCCCGAGCTCGAAGAAACTGTCATAGATGCCGACCTCTTCGAGATCGAGGACCTGCGTGTACAAATCGGCCAAGCGCCGCTCGGTCTGGGTGCGCGGGGCCACGTGCGTACCGCTCGTGGCTTGCGGCGTGGGCAGCGCCTTGCGGTCAACCTTGCCGTTGGTTGTCAGTGGCAGCGACTCCAGGTGAGTGATCCAGGTGGGCAGCATGTAGCTGGGCAGCCGTTGCCCAAGTCCTTCTTGCAGCGTCGCGACATTCGGTGCCGCTGGCCCCGTCACATAGGCCACAAGCTGAGGCCGACCTGGCTCGTCCTCACGCAAGATCACGACAGCACTCTCCACGCCAGGTAGCGTCAGCAGGGTAGCCTCGATCTCGCCAGGTTCGATGCGAAAACCACGCAGCTTGATCTGATGGTCGATGCGCCCGAGGAATTCAATGCGCCCACCATCCGATTGGCGTGCCAAGTCCCCGGAGAAGTACATTCTGCTGCCTGCCGGACCGAAGGGATCGGGAATAAATCGATCGGCCGTGAGCGCCGCGCGTCCAAGATAGCCACGTGCAAGATTGTCGCCCGCAATGTAAAGGCTGCCCACCGTGCCCTGAGGGACAGGCTGCAGGCGCTCATCAAGAAGGTAGATGCGACTGTTTGCGATGGGGCGACCAATGGGCGGAGGCGCCACCAGATCCAGATCCTCGGCGCCCAACGTATAGGCTGTGACAACATGAGTTTCTGTTGGCCCGTAATGGTTGTAAAGGCGCCTCTCTGGTTCCTGTCGTAGAAAGCGGGCAATCTCTGGAGTCATCACGAGCGCTTCGCCTGTCGCGATGATCTCGTGAAGAGAACTCAGATCGATTTCTTCTGTACAGGCAGCGTATGCCAATGCCTGCAGTACGACCACCGGCAAGGTGGCCGCCTGCAGGCGATATCGCGCGATGTAATGTCCCAGTGCAGTCACATCTGTGCGCAACGGTTCATCGGCGATGTAGATGCACCCACCCGTATGCCACGAAGTGAAGAACTCATAGAAGCTTGCATCGAAACTGAGCGATGCGAAGGCCAGGGCACGCTTGGGCTTAGGCTGTGCGAGGCGTGCCCATTCCAGTAGATTGAGCAGAGCGAGATGCGGCAGACCCACCCCCTTGGGTTTGCCGGTGGAGCCCGAGGTATAGATGACGTAAGCCAGATGACTTGGCCGCGTGCAAATTGGCAATGGTGAGGTTGCCAATCCGCTGGCAAGTGATCGGTCGTCAAGGCAGAGGACCGGCGCGTCGATCAATGGCAACTTGGAGTGCAAGGAGGTTTGCGTCAGTACCGCGGCGGGTTGCGAGTCGTCCAGCATGTTCGAGATGCGCTCGGCGGGGTAGGCTGTATCGAGTGGTACGTATGCAGCACCTGCCTTCAGAATTGCCAGAAGGCCTACGACCATATCCAACCCACGCGCCACGTACAGTCCCACGCGATGCTCAGGCTTCACACCCAGTCTGCGCAGATAATGAGCAAGTTGATTCGAGCGAACGTCGAGCGCCTGATAAGTGATCGAATGCTCGCCGCAGACTGCGGCACACGCATGAGGAGTACGTGCAGCCTGCGCTTCAAAGAGCGCATGCACCCCCCCCACCTCAGGTATGGGTGCCTGTGTCGCGTTCCACTCAAACAGCGCACGGTACCGCTCGGCTTCGCCGAGCAATGGCAGGTCGCAAACGAGCGTCGATGGCGATACCGCCACCGCCCTCAACAGCCTAGAAAACTGGCCTGCCATGCGCTCGATGGTGGAATGCTCGAACAGGTCCGTGCTGTAATTGAGCGCCACCCGAAGAGATCCAGAATCACTCGTCACATGTACGGACAGGTCGAACGGTGTCGTGGTCACCGTGCTCGGTACGGCACTCAGCGAAAGGTCAGTGAGCTGCAATTCGCTCCGGGCCGTGTTGTCGAGCACGAGCATGACCTGGAAGAGGGGGGCGTGCCCGAGTACACGCTCGGGTCGGAGTTCTTCGACCAGCCTCTCGAAGGGAAGGTCCTGGTGTGCATACGCGTCCAGCGCGGTCGTGCGGACTTGTTGAAGCATCTCAGTGAAGGTGCACAGGGCCGGGACGCGGTTGCGCAGCACAAGCGTATTGGCGAAGAACCCGATCATTGGTTCGATCTCGGCCCGGGTTCGATTGGCGATTGGCGTGCCGATGCAGATGTCGCTTCGACCGCTGTGACGCCATAGCAGCACGGTTAACGCCGTGCACAGAACCATGAACAGGGTTGACTGAGACTGATCGGCAAGAGCCTGCAGTGCTTGCACCATGGCCGTGGGCACGCCCGTTTCTACCGAAGCGCCATGGTAGTTCTGCCTTGAAAGCCTAGGTCTGTCTGTCGGCAGCGATATCAGCTGTGGCGCATCCAGCAACTGCCGTCTCCAGTAGGCGAGTTGCTGCTGCAGCCGTTCGCCGCTGAGCCATCGGCGTTGCCAGTGAGCGTAGTCCTGATACTGGATTGCCAGCGGGTCCAGAGGGGATTCCCGTTTCTCGACAAACGCATCGTAGAGCAGCGAGACCTCGCGCACCAGAACGCCCATCGACCAGCCATCGGAGACAATATGGTGCATCGTGATCAGCACGATGTGGTCGTCTGGTGCCATGCGCAAGAGTTGCGCTCGCAGTAGAGGGCCGCGGGCCAGATCGAATGGTGTCAGCGCCTCCTTCTGCGCCAGTCCTGTCGCTTTGTCCAGGCGTTCGGATATGGGGACTTGCGACAGGTCCCTGATCTCGAGGTCGGTCTCAGTAGCTGCCAGGATGCGCTGCACCGCCATCCCATCCCGGGTGTCGAATACCGTACGCAGTACCTCATGACGCCTGACTACCTCATCAAGGGTACGTCGCAGTGCTTCCAAGTTGAGTTGTCCATGGAACCGCACTTTCGCCGCGATGTTGTAGGTTGCTTGGCCGGGGTCGAACTGATCCAGGAACCAGAGCCGCTGTTGCGCATACGACAGTTCCAGCGGTCCACTCCGGTCCGCCGTCTTGATCTGATCGGCGACTGCCGCATCACCAGCGCCGAACTTCAGCCATTGGGATAGCCTATTGACCGTAGGTGCTTCAAACATGACCTTCAGAGGAATCTCCACACCTAGCGACTGCCGCACCCTCGACACCACCTGAGTCGCTTGCAACGAATTCCCGCCAAGCAGAAAGAAGTCATCGTCCATTGCCAATGTCGGAATGTTGAAGACGTCCTTCCATATTCGCATGAGTATCTTGTCGACCTCGGCCGCGTCGATGAAGTCCCGAGCCGTCAAAGCGATCGACTCAGACGCTTCGGGCCGCTGTCCTTTTGCCGTGGTGACCGACTTCCACAGGGCATCAACGTGCGCCGGCCCTTCGCTTATCACTGACGCGGGCTGTAGCCTGCCGGAGCGATTGCTTTCAAGCCAGAACCTCTGGCGTTCGAAAGCGTAGGTCGGCAACGGGATCCTGCGCCTGACTTTGCCCGCGTGGAGGGCGGCCCAGTTAATTTCGGTACCTTGCTGCCAGCGGCGACCGAGTGCATCCAGTTCGAAGAACCTGCTCTCTGCAGCAGGCTCTCCACAGAGGCCTTCAATCGCTTCGAGGATGTTCTCGCATACCACGTAGCGCCGATGCTCGAAATGAGCTCGCCCGATCTGAAGTGAATAGGCGACGTCGGCCATGTCGACATCAGTGTTTGTCCGAAGATGCAAGGCCAGTCGCTTTGCAAATGCGTCCAAGGCTGAGGCAGATTTCGCCGAGAATACGAGCAACGTTCCTTCCGGACGCGAGGAGCGGACCAGTTCTTGCGGTGCCTCCTGCAAGACAACAACTGCATTCGTGCCACCTATGCCGAAGGAACTCACTGTCGCTCGCCTTGGTCCGGCGCTGCTCCATTCCTTGCCCATAGCACTGAAGGAGAACCGTTCGCTTGCAGTCGTGAGGTGCGGGCTTTCCTCCAGGCTGTGAGGGCTCGTGGGGATGTGGCGATTCTCGAGTGCCAGTGCCGTCTTGATGAGGGAAGCGATGCCGGATGCGACATTCAGGTGACCGACATTACCTTTCAGCGATCCCACCTGACAGCGCTGAGTCGGGGTCGCGGTACTGTGGTATGCCTGCATCAGTGCACGGACTTCCATCAAGTCGCCGAACAGCGTCCCCGTGCCGTGGGCTTCGACATAGGAGATCGAAGCTGGATCGACGTCCGCGGCGTCAAGCGCCGCCGATATTGCTCCTGCCTGCCCCGAGACTGACGGAACGGAAAAGCCGTGCTTGTCGTTGCCGTCGTTGTTCGTCGCAGAACCAAGGATCACGGCATGAATGTGGTCACCGTCCTCGAGTGCCTTTTCCAGAGGCTTGAGTAGAACCATGCCGAGCCCGTCGCCGAAAACGGTGCCATTGGAATTGGCGTTGAATGGTCGACAGTGCCCGTCGGGCGACATGACCCCTCCTTCGTGGAACAGGTACCCGCGCGGCTCCGCTCCGAAGATCGATACGCCCCCGGCGAGTGCCATATCGCATTCACCACCGAGTAAGCTCTGGCAGGCAAGATGGACGCTTACGAGCGATGTAGAGCAGGCCGTCTGGACGGAAACTGCAGGGCCACGAAGATCCAGATGATAGGCAAGCCGGCTACAAAGGTAGTCCTTCTCATTGGCGAGCGCAATGGCCTCTGTACCCGCATTGGCGATGATGTCCGGGTGATGCTGGACATTGTCAAGAAAGTACTGGCTGTTGCTGCTGCCTGCGAAAACGCCTACTACGCCGCGTTCTTGCTTGTTGGCATAGCCGGCCGATTCAAGCGTTTCCCAGGCGCACTCAAGGAGTAGTCGGTGCTGCGGATCTAAGATACTTGCTTCGAACGCCGGAATCGAAAAGAAGTCTGCATCGAATTCTTGGACGTGATGTAGTGGCGCGCCCGCACGAACATAGTTCTGCTGTTCTAACAAGTCCTCACCTACGCCCGCCGCGAGCAACTCCTCCTTGGAAAAAGAGCGGATGGAGCTGATGCCATCGCGCAGGTTTTTCCAGAATTGATAAATGTCGGTCGCCCCAGGCAATCGGCAACTCATGCCGATGATGGCTATTGCCAACGAGTCCCTTGGATTTTCATCTACATCTCTGCTGTGCATGCCCATTTTCTCCTGTTCCAACGGCCGCCATCAGGTGCACCGTTGCGGTGGCTCTTGTTGAGGTGGCAACGACTCATTCCGTCGGGACGCTTTGCTCCGTTGCAACAAGCTTGTCAGCAAGATGAAAGTGATCTTCCATCCTGGGTGATAACTAGATGCTGCGGCGCTGAAGCGCACGGATTTTTGTAGAAAGACCGCTTGAAAACAAAATTCTGGTCGACGGCCCACTCATCGAATACATAGAAGGCTCGTCGCTCGAGAAAAGAGACTGGCGATGCTGGATGCTAGCGCCGCTCTTCATGTGGTGACCAAGAATTGCCCGCTCTCGCCGAATATTTGAACGGTGAGCTCGCAGCGCCCGATCAGGTTCAGAGCTCTTTGGGCCCATGGATTGACCAAGGATAGCTTGGCGCAATTTATCGGTCTGTGGGAAGAATTTGGCATAGTTTCAACTGCAAAGAAGCATCGACACCGGGTAGGTCGGTATCCAAAAAAAGAGAACTCATTACGACAAGAGCATTGCTGTACGGAGATTGGCGGGAAGCCTGGCTCCTGGTTACGGCAACCCTCGTTAGGGCATCACGATACATGCCGGTGACGAGCTGGAGCATGCCAATCGTTGAAGTCGGAATGGGCTTGATAGATCCGGTTCGCTTCCAATGACCAAGCAGCCACTGCCGTGTGTGCGAGACGGCCTCTATGGAGATGCGAAGAGGCATGATTTTGGAAGCCGAGTGCGGGAAAAATCAGGTGGTAGGAATACCCGATGAATCCTTGCTATCGAAAGTCCGGAACAGTTTTGTGTTCAAGCGTGGCCTCCCAAGTATCAATAGTGCCGATCAATGGTGAATGATCCGACCGCTGACATGACGAGCATCCCAATGTCACTGCGAGAGAATATTACTCGCACCGTGTGAGCCCGCACATTGAAGCGCTTGCCAACTGCTTATTAGACAGCAAGCGCGAAATATTGCGTATGCCCAAGCTTGGTAGGGACTGTATGTGTCTCGCATGCGGGGATCAAGGCGATGGGCCCTGGCCGCCCGAGAATGAACGCCTGTGTGATTAACTGGTTGTGCCGTAAAGCATGGACATCGACCAGCCATCGTGGTATTTTTTGGGCACTGTCGCTTCAATAATAAATAAGCAAATACAACCTAAAGAGTTACTCTGGCTTGTTCGACTTGCGCTGGTAGTGCATCGGTAATGGCAGGGTTGATGCAAAGCCGCGACAAGAAATGCTGTTCAATTAATACTTAAGGGCATGCGAGGCTCGCGAGAGGCCAAGATCCTCAAGGACGTCCTCACGGTCAATGTATGAGGGAGGCCTTTTTGAGTAGAGACGCCCGCGATGAGGATTTACGCCTGAAAACGCTGCTTGACGTTCTGTACTTCTATGCTCGATCTCAGCCTGAAAAAGTAGCCTACCGATTCCTCGAAAACGGGGAGCAAATATCCAAATGTATTAGCTATGGCGAGCTTGCGCGGACGAGTGTCGCGATAGGCGCGGCGTTGCGCGCGCGATTTGCACATGGAAGTCGAATCGTGCTTGCGCATTCGCCGTGCATTGAGTACGTATCTGCGCTATGGGGATGCTGGGCGGCGGGAATGGTTGCGGTGCCCGCCGCGCCGCCGCTCGGGAGTCGACTGAAGGAGCGGGCCCGTCGGATTGTCGAGAACGCTCGCCCAGCGGCGGTGTTGAGTACGGCCAGCGAATTGGCAGCGGTGCGCCAGGTCCTCGCCGATGTCTTGACCAATGTTCAAGTCCTAGATATTGGCGCGATCGATGCCCAGTCGGCGGATGTAAGTTCATCCTTGCGCTTTGACGAGCTCGCCTTGTTGCAGTACACGTCGGGGTCAACCACAGCCCCGCGTGGCGTGATGGTGGAACACCGCCATTTGATGGCCAACCAACGCATGATCGCGCAAGCAATGGGGCACGGCTCAGATGCCGACTTCGTGAGTTGGTTGCCGCCTTTCCACGACATGGGTTTGATGGGAAATCTCCTTCAACCCATCTATCTCGGAAGCACCTGTACCTTCATGCCACCTGCGGCGTTCGCGCGCAGGCCCCTGCGGTGGCTTGAAGCCGTCTCAACCTACCGAGCTCATACCAGCGGAGCACCAAACTTCGGATTCGACCTGTGTGTCGATGCGCTGGAAAAGGAGCCTGCGGGCACAGTGTCTCTGGATTTGAGTTGCTGGCGTATTGCCTATAGCGGCGCCGAGCCGGTCAGGCGTTCGACATTGGATCGTTTTGCCCGAGCTTTTGAACCCTTCGGCTTTCGGCGCGAAGCCTTGTATCCGACCTATGGGCTGGCCGAGGCAACCCTGATGGTTGCGGGCCATCGCTCGGTCTTCAGCGGTCTGCCCCGGTCCGTCGGGCAGCATGTCAGTTGCGGAATCGAGGTTGCCCCGGACACGATCGCTATCGTCGAGCCGACGACGCGTTGCCGTTTGCCTGAAGGTGCAGTCGGCGAGGTGTGGGTCACCGGAGACCATATTTGCGCTGGCTATTGGGGGGATGCCCGTGGATCGGAGGGCATCTTTCATGCCCAGATTGAGAGCGATCCGCGAACCTATCTCCGAACGGGGGATCTCGGATATCTGGATCAGCGCGAGCTATTCATCTGTGGGCGACTGACGGACCAGATCATTGTTCGTGGGATCAATCTAGACCCTCACGACATCGAGACCGCAGCTGCCGCAGTCATGACTCGTCACGATGTTCGTCATCAAGTAGTCGCCTTCCAACTGGAGGGTTCGACTGATCAATTGGTGATTCTGCTGTGTGAAGGAGCATTGAGCGACGCGCAGGCATGGGGCACTCGGGCGCGGGAAATCCTGCAGGAAGTGGCCTGCCGCATCGAGATCCGGCTCGATGCAGTGGTACTTGTGCGCAGCGGCACGCTGCCCAGAACATCGAGCGGCAAGATTCAACGATCTTCATGCCGTGATCGCTATGCGGAGAAGAGCCTGCGCGTGATCCGGGAGATTCGTTTCGACGAAGAAGGCTCATCATGGACAAAGGTGAGTACTTCGGTGCTGGCGGGGCTGCCCGAGGAAGAACGAGAGGCTGAAATCCTCTCATTGATGAAGCGTCAGGTCGCGGCGATCCTTGGCATCTCCCCTAGCGCACTCGATACGTCGGCGCCGCTGTCGCACTATGGTTGGGACTCCCTGGCGGCTGTGACATTTACACATGACATCGAGCGTTGCTATGGGCTTGTTTTGCCCGAACGACTGTCGTTGCAAGAGCGCACTCTGGTGTCCATCGCCGCCTTCTTGGCCCGCCGGATCGCCGCGGTGCCTTCCGTCGAGCACGCGAAGGTAGCCATTGTCAGAAAGCCCGACCTGCGTGGCTTGCCTTTGTCCGTTGGGCAGCGGGCCTTTTGGTTTCTTACCCATCTGGCACCGGAGTCTTCGGCGTTCAACCTGAGCCTGGTTGCGGCCATTCAAGGTGAATTCGACGTTGATATTTTTCGCCGTTGCCTACGCCGATGGATCGACTCACATGCCGTGGTGCATTCGAGATTGCGATGGACAGGAGAGAGTTACATCCAGGAACGCGTGCTCACCGGGGCAAGTGAGCCCCTGCGTGTAGTGGATGCAGCGACCCTTTCGAAGGAGGGGGGTTGCGCGATAGCATGGGACACTATTCGAAGGCCCTTCGATCTTCTGGCCGAGCAACCTTGGCGTTGCACCCTGGTTCGGTCAGAGGGCTGCTGGACCATTGCGTTCTGCATTCATCATCTTGCCGCGGACTTCCGCTCCCTGTGCCTCATGGTGAACAGCGTGGTGGGCCTCTATGTTCGCGCCCTGGAGACCGGCGCAGTGCCGAACTTCACCTGTGATACGCCGTTCGATGACTTCGTGACGAAAGAGCGAGACGAACTTTTATCGGACCGGGGGGATCGTATGCGCAGATTCTGGAAGGACCGGCTGGAGGGGCATCTCGAGCCACTTGAATTGCCCTATCTCAAGCCGGCAACCCCCTCACGGCCAGAAGCGGGCGCGCTGTTGCATCACCAACTCGACGGCGCGGCCAAATCGGGAATCGAAGGATTGGCGCGCAAGGTCGGGACGACGCCTTTTGCCGTTTGTCTCGCCCTATTCTCCGTGCTCTTGAATAGGCTAACCGAACGCCGCCGCTTCGTCGTTGGGACGCCCGTCAGCCTGCGGTCCCAGAGAACTTATGCGGAAACCATTGGTTGTCTTGCCAACGTGTTGCCGCTACCGGTGGATTTGCGTGGCAATCCCACTTTTGAAGACGTACTGGCGCGTATCGATTTCGGGTTCAATCAATGCATAGAGCATGCCGATCTGCCATTCGCAGATATTGTCGATGTATTGCGTCTGCCTCGCGCTCCTGGCCGCATGCCCCTTGTCGATGTGCTGTTCTCCTGGCAGAAGGCGGCACAAGGTAGTTTGGATCAGGGCCTGACCGGCTTCGCATTAAAGCGACCTGGAGCTGTGGCTAGCGTGGGGCCATTCGACCTACGCCTCGTCGATATGCCCGCAATGGACGCGCAATACGACCTCAGCCTCATGATGGGTTACGACACGGAGAACCTTTGGCTCGCATTGGAGTATCGCCCTTGCCTGTATTGTGCGGAGGCGATGCGTCAGTTCCTGCGAGATTACGAGGAGCTTGCTCACCGGGTCGCGCGGAATCCCGCTGCGACGCTGTCGTCGCTGGCGATGCCCAGCAATGCCGATGACCGTGGAGTCCCTGCGCTTGCAACTGAAAAACCGCTTTGGACTGGTGCCGAAGAGACCATCTGCCAGAGTTTTGACCGTTCGGTACGGCTTTGGCCCGATCGTGTGGCAGTGTCTTGCGGACGGCTGCATCTGACTTATCGGGCGCTCGATCGGCTGTCCGGCGTGGTCGCTCGAAAGCTGCTCGTATCGGGTGCCCGCGTCGAGGAGCCGGTCGCTATCACGACACTACGTACGACAGAACTGGTTGTTGGACTGCTGGGGGTGATCAAGGCTGGTTGTGCATACGTACCGCTCGAACCAGGGATTCCATCCGCCCGCCGTAGCGCCATCCTGCAAGCTTGCGGTTGCCGCCGTCTGCTGATCAGCCCGGGTTTGGTCGAAGCGCATCGCGATCCGTCGATGATTGTCTGTGAAATCGCTCCTCGGTTGGAGCAGAGTCCTGTCACGAGACCGGTGAGAGGCGGTCACTTAGCCTACATCATCCATACGTCCGGCTCGACCGGCACGCCGAAATCGGTAATGGTCGAGCACCGCAGCGTCGTCAACCTCGTCAGGTCCTTTGACCACTGGCTCCCGGAATCGGCGAGCGGCTTGCGTTGGACCATGCTTCATGCATTGGGTTTCGACCTTTCCGTGTGGGAGATATTCGGCGCGCTCTTGTCGGGGGGGGCGTTGAGCATCGTGGGCGAGCATGAGCGTGGCGACATGCATATGTTCGCCGCCCTGTTGCGCCAGCGGCAAATCGAGGTTCTCAGTCTGACTCCCTCAATGCTTCAGTCATTGTTGGGAACTCCCACGCAGGCGGGTGCGGATTCTCCTCTGGCGATGGTGCGGCGTCTGGCGATTGGTGGCGAGGCGATGACCGCGGAGATTGCCGACAAGCTCGCGGAGCTCTCGCTTTGCGCATGGAATTTCTATGGCCCCACTGAGGCCACGGTTTGGGCCGCCGCATGTCCAGTCCGCGTCGAGGGGGGGGTAGTGTTGATCGGCGGCCCGATTGCCGGCGCGCGGTTGGAGGTTCTCGATGACCAGCAGCGTCCACGCTCCCTTGGCGCCAATGGCGAGCTGGCGATCGCTGGTGGCGGACTGGCTCGGGGCTATCTAAACAGTCCGGCGGCAACCGCGAGAGTGTTCGTGCCCGATCCGGTTGGAGTCGGTCAACGAATCTACCTCACCGGCGACCGTGCTAGGGCGACCGGTGACGGCCACTACGAGTTCTTGGGACGGCGCGATAGCCAAGTCAAGGTGCGGGGATACCGCATCGATGTTGCGGAGATCGAACGCATACTGGAGCACGGACCGGGGGTGGCTCAGGCTGTGGTGGTGATCGTTGGCGAAAGCCCGGCGTCTCGACAGCTGGCAGCCTTCGCCACGACCACCGCTGGGGCCGAGATTAATGAACGGAGTCTGCAGGATTGGCTCGCCGAGCGTTTGCCGTCCCACATGGTGCCTCAGGCCGTCATCGGCCTATCGCAAATGCCCTGTACCCCAAACGGCAAGAAGGATCGGGAGGCCGTACGCCGACTCGCCGACAGTCCCATGTCAAAGTCGAGAACTCTATCTCAAGATGCCAAGAAGGCCGAGGAAGAGGTCAAGCGTGCGTGGTCGCGGGTTCTCGGTCACGGGTCGAGCGATTCCGATATCAGCTTCTTTGACGCTGGCGGAAATTCACTGACCATGGTGCAGCTCCACAAGGAACTGGAGCAGACGTTTCACCGTCCGTTGGCGCTGATTGACCTCTACCGTTGGTCAACCGTGACAGACATGGCACGACTGATCGAAGGAGCGGCTTCCATCGTGAAGGTGCCGGCGTCGGGAGGGCTGCGGAGCCAGGCAGTGCGCGACGAACTGCGCACTCGGAGGATGCGGACATGACGGAGCGCACAGAGCTGGATGTGGCCGTCGTCGGCATGGCATGCCGTTTTCCAGGCGCTCCCGATCTGAAGACCTATTGGCACAATCTGATCTCGGGCATCAATTCGATCGAGATACTGTCGGAGGCGGAACTGCTGAGCGCCGGCGTATCGGCGGAGCAAGCGACCAGAGACGACTATGTACCTGCCAGAGGCGTAGTCGACGGGGTGGATCGATTCGACGCTGAGTTCTTTCATTTCTCGCCCGCGGAGGCGGCTCTTCTCGATCCGCAGCAGAGGGTCTTCCTCGAGCTCGCCTGGGAAGCGTTCGAACATGCCGGTTGTGACCCGCATAGAGCTGGCGCTTCGATCGGGGTCTTCGCCGGTCAGTCGTTGAGCACCTACCTCACAAGCAATCTGCTTGGCAATCCGGAAGTAGCGCGTCGTCACAACGCCTGGGACATCGGCATGGCCAATGAGAAGGACATGCTGAGCATGCGGGTCGCCTACAAGCTGGGGTTGACGGGGCCCGCTGTCACGATCCAGACCGCGTGTTCGACGTCACTCGTTGCTGTCCATGCGGCGATTCAAAGCCTTCTCAACTATGAATGCCATGTGGCATTGGCCGGCGGCGTCTCGATATCGATTCCGCAGGGTCGCGGATATTCCTATGAAGCCGGTGGCATCCTCTCGCCCGACGGTGTTTGCCGTCCGTTCGACGACATGGCCGCGGGGACGGTGTTCGGCAGTGGGGCCGGAGCAATCGTCCTGATGCGCCTGGAGGACGCGCTAGCCGGCGGCTATACCATCCATGCAGTGGTGAAAGGGTCAGCGATCAACAACGACGGAGGTCGCAAGGCAGGCTTCACAGCCCCTAGCGCCGAGGGACAGATCGAGGTAGTGCGTCAGGCACTCAATGTGAGTGGCCTGCAGGCCTCGGACATCGGCTATGTCGAGGCGCATGGTACTGGCACGCAAGTTGGCGACCCCATCGAATGGAGTGCTCTTGCTGCGGTGTTCGAAAAAGTTCAGCGACACTCCTGTCTCATCGGATCGGTCAAGGGCAACATTGGTCACCTGGACAATGCGGCCGGCATAGCTGGGTTGATCAAGGCCATTCTCGCTGTGCAGCATGGTGTCGTGCCTGCGACGTTGCATTATGTGGCTCTCAACCGGCATGTTGCCGATGAAGGCGGACCGTTCAAGGTTTGTACGGCCGCAACGCGTTGGCCCGCACACATGGCCTTGCGCAGGGCGGGGGTAAGCTCTTTTGGCATCGGAGGAACGAATGCCCATGTAGTGATCGAGCAGGCACCGCCTCTCAGTCGCGCTGAAGGCGGCGTCATCGGCTCGCATTTGCTTGTGTTGAGTGCCGCCACCCCGGGCGCGCTGAATCGTCAGAAGGCCCAACTGGCTGTGGCGTTGGAGGCAGACGTTTCCGTGAGGCTGGAGGACGTCGCTGGCACGCTGCGACATGGAAGACGTGAACAGCGCTATCGCTGGGCTGCCGCAGCAGCGGGTCTTCACCACGCCGTGATCCGATTGCGGGAGGTTACACAGCCGATTGCGGCCGTTGATCGGCCACGGCTCGTCTTTATGTTTCCCGGTCAAGGAAGCCAATACCCTGGCATGGCTGCCAGCTTGCATCGGAACGACATCCGATTTCGCCGGCACTTCGATCGTTGTGCAGATGTCATCGCGCAGGTCACCGGGCATCGAATCGCTGTCGACAGCGATCCGCATCTGCCGGCCCATGTTTCGGACGCTATCGTCACGCAACTGACGCTGTTCGCAGTCGAGCATGCCATGGCAGAGACTTGGTTGGAATTGGGTGTCCGTCCGGACGCCTGTGTCGGCCACAGCTTGGGCGAATATGCTGCGGCCTGCTGTGCAGGTGTCCTGACATGTCAACAAGCTGCACGGATGATCCAGACTCGGGCAGTCATGATGCAGGAGTCACCTCAAGGCGCTACTTTGGTGGCGGAGATGTCTCTCGAGGCAGCGATGAGCCTAGTCAAAATTGGGCAGGTCGATATTGCGGCCATTAATGGTCCGCGCCAGATCGTGTTGGCCGGTTTCACCGATGCCATCAAAGATCTTGAGCAGCAGCTTCAGTCGATGGATGTCTCGTTCACGCGGCTGGACTCGCGATTTGGATTTCACTCGCCTACGATGGAAATGGCCATCGCGCCATTCGCCCAGGCGATTGCCAATGAGCGGCCTTGTATCCCAATACTCCCTTTGGTGTCCAATGCCACCGGTCACTGGATGACACCCGACGAGGCCCGCGACCCATCTTATTGGGCTCGCCATCTTCGGGCGACGGTGAGATTTGAGGCCGGGCTGCTGGAGGCTGGCGCAGGTCAGCCGACGGTTTTTTTAGAGGTCGGGCCGGGACGCACCTTAAGCGGACTCGTTCAGGCGAGGATGTCGTCGGAGATCCATGCGATTTCCACGATGCCTTCCAAGCTGACCGCCGATGCAGAAGGCCAGGCCTTCGTCGAAGCCATTGGAAGTATGTGGTGTCACGGCTTTCGCATCGACTGGCCCGCGCTCAGCGAGCACTATACGTTCCACCGTGTGCCATTGCCGACTTATCCGTTTGAACGGCGTCGCCACTGGCTAGAACCATCCGGCGATCCGCTACCGCTCCGCTTGAAGCCCGTCCATGAGGAGGGAGTGGCATGGTTCGTGCCCGTGTGGCTGCGGGAGCTCGAGCATCAGGCTCCTCAGGCATCAAAGACCGACCGGGATGCCCCCTGGCTGTTGCTGCATGAGGGCAGCGCGTTCGCCAAGTCGCTTGGTGACGCCATCAAGTCGGCGGGATTTTCTTGTGAGACGGGCGCCTCCTCCGCACTTGGTGGCCCCGAACATCGGCGCACTGGTCAGGTGAGCGGTCAGCAGGATTTGATTCAATGGCTTCGCTCCATCGGTCAGCGCCACCGATCGCCACCTCGACGCTGCACTTTCTTTGTCGACAGCTGTGGGGGGGGCACCGGTACTTTGAACACGATCGTCGCATTGCTTCAGGCGTGGCGGAAGGCCTTTGGCGATGCCCCGCTCGATCTGAGCGTTGTGACTCGCGATGGTGTCTCCATTGCCGGCGAATGCGAGGTCAATCCCATTGTTGCCATGTTGCATGCGCTGAGTGGCGTGGTGGTTAAGGAATACGCGCAGATCCGTTGCAGGTTCATCGACGTGACGCCACAGCCGTTGGACCGATTGCACCAAACTGTGCGTGCACTCTTCGACGAGCTTCAACACAGTGAGGGTCCCCCATGGGTGGCGTTGCGAGGATCGGCAAGATGGGTGAGAAAGTTGCAACCACGGCCTCCGGCACGTGTCGAAGGTCCCACCCCCTTGCGCTACCAAGGCGTCTACCTCGTCACAGGCGGTTTCGGCGACATAGGGCTGGAGTTGGCAGAAGCACTCGTCGGGCGAGCTCAGGCCAGACTCATCCTGATTGGAAGAACCAATCCGACCGTCAACTCAGATGCCTCGCAATGGCACGCTCGAGCGGCAGCGCGCATTCAGCAACTCGTGGATGCCGGAGCCGAAGTCTTGGCGCTGACTGCAGACGCCTCGGATGGCCCCGCACTGACTAGTGCGATAGATCTGGGGATCAGGCGATTCGGGAGAATTGACGGTGTCTTTCACGCGGCTGCAGCAGCCTCCGATACGCTTTTCCACGAGGCGTCTCCCGAGCGCGCCAGAGACTCGCTGCGCGCCAAGGTGGATGCGACGATGGCACTCGAAGCCGCCTTGGATGGGATGGACATCGACTTTCTCGTCTTGTTCTCCTCGGTGGCGACCTTTGACAGCCATCCCGGCCAGCTGTATTACGCTGTCGGGAATGCGTTCCTGGACGCTTTCGCCCAGGCGCGGCATCTGGCTCTGCCTTTCAGAGTTGTCTCCATAGCCTGGGGCGCGTGGCAGGGTGTCGGTATGTCGCATCGCCTGCGTCAATCGCTCGCCGAAGGCAGAGCGTCAGACGGACGCCGCCTGGAGCATCCGGTGCTGAACCGCACGCTGCGTGGCCTGTCCGCCGAACACATCGTGCTCGGCCAACTGGACGTTTCGCGCCATTGGATGCTCAATGAGCATATCGTTGCGGGCCACGCGGTCCTTCCGGGTGTCGCGTCTCTGGAACTGACGAGAGTTGCTTTCGAGGCGATCACCGGGTGTGGTGAGCCGTTGTTCGAGGAAGTGAGGTTTCCGGCACCGTTGCGACTGGAAAAAGATGGCACGTCGCTGATCATCATCGCCTTCGAAGGACTTCCGGATGCACGCCGTTTCACTGTCTTGGCGCGCACGACCGGTGCGAAGGCCCTCATAGCCTGTGCCACGGGAAAAATCAGGCCAGCTGGCTTCCAACCGGCCGATCTGCCCAACTCGCGATCCGGCTGGACGGCCGTTGACGCCATGGCTCGACTGGCTTCGACACTGGAGTACGTCAGCCTTGGGGAACGCTGGAATTGCATCGAGCATTGCTACACCGACGGACAACGCTGGGACATGTCGTTGAGGCTGCCGTCGAAGCACCTAGACGACTTGAATGTCTATCGATTGCATCCTGCTCTCCTGGACGGATGCTGGTCTGCAGTGCGTCTTGCTTGCAACGCAAGCGTACTGCCTTTCGCCGTTGATTCGATCGCCATGTACCGGCCGCTCACCGCCTCTGTCCGAGCACAGCTCACCGTCGTTCCTGCCAGCGGAAATGTCGTTCGCGCCGATGTCAAGGTTTTCGACGATCAAGAGCATCTCGCAGTTGAAGTCTCCGGAGTTTCATTTGCGCGGGTAACACCTGAGTTTCTTGACCGATTCCAGCGTGAGGCTTCTGATTCGACGGCATCAGCAGGCCTGATGAAGTCGCTAGAGGCACTGGATATCGAAGGTCGCATCAGCTTGGCGGTGCCAGATGCGATGCAAGCCCTCTGGGATGCCATTGGTGGTACAGCTGAGCCTGAACTCGTTGTCACCGCCAATCCTGAGGCTATTGCGACGTCCGAGAGGCCTTTTCTGCAAGCGCTGCAGCGGTCAGCCCTTGTCGAGGCGAATTCATCGCAGGAGCCAGCCGATGCAATCCGAACTTTGGTGGCCGTATTCGCCGACACATTGGACTCGCCAACCTTTGGGGCCGACGACAACTTTTTTACAGCGGGCGGTGATTCACTGAAGGCTATTCGCGTCGTCAGCCGCGCACGCGAGTCCGGGCTGTCTTTCAGCATTGCAACCCTGTTTGAGCATCCGACGGCGCGAGCTCTGGCGGCGCATCTTGAGTTGGCAGACGGTCCCAACCCTCAGCAGCCAATGTTGGAGCGCTTCGCCCTTGTCCCCGAAAACGAGCGAGATCAACTTCCTGCAGGTGTTGAGGAGGCCTATCCGTTGGCGAGTTTGCAGGCCGGCGCCATGTTCCACCGGCAACACGCTCCGGGGGAGGCGATCTACCACGACGTACTGGCTGTCATCTTCAGTGGCGGCTGCGAAGTTGGCGACCTGCAGCAGGCCATCGATGGGGTGGTGCGCAATCATCCGGCGCTGCGGACCTCTTTCGACATGGATGGATTTTCCGAACCAATGCAACTGGTGTGGCGCGAAGCTGAAATGCGTCTGCGAGAAGTGGATCTGCGCGGCGCTAAGGAGCCGCGACTCGCGCTCGACCAATGGATAGCGGTGGAGTTGGAAAGTCCACTTGAGGAACGATATCCGCCGCTACTGCGCTGCTTTCTCCTCAGGCTTACCGACCAAGAAAACACCTTGGTGCTATCGATCGACGACGCCCTGTTGGACGGGTGGAGCGCCGCTTCTCTTGCTACCGAGATTCTCGAAGCACTCGATTGTCGGATGGCAATAGGCAAGCCCATTGCCCGTCCGAGGCCATTGGCCTATCGGGACTTCGTGGCCGCGGAGCGTGTTGCCTCCGCAGATCCCGTACAGCGTTCCTATTGGAAGGAGGTCGTTTCCCGCGCTGTTCCGACCGTGCTGCCGCGACGCGCCGACATCAAGGAGGGGCATCGTGTGTCGACGTTGTCGGTTGCGCTTTTGGAACACGCCGCGGTTGGCGTCGCGCGCCTGGCCAATGGTCTGGGTGTGCCGGTCAAGTATCTGTTGCTGGCCGTACATCTTCGCGTACTGGGCCTCGTGGCGCATCGCGACGACGTGGTCAGTGGACTGGAGACCAACGGGCGGTTGGAGCAAGAGGGCGGCGATCTCACTCTAGGGCTGCATCTGAACACTCTGCCGCTGGTGCTGCGTCTGCAAGGCGAATCTTGGCGCGACCTAATTGAACTGGTCGCACAGACCGAACGCTCGATGTTGCCGATGCGCCGGTTCCCCTTGTCGGCGATTGCTCGGATGCAAGCATCCGCACCACTGTTTGACGTTGTCTTCAACTTCACCCACTTTCACATCTACGAACGTGGGAGTTCGATGCAAGCGCTTCGAATGCTCGACGTCAAAGGACGTGGTCAAACGCACTATCCACTCAGGGCCGAGTTCAATGTCGACCATGGCAGTGGATCAGTTCGCCTTTTTCTCGAATACAACGAATGCCAACTTGATCGCGCCGGCATCGAGGCATTGGGCCGAACATACAACGATGTTCTTTGCCAGCTGGTAAAAGCTCCTGATGGTCCGTGGCGGCAGATCGGCACGACGTTCCAGGGCCAGCTTCCGCCGCCTCTCTGTCCGGCTCCCACATGGTCTGGAGGCGTCCTGGCGGCGATCGAGCGGAAGATGCGCGAGTCCTCACAAGCCGTTGCCGTCGAAAGCCTGTCAGAGCAACTGAGCTATGGTGCGCTGGCGCGTCGCTCGCAGTACATCGCAAACTCGTTAATCGAGCGCGGCGTTGTGCCGGGAGATCGCGTTGGACTCTGCCTTCGCCATGGCGTTGACGCCATTGTCGCGCTGATCGGCGTGCTGAAAGCAGGAGCAGCCTATGTTCCGATGGACCCGGCTTATCCCATCGAACGCCTGGCTCGCCTCGTACATGCGAGTCGTCCGAAGCTGCTGCTTGCAGAAGCCAGCGGACCATACCTGCACGACGTGCCGCAGATGACTATGCCTGGTCCGTCGGCTAGTGCATCGCCGCGAGGCGGTCTACACGCATCAATATTGCCCGCATATGTCATCTGCACTTCCGGCACGACAGGGGCACCGAAACCGGTCGTTGTGACTCATGGTGCGCTGTGGTCATCGAATGAGGCGCGTCGTATCCACTACGGGCCGTGCGAAGGAACGTTTCTGATGACATCCCCGCTCGCTTTCGACAGTTCGGTGGCTGGCCTCTTCTGGACGTTGGCGAGTGGAGGAACCCTTCTCATTGCACCGGCGGATACTGCTCGCGACGCGGAGGCCATCGCCCAGACAGTTTCCACACGCGGAGTTTCACATTGGTTGACCGTGCCAGAGTTGTATGCCGAGGTGCTGGATATTGCCCCGCCGAAGGCGCTGTCGAGTCTGCGGACTGTCATCGTTGCCGGAGACACATGCCGGCGATCTCTCGTTACGCGGCACCATGCGTGCATGCCGCAAGCAAGCCTCCACAACGAATACGGCCCCACAGAAGCGACCGTGTGGTCGACGGTTCATCTTTGCGAAGCCGCGGAAGGAGAAGTCCGCAACTCGGTGCCAATCGGCATGGCCATTTCCGGGGTACAGGTCCGGGTTTGCGACCGGCAACAGCAGGAACTGGTCAAAGGAATACGCGGCGAGATCTGCATTGGAGGGATGAACGGGGCCCTTGGCTACCTTGCTTCCCCTGGTGCGACAGCGAGCCGGTTCCTGCCCGATTCGCTCGGCGAGCCCGGTGCTCGCCTTTACCGCAGCGGCGATCTCGGCTGGTTTGACGAGGTTGGCTGTTTGCACTTTGTCGGTCGTGCCGACCATCAGCTCAAGATCCGTGGTTTTCGGGTTGAACCGGGTGACATCGAATGCGCACTCAGGAGCATCTCTGGTGTTCGGGAAGCTGTTGTGCTTTCGGAGGATCACGGCGCAGGTCGTGCCCGGCTGGTGGCGTATGTCACGTGCGATGCTTCACCGCCCCTGGTGGAGGGCGTGCTTCGGGAGGAACTCGCCCGCCGAGTGCCAGAGCACATGGTGCCGAGTCTATTGCATATCTGCGACTCGTTGATTCGCGACGAGAACGGCAAGCTCAATCGAAGCGCTCTCAGGGACAAGGCTGAGCGACAAGCACGCTCTCGAATCGAAGAGGTTGTCGATCTTGTGAAGTCCATGAGCGCTGCGCAGGTGGAGCGGGCACTCGGGCGTTGAAGACCAAAAATCGAAAGGATAAGCGCATGAACGGCCTGATCGAAGAGTTTGGGGATATGAGCCCTCAGCAGCGTGAACTCGTCGAGTTGCTGCTACAGCGTGGATCAGGCAAGGAGCCGCACGTGAGACCAAGGTCGCCAAATGAAGCTGCCCTGGCCACCATATGGTCGGAGGTTCTCGGTGTGGCAAGCGTCGGTATCCACGACAATTTCTTCGACTTGGGTGGCGACTCGATCCTCAGCATGCAGGTGGTGTCCCGGGCCAAGAAGAAGGGGTTCGCTTTCGGTACCCGACAGCTCTTCGAGACGCCGACGGTCGCAGAGTTGGCGTCTAGCGGCACAGGGTGTGACGAAGCGCTCACGTCGCAGGAGCCATCGGCAACGGTGCTGCTGACACCGATTCAGCGTTGGTTCTTTTCGCTACGCCTGCCGAATCCTAATCAGTGGAATCTCGAAGCCGTTGTTCGCTGCGAAGGGGGCTGGCATAAGGATCTGGCCCGTCAGGCCCTGCAAAGGGTGATCGATCGGAATGAGGCGCTGCGCTTGCGTGTCACGTTGGCGGGGTCCGAGCTTGTAGTGCTCGAGTCCGACACCGCCAGCCTGGAGGTTTTGTCCTCCGTCGGGGGAGACGTTGCGCAAATCGCTGGCGAAGTCAATTCGCGCCTCGATCTGAGGGCCGGTCCTGTCCTGCGAGCGGTCCTGGTGCTCGACGACGATGGCTGTTATCGCGACCTGATTCTTGTGGTGCATCACTTGGTCTGCGATTGGTTTGGCATGAGGCTGCTGCTCGATGACTTGGAGGACGCGTATGCCGCACTGGAACAGGGATGGGAGGAGTCGACCGATGCCCTTCCGTCTTACGGCGGACTTGTGCACCGCCTCGATTCGGCGGGTCTGATCGGCGAGCGGCTTCCAAGTTTGAAGGCTTGGCATGAGATGCTGGCGGAGCGGGTCGGGTTACGCCAGCCAGGAGATGACATGGACATCGAGGAGAGCACGCGATGGGTCGAGGAAGCGCTGAGCGCTGAGCTAACCGCGGAATTGCTCGGAGGGAACCGCAGGCTGCTCGGCACACAGGTTCACGAGGTGCTGCTGCATGCGGCGGGACAGGCAGTGGCTGATCTATTCGAGCGAGAAGAGGTCGTTATGGACGTCGAGACCCACGGGCGGGACTTTCGACATCCAGGCGATCCGGACCTCACCCACACGGTCGGCTGGTTCGCTCATCTGGTGCCGGTGCTTGTCGAGCGATCCGAACCCGGCGGCCTCGTCAAGGGACTTCACCAAACGGCCTTGCGCTGGAAGGAGGCCAATGCGTTGTCTGGTGACTACATGGCATCGTGCTACAGCGTGGATAGCGAGTTGAAGCCGCTGGCATCGCAGGTCGCATTCAACTATCTAGGGCAATTCGGCAGCCGTCAGTCCATGCGTGCGTCGAAGTTTCAAATCCGACCAGCGGATTCGGGCTGCGTGTACGCGCCGAACGGAGAGCGACCTCACCGGCTGCAGGTTCTTGTTTTCATCCTGGACGGCCGGCTGCATTTCAGGCTCGGCTACGCACAGACGCACTGGAGTCATGAGCGAATCGCTGAGGTGACCCGTATGGCGTTGGACATGGTTCGATCGATGCTCGTCATAGCGGCCGGGCAAACGATATCTCCAGAGATCCTCTTCGCTGACGCGGATCTGGACGCACAAGATCTAGTCGCGCTCTTTGGGGCAGCCCGATGAGCCTGGGTCGCCTTAAGCCAATCTCTCTTAGTGATACCCAGGATGTTTACGCACTGACCCCGTCTCAGGAAGGCATACTGTTCGAGTGCATCGAAAGTGGGGATAGGACGCTCTATGTCGAGCAGATCGAGTGGACCTTCTCGGGGGCCGTTGACATAAGCTCATTTCGACGTGCCTGGGAGGCCGTATGCCGCCGTCATGAGGCTTTGCGCACACGGTTCGAGTGGCGGCTCAAGAAGCCCGTACAGATCGTCTTACATGCCGCGGCACCGCACATTTTCGTTTGCGAAGGCATGGCGGCCGAAGAGCGGAAAGCCGAATACCTAAGCAAGGATGCGCAGTTCGGCATGGCGTTGGACGACGCACCGTTGTTGCGCATTGCGATTTTCAAGCCCGATGACGGAAGGTCCCATGTCGTGCTGACCACGCACCACTTGGTTGTCGATGCATGGGCCACGCGGTTGCTGATGCGCGAGTGGGTCGATCACTATGAGTTCCTTGCAAACGGTCGACCCTTGAGCCTGCCGAATCCCGTTCCGTTCCGCGATGTCGTCCGCTGGCACCGTCAACGCGACCGTACTGAGGATTCCCACTATTGGCGACAAGCACTCCATCGTCGACCGGCTACCGCTCGGCAATCCGTTATCGGACGGCATGAGCTGGCCGCGGGGCGGCAACTGCGCCTCGAGCGTCACCTCGACGCGACAATGTGGCAGCGATTGCAGGCCGCTGCACGCATTTGGCGCGTGACGCCAGCTGTCCTTGCGTATGCAGCATGGGCGGCGGCTCTTGGTCTCGGAGACGACAGATCGGCGCTGACTATGGGAATCACCGTATCTGGCAGAACGGCCACCATCTCTGGCGCTGAAGATATCGTCGGAATGATGGTCAACTGCGTGCCACTGGTTGTTCACTTGGATCCCGTACAGCGGCTCTCCGATTGGACAAGACAGATCATGCGCGACCTTGCGCAGGCGCAAGAACATCAGCATCTTTCGCTAGCCACCATTCGGCAGCTGGCACAGGTACCGCCGAACGCAGACTTTCTGGACAGCGTGGTGGTATTCCAAAACGCTGGCTGGGTTCATGGCGACCAAGTAGGAACCCTAGGGGTTTCTGACACCCGAACACACGGGTATTCCGCGGCTTCGCTTTGTTTGCGTCTTTCGCCATCGCACAACGGCATGCTCGTCGAACTGCTCTGGCAAGCTCCTCTCCAGACCGAGCAACAGGCGGCATCCTTGGTGGAACGCGCGCTTTCGTCTCTAACATGCCTCGCCAATGCGGCGACCCATCAGGATGTTCGGTTAGCCGATATGCTAGCTTGGAGAAATAAAACGATGTTCTCGGGTTCGAGCCTGAAGACCTTGCGGCCACAACCCGTTGTCGATGCCCCGGCGGCACGGGATTGATATCGATGTGCGGCCTTTTCGCGTACCTGCGTCCCACGACTCCTTTGGAGTCCGGACGCGTCGATGCTGCTATGCGTGCGCTCAAGCCACGGGGCCCCGATGCCACTGGCGTTTGGACAGGGTTGTCAGGCCGAGTGCTGCTCGGGCACACGCGACTCAGCATCGTGGCGCCGAATTCCGGGCAGCAGCCGCTATTCAACGAGACCGGCAACATCGTCGCCGTCGTGAATGGTGAATTCTACGGCTTCGAATCGATTCGCCACGAACTGAGGGAGAGGGGACATGTTTTCGCCACTGGCTCAGACAGCGAGATACTCATTCACCTGTACGAGGAGATGGGAATGCGCAGCCTGAAGCGCTTGCGCGGCGAATTCGCTTTCGTTCTTTGGGATGGCCGGCAGCAGCGGTTGATTGCGGCACGTGATCGCTTCGGCATTAAACCGGTAGTGTTCGCCCGCCACGAAGGTGCGATCTACTTCGCATCCGATATCAAGACCCTTTTCGCGGCCGGTGTGCCGGCGAGGTGGGATCCGCTCGGCGTTCGCAGCCAGTTGCTGGCCTACCTGCCCCCCGATGCAACCCTGTTCGCCGGTGTCCATCAGTTGCCCCCGGGTTGCTGGATTGAGGCGAGCGCTGACGGCGATCGGCGCCATACCTACTGGGATCTTGATTACCCCAACAAGTCGGAGGCGGAGCGCCCGCCATCAGGCGACGAGGTCGATCGATTTTCCGCCGCATTTCATGATGCGGTCGCGGTGCGCTTGAGAGCCGATGCGCCGGTCTCCTGCATGCTGAGCGGCGGTGTTGACTCGGCGGCGGTACTGGTCGCTTGTGGCGATGCGCGCCCAAGGTCTTTCACATTGAGCTTCGAGGACGACTCGTTCGACGAGGCTCCCGGTGCCAGCGATGTTGCCAGTCATCTCGGAGTTCCGTGGCAGCGTGTCTCCGCCTCCGAGGGCGACTTGGTAGAGCATCTGACCAACGCGGTCAGAGCAGGTGAGATGCCTGCTTTGAATGGGCACGCGGTCGGTCGCTATCTACTTGCGAGACAGATCTCTGCCTCGGGCTACAGGGTCGCACTGGCCGGTGATGGCGCCGATGACATTCTCGGGGGCTACATCCATGCACTTCATGATGCACGGGCAGGCATGCAACACAAAGGGTTGCCTGTGCCGGAGATGCTCACTGGTGTGGGCGACTGCCTTGGGTTCGTGCCGGCATGGATGAGGTTGTCGGCCATTGCGAGATCGCCGCTCTATGCGCTGGTGGATGCCAGCCTGCTAGGGAGCGGAGGGGCGTCAAGCCCTTATGTCGATCTGGTCGCGGCGTGTGATGACGCTGGCGCTCTGCGCGGGCGGCATCCCTTGCATCAATCACTTTACCTTTGGTGCAAATCCATCTTGCCGAACTACGCGCTGGTCGGCGAACGACTGGAGATGGCGAATGCACTTGAGGTGCGACTGCCTTTTCTCGACCACCAGCTTTTCGATGTCGTTCGGTCCCTGCCCGTCTCGTCGCTGGTACGTGACGGTGAGCAAAAGCGTGTGCTGAGACAGGCTCTCGAGCAGCAGTTGCCGCAGCGATTGCGCGATCGGTCGAAACGGCCGTTCGCCGCACGCCCTTCGACAACCTTGAGCGAAAGTAGGCTTGTGGACTTGGTCCGGTTGCTGATTAGCCAGCATGACACCTTGCCTCCATTTTTTCGGCGTGGTCCGCTCGAGAAGCTCCTGGCCATGCTGCCGCGTCTCGATCATGGAACTCTGAGCAAACTGGACCCGATCATTCACATGGTGGCAGGGATGTGCCTGCTGCAACTGCATTTCAAACCGACTCTCTGAGTCCCTCTTTCACAAGCACGAGAGAAAAATCGATGAACACTGAAGCCGACGACGATATCTATTGCGTGGTGATGAACCACGAGGAGCAGTACTCCATCTGGCCGGAGTGGCGCGAGCTTCCGGCTGGTTGGAGGTTGGAAGGCAAGCGCGGATCTAAACAGGAGTGTCTGGACCATATCGACATCGTTTGGACCGATATGCGGCCGCTGAGCCTTCGCAAGCTCATGGACGAGTACGAGAAGTCAGGTCCGGCGGTGCAGGAGGACATCAGTGAAGAGCCCTGGATCGGGCTGGTTGAGCGTTTGAGCCAAGGAGTTCATCCGGTCAAGATATCGCTGCGACCGCAAGCCACGCCTGTGGCGCTGCAACGCGCGATCCAGGATGGTGTGGTACTGGTTACCTTCACCGAAACACAGGGGCAGACCGAATTGGCGTTGGAAATCGATGCGGCAGAAACGGACCTGAGTACTGGCAACTTCGGTGCCGGCCAGGGATTGGTGAGCATCGTTGGTCGAGTGGTGCTCGACGGCACCTCTGTGCGATGCAAAGCCGATGTCGATCTCAAAACGATGGCTGGTGTCGGGGCACTCACTCCAACCGAAGTGTCGATTTGAGACTGAAAAGCCTGCACCCGCAACCACTGCTCGCCGGCGACGACGACGAGTTGGTGGACTTCATTCTGCCGACAGGATGTCAGCCGTGGGCAACGGTACGGGCGCGCACGGCTGAAGTCCGTCTCTTGGCTTGGCTCCCCAAGTTTAGAGGCCGGATCGAGGCGCTGTTCGAGACATTCGGTGCGGTGCTTTTCCGGGGCTTCTCGACTGTGGAGAACTCGGAGTTCCGTGATCTGGTGCGCAAGCTCGACGGGGACCCCATGGAGTATCGCGAAAGGTCGACCCCCCGTACGGACCTCGGTGGCGGCCTGTACACCTCGACGGAATACCCGGCAGCTGAGGAAATCGCGTTGCACAGTGAGTTTTCCTACGCGAACCGCTGGCCGGGCCGCATCTGGTTTCACTGCGTTTTGCCTGCCTCGAGTGGCGGAGAGACCCTGCTCGCTTCGACGCGGCAGATATACGAGTCGCTTGCGGGACCCGTACGCGACCTGCTCGAAAAGCACGGCATCCGCTATGTCCGGCACTATGGATTGGGCATCGACTTGCCGTGGCAGGAGGTGTTCCAGACGTCGGACCGCACAGCGGTCGAGGCGTACTGTGCTGCGGAGCAGCTCGGATTCGCCTGGCTCCCTTCCGGGCGACTGCAAACTTGGCAGGATCGGCCAGCTATGCTGCGCCACCCGCGCCACGGATGGAGCGTGTGGTTCAACCAAGCTCATCTGTTTCATCCATCTGGGCTGAACGCTTCGGTTCGGCAAGGACTGGAAGTGGGATCTGCTGGCAAGCAGCTTCCGCGCATGGCGGAACTCGGGGGAGGCGGCGAACTCGCCGACGAGACGCTGGCCGAGGTTCGCAGGGCGATCGCCGGTTGCACAGTGCCGGTGCCTTGGTGCAGTGGCGACACGTTGCTTGTCGACAATATGTCCATGGCTCATGGGCGCGCACCGTATATCGGCGCGCGCAGCGTGTTGGTCATGTTGACTTCGGTGGTCCAACGCTGAGGGGCCAATGAACCTATACAGCTTGTCATTACAGCAGAGGGAGGCCTGGGCCTCCAATCTCGACGCAAGATCCTTGGCGCGCCGCCGGTGGACCTTCGACCTTAGCGCACCTTTCGAGCAGGACGCTTTGATTCGGGCCGTCGCCTTGATCCAAGTTCGGCACGAGGCCCTTCGTATGCGGCTGCGCGCGCGGCCCGAGCTTGAGTTTCCACTGATCGAGATCTGCGAGCCCGATGCATCGCCGCCTGTGCGCTTGACACATCTGCCGGGAGCGCCTGATGAGGCCGACTGGCCTGTGCGCTGGTGTTACGGCGATGAGACTCCGCTGTCGATCACTTGGTGGAGCGGTCATGGCGGTCATGGTTTTGCGCTGGACATTCCGGAGTTCTGTGCGGACGGCGACTCTGTGCGTGGCATGGTCATGGAGATCATGTTGGTCCTGCAGGGACTGCCTGTCGTTGGCACGCCATTGCAGTACCTGCAGTACGCAGCGTGGCAGCAAAGCGAATCGAACCAGCACATGACGTCTGGCTCACGGCATGACCCTGTCGGCATTGTGATACGTGGCCGGATCGACGCATTGGCCTGTACGCGAGAGGAGGTATTGGCTGCTTGGATGCTTGTCCTGTGGGCAGGAAATTTCACCGAAGAGGTGATGGTCTCCTTGGCGGGGGGCGGCCGTTTCAGCGAGGAGTTCGAAGGGGCGGTGGGCGCATTCGCAGTCACGTGCCCCGTCTCGTTGGGCCCGGCGCGAGAGTTCCCCGCAAGCGTTCTTGGCGAAGCGGCGCGGGCGTGGAGCGAGGTCGATCGAAGGACCTTGCCGTTCGATTGGTCCGGGGTGGACGCTCGCCAGGTGTGCGCTTTCCGTTGGCACGATTTTCGTGATCGACTTGTCGCGGGAAACCTGGAGTGCCAGTTGAGGGCTACTGTTGGCACATCCGACACGTTGCATCATGGTCGCCTCGCACTGGAAGTGGTTGCCACTAGAAATGGACTGATCTGTGTATTGCAGGGTGACGCGCGGTGGTTGGATGGTGGGGAGGCGGAGGACTGGTTAGATCGCTATGAGACGGTTCTCGAGGGTTTGGGGCGAGGTCTTGGAGCTGGTGCGGTGGAGCTGGTGGGCAAGCGCGAGCGCGAGCGGCTGTTGGGGCAGGGTGGCGGTGCGCAAGTGGAGCAGCATGAGGCTCGCGATGTGCTGGAGCTCATAGAGCAGGTTGCGCAGCGCTGGCCGGACCGGGTGGCGGTGCGAGCTTGCGGCCATGCACTGAGCTATGGTGGACTGGTGGGCCGGGCACGCAGGATCGCGCAGGGGCTGCGTGAAGTTGGCGTGCGCGACAACGATCGTGTGGGCGTGTTGATTGAGCGTGGGACGGCGCAGATTGAAGCGGTGCTAGGAGTGTTGGCTGCCGGCGCGGCCTATGTGGCGCTGGATGTCCATGCGCCAGGACTTCGTCTGAGCCAGCAGTTGGCCGATTGCGGAGCCCGTTTCGTGTTGGTGCAGGCTCCGGGACGTGTGGAAGAGGGGCTCGCGGGGGTTCACGAGTTGTCGGTGCATGCATTGCTACAGGTGAGACAAGGTTGGTACCGCAAACGTTCGGGGGGGGCGCAGCTTGCGTATGTGTTGTATACATCTGGCTCCACTGGCAGCCCCAAGGGGGTGGCGATCACACAGCAGGGGTTGCTGAGCTCGACGCTGGCGCGCAGACAGGCCTATGCACGGTCGCCCGAAGTGCTGCTACTGTTGCCTGGGGTGTTCTTCGACAGTTCGGTGGCGGGGCTGTTCTGGACGCTGTCCAGCGGCGGTACGCTGGTGTTGCCGGCTGAGGCGCAGGTGCGCGATGCACGGCAGTTGGGCTTGCTGGTGCGCCAGCAGGCCGTTACGCACTGGCTGAGTGTGCCTTCGCTCTATGCGGCCGTGCTGGAGGCCCAGCCGCACGCACTGGAGGGGCTGCGGCTGGTCATCGTGGCGGGCGAGGCGTGCGCGTCCTCCCTCGTTCAGCAGCACCATGCGCAGCTTGGACAAGCCTCGTTGTACAACGAGTACGGTCCGACGGAGGCTACCGTGTGGTGCACGTTTGCAGTGCTGCAACCCGACCAAGAGGTCACCATCGGTCATCCGGTGGCAGGTACTCGAGTGGACTTGATGGACCCGTGCGCTCGGCTTGCTCCTCAGGGCGCACGCGCGCAACTGTGGGTCGGCGGTGCCGGTCTGGCGCAGGGGTACTGGGGGCGACCGGCGGAGACGGCTGCGCGCTTTTTACCGCACCCCCTGGGTGACTCGGGGCAGCGGGCGTATTGCAGCGGAGATTGGGGTTGGCGTGGACGCGATGGTGCCATTCGCTTCCTCGGGCGCGAGGACGCTCAGGTCAAGCTCAACGGTTATCGCGTCGAGCTATCCGAGGTTGAAGCCGCGCTCGGCAGCCATCAAGCAGTGCAGTCGGCCGTGGTGGTGGTGGTGCGATCACAGGTCTTGCACGGCTACACGGTGTGCCGTGCGGGGATGTCGGTTACTGGGGAGCAGTTGCGTGAGCATCTGGCACGGCATCTGCCGGCTTACATGGTTCCAGCCACGCTGACGACGTTGCCTGCGTTGCCGCTGCTGCCCAATGGCAAGGTGGATCGCCAGGCGTTGGGGCGCTTGAGGCCGCAACAAGAGGAGCAAGGACGCTCGGCTGCAGGTGCGACCGAGGTCGCTCTGATGCACCTGTGGCAGGACCTGCTCGGCTTGACCCAGGTGGGCGCGCAACAGGATTTCTTCGCGCTCGGCGGGCATTCGCTGCTGGCCATGCGCTTGATCGCACGAGTACAGCGCACATTCGGTGTCTCCCTCAGCTTCGAGGACATCCTCAACACCCCGACCATCGAGGCCATTTCCTCGCGTATCGATGAGTTGCAGCAGGGCGACATGTCGCCGTCCGTGGAGCGGATTGACTTTCGCGACCCCAATCATGCAATCGTCGCCTCAGACGCACAGCGCCGCTTCTACATCCTGCATCAGCTTGACGAGCATTCGCCACGATTCAACTGCTGTGCTGCATTCGTCATCACCGGACCAGTGAATGAAGTAAGCCTGCGGGCAGCTTTCACGGCGATCGTGAGGCGTCATGACATCCTGCGCACCACGTATGTGATGTCTGATGGCATTGTTTTGCCACACCTGCACGAGGATTTCGTCATCCAGCTCTGCGTGATGCCAGCCGAAAGCCAGACGAAAGAGCAATTCGATGCAGCGGTACGCGAGCACCTGAAAAAAGAAGCCGCTCGACCCTTCGACCTAGCGGTTCCTCCTCTGCTAAGGCTGACCCTGGTGAGGCGCAGTCAGACGGAATCGGCATTGGTCATCTGCCTGCACCACATCGCAAGCGATGACTGGTCCATCGACATACTTTTGAATGATTTCTCCCGTCTGTACGACGGCGAGGATGGCATGGCCACTCCCAGGTCGCTGCAATACGCCGACTATTCGGCATGGCAGAACCGACAGAGTTCAGGAGGTCAAAGCCAGGACGAACTCGCCGCTTGGATCGAGCATCTGCGAGGGGTCGAGCCAACGCTTGCGTTGCCAACCGATGGTGCCCCACCAAAAGGCCAAGAGTTGGCCGCCGCCAGTCAGCGCTTCGAAGTACCTGCGATCCTTCACGCGACAATCGCCGCGTATTCCAGGGAGCGTGGTTGCACGCCCTTCATGGTGCATCTTGCGGTCTTCGGGCTGCTGATGAGTCGTTTCTCGGCGCGCCGAGACTTTATTGTTGGGACGGTGCTGTCCCTGCGCGCTCATCCGCAGTTGCAGGACATGGTGGGCTACCTCAGCAATACCGTAGCTCTGCGCATTCGCATTGACGACGGTATTGATTTTTCGAGTTGGCTGGACAAGGTGGCCATCGAACTGCGGTTCGCCCAGATACATCGGGCCGTTCCCTTCGATCGCGTGGTCGATGCACTGGCTCCCGAGCGCCACGAGCATGCCAATCCATTGGCCCAGGTCTACTTTGTCCAGCAGGCGCCATTGCCGCCAGCCCGGAGCGTCGGCGATATCGTTTTGCAGGGATTGCCACTGGACACCGGGATTGCTCGCGCAGATCTTATGTTTTCGGTCGAGTTGTCCGATGAGGGCGGTGCGCTTGTTATCAGCCACAGCGCGTCACTGTTCGAACAGGCGAGCATCACAGCGCTTGGAGGGCAGTACATCGACCTCCTGGCTGCCACCGTTGGTCAACCACTTCGGCCGCTGGGCAGCTTCCACATGGCCAAGCAGCTTTTGCAGGCTTCCCTGCCGACTCCCGTCGCAGGTGACTTGTTCGATTTATTCGCCGAGCAGATCAATGCGCGGCCCGACGCGGTGGCCATGATTGAAGGCCATGAGCAATTGACCTATCGAGGCCTTCACCGCAAGGCCATTGAAATCTGTCGGCGTTTGCGTGATCACGGCGTTGCGCCGGGGTCGCATGTTGTGATCCTGGGTGATGGAGGTATCGAATTCGTTGCAGCCATGCTGGGTGTGATTGCGTGCGGCGCTGCCTATGTACCGGTGGATCCGCAATGGCCCGCTGAACGCATCCGTAGGATCTGCGATCTCGTTGAGCCGAGTGCCATTCTCGCGAACGCGGGTGTCATCGTCCAAAACCATGAGCATCGGCAGTTGAGGCTCGAAGCAGATGGTGAAAACCTGCTGCCAAGAAGGGCCGGGCGAAACATCCGGCGGCATCGTGCGCCTCCAAATGCCACGGCGTACGTCATCTTCACGTCCGGCACGACTGGTGAGCCGAAGGGTGTCCAGATCACACATGGCAATGTGCGAACTTTTTTGCATGGCATGGTCCATCATGTCGCGCCGGAACCGACCGACAGTTGGACTCAATTCCATTCGGTCTGCTTCGATGTCTCTGTGTGGGAGATCTGGGGCAGCCTGACCACGGGCGGCAGACTCGTATTCGTGCCCAAGCAAGATCGCACGGACGCGGACGAGGTATGGCGATTGATGCGTACGCAGGGTATTACCTTGTTGTCGACAACGCCGTCGGCATTCCAGGTTCTGCTTTCCGCGGGCAGCGCGAATCACTACACGCACAACGCTCTTCGAATCATTGGCTTTGGGGGCGAGCCGCTGCCATATGCCCTCGTGCGGCGCTGGCGCAGCCTTTCCGACTCCAGGGCTGCATTGCTCAATCTGTACGGACCGACGGAGACGACGGTCTACGCAATGGCGCGCGACGTCTCGCTCGATCCGACCTGGGGAAGCAGGAGCCCGATTGGAGTTCCCATGCATGGGTACACAGCACGCGTGGTCGACCGTGCCGGCCAACCGGTGCCGACAGGCTGGCAGGGCGAGCTGTGGATCGGAGGCGGTGCGATTTCCTGCGGCTACCTGCGACGGCCGGCACTGACGGCAGACAGGTTCGTGCCCGATCCGCTCGGCGCATCGGGTAGCAGGGCGTACCGAAGCGGGGATTCCACGCGCCCGGCCAAAGACGGGGGGACTCTCTTCGTGGGGCGTACCGATCAGCAGGTAAAGCTACGTGGCTTTCGCATCGAGCTTGGAGAAATCGATGCTTCCCTCAAAAATCATCCATCTGTTCGTGACTCCGTGACAACATTCATGGTTGGTGACGCAGGCGCTCGCCTCGTGACCTATGCTCTTGCGCAGGACGGAACAAGGCTCGATGAACAGGTTTTACGCGATTGGCTTCGGCGCGAGTTGCCGGACTACATGGTTCCGGCGCGGATTGTAGAAATCGACACTTTTCCGTTGACGCGCAATGGCAAGGTCGACAAGTCAGCACTGTCGCTGCCCGCCGAGCGTTCCGATTCGGCATCTGCTTCGCTGGCACCAGCTGAAAAAGCGATGCAAGTCATATGGGAGGAAGTCCTTGCCCGCAAAGTCGCGCCAGGCGACAACTTCTTCGATGCCGGTGGTGACTCCTTGCTGGCACTGACCATCGTCTCGCGCATGCGGGAGTCCGGACTGCATGTTTCGGTCAAGGATATCTTCAGGCATCAGACCATACGGGCCTTGGCGAAGGCGGCAGCCGCGTTGTCGTCACCAGGGGACTTGCAACCGTACTCGACGGCACTCACTTTGAGTCCAGCTCAACGCTGGTTCCTCCAACTGCCTTTGGTGCACCGGTCGCGGTGGAATCAGGCAGTGCTGTTGCGTCTGAATCGGCCCGTGCCGCGCTGGCACGTCGAACTGGCGATCGATCAGTTGGCTCGACGTCACCGTTCGATTCAGCGAACCTTTGTCGAAACTGCATCCGGGTGGATGGCGGTCGATGCACCGATCGACAAGGTCGTTGCGCATATCAATATTGAAACTGCAGAAGAAGAAAGGTGCGCCCAGGCTGTTCACGCCGCATTTGAGGTAGCGCACCAACGCATCAACCTCAGCGGGCCGTTGATGTGCGTCCTTCACCAGCCGACAACCGCCGATGCGTCGAGGCTGATGGGCTTGGTTGTGCATCACTTGGTGTTCGATACCGTTTCGTGGCAAGTCTGGTTGCGCGAACTCGGCCAGATGCTGGATAGCGTCGATCCGGTGGCTGTGGCGCGAGGGCTGTCCGCCCCAGGATGTCCGGATGCTTGGGCGCACGCCACCGAATCGGCGGCGTTATCGGCGAATCTAACACTGCGTGATGAGGCCATGGTCTGGAAAGGACGCGTTCTTTCGGAAGCGCTGTTCTCGACGGACTCCACGCTCGCCTCTTCCTCGGAAGCCATCGAATGGATTTCTTCCGAGGCCCTGGCGGTCAACCGGCGCGATCTTATGCCGCTATCTGCGCTGGCATTGAGCCGCGCACTCCGAGTTCACGCACGGGTGGACGAAGTGCCGATCGAAGTGGAGTCGCACGGGCGGATGGGTGTCGCTGGTGTTGTCGCCGAGGAGTCGATCATCGGTTGGCTTACGGCATTCGTACCCATTCTGGTCAAGCCGGGTCTGGCGGATCCGGCTGCGCTTGAAGATATTCTTTCGCAATGGGATGCCCATCGAGACCTTGCCGCAGCGGATCTACTCAGTTCGCTGAATGCGAATCCACCTCGAGCGCTGCTTCCGGTCGTGCTGAACGTAGTCGGAGAGGTGCCGGCCGGCGACCCATCGGGAGTACTCGCGAGCGTGTCGACAATAGCGCTGCCGGCTGGTCGCGCGGCGGAAGACCGTCCTCCATTTCTTCTCGAACTTTCCGTGCAATTGGAGGACGGGCGACTGAAGTTGCACGCTATCTGCGACCGACGCATCGGATCGCCTGGGACAATGCGCGGCATCGTTGCTGCGATTGGCGTCGAGCTCGAACGGCTCGTCAGTTCAGTCCGCTTGCGAAGGTTTCACCGTGCCACATTGCCGGATGATCAACTGCAGCAGTTGCTGCAAGGCCGGACGGCAAGTGATTTATATCCCCTTCTGCCGTTGCAAGAGGGGATGCTCTATCACGCAGTGCGCGACAGGGATCGCGGCGTGTATCTGGTTCAACTGGTCGTCACCCTTGCGGGATGGATCGATGCCGGGCTTCTGCATGCTGCTTGGCAGCGCGTCACGGATCGTCATGACGCATTGCGAACCTCGATCCACTGGCATGGCTTGGACCAGCCCCACCAGATGGTCTGCACCTCGGTCGCCGCGAAATTCGGTGAGATCAACTCGTCCGATTCGTCAGTTGGCGAATTCGAAGCATTCCTGCGCAGCGATCGGGAGGCCGGTATCGATTTACAGCGTCAAGAGGGAGGGCGGTTGACGCTATGGCGTGATGCGGACGATTCCTCCCGGCTTATCTGGACCTACAGCCACGTCCTCGTTGACGGCTGGTCGGCAGCCCTTGTTCTTGGCGAAGTCGCTCATTGTTATGCCGCTCTACGTTGCGGCCGATCACCTGCGCTTGCTCCACCCCGACAGATTGCCGACCACCTTATGGGGGATCCGTGGGAAGTCTCACGTGACCAAGAATTCTGGGGTGTGGCGCTTGATGGTTTGCCGGCAATCAACTTGGTGCAAGCCAAGCAACCCGCGGCGCGCGAATTCAACCGGGTACGGCTGCATCTAAGTCGGCACCGAACCGATGCGCTTGTTGCCAAGGCCCGCTCCAGCAGGGTGACGATCGCAACCGTCGTGCATCTCCTCTGGGCCGTCGCGCTCAGCCGGGGAGAGCCATCTACGGTGATTTTCGGCAGCACGGTATCTGGACGACCGCCGCAAGCCAATGAAATCCGCGTTGGACCATACATTGCGACAATTCCCGTGCCTGTTCGTTGGGACCGGCGGGACCAGTCGATCGATACCTGGTTGAATGAGATTCAGGATTTCATCATTGGCGCGCAAGACCATATCGCAATTCCGTTGTCAGAGATGCAGAAGGCCGCGGGTATGGACGGCAGGTTCGCCATGTTCGACAGCGTGGTGGTCTGGGAAAACTATCCAGTCCCCAAGGTCGAGCCGGACAGTGGATTCAATGTGCAAGCCGTTCGGTTCATCGAAGAATTGCACTACCCCTTGAATCTGTATGCCTCCATGCAAGATGATGCTGTGGAAGGATCCCAACTGGTATTTGAGCTGGCCTACGACCAAGGCCGCGTCGGCCAAGCGCTCGTCGATGGATTGATGCGGAGCGTGGAACGCGCCTCCGAACTGCTGGAGACACTCGGCGACTCAGCAGCCGATTTACTTCGAAAGAGTCATATGCCGCCAGCTCCGTCTACCGGTATGCCTCGACCTCGACCGGCAAGGCGAGCGGCGGCGTCACGATCTCCCGCAGAGCAGAACGTCGATCCGCTGGGGCTTGTTCATGTGGCACCCTGTGTGCAGACTGGAAGTATGCCGCTGGTGGTGACGCCACGAGTGAATGGCCTGTGGCTTGGCGATTGGCTCGCATCTTCCGCCAATTGGGTGCGTGGTCAACTGGCTGAACACGGAGCTATCCTGCTTCGCGGTTTCTCTGGCGTATCGAGCAATGAACTCCCCGCCATTGCAAAAGTGCTCAGCGGGGGGCTCTATGAATACACCTTCCGGGCTTCTCCGCGGACCGAGGTGTCTCCAAAGGTCTACACCTCCACAGACTACCCGCGTGAGCTTTCGATCTTTCCTCACAATGAACATGCTTTCGCCCCGGTGGTTCCCGGCACGCTGTACTTCCTCTGCGAGCAGCCCGCGACGATGGGCGGCGCAACGCCGATAGGTAACTGCCGGCAATTGCTTCGTTCGATCGATCCGGAAGTAGTTGAGGCATTCAGGCGCCGCGGCGTTCTCTATGTGCGCAACTATGCCTCGTCGATCGGCTTGTCTTGGCAGACCGTTTTTCAAACGGAGAGCCGCAGGGAGGTGGATGCCTTCTGTGAGGTAAACGGCCTCGGTCATCGGTGGGACGACGAGGGGGGGCTTCAAACGCGCTTCATGGCTCCAGCCATCGTGAAGCATCTCACGGCTGGTGAGATCTGGTTCAATCATGCGACGTTCCACAACCTGGCTTCCCTCGACCCCGATGTGGTTCACGGTCTCTTGACAGGGGCGCGCGGTAACCAGTTACCGAATAACACGTACTACGGCGATGGCGAGCCAATCGATTCAAAAACGGTGGCGCACCTCCGCGAGGCCTATCTGAAGACTCTCGTCCGTTTCGATTGGCAGCGTTCGGATCTGCTCGTCCTCGACAACCTGCTGTGCTGTCATGGTCGGGATCCTTTCGAAGGCCAACGCAGGGTGGTGGTCGGCATGTCGAACCCGCTTCGCCCGCATGCCAAACCCTGATCGTCACTCCAACAAGGCTCCTGACATGTTGACAATGGGTCATCCGCTCTCACCCTTCCAGCGCAGCATCTTTCAGTACCTGGATAAGTCGTCCAGAGGGCGTTTAAGCGTAGGGATTTCTTGCCGCCTGAGTGGGGTAGATAGCGCGGAGACGGTGTGCGAAGCGATCGCCATCGTGATCGAGCGGCACGAGGCTTTGCGCACACTCTTCAACCTGCCGACTCCGCGCTCTTTACCGGTGCAGGTTGTCGAGGGAATCGATGTCACGTGGGACCTGAAAGCCGCCAACTGGCTGCACCTCCCTTCTGCCCAGGTCGACGAACTGAGGCAACAAGAATGGGCACGAGTCTCTGCCACGGCTTTCGATCTTTCGCATGGCCCGATCGGGTCAGCGCTGGTCGCGGCCGAAGGAGGTTCCATATGCCAGATCATGTTGTGCGCGTCTGCGCTTTGCGCGGACCTTTCTACGCTGCGAGTGATGATGCAGGAAGTCATGGACATCCTTGCTGGACAAACGTTGCCTGACGTTGTGCAATTTCCAGACGTAATCGAGTGGCTTGTCTCTCGGGAAAATGCCTCGTCGGCGCGCACGCGGTTCTCAGAATCGGTGGATGGAGTGGACCCTCTCCCTTCTGCAATACAGATGAAATCCACCGGCTCGTATGTCCCTTTTTCGCGAGTACGCCGCCTCAATCCGGAACTGTTGAAACAACTGGAGCACCACGCGCTGGAATTGGCAACGACATTGGATGAATTGCTGCAGGCCTGCGCTGGATTGATGCTCGGAGGAAGCCGCGACGCGGGGGAAGGAACGATCGAATCAACCCGCCGTACCAATTTTGCGGATGAGATGGGAGGGGTGTGCGGCCCGTTGTCCGTGATCCATCGATGGAGGCTGAATGTGCCTCTGGGAGCGCCGCTGGCGGAGGTTCTCGGTATCAGCCGGAGGGCGCGGCACAGCGCGCTTCCGGTGCAGGACGGCCCTGGAATCGGCGGTTGCCTCGACTCGAATGTCATTGCCTTCGATGTTTGGCATCTCCCCAATCAGTCCGTGAACGGTCCGGGGTTGGTGCTGAGGTTCGAGGACGAGTTCGAGTTCTCGCGACCCCGTCGACTGGGGTTGCAGTGCTCGGGTCTCAATGTCAGGGTCTATGGTGACGCGCGGTGGTTGGATGGTGGGGAGGCGGAGGACTGGTTAGATCGCTATGAGACGGTTCTCGAGGGTTTGGGGCGAGGTCTTGGAGCTGGTGCGGTGGAGCTGGTGGGCAAGCGCGAGCGCGAGCGGCTGTTGGGGCAGGGTGGCGGTGCGCAAGTGGAGCAGCATGAGGCTCGCGATGTGCTGGAGCTCATAGAGCAGGTTGCGCAGCGCTGGCCGGACCGGGTGGCGGTGCGAGCTTGCGGCCATGCACTGAGCTATGGTGGACTGGTGGGCCGGGCACGCAGGATCGCGCAGGGGCTGCGTGAAGTTGGCGTGCGCGACAACGATCGTGTGGGCGTGTTGATTGAGCGTGGGACGGCGCAGATTGAAGCGGTGCTAGGAGTGTTGGCTGCCGGCGCGGCCTATGTGGCGCTGGATGTCCATGCGCCAGGACTTCGTCTGAGCCAGCAGTTGGCCGATTGCGGAGCCCGTTTCGTGTTGGTGCAGGCTCCGGGACGTGTGGAAGAGGGGCTCGCGGGGGTTCACGAGTTGTCGGTGCATGCATTGCTACAGGTGAGACAAGGTTGGTACCGCAAACGTTCGGGGGGGGCGCAGCTTGCGTATGTGTTGTATACATCTGGCTCCACTGGCAGCCCCAAGGGGGTGGCGATCACACAGCAGGGGTTGCTGAGCTCGACGCTGGCGCGCAGACAGGCCTATGCACGGTCGCCCGAAGTGCTGCTACTGTTGCCTGGGGTGTTCTTCGACAGTTCGGTGGCGGGGCTGTTCTGGACGCTGTCCAGCGGCGGTACGCTGGTGTTGCCGGCTGAGGCGCAGGTGCGCGATGCACGGCAGTTGGGCTTGCTGGTGCGCCAGCAGGCCGTTACGCACTGGCTGAGTGTGCCTTCGCTCTATGCGGCCGTGCTGGAGGCCCAGCCGCACGCACTGGAGGGGCTGCGGCTGGTCATCGTGGCGGGCGAGGCGTGCGCGTCCTCCCTCGTTCAGCAGCACCATGCGCAGCTTGGACAAGCCTCGTTGTACAACGAGTACGGTCCGACGGAGGCTACCGTGTGGTGCACGTTTGCAGTGCTGCAACCCGACCAAGAGGTCACCATCGGTCATCCGGTGGCAGGTACTCGAGTGGACTTGATGGACCCGTGCGCTCGGCTTGCTCCTCAGGGCGCACGCGCGCAACTGTGGGTCGGCGGTGCCGGTCTGGCGCAGGGGTACTGGGGGCGACCGGCGGAGACGGCTGCGCGCTTTTTACCGCACCCCCTGGGTGACTCGGGGCAGCGGGCGTATTGCAGCGGAGATTGGGGTTGGCGTGGACGCGATGGTGCCATTCGCTTCCTCGGGCGCGAGGACGCTCAGGTCAAGCTCAACGGTTATCGCGTCGAGCTATCCGAGGTTGAAGCCGCGCTCGGCAGCCATCAAGCAGTGCAGTCGGCCGTGGTGGTGGTGGTGCGATCACAGGTCTTGCACGGCTACACGGTGTGCCGTGCGGGGATGTCGGTTACTGGGGAGCAGTTGCGTGAGCATCTGGCACGGCATCTGCCGGCTTACATGGTTCCAGCCACGCTGACGACGTTGCCTGCGTTGCCGCTGCTGCCCAATGGCAAGGTGGATCGCCAGGCGTTGGGGCGCTTGAGGCCGCAACAAGAGGAGCAAGGACGCTCGGCTGCAGGTGCGACCGAGGTCGCTCTGATGCACCTGTGGCAGGACCTGCTCGGCTTGACCCAGGTGGGCGCGCAACAGGATTTCTTCGCGCTCGGCGGGCATTCGCTGCTGGCCATGCGCTTGATCGCACGAGTACAGCGCACATTCGGTGTCTCCCTCAGCTTCGAGGACATCCTCAACACCCCGACCATCGAGGCCATTTCCTCGCGTATCGATGAGTTGCGCTTCGATCCGCGCGCTTCGGAAGTGATCGCGCAGATCGAGCACGAGGGCGAGGGGCGCTACGAACCGTTCGAAATGACGGCGATCCAGAGTGCCTATTGGCTGGGGCGCAGCAAGACCTTTGAACTCGGCAATGTGTCGACGTGCTCTGCCACCGAATTTGAGTTCAATGATCTCGATCTGGCACACCTGGAGGATTGCATCAACCATCTGATCCACCGCCACGACATGCTGCGTGCCATTGTGCTGCCCGATGGCCGGATGCAAATCCTGCGCGCCGTCCCTCGACTGAAAATTGAGGTAACGGACCTGAGCGCAATATCTCCAGAAGAATCGCAATCGGTTCTCGCGCGCGAGCGCGATGCGTTGTCGCACTTGATGCTCGACTTGCATACGTGGCCGATCCTCAAAGTGAAGGCCTACCTTCTGGCAGGTCGCACCCGGATCCACTTCGTCACCGACCTGATCATCTCCGATGCATACAGCTCTCGTATTCTGGGTAGCGAGTTGGCAATGTTGTATCGGAATCCCGGGACAGACCTCCCGGCTATCGGGATCCAGTTCCGTGACGTTGCCCGGAGTGCACCCGCACTGAGGAACAGCCCCGCCTATGTGGCAGCACAGCGCTACTGGCAAGAGCGGATTCCGCAGCTTCCAACGGCGCCACAGCTGCCACTGGCCAAGTCTGCCGCGGACATCGTGAAGCCCGTCTTCGTGCGCCGCATTGACCGCCTGGAGCAGGGGACTTGGGAAGCCTTGCGGAATCGCGCCTTGAAATTCAAGCTTCCACCAAGCGCCGCGCTGTGCGCCGCGTTCTCGACGGTTCTCGCGAAATGGTCGGAGTCGTCCCACTTCACGATCAACATGACGACCTACGCCCGACCACAGGTGCATCCTGACGTCGACAAGCTTGTGGGGGATTTCACTTCGACGATGCTGTTGGAGGTGGAAGTCCGAGACGAACCTTTCCTTCAGCGGGCGATTCGACTGCAGCAGAGGATATGGCGGGACCTTGAGCATCGTCACTACTCCGGAGTCGATCTGCTGCGCGAGCTCCGGCGGCATGGTCACGGCACAACACGAGCCCTGATGCCTGTTGTCTTCACGAGTACTCTGGGCGCCGGTCCTGGCGTCGACGAATCGAACGCGCAAAGCCTCTTTGGCGATCCGCTATTCGGCTGCGGCCAGACACCACAGGTGTGTATCGATCATCAAGTTTCTGAGGATGCTAGCGGCCGGCTCGTATTTTGGTGGGATCCCGTCGAGGAAATGTTCCCCGAGGGAATGATCGATGACATGTTCGTCGCCTACCGGTCGCTCATCCACGCCCTTGCAGAAGATGACGCCGCCTGGTCAGCGACGCTGCGATGCGCCTTGCCCGCCGAGGCTGAACGCCAGCGAGTGCTGGCCAACGCAACAGGTGCCGAAGCTCCGCGGGGCGCCTTGCATGAGCGATGGGAAATGATTGCGCGCGCGAGGCCGCAGCGAGCCGCCCTCTTCACGCCGACGGGCACACTCACTCACGGTGAACTCGAAAGCCGCAGTGCGGCCTTGGCCGCATTGCTGGTCGAGCGCGGCATCGCTCCAGGCGATCGCATTGGCATCCTGATGGACAAGTGCGCCGATCAGATCGTGGCTACGCTGGCTACTGTTCGCATTGGTGCGGCTTATGTCCCCTTGGACCCACACCAGCCTGTTTCCCGCACGGATTCCATATTGCGTCGATGTGGCGTCAAGGCACTGTTAAGCGATAGCTCTTCGCGCGAGGCTCAAGGGTGCGAGATTCCTATTCGGCTTCACGTCGAACAGCTAGAGGCATGGTCCGGAAGGACCGTGCCGTTGCCGTCCGTCCTCGCATCGTCAGTGGCCTACATCATCTTCACGTCTGGCTCCACTGGCGAGCCGAAGGGCGTTACCGTCGATCATGCCGCCGCTCTCAACACGATCTGCGACGTAAACCGCCGCTTTGGCGTTGGCGCCGATGACTGCGTTCTGGGTATTTCGTCGCTTGGCTTCGACCTCTCTGTGTATGACGTTTTCGGCATTCTCGGCATCGGTGGCAGGCTTGTGTTGCCGCGAACGGCCGATGCTCGCGACCCTTCGGTATGGCATGAGCTCTTGAATGTTCATGGGGTCACGATCTGGAACTCTGTCCCTGCGCTGCTCGACATGCTTGTCACTCATATGGAGCTTCGCGAGGTGCCGGCGATCCCGCAAATGCGGCTCATTCTTCTCAGTGGAGACTGGATACCACTCGGCCTGGTCCCACGTGCGCGAGCGTTCTTTCCAAATGCGCGCCTCATCAGTCTCGGCGGAGCCACGGAGGCGGCGATCTGGTCGATTTATCACGAGATCGAAGAATTGCAGCCAGAGTGGTCCAGCGTTCCGTACGGCAAGCCCTTGAGCAATCAGTCTTTCCATATCCTGGATCAGCATTTGGAGCCGCGGCCAGACTGGGTGTCAGGAGAACTCTATATTGAGGGATCGGGCCTCGCGGTCGGGTATTGGGGCGATGAGGCACAGAGCCGGGAGCGCTTCATCAAGCACCCTCTCTCCGGAAGCAGACTCTACCGAACCGGAGATCTAGCCCGATATCGACCAGGTGGCGTGATCGAGTTCCTCGGCCGTACCGACGCGCAAGTCAAGATCCGTGGCCATCGGATTGAACTCGGGGAGATCGAGAGTCATCTGGCCAGGCATCCAGACGTTGCGCGCGCGCTCGTAACCAGTCTCGGGGAGCGCGAGCGAAAGCGTCTGGTGGCTTACGTGGTGGCGTGCGACAGTGATGCACCACCACTCGTGGAAGCCCTGCGAACCTATCTGGCGGGATTCGTGCCTTCCTACATGATCCCGTCTTCGATCACATTGCTCGAAGAGTTTCCGCTCAGCAGCAATGGCAAGATCGACATGGCCCGCCTCAAGCCGCCAGAGTTGGACGCTGATCAGGGCAAAGAGACCTTCAAATCGGACCAAGAGGTAGGCCTTCTCATGGATATATGGAAGGATCAGTTGGGCCTTTCAGAGGTCGGCGAAGACCACGACTTCTTCGCGCTTGGCGGAGAATCTCTGGCTGCTCTCCGCCTGACCGAGCGGATGAGCCGGGTGCTTGGCGTCGAACTGCCGTTGAGCCTGCTGTTCGAAGCCCCGACGATCCGCGGCATCGTCAATAGGATAGCCGGGTTCAAACGTAAGTTCGTGAATGAATCCGACATGCTGCCGAGCGTGACGCCGGATCTGGATTCCCTGCTCCAACCCTTTCGGTTGACGAATGTGCAACAGGCCTACTGGGTCGGACGTCAGGCAGCCTTCGCGTTGGGCAACGTGAGTACCAGTGCCTATATGGAGTTCGACAGCCCTCGCGACACGCTCGATTTGAGTCGGCTAGCGAACAGTGTAGACATGCTGGTGCAACGTCATCCGATGCTGCGCGCAGTAGTCCGCAGCGATGCGATGCAGATGGTGCTGCCTGCTAGCGATGTGGCGAAGTTTCGCATCGTCTTGAATGACGTTTCCAATGGAGATTCCAGCGAGTCGGCGTTAATTGCCGATGTGCGCGCCCGCCTGCAGAACGGCGTGATGGACCTGACGCATTGGCCCGCCTTCCGCATTGAACTCACGCGGATGAAGGAGAAGGACCGCCTTCATGTTGCGTTGGACATGGTGGTCGCCGATGCCTTGAGTCTGCGTATCTTGCTAAGTGAACTGGTCGCTGTATATCTGCGTGGGCCCGAAGCGCTGGCCCCCGCTGCGCAGCTCAGTTTTCGCGACTACGTCATGGCGCTGAGGCAGGTGCAAGATGGCCCACTTTATGCCGCGTCGAAACAATACTGGCTGTCTCGCATCGACACACTGCCCGGTCCTCCCGATTTGCCGCTGATTGCCGAGCCCGAGGCTCTGGAGCGGCCAATTTTCGCCCGCCGAAGCTTTCAGCTCGCTGAAGCCGATTGGATCCGGTTGAAAGCCAACTGCGCTCAGGCCAAACTCACGCCCACCGCCGTTGTCTGTGCCAGCCTCTGCGAGAGGCTGGCGGCCTGGGCCGGTCGCCGATTCACGTTGAACCTGACAACTTACAGCCGCCTGCCGATCCATCCTGACGTGCAAAAGATCGTCGGTGACTTTACCTCGGTAAGTCTGTTGGAGATCAACATCGAGAGCGAATCGTTCTTGGAACGAGCCAAGGCTGTCCAGCGACGCTTGTGGGAGGATCTGCAATATCGCCACTTCGATGGCATCGAGGTGATGCGACTGATCCGCCGGCGAAAAGGTGACTCGACTTCCGCTGTTATGCCGGTCGTCTTCACCAGCACGCTTGGGATTCCGTACACCGACGACGAGCGCGAGGCGGTTGCCGTGCTGGGTGAAGCGATCGAGAACAATGGCCAGACCCCCCAAGTGTGGATTGACGTGCAGGCGGTTGAAATACCCGATGGGATGGCGGTGCGTTGCGACGCCATTGACAGCCTGTTCCCCGAAGGCATGCTCGATGAGTTGATGGAGGGCTTTGCCAACATGGTTCTGGCGCTGGCCGGAGATGCACTCGCGTGGGATGGTCTGCCTACTTTCGGCGCCAAGGCAAATGAACCTGCCTCGCTGCGGGCGTCAGCAGAGGAGACCGGCTTGCAACCCGCGGTCGCGCAAGACCACCATGAGTTGGTCCGGTTTCAGCTGTCTGAGCATGGGCTGCGTCGGGACCTGCAAGCAAGCACCGAGTGGCACGGGAGCCCATATGGCTCGCTTGCCGCAGCGTGGAACAAGCGCCGTAGTGCAAGGACATTCGCTCCCATTTCTGTTCATCAGCGGGCACTGGCGCGATGGTTGGAATGTCTCAGGCGCGTGGTCACGGCAGATTCACCATTGCCGAAGTACCGCTACCCGTCCGCTGGAGCGCTCTATCCGGTCCAAGCTTATGTGTGGGTTGCGCCCGACCGGTGTGATGGTGTCGAGCCGGGGGCGTATTACTATGACCCGCTCCAGCATGCGCTGTGCCGCGTCGGATCGGTCCTCTACGAGAAGGCTACGTTTGGCGAGTTCAACCGCATACCGTGCGAACAGGCCGCCTTGGCGATCGTGCTAGTGAGCGACCTTCGGGCGATTGAGCCGATATACGGGGCCAATTCCCGCGATTTTTGTTTGCTGGAAGCGGGCGCCATGCTGCAATTGCTTTCCTGCGAAGCGAGCAGCCAGGATTTAGTTGCTTGTCCGACCGGGGGCGTAGATCATGAAAGAGTTCACAAGGCATTCGGGCTGGGGGATAAGTTTGCTGTTCTGCACAGCCTATTGGTGGGTGTGGACGAACGGTCCGGATTGGCATTCGATCGAAATCAGGACCCCGCAGTGATTTCGTCCGCGTCCACCGCAGCTCAAACTGAAGGTGTATCTCCCGAGTTCGTCAAGATCAGCGAGCTGCTCGTTGAGCTTTGGCGAGAGACACTGGGGCTACAAGCCATGAAAGATACCGCACATTGCTTTGATCTCGGCGCGACATCCATCGACGTTCTTCGGGTTCACGCGAAGTTAGTAGAACGTCTTGAGCGCGACATACCCGTTGTCGCCATGTTCGAGTTTCCTACTGTCGCAGCACTGGCCAGCTACATATGCAGCGACGAGGGGACTAGCTTGACATCAGGCCCAAATCGTCGACAGATGCTTCGCAGGCGCAGGGCGCTACGATCGCGCATGGACACTTGAGAGATGGCATTCGGCTAATCAGGGAGATTCTTATGTCGGTTGACATGTCCAAATCGCTCCAGATCGAGCTAAAGAACGTAACCAAAGCATATGAAAGTGGCGAAACCGCAGTAAAAGTGCTTGATCACTTTTCACTAACAATTCCGCAGGGTGATTTTCTTGCAGTTACTGGCCCCTCTGGTGTGGGCAAGTCAACGCTGCTCAATCTCATTGGCGGGCTCGACCGACCTACCGAAGGGAGTGTGATGGTTGGAGCGGATCGTATTGACAGAAAGTCGGCAAGCGAACTGGCGGCGTGGCGAGCAACGGCAATTGGCTTCGTATTTCAATACTTCCATCTTCTGCCAATGCTTACCGCCGGTGGGAACGTAGAGCTTCCTCTTCTGTTGACATCACTGAGAAGGGCCGATCGGCGTGTAAGAATTGCAGCAGCGCTGAAGCTTGCGGGCATCGATGATCTCGCAAACCGACGGCCGCGAGAGATGTCCGGCGGTCAGCAGCAACGGGTAGCGATCGCTCGTGCCATCGTTTCCGACCCTCCGATATTGTTGTGCGACGAGCCAACCGGCAATCTTGATCGCACGAATGCGGATCAGATCATGCACCTGCTGCAGATACTGAACCGGGAGTTGGGGAAAACGGTTGTGATGGTGACACACGACGCCAAGGCTGCCAGCTTCGCCACGCGCCAGTTGCATCTTGACAAGGACCGTTCGGACATTGTCTGCGTAGCGGAGTCAATGTGAGTGAGCTGGGACTGGCGTATCGGTACGCGTTTCGCTTTCGAGTGCGAGCGTGCTTGATGATCGGTGCCGTGTTCTTTTCCTTCTTGCTCTTCGGGACTTTGGCGAGCCTTGACGAGTCGTTGCGTAACGGTGCGGACGCTTCGGAAGGGCAGCGCCTGATAACCAATAACAAGAACCATTTCACGCAGCCTCTACCTATTGCCTATGCGGGAGAGATTCGTGGCATGGTGGGTGCTGGAAAGGTCAGCTATGCGAGCTGGTTCGGCGCCTACTTTCGCGATCCGATCAATGAAATTTCTGCCTATGCCGTCGAAGCAAAAAGCTACCTGGACATCTATCGCGAGGCGAATGTGAGCGCACAGGACGCGGAGCGGTTTTTCGGTCAAAAGGACGCGCTGCTTGTTGGTGCCGCAGTGGCAACTCGCCACGGCTGGAAGGTAGGGGACCGAGTGCCACTGGGAAGCAGCGTTTTCCAGAACGCGAGGGGATCTGCCTGGGATTTTGAAGTCGTGGCCGTTTTCGAGGGGACATCGAGCCGTGTAGATACTGGCTACATCCTGATGCACTATGCGTACCTCGACGAGGCGCGCACCCAAGGCAAGGGACTGATTTCTTGGATCGTGAGCGAGCCGCCCTCGGGAGAACCGGTGCAATTGTTCGGTCAGATTATCGACGATACCTTTGCGACGCGTCAGCCCTCCACATCAACAAATACTGAGCAGGCACTAAATCAGGCTTTCGGCGCGCAGTTCGGTAACGTCGGTCTCATTCTTCGAGTTGTTTCAGCGCTGGTTTTTTTCACCGTGATACTAGTTGTGACTAGTAATTTAATTGTAACCTTGCGCGAAAGGTGCGACGAGCTTGCGGTGCTGAAGGCCATCGGCTTTACGAGCGCGCGGCTCGCCGTTATGCATTGCAGTGAGGTCGCGATCATTTTTGGACTGGGTTCCGTTCCGGGGCTGCTGTGCTCCATTTTCTTGGTGCGCTGGCTAAGCGTCCCGCTTTCCTCAATCCTGCCTGGGCTCACTGTCACCCCAGCCGTGCTAGCAGTCGGACTGACGCTGGCTGCCGCGCTTGCAATGGTGCTCGCCATTTTTCCGGCTTCAGTCGCATGGCGGCAATCCCCGGGAGTGTTGGTCCTCAGGAGTTGAAGAATGAAGCAATCCCTGCAGCAGTCAGCACACTTCTTACTGATCATTATTCGTGGCATCCCAATGAGGCGATGGATTGTGCTTGCCAATGTGGGCTCAGTCGCCATCGTGGTGGGGGCCCTCACTCTCCTGCTTGCAACGGTACGTGGGTTCAACGAGACCGTCGCGGCCGCTGGTGCGAATGACGTGGTGCTCATAACCAGGGCCGGCGCACCTTCTGAGAGCCAGAGTTCGATCACCCCTGAACAGTTGCGGCTCATCAGTGACGCTATGCAGCGCAACAGCGGATCAGGCCCGACTCTATCTCCGGAGTTGTATCTATTGATCGACGGGCGGCGATCTGTTGATGGAGCTAAGGTCACTTTAGCGCTCCGCGGTGTCGGAAGCGAAGGAGCCGGGCTTAGGCCTCGCTTGAAGATTGTCGAAGGTCGAATACCTGAAGCTGGGCGGCCGGAGGTGATGATAGGCCGCGCGATTGCCGACCACTTCGATGGGTTTCTCGTCGGCGCCAAGTTGCCTCTGGTTGGGAACAGTAGTGCTGTCGTGGTGGGAATCTTCGAGTCGGCAGGTCAACTCCATGAATCAGAACTCTGGACCAGCACGGAATATCTCGCAACATTGTTTCGTACGCCACCAAGCTTCCAAGTCGTCAGAATGCGCCTTCCGGATCGGGTCACGGTCTCCACCATCGCCGGTTGGTTGGCAAGCGATCCGCGGTTGAAGCTTGAGGTTAGGACCGAGCGCCAGTTTTTTGAGAGGCAGGCCCGCAGAACTGTGGGACTCATTCGTTACGTCGGTATGCCGCTCGCCGTGGTGATGGCGCTCGGAGCACTCGCTGCTGGCCTTAACACTATGGCCGCATCGGCGGCTGCGCGTCGTGATCAATCGGTCTTGTTGCGAGCTCTTGGCTTTTTGCCCACAGCCGTCATCGTGGCTTCGATCCTCGAGTCCGTCATTCTGGGGGCTATCTCTGGCGCCCTGGGCACTGGCGTGGCTTACGCGCTGTTTGATGGCCTTCGGGTAGCCACCTTGTCGGCAAGTGTGGCGCAGATCGTGTTTGGGATCGACTTCGGGGTTTCTATTGTGTTCTTAGGCACAATGTTCGGAGGCGTACTCGGATTGGTTGCTGGTGTTCCGTCGGCCATCTTGAGTATGCGGGCCCCCTTAACGGCTGGACAAGCTGCGACATGAACTCGCCTGAAGAGACCCGCCACTTGCTTCAGTCTCTGAGTCGCTCCAAGGATGGAGCTTCTCAAGCTAAGAGCCAATCACGGCGATGGCGTGGCGTTCTAGTGATCGGTGTTGTTGTGGTCGTAGTGTTTTTTTTCGGATATAAAAACTGGCTGGCGGGTTTGATATCGGCACCTCCGAATGTGGCGACGGCAGTGGGTAAAGGAGGGGCTAACACCGCCGTAGGTGAGGCTGCTCCAACAGTCGGTGTTGGTGATGGCGGCACTCGGATTGCCGCGTCTGGGTATATCGTCGCGTCGCGTCGCGCAACGGTGGCGGCCGAAGTAATCGGTCGGATTCTTAGCATTGAGGTCAACGAAGGCGACAGCGTTCACGCGGGGCAGATCATCGCTAAGCTTGACGATGCCATCGCGCGATCCGACCTTCGCCATGCGCAACGACAAGTTGCAACCGCCAGACTATCCACCCTCGCCGCTCGGCAACATCTCGAACAAGCTAAGCGCGTCCTGCGCCAGACACGTGCGCTCTTCGACAAGGGTTTTGTGTCCGACGCTGAGGTCACTCGCGTCGATAGCGCGGCACAAACGCTCGATATCGAGATGCAAAAGGCAGCTGCTGAAGAAGAAGTCGCGCAGGCCAACGTACAACGATATGAAGTCCTACTTGCCAAGCATGTGATCCGAGCCCCTTTTAGTGGAATCGTCGTGGACCGCTCCGCTCAACCTGGAGAGGTGATCTCCCCCAGTTCGGCAGGAGGGGGCTACACGCGCACCGGACTCTGCACCATCATCGACGCTACCTCGGTGCAAATTGAGGTTGACATCAATGAGTCGCAGATCGGATACGTCAAAATTGGCCAACCAGTAGATGTCACGCTGCCCATACTTGGGACATGGCCGGTTCCCGCACGTGTAGTTTCGATCGTACCGATTGCCAGTCGAGAGAAGGCCGCCCTTCGGGTAGTCATTGTCTTTGACAAGATTGAGCCCAGTTATTTACCTAACTTGTCGGCTAAGGTTCTCTTCAAGTCGAACCGATGAAAATGTCCTGATTCCGATAGCGGGAGGTCCGCGAATCCACGCTAGGGGGGGCTGTAAAAATGGCCCGCCTTGCCTGGTACGACCCCATGGTTTTAAGAGGGACGGACATTTCATAGCCCAATGGATTTTCAGCGGTAGTCAACGGTGCTCCGAGCGAATAATCACGGCACGGACCGCGGATTGCTGATAGCCATACCGGTCGTAGATGCAAAACCGCACGGCTTCCAAACCGGGGGCCAGGACGATGCGAGTTGCGCCCAGCGACCGCCCTTTGGATTCAAGTGCAGCCATTAACGCATTGCAGTGTCCGTGACGTCGATGTTCAGGCAAGGTAAACATATCCGAGATGTAAGCGCGATCTCCACCCAAATACACAAGTTGCCCTTTGGCGATTGCTGCACCATTCTGTTCGACATAGAAGTTATGGATCTGATCGTTGAAGTCGGAGGGAGCATTCGAGATCCCGCGGAGAGAATCTGCGATGTCTTTCTCTTGTGCTGTTCGAACTTCTATTGGCAGCGCGGCAATGCTGCGGGCACGGGGCCATGGACGGTTCAAATTTCTTGCCATCAGTGTACTTGTCCACGCCAAGGTATGCCCCAAATCAAGTTGCTCGGCAACCACGGCGATTTCGGGATGAAAGATATTCACAACGTGCTCAGCATCATCTCGCCCGATCTCGGAGAGCGTGGTGGCAGGATCAAGCGGTGACTCGCAGAAATACTCCGCCTTATATTCGAACTGTCGGGGCCAGGCCCAACTGAGTTCGCTCTCATATGCCAAGTGCGTCAGCCCCTCTTTTTTGAGTACTTTTGCACCGGTTTCGGCCGCCTCCTTGTGGCACAAGCAGCGAACAAAGGCATGGACGTCATCGGAATTCATCATCAGGTGCGAAGACTAGTGCGAATAGGCGCCATCCGCCTGCTCGCGATTAACATATTTGCCAGTTCGTCCAACCCCCGCTCTCGGGCGAGGTCATAGGCGGTGCGGTTCTCAGCATTGCACTGGCGGCGGTCTGCACCATAGGACAGTAACGTCTCGACAACTGTCAGGCGTACGCCTGACTGTGCTGCTAGATGAAGCGCCGTATTGCCTGCCTGGTCCCCTATGTTGGGGTTGGCGCCGGATTCCAGAAGGAGTGGCACGAGACGAGGGCGCTTGAACACCATCATCTGATGTAAGGCTGTTTGTCCATCGATCAGGTGGTTCAGGTCCGCACCGTGCTCGATCAGCAATCTGAGAACCTGATCGTATCCTTCGGATGATGCAGCATGCACCGCGCTGTTCGGATTTGCGCCGTTCTCGAGAAAACATTTTGCGAGAGCGGTATGGCCATGCCACGCCACCGCCCACCACAGTGGTGTCGCCGGCTGCTCGGTTCGCAAGGGGTGTGCATGCGACGCATTGACATCCGCCCCCTCCCTAATCAGTTGTGTAGCAATGCGCAAGGCAATATTCGAGCCCAGCACGCCATGCATTCCTGATGCCGCTAGAAAATGGAGTGGGGTTCGCCCCCCCTCGTCTGTCGTGTTGGCTAGATCGATCGAGCAGAGTTTCGATACACCGTCCTCGTCATAGAGCATTGCAGCAAAGTGCAGCCCGACGCCTGCGCTCGATCGCCGATCGCGCCGAATCGCGGAGACTAACCCGACATCTCCGCACATTGCCGCGTGTGCTAGAGGTCGCCATCCATACAGGCCACCGGCGAGCGATGGGTCCGCTCCACCTTTCAGCAGCAGACGAACTACTTCGATATGTCCCTCATGCTTTTTTGCTGTTTTCTTCCATTCAGTTGTCCGCACTAGGGGGCGATGCTTATGACTATTGGGTGATCGGACATTTGCGTCCGCGCCGGCTTTCAGCAGCAGATCCACGACACCTGGATGCCCTCCATAGCAGGCGTCCAATAGCGGTTTCCAGTCTTTTGCGAGAGCGGCATTTCGAGTGAGCGCGATCTTCACTTCCGATACCGAACCTGCAGCACAGGCCTCCCGAAACTCCGGAGGCGAAAAACTCTTTGAATTCGTGGACGTAGGCATAGCTGGCACTTACCCCAATTCAGGTTGGAACCCGAGACAATAGGTCGTGAAGGCGATACAGCGTTGCTGCCCCACGAAACGACTATTTCCACCTTTTCATTCTACATACGGGACACGCCGATCGTATAGAGCATGTGAGCAAATCGACTTCAACATATTTGCAGCAGAAAGATAAAGGAGGGTGAACGCTTTGGGCGTGGAGGCCTGCGCGAGTCCGCATGCGTGCCTGTAAGCCTGCGAACTGTCGATTCAAACGTTCCTGCGCAACGAATGGACGCGCGTGAGCCGATGGTAGTTGGCGCTGATACCCAAGAGCCGCCTCGCTCTTCCTCCCAATCACACGCGCCATGCAGTGACGAGACTTCAAGCGCTATCGCCAGTTCGCAAGTGGAGATGGTCGTGCGTTGGCAGAGCAACTGCAGCAACGAGATGGTTGCCGAGGCGTTTCGGACGGGGTGGGAATGCGGGGGAAGCTCCGCTTAGGCCGTTCGACCTCATATTGGCGTTGGAGACATTCCATTTTATGATTAAAGCTAACGGGCGAATCGGGATTCGCCGGCATCGTTTTATTAGAGCGAAGGCAGTCTCATGCGTCAGATTCTCGGATCCTTTTTTGCCTTAACGGTCTTGTCTGGCTGCTTAACGAGACCCGTTGCATCATTGCCCGATACAACGCAGACGCGCGTGGAGATTCGAAGAACCAGCGATGGCATTCCTCACATCAAGGCTACGAACTGGCGGGGCCTGGGCTACGGTTATGGCTATGCGCAAGCCGAGGACAATCTGTGCACGATGGCGGAGGCATTCGTGACCTATCGAGGAGAGCGCTCGCGATATTTTGGCGCCGATGCGCGTCTCAAGACCCACTCCACATTGGGGAATCCTAGAAATATTGATTCGGATTTCTTTTTCAAGCTTGTTTACAACAGCGAAGTTGGTGTAACTTATAAAGCAAGCCAGGTAGCTGAGATGCAGCAACTTATCGCTGGTTTCGCCGCAGGATACAACCGGTATCTGCAGGTCTTGCGCTCGACTTCCAGATCGACTGCGCATCGCGAATGCAAAGATGCCGAATGGCTGGCTGAAGTCTCCGAAATGGACGTCTATGCAAGGCTGTTCGCGGCAAATCTTGCGGGCGGCTCAACGACCTTCATGGCGGTGATCGCAACTGCGACGCCCCCCCAAACTAGTATAGGCAATCACACTCCTACCAGCTTTTCCCCCGCAAAACCGCTGTTTGGGCTGGACGCCGGCGAGCACGAAAGTCTTGCTCGTCACGTAAGCAGTTTCTGGATCCATGCTGGGGGCCGCACGGGCATCGGCAGCAATGCCATCGCCCTAGGCGGTGAGGCTACTTCCACCGGTGGTGGCCTGCTGCTCGGTAATCCTCATTGGTACTGGGCTGGCCCCGACCGCTTCTATCAAGCTCAGCTAACAATTCCAGGCGAGTTGGATGTAGCTGGCGCATCTTTTCTCGGCGTTCCCGTGATCATGCTCGGCTTTAACAACGACATCGCCTGGGCACACACTGTTTCTCCAGCCCGCCGTGTCGGGGTGTTTGAGCTAAGCCTAGTGCCTGGGTCGCCGACCACGTATTTGGTTGATGGGCGAGAGGTGCCAATGACAGCCGTGCCATTGACCGTCCAGGTAAAGAGCGAGGAGGGCGAATTGAAAGCGGTCGCTCGAACTCTCTACCGCACGCAGTATGGTCCCGTAGTCGAGCTCGGGGGGATGTCGCCTGCATTGAAGTGGACAACGAGCAAGGCTTTCGCATTGCGTGACATTAATGTCGCGAACTTCAGAATTTTTGAGAACTTCCTGGCTTGGGGGCGGGCCTCTTCACTGCAAAACTTCATGAAACTCCAGAGTCACTTTGCAGCGATGCCTTGGGTAAGCACTCTGGCCGTGGGGCGCAACGACGTGCGTGCCTGGTATGCTGACATAGGTAACGTACCTAACGTTCCAGATGCGCTTGCCTCGGCGTGCACCACCGCGCTGGGGCAAGCGTTCCGCAAGGGCGCGCCTGGCGTGCCGTTTCTGGATGGAAGTCGATCCAGCTGTGATTGGCACACTGACCCTCAATCGGCGCAGGCCGGCGCTATGCCGCCCGCACGGATGCCGAGTCTCTTGCGAGAGGACTACGTCGCGAATATGAACAACAGCTACTGGCTGGCTAACCCGGTAGTACCATTGACTGGCTTTGATCAAGTGCTGGGCGGAGAGGGGGAGGAGCTAAGTTTGCGTGCCCGTCTGGGGCACAGATTGATCAATCGGAGGTTATCGAGGCTCCATGATGACGAGGGCGCCCCGATCAATAGCGCCACGCTGCGATCACTCGCACTTGGGAGTCAGTCGATGTCCGCAATCCTTTTCAAGGGCGACGTTCTTGACACTATCTGCAAGCAAAGCAATGTCAGCGTCGCACTTGACATTGCTAGTCATATGACCTTTGCTCCCCCAGAGCAAGTTCCAATCGACGGGGCATGTCGTGTACTTCGCAATTGGGACGGTACGGGCAACTCCGAAGCGCGAGGCGCCTTCCTTTGGGATGAATTCTGGGCTCGTGCAGCAAAGCTGGATAAGGCTCGTCTGTTCAAGCAAGCGTTCGAAGCCAATGATCCCCTCAATACACCGAGGGCTCTGAATGCCTCTGATCCCGCCATTGCTCAAGCGCTCGGTGCGGCCGTGTTGAGTGTTCAACGCAGCGGGCATGCCCTTGACGCGAGTCGCGGTGAGACGTTGTATGTAAACAAGCACGACCACAACATCGCGTTGTATGGCGGTTGCGATGGCGGCGGTTATTTCACTTCCGCATGCACTTTGTGGGGAGTGCCGTCAGGAATAGAGCCGAAAGACGTTGACCTACTTGGCAACAGTCATATGCAGGTGGTGAGCTTCGGCCAAGACGGAGTCACGGCTGATGTGATGCTCGCCCATGGTGAATCGGATGATCCAGCCTCTATCCGATTCAGCGATGCAACTCAGCGCTATGCCAAGAAGCAGTGGACACGCTGGCGGTTTTACGAAAGCGAAATCATGTCGGATAAAGGGCTGAGTGTCCTTCGCTTTACCCTGTCTGATACGAAATAGCGAAGTTGTAGCTGAATCGCCCCGGCTTTCATGGAGGCCGGTTGGTTTAAGTCATGCCGCCGCCGTGGCGGCCTGACTGGCGAGTTGCCGGTAATAGTTTGCCTCAGCTTCTGCGGGCGGGATGTAGCCGATGGGTTCGAGCAGGCGATGGTGGTTGAACCAGGACACCCATTCGAGCGTTGCGAACTCCACCGCCTCCTTGGTCTTCCACGGTGCCCGGCGATGGATCAGCTCGGCCTTGTAGAGACCGTTGATCGTCTCGGCCAGGGCGTTGTCGTAGGAATCGCCTTTGCTGCCCACTGATGGCTCAATGCCAGCCTCGCCCAGTCGTTCCGTGTACCGGATGCTGACGTATTGCGAGCCGCGATCGGAATGACAAATCAAGCTGCCGTCGCGTTCGGGTTGACGGTCGTACAGCGCTTGCTCCAAAGCATCGAGCACGAAGTCCGTGCGCATCGAGCTGCTGACCCGCCAGCCCACGATGCGTCGGGCGAACACATCGATCACGAAGGCGACGTACAGCCAGCCCTGCCATGTCGACACGTACGTGAAATCCGAGACCCATAGCTGGTTGGGGCGCTGCGCTCGGAACTGCCGGTTGAACCGATCCACAGGGCATGGCGCTCTGGTATCGCTGATCGTGGTCTTCACCACCTTGCCGCGCATCACGCCTCGCAGCCCCAGGCGCCGCATCAGCCGTTCGACTGTGCAGCGCGCCACCGCAGTGCCCTCGCGTGCCAGTTGCCTCCAGACCTTGTCGGCCCCATAGACCTGCATGTTGGCTTGCCAGACGCGCTGTATCGCCGGCATGAGGACATCGTCGCGGTGTGCTCTGGCGCAGCGCTTGTGCGGCTCACGCAGCAGCGCTGCGTGCCGCCGGTAGCCCGACGGGGCGACCTGCAAGACCTTGCAGATCGGCTCGACCCCGAAGGTGGCACGATGCTTGTCGATGAAATCCCTCAGGACTTCAGCCGGCGGTCGAGCTCCGCCTGGGCGAAAAATGCGCTCGCCAGCTTCAGAATCTCGTTGGCCCGGCGCAGCTCCTTGACCTCGCGTTCGAGCTCCTTCATCCGCTGGGCCTCGCCGGTCGTCACGCCTTCTCGAACGCCGTTGTCGACCTCGTCGCGCTTGACCCATTCGTTCAGCGTCTGCGGCACACAGCCGATCTTCGGTGCAATCGACTCGACTGCCGCCCACAGCGACGGGTACCCCCCGCGGTGCTCCTGCACCATCCTCACCGCGCGCTCACGCAGCTCAGGTGAAAACTTGTTCGACTTCTTCATGGCTCAATCCTCTCAGAGTGTTGAGCCTCCTCAAAAGCCGGGGCGATTCATAGCAGCCTCTTCTTCCGAGTAAATCCCCATATCTTCCGGCAGGAAAATCCAGTCGGAGTGCTCTTAAATCTATGATCAGGTCATGAGTAAAGTAACTCGCAAGCCCTGATGTTCAAGTACCGCCCTGTACGCTGGATGGTGGCGTTGAGCTTTGCCGTGCAGCGGCGCATTTACCTCCGGCACCCCGTGGCAGACTATGCACCTGATTGCGGCGCGCTCGCGATGCTTCTTGCCAGACGCTGCTCTTGGCAGATCGATGAATTCCTCTCGACCTCTGTTCCCCGTTGGTTGCGAACTACGGGACGGGATACTAGCGACATCACCAGCGCCAATCTCGTTCAGTCGTTCGAAATCTGTCGTTCCAATTGTTGGCACGCCATCATCGCTTGAAACGCTCGCCCCGTATTCTCAATCGGACCCGAATCGCTTACTTGCATGCGCGAACCCAGACTCCTCCGCCTCGGACGATTGAAGCACTCGGAGAAGGCATCCTGATTAGACTTGGCTCTTTCTGGATCCAAGGTCTTGGAAACAGAGTCGCCTGTGCTGCGTTGATTTCGATGCCCATCAACCTCGGTCGTCTGTACGGAAACGTTTAGCGCAGTACCGGCGCATAGTCCCGCGAGCAAAATAGGTAGAAATTTCATAAGGTCAACCTAGCCGCTTGAGCCTAGCGAGATACCTCTCGTGAAGAGAGAGTGAACTCATTCTGTGCATGTGCGAAATCTTCGCAGAAGTTACTCGCTCGGCCACTAGGTCTTTTGACAGGACCCGCATAGATTGTTTGAAATTTGAATACTAAAGTTTTGTATTGACGAAGCTTCGGAGATCTCTTTTTTGCGAGATCACGCACAATCCCGGATCGCGAGCTTTGTTGACGGCATCGTAGATGTTCCGGCGACGTTGTCGAGAAGAACTGAATCACCCTGGGATTCGTGGAGATTCAACGCTCTGAGAATTGCGCCGAAGATCTGCTGCGTGCCGCGAACGCTACTGGAACGGGTCACGCGTATTGAGGTTGATAGCGGCGGGCAAAGGATCTCGAGCGCGAGCCAAGGAATTGCGGCAGGCCAATAAGACTTTGACGCTGGCGAGCGCGCTTTTGATCCTGCCTCGACCTCGCATATGGCAAGGAGTTGGAACGGCTTGGCTCATTGCCTGCATGCGGCGCCCAGCCTGCTGGGTCAGCAAGTCGACGACTGGCGGCCGAAGGGGCTTGGATGACAGGCATCATGATCATGTGCGTCACGAACGGCGAGGGGCGGCTGCTATTGGCTGTCGGACCTCTGTAACTGCGCGTACGCGACAATCGGACTCCTTGCTTCTGTCATCAAGAGAGCATGGCCTTCTAGCTGCATGGCCTGATACCCGTGGAAACCAGGCGAGATCAGTTCGTCGCTGCTGCAGCCGTTCCCCAGTAACGAGCGAAGCCTGAGTGCGGCGATGCGCCAGACTGTCTTGTCGCTCCAGTTGCTCATTCGTGGTCGCGCAGTCAAATGACGGCATTCATTCCACGAAGTGGCGTATGGGCCGGGTCGGCGCCATGCCAATACCCGAAGAAAGCATCTGGCCTCGCCTTCGTCGACCACTACGACAGCAACGATCCGGCGATCGGCCGCAATGGCTCGCTGTAATGATCGACCAAGTAGCCGGCACGCCCGGTCGGCTGCCGCAAAGCGTTGCTCATTGCGTTATAGGTGATGAAAACCTGCCGGCGCTGGTAGGGTGAGATGTTCATGCCCGACGCATGCGGCAGGCTGGCATGAAAAAAGAATGCCGACCCGCGTGGTCCCTGCGCCGACTGCAACCCGTGGCGCGAAACTAACGAATCGACGATGTCCGGCTGAAGCGTGAAGCGCAACCGGGCGGACACATCGGAGCCGCGCGTGGTGGCCTCGTTCGCATCGATGCCGACGTCACTAGACGGTTCGCATGGATAGAGCCCCGCGTTATGCGCACCAGGAATGTAGAACAACGGCCCGTTGAACTCGTTCACATCGTCCAGGTAGATCGCCACCGACAGTGCATGAGGCTTCTGCATGTGGTCCAGATGTTTCCAGAACGCATAGTCCTGATGCCAAGGCCACAGGTCGCCCACAAAGGGCGCCTTGATATTGATCTTAAATTGGTAGACACTGACCTCGTCGTCTAGCAGTGCCATGGCCGGCGCCACCAGTCGTTCATCGCGCAGTAGGCGCTGCATCAGCGGGCTCGAACCATGGCCGCCATATTCCGAGCGGACGGTCTTGCCGTTTTTCTCGACCACGGTCGCCTCCGAGGCGTAACTGCCGGACTTGCCTTCGATCTCGTTGACGAGTGCTGCCACCTCCGCCGCCGTGAATGCCGCGTGGGCCATGTGACAGCCCCGGCTGGCATATTCGTCGCGCAGGTTGTCGGTCGTCTGCTTGACGATCTGCTGCGCGCTCATGCGTCGTGTTGCTGAGCAGCCATCAGCTGGAGAGGGCTCGGTAAGCGCATGTTGACCCACACTGCGTTGATATAGTCTAGACGGGCCCACTTGCTGCCCGCCTTGCCAGTTTCGGACAGGGCTTTGTCAGGGCATATCGAGTATCGCTCTCCTTGGTTCGCCCCCACGCGGAGAACAGCATTGTCGTCACCGAGATTCATAGATCGGTTTCCTTCAAAGGTTGAGCCGCTCGACCCGTACTCTTACTTTGCAAAGCGCTTGCCAGTCAGTGGCGGCGGGTGCTGCCTCGCCCCCAATGTTTCCTCTGCAAGCGGGGAAGCAACACTTTGCGAGGCAACCAGCGATCACGTGCAAACTTCTCAAAAGTATATGAAGGCGAATCGTCCGAGCGGTTTCTCTCTCCGCCTGGGAGACCAACGACTTCGGCTCTCGGTATGTCGGGCGACGGTGCTGGTCTTGCGTGACAGGCCGAACTCTCGCATCGTCAACGTTTTCAGTGGGGCCGGGTTGCCAAATTCTGACCCGAACTCTTCGATACGTCCATTCTTCAACACGATCTATCCGGCCGCAAGACCGCTCTAAGTACCCTGATGTTCACAATGACTATAGAACTCGATGACATCAAGGTCAACCCGGTAATCTCCGGCTATATCAAGACAAAGAGATCAATGGCTTCGCTGATACGGATACCCTTGAGGAAGGAACTGCCGAGGCCGTGCGCGTCGCGGCTGAGGAACGGGCCCAAGCCTTGCATGATCTAACCCCCTGCTTGCCAAGTGCATGACTGCTCCAAACCAGCTAGGCCTGCGTCTGAAGCTATCGACACAAAAGATGGCACACGTGCGAGTTCTTCGAAAAGATGGATGAGGTGGTTTCATGGCACGCGTTGATGCAGATTGGTTCGCTCGCCTAGGCATATGCATCAAGGCGTCGATGGTTGTCGGTCAAGATATCAATCACATCCGTGCTGCAGCCTTGCGACGAGCTTTCGCCGTCTTTCCGAGACATGCTTGCAGCATCTTGCCACCAATCTGAGTATTTGCTTTCTCATGAAGAAGTCCGCCGTTTTTGCCGTGGCCTCGGAAATCCTTCGCATCTACTGGAAATCTGACCGGTGGACGCTGCTGTTCGTCGCCATCGTTGTTTCGCTCTCTAGCGTTGCGAGCGTGGCCGGGCCGTACATATTTTCCCGCCTGATCGATCGGCTGCCGCAGGAGGCGGCTATCACGGCGCTTGCTTGGGGCTTCGTTCTATACGCGCTGCTTCTGGGTGTGTCTTCAGCGTTGCAGCGCATGGTCCAATATCTCTCATTCATGAGTTCGGAGAATCTCAGCTTCATTGTTGCCACGCGCTTCTTCGAGCGCATCCTGAAGAAGACAGCCGCCTTTTTCATCGAACACAACTCAGTGGAGATTCAGAATGCGGGTGCTCGCGGTCGCGGCGCGCTGACGACGCTCGTTCAACTCGGCCTCATCGTCTTCATCCCAGGCGTAATTCAGATTCTTCTCACGCTCGTCACGCTGGGCACTCTGATCAACATTGAGGTCGCTGCGATCGTCTTCGCCTATGGCATCGTGGCCGTCACGCTCACGCTGGTTGCTACCCGGCGAGCGCGGATCTTTCTCGACAGGGCAATCGAGGCCGGTCAGGAGAATGCACGATTCATCGGAAACGCCATGAACGCTATGGAAACGTTGCGCTATTTCGGCAGCCACGCATGGATGAGCCAGCGCTTCACGCAGAAGGCCGAGGAGGTGCGCGACAACTGGCGCGCCTATGTACTGCAGCGTGTCGGTTACGTCGTCCTATTGGGAGTGGGGCTCACCATTCAGTTCGCCGCCACTTACCTCCTGCTCCTGCCACGCTATCAGGCTGGAGCACTGACGATCGGTGACATCGTGTTGTTCAACATTCTTTTGCTCCAACTCAACATGCCTTTTGAGATGATTGCGCACGCCATCGACGAGGCCGCACGATCGCGTGCAGCCCTCGGTCCTCTGGCGAGCATGTGGGCTGCGTCCGAGGAGCGGAAGATTTTTCACGCTCTCGATTTCATGCCCACCCATGGCCGCATCGGTTTTGAAGATGTCGGCTTCACCTATGACAACGGTCGCGGTGTGGAAGGCATTGACTTCACGGCCGAGCGCGGGGCTATTACCTTCCTGGTCGGCGAGACCGGTTCGGGAAAATCGACTGTTTTCAAGCTCGCGCTGAAGTCCGTCGAACCCGACTCCGGACGCATTGTGATCGATGGTGCCGACTTGGCGCAGATCGATCGGGTCGACTGGCACTCCATGGTGGCCGTCGTCCCGCAGGATGTGGTGCTGCTCAATGAGAGCCTCGCCGACAACATTCTGCTTGGACGGATTCGGAGTGATACTCGCTTGTGCCGAGCGGCAGAGAAGGCGGAGATCCTTTCGTTCATCCAGGCGCTGCCCGAAGGCTTCGAGACAACCATCGGGGAGCGCGGCCTCAAGCTCTCAGGCGGCGAGCGCCAACGGATCGCTATCGCTCGCGCCTTCTATGGCGACCCCGCAATTCTCTTCCTTGATGAGGCAAGTTCCTCGCTTGACGAGGCGACCGAGAGAGAAATCATGAATCACATCCGCGTACTCTCACGAGACGTAACGGTGCTCGCTATTACCCATCGCCGCGGCATCATCACGAACGCCGACAAGGTCGTCGATCTTGCCAATAGACGCCGAGGCACGAGTTAGAAATTGAAGTCGTTCTTATGCCGGAGTCGGCCATCGACGCTGCGTGGCATGGCCTTGGGGGCGGCCCCGGCCTTCAAGGAAATGTGGCACGCCTTCGTTTGCGCGCTGGTGGTATGCGCGTGGAATCGTGAGCACGCATCCGGCCAGGTCGATCCAGTCCCATCGGATCTCGAAGAGCATGGCCTGCCAACGTGAGTTCAATCGCAAGTTCGAGCGCTACTTACACGTTGGGAGCGTCACCCGGGGGCTCGCAACGCGTGCATTGAGCACTGCGGTGCCGTCTGTCGCGTTTGTGATCTGGACTTCGAGAAGCGCTACGGGTCGATTGGCATTGGCTTCATCCATATTCATCACGAGATTCAGCTCGCCGACATCCGCGAAGAGTACCAAGTCGACCCAATCAACCACCTGAAGCCGGTCTGCCCCAATTGCCACGCCATGCTGCATCGTGAGAATCCGCCCATGCCGATCGCGCAACTGCGCGTAAGACTCGCCCAGTTACGCGATCAGATCAAGCCATGTTGAAATTTTCTAGGACGTGTGGCACGGGCGGCAACAGTAGTAGCAGCCGTTGATCCTGTTGCTGGGCCAGCGGCGTTTCGCATCGCTCACGGCAGGTCCGCACGATGAAAATTCCCCGAGATAGACTCGGTTGTTCTCTGAGGGGAGATAGGCGCAACCAGTCACATGAACTTCATGATCTCCGTTGGCTTGCTGATTCTTGTTGATGTAATACGAAGACATTTTCCGCCTACTTTCCTTTTTCCTTGCGAACGCCCTTGAATGGCGCTCCGTCTTGCTTTTGATCCATGAACTGACCGTTGTCGCCATTGCGCTTGGTCCAGTTGTTTGTTGTCGGATTGAGGACTTGAGAGCGGTTCTTCACCGCGCCCCTTCGAGCGTTGTCGCCCACTGGGTCATTCTTGGCCATGAGCGGCTCCTCGGTAAATTGAACGGGTGAAACTGGCTCGCACAATCACTCCTCTCGGGCTTCCGCGGCGCGGTTCCCCAACGTGGGTCTATTGTTCGGTTGGTGGTGGCTCATAGCGTGAGCTACCAGGCGGCTACTGCGAATATTTACTAGCAGCGAGCGCCAGAGTTGCCGCCAGCTTGTCCCGCAGAGTCGCCGGCGCCAACACCTCAACATCGGCTCCGTGACGCAGGAGATCCATCAGCAGCTCTTGGTCGTTTGAATATGGCACTTCTAGCACATAGCTGCCATCACTCAGTATCTCGCTCGTCTGATTTGAATGCCAAGTTTCCAAGGAAACCCATTGCGCTCGTTCAGGCGTGAACTTGACTCTGGCCCGCTGGGTTGCCGCTCCCGCGAAGATGCCGTAACCACTCTCGAAGTGCTGAGCCATCTCTGCGGCCGAGACGTCCACGGCAGGCGTGGTGCCCGTAGCCACCTCCTGCATCGCGTCCAATGAGAAGGACCGGATGCCCTCGCGCAAATGACACCAAGCGTCCAGTAGCCAGTTTTCGCGATAGTGAACAAGCTGGAGCGGTGATATCTCTCGTGTGGTGGTCTCTTGGCGATCCCTATTCAGGTAAGTGATGGATAGCCGCTTTCGATCCAGCAGGGCCTGCGCCACTTGTTCAAAGTGCTTCAACTCCACCTTGCGCGTACCGATATGAATGAGCTTAATGCGACGTTCGACCGACTCAGCTGCGTGAGCGGTTTTCCCGAGCAAAGTTCGCAAACGGGCTTGCAGGGGCGCAATGTGCGGGTCCAGCAAGCCAGGCTGTACATCCCGAAGAAGATGCTGCATAGCAAGCAGCGCATATATCTCGGATGCGTTGAACCACAAGCCCGGCAGCTCGTAGATCGGCTGGTCCTCCGGTGCATCACGTTCGATTGCGTATCCACGCCGCTCAGCATCCCAGACGATGGGGCAGTTCATGCGCGATCTCAGATATTCCAGATCGCGTTTAAGCGTCGCTAATGAGATTCCTAGCTCTCTCAGCAACACTGCACGAGGCACAACGCCTTTGGTCTGAAGCAGACGACGAATTTTATGAAAACGTTCAGATTGGCCCATGGTGTCAGACTTCACCTCTGGCGGTGCGGTATTGGGTCCGAAAATCGCATCAATGCTGCACCGAGTTACCTTTTGATCAACTCGCCTGCGAGCGATTTACGTGGTTTGATGCGTGAGTTATTGAGTCGAGTTTCATGCTGAATTGCCGCGAGCGGTTAAGTGAGGCGGATACGAAAATTAAAACTCTAAAATTTTAAAGGAGTCAATTAATTTGCCCTATGACCGTTGCGATCTGGGTCTGCACGCGTTTTCTCGCCGTTCACCTCAGCAGGTCATATCTGATTTGGCTAGACGCGTGGCAGACACGGTCGCCTTCAAAGAGAATGAAAAAGTATTAATCCCTGGGGGGGGTGGCGCCACAAATTGGAGTGCCTTTCAACCACGATGTTTCGCCCAAATGGTCGGGCAAGGAATCCCGCGAATATGGTATTGTTATTTTGGTAACTAAAAATTACTCTGCTGAACGGTGGCTACCCAGGCCGTCATGCCGAGATCTCATACGCCATTGCGATCACTTAAGGAGTGACGAGCATGAAGTGAGACGGGCTGGCGTACGTGGCGTGCACAGTTTTAATCAACTGCTTCACGACGTTGCCGTATGGGATGAAGCGGCGATAGCGAGGCGTTCCGATGAATTTTTGGCGCGCGCACTGAAGATCTGGCCAAGAAACGCATGAGAAATACCAAGGACCGGGCACGAGATGGCGAAAATGTGCGCTCGCTCATCTCAATCTAGATGGTCGTCTGAATCAATTTCCTTCAAGCTGAGAAATGAGAAGCGCGAATGAGCAAGTCTGAACAGATGGCGGGGTTCTTTCAGGATGAGAACCTCAGGCAGTTGCAAGAGAGGCTGAAGATCGGTGACGGTCTCATCGATGTGATCGATCTGGGGGAAAATCAGCACTCTGCGATACTGGCTTGGCTTTTCGATCCACGGGAGGGCCACGCACAGGGGGAGGCCATCGTGCGCGATTTCCTGATGCACGTAGCCGACCAGTCCCCGAGACGTTGGAGAAGCGGAAAGTCAGACCAAAAAAGTACCAGCCAGGGATTCGCGCGGAACTGGTCAGTTGAGCGTCTTCAATCCTCCGGACTCAGCGCCTGTTTTGTTGCCACCGAGTTCGCAGAGACCCAGGCCAATCGTCTGGACCTGCTCATAGTTGATCCGGTCAATCGCTTCTTGATCGCGGTAGAGAACAAGCTTGGGCCGAAGTTCAGCGCCGAGCAACTCAAGCGGTATCGAGACTATGTCGTGAAGCTTCAGCAAAGCTCGCCTTGGCTGACGGGCTTCCAGCTCGGGTTCGTGGCCTTAGGCCGTAACTACGATCTGGACGACGAAGATCGATATCCCAAAGCGTTGCAAAAGGAGCTGCAGCATTGGGTGCCTGTCAGCTATGACTGGCTTAGGGCAGGCGCACAACGTGCAGAACTTCACCTCCAGCGGGGCAACGAAGGGGCACGATTGGTACAAGAATACTGTCGCAGACAAACCGGTTGGGAGAGCCCGAACGAAAAGGAATGCTCGCAGTTGGTCGCGAATATCTGGCGCGGCCATCCCGAAGCGGCTACGGCGGTCTGCGCCATGGGGCGACGGCCCCAGAAGTTCTGGCTACTGGGCAAGGTTGCCGTTTCGGAGGCTGCAGAAAGTGCGCAGCTGTTTGCGGCCCAGAATCAAGCTGTAGTTCTCGCACTGCTGGACGGTAAGGGATTTGCCTCAGTCAGGCGTATGCTTTTGCGAAACAACGCACAGTTTGAATCCGAGCATGTTTGTTGGGGGCGTACCTGGATCGATGTGATGCCCCGAAGTATGGATCAATTCTATGATCCTGAGAGCTACTTCCCCGTGTATCTGAGTGCCTACAGATTAGATGACTCTCTCTGCCGCGTACGCCTTGTGTTCGTGCCCGGTTACATGCCCTCCGAATCGGACGCCGTCAAGATGCGTGAGGTCCTGGAAAAAAATATGCCTTCGATTGCACAGCGTGAGAAGCGCAGCGTTCGGAGGATTACGCTGAAGGAGTCGATCTCCAATGAGCAGCTTCCTATCTACGTGGCGCAGCAGGAGGAAGCATTGTCGAAATTGATAAGTGAGAGCTTTCCACATCAGGGGTAGGCCCAAGATGCTCCGTCAAACCGAGTCCTTGTTGTTAACGCGTGGCGTCACCGTGAAGATAACTCTCTCGCAGATGAGGATGCTCGCGCGGGCCCCAACGGATGCGCCACGGCAAACTCCAGGTGAAGGTGATGCAATGGGCAACGCAATCGCTTTGGCAAAGAAGGCGGGCGGAATGCTTGCGAGAGATGCTCGGATATGAGCATCGTGCGCTGCGCAGCCACGCTGCGTAACCTTCGCGAGCAACCAATGTGGAAATTACTGGCTGCTGACCGCGCGCCCGTCATTGCTGCACTTCTGGATAACTTGCTGCTTCAAGAAGAGAAGGTGCTCGCCGCTTCCACCCTGGAAGAGCGACTTACGCGGGACATCGAAGCTTTGCGCGCACAGGGCTATGAGCTGCCCTATGCGGCGGCCGCCTATGTTCGCGAATGGATAGACCAGGGGTGGCTATCGCGTCGTTTGGCACAAGGCGCACCTGAGGAAGAGCTTAGCCTGACGACCGATGCGGCCAGTGCCGTGCGCTTCATTGTGAGTTCTACTCAGCCGCGCCGCAGCGCAACTGAGAGCCGGCTGGCCACCGTCATCAACCAGCTCCAGCGACTCGCCGAGGAAACCGATGGTGACCGCAAGAGCCGTCTGGAGTCCCTGATGGAGCAACGCGACCGCGTTGATCGCGAAATAGAGCGCGTCAACAACGGTCAAGTCACCACTTTGGCCGATGACCGCGCGCTCGAGCGCGCTCGGGACATCATCTTTCTGGCTGAAGAGCTAGCTTCGGACTTTCGCCAAGTGCGCGACGAATTCGAGCGACTCAATCGCGACCTGCGTGCGACGCTGATGGATCACGAGGGGAGCCGTGGTCACGTGCTGGAGAAGCTCTTCAGTGGCGTGGATGTCATTGGAGAAAGCGATGCTGGGCGTACGTTCCAAGCATTTTGGCGGCTACTGAATGACTACGAGCAAGCGGCCATCCTCGATGACGCCGTGGATGCATTGAGCTCTCGTTCGTTCTCCAGAAGCTTGAGTGACGCTAATCGCCGCATGCTGCGCAACCTCACAAGCTTGTTGCTCAAGGAAGGCTCGACAGTGCATGAGGTGCAGCAGAGCTTTGCCCGAGGTCTCAAACACTTCGTACAGAGCCGTGAGTTCATGGAAAACCGCCGGCTGCATCAACTGTTGGGCATAGCCCAGCGAAATGCAGTGCGGGTCAAGGACCAACTCCGTACCACGGCCAACATCGGATTCACTCTCACTTCTACTGGCGCCCGGGTGGCTTCAGTTGCTCAATGGGGCCTGCTAGATCCGGACATGCGCGTGGCAGACACCACGATGGAAAAAGTGCCCGAGGGCGAACTCTCCATGGATGAAATTGCGACAATGGTCCGGCGCTCTGAAATCGACCTTCGTGCGCTGAAACGCAACATCCTCACTCTCCTTGAAGACAAGGAAGTAGTGAGCCTGACCGAACTGCTCGAATGCTTTGAAGCCGAACAAGGCTTGGGCAGCGTGGTCGGCTACCTCTCCCTGGCTGCGAAGCATGGCCAAATCTTCGACACCCAGCCTTGCTCCATCCAATGGACAGGCGCAGACGGCGTGCGTCGCTATGCCGATGCCCCTACCGTGTTCTTCCGACGAGAACGGGCTCATGAATTCCAGCTTTGAAATTCTGCCGCTCGATGAGCAGCAGATGCCCAACAATTCAGTCGAGACTTCGGTTGCTGCGTTGCAGGCAACTCGCGAACAAACCTTCGAAGGCGATAGCGGTACTCTACCGCTAGATACGCGCCGCACCTTCGTCCAACTGTTGACGGGCCCTCTCATTGACGGTCGGCGACATTCCAAGGCATGGGAAGTGGTGTTGCGCGACGAGCAAGTTCTGCGCAGTCGCCTGCATGAGCTTTTCCTCGAGTTGGTGCTCGACCGCGATCAGCAGGTGGCCTTCTTGCGACAGGTATCCCGGGAAGATGTTGATATCCCCATCTTGCTGCGACGAAACACGCTGTCCTTCATCGAGACAGCTTTGCTGCTCTTCCTGCGGCTTCGCTTGACACAGGCCGAAGCCCAGGGTGAGCGGGCGGTGCTCGACTTGCAAGCGATGCTCGAATACCTGAAGACATTCGAGCGCAGCGACAATGTCGACCAGTCGCGCTTCGCCAAACAGTGCGACGCTGCAGTGGAGAAAGCAAAGAAGCTGGGTCTGTTGCGCAAGCTGGCCAACTCCGAAGAGCGCTTCGAGGTCTCACCAGCGCTCAAGCTACTTTTTCCTGCAGAGGAAATCGAACAACTGACTAAGGCTTACTCAGCCGCAGCGGGGCTTCCGAATGCGCCAGATGAGGGAGCTGGTACCGACAGCGCGGTCGAGGACGACAACGAAGAAGAAGGGGGGCAAGCGTGATCGAGCCAGACGGCGAGAATTCGCAAACTTCGACGACCAACGAAGGATTTTTTGCCGCCAGTGCTGTGCCTGCATTCCTGCTGAAGCAAGCGAATGAGTACACTCTGCCACCTCAGGAGCCGGTTGCACCTGCGCTAGGCGCCAATCTGTTTTCGTTCAGCGTTGAGACCTCACTCGCTTCACCGGTGACGACACGCGCCTCCTCGGTCCCGGCTGACCTGATGAGCGCCCAATCCACCAGCGTGACCGCGTTTCTAGATGGGAGCGACCCCGATGTCCAGGCGCAGTTCCGCCTGCGTCGTCTGCAAGCCTTCAACTGGGGCACTTTCCAGGGCGTGGCGGATTTTCCCATTGCATCCGAGGGCTACTTGTTCGTGGGCAACTCCGGTTCGGGGAAGAGCACGATGCTTGATGGTCTGGCGGCCCTTACCACCCCAGACCGCTGGCGAGCATTCAATGCGGCGGCGCGCGAGGCCGACCGTGGCCGCTCTGACCGCAACCTTGTGACCTACGTGCGCGGCGCCTGGGCTCGGCAGAGCAATGACGAGCGCGAAGCGGTCCAGCAATTTCTGCGCAAAAACACGACATGGAGTGCGTTGGCAGCCACGTACCGCAATTCTCTGGGAGCGGTGGTCACCATCGTCATGGTGATGTGGATTCGCGGCCAAAGTACCGCCACCCGTGACCTGCGTCATCAGTACCTCGTCTTCGAACGTGAATTCGACGTCACCGAGTTCAAGGCCCCGTTCGCCGACACGGATTTCGATCTCAAGAAGCTCAAGGCGGCTCTTCCTGAGGCTTTTATCAAGGAAGAATTCAAAGCCTATCAAGAGCGCTTCTGTCGTCTGCTTGGCATCGAAAGCGAGCGGGCGCTGCGCCTATTGCATAAGACTCAGTCGACCAAGGACTTGGGCGAGCTCAATGTATTTTTGCGTGACTTTATGCTCGACGAGCCCGAGACCTTCTCAGTCGCCGAGCGCTTGGTACGGGACTTCCAGGAACTGAACGAAGCCCACGCCGAAGTGGTTTCAGCGCGCAAGCAAATAGAGACTCTTGCGCCAGCGCGCGCGAACTTCACAGACCGTGCCAACTTGGTGACGCAAATTGACGAGTTGCAGGCGATCGATGAGCACCTGGAGAGCTACGGCCAGGAGCAGCGCGGTACGCTCCTAAGTGCAGAAGTTGAAGCGATGCGAAGGAAGATCCAGCTCATTCAAATTTCCATTGGCGAGGCGAAGACGAAGGAAGCCCACCAGAAAGGCATACGTGATCAGTACATCTCTCAGGTGCAGGGTGCTGGCGGCGTGCTGTTGCAGAACCTGGAAATCCGCATCAAGGAGGCCGAAGGCCAGAAAAACAGTCGTCTCGCCAAGCATGCTGTTGTTGAAGCGGCATGTCGTGCGTTGGGGTGGTTCGCCCCTGACACGCCCCAGACTTTCCTTGCTACTCAAGACAAAGCACGAGCCTTACTAAGCGGGCCATCTCCATCCGATGATCTTGAGCAGCGGAGAGATCCGGTCAAGAGTGAGCACAACCGTCTGTCCGTGCGGCTAAGCGAGTTGCGCAGCGAAATCGAATCCATGGAGCGTCAGCCCTCCAACATCCCCGCGCCGTACCTGCGGCTGCGCGCCGAGCTTTCCCATGACCTTGGCGTGCAACCCACGGACCTCCCCTTTGCGGGTGAGCTGATGGAGGTCCGTCCCGAGGAGGCGGTTTGGTCCGGCGCCATCGAACGTGTTCTTCGGGGCTTTTCGCTGTCAATCGTCGTCCAACCAGACATGTACGCCGACTTCAGCCGCACGCTTAATGAGCGCCACACGGGTATGCGTGTTGTCTATCTGCGTGCCCTGATGAGTTCTCTCACAGACGCCGACCGGCGTACCCTGAGCGAGGGCTCCCTGGTCCGCAAGGTCAATCTAGCTCGAGGTGCTCATCAAGATTGGATGCGCCAGCAATTGCGCCAGCACTTCGACTACGAATGTGTCGAAGACATGGCGGAATTTCGCAGCAGCACTCGCGCTGTCACCAAGACCGGTCAGGTCAAACACAATGCTACGCGTCACGAGAAGGATGACCGCTCCGATGTCAATAACCGTCGCCTGTGGGTGATTGGCCTGGATAACGTGGCGAAGCGACAGGCCTATGTAGAAGAAGCTCAGGAGGTCGGTGATGAGCTTTCGAAGCTTCAGGGGCAGCTCAATGCTCTCACCAAGGAGCGCAACGAACTGCAGCAATTGCGCGACCAAGCCAACATCCTCGCCAACGTGAGCTGGGAAGAGATGGACGTTGCCGGCTTGCTGCGCCAGATCGGTGAGTTGGAGCAGCAGCGCCGGCTCGAGCTGGAGCGCAACCCGAACTTAGAAGGCTTGCAGGAGAGCCTGGCAAATCAGGAAAAGCACTACAACGCTGCTGTCGGTGAGCGTCAGGCCGCCGAAGGCAAGGAGCGCGACGCTCTCGCTCAAGTAATTAATCTGCAGACGCTGTTCGACGCGCTGCATGTGCCCCGAGTTCTCACCGATGAAATGCGTACGGCCATCAAGGAGCGCGTCTCGCGGATCCCCCGCACGGTGACTTTGGAGACCTTGGACAGCATCTTGAACAGCGTGATCCGCAGCATCGCCAGTGAGCGCGAAACGCTCAAGGGACGCTCGGCCGTTCTCCAGGCAGCAATCGAGCAGGCATTCCGAGACTACAGCCGCGTTTGGCCATCCGAGGCCGGCGGTCTGGACCCCAAGCTGGAGAGTGCAACCGACTTTATTGCAAAGCTCGACAGGCTGGAATCTGATGACCTGCCGCGATTCGAAGACCGCTTCATGGAGCTGCTGCAGCAGCAGAGCAACCAGAATCTTGCGACCCTGCAACAGCGTCTGGACATTGAGCGGAAGCAAATTCATGACCGACTGGATCAAGTCAACGGCAGCCTGAGAAGTGCGGACTACAACCCGGGCACTCACTTAGTCATTGAGCCGAACGACCGTGCATTGGACGAGGTCAAGGCGTTCCGTGCACAACTGCGGGATGCGCTGACCCAGGCTTTTACGCATGACAAAGACGCTGCCGAGCGACGCTTCGAAGCTCTGAGCGCAATGGTAAAGCGCCTGTCCAGCCAGGAGTCGGCTGATGTCAAATGGCGCGTGCTGGTTCTGGATGTACGCTTGCACGTGGACTTCCGCGTCCGCGAGCTTGATCGCGATGGCATCGAGCGCGAGGTCTATCACAGCGGCGCTGGTAAATCGGGAGGTCAGCGCCAGAAACTGGCGGCAGCTTGTCTGGCCGCCGCACTGCGTTACCAACTGGGTGGCCAAGATCGCTCCGTGCCCTCGTACTCCACGGTCGTTCTGGACGAGGCTTTTGACAAAGCCGATGCGGAATTCACTGCCGCAGCCATGACGATCTTCAAAACGTTCGGTTTCCAGATGGTGGTGGCCACGCCGATGCGCTCGGTAATGACGCTGGAGCCCTTCATCGGCGGTGCTTCGGTCATTCACATCGTTGACGGCAAGAGTTCGCGCTTTTCTCAGGTTCAGTATGACAGCGGACGCGGTCGCCTCGGCCTGACCGCGGAGCTACAGGCCCTGGCGAACGAAGGGTAAGCGTGGCATGAAGCTGGAACTCCCTGCCGTCGTCCTCGCCGAGATGACGCGGCGTATGAATGCGCGATTCAGCCTGTGGTTGTTGCAGGATGCAGGCATGGCAGAGGGATCGGAGCGTCTCGAGGGTGAGTCTGGCGCCACGGCATGGCCCTCGCGCCTGCCTTTGGGCAGCCTTACGGAGCGCGACGTACTTGAGCGGATGGACGCGGTTACGCAATGGGCGCGCGAGTGGGAGCGGGCGCAATCCGCAATACCGCAGGGCATCACCCTTGTCTGGGAGACTCGGCAGTGGGTCCGTCTCGGACAGCAGAAAATCCCTGCCCGCCTGGTCATCGACTCCCCCGCGGCCTTGGCGGCGTGGGTAGGCCAAGGTCAGAAATGGACCCAGGCGTGCTTTCGGCGGGACGCGCTCTTTCGACGCTTCGCAAACCTGCGCGCCTCGGCGGTCTGCCGGCGGCACCTTGCTGTGTTTGTCGATTGGGTGGGTCCGGATGTAGAACGATTGCACACGCTGCTCGCTTGGTTCCAGGCCAATCCGCGATCAGACCTGTACTTGCGCCAGCTCCCGGTGTCCGGCATCGACACGAAGTGGGTTGAACCTCGCAAGGCCGTCGTGCGCGATTTTCTTCTTGCGGCGAATGGCCAATCCATCACCACGGCATCGCAGGATTTCCATGAGATCTGCGGCCTTCGCAAGCCTCCGGCCAAACTTCGTTTGCGGATCCTTTGTCCGAAGCTCAGGGCAAGCCTGGCCGGCCTTTGCGATGTCGAGGCTCCAGTGGAAGAGGTCGCTCAGATGGACCTTCCTGTCCGTTCAGTCATCATCGTTGAGAACCTGGAAAGTGGCCTCGCGCTGCCGGATTTCGAAGGAACAGTGGCGTTCATGCGATTGGGGCATGCAGTCTCGGAACTTGCGCGTATTCCCTGGCTGGGCCCAGATCACCTGAGGGGAGCTATCGAGCAGGGACGAGTGCCTCGATTAATTTACTGGGGCGACCTCGATACGCATGGCTTCGCCATCTTGTCCCGGGCTCGCGGCATCTTCCCGCGGCTGGAATCAGTCCTGATGAACGAGGCGACCTTCCTTGAAGGTAAATCTCTTTGGGTCACTGAACTAAAGCCCAATCGTGCCGAAGAGTTGCAGCACCTAACGCCCGCTGAGATGGATATTTATACAGGGTTGCGTACAAATAGATGGGGGATGAACCTTCGACTGGAGCAAGAAAGGCTGTCTTGGTCGATCTGCCTGTATGCGCTTCAGGAAGCGTTGGCTGGGGCGGTCATTGGCGTAGCGGCTGCCACCAGTTGGAAAACAGAGCCAGTAGGCGATAGCGCTGCCTGCTGACGTGCAGACTTGCATTAAACCTCGGGTTCCTTGATTCTTCAAAACCTCTCAATCAGGAGCACAAGAAGTGGGATTTAAATTCATCCATGCGGCGGACATCCACCTCGATAGTCCACTGAGGGGTTTGAGCGCCTATGAAAACGCGCCCGCTGAACAGTTGCGAAACGCCTCACGTGAAGCGCTGAAGGAGCTTGTGAGCAGAGCCATTGAAGACAAGGTTTCGTTCGTAGTGTTTGCGGGCGACCTCTACGATGGGGATTGGCGGGATTACAACACCGGCATCTTCTTTGCTGCACAGATGGGGCGGCTCGCCAAGGCTGCAATTCGAGCGTTTATTCTCTACGGCAATCATGATGCAGAAAGCGAGATGACGAAGAGGCTCGTATTGCCGGAGAACGTTGTCGTCTTCCCCTCCAGTTCTCCCAAGGTGTTCAAGATTGATGAATTGAAAGTCGCGCTTCACGGGCAGAGCTTCGCTAGCCGCGCGGTAGAAGAGAACTTGGCGGCGGGGTACAAGCCGAAGGTCAACGACTACTTCAACATCGGCATTCTGCATACGGCCTTACAGGGGTACGCGACGCATGCGAACTATGCGCCCTGTACAGTCGATGAGCTCCACGCCAAGGGATACGACTACTGGGCACTTGGGCACGTACACGAGTACCAGAAGTGGGATGGCCCATCAACCATCGTCTTTCCTGGCAACCTGCAGGGCAGGCATGTGCGTGAGACCGGCCGAAAGGGCGCGGTCGGCGTCACGGTTGACGATGATGGGCGTGCGGTGGTTGACCGGTTGTATCTCGACGTCCTTCGATGGGAAGTTTTAAAGACGGACGTGAGCCAGTGCGCAACCTTGGAGGAGGTTGCACGCAAGGTGGGCCATGGACTCACTGGACTTCTGGAGACCGATGACGTGCCGAGAGCGGTGCGCGTCGTACTCGAAGGAAAAACCCGTCTTCACGGAGCGATGTTCGGCAACGCCAACGGCTTGCGGGCACAAGTGCTTGCCCAGGCTGCTGCGATCGATGCGGAGCAGCTGTGGGTCGAAAAATTGAAGGTCGCGACAGCGCCTTTAGAGATGCCCCGGTCTTCTGGCGAATCAAACGAGGCGCTTGCCGAATTGCAGACTATCTTCGCTGAAGCTGGTCAGGACTCGGAGTTCTTGGAAGAACTTCATGAGCAATTGCGACCGTTCCTAAACAAGGTTTCCGATGACCTCAAGGAGGAGGTGCCTCTGCTGGATCTAGCGCGAGAAAAGCGCTTTGCAGACATCCTGCAGGAGGTGGCACCTGCCTTGCTCGCCCAACTGAATTCGAAGGTGGCGTGATGCGAATCAGCGAACTCAATCTCATTGCGTACGGCAAGTTCACCGACCTCAAGCTCTCGTTTCCGAGGGCAACACACGACTTTCACGTCATCATCGGACCGAACGAGGCAGGGAAGTCCACGTTGCGCCGTGCCATTACGGAGTTACTTTTCGGTATGGAGCGGCAGTCGCCGCTAGGTTTCAAACACCCGCAAAGTGATTTACGAGTGTCTGCCGTTCTTGAGGCAGAGGCAGGCAAGCTGGCTTTCGTGCGCAGCAAGCAGCAGAAGTCATTGCGCTCGATGACGGATGAACCGCTGCTGGAGACGTATCTTGCTCCAGCCCTGGGGACACTCACGGAGGAGGTCTTTGCGCAACTGCATTGCCTAGACCACGAAAGGTTGCTGAGGGGCGGTCAAGGCATCATCGATCCGCGCAATTCCGTCAGTCAAATTCTCTTCCAGGCAGCCTCAGGCCTGGATGGGTTCTCAGCCATACGCGACGCGCTGGGGACTCGTGCGGGAGAATTGTTTGGAGTTCGAGGACGAAGTAATGAGTACGCGAAGGCGGCCGATCGGTATGGGGTTGCGCAGAAGTCTCTTCGAGACGTTCAGGTCCGCACCAAGGAATGGGTTAAAGCGCGCGATGGTCTCAAAGATGCGGAAGACGAGCTCGATACGGAACGTAAACATCGCCGCGAATTGGAGACTCAGCGATCAGCGTGGGAGCGTGCACGTCGTTTGACGCCACTTGTCGAGCGCCTCACTAGACTGGAGCAAGAGCTCCGGGACCTTGGGGACACTATTGCTTTTCCATCCAATGCAAAGGAAACGCTGGACACCGGAATTTTGAACATGGACGCTGAGGCCAGCGTTGTGAAAACGCGCGAAGAGGACGTCCTGGATCGACACCAGGAACTCGAAGCGATCGCCGTAGACGACAAAGTACTGGAGCGAGCAAAGGATATCGAGCGACTTGCGAAACTTTGTGGGTTGTACGCAAATCACTCAAGAGATTTGCCGTTGCGCCGCGGCGAAGTGGAGCAGTGGTTGCGCGAGGTTTTCAATCGCAGTGGTGAGTTTGGTTGGGGCAGCACCGAGGAGGAGGTGCGCACCCGACTTCCACAAGAAAAAGTAGTTCGAGCCATCGATACATTGGTAAAAGAGCAGGGAGCTCTGCTTGCCGATGAGCGAGCCGCTAAAAGTGCCGAGGAAGAACGGCAGGTGGCGGTAGATGATCTGCAGAGTGGCGTGGATGCGGTGCCAGAGGCGATGGTGGACCCTCAGCTGGCGCAGGCGCTTGCGCAGGCACTTCCGTACAAGTCCAGCGAAAGCAGGCAAAAGGGTCTTCAGGGCGCGGTGACTCTGGCTGAGGCTTCGGCCAACGCAGCAATGGTGGCTCTGGGCCAATCCGGGTTCACAGAGGAAGTTCTTCGATCGATGCAACTTCCATCGATTGAGCGTGTAGCTGTCTATCGCGCCGATCGCCAGGACATTTCTCGAGCTTGTGAGCTTGCTCGCTCGCTTGCGGCGCAGCATGGCGAGACGGCAGCTAATCTCGCGTTGCAGATTGCACAGTTCGGGCGTTCACACAAGGTGATTACCGTCGCTGAGGTCTCCGGCGCCCGGCGCGAGCGCGATCAGAAATGGAGCGCCATCAAGTCGGGTGGACTGGCAGCGTTGCAAGGCGGCGCGTCACAGCTCGATGTAGCCATCCGTCTGGCAGACGAGCTGGTCGATGCGAGAACGCTGTCGGAAACGGACGGCGCAACATTGCAGGCACTCCGCGATCAGCTTGAAAAAACGTCCGAAGAACAGGGGCGTCATCAGAAAACATTCAAAACGAAGGAGCAAGAGCTCGAAGAGTTTGATGCGCGGTGGATTGACAAAGTCTCGGCGATGGGGCTTCCACGGATGGAACTGGACGACCTGCCGGAATGGTTGGCCAAGCGCGACAGAGCGCTTCAAGCCGCGGACACCCTTGCGGCGAAGAGACACGACTATGAACACGAGAACCAAGCTGCGAAGCAAGCTCGAGACGATCTGTCATCAGCTATGTCGAATGCCGGCTTGGAGGTGGACGAGTCGTTTGGGCTGGCAGCTTTGTGCACGGTGGTAGAGAACCACATCAAGAGGGTTGAGCAGGCACTTACGCAGCGCCACGCCTTGCAGCAACAGTTGCAAACCGCTCGCACGACATTGAAAGTCGTACAGAAGGCGAAGGATGTGAAGGCCACTGCAGTCGAACAGTGGAATTTGAAGTGGGAGGATGTACTTTCAAAGGCGCACCTCGCTGGTGTAGGTGAAGAGGTCAATGAAGTCGAAGCAGCCATAGAGGCGGCTGGATTCATTCGACAGCGCTTCGAAAAGATCGATTCGCATCGATCCGAACGCATCGAGACCATGGAAGCAGACCTCGAACAACTGAGGGAAGGGACAGAGGCGTTGGCCCAAGCGCTCGCCCCGGATCTGGCACAGAGTAGCTCGGGTGAGCTATCCCGTATCCTGGATGCCCGACTGGACGAGGCCAAGCGCCAGTCGAACAGAAAGACGCAGGCTCAGGAGTTTCTTGACGGAGCCAAACGCCAGTGCTCCGAAGCCAAATCCGCGCTGGAGCGGGCGAAGCGCAGTCTTGAGCCTTTGCTCAGAGCCGCAGGCGTGGAGGATCCTATGTCGGCCGTGCCACTCGTCGAGATGGCTCAAAAGAAGACGGAACTCCAGCACTCGATATTTGAGACAAGGGCGGAGCTGGAGAAAGGCTCTGATGGACTCTCGCTGGAACAGGTTCAGGCGGAGGTTACCAAGCACCCTGCGATAAATGCGCCTGCGCAGGTGATGGTACTCAAGGACAGTTTGGATGATTCGGAGCGCAAATTGACGCAGCTGGCACAAGCGCAGCTTGCCGCAAAGCAGTTGTTCGATGCCATCAATGGCGGGGCACAGGCCGCAGTGGCCGAGGCGCAAAAGCAGGAAGCACTTGCCGACATGTCAGAGACAAGTGAGGAGTACCTTCAGCTTGCGACAGCGAATACTCTCCTCAAATGGGCAGTCGACAGATATCGAGATCGAAAACAGGGGCCGCTCCTGCAGCGTGCCAGTGTGGTCTTCAAGAGCCTGACACTTGGTTCTTTCGAAAAGTTGCGTGTCGACTATGACCAAACGCCCCCAGCACTCTTGGCATACCGGTCAAATAATCAGCCGGTCAAGGTTTCGGGTCTCAGCGACGGCACACGTGACCAGCTATTCCTCGCGCTTCGGATTGCTGCCCTTGAGCTTCAAGCCGAGCAGGGTGCACCGGTGCCATTCATTGCCGATGACCTGTTTATCAACTTCGACGACAAGCGCTCTCAAGCTGGTTTACGAGCCTTGCATGCTCTCTCCGCGAAGACGCAAGTTATTTTTCTAAGCCACCAAGAACACTTGCTTCCAGTGATTCAACAAACATTCTCGGATGCAAACTTGCTTATCTTGGAAGTGGAAGAGGCGTCCGCCTAGTCGATGACGAGTTTGGTGCGGGAGTACCGCGCTTGAGAACTTGCCCCGTTCGTTTAAACAGATTCCGCTCATAAGCTAACTCTGAAAAACTGCTATCTCGGCAAGCTCAACGGTATGCGTCCGGTCAACCCATCTTGAATCCCTCAATTGGCCCGACCAGCATGGTGTCCACCAAACTCACAGGTGGACACCATTCAAGATTCCAAGAAACTCTCCCGCCGGCGCCATGATGCAGCCTTGAAGAGCCAGGTGCTGGCCGAGTGCGCCAAGCCCGAAGCTTCAGTGGCCAGCATCGCTCTGACCCATGGCTTGAACGCGAACCTGGTGCACAAGTGGCGCCGGATGGCCGAGGTACCGTCGGCGCGCCAAGCCACTGAGAGACCGACGCCCGCACACTCCTTCATCGCGCTGCCGCTCACGGCCTCGCAGCCCACGCCGGCGCAAGAACTCGTCATCGAACTGCGCCGCGGCGCGCTCACGGTCAAGGTCTCCTGGCCCGTGGCCGCTGCGTCCGAGTGCGCGGCCTGGATGCGCGAGCTGCTGCGGTGATCCGTATCGATGCGGTGTGGCTGGCGGCCGAGCCGTTGGACATGCGCGCGGGCACCGACACCGCGCTGTCGCGCGTCGTCCAGGTCTTCGGGTCGGCCAAGCCGCATCACGCCTACCTCTTTGCCAATCGACGCGCCAACCGCATGAAGGTGCTGGTGCACGACGGCATCGGGATCTGGCTGTGTGCGCGCCGGCTGCATCAAGGCCGATTCCTCTGGGCCAACACCGCCCTGGGAGCGCAGATGGCCCTGTCTCGTGAACAGCTCGATGCGCTCGTGCTCGGGCTGCCCTGGCAGCGCCTGGGCGATGCAGGCGCCATCACCATGGCGTGAGTGGGAGGCGGCCCCCGCAGCAATTGGGGCGTTTGCGAATAGGCCCGTGCCGCAGAGTTCGCGACACTGGCGCCCATGCTCACCAGCGAACAACTCCAGGGACTCGGCGAGGCCGAGTTGCGCGCGCTGGCGCAGGACTTGTTGGTGCGGCTGTCGCACTCCGACGGCGAGATCCTTATGAAGGATCGCAAGCTCGTCTCGAGCGAGGCGCGTATCGGCCAGCTCACCCATGAGATTGCGGTCCTCAAGCGCTGGAAGTTCAGCGCTCGCAGCGAACAACTCGACGCCGCACAGAAGAGCCTGCTCGACGAGAGCGTCGACGCGGACATCGCCGCTGTCGAACTGGAGCTCGACTTGCTGCGCTCCAGGCCCCGACCCTCGGACCCACAGCAGCCCCGGCGTACCCCACTGCCTGCACACCTGCCGCGTACGTCGTTCCATCACGAACCCGAATCCACGACCTGCAAGTGCGGCTGTGCGCTGCAGCGCATCGGCGAGGACGTCAGCGAGAAGCTCGACTACACGCCTGGCGTCTTCACGGTCGAACGGCATATCCGAGGCAAGTGGGCCTGTGCGAAGTGCGAGACCCTGATCCAAGCACCCGTGCCAGCACAGATCATCGACAAGGGCATCCCGACGGCCGGCCTGCTGGCCCAGGTGCTGGTGGCCAAGTACGCCGACCACATGCCGTTGTACCGCCAGGAAAGCATCTTCGCGCGCGCTGGCATGCCGCTGGCACGCTCTACGCTGGCCGAATGGGTGGGTGTGTGCGGCGTACAGCTGCAGCCGCTGGTGGATGCTCTCAAGGACGAGATCCTGAGCCACGGCGTGCTGCATGCCGACGAGACGCCAGTGGCAATGCTCGCGCCAGGCAAGAAGAAGACGCACAAGGCCTATCTGTGGGCGTACTGCCCTGGCGTCTTCGAGGACCTCAGGGCCGTCGTTTATGACTTCGCGGAGAGCCGCGCAGGCGAGCATGCCCGAGCCTTCTTGCAGAGGAACAACGAGCCATGGATCGGCAAGCTGGTGTGCGACGACTACGCGGGATACAAGGCCAGCTTCACGCAGGGCATCACCGAGATTGGCTGTGCTGCGCATGCACGGCGCAAGTTCTTCGAGCTGCACGCGAGCAACAAGAGCGCGGTGGCCGAGCAGGCGCTGAAGTTCTTCGGGGAACTCTACGAGATCGAGCGCGAGGTGCGCGATCTGGGCGCGCAGCAGCGGCTTGAGATTCGCCGGCAGAAGGCACGGCCGGTCGCTGATGCGTTGCACGCCTGGATGATTGCGCACCGACTGCGGGCAACCGATGGCACTGCGCTGGCAAGGGCGCTGGACTACAGCCTGAAGCGATGGACTGCGCTCACGCGCTACATCGACGATGGGCAATTGCCGATCGACAACAACTGGGTGGAGAACCAGATCCGTCCGATTGCAATGACCTGTTCATAGTGCCCCACTTCGTTAAGTAGTTGAAAACATTGAGATCTGGTTCTCGCCGACGGCGCGACACGGGTGATCTGTTCGGGCTACCGCGTCGATGACCTTCGGATCCAGCAGGTCGCTGGCTCGAATCTGATACGGCGCCCGCGGCACCACCTGCTCGGCGGGCAGTATGCCGTCCTTGATCAGGCGCCGAATGCGGTGGTTGTTGACGCCGAGTTCGGCTGCGGCCTCCGACATGGTCAACCACTGCCCATCCTTGTGCGCTGAACGGTACGCGCGGATGTCGTTCACTCTGCGCACGGAGCTCACGCGATGCGCGGTCCACGTCTTCGCCTGCCCCGCGGGAAGGCCCATGCGATTGAGGGTTGCGGCGATGTGCTCGTCGGACCACTTGCCCGCCATGCTACGCATCACAGCCAGGGCTTCATCGGGAGTTCGACAGCCGTGTTCGCCGGACTTCGGCTTCGCAAGCCTGACCTGCGAATGCTGGCCTCCACGCCAATGAATCGTCAGCACGATCTCTCGCGTCTTCTCATCGAGATCGGCAATGATCTCGTGGACCAAGGTGTGAAGCAATTGCTGGCGCGTGCGCATCGTCACGCCGGGCGCATCCCATGCGGCCGCGAGATCTTGGGCGAGTCCACCGAGGTCGGGCACCGCGACGGCCGACAGCGTTTGGTCCACAGCGTCGACGCGACGCTGGCACGCCTGCACACGCTGCAACGCCGACTCCCAGCTCTTCTCGAGCTGGGCGGCGATCAAACGGTTGTCGGGGTCGCATGCCGCGTAGCGACGCTCTGCGAGCGTTGCTTCATAGCGTGCTTGCTGCAGTTCCAGGTCCACGATTCGCCGCTGGTCCGCTTGGACTTCCATGTGCCTCCGTTCAGCTTGCAATGCCGCTTCGACAGCCAAGGGCTCGACCGCTCTCAGGAGCTCTCGTGCGATCGCCTCGTCGGGTCGGCGGCCTCCGAAGGCGAAGCACTGCGGCAGCGCCAACTGCACACTGCGGCGGTCGCATCGATACACGGGTTGACCAGCCCCTCGTCCCGTATACGCCACCGTCAGACGGCGGCCACAGCGCGCGCAGCAGAGCATCCCCGCAAGCAGCGCTCGGCCGCCGCGTCCCGACTTCACGCCATCGACTCTACCGTAGGCATTGATGGCAAGCTGCTTCTGATTCCGCTCGAACTCGGCCCCATCGATGTAGGCCTCATGGTGGTCCTTCAGCATCACCTCCCACTGCTCGACGGGCTTGCCGTGTCCGTAGCTCTTGCGCAGCCGCCCCTCCACGAGGGTGGTGCGCTTCTCGCTCTTGCCGTAGGCGTATGTGCCTGCATAGAAGGGGTTCTTGAGCACCGAGATCGCGTTGCGATAGCGGATCGGTGTCCAGTCGAACGTCACCATCTTCTTGCCATCAGAAGGACGCGGGAAGTGAACCTGTTCGGCGGCGAGTGACTGAAAGGCCTGGCGCGCGCTGCCGAGCTTGCGAAAGCGAGCGAAGATCAACCGGATCGCCTCCTGCAGGCGCAGGTCGGGATCAAACCCCAAACCGACCTCGCGATGCCAGACGTAGCCGATGGGCACGCTGATGCGCAGTTCACCGCGCTGGGCCTTGGCGCGGGCAGCCTCGAACATGCGCGCCCTGAGAACGCCGAGCTCGAACTCGCTGATGCTGCCCTTCATGCCCAGCAGCAGCCGATCGTTGGGACGACATGGGTCGTAGACGCCATCCAGGTCGATGACACGGGCCTCGACCAAGCCGCAAAGCTCCAGCAGGTGATGCCAGTCGCGACCATTGCGCGCCAGCCGCGAGGCGTCGAAACACAGCACGGCGCCAACCTCGCCGGCGCAGAGCCACGCGACAAGCCGATCGAAGCCGGGTCTGGCCACCATGCCACTTGCTGACCGACCGAGGTCATCGTCGATGACTTCGACCTGCGTGAATCCACGGCGGCGTGCTTCCTCGACCAGGTCGTACTGGCGGCGCTGGCTCTCCAGGTTGTTCTGAACCTGCGTCTGGGTGGACTGCCGCACGTAGACGACGGCCTTGCGACGCAGCACAGTGGCGGGCAACAGCTCAGTGTTTGCCATCGTCAGCTCCCGTTCGCTGAACACCCGCCGCCTGAAGCAGCAGGATCGCCAGTTGCGCGATCGCGTTGGCGCGTTCGCTTGGGCACATCCCCTGAAGGACTGGGGACTCGAACGCCATGCTCAACTGCCGCTGCGACACCGGCGCAGCCGGCACCAAGCTCCGCAGGTGTGGTCTGGGTGAACTCGTCATCTTGCTCCTCGCGATCGGTGTGATGGACACCGGGGGAGCTTCGCCGAAGGCCGCGTTGCGACAGCAGCTGATGCAGTTCGGTCAGGGCGGCGATCGACACGCGTGGAGCACCAATGCTCATGCCGGCGCAAGAGGCTGCGTCGAGCATCCATGCTGCCACCACGATGACGGCGCCAGGACTCACCTCAACGTGAACAACCTCGCCCGTCGCTCGTTGCTCGCTGTACTGACGTCGCACACGACGGCCGTACAGCGCGTGCCAGCGGTAGAAGACTTCGACCTCTTGCCCGACATGGGCAGAATGACCTCGTGATTGCGCTGGGGCGCTCGAACTGGTTGTTCGCGGGTTCGCTGCGTGCGGGGCAGCGCGCTGCTGCCGTCATGAGCCTGATTCAATCGGCCAAGCTCAACGGGCTCGATCCCTACCAGTACCTCAAGGATGTTCTGCAGCGCTTGCCGACGCAGAAGGTCCGGCTCGTGGGTGAGCTTCTGCCGCATCGTTGGGCTCCCGTGAGCGCCGGCCAGAATGCTCAGGCATGAAGAACATCGAAGCACTGATTGCAGACGGCGGTGAGATCACGATCGGCGCGATCCGCCCGACCGAGTGCGCAGCCACTGCTGCCGACGGCCACAACAGCGTGGCCATGCTTGTTCGTCGTGAAGGCGAAACGCTAAACGCGTTGCTCAAGCGGCTTGATAAAGCCATCGCCCAGTTCTACGACGACGGGCAAGCCATAGACGAGATCAATGGCGTTTGACGCGGTGTCCGCGTCAAGATGACATGGCCGGTCGCTTACGCTCAACGGACACGAGCCGCATGCGTACCTCAGCGACGTCCTCGCGCGCCTGCCCACGCAGCCGGCCAGCCGCGTCGGAGAGTTGCTGCCGCATCGCTGGCAGCCGACCGCAGTGCGCTGATCGAAGGACCGCCGTCAAGACGGGATTACCGCGCGCTTACTTTGCGCATCCAGCCGAGCGCCTCGTCGACGTCCAGATGCTGACTGGCAAATGTCTTGTTTAACAAGCCTGGTGGTAACGCCCAATCCCACTTCTCGCGCTGCAGGTGCGCCGCTCCCTCGAGTAACAAGTCTGGTGTTGGTGGCTCCTCGGAGCCCGCGTCGATGAGAGCGTCCAAGATGTCGCCGATCACATGTTCTCCGGCGGTAACCAAGACACCGAGATCACTGCGGCCAATTTCGAAACCGCGTCGCATGAGAAAGCACGCCAGGGCCTCGTTACCTGCGTCGCTCATCCAAGTCGTCAGCAATGTATCGCGCCCCATGGCCAGATGCGTGGACGTCGCCAGCTCCGCGTCGCTGTAGGTTCGTCGGCCCTCAGTGAGAAAGCGCTGGGCGGTCTTGTCCAGGTAGGTAGGCAAGGTTTCGCTGCCATAGAGCTCACGCATGCGGTCGCGGACGACCCGATGAATTCCTCCCGCACCGTCGGAGAACGGAGGGGGTACTCCGCCAGAAGTGCGGGAAACGTAGATGGCCTTGTGTTCGTCATCCACCTCTTCGACCCGCCAGGTTTTGCCACCAAAGAGAATTCGTTCTCCAACGCGCAATGAGAACTGCACGGGGATCGTGCCCAGTGTGCGGCCGCCCGTCACCACCCGGTACTCCTCTTCGGAAGCGAAGGCTGCATAGAACTGGAAGTGATTGACGAACTTCTCGCCGAGCACGCCAGGAAGCAGATCGCCCGAAGATTCCTGCATCACAAGGTCCTTCTGTGCAAGATGCCGGACGAGTTGGACGAACTCCTGCGTCGATACCTCGGTAAAAGGCGCTTGAGGACCGCAAAGCAGTTTGTACAGCTCCCCGATTTTCAATCCGCTTTCTTGTGCTACCGCGGACAGCATCTGTTGCACCAAGGTTGACAAATGCGCTCCATGGATGCGGGGAGGTTCGAACCAGCCCTCTGCGAGAAGCGAGACCATGGCCACCAACTGCACGGTCTGCCACCTCAACTGACTCGTCAAAAGCGATCTCGGCCCCAGTTCGTCCTCGACGACATAGCCGCGCAGCGTGGCCGGCTCTCCCTTTCGCCGGCCGGAGCGGCCCAAGCGCTGGCGAAGACTGGCGACGGTGTGCGGCGGCCCTATCTGAGCCACGCTCTTGACGGCACCGATGTCGATGCCGAGTTCCAGCGTGTTCGTGCACACTGCGCTGGCGGGCATCTCCTTTTGCTTGAGCGCCGCCTCGGTATCGGCGCGCAATTCCTTGCTGAGACTGCCGTGATGCGGCCAAAACTCGTTGGGAACCTTTCGCTGATCACAGAGCTTGTTGAGCTCGTGGGTATACAGCTCCACGAGTCGCTTCGAGTTCGGGAATATGAGATTGTTCGAGCCGCGCAGACTCTCGAAAAGGTGCACAGCGAGTTGTCCCGGGGCAATGAGTTGCTTGCCCTCATCCTCGTGCGCAAGGGGATCGCCCGAGGCCCCTGGCATCTTCGGCGGCGCAGCGGGTTCCTCGTACCCCTTGACTTGAACCAGCAATGTCCCACCGGTGGACTTCGATTCGATCAACTGAACGGCTGCCCCCTTTCCCGGACGCAGAAACTGCTTGGCCAGATTCATGTCTCCCAGTGTCGCGGAGAGCCCGATGCGAGGCACAGTGCGTCGCAGGACCGCCTCGACTCGATGCATCAACGACTGCAGTTGCTTGCCTCTTTCAGAGCCGATGAACGCATGAAGTTCATCCACCACGAAAAATGCTAGCCGATCGAAGGCGCTGGCTAGCTGCGAACCCCGGTTGCAGAGCAACGCCTCGAGAGACTCCGGGGTGATGAGCAGCACACCGTGTCGCTTCTGCAGGAAGCGCGTCTTCAGCGACGCCGAGATGTCGCCATGCCACGGCCAGACGGGCAGATCGAGCTGCTCGCACAAGCGATCCAGACGGCCGAACTGATCGTTGATGAGCGCCTTGAGCGGGCTTATATAGACGATGAGGCCCGGCGCAGGCGTTTGGACGATATAGGTCAGCGCCGGAAAGAAGGCTGCTTCTGTCTTTCCGGCCGCGGTAGCTGCGGCCACGATGACATCCCGATCGCCTTTGACGATGAACGGAATGGCGGCCTCCTGGGCATCACGCAAGGACTCCCATCCTTCGGACCAGATGAACCGCTGGACCCGCTCATCGAGCAGGTAGAACGCAGAGGACTCGCTGGCCACGGGAACGCGGAAGTGCTAGAGCTTGAACGCAGTGAACGCGTCCGGTTCGCCACCTTCGGCCTCAACTGCAAAGTCGGCGGCCGCGCCGTCATCTCGAGCCAGCTCGATGCCGCCCAGCAGATCCTCCCAGGCTGTGCCCTGGTTCTGCTCCAGAACGGCTAGCAGGTTCACGAACGACGTGATGGTGGTTCGCGGCGTGCGAAAGTAAGTTTCGCCGATTCGGCGCGAGCAATGCTCCATAAAGCTGGCTATGCCTTGCTCCGGGAGCAAATGCTTGGTCGCATCACCCAAGGCGTAGACATTGACCACTTTGTGCAGCAACAGATAAAGGTCTTCTTGAGAGAGCGCGGCAAGTCGCACCACGGGTCCACTGAAATCGACGAGCCCGTCCGTGGCAAAAGTATTCTGCGAAAGACGGGTGGCCAGGGCCTGATAGCTGTAGAGCCCGCGTCGGGCGTCGAGGACAAACTCCGGCGTGCCGCCCAGGATGAAGCCAAGACCCTCGGTATTTCCCTGGAAAGAATCGTTGAGGATCCGCAGAATCTGCTCATAGTTGCCATCGCGTGCCTGCTTGCTCGCGAGCTTGTAGAGATTTACCAGCTCGTCGAGGTTCACCAGCAGGCCAGAAAATCCCGCCAGGCGGACAAATCTGGCCAGCAGCTTGAGCTGATCGTAGACCGCGCCATCGTCGACGATCGAACGCACGCCCAGGGCCTGGCGCGCGTCGGTCTTGGTAGAAAATTCGCCGCGCAGCCAACGAACCGCATTGGATTTGAGTTCTTCGTTGCCGCTTTCGACGCCGCGGCAATAGGCTGCGATGACGTCGGCAAAGTCGTAGCCGCTGACCAGTTCGGTGAGGTGGTTCAGTTTGCGGCGGATGACGATCTCGGATTCAACCCCCTCTTGCTTGGCCTCGGCCTGCGCGGTGGCAATGAACTTTTCAACAATGCCACCGAGCGCCCCGCCTTCGGGCCGAGTACGGGTGGCGATATTGCGCATCAACTCTGCGTACAACGAGCGCGCCTGTCCTCCCGACGCGTAAAGCCGGCGGTCGGGATTGAGGTCGGCGCTTGCAACAACAAGCTTCTTTTCGAGCGCCACGGAGCGCACGAGATTGAGGAAGAAGGTTTTGCCAGCCCCGTACTCCCCCACTACCACACGGAAGGTCGAGCCACCGTCCGCGACGCGCTGTATGTCTCCGACCAGCGTCTCGACCTCCCGGGCGCGTCCTACTTGGATAAGGTGCTGACCAGTGCGTGGCACCACACCAGCACGAAGTGATTGAATGACCGCATCGCGGTCACGGGGGCGGATGGTGCTCATGCTTCAATCATCTCCAGTAGCTCGGCGTTGACGTCGATCGGGTCATCGCCTTCGGTGAAAGGTAGGTCGTGGACATCGAACGACGCTTCGTTGATCCGTTCCAAGGCGCCATCAAGCATCAGGGAAAGATCGGCAGCCAAGTCGGTGAGTTCATCCCGACTCCATTGGGGCCGTGACAGCAGCATTCTGGCGAATGCAGTGTGGACAACATCCAGTCCCAGGAGACGAGTCTGGACGTCATCGACCGGATCGCCCTCCTCGACGACCTCGGGCGCGGGCGAAACAGGCTCGGGGGGAATGTCCTCTTCGAAGATGCCCGCCAACAGCGCAGACACACGCTCGGTGTCCTTACGCAGCGCAGCAATCTTGGCATGGTCGAGCTGGAACTTAGGTTTTGCAGGCGGCACAAAGGAGTCGTGCGAGGCGACTTCCAGCGGAGGCATGGGCACTGGAGCGGGCGCGACAGCTGACTTCGGCACAGCGGTATCTCTGGTGTCGCCCATCAATCGAGCAATGCGCTCGCCATCGGCACGCGCGGCGGCCAGGCGCGCCGGATCCAGTTGCAGCCCGGAGGCGGTACGCCCTGCTACCTCTACGTTCTCTGGTGCCAGCTCGATCGGCGTTCGCCGCAGGAACGCCGGGATGTGCAGGGCCGGCTGGACGAAGGGCGCAGGATCGGGGCGCGTGGGGATGCCCCATTCCCGGTCGGGTGGAGTGGCGGGGGTCGCGATGGCAACGGGGACATCGGCGTGCCGCGCGACGAACGGTGTGCTGGACACGCGAGGGATCTCTGCGACAGTCGCACCCTCCCCCACGGCAGGGACATCGGCCAAGGCGTCCAGCAGTGGCGCTGCTGGTTCCGGCACCGCGGATGCATCTGACCGGTCTGCAGCGCGGCGGGCGGCTTGATCCTCGGCCTGCGCAACGATGGCATGAACGTCGGAGAAAACCCGCGACGCGTCGATGTCCAGTGCTTTGTAGACCGACTCCAGCAACCGAATTTCCTTCGGCGACACCGAGCCGTCGGCGGCGGCCACTGTGGTCATGAAGACCGCCAGCGTTTCCTTGGCGCTGCTGTCCAAGGGTTCAAGTTTGCGTTTGAGCGACGCCAACGACATGGGGGCGAGACTCAGAAGTCTCAAATGGGCAAGCAGCCGCCGGTTGTGGCCTTCAGACAGATGGGCCCAGGACTGCACCTGTCGGCGCAACAGGGCAATTTCCCCTGCACTGAAGTCACCATCTGCCGCAGCCACCGAAGCAGCGAGTTGAAGCGTCAGTGCTGCGGCCTTGTAGTGCGAGTCGGAGCTGGACGCGAGGTCCCCCGCAGGGAGCGCGAACAAGATAAGCGTGTCGTCCGGCTTGGGGGACTTGGCTCCGCCCAGGACATCCGGCTCGATGCCGATGTCTACCGACTCCAGCGCCTTCGCGAGAACAAGCGTTCTTTCGCGGGTCAGCACAGCTTGTGTATCAAGCGCCGTCTGGAGTTCCAAAAAGCTCGCAGACACCATCCCAACGCCAATGCGCTCCTTGAGGTCTGCAAGGGCTTGACGCGGACGCTCTGGCCAAAGCGGGACAGGCAAATGCAGCAAGGCCTCCAGGGACTCTGCCGCTTCCGGATTGCGGCCGATGAAACGGCTGTAGGGCTCAAGCGCTTTGGTCGCGGTTTCTACCACCTCTTGAAGCTTCTTGATCGGTGCGGTCAGCGCCGTGACATCCGGCGTGTCGCCAAAGCTCAACGTGATGGTCTGACCCTGGAAACCTCCGGAGGCCGGCCTGTAGGCGAAGCGCAGCTTCGACCTGTTGCGGGGAAGTTGCAGTCCGTCACCGAAGACCTCCCGATAGATTTGGACGAACACTTGCTCGAACTGGCTGCTGCAGCGCACCGCCGGCGTACGCAGACTGATATTCGGGTCCAGTCGCGCCCAGGCAAGCGCCAAGGGAGCGGGCACTGGCACACGCTCGAGAGCTGTTTGACCGAGCGCCAGACGCACGTACAACGGGAGTTCCATCGTCCTGGGGAATGCGGGGATCGGGTCGTTGTAGATGCGAGGGGAATACTGGGAAAGCGCGAGCCAATCCAGCAGCTCCGTGGCGTAGCGCCTGAAACTGTGAGAGCCGTCCCCGTAGATGCCGAGCAACCGGCGCAACTCCGCTTCGATGAGGCCGCGCTCCTCCGATGAAACCTGAGCGTGTTCGCGGATGACGCGGCGCTCCAGGCCATAGAAAAACAGAAAGACGTAGCCGATGTTTGCTTCCGGGTGGCTTCGTCCGTCGGCAAGCCAGGAAAGATAGGCGCGGCGTGCCGTCGGAGAAATCGCTGAATAGATCGGCCAGTAATCCATTCCATGCTCGGTATAGCTGGCACGAGCCGCAACGGAAAGTCTCGGATCTATAAGGCAAGGGTCGACCCCACCGTTGACATCTTCGAGCTTGGAGCCAACGTAAATCATGCCGCCGGGGATTGCAGCGCCGGCGATGGCAACCCTCTCGCCAGGAGCAATCCATCTCGTCGCCGCAGTCCCACGCTCCGCGGCCAAAGCGACCAGATCCGGAAGCGTCCGGGCAGTGTGCTGCGCAGGGTCTGGTGATGAGCCAAGCCCAGGCTGCTTGGGAGATCCCGCGAACCCAGCGCGTACTGGAACTTGAGCCTCTTTCGCGGCTGCAACCACCTGCGCACGGACCTCCGCCCGATCTGCCAGCTTGGTCGCACGGTCGGGCTCCCTACGTGCTTCGCGTGCTTCGCGTGCTTCCCGATCCACCTGGGATTGCGCATCTCTCCCGTGCGCGCTCGCGCGTGCGGCGATTTCTTCGCGCTCGGCGTGCCTGACAGCCATCGTGCGACGAACACGATGAACCACATAGATCACGAGAAGACCAAAAGCGAGGAACCCGAGCAAAAACCAAACTTCGCGCGGAATCTTTGCGATTGCGTACAGGATCAGCGCGCCAACAACGATAAAAGCGGTGCCGACGCTACTGTTGTTCTTCTTGCGCGCCATTGCGTGCATTCCTCGAAAAAAAGAGCAAAACCCAGTCAGTCGGGACGGGCCGGCCGCCCATGCATGAGCATTGGTTCTCCGCTTATGACGAATCCCAGCGCCGGTGTCTGGATGTTACGACACGGCACCGCGTCACAGCCGCTTGATTAATCAAAGGTGCCTCTGCCCAAGTCAGACACAAGGCTGGCATCACCTTCTTCCACGCCAACTTGCACCCCCGCCATTGAACGGCATGGTTTGCACTCAGCTCAGTTTCCTCCACCCACACGTTAGACCCGACAGTGCGCTGATCGCATCCCACGAACCGGGTATATCAATGCGTCTCTCTTCTATAGTGATTTGTAAATCACGGCACTGCTCGACTCTCACATCACCGTTTGCTAAGAGTCTGCGCGACTCAACACCGAGCGGCTTCAACGGAAGGTCAGTCTTGCGGGAAGCGACGCGCCCGCGAGGGCCCACGCGTTTGGAAATAGATCGAAGGAGGCGCTGTCAGATTGTGCGTTTGGACGTCGTGCGCACCTGACCGACTCCAAAATTGACAGCTACGGCCGGTTCCTCGCTGAAGTTGAGGTCGACGGGGTGGATTGCTACTTTCGGCAAGTGGAACTTGGGTTCGCCTGGCACGACAAGGGGTGTTCGCGCGAGCAATCGGCCGGAGACCGCGCCGCTTACTCGCAGGCAGAACTCGAGGCTCGCGCGCATCGGTTGGGCTTGTGGCGCGATCTCGAGTCCAAGCCGCCTTGGCACTTCCGGCGGGACCGACTATAGGGTCGTTGCCGTTGCCCGCTACATCGCCTTCCCGCACAATGTTTTGCAATTGAAACAGAGGAAAATTCAATGTCCCACGAGGCTCAAATCAGCCGTACCAGCCCGACAGCCTTCCTGTTCGTGGTCGACCAGTCGGGTTCGATGGCCGACCGCATGTCCTCCGGCAAAAGCAAGGCGGAATTCGTGTCCGACGCGTTGAACCGCACTCTGATGAATCTGATCGGCCGCTGCACCAAGTCCGAAGGCGTTCGCGACTACTTCGAAGTCGGCGTCATCGGCTATGGCGGGCGCGGCGTTGGAAACGGATTCTCCGGCTCTCTGGGCGGACGTATTCTGAATCCTGTCTCGGCCATAGAGCAGAATCCTGTGCGCGTCGAGGACCGCAAGCGCAAGATGGACGACGGAGCCGGCGGCATCATTGAAACGTCGGTCAAGTTCCCCGTGTGGTTCGAGCCGCGCTCGGATGGCGGCACCCCCATGCGCGAGGCGCTGACGAAAGCCGCTGAGGAACTCGCCGCCTGGTGCGACGCCCATCCCGACAGCTATCCACCCACCGTCCTGCACGTCACAGACGGCGAATCCGGCGACGGCGACCCAGAGGAGATCGCGTCGAACGTGGCGCAGCTGCGCACCAACGACGGGTCGGTGGTCGTCCTCAATATCCACGTGAGCTCACTTGGAGGCGAGCCGATCAAGTTCCCGAGCTCCGAGTCGGGGCTCCCGGACAACTACGCGAAGTTGCTTTTTCGCATGTCCAGCCCGCTGCCGCCGCACATCGCGGGATTTGCCAAGGAGAAGGGCCACGCGGTGAGCGCAGAGTCGCGCGGCTTCATGTTCAATGCTGAGGCCGGCGAGATCGTGGACTTCTTCGACATCGGCACGCGCGCGTCGCAGCTTCGCTGACCCGACGCCATGCGAGCCCTCTTCGTGGGGTCGTGTGCGAAGGAGCCTGACAGACCGGAGGCAAACGAGGACGCCTACGTTTTCTCCGCCGACGGACAGCGCCTCGCGCTCAGCGACGGAGCCAGCGAGTCTTACGACTCCAGGCTCTGGGCGAATCTGCTCGTGCGCAAGTTCGCCGAAGATCCACACTTCGACCCAGAGTGGATGGAGGCCGCCGTCTCCGCCTATCACAGGGAGCATGACTTCGCCGCGATGAGCTGGTCGCAACAGCTCGCGTTCGAACGGGGATGCTTCGCGACGCTGCTCGCCATCGAACACGACGCGACGGCCCGGCGCGCGACGCTCTTTGGGGTCGGCGACTCTGTCGCCGTGCTCGTCGTGGGCCGCGAAGTGGTCCGCGCGTGGCCTCTGGATCATCCGGATCGCTTCAAGGAGCGCCCGACGCTGCTATCGACGCTCAGAGAGCACAACGGGTTCACGCAGACGCCAGAGTTCGACGCGGCCGCGCGGATCAATTTGGACTTGGAGAGCTTTCCCAATCCGACCCTGCTGTGCATGACCGACGCGCTGGGCGAGTGGACGCTGAGGATGGCGGGCGAGCAGCCCGAGAGACTTTCAGAGCTTATAGCGATCCGAAGCGAGGAGGAGCTCACCACCTTGGTTGTCGCCGAGCGCGCGGCCAAACGCATGCGGATCGACGATTCAACGCTCGTGATCCTCAAGTTCGACGAGGGGGAGGACGCCGTTGGCCTACCCCACCCTTGAGCAATACAACCAGGCGTTCTCAGCTCATTCCACGCTGCTGGCGGACGCGGAACTGCGCGCGGGCACCCTCGCCAAGAGCGGCTTGGGCTTGCCTCTGGCGATCAGCGGCGGATTCGCCCTGACTTACACGGTTGGCACGTCGAAGGGCAAGTTCGCCGTTCGCTGCTTCCACCGTGAATCGAAAGGGCTTGAACGGCGCTACGCCGCAGTGTCAAAGAAGCTTTCGAGCTTGCGGTCGCCCTATTTCCTCGACTTTCAGTTCCAGCCGCAGGGCATCCGCGTGGATGGCGCGGCCTATCCCGTCGTCAAGATGGCCTGGGCGAGCGGTGCGACACTCGGAGAATTCCTCGAAGACAACCGTAAGAATGCCACCGCGCTTGGCCGCCTGGCCGACGCGCTCGCTCAACTCGCCGCCTACCTGCAGAAGGAAGGCATCGCGCACGGAGATCTGCAAAGCGGCAACTTGATGGTGAGCCGCGATGGCTCGTCGGTCCAGCTGATCGACTACGACGGCATGTTCGTCGATGACATCAAGGATCTTGGAAGCGCGGAGCTGGGACACGTCAACTTCCAGCACCCTCAGCGCAAGTCGCTCAACCCCTTCGACGCGGCGCTCGACCGCTTCTCGCTTATTGCTCTGTCGGTGGCGATCCGCGCGCTTCAAGCGGACGCGTCGCTTTGGGACAAAACGAGTTCGGAGGCCGACGCGATCCTGTTTCGCGCGAACGACTTTTTGGACCCCTCGACTTCAAGCGCCTTCGCACTAATCGCCAAGAATGCGGCAATGGCGGCGCACGCCAAGAATTTCGCGGCGGTGTGCAAGTCGCCCATGGCGCGCGCGCCCGAACTCGCGGACTTCCTAGCCGGGCGCAACATTCCTGCTGTCAGCATCGTCATCGGCACGCCGAAGGCGGCCGGCGGCATCATATCGGTCGGAGGACGCCCAGGCTATGTGGGCGCCTACCCGCTGCTCTCCGCGACCAACTACGCGGCGTGTTTGCGCGTCGTGGGTGACAAGGTCGAAGTGATTGGACGCATCGTCGAGGTCAAACAAGACACGACGCGCGGTGGCAAGCCCTACATTTTCATCAACTTCGGCCCGTGGCAAGGCAGCATCTTCAAGGTCTCGATCTGGTCTGACGGGCTGGCGCACGTGAAGGTGAAGCCTGACGCTTCCTGGGTCGGCAAGTGGGTGAGCGTGGTCGGACTCATGGAGCCGCCGTACGTGAACAAGAAGTTCCGCTACTCGCATGTGGCGATCACGGTGGGCGCGTCAGGGCACATGACAGTCGTCACCGAGCAGGAGGCCCAGTGGAGGCTGGCCGGCGCCGGAAAGTCGGCTGGCGTTTTCACGGCGGGCGGATTGAGCAATCAGCAGACGCTGGACCGCATCAAAGGCGTGTCGGGAGCGCCTGCAACACCTGCGCCTCCGCGCGCGCCAACTCCGGCAGGGTCTCCGAATGCCGCGGTACTGCAAAAGATCCGCGCGGCCTCTGGAGGGGCCTCCTCTGCACCTCCAAGCTCTGGGCGCTACACCTATCAGCCGCCTCCGAAGCAACCAGGCGTGGTCGAAAAGCTGTTCAAGTGGCTGTTCGGGTAAACCGAGGCGGACTGCGAAAGCGGCTCGTTGGCCAGGGGGCAGATTGGCAGCTCAAAGATATCCGCGATATGCCAAGCATCAAAAAACGGCGTGGAATCCTCAGCCTTCATTTCTTGCGCCAATCTCGCTGCTCGGACCATGTCATCTGCGACGGTTCCACGTGGGGCTTTGCCGCGTCCTTTTCCCCCCGAGCCTGGTCGAGCTGAGCACGGCGTTTCGTCCATAGCTCGCGAGCCCTGGCGAACCACAACGCGCGCTGGAAGCCCGTCATGCGTGGCTTACCGGGCGGTTGTCCGAGGGTGACCCTCCGCATGTCGATCTTGGGTTCGGAGATCTCGGTGGATTTAGGCGCGAAGAGGACGGCATCGGTGTCGACTTGCGGCCGTCTCCTGCCGTTTTCTTCGAAATGAATGATCTCGTGGCACCACCTGCAAACTGTGACCAGCATCTCGTCTTTGGAGCCTTCGAGGACGTCGCGGTCGTAGGTCCGATGGTGGACTTCATCGCCTGGACATCCACAGGACTGGCAAATTCCGCCGTCGCGTTTCAGAACCCGCGGCTTGATGGTCTTCTTCCAAAGCTTGGACTTCAAGTACTCAGCCTCGTAGTCCATCAGAACGACATCGCCGCCGGCCTTTGCCGCCGCTAGCAGCAGACCCGTCTCGAGCGCCGCCTGGTTGATTTCCTCGACGGTTAGCTTGGCAGGGAAATGGGCGGAACGTGAGTTCATTTCAACCTGTGCAGTTGGATATGAGCAGTCGGCCATGTGTTCATGGACCCGCGGCTGTCGGCGCGCTCGTTTGCTTTGATAACTACGAGCATGGAAGTTTTCATTTCCTTGATGGAAGAAGCCGCCGACAAGTGGGGCGGCCGGCGGTTCTTGAAGAGCGCCCAGGAGTCTCTCGAGCACGAGCACGAGCACGAGCACGAGCACGAGCACGAGCACGAGCACGAGCACGAGCACGACGCGGCAACTAGCGCCAGGCGAGAGCTGATCGACTTGTTCGTGCGCTCGCGAGGTCGTCTGTAACGGCTTACCAGGCTGGCAGCACGAAGTATTTGGATGGATAAGCGCATTCCGGCCCGCTGTGAGGACGTGTGCGGCACAGACCTATCTGCGAATGTCATGCAGACCGTCGCGCAGGTAAGTCTTGGCTTCGCAAACCCGCAAAGCCGACGAGGCGCGGCTGCAGTCATGCCCGTTGCCCTCACGATGGGGTATGAGCTTCCGGCCTCAGCCCCAGCCAGGCGACTAGGCGGCTTCTTGCATCATCGTCGGGCTTGGTTTGCATTTCCCGTGCCCATGCCGACAGAATCACACCCATCGAAGCCATTATGAGTTCGTGTGCTTCTGCATAGTCCTTTGTTGCATCGAGTCCGCCGAAAATCATCGCTTGCAAGACGGTGGTCACTCGGCGCGGTGAAGTGGGGCGGCCTTCTGCGGTCATCGTGGTGGCCACGCTGCGACTGACTTCGGCGATCTCGAACAGATCAGTGCCGCCCATATGCGGCCGCGCAATTGTCAGAATGCGGATCAGATCGGCCCCTTTCATTTCCGGCAACTCGGCGGCGCGCAACATGCTGACGACCAAACGATCTCCGACCACTCCCGTGGGCGCTTCGTGTCGTGCCGGGTCATACAGGACGATCGTGGTTCCGTTTTCCAGGACAGCGCGCTGCAGCGGCTTAAGGTCCAATTGCTGCAAGAACGCCGCCAGAGTGGGCGCATCGGCCCAGCCAGTTGACAGTTGGGGCAGTGCTTGGCGGAGCAACTGTGCGAGCATGGACAGGTGCAGAGGACCCTTCGATTTGGCGACGGCACGTCGAACAACCTTCTCTGCAGCCTGTTTGAGTACGTCCGGCGACAGCCGTTCAGCAGGGGGCGACTCGCCATTCACGGCAACTACGTTCGAACTTGCAGACGGTGCCGAGAGCGACTGGCGCGCTGCCGCGTCTGCATGCGCTGCGTCCCTTCGATCCCTTCGCTGCCGATCAATGGCCACATCGCTCTGAAAATCGAAGTCGATGTCGGCCATGTTCAACTCGCGCATGAGGCTTCCGAAGGAGCCTGCACCGTCCCATTTCCCTTCGCGCAGCCCTCCGAATTCGCGATGAAGGATCTGGGCTAGCGCCGGAAGTGCTACGGGCTGTTCAGCTTGGATGACCGTGTCGCGAACCCGGTTGGCGACGCGATTGCGAAGATCACCGATGGTGTTGATATCGACCGCAGCCTCATCTTGTATCGGTGGCTCTTCATCCTCGATGGAGGTGAGCTGAAGCGCATCTCGGAGAAAGGTCTGGATATCGATGACTTGATCTGCGGATGCCTTATACGACTCCGACATGGCGCCGGCGGCGAAGACGACTGTGCGTCTGTCGTGGCGCCTAAGCCGGCGCAGCACGGGCGAGAAATCAGCATCGGCCGAGAAAACGATGAATTCGTCGAAGTGAGTGCTATCCGCCAGAGCATCCATCGTGTCTAGCACTAGGTGGATGTCAGTGGATGTCTTGCCAGTGGCCGTCATCGGCGGGCAGTCCACGATCTCGAAGCCTGCCTCATGGAACGGGCGCCGGTACTTCTGATACATAACAGGGTTGAGGTAGCAACGCCGCACTAGCACTCGGCGGCGATTGAGTGTGGCATCGTCGACGCCTTCGCCTTCGCCTTCGCCTTCGCCTTCGCCATCGACTCCTATCGTCAGCCAGTGCAACCAGCGCAATGGCTGGCGGGAGAAGCGTTCGGCCGCCTCGGCACTGATTCGTCGCAAACCTGAATAAACATTGTCGAAATCGACGAACAAAGCGATCTTCACTGGCCCTCCAAGGCGTTAGTGTTGTGTGTCCTCCGCGTCGCAAGCGTGCGTACCGTGCAGCCGACGATTGGTCCCGGCATTTTGACCGACGTGATGGGCGAAGCCTCCATTACTCGTTTCGACGCCAGCGAAGTTCGCTGGAGGTGCAGCAAAGGTGCCTCTGTGCGGAACATCGATCGGTTGTTGGCCGAGTACCTGGATACCTGCACCGTGAGCCACCTTGGGGAGCAAGGCATCGCGCCCCGTCTTCTCCATCCACAGTTGCAGGGGCGATTTATAAGGATGGAGGCCGACAGCGGCTGCGGCTTCCGAGCTGTCGCTGCCGCCCTTGCGATCGTCGGGCCGTTGTTCGCGGCTCAGGTCTTCACTACAGCCGGTGCATGGCGATCGAATATCGACATCCTCACCACAAGCGCAAAGCTCGCGCAAATCTATGGTGTCGCGCCATCGAAGCTTCTCCGGACCACGGTCGAGGTTGATCGCTTCATGCTGGACTGACCCCGGGGCCTTTGTTCTGCATACCGTGTTCAAACCCGGCGCAGAGCGAAGATGATGCGATGATCAGACGGAATACAAGCCACACTGTTCACACTGGCCAAGCTCGAAGATTGCGCTCATGCGAATCCACCAAGCGAATTTGATGCCAACCCGCTCAGCAGACGGCTTAGTTCTGATGACCCCAGTGGGTGGTCGATGGGGTTCAGTCCAAAGTTGACGCCTGACCGTAGCCGGTGACGCGCTTGGCTGCACGTATTTGCCCCGCCTTCAACTCGCTGCGGTGACGATGCCTCCGGCCATTGCTCCCCCGGTTGCTGTGCCCGCTGCAACGACGACCGCGGTCCCCCGGCCATACCTGCGCCGCCTGCGGCCAAGCTACCGCCGCCGAGCGCGGCAAGTCGCCTCCCGTGGGCGGCGAAGGATGTCTCATCGCTCCGGCGACATGTGCTCCTCTTGTCGTGTTTGCGTTCGTCGCTATTTCGCCGGAATTCTGCGCGTCCAAAGCGCCCAGACATCAACTCTTCTATCCTCAGGGAAACCGGTTCTCCTTGTGTCTGCGGCAGCGGTATCAAGCGCAGGCGTATGACGAGGGCCGGACACAAGTGCGATGACCTGATCCTCGCGAAGTTGGCAAGTTGGATCGATCTCCTTGCATCTCTTGACAATGGCCTGCTTGACCGTCTCGGCTCTGGCCATCGCCAGTCCAGCATTCGCTTCAAACTGCCGGCTGGCAGCCCCTCTTATGGGAAGGCGATCCGTTGCACCAATGACCAGCAAGACAGCGTCCCTCTTGTCGGCGTGACCCTGCAGCCAGGCGCGGGAAAACTGGCTGATCTCGTCCGAATTAGCCACTGGCAGGCGTCCTTTGTCTTGTGTCTCAATATTTTTGGCGTCACCAATAGCGAATCGATCCAAGTAGCCGAGGCGCTCGGGCCCCAGAGCGCCTTGTTGCCGTAAGTCGATTGAAGGCTGCAGGACCAATTTATCCAAACTGAACTTGAATATGCTGTCGATTTTCAAGTTTTTGACGAGTACGAAGCCTCCTGCAGAAAGGGTTGCGGCCGTCACAAGAGACGCGCCAATGGCTTTCATCGTCGGCGCCTTGAAAGTGAGCAAGACCACGCCCCCGATGAATGAAACCGTGCACAACCCAAAGAACAGCCATACCGTCCACGATGCCCAACTGCGGATCGTTCCTTCGCCTGGAACGCTGATGACGCGCTCGCTGAACTGGTTGACATTCAGCTGATTCGTCCTGGTCTCGGGGGGCGCTTCTATTGCACGACGGATAGCGGCTACGTCATCTTCCATGCGTGGTGAGCAGCATGGCTCGAAACGCCTACCGGCAGCTTGATCGCCTTGTCCGAAAGTACCCGTGATTAACGGAATGATTAGGAACACAGCGAGCAGAACTAGGCTGCCGCCTAGAGATGCCTGCTTTGACCAGAAGAAAATGATCTGAAGTCTATTAGGTCTTGAATGGCGGTCGTACTTGTAGTCGGCATCGGCGCCCTCAGTCTTCGTGCCGTTCCGCAGCGTGACAGTAGTCAGCATGTATGCAGCGACGTACTGCAGAAAATCCAGGAGAAGAGCTGCCAATGCAAGTGTGCCGGCAAACCATAGCAGAAAGTTGAACGACGATTGCGCTGGAAATGTCGACGCATCTTTTCCCGGATAAAGGAGGAGCCAGACGAAAGCAAGGACGCCGATCGAAAGAGTTCGAACCTGCGCGCTTATCCGCTCGGATACCTCTTTTTTTCGCGCCAGGATGTCTTTTTCACTAGCCATCAACCTACCGCTTGAAGTTCTTGAAGACGGCTTGTCTCAACGCAAGCCGTGAAATCGATGGTCCAGGATCATTGCCAGTTCCTGGATCCTCCCCTTCTGCTGCCGATCGCAAGATAGCTTTAAGCGTCGTGTCCAGGTGGATTCGCTTTGGCCGCCCTCCCCGGAAAAGCTGATTCTCGCGAACGTAGTCAACGACTTTGCGAGCAGCCACTGTCGCAAGGACTGGCTTGTAGCCCACAACGACGGATAACTCTGCGCTCGGAATCCGCGCCGCGCTGCCCGGAATCCGGCGCGACGTCGTACGTGTAGGCGTTCCCAATTTCTTGGAGGGCGTGTCGAAATCGACAGGCTTGTTTGCGCTTACTCGCTTTGAAACGAAGTTCTGTTTTTTTTGCTGTGGTTTTTTGGGCCTAGCCAATACAACTCCTCGATGGCGGTAGTTCGCCGCCCACTCAACTTTTAGATTGGTGCGAGTTTAGTCGCAGTGCTCGATACCCGCATTGGTGTATACGACCAACGAAGTCGCAGTCGGCAGGGGTGAAGTCTTCTAGGATGCCCGAAGAGGCGTCAAGCTACTGCTCGATTCCGCTGTCTCGCGCCACGCGGCACAACAGAACGGACCAAACTCTCCTTGGCTCGGAAATTCATGATCAAAGAGGATCTGAGTTCTCAGCGCGGGTCTACGCAGAGCTTGTCGAACAGGTTGACACTGATAGCAGACCGCAATGATGGAGGCTTGCGATGCCGTGGACTTCACACGGGATCGCCTAGAAACTGCACTGAGGACCGGTGCGTGTGGATCTGGTTCCCGCAGAAAAATCGAAATTGATTCGATTGCAGATAGTTTCGGCCCCATATGACAACAACGGATTGGCACCTGAATCTTTGCGATATCAAGAGTGACTTAGGCGCTGAGCGCGAATCGGCATGCTTGCTGCCGCTGAGCTAGCTCCGTCATTCATGCTTCCGGCTCACATAAGCGGCCTCGAATCGCGTTTTCCGTTCACACCGCTTTTACAGTCCGGCCTGGCTTTTGAGTCGAGCCGGGCTTTGTGCCGTCTGCATCTTTGTCTTCCCCACTCGTGGTCGAAAACACTTGAGCGCGGGCATGCGACTTCGGTGTCAAGCCCAGTCTGATTGAGCGAGGGGCCTGTATCCGATGGCGCTCCGCCGTCTCGCAACTTTTTCTCACGCTGACCAAAGCCTCGGTCGCCGCTTCTTCTGTTTCCCCTCCACTCCGTCGCGTAATGCAAGCAGCTATTTCCAGCGGCCTGGCCGTGCGCGATTCCTTAAAGGAATTTATCTGTCATGGCACACCTCCTCCAACAAATGGCCTACGTCGGCCAAACCCCGTGGCACCAACTGGGCACCCAGCTGCCTCCTAGACAACCCATCGAAGTCTGGGCCCGCGAAGCAGGCATGGACTGGACCATCCGAGAAACACCCGTCCGCTACATGGCCGAGGACGCCGATGCGCACGGGCCCGTCCGTCCTTTGCAAACGCTCGAGTCTTTCAGCGAACAGAAGGTGCTCTATCGCAGCGATACGAGCGCGCCTTTGTCGGTCGTGAGCAGCCGCTACCAGGTAGTCCAGCCCCGGGCCGTCCTCGAGCTCTACCGGGACCTGACAGAGATTGCAGGGTACGAGATGGAAACGGCCGGCGTCTTGAAGGCGGGCCGTAAATTCTGGGCCTTGGCACGCACCGGCCAGCACACGGTCTTCAAAGGTTCGGACAGCGTTGACGGCTATCTGCTGCTGGCCACTTCCTGCGACGGCACCTTGGCCACCACCGTCACACCCACGACGGTGCGGGTCGTCTGCCACAACACCCTGGCCATGGCGATCAGCGGCGCGAGCAGCAACGCCATCCGAGTACCTCACAGCACCAGCTTCGACGCCGACGCCATCAAGCGCCAGCTGGGCATCGCCGTGTCGCAATGGGACAGCTTCATGCACCGCATGAAGACATTGTCCGAACGCAAAGTCAAAGGCAAGGAGTCATTGAATTATTTTCTTCAAGTGCTGTACGGACCGGGCGCTGGACAGGGCGTGGATGGCAATGACCACCGCAAACGAATCGTCATCCCACGCGAGCGCGCGGTCAAGAAGGTCCAGGCGCTGTACGACGGTCAGGGCCGCGGCGCCGAGCTGGCAGCGGCCAAGGGCACGGCCTGGGGCTTGCTGAACGCGGTGACCGAATACGTCGACCACGAACGGCGTGCGCGCAGCAGGGAGTACCGCCTGGACAGCGCCTGGTTCGGCCAGGGGGCGGTGATCAAGCAACGTGCGCTCACCCATGCACTTGAACTCATCGCTTAAGGCGTGTTCGCCAGGCAAGCATCAATCACCTCGATACCTCGATACCTCGATACCACACCACCCCGTTCCCTGCCCGAAGCCCCGTCTCTTCTTCCGAAGAACGGGGCTTTGTGCTCTTGGGCATGACATCCAAGGAAAACCCCATGATCCACACACGCGCAGAACGCCTGCGAACCGTGCGACCCGCCTCAAGAGGCGGCGCCGCACTGCAATTGGTCTCGACGCTCGCTCCCGATCGTCGGCCCCCAGCATCTGTCCGGCCCGAGTCCTCCGGCGCAAACTTCACACACCTGGATGCTGCCGCGGCCCTCGGCCTGGATCCTTTCAAGTCCGAGGTGCGCCTCTGGATGGAAAAGACCGGTCGACGGGATCTGCTTCAGCCGCAGCAAATAGAAGATGACGGCGTGGCGTATTGGAACCGCCTGCTGGAGCCGATCCTGGCTGCGCACTACACCCAGCGCACCGGGCGCCAGGTCCGGCGCACGGATGCTCAGCTGTGCCATCCGCGCTATGCCTGGATGGCCACCTCCATCAAGCGTGAGGTCGTGGCTTCGCCAGAGGTGCAACTGCTCGAGTGCCTGTGCGTCGGCATGAACACCGCCGCGCTGTGGGCAGAGGGCGTGCCCGCATACATCCGGCTTCGCCTCGTCCACCTGCTGGCCGTTACGGGCCATCGGGCGGCGGACCTGATCGTGTTGTTGGGTGGGCAGGACCTGCAGATCTATCGCATTGAACGCGATGAGACCGAGATCGCTCGGCTCATCCGGGCAGAACGCACGTTCTGGCGCAGAGTCGAATTGGACCTGGCGCCGGCCGCCCGGGATGAGCCGTGACCGTTGTCGAAAGACGTCAGATCTAGCGGCTTCAGCGTTCGCGCCAGAACTGCCACCAACGAGGCTGCGTCGTTCTCATCTCGAGAGGGCGTAGGTCCAAGGTGTCGTAGTTCGTAGACGGTGCGCCAGCACGTCGGCGCAGTTCCGTCTCGAGTTCGTGGGCGATACCTCGTGCGTGAATCTCGCCCTCGAGTGCCTTCCTGCGCCACTCGGCTGCCATTGCACTCAATGCCTCGTCGGGCAACTCCTGCTTTGTCGTCATGCCCGGATTGTGCCGTCTCGGGCGAGTCGTCTTGACAAGTGTCCTGCCCGGACTGCGCAGGCAGCGCAAGCGAGCGCAGGCACGCGTTCCATCTTTCCCTTCCCCTTTCTCTTCGCTCTTCTTCCATTTTTCCTTTCATCTTCGCCTTCACAAGGAGTACCCATGACCAACGATTCAAACGCTCACTCTGCGGCGGATCACGAACCTTCCATGTCGTCGTCAGGTCTTCACCGCTACATCGCCCGCACGCTGCGCGTCAGTGCCCGGCATCTGCCTTGGGAAATCGCTCAACAGATCCATGCGGAACATCAGACGGGTGAGGCCTGCGGCGCTTTTCAGTCCGCTGCTGGCCTCCTGATCTTCGAGCTCGACGACTACAGCTGGCGCGCCGATGTCACGGCCGACAACATCGCCGCGGCCCAGGTGCTCGGATGGCATTCGCTGCGCCGGCTGCTGCGACTCGCGCAAAGCCACCAATGCGAGGCCTTGGAGCTCTCGGGCGATAACCTGGTGCTGCCGGCGGTTCTGGCCTTCGAGATCTTCACATGGCCGTGATTGCCATCGAAGCCGCCCGCACATATCTGCTGGGCGGCATTCTGTACAGCGGCCATCAACTGCAGCGCGCCCTTCATTGCGCGCACAGTGTGGCGCGCGCCTACGAGATCGCCAATGCCGCCAACGGCGGGGGTGGTTCCGTGGACTGGATCGACATTGACGACGCGCAGCGCGAAGCCGCCGATGCGATGGGGCCGCAGTCGATGCGCCAGATCACTGCTGAGGCGTGCGATTTCAACGACTTCGAGTCACCGAACTCAGAGGCGATCGTTGTGCAAGACGAAGCGTCGCTGCTCACTCCGGAGGAAAGCGCCGAGGCTTGCGCCGAAGGCTGGTCGCTCTTCACGCACTTCGATGAAATCGTCGAGCTTCGGCTTGAGCGCATCGACAGCCCCGACGAGGGGGACGGTGCGCTGCTCGACGATGCCGCGGCCTGGCACCGGGTCTGGACGCGCGCCACGCCGCTGCACCTGAAGGTGATCGACATCCTCAAGACGTCGTCGCCGGCGGAGCACGCGCGCATAGAGGCTTATGTCCACGGCCTGGAGGCTCGCCATGCTCACGCTTGAACGCCTGGCGCGCGACGTGGTGGCCTCCTGGGCGCATGGCGATCTCGCTGCGGCCGTTCGGGCGCTGGACCAGCGCTTGCAGGAGATCGCCAACGACCGGGTGAAGCACCAGAACCTGATCGAGCGTGCCATCGGCATCTACGCGGACGACGACATCGATATCGATGCGGACGACACGTTCATCTCAGGCAGCGATGAGGGCGCGTTCGTCATGGGCTGGCTCTGGATGCCCTCGGACACAGGAGCCCGTTGACCAGACCCATGAGCACCTGCAGGAAGACGCCACGCAACCTGGATGACGCCTTGCGGCGAAGTCACTTTTTCCCTTCAACACCCACTCACTCTTCTTCACCACTCACCCACCCATTCAACCCGCCTTGTGCGGGTTTTTTTACGTCCACCCGATGCACAACCACACACGCTTTCCACGGACCGATGCGACCTCCACGGCCCTTCCGATCCAGCCTTCACCGCCCGATGCGCCTGGCGCTCGCCTCGCGTTCAACGACTTATTCACAACGGGAGCCTGACATGGGGACCATCGTTTACCGCGCCACCAAGGACCAGGCCGTTCACGACGAGCTGGCCAGTGTGGGCGCCTACTCCACGGTGCTCGCTCACCGCGCGATCGGCAACCGACTGTGGTTCCTAGCCCAGACCCGCTCGGGCGCGCACATCGGCCGCAAATGGATCGGCCTGACGCTCATCGATTGCCGCAACGGCGAGGCCGCCATCAAGCGCATGGACGAGACCTGCGGGCCTTGCTACTACGACTGTCCGCTCGCCTTCCTCATGCAGGCGGATGCGCCGACAGGGCCGTATGCGTGCCCCTGGCGCGAGAAGGTGCGTGCCTTCCACGCGAACCGGGCGGCCCGGCGGAGCGCAATCCGGCAGGGCGCACGCGTTTCCTACGGCGCCCACACCTATGTGCTGCGGCGCTGCCTCGGGCGCCGAGGGTGGGAAGTCGAGCGCGAGAGCGACGGTCTTGGCCTGCGCATGAAATCCCGACAACTTGGCGACGCGATGGTGTTGCCGCCCGAGGAGAAACAGCCATGAAAGGAAAATTCCAGCGGTACATCACGGTGCCGAGCCATACCCGCGACCCCTTCGCCCAGGACCTTCTGAAGTGGTCGGCCGACTTCGAGGTTCCCTTGATCGGTGAAGACGTGATCATCCGCATCAACGGCATCGGTCGCGCCAAGGTGGTGGGCTACGCCTCCCAGAACGGGTATCTGGGTGTGATGACCGTGCCGTACAGCCCGCCCGACTGGTGGATCCGGCAGAACGGACCGCCGAGTCCCGACAACGCGGCGCTGGCGTTCGGGGCGGAAATCTCGTTGATCCTCCCCGGGGAGGGCGCATGAACGCCCGGACCCGAACGGTGCTGGTGTTCACCGCCGAGCTTGCCGTCTTCGATGAGGCGGCGCTGTCCCGTGCAGCCAAGACCCGTGCGCTCGAGGACGGGCTGAGTGAGGCCGAGTGGGCGTCGATGCGCTCGGGCCTGTCCGATGACCTGGTCATGCTGCTTGATCCGGGTCTGATCGCCGAGGCAGGCTTCGAGATCCTCCAGTCGACGTGCGAGGTGCGTGAGCAATGACATCGACCAACGTTGAATTCGTCACCGAGTTGATGGAGTTCAGTGCGCATGGCCCGCTCATCCAGGCGTTTGTCATGCAGGCGCTCGAGCAGTACGCCAAGCGGGTGGCTGCGATGACGCCGGAGGCGCTGGACACGCCGATGGTCAGCGGCCATGCCTGGCATGGCTGTGCCGTGGAGGTGCTGGACAAGCTGGCCAGAAGGCTGGGCAGGTGCGACATGAACCCACCGGCTGCTGCGCCCCCGCAGAGGGTCTGACCCCCGACGGCAGCTGACTGCTGTCGTTCGCAAAAGGGCGCATCGCGCTCGTATCGGAAAAGGCGCATCGCCTGCATCGGACTTCCCGGTCCGCGTTCTTCCCCACCGCATCCCCGCACGCGCATCCCCCCACGCCCCGGCCTCTCTGGCCTGGAGCGTGGAGGGTCTGCGCGCGCGGATCTGGCTCGGCCCCTCGGGGCCGGCTTTTTCCCTGGCGCTGTCGTTGATGGCAGCGCTCACAACATAGAGGATTTGACTTTGTCCATCTCAATCACGGCGCGGGCAGAGGCTCGCCCGAACCTAGCCCGTGCGCCTCAACACCGCTCGGATCTCCCCCCTGTCCACCCCTTCGGGCAGGGTGTCTTCACCTATCACCTAGTACGCGTCAGTCGCAACCGCAAGACCGGTCCGATTCCGGTGACGACCACGAGTGCGAACTCGTGCCCGTCCACCTGCAGCTTCAAGGGCAATGGCTGCTATGCAGAAGGCGGACCTCTGGCGATCCATTGGAATGCGGTCTCCCGCGGGAAGCGCGGCAGCAATTTCAATGAGCTCTTGCAGGAGATTGGCACCTTGCGACGCCATGCCCTATGGCGTCACAACCAGGCAGGAGACCTGACGCCCGAGGCGCCTGGTGTCATCGATGCGGGGCTGCTCACAAGGCTGGCGCTCGCAAACCGAGGACGGCGTGGGTTCACCTACACCCACTATCCGCCGACGGCCGTGAACCAGGCAGCGATCCGCGATGCCAACAGGCTAGGTTTCACCGTCAATCTCAGCGCGGAGACCTTGGTGCAGGCCGATGCCTATGCGGACCTCGATGTGGCGCCTGTCGTCGTCGTGTTGCCGCATAACGCCATCGAGCCCGTCCGTACGCCGGCCGGGCGTCAGGTGATCGTTTGCCCGGCCAGCACCGGAAATTCTGATTGTCTGAACTGCGGGATTTGTCAGCAGCGTGATCGTGCGTCGATCGTGGGTTTCCCGGCCCACGGCAGCGGGGTATCGCGTGTGCAGGCCGTGCTCTTACGGAAGGACTTGCAATGACGAAATCTCACGTGGAGCAGTCGTCGACATCTCGGGACGTGCCTGAGTTCGATGAGGCATTCCTGCAGCGCGTGGATCTCGCCGGCCTGCGCTACAAGCGACGCGACCCGTACAGGACAGATCAGGTTCACCGGGCTCTCGAACAGGAGGTCCAACTTGCAGCGTTTGGCGACCGGGGGCGCGACCGAGTACCGCGTCATGGCGGGTCGGAGCGGTGGCATCTGCAGGAGCCGCAATGAACACCTTCCCAGGCCCCATCGAATACCTGACCGCTTTCGCGATCGTGCTGGCAGTCGGACTTTTGTTCGGCTTCGGCCTCGGCTGGGACTATTGCTCGAGACGGTCGCGCCGCTGAGAACCGACTACTGCCGGTCAGGTGCTGCAGCGCCTGACCATGCCCATCGAGTCGGCCGGCTCGGTGGACTGCTCCTTTCCGCGGGAGTTTTTACAGCGTCCCGCCCCATGCGGATCAAAGGGGCGGGTCGAGCAAGCTTGTCACCGGTGCTGTAGGCCCACTGGGATGTCTCCTCAGGTAAGCCAGGCGATGGTGACTATTTACCAGTTTTCACCAGATAGCTCGAATAGCGCTGGTCCACCCGCTCCACGAAGTCGGCTGGGCTTAGCTGAAGGGCGGCCGCCAGCCTCCACAGGACGCTGACTGTTGGCTGCTTTTTTGCTGCCTCGATCATTGTGATGAACGGTCGATCGAGCTCGGCCGCCCCAGCCACATCTTCTTGTGTCAATCCAAGCTCGTTCCTCCGCTCTTTGAGAGCAGTACCGAGAGCTTGCAGAAGGAGCGCGTTGCGGCTTGGTCGCATCGCGCACAACTCTCAAGCAAATGTTTCCAATAGACACGTGTCTATTGATAACATTCCAATGGTTCGAGGGCGACCGCGGTGGTCGCCCCACTGCTCGCAGGCCGCCGAACCTTGAGATCGTCTTTCCTACTTCACAGATCTATGAAATCCGCCACCAACATCCACTTCCACAAAAATGGGCAAACCCGCTTCGTCAAGCACGGCTTCTCGTGGCAGCTCTTCTTCTTCGGCCCTCTCGCGCTCCTGATGCGGGGGCAGTGGCCGCTGGCGCTGCTGTGCGCCGGCTTCCTATTCGCGACCTACCTCATCGTGGGTCTTGCCATCTTGCTGGTGCTCAACCCGGCCGAGGATTGGGTGGCTCAGACCTGGGCGATCCTCATCGCTTGCGGCTTGGTCGGCCATTTCGGCAATCGGATCTCCGCGCGTAGCTACGTGAAGAAGGGCTGGGCGCCAGTCGCAGATTTCCCCGCCGACTGGAATACCCCTCAACTGATTGCGCCGAAGGCCGCCGAAACCACCTCCGGCTGAGGTGCCGCAGTTGGTTCGATTCGTTCGGCATCCCATACCCATTACTCAATCGAGAAACCATCATGAAAACCCCACTTGGCGTCGTCTTGGCGGTCCTCGCCGCGATCGTCTTCAGTCCTTTGGTGCTTGCCAAGGGCGTCGATCCACTGACTAACCCTGATGCCGTGAAGCATCAGATCGATCGCTCGGCCATGGAGATCCAGATCCAGGGCTGGAGCCGGGACCTCAAGTACCCGGTCTATCCGATCCAGGTGCAAGCCGGCGGCAGCGGCGTGTACTACACGACCACCGAACGGGTGAAGACATACCGCGAGTACGACTTTGACGAGTTGCGCTGTGAGGTCGGCGATGCCGATCCCGCGGTGCTCAAGTTGCCCGGCTATTCCTGCGTCGACGGCGTGTGCACGACCAAGGAGGGAGCAGTCCTTGGCACAGACCCGCGTCGTCCGCGCAACAAGAAGCACAAGTGCTAGCTGTGACGCACGGGCGCCTTCTTATCCACCAACCCCATCCACCAATTCCATCCATCCCTGAAAGCAACTCACCATGAACTCTTTGAACGTCTATCACCTCCTTATCGTCGCCGGCTTGATCGTTCCTCCCATCTTGGGCTGGCGGTTTGCAAAGAAGCTGGGATATCACGGTGCCTGGGGGTTGCTGGCCTGGGGGCTGGTGTTCCCTTGGGCGGGCGTCGTCCTGCTGGCAGCCTTGGTTTTCATCAAGCTACCTTTCGAGCGTCAAACCGCAGATCGGAATGCCTCAACGGCTGCCCCAAGTCTTGAGCGATAGCTCTCTTTGTGTCGCGGGAAATCTCTACGCGATTCAGCCTCTTCTGGCGTTCGCAGCACCGCCGTCGAGCTCGACTCGGGCTCTCCTGGCTAGCCAACGATGAGTATCCAAACCAAGCAGATCATGAACGTACTTCAACTCGGCAAAACAGGAGCGCTCCTTCTCCTGTGTGCGACGCTAGGCGCCTGCACGAACTCCAGCATTACGCAGGTGAAAGAAAGCTCCTTGCCCCAAAGCAACTTCACGTTCGGTGAGGTGCTAGACGGAGCGAAAGGCTGCAAATCCTCCGACTGGGAACACAGCAAGGCTGACTACGGCCAAACTCTCGTGGAATTTACTTGCCTGACCGCGACAAGCGACGATGTCATCCAGGCCGCCAGGCAGCAGAGCCAACAAGACCTGGACAATGTGGCGAAAGAGAAAGAAGAGCGCTATTCGAAGATGCTCGCCGCCGCGCAGGCGTCCCTCGCGAACGCGAAAGATGCACTGGAGCGCTCCGAGCAGGCTCGCACAGCCAAGCTTGAATCCGCTGCGCGTGCGCTGCAGCTCTATGAGCCGCAAGCTGCGGAGGTGGCAAACAGCCCCATCAACAACCCGACTTGGAAGCGGATGGTGGAGCAGCAGCTTTCCAGCATGAGGTCCAACTATGTGGAACTGCAGGCCAAGATGGAAGCCGAGCGGCCTGTAGAACAAGCACAGGGCCAAGAGGCCATCGCCAAGGCGAAAAAGAGATGGAATGAAATGGCCCAGTGGAAAGAGCAGTACTTGGCCGCTGCAAAGGCTACCAAAGACAAGGTGAGCGGAGAACTGGATGCTCACTTCTCGGGATATCACAAGTTCCAACTGAAGGTCACCTTCCTTGCGCACGAAAGCAAAGGCGTGAGCGTCAACTCCTCGGAGTGGTTCCTGGACGGTCGGAGAGTTGCTTCGAACGCCTTCATCCCCGCATTTCTGCGCCACCCTCAAGATATGGACACGGCCTTGAAGGACATGTTCAGGGAAAAAATCCGCTTCGACTCGGGGGGGCGATATGGCAAGCAGTTTCCAATTGAGTGCTTCACCGAATGGGGTGATCTCGTTACGGGCTGCTCCTTGAAGTCGTGATGGGATTGACTCCGAATTAGGAGGAGTTAGAACTCCTCCTCCTTATTTTTTTGTACATCCGCAACAGCTGAGGTCGCACAGGGGCTTCGGCTCGAGATGGCGGCGGGCAGCGAGCGGCGCGTCCAACAGTCGCGCACAAATGCCTCTATGTCGACGGTCGCACTTCCGTTTCGGTGAATGAGCCAGTGTAGTGAAGACACAAGGTGTCGACCAGCGCCTGCGCATACACCGGCAGCGCTGCCCGGTTGCGCACCAGCAGATTACGCTCGCGCACGCACCATGCGTCGGCAAGCTCGATCAGCGCGAGCTGCATGCTTTCCTGGTTGCGTCGTGCCGCCGACTCGGGCATCACGCCAATACCCACGCCGCTGCCGGTCATTCGGCACATGGCGTCGAAGCTGCCGAGCTGAATGCACAGCTTCTGGCGTTTGCCGAGGTTGTTGGTGGTCCGATAGAAGCCACTGTCGCGATTCGCTGAGCAGTTGCAGCGAATGGAAGGGCGAGATCGTGAGAATAGAACGCCGGGCGGCCGCTCCGCCCGGCGTCCTGACTCGCGGTCTCACAACTAGCGAGCAAAGTCGGCGCAGCAGGTGGTCCACCGCGACCGTTGGCGATTGTGCTCCAGTCGCTGGGGATGGATGAGCTGCCAGTTCCTGCGCAGAATGGCAGGAGCTGCAACGTGATCGACGTTCGCTAAATTTGCAGCCGAACAATTGCTCGGTTGACCTCGCATGACGGAAAGCGCCGCAGGAATCAACTTTGATCTCGTGGCAGTGCGAGTGGAGCTTTCACGCGACCCAGCGGTGGGCGTTCGAATCGTAATGCGTCTGAAGCGCCTTCTTGCTCGCGGGCTGCCCAGTGGCGTCGGCGATCCGCGTATCGTGGAACTTCTCATATTCCGGATCTGCCCGAACTTTCGGATGTAGGTCAACCTTCAGCGTATGAGGATGGATGCGCAGCCACCCGATGTCGAAGAGGGTATGTAGATCCGAACGCAAAAGCAGACCGTTATCAAGTACGTCCGTCGCATCGTCTTTGTGCGGGGTGATGTGCGCGGCCTCCAACAGTGCCTCGATGGCACAACCGGAGATGCAGCATTTGACTGCGTAGGACGTCAACAAACCCTTGCGGAATTTGGCTTGACCCCGGCGAGCTGACACTTGGCGGGCGACCATTTCTTTGGTGGCAGACGCGGTCGCGGCCGGGTCAAACTCGGGAAGATCAACCAGGTCGCCCACGGTCGCATCGACGCGCTGAAACTGGAATACTCCGTCGATCACATGGCCGAGCCATACGCCGTGCCTGGCTGGATCGTATAGCTCATAGACAAGCGCTTGACCCTCGCCAGTACCGCGATACACCCGATCGAGGTACTTCTCCGATCGACCACCCTCACGCATGGTTTTGTGTGCCCGATAGGCGCGCCGCTTCGGATCGTTCACGCTCAGCATGATCAAATCTTTCCGGACGTTGTCGGCATCCGTGAAGTCCGGAAAGTCGTGAAGCACCCGCTCGGTCAGTTGTCCGAGCGTCGCGGTGCCGCCCAAGATCGTCAAGGCTCTGAGCGTCTTTTCCCAGTTCGTCGGGGCGTTGGAGGGGGCGAGCTTGATCTCATCGTGAATGACGAGATCAAGCTCGCCCAGTGTCACAGGCAGCGCCATTTCGAAACGCGTCCCGTCCTCCAGGCCAGCATGTCTGGCATGCAGACTTGAAGCGGCGCGCTTGAGCGGTCTCGTCCCGGAATGTGCAACCCGTATCACCCGTCCTGAAACCCCGCGCTCTGGCAGAAAGAACGATGTTTGGGTGCTAGATCGCTTCCGATCGAGCTCGGGGAATGCCGTGCCGATATATGCAATGGCCTCGGAGGGTGTCATAGGCGGCTTGTCCAAAGAGAATAGAGAACTCGACGATGTCGACGCACCGTGCGTCCACGGGAATTTGGCGTGCGAATGGTAAGCGCTAGAGGCTGAGCATCTCACGCGTCTTCACGCATGCAGCAAGCCGCATAAGTCCATCGCCTACTGGGCGCTCCGCCTTATCAAGAGGCATGACAATACTGACCGAGCGCGGCCAGAACGTCGTGCACACCCATCGACATTGAAAGGTTGACATGGAGAACGAAGTTTTCAGATCTCTCGCTACTGCGCTCGCTGAGCACCTTGGAGCGCCAACCATGCACGAGAGCGAAACCGGCGTTCGATTCAAGTCGGCCGCCAAGGGAAAAGCCACTGTCTACCATACGGGTGTTGCGGCTGGAAATGGTGCTGAGGTTGCCTTTGACGTGGGGTCCATGGCTCTTCGATTTCAAATGTCTGAGGGCGAATTCAAGACATTTGCGGCCGATCTGCAAACGGCAACGAGACGCCCGGTCGAGCCCAACACCCAGTTCAACTGGCCACGAGTTGGTCTTGCTTCCGAGGCACATGTCGCGTTGGTCCGGGAGGCGATAAGAGAGCGCTTGCAGCGCGCATAGCGACTCGATCAAGAAAAGAATTCGCACGCAAGAGGAACGCATGGCAAAGCAAGAGAACCTGGTTCAGCAGGCAATCGCGGGAGCGCTTCAGGTGCACTGCAACCCCAAAAAACTGCAGATCTTCCAGCCCTATGCGAATCAACAGGGCGGAAAACTGCACCAGTACTGCGGTGATCTCTTCGGGTTGATGGACGGTGCAGACATGATCGCGTTGGAAGTCAAGGAGCTCGAGGTCGCTCAGGGGACGCTGAAGAAGTTCGATGCAAACCAGCATCGGGAAGCCCACGAGTTTGCAAAGCTCGGCGTGCCCCTGGCGTACGCCTACAACGCAATTGAACTCGAACAACTGCCTTACTACCGCGTACCTCAGCCGTCCGACTGGTCGGAAAAGACGCTCGCCAGCATCAATCGCTCACGTCCCAAGCCGTTGCCCGGGCCGAGGCCCGATGTTGCCGGCCACCAGTCGCTGCTGGACTGGCTCAATGCCAGTCATGCTGCGAATGGCTATGAACTCTTTGGGCGACTTCATGGCGCCATCAAGAAGGTTGGTGATCTGCGAAACGGCATGTTGGTGCTCATGTACGCTGTTTCCACCAACACGCTGGCGACTTTGACGGCAGCACAGGTCGACATCGCCGTACGTACGTTGACCAGAGGCAAAGCAAACCTTGACGATGCGCAACGGGCAAAGCTGAACTTCATTCTTCAGGCGTCTGATGATGTTTTCAAAAGGTTCTCTCCGCCGCCTTCGGCGGCGCCCGCACCGAGGTCAGGGCAGCATGCTTCACCGTCGGGTGGCCAGGCAAGTCCCGACGACTCCTCTTCAGACCAGTCTGGTCCGCGGATTTGAGGCTTCACAGCCCTTCGAGAATCACGCTATTGACGCTCAATACGCTGCCTTGCGACTACTTCCTTCTTTAAACTCACTAGCTGTTCACAACGCGAACTAAGGCGCCAACATGTTGACGATGCTCGAGGCTTTCCGGTTGATAGTGACGCAAGTTCTCGAACTCGCCAGGTACAGAGAGAAACGCGCGAACGAGAGGTTCGATGGGTTGATTCGACCGATGTATGAGCAGATCCAAAAGGTGCATGGAGACTATGTTGCTATGTTCAGCACCGCCTTGGGTGAAGTTCGGAAAGATGTGCCGCTCGCAGAAATTCTAGAAGCGCTGGATTCCGCCCGATTGGAGAGCGGAGCCTTACGACATGAGTTCTTTCGCGTGGTGCATGGAGTGAAGCGGGACAACCTGCTGCCGACAGAGGTGCAAAGCTTCGTTGGGGCGATCGGCGAGTATGTGGAGGCACTTGAGATGTATAGCACCGGTACGCCTGCGACTGTTGTACGGACGTACCTTCTGCTGCTCGTAGACCAAGAGGCGGACAAAGATAGTTCGACAAGGCTCGCCGAGACTCAGCCAAAGGCCGAACACATACTCAGGCGGGCACTGGCTCATCTGGAGGAACGTGCGAAGGCCATATCCACGCTCTACGCGGGGCTGCTTGCAGCTCGCTACGTCTAGTCTTCCGCAGTCGTCTCGCCAGTGGAAACGCTACCGCCATACTTGGCGCGGAATTCTGCAAAGCATCGCCGATGCAGTTGTCCAGCATGCCTGCCTCCCCATAACCGAGTTTGAACTCACCCATGCCTGGTCGCCCACCCAAAGTCACTCACATACGAGACGCCTTCCTCGCTGAGATAGCAACAGCGAGAAGTCTCGTTGCTGAATCGCCCCGGCTTTCATGGAGGCCGGTTGGTTTAAGTCATGCCGCCGCCGTGGCGGCCTGACTGGCGAGTTGCCGGTAATAGTTTGCCTCAGCTTCTGCGGGCGGGATGTAGCCGATGGGTTCGAGCAGGCGATGGTGGTTGAACCAGGACACCCATTCGAGCGTTGCGAACTCCACCGCCTCCTTGGTCTTCCACGGTGCCCGGCGATGGATCAGCTCGGCCTTGTAGAGACCGTTGATCGTCTCGGCCAGGGCGTTGTCGTAGGAATCGCCTTTGCTGCCCACTGATGGCTCAATGCCAGCCTCGCCCAGTCGTTCCGTGTACCGGATGCTGACGTATTGCGAGCCGCGATCGGAATGACAAATCAAGCTGCCGTCGCGTTCGGGTTGACGGTCGTACAGCGCTTGCTCCAAAGCATCGAGCACGAAGTCCGTGCGCATCGAGCTGCTGACCCGCCAGCCCACGATGCGTCGGGCGAACACATCGATCACGAAGGCGACGTACAGCCAGCCCTGCCATGTCGACACGTACGTGAAATCCGAGACCCATAGCTGGTTGGGGCGCTGCGCTCGGAACTGCCGGTTGAACCGATCCACAGGGCATGGCGCTCTGGTATCGCTGATCGTGGTCTTCACCACCTTGCCGCGCATCACGCCTCGCAGCCCCAGGCGCCGCATCAGCCGTTCGACTGTGCAGCGCGCCACCGCAGTGCCCTCGCGTGCCAGTTGCCTCCAGACCTTGTCGGCCCCATAGACCTGCATGTTGGCTTGCCAGACGCGCTGTATCGCCGGCATGAGGACATCGTCGCGGTGTGCTCTGGCGCAGCGCTTGTGCGGCTCACGCAGCAGCGCTGCGTGCCGCCGGTAGCCCGACGGGGCGACCTGCAAGACCTTGCAGATCGGCTCGACCCCGAAGGTGGCACGATGCTTGTCGATGAAATCCCTCAGGACTTCAGCCGGCGGTCGAGCTCCGCCTGGGCGAAAAATGCGCTCGCCAGCTTCAGAATCTCGTTGGCCCGGCGCAGCTCCTTGACCTCGCGTTCGAGCTCCTTCATCCGCTGGGCCTCGCCGGTCGTCACGCCTTCTCGAACGCCGTTGTCGACCTCGTCGCGCTTGACCCATTCGTTCAGCGTCTGCGGCACACAGCCGATCTTCGGTGCAATCGACTCGACTGCCGCCCACAGCGACGGGTACCCCCCGCGGTGCTCCTGCACCATCCTCACCGCGCGCTCACGCAGCTCAGGTGAAAACTTGTTCGACTTCTTCATGGCTCAATCCTCTCAGAGTGTTGAGCCTCCTCAAAAGCCGGGGCGATTCAACTCGACTCATTGAACATGTCGATGAAAAGACGCTTGTTTTGATTGATGAGCCTGAGGCTCATTTGCACCCGCCACTGCTCTCTGCATTCATCCGTTGCTTATCAGACCTCCTGGTCAAGCGAAATGGTGTGGCCATCGTCGCTACTCATTCCCCGGTCGTGCTTCAGGAGGTTCCTCAGATCTGCGCCTGGAAGTTGCGGCGTGCGGGTTCCTCATCTCGCGTTGAGCGCCCAACCATCGAGACTTTCGGAGAGGGAGTAGGCGTACTGACCCGAGAGGTCTTTGGCTTAGAAGTTACCCGTTCGGGTTTTCACCAGATGTTGGAAACGGAGGTTGCGACTGGGCATTCATTCGAGCGGATCGTCCAGGATTTCGGCGATCAACTGGGTTCTGAGGCACGCGCGATTCTGCGTGCGCTCATTGCCGAACGGGATCACGAGGACGGCGAAGACATCGAGGACGAGGAGGAAATCTGATGCGCTCGCTTCCACGTCCCCTCGTCACGGCTGACGAGGCTTTGACCCTGTGCATTGACAGCGTACGGGATCTCGACCTTAAACGCAGACTTGGTGTGGTGCGAAGGACCATCGTCACCGCCGAGGCCGAGTACATCAAGCAAGCGAAAGCGTCGCGTCTCTACCTCATTCCGGCAGGAAAGATGGTTGGCCGCAGTGTCACGCAAGCCGAAATGAACAATTTATACAACCGAACGTTTGTAAAAAGCGTCCATACGCGCGAGATCTATGGTGATCTGAAGAAGGCTTGTCTTAACGACATTTGTCCGTTGTGTGGGCAACGAACGGTTCACCAGCTCGACCACTATTTGCCACTGTCGGAGTATCCGGCACTGGCGGTGACATCGGTCAACCTCGTGCCAGCTTGCCCCGAGTGCAATAAAGTCAAGCTTGCTTACACCGCAGAGAGCGCGAGTAAAAAGACGCTTCACCCCTATTTTGATAATTTCGAGAACCAACGATGGCTCTTTGCAGAGGTCGTTCAGACAGCACCAGCTGCTCTGTTTTTTGGCGCGGTACCTCGCCACTCTCCGTCCAGTCCAACGGGCCCGGATAAGGACCCACTTCAAAACTTTTGCTCTGGGCTCCCTTTACGGATCGCATGCAGGCACCGAAATCAGTGATATTCGCGACTACCTGAAGAGACTTAACAAGCGTTTGGGCGCCAGGGGAATCAGGGACTACCTTAAAGACCAGGCCAAGAGTCGGGCCAAGGTTCACACGAATTCGTGGCAGCGCGTGACCTATGAAACGTTGGCAAGTTCGAAGTGGTTCTGCAGTACCGGCTACGCGCTGATCTAAGTAGGAAATGCGCTTCAGGTCCAAGGCGGGCGTTTTCGAAGAAGCAATCGCGAAGAATGTCTCTCCCAACATTGAAGATCATCCAATGCAGGTTGGCAGATACTTTGAAGCGTGCGAGAAATATCGCCGTGACGTGATGAAAGGTGAGGCCGTGGATGTCCTGGGTCGCCAGTGATGGGGCAGAGTAATTCATGGACGAGCTGGTCTTTGTGCGTTGGTCGGCGGGGAGGGACTTCCTTTAAGTTCGCGTACGAACCGAGCTGGTTCAGTTTGCCAACTGGATGAAGCTCATCATCGCGGTTGCGTCCCGACCGGCTCACAGCAAGCCCGCGAACGGCTAGTTTGGTCGCCCGAAAAATGCAGGTGATTCCGTATTCAATGGAATTCTCCGGTCCGGTGATTGGCGGACTCCAAGAAAGAGGGCGAAGAGTCGAAATTCACCCTCTCGTTCAGTGTCTGCACATGAGTGGCGTTCTAGGTATAAACACTGGATTCTCAAATTTAATGTTGCACCGCGTCACACTAAGTCGCAAACTGCCTCCTTTGACATAAGTAAAAAGACCGTATCGATAGCGGTGAAAAAACTCTCAGAGGAGGGGCTGATGAAGAGCTATTCAGAGCTTGAGATCCTCATTCAGAAGGACTCTCAGGACAAGTTTATGGTCGGCACTAGGCACCGGCTGGACGAGGGCGACATCATCACATCGCCAGTTCTTTTCGACTTCGATCCGGGCATGTCGGCGTTTTTTTCCGTTGATCCGCAAGTATGCGGTGCGGCCTTGAGTGCAGCCCTTTTTGCACCGCCTGGCGTTCGTGATGCGTTCATCGCGGCAAAAGCGAGAAGCGATGCCATGCAAATGCAATTACGAGTGCGGCTGCAGATTGATTCGACGCTATCAGCGCTGCACAGTCTGCGCTGGGAGACGCTGACTGACCCTCAGGACAACACTTCCCTGGTGGCAGCCGGTCGGAGCATATTTTCTCGCTATCTTTTTAGCAAGGAACAACGACTGCCATTGCTGCGGCCGCAAACTAATATCAGCGCGCTGGTGGTAATTTCCAGTCCCAGCGATATCGATGGTTACGCGGCAATCGATGTTACTGCCGAGGCCAGTACCGCCGCCAATGCGATGGGGAAGGTACCGCTGACGGTCTTGCGATCTGGTGGAACGGCCACACTCGCCGGAATTTTGGACGGGCTAAAGGCAAGCCCCGACATCCTCTATCTGGTGTGTCACGGCGTGCTAGATTGCGGCGTGCCGAAGTTGCTTCTCGAGAATCCAGATGGAACCGGCGATGTCGTGGACGGTCGGCAGTTGGCCGAACAGATCAATGTGGCCAACACGCCCAGCCTTGTGGTTCTCTGCTCCTGCCAGAGTGCAGGCAGTGGTGGGCGAGGCAGCGATGTGATGACGTCGCTCGGCCCGCTGCTCGCAAACGCAGGTGTGCCTGCGGTGTTGGCAATGCAAGGCAGGATTTCGATGGACACGGCGAATATGTTCATGCCGCGATTCTTCGAGGAACTTGCTGGCCATGGAGAGGTTGATCGTGCGGCTGCGACAGCGCGCAGGGCAATTGCTGGGCGTCCGGATTGGTGGATGCCTGTCGTTTTTACCCGGCTAGACAGTGCGCGTATCTGGTACTCACCTGGTTTTGGCAACGCGAACAACGGCGTGAATCCCTGGAATCGCATCGTGCGCAATGTCCGAGCCCGCACTTGCACGCCAATCCTAGGCGCCTCGTTGGCCGAAAAGCTCTTGGGTACGCGACGCGAACTGGCTAAGAGATGGGGGGAGACGTTTCGATATCCGATGGGTGGCAAAGACACAGAAGATCTCCCACAGATTGCCCAGTACCTCTCTGTCTCGCAGGAAGGTTCTTACCCCAGACGTGAGTTCTACAAGTTCGTCTACTCCCATTTGCTTAGCGATCACAAGGCGCTGGTTCCTGTCGACTATCTGAACTTGGACGAGGGTGAGGTGCTAGAGCGACTCGATGCGATGGTATCGGCCGTGGGCAGGCAGTTGCGCAATGCGGACACATCCGAGCCCCATCGCGTGCTGGCCGGATACAGGCTCCCCGTGTACGTGACAACCGACCCGAGCAACCTGCTTGTGGATGCGCTGAAAGATCTCGCCATTGAGCCTCGGGTGCGCGTGTTGCGCTGGAACAAGGTCTCCGAGCAACTCGATGACGAATATGTCGAAGCGGCATCCGTCAAGGCGAACGCCCCGCCAACCAAAGAAAAGCCGATCGTCGTGAAGCTTTTTGGCGACCTCGCCAATCCGGGCACGCTGGTCATTACCGAAGATCAGTACTTCGACTACCTCACCGCTGTCGCGGCCAGCAAGGATGCGATTCCGCCCTCCGTACGCTCGCGTTTGACTGACAGCGCATTGCTCTTCGTGGGTTTTCAGGCGGAAGCCTGGGAGTTTCGTGTGCTATTTCGCAGCCTGCTTAAGCTGGAGGGGCAGGACTTGCGCAGTGACTACGAACACTTCTCCGTGCAGATCGACCCCAATAGCATTTTGGATCCTGGCAGCGCGCGAAGATACATCGAGCAATACCTTCAATCCAAGGCAAAACTGAAATTGTACTGGGGTGATGTTCCGACATTCATTGCCGAACTCAAGAGGTTGGCACCATGAATTCACCTTTCGTCGGTCCCAAACCCTTCGCAAGAAGTAATGCCCTATTCGGCCGCGATGCCGAGATCGAAGAACTGCGTTGGCGAATCATCGCCGACCGGATTCTTGTCCTCTATTCGCCTTCGGGCGGAGGCAAGACATCACTGTTGTGCGCCAAGAATGGATTGTTGCGCAACATGCGCGATCGGTTTCGCGTGTTACCTGTACTGCGGGTATGGGGCGCGCAGCCCGGCACCGACGTGTATGGGATGAACTGCGTCACGCACACCATTCTCGTGCAGCTCAAAGACGCGGGGTTCGGCGATATCGAAGCCACAGATACTCTACAAAGCTATTTCGCTCGCATTCCTGCACCGAGGAACATACGCAGACCGACGCGCCTGCTGATGGTGATTGATCAAGCCGAAGAAATTTTCGCACCTGCGATCGAGTTCTCGCAGCAGCATGAATTCTTTCGGCAGTTAGGCGAACTTCTGTCGCGCATGGACAGCCCTGTGTGGTTTGTGCTGAGCATGCGGGAAGAGTATTTCTCTTGGCTGGATTCGTTTAGAGAATTGGTCGTCACACGATTAGCAAACACATTCCGGCTAACTCCATTGAGCGTTGAGCAGGCGGTCGAAGCAATCAAAGGACCAGCGCAAAAGGCCGGCGTCAAATTTCCTATCGAAGCGGGGCAGGACGCTGCAGAAAAGCTGACACTCGAACTCAGCCAGACGCGCGTGCGGGACCGCGATGGAGTGGTTCAGACTCGTGCTGGAATTTCGGTCGAACCCGTGCAGTTGCAGGTCATCTGTGCCGACCTGTGGACACGGCTGTCCGAGAAGGGGCTCGTGACCGAGATCAGGGTAGCGGACATCGAGTCGCATAGGCCCGCGCAGGCATTGCAGGATTACTGCGACCAAACGCTTCATAAGGCCGCACCTGCCGGTACACGCGCTCGCAAGCTGCGCGATTGGATCGAGCGCAAACTGCTCACGCCCAGCGGCCTGCGTGCGCAAGCAGCGTTTGATAACGCCGACAAAGACAAGCCGACCCAGGCGGAATTGCATTCGTTGCTCGACGCGCACCTCATACGCGGACTGACCCGCCCGGACGGGGAGTGGTATGAACTATCTCACGATAGTCTGACCGCACCAGTACGCGAGAGCATCGAAAAATGGCGTGTCAAGCATTCACTAGTCTGGCAACAACTCGCGCGGTCCTGGCAGTTGGGTGGTCGGTCGAGTGCGTTCTTGAATTCACTATCGCGCGAGCGCCTGGAGAGCATCCCATCGACAACCTCCGGTGATGAGTGCTCGGACGATGAAGCCCAGTTCCTAGAGGCGATTCAGGCACACCGCCAGCAGAAGCGAAGAGTAAGGGCTCTTACCGCCGGAATTGTTCTGGTGGCGATGGTGGCGGGCGGTGGTTGGATCACCTCCAAATGGGAGCAAATAAAAACTCAACGCATGTATCTTGCCATGCGCAATGTGGCGGCAACGCAGGCTGCCCTAATGACAATTTTGGGAAGCAAGCCGAACGTTGATCTGGAGGCGCGCGCGGCTGTTGCGGGAATGGCGTTGCAAAAGGCGCACGCGGCCGAGGTCGGGTTCGATTTCCGCCCTGTCCTTGCTGAGCAGTTCAACAAGAATCGGCAAATCGAAAGAACGGAAATCATCGGGACGAAGAACACATTGCGGGCCTGGACTAACGACCGCTATCGGGTTACCGCGGAACCCGGGCTCGATCGGTGGCAGATGTCGATTACAGAAGTAGAGACTGGCAAGGAGGTCTGGTCTCCAGACATCAAGTTACTTGCGTCCGTTCATCCGCACGGCCTCAGCACTATCGCGCTCATGCCCGGAGACAGGATGGCAAGCGCTGGAGGATCGGGCGAAATCGCAATCTGGGATATCAGTAGTAAGTCATTGCTCGAGAGAAACATTGCGATCGATCCGGCGCACGCGCTGGGCCCACAGATGCGCGCCCGTATACGTTCTCTTGTCAGCCTGGACACAATGCTGGTTGCAGGTAACGAGAATGCGGTGGTAGCTGCGTGGCGTGCGACCGCACAAGCCGGCAATCCCCGACTGCTCTCGGCGGTAAAGGTGCAGTCTATTGTTTCGGCCATTGCTCCTTTTGACGGAGTGAAGCGGCTCGCCGTTGCTGACATGGGGGAAGACGAACAGGTGAGCCTGCTCTCACTTATTGATGGCGTTCTGACCATCGATAAGAGGAAACTTGTGGCTCAACCGAAGGAGGGCGATTTCCGTGGTGCGTTCTACAGCGTGGCAGTGAGTCCCGATGGAAGAACTGTAGCTGCGGGAAACCGGGCAGGAAAAATTCATTTCTGGGATAGCTCCAGCGGCCTGCATAAAGGCAGACTCGACGCGCACCTGGACAATGTCGTGCAACTGAGATTCCTGGAAGACAATAATTTGCTATCGGCGGGCTGGGATGGGCAGCTGAAATTATGGTCGCCTCCGTGGCATGGGCAAAATCCTGTAGTTACGACTCTTCTTGATGTTCCCAGGCAACTCGATAGTGTGGCTTTAGGACGTATCGGCAAGAGCGCATTTGTCACGACTGAAAAAGGCGATCTTTTCTCTGTAAGCCTGTCGGCGATGCGGCATCCACTCGGGCAGTTTTTTGCGGCTTCCGGCACAGCTGCCTCGATGCTTCTCGAGCAGGATGAAAATATTCAGCTTGCGATGGCTAGCGCGGACGCGGTGAGCATCCAATCGTTGGAACAATCGACCAAGCGGGCGGGTGCTGTACGACGATTCAATTTGCCAGAGGTCAGTATGTTGGCTTGGGCGCCCGACAAGAAATTGCTTTACGCGGCGCAGAAGACGGCAATCAAACTCATACGTGACGGCGCCACGGAACCAGTTGACTTGCGGGGTCTTCAGCTGGCTCAGTCCGAGGAGATCAGGTCGCTGGCAACCAACGCGGATGGTTCGATCGTCGTGGCTTTGACCAAGACAGTTGGCGCAATGTCTAAGCGCGATATAAAGATATGGGGGGTTTCCGCTGCCGATGGCCGAGCCATTTGCGCGATCGACCCGCCAGCAGAGTTGAAGCATGCCGGTATTCAACTGGTTGCATTTCGTCCCAAAAAATCCGAACTGGTCACGGTCATTCGCGAGGTCGTCAGCATATGGCCAGTATCTTTGAATGCACAGGGCTGCCCCGAACTGGGAAAGGATAGGCGTCTCCCTGGCGAAGCACTCCGCGGAGAGATCCGTGCGATCTCATTCGACAAGAAGGGCAGTCAGCTGTTCCTGGGCAACTTTTCTGGCGTCATATCTTCCGCGATGCTCGATACCACGATCCAACCTGGAAAACCGCTTAAGCACGACTCGGTTATCAACATTACTGCATTGGCCGCCAGCGACGTCGGCGTGGTCGCCTTTGGCGATAACAACGGAAAGCTGTACGTCCTTTACCCGGACAACGAACTCGCTGTTCCCCTTGTCCAGGACGTGCACAGGTCAACTATCAACTCACTGTCCCTGTCGGCGGACGGGCGCTGGCTGACGTCAAGCGCTGCTGGTGTGGTGGGATTGTGGGACCTGAGCCTTGACTCTTGGGTGACCAAAGCGTGCGAACTCGCCAATCACAGGTCATTTAGTGACCCGGATCGGTTGAAGTTTTTTAAACAGGTTGAAGGCGAACTCAACACGTGCAGCGAGCCCGCGACAGCAGATCGACCACAGAAGTCTTAACAAGGAGATCAACATGCCCATCAGGAAAATACCCGGACTCGATACAAAGTACAGCATGGTCGTCGTCGATGAAGACGGCGCTGAAAACGCCACGGATCCGGACGTCGCTTCTGGCCCGATGAGCGATGTCATCATGGACGAGATCAAGGCTGGCAAGGTAACGGACGTGTTCATCTGGACGCATGGCTGGAAAGGGGATATTCCCGCTGCCTTTGACCAGTACGACCGCTGGATCGGCGCATTCTCTAAGCTAGATTTGGACCGTCAGAAGATGGCGCAGAAGCGTCCCTCTTTCAAGGAGTTTCACATAGGGTTCCATTGGCCTAGCCTGCAATGGGGCGATGAAGAGACGGCGTCGGGCGCAAGTTTCAGCAGTTTCGACACGCCTGCCGGCAAGACAGTGCAGAGTTACGTGGACACTTACGCGCCCCGCTTGGGTGATTCGCCCAAGGTGCGCGGCGCTCTGACAAAACTTTTCACTGAACTCGCCAAGAATGCTGCAAAGAAAGAACTCACACCAGTCGCGCGCGACGCTTACATTGAACTCGATAAAGCGCTCGACCTGGACGGCAGCGGCGCGTCATCTGATCGCTTGGCGTTCAATCCGGACAAGGCGGTGAAGGAAGCCTATTCGGGTGTGGCCTTTGGCCCCGGTTTCCTGAGCAAGCTGCTCGCACCGTTGCAGCAACTGACCTTCTGGACAATGAAAAAGCGCGGACAGACTGTGGGGGAGCAAGGCCTGCACGCGTTGATCAACCGCATTCAGAAGGCTGCTCCTGATGTTCACGTCCATCTCATGGGCCACAGCTTTGGATGCGTCGTCACCTGCGCGGCGCTCGGCGGAGCTGGCGGTAACACACCGCTGACGCGCCCTGTCGATTCCTGCGTGCTGGTGCAGGGCGCCATGTCCCTGTGGGCTTTTGCGCGGGTCATCCCTGTGCGGGCTGGCGTCGCTGGGTATTTCTGGCACCTGACGCCCGACGGCAAAGTGAGCGGACCCATCGTGACGACTCGGTCGATGCACGATCTGGCGGTGGGCAAGCTGTATCCATGGGCGGCGGGTGTGGCTAACCAGATCTCGTTTGGACTGGGAGACGAGGTCGATCTTGCCGAGTTGCCTCAGTTTGGCGGCATTGGAGCATTCGGCATTCAGGGTGTCCCAGTGAAGGACGGCACCATGAAGTCGTGGGACGGCGAATATGGCTTTGCAGGCAACACTATCTACAACCTGGAGAGCAGTGCTTTCATCAAGAAGCGCGATGGCCTCTCCGGAGCGCACAGCGACATCGATGGACCGGAAGTGGCCCATGTTGTCTGGCAAGCAGCTTTTCCGGCCTAAGCTATGAACAACGCAAAGATACCTCCAGGCGCGGTTGCCTTTGGAATAGCTGCTGATTCCGGATTGCCGCTGGAAGGTTTATCTCCGGCCGACCTTCCTGTGCTTATCAAGAGCGATTACCAAGCGTCGCTAGGAACACCCATTGCGTCCACGCTGGTGCTTCGCGCCAGTAAAGACCTCAGCCTGATCGGGAATCCTGACGAGCTCAAGGAAGCGGGCTGGGGTTTGATTTTCCCTGCGAATTTGGACTCGGCGCCGCTGCGTAAGGCTTTGGCGCCGCTCATCGCACGGCGGCATGGCGAGGCTTGCAAAAATTTCAGGATCTTCGACGGGGAAGCTGGCTACATAAAGGATGAAAGTGCTAGCGACTGGCTAGAACGCCATGGTGCATCACTCAATATCATCGATCCCGACAATGGTGTTCCTTTCTACCTTGCCATTGTCGGTAGCCCCTCCGAAATCCCGTTTTCATTTCAGTACTCGCTGGATCTGGTCGCGGCGGTGGGTCGCATCGACTTCCGCTCGCTTGAGGAATACGAGGAGTACGCGGCGCACGTCGTCGCATATGAATCCAACGACGCGCTTACCACAAAACGTGACATCACCATCTTTGCCACGCGACATGATTTTGATGCAGCCACCCAGCTTTTCACGGATCAGGTGGCTAAGCCGCTCGCGTTCGGAGAGGGCATAAAGCCTGCTCTTGGCACAAAGTATGGCTACGCGGTAAATACGTATTTTGAGGAATCGGCAACCAGAGAAAATCTTAAAAATATCTTGCGCGGAAAGGACGGAACGCCATCGATTCTTTTCACCGGAACGCACGGCATGGCCTTTCGGGCAAGCGATCCTCGCCAGCCGGACACCCAAGGCGCCCTTGTTTGTGCGGACTGGCCGGGAATTCCTCCGATCGATCAGTCGCACTGGTTCGCCGCATCGGATGTACCCGAAGACGTTAAGGTCCATGGCCTCATACACTTCTTCTTTGCCTGTTACGGCGCGGGCACGCCGGATATGGATAACTTCAACCAATTGGGTACACCCAAACAAATCGCTCCTAATGCGATGACTGCCCGGCTGCCGCAGGTTCTGATGACGCGCGGGGCCCTTGCATCACTGGGTCACATCGACAAGGCTTGGGCGTCAAGCTTCCAGGCAATGGGCGGCGCAGCCCAGACACAATCTTTTCGAAACGTCATCGGGCTTCTGATGAAAGGGATGCGGATCGGATATGCAACAGACTTGTTGAACGCGGAGTGGGGAGTACTGACGACAGAACTCGATAAAAAGTTAGAAAGGAGGGCGCTCGGTCTTGCAGTGAATGACGAGCAGTTGCTCTCCATATGGATTGCTAGAGACGACGCGCGCAACTATGTCATCCTCGGGGATCCTGCGGTAAAGCTGCGGCCGCAGTTGCCTGCTTGAGGACAGCCAACTTATCGACATCGTTACTTCGGAGATGTCGGAAATCGAACTTGAGTGGCACATCAAAGTGCTATTGATTGCCGCCGAGAATTAATCCGATTAGCGCAGGGTCAGGGATTGGCGAAATTCAACAATCGAGGTTATTGTGCGGGCCGCTTTTTCTTCGGCCACGTGCATCCCCAGGAATACCGCTGGCGTCACGCTACGCCATCGTTTCGCCGCGGAGCCGCTTCATGAACTTTCGCTGACCCAAGCCAGATCACTTTCGCAGCGCAGTGCGGCGTCGTGATCTCGGCAACGGATACAACGGGAGCGTCAAAGCGTCTCGCGTTCGGCCTGGACAACACTCGAAACGCAGCGAATCTGTTGATTTGTCGACCGCCGCTCCAGTAAGACTAAAAGATGATGCGGTAACATTTGGCTGCACTCAGGTACAGCCGAAATGATCCTAAAGACTTTCTACGACACCTGCAGGTGTCTCGCCATGCTTCACCCTCGGTTATCCGAGCGGCGTACAGGGCATTAAGTCAGAAGCATCACCCTGACAAACATCCGGACGATCTGGAGACCGCCCACAAGAACATGAAGCGGCTGAATGAGGCGTATGACGTGCTGTCAGACTCCGCGAGAAAGGCTGCGTACGACCAGCACATCGAAGCGCTCATAGTTGAGTCGACGCAAGGTGCAACAAGGTCATCCCCTCCTTCGCCCCCTCCCGCGCCAGCCCCCCTCCGGCTCCAACGCCTCCTCCTCCCGCTGCGCCCGCAACACCGCCTGCGCACGGAAGCCCCAGGATAGTGACGGCTCACCCGTCGGAGTTATCGCATGCATCGTGATCGCCGTTGTCCTCGCCGCTGCAGTCATCTCTAATCGTTCGAATTCGACCGGGGCCGGTAGCGCGATTGCGCCCGCCCCTCCAACAGAAGCTGCTCGCGCACCCGTGCCCGAAACGGTTCTGGCGCAACCCAGCATGCCAACCCTGGCTGTCGCTGCCGTGAACGCAAAATCATAAAGCGAAGTGGGCGCAAAAGTGCCTGGCCAGTATGAGTCTAGGCTACTTAGCGAGTAGTTCGTCGGCTGACTTGCCCGCTTCGAGTGCCGCCTTAAACCAAGCCGGGCGCGGGCCGCGTCCGCTCCACACGTTGCCTTGATCGTCCCGGAATTTTGGGGCGCCAGACGCGGCGCCTGTCTTGCCTTTTCCTTTTGGCTTAGTCGCGGCACGGTCAACCAACGCGACGCGACTACCAGGTTTGCCAAAGCCCAGGTCCGCTGCCGTGAAACCGTAGGCTTCAATTGCTTCCTTGATTCTAGACAGGACGCCAGCCGCCTCTTTCTGACGCAGCTTGTCTGCCTCTTTTTTCAGTTCTTCAATCTGTTGTTGGACTTGAAGGTAGGTCTTTGCCATAGAGCAATCTTTCTTGAGAACGAGGAACGGAAGCTTATACGCAAACGGAACCGCTGATTTGTGAGGAATTGCCGACTCTGCATTTGAAGAGTGCACCGTAAGGGATCGAGGTGGCCGTGTCACCTTGGCTGGAGGCGCTTGAGTTCCGAGGACGAGCCCGCCCAAATCTCGAGAAACCGGCGGACAAGCACGCAATCCAATCGCCGGCGCTCAGTTCCAGTTCAAGGCCATGGTGATTGCCAAATCCCAGCTGCTACGAGCTTCGGCGGCGGCAGTGGCGATATCGCGCGGACTGAACGTCAATCTGGCGCGTAAGTGTAAGTGGATGGTGGATCGCGGGTCACGCGAGTTGGGCTGTGGCACCTGGGAACATGACGCTGAACTCCCCGTGCTCGAAACGCCTGTACGCGAGCCGTAGCCTGCGGCGCGGTCCAGCGCGCTTCTGTTATCGATGGCGACAGTCGTGCCTGTGCAGATTCCGGGGTCCGTCTACCGGTGATGCTGCTACTTTTGCTACCAAGTAGCAAAAATAGCAGGTATGGAGGAAGGTGCCGTCTGCGCGTGCGAGTAGATGACGGCAGCCAGATGCGGGTCCGCAGACGTTCTTCGGGACCCAAAGCCGATCGTCAGGGCGTGCAACGTTGCTGGCAACGTTCCGAGAGTGCCTATCTCTGCCCAAAGTCCTGCGCTCCTGCTCACATATGACGACTGCTGATTATTTGCTGCCGAGTCGGCGCGCCTGTCTGATCAGCTCTCGTTCGTGCTCACTGAGTTGGCGAACAGCGGCAGGATGTAGTCGTCGCTCCGGTGTCTTCTGAATGCCTTTTTCCCTGTTGGATCGATGGTCGACGCGTTGGGGAAGTCCAGCTTCGGACAGTGTCCGATTGATTTCTTCAGCGACTTGCGCTCTAGTTTTTTGAAGTTCAATCTTCATTTGCAGCGGCGTTTTCCCGCCGCTCAACTTGCGAGCGCCCCCCAATGCCGGATTTTCTGCATTGGCTCGCCGAAAATGCTGCTCAGGTGTTCGATCAATGCCATCAGACGGGCGCTCCGATGTCTGTATGTGCACATGTGGATGTTCTTCGCCAGAGATCGCTCCCACTGGCCTATGCAGCGCGAACTCGCAGGGGCGGTTGCTTGCGAGCAAGTGGACGAGGCGCAGCGCGAGCGCTACGTTTTGCTCGTCGGGCAGTTCCTTGGGTAGCGAGACGACGTACTCTCTGGCGGCCGAGCCATTGGCCCTTTCGTACTTGTCGGCGGCCTTCCAGAAAGTCTGTGCGTCATCGTTCGCAAAGGGAGGCAGGTTCTGGTGGCCCCGGGTAATGAGGTCTTGTGGTCCGTTTATCTTCTGGCGGCTAATGTATTGGGAATGCGAAGCGGCGGCTCCTTTATGAAAAGTTTTCACGCCTAGTCGAAACGCGGCCATGAGTTGCTAACCTTTTTCGAAGTAAAAATTCAAGAAAATGAGAAACGTTTAGTGAACATGCGTCTGTTCCTTCTCTCATTGCTGGATCGAGACTTGGCGTCTCAATCCATAGAGGTCGCGGATAAAAAAACACAGGGATGTGGCCTCTGCTGTAGCGAGAGGCCGATAGGGAGTTCGAAGCCGGCACAGACCATTTCAACGATTGCGCAACTCGGGCACTACCGTGGGCGTGGTGTTCGGCCAGTCCAGTACCCGTACAACACGCTTAACGTTGTTGATCGAACTGTTGTGCTCTTCGTACGTGAGCGTCCAGTCCGACCATCTTGACCGGCCGCGCGCGGTTCACGTGGCCTGCAGCTGTGCTCCGACGTAGGCAACGCACTCCACGAGGTTGAGGGCGGCCAGCAGCAAGAACTTCTCGGCGTCGG